>Ga0209791_1000002_pt1 | contig 472416 bp, 351 predicted proteins | sample WorMetTyACAVOLI1_FD_187422 | JGI IMG/M metagenome (GOLD analysis project Ga0209791, IMG submission 187422) | Marine gutless worms symbiont microbial communities from Max Planck institute for Marine Microbiology, Germany - Olavius algarvensis... ... | reverse complement strand
CGGTGGCGACGGCTTTGGCGCGTTAAGATCCAAGAGCTGTTAACGGCCACGGTTCAAAATATACTGGTCTATGTTCGGTATGCCAAAGATCGTAGGAGCCGAGCGGCGGCAGGATTGCGGATCAGCACCACCTCTGCCTCTGTCAGTTGGTACCGACGCAATCTAATGCGACTCAGATCGCAATTGAATCATGCTCCCATGTTGGTTGAAAGAGCATGCGTCATGGAGCTAAAGACGGCTCGATAAAACCGGTTCGGGCAACAGCCCGGCAATTATTCACCCCAACCAAAAGCGGCTCCTGCGCTCCATCCTTCAACACCATCTTCTCAACGTATTCCCCGGTCCGAGGCATATAGTCCGATTTCCATTGATTTTAATAACATAGAAGATCTCTCACTGAAAAAGTTGCGAAAGCAAGCGGTAAATCAAATCGAGCGGGATGTCATTTCCCAGATACTGACCCATACGCGTTGGAACCGCAGCAAAGCGTCAAAAATTTTGAAAATCAGCTACAAAACCCTTCTCTACAAAATAAGCGATCTGAACATTCGGCCATCAAATCCGGAGAACAACAAAAATTACAGATAATCCGCCGACAATCCGGAACCTTGCATGCACCCGGAAGATGGTGCGGGCATTCGCCTGTTTGGTATTTGCCCGCGCGGAAGCGGAATAGGATAATTTTTGGATCATCTTCCTATTCGTTGTAGCTTTTGATGACAAACTGCTATTTATCGCTCTTGCGTCGAAATGAGCATAGAGGGTTCAAGGGGTCAAGGATTCAAGGATTCAAGTGAAAAGCTAAAGAATTATAAAGAGCTGAACCTCCGGCAAAGATTATTCCGATTTTATGGTTCCGTTTGTGAACTGGAAACTCAGATATGATTAGCAGGGTATTTAGACTTTATTGAGGCGGGTGACTTCGATACGGTGAAAAGATACATGGCAGAAATCGAAAGAATGCTAAAAGCGTTCAATAAACATTACAAAACAGACCCTTGAACCCTTGACCCCTTGGATCCTTGGACCCTCTTCTCCCACTAATTGGGAGAAGGACCTAATTTCTTATTTATTCCGGAATCCGTCATATAAGACCGAAAAACAGGTTATAGCTGACTGTGAAAAAAATTCTGAAAAATATTACGCTAACCTCCTACCAACATCCTCCTATGGTGTGTTTCAGAAAACCGGAAAATTTTTGGATATTCATAACTATATGAAACCATTATAATAGTTTTCTTAAGTCGTTCTATCCAATAGGAAAGCATGATCGGCACATAAATTGCGTATGACTTTCATCTAACCGAGCAGGGGGTCATATGCGAGCCTATTCTAAACATAAATCCAACATCGGCCTGCCAATGGAAAAAATCAGGGTTCCGGCGAAGGATAATGGCGGACGAAGATCCGGGCCTGGTCGCAGACAGTATAGCTATTCCGTGCACATTCCGGAAAGAAGGAGCGGGCAGGAAAGACGGTCGGGACAGGATCGTCGAAAAGGAATCCGATATTTGGAAGTGGATCCGGACGCTAACGAAAATGACGATATACAGTGAGTGCGAGGGCGCCAGGCGACCGGAACCCTGAGTAAAAATTGGGACAGAACGTGATGTGATGTGGGGCGATACGCCCAACGAAATTGCAGCTTGGCGTGGTTTCAAAACCCCATCTAACAGAGATTCCCCATGTTGCGGACCCGACCTAAAGGGGTAAACCTCACCTCAGCAGAATCGAAGGGCCTCCGCGCTTTCTCGTCGGCCCATTCCTGAACCTCAGCGCGATCTGGGGTTTTGAAACCATTTCTTCAGCAGTTCCTTGCATCTATAATGGTTGTCCTAAATATGTTCCTTTTACAGAAATATGGAAACGCTGACCGCAGAGTCGCAGAGGGCGCAAAGGAACTGTTTGTTTCCCAGAATCCCTGAGAGGGGGATTCTGGGAAAGGATCTCATCAGCAGATTGAAATTATATACATTTTGCCAGACGATCTTTTTGCATTTCGCCCTCTATGTCCTGCCTGCCCGCCTGTCCTGCATGTCCTCTTTTTATTTCATTACGGACCTACAAACAAAACTATAGAGGCGGAAATTGGTAATTCTGTCACCCCCACCGCACCTCCCCCATCGAGGGGGAGGACTTTATTTTCCCTCCCCTGGGGGGAGGGATTCAAAGGGAGGGGGTATAACGGGCTGATTCCTTGTTGGCACTTCCATCATCACTGATGGACCGGCAAACATTCCGATCATACGGTGGACAGGTAAGGCATATGCCGCCCCTCCGAACAACAACCCGAATAAAATCGCGCTGCGATTTTATGGAACGCGACGGGGTCGCTCAGAGGGCAAAAGAGTTTACCCCGAACATTGCCTGAAATCTTATCAGCAATTTTCTAAAAAGAAACAATATCAGCACTTTAACGTAATTGCTGCGGCATAGAGCCGCGGTGCAATGTGTCACGTTAAAAACTGATCAACGACCTGAAAAGATTTCACCCTTTAGGCTTCGATCTTCGAGCTACGACCAAACAAGCCGGGCCAAACGGAGACCTCCATGGGCGAGATTCGACGGCCCGTTTCAGGGCCGGCGAATGGGAGATTTGCGGTAGACGGACTACACCTTCACTCTCGTAGTAAGCAGCGAATCGCGAAGCGAGGCGCCTTGCCGGCTCCGTGTAGCGGAAAGACGGCAAGGGGTGCGTCAGTACCTGTGTAACCCCGTCAGGAACTGCCTTGTTGAGCAAAGCGAAATCCCGCCATCGGGGCCCATGAAGTTCTCCATTTGGTGCAATTTCCGGGCTGATCCCCTGAACTTTATACCTGATGGTTCACCGCTGCTTGTTGGAGAGACGCGTAAATTCCGCACAGCGGAATCGAAGGGATAGAAATGTTTTCCCAATTTTTTTACCAAACACTTCAGATGCTGGCCTCCTGCAACAAAGAGCACCCTTACTGTTTGTTCATGGATACGGGATCAATCCCTCAAGCTTCAATACCATGGCCAATGAACTGATAACCCTTGGGTATCCTCAGGAATACATAGCAAAAATAGATCTAAGCCCAAGTAACGGCGCCAATATCCCGGCCGCCGAAAATCAGATAGCTCTGTAAGTGGAATCCTTTCTCGGACAGGTCAACAACTATCTTATGACCAATGGTGTCGGCCACGATCCCATGTTATCCGATCCGGAGACCATTCAGCTGGTTTCCGAGATCCTGGCAACCTCTACCGAAACCCAGGTCCCGGTTCCACCAAGTTTGCGATTTCTCATCGTAGGCTTCACCATCACTCTGATTGTTCGTAACCGAGAAAAACGAACGATATCTTGATACATGTCATTTGATGGATGACGTCAGGAACACTTCGAATTCGTCCCCGTGTCCCTCCATTAAATTGTCCTTCCAAGCCCTAAGCCTTATGCCTTATGCCCTAATCCTTAAGCCCTGAGCCCTAAGCCCTCAGCCTTAGGCTCTACGCCCTTAGCGAAAGCCTTTGCTCCTTATATTTCCTTGACATATCTTACCTTTCTCATTAATCACTCAAAACTTGGTTAACATTTCCGGTAGATGGAGGACGGAATGAATTATAAAAAAACGCTGAACCTTCCCAAGACCAAATTCCCCATGAAGGCCAGTCTCGTTCAGAAGGAACCGGAACGGCTCCGGGAATGGGAGGCGATGGATCTTTACGGCAAACTCCGCGACATGGCCGCCGGCCACCAGCGGTTTATCCTTCATGACGGCCCTCCCTATGCCAATGGTCACATCCATATGGGTACCGCCCTGAACAAGATCCTGAAGGACATCATCGTCAAATCCCGGCAGATGATGGGATTCGACGCGGTCTACGTCCCCGGATGGGACTGCCACGGGCTGCCCATCGAACATAATGTGGAAAAGGAGCTGGGCCCAAAGATCAAGGACATGACCCAGGCGGAGGTCCGAAAGCGCTGCCGAGCCTATGCGGAGAAGTATCTCGATATTCAGCGCGAGGAGTTCAAACGCCTCGGCGTGCTGGGTGAATGGGCCGATCCGTATCTGACCATGGCCTACAGCTACGAGGCCACCATTGCCCGGGAGTGCGGCAAGTTTGCTCTGGACGGAAGCCTGTTTCTGAGCAAGAAACCGATTTACTGGTGCTGCAGCTGTCAAACGGCCCTGGCCGAAGCAGAGATCGAATATTTCGACGAGGCATCACCGTCTATTTTCATAAAGTTTCCGCTTCAGGACGACATCACGGACACATACCCGTCCCTGGCCGGCAAGGATGTTTCCGTGGTCATCTGGACCACCACGCCCTGGACGATTCCGGCCAATCTGGCCATCGCGCTCCATCCGGATTTTGATTATGTTGCCGTGGACGTGGGGGGCAACGAGGTGCTGATCCTGGCCCGCGATCTCATGGATTTCAACATGCAGAGCTTCGGGATCACCGATTACCGGGTCCTCTCGGAAATCGATGCCGGGGATCTGGAAGGTAAGACATGCAAGCACCCCCTGTACGGCAGGGACTCCCTGCTGATTCTGGCCGATCACGTCACCCTTGAAGCCGGCACCGGCTGCGTGCACACCGCACCCGGACACGGCCGGGAAGACCACGAGGTCGGATTGCAGTACGGTCTGGATGTCTACAGCCCGGTGAACGAGAAGGGCGTCTTCACGGATGACGTGGACTTTTTCAGCGGGCAGTTTGTGTTCGACGCAAACCCGAATATCAACGCCAAACTCAGGGAAATAGGATCTGTTCTGGCCGAAGAGAAGATCGTCCATTCCTATCCCCATTGCTGGCGATGCAAGGAGCCGGTTATTTTCCGCGCCACGCCCCAGTGGTTTATCTCCATGGACAAAACCGATCTTCGGAAAAAATCTTTGGAAGCCATCGACCGGGTGGAGTGGATCCCCCAGTGGGGCCGGGACCGGATTTACGGGATGATCGAAAACCGGCCGGACTGGTGTGTGTCCCGGCAGCGGGCCTGGGGCGTACCCATTATCATGTTTTCATGCAACTCCTGCGATACCCCGTTTTTGACCCGGGACATCATGGACCACGTGTGCGGGCTTTTCGAGCGGCACGGTGCCGATATCTGGTTTGAGAAAGAGGCGAAGGACCTGCTGCCGACCGGTACCACCTGCCCGGCATGCGGCGGTGACAACATCGACCGCGAAACGGATATTCTGGACGTCTGGTTCGATTCGGGTGTGAGCCATGCGGCCGTTCTGGAACAGCGGGACAATCTGACGTGGCCCGCGGATCTTTATCTCGAGGGCAGTGACCAGCACCGGGGCTGGTTTCACAGCTCATTGCTCACCGCCGTCGGCACACGGAACACGGCGCCCTACAAGGGGGTCCTGACCCACGGATACGTGGTGGACGCCGAAGGCAAAAAGATGTCCAAATCCCTTGGCAACATCGTGGCCCCCGAAGAGGTCATCAAAAAATACGGGGCGGAAATCCTCCGGATGTGGGTATCTGCATCCGATTATCGGGACGACATCCGTATCTCGGATAGGTTCCTCAAGCAGCTCAGCGATGCCTACCGGCGGATCCGGAATACCTGCCGGTTCCTGATCGGCAATCTGTACGATTTCGATCCGGAAGAGGATGCCGTACCCTACGGCGAGATGGAGAGCCTAGACCGGTTTGCCCTGTACCAGCTGCAGCTGCTGATTCAGAAGGCGCAAACCGCCTATGAGAAATACGAATTCCACATGATCTACCATGCCATGTACAACTACTGCACACTGGATCTGTCCGCCTTTTACCTGGACATCCTGAAGGACCGGCTGTACACGTCACCGGCCGACTCCAGGGCGCGACGCAGCGCGCAAACCGTGATGTCGATTATTCTGGAAGGGATGGTCCGGATCATGGCGCCGATCCTTTCATTTACCGCGGAGGAAATCTGGAAATACATGCCGGTTCACGCCCGGCGTGAGGAAAGTGTCCACATGGCGACGCTGCCGGTGGTGGTGCCGGAGTGGATCGACCCATCCCTGGCCGCCAGGTGGGAAACCCTGCTTGCGGTGCGTGGAGAAATCACCAAGGCACTGGAAACGGCGCGGGAGAATAAACTTATCGGGCATCCGCTGGATGCGGAGATCACGATATACGCCGGCGAGGACGGGCTCTATGACCTGCTTCGGACCTTCGACGACCTCCGGTCGAATTTAATCGTTTCCAGCGTGTCCCTTCAAAACGGCAGCGCGCCGGGTGACGCCTTTGTGAGTGAAGAGGTGCCGGGACTGGCTGTCAAAGTGGCCCCCGCGCCGGGGACCAAGTGTGAGCGGTGCTGGGTGCACGACACCACGGTGGGGGACGATAGCGACCACCCGACGATCTGTAATCGGTGTCGAAGCGCACTTGACTCAATTTTGAGTTAACTGTTGAACACACAGTGGTTCCGTCGGTTAAGAGACAGATGGGAGGTTAAGGATTCAAGGATTCAAGGGTTCAAGTGAATTGAAAATTTAGGGGTTAAAGGATCCCAAGTCTATAGCTGTTTTCACAAATACGTTCCAATAGGCGATACCCCTCCCCTGGTGGAGGGGCATGGGGAGGGGGACCAGCCTCACCCCCACCCAAACCCTCCCCCCTCAAGGGGGAGGGATCAATGCAGGCATACGGAACGCTATTTTTGAAAACCACTCCATCCGTGCCGGGCGGAATGGCAATCGGCACCGGCGTTATCCTAATATGAAATCCAATAAAGATACCATAAATTCCGAAAACCCTGAGGCCGATTCCGCAGGAGCTGACTCCAAAACATCCAAGACGATTCGACTTCTGATCATCGCCGGAACCGTCGCTCTCCTGGACCAGGTGACCAAGGCCCTGGTGCTGCATTACCTTCCGCTTTACAGTTCCACGCCGATTATCCCGGGATTTTTTGATCTAACCCACATCCAGAATCCGGGCGGGGCATTCGGCCTGTTTTCCAGCCAAAGCTCAACGGTTCAAACCGCCGTGTTCCTGTTTGCATCCGCTTTGGCGGCGGGTGTTATTTTGTACCTTTACGCCACCACACCGGGCACCCATCGCTTTCTGGCCTTCGGTTTCGCACTTATTTTTGGCGGCGCCATCGGCAACATGGTGGACCGGTTCCGATTCGGCAGGGTCGTCGATTTTTTGGATGTGTACCTTGGAAACCTGCACTGGCCGGCGTTCAACATCGCCGACAGTGCGGTCACCATCGGAATCGGGATTTTCATTTACCATCTGGTATTGAATAGGATGCCACGATAATGACAGATACGGATACTGGATGCTGGATACTGGATGCTTGATGCTCGATACTGGATGCTGGTTTCAGGTGTCAGGGATTCGGGTGTCAGGTGTCAGGGGTTCAGGATACAGAACAAATGGATAATTGGAGTGATGGAGTGCTGGAGTGATGGGGAGTGGATGTCAGGCTTCGCTCCGACAGGCTGGATTCTGGATACAAGGGCGTGAAGGTCCAGGAAACAGAGATCGAAGGACAACGAATGACGCCGACGTCAGGCGGTAAATGACGTTTGCCACCGGCAAACTGGATGGGTACTCGCGTACTGGGTATTCGTTATTGAGAACAGATTCTGAGATGATCGATGGTTCACCGACTACCGAATACCAAATACCCAATACCGAATACCTGAGGTTAGCAAACCGGCCAAACCGGCAAACTGGCGAACCGGCCAACGGGCCCACCCATTTCCGCGCCTGTCCGCGTGGGTCTGCGGCTAATATGTAAACTAACCGGAAAACTGACTAACCGGCGAACCGGCCAAACCGGCAAACCTTTACCAACCCATGACCGAAATCAGCTACAAAGAGATAGAAACCCACATTCAAGAAGCGGATGCATCCGGGTATGCGCCGATTTATTTGATCTATGGGGACGAGCTGCTGGTTGCAGAGGCGTATCGATCGCTGCTGGATGCCATGATTCCGGAGGCCTCCCGAAGCCTCAACTTCGAGGCGTTCGACGGCATGGATGCCGAGATGCCGGACATCCTTGAACGGCTAAACACCTTTTCCCTCCTCGGTGGGACTAAAGTGGTGGCCCTGGTCTCCACGCAGCTGTTCGACACCTCCAAAGATTTATCCAGTTTACTCACCCGGGCCAGGCAGGCAGCCGATGCCAACGATAACCGAAAGGCCGCCCGTTATCTCTTGTCCGTGCTGTCGATACAGGGACTGACACTGGAGGACCTCAAATCGGGCCCCCGAAGGGATCTCTTGAAAATGGATGCCTCCGGGGTTGAGGATGGGGAATGGCTGGACCGGGTGATAACGTTTTGCCGGGAACACGAACTTTCGCTCCCCGAACCTCGGGACCAGGCCGGCCTCCTGCAGGAGACCCTTGGAAAAGGCTTTCCCGCTGGGAATCACCTGGTTATCACGACAGACCGGGTCGACAGGCGCAAAAAACTCTATTCAGCGATCGATGAAAGCGGCATCATTGTCGACTGCAGCATACCCAAGGGTGATCGGAGGGCCGACCGACAGGTCCAGGGGGCAGTACTCAAACAACGCCTCGAGGAAGCTCTTCGAAAGCAGGGCAAGACCATGTCGCCCGGAGTTTTCGAAGCCCTTTACGAAAAAAGTGGGTTCGATCTGCGGACCTTTACCGCAAACATCGAAAAGCTGATCGACTACACCGGTGACCTTTCGAACATTTCACCCCAAGACGTGGAATCGGTGCTCACCCGTACCAAAAGGGATCCGATCTACGAATTTACAAATGCGGTGACCGGTCGCGATATGGAAGGCGCGCTTTTTTTCATGACCTCCTTGCTGGACAGCGGGGAGATCTCCCACCCGCTGCAGCTGCTTGCGGCGGTGACCAATCAGATCCGCAAACTGATTCTGATCAGGGAATTTATCGATGGGCCCAACGGGGGCGTGTGGCATGCCGATATGCCGTTTCAACGGTTTCGCCAGGAGGTGATGCCGCGGATACAGGATCATGACGCCTCCCTGACGGCGCTGTTGGAAGAGTGGGCACGCGCACTCGCGCCGGAGAATGATGACCAGACAGCCACAAAAGCCTCTAAAACGGGCAAACGCCGGAAAAAAGGCGTACAGACGGACCTGTATATTGCACCCAATCCGAAAAATGCCTATCCGGTGTACCTGATGATGAAAAAGGCCGGGCTTTTTTCGAAAAAAGAGTTGCTCGATGGATATGCCGAGATTCTCGAGGCGGATGTCGCCATCAAGACGGGCGGACACCAGGCCCGTGGGGTTTTGGAGCGGCTGGTGATGCGATTCACCGGGACGTAGCGTGATATCATTTCAGCGAAGGGTGAACGGAGACCATAGGAATAGGGATTTATCAGGGTTCAAGGGTTCGAGGATTCAAGGGGTCAAGGCAAAACGGCGCAGGGCTTAAGGTATAACGGCTCAGGGTTTAAGACATAAGTATTGGACCCTGAGTTTAGCATTACACTCGAACCCGTGAATCCATGCCTGAGGCAGGCAAGCCCTGGGCGCCTCGGGCGCCGCCATAGGTTTATCCGCCTCGGGAGGGCGGGTAAACCTCGAATCCCTGGGCTCTGTATTTGTCATTTCACTTGACCCCTTGAATCCTTGGACCCTCGAACCCTTTATTCCAATTAATTTCGAGTAAAACCATAAGTTCCAATATTAGAAACACCCCATCCACAGACTTTAAGCTGGGAAAAGGAGGTTCCTGTGGGTTTTTTCAGACAACAGGAGGAGAAGCTCGCTGTTCGGCTTCTCGCGTGGCATTACGAACGGATGAACCTTCCGGTGCCTCCCCCATCCGACCTGAAACACCAGGCGGCCAGGCTCGTCGAAGAGGCTCACCACATCGCCAAAGAGCGCGGCAGCAATGTGATGTCCATTATCAAGGATCTGGTTGCAGATCTAAAAAAAGAAAAACGATAAAAAACGTGTCTTCTGGTCTCGCCTTTAGCGGACTTACGGGCTAGCTCCATGGCGAATGTGGGATTCCGTCGTGCTTCTAATTGCCCGCGTCTATTGGCCGCTGCAGGCTGATGTGGCCTGATGCGGGCGCGACCATTTTTCGAACAATCCTCATTAAAACGCATCAACTTTCGCATACGCGCCACCTTCCGGCCAGTCTCATCCCAGGCCGGATGTCTTAGAGAGGCAACGGCAGATCGTCCCCATTTTATTCACTTACCGCGGGCTTGCCCTGCAACGTGATACCCTTTTTTAGATGGTTTCTATTCTCTTATCTCACGAGAAAATCAGCCATAAATTTCCGGAACCAAAATAAAAAGTAAGGATGCGGAAATTGGCCATTTTGTCACCCCCACCGCACCTCCCCCATCAAGGGGGAGGACGTTTATCTCCCTCCCCTTGGGGGAGGGATTCAAAGGGAGGGGTATAACGGGCTCATTCCTTTTTTTGTTTATAATTCTTTAAATTAATAAAATCGTGAAACGATTTTATAAGTTGAAAAATAGAAAGCCGTGTGTTATCAGACCGCATCTTAATCTGGCCAAAAAATGTTATAAGATCCATTTCCGGATGAACGACCTGATGCCCTGCCTCTTCTTGCAGGGATAGCAGTTTTAGTCCGCTATCATCACAGCGGGCGGGCCGTTCGCCCGAAAGCGACATCGTCGCGTTTCATAAAATCGTTACGCGATTTCATTCCGTTATACAAAACAACCAGAAAGAAAGCCAAAGGAGGTCGTGATGCGGAAAGCTCTTTACGTTGTGCTTGCTTGTGTGGTGCTCAGTCTCATCCTCTCGCCATGTGCCTGGGGTCGCGCCAAGGCCATCAAGATCGGAATCAACGCACCGCTCACCGGTGACATCCCGAAGGTTGGAGAGGGAACACGATACGCCGCCGAGATGTGGAAAGCAGATATCGATGCCGCTGGAGGTCTCAAGGTCGGCAAAAAGAAATACCCTGTGGAACTGTACATTGAAGATAACGAATCCAAGGCCGAATCGGCCGTTCGGGCCAACACCAAACTGATCACCGATGACGAAGTTCTGGTTATCGTCGGGCCCCAGTCATCCAAACAGGCCGTTCCGGCCGGTGAGGTCGCCAACAACTGGAAAACACCCATGATCAGCCCCTGGTCCACCAACCCCGATACCACCAAAGATCGTCCCTACGTGTTCCGCGGTTGTTTTCTGGACCCCTTCCAGGGACCGGTCCTGGCAAACTTCATCACCGAGGAGTTCGGTTTCAAGAAAGCCGCTGTTCTCTACGATGTGGCCAGCGACTACCCCAAGGGGCTGGCCGAGTTTTTTAAAGAAGCCTGGGAGAAACTCCATGGCCGCGGATCCGTCGTGGCGTTCGAGAGTTTTACCACCAAAGATGTGGACTTCAGCTCCCAGCTGAACAAAATCAGAAACTCCGGAGCACAGGTCCTCTTTACCCCCCAGTACTACAATGAGGTGGCGCTGATTGTGCAGCAGGCAAATTCGAAGGGGATCAAGATGCCCATCGTCGGCAGCGACAGCTGGGGATCGGCCGAGACCGTGGAGCTGTGCGGTGAGGATTGCTACGGCCTCTTTTTCAGCACCCACTATGCGGCTGCCGGAGCCAAAGGCGCGACAAAAGCCTTTATCGACCGCTACGAAAAGAAGTACGGCTACATCCCGGATGACGTCGGCGCCCTGACCTGGGACGCCCTGCGCCTCGTGCAAAGTGCGATCGAGTCCTGCGGGAAACTGACCGGCCGGATCGAAAAAGATCGCAAATGTGTCCGGAACGCGCTGGCAAAAATCAAAAAATTTGACGGCATCACCGGCAATATGACCTTCACCGAGGAAGGCGATCCGATCAAATGTGCCGTCATTGTCCGGATCAGCGAAAAGGGCGAATACGAATTTTTTAAATCGGTCTGCCCGTAACATCGTAGGACGATGTTACGAAATGCGGCGATTCCGCAAACAATTCAAGACGAACATCGCTCGTTTCGAAGACGTGCTGAATGTGATATGCGGTCAGTGATGCACGCCCTCGAGTTGATCTAAAAAAGGGCGGGCCCGGGTAAACCTGGGCCCGCCCTTTTAAAGTCCCCGGATATACAGCCCATGACACTGAATCTGCAAAACCTCCTCGATTTTCAGAACATCATCGATGCGCTCCAATGGGGGAGCTTCTATGCCTTGATCGCCCTGGGCTATTCCATGGTCTACAGTATCCTGATGCTGTTCAACTTTGCCCACGGCGACATCTTTATGGTCGGCGCCTACATCGGCTTCGGCATTGCCTCTCTCCTGGTTGGCTTAACCGTCGCCGGCTCCCTGGCGTTGCCGGGATGGGTCATTCTGATTCTAACCCTGCTTGGCGCCATGTGCCTGACATCCATCGTGGGCATGGCGGTGGAACGCATCGGTTACCGGCCTTTGCGCGATGCGCCGCGCGCCTCGGCGGCGATCACCGGCCTGATGATCGGCATCATTCTGGAGCAGGGAAACCTCATCCTTCTGGGAGCCAAACGCCGCAGTTTTCCGGAAATCATCGAGAGCCAGACCTTCAGCATCGGGGGCGTTGATATTACCAATATCAAGATCATGATTGTGGGCGTCTCCCTTGCGTTCATGTTGGCCCTGCACCTGTTTATCAAGAAAAACAAATGGGGAATGGCCATGCGTGCCATGGCGTTCGACTACCTGGTGGTCCCGTTGATGGGCGTGTCGATTAACGCCATTGCACGGATGACCTTTGCCATAGGTTCCGCTTTGGCGGCGGTGGCCGGAATATTTTTCGGGATGGCCTATCCGGTCCTGGAACCGACCATGGGCATCGTCTACGGCTGGAAGGCGTTTGTCGCGGCGATCCTGGGAGGCAGGGGGTCCATCATGGGGGCCTGCTTTGCCGGTTTCCTGATCGGTTTCATCGAAATATTTGTGCCGCTGGTGTTTCCATCGACACTTCGCGACCTGATCGCCTATTCGATTATTCTGCTCATACTGGTGTACCGCCCCCATGGTTTCTTCGGTGAACCCTACAGCGCCAAGCTGCGGCTTTAACTTGATAATTCCCTGTAGCTTGCTGCAGGGTGTCCTTTGGTTCCCTCTCCCCGCGGTGGGAGAGGGTTAGGGTGAGGGGGCTAAGAGTAGATATCCTCCCCTTTGATACCCCGCAGCTTGTTGTAGCAAAGCGGAAATCCCGCCCTGCGGGGCTGCGGGGAGCTTCATTTCGAGAATGGCATGGTGCAATTCCGGGTTTACCGGCAAGGCAACGTCTGAGGTGTTCAAGCGGCATCCGGATCACGGATCGGACTCTTTCTGACTGGAATTTTTTCAACATGACTCCCGATAATCCCACTTCTGAAAAACACTATTTGCGGCTGCGCCACAACGTGCAGCATCGTCTGTCGCTGGTCCCGATCCTCGGATGGCTTTTAGGTGCCCTGTTGGCCGTCATTCTGGAACAACTTGCGGGGGATTATCTTGTCGATGCCCTCGACATGGACAAGATGCCGAGCCTCCTCGGAATTTTGGCTATCGCCAAGGATATCAAGTATTTTCTCTGGCAGGGATGGGACCAGCTGGTCATCATCGGCAAAATGTTTGCAGGCGGTGCATTCAGCGGCGTGGTCAGTGTGCCGGATCCGTTTCAGACGCCACGCGTGCTGCTTTACGTTTTCCTGGTTTATTTTCTTCCCATTGCGTTGTTCGGCACCCTCACGATTCGCCCCGCCAACTGGATGGCGGACAAATTGTCGAAGCTTCCGTCGGCTGTCTCGGTGATCGGTTATCTGATCCTGCTCTATCTGGTGATGCACATCTGGGCCGATATGAGTGCCTACCGGGGCATGGCACTGCGGTTCACCCTGATCGCTGTCATGTTGACACTGAGTCTCAACGTCATCAACGGATACATGGGTGAGTTTTCCTGCTCCCATCCCGGCTTTATGGCGCTTGGCGCGTATGGGGCATCGGTGGTCACGGTGGTCCTGTTTGCCAACGACAAGCTTTTTGGGGCCGCCCTGTTGCCCAAATTTCTGGCCCCCGCTTTTTTTCCCCTGGCGCTTGTGGTGGGCGGCGCTGTGGCTTCCTTTGGGGCATTGTTGATCGCCGTGCCGTCTTTTCGAACCCGGGGAGATTATCTGGCCATTATTTCCCTGGCATTTTTATTTATCGTCAAGAGCCTCATCGAGAACCTCGAAATAGTTGGCGGTCCCCGGGGTCTGAAAGGTCAGCCCGACCTTGCCAGTCTTCCGGTTGTGTTTACATGGGCGGTCCTGTGCATATGGACGATTAACAATTTCGTGCGCTCCACCCTGGGAAAGGCACTCAATGCGGTCCGTGATGATGAAGTCGCCGCCAATGCCATGACCGTCAACACCCGGCGTACCAAAATGACGGCATTTTTATTCGGAGCCTTTTGGGCAGGAGTGGCCGGTGGGCTTTTTGCCCATGTCCTGCGATATGTCAACCCGGCCACCTTCGGCCTGCAGAAGTTAGCTGAAGTGCTGGCGATGGTCTATTTCGGGGGCCTGAACTCGGTGTACGGATCCATCGTCGGCGCGGTGAGCATCAGCCTGCTCAGCGAGGCCCTCCGCCCCTTTGAATTGTTTAAATGGGTCATCATCCCATTGCTGCTGATCCTGGTGATGATCTATCGGCCGACCGGGTTGATCGCCTTTCGCGAGTTCGATGTCCGGTCCGTTCTGAAGCCGAAGCAAAACCCTGAATCCGAGGTATAGCCATGGCGTTGCTTGAAGTACATCACATGAGCCACGATTTCGGTGGTCTGCGCGCCGTGAACAACTACAGCCTGAACATCGAGCCCGGTGAGATCCACGGCCTCATCGGACCCAACGGTGCCGGAAAAACAACGATTTTCAACCTGATTACGGGAATTTATCGTCCCACCGAGGGCGACATCCGTCTCGACAACGCATCGATCGTCGGACTGCAGCCCTATCAGATCGCAGCGCGCGGACTGGGCCGCACTTTCCAGAATCTTCAGCTGTGGCGGCATATGACGGTTCTGGAACACGTCATGATGGCACGCTACTCCAAGCTGACGTATGGTCTGGTGGGGGCGTTTTTCGGGACCCCGAAACGCAAACGGGAAGAATCCGAAAGCCGGGAAAAGGCTCAGGTATTGATGGAGCTATTCGGAGTGGACCGGTTTGCAAACCAGATTGTGCTCAATCTCCCCTATGGCGCCCAGCGGCGCGTGGAAATGGCGCGGGCCATGGCCATGGAGCCGAAAATCCTGTTTCTCGATGAGCCGACCGCCGGAATGAACCCCGAAGAACTCATCCAGATGATGGAAATCATCCGGCGGGCACACCGCAAATTCGGTGTCGGCATATTTCTGATCGAGCACCGCATGCGGTTTGTCATGGAATTGTGCCAGGAAATCCAGACCCTGGTCTTCGGCGAGGTGATTGCAGAGGGCACCCCCGAAGAGATTCAAAACAATCCCAAGGTCATCGAGGCCTATCTTGGAAGTGAGATGGTGGAATAATGCTGCTCTCGGTCGAAAACCTTCGCGTCTCCTACGGCAAGATCCGGGCCCTTCACGGAATCGATTTTAATATCGAAGAAGGGGAGATCGTCTGTATCATCGGCGCCAACGGCGCGGGAAAAAGCACCACCCTCCGGGCCATATCCCGTCTCGTGCCGGTGGAATCGGGAACAAAGATGACCTTTGATGGGAACGATCTGCTCGACTATGCCGCAGACAAGGTGGTCAGCAAATTGGGCATATCCCATGTACCTGAAGGCCGTCGTCTGTTCGGAAACCTGACGGTCATGGAGAACCTGACCCTGGCCACATTTGCCCGAAAAGACAACGATCAGATCCAAAAGGACATCGATCGGGTGCTGACCATTTTCCCACGGTTGGATGAGCGGAAAACCCAAAAATCCGGAACCCTCAGCGGCGGCGAGCAGCAGATGCTGGCCATCGGCAGAGCCTTCATGAGCGGTCGGCGGATCATGCTCCTGGATGAACCCTCCATGGGCCTGGCTCCACTTCTCATGATGGATGTGTTTCGGGCCATGAAGGAGCTCAACGAAGAGGGCACCACGATCTTGCTTGTGGAACAGAACGCCCGTATGGCGCTGCAATTCGCCAGAAGGGGCTATGTCCTGGAAAACGGCGAGCTCGTTCTGGAAGGGCGCTCCGACGACCTCCTCAACGATCCGGAAGTCAAGAAGGCATATCTGGGCGGCTGAAGCCACCCAAATACCAAATACCAAATTTCAAATGTCAAATCCCAGAGTTTCAGGATTCAGGATCCAAGATCCAGGATTCAAGATGGATTATGTATCACGAAACCTGCATCCTCAGACCTCCAGCCTCCGACCTCTAGCATCCGGTTTTGCCCGTTTGCCCGTTGGCCCGACTATCCTGAGTCCCGCCTCAGGCGGACGGGCAGGCCTCCAACCTCCAACCTCCACCCCGCCAAAGGTTTATCCGCCTCAGGCGGACAGGCAGGCCTCCAACCTCCAACCTTTTACCCTCCAACCTGCCCCTCGAATCTTGAAGCGTTTCCGGCACTGTAGTATAATAGTTGACCAAACATGATGTTCCTCTAATACATGAGGTTGCCCACATGCCGGTATACGAGTACGAACACACATCAGAACCCTGTGAGCTGGGGCTCATTTTTGAGGTGGAACAATCCATCAAGGACAAAGAACTGACCCATTGTTCGGAGTGCCGGGAATCGATACACCGGATCATCTCCCGGGTAAACATCAGCACTCCGAAAACCAATGCGGAGCTGAGGGATCTGGGGTTCACCAAACTGGTCCGCCGGGATAACGGTGTTTACGAAAATGTCACCCGCCGGGATGGCGATAGCCGGTATATGGAAAAGGGCAAACCGGAGACCATCCCGAACGTCAAAAAGACCATCCAAGACTAAAATCGTTTCACAATTTTAGGAATTGGCCGTTCCGGCCCCCAAAATACCATCTGCAGAGTGTTTTTTTGATTGTAGAGCAAAGGCCAAAGGGCTCCTGCCCACTGTGAATCTCATCAACTAGGGTTCAAGGGTTCGAGGATTCGAGGGTTCAAGTGAAATACACAATCATTACAACGAGGCGAGTGTTTGGAAACAGTAGAAACATTATCGAAAAGCTGTGTAATTCCTGAAAAAATGATTTATACGGCACGGAACTCAAGTCAGTGCCAATCGCACAAGCCCTATCCCCGGAAAACAAACCCTTGACCCCTTGACCCCTTGGCCCCTTGGATCCTTTTCCAGTATTCTTGTTCCGGAAATCCGTTGATTGTTTTCGCTTCTTGAAACAGGTGGATTTGTTTGCTAAGGTGCCGCCTTGGTCTGTAGGCAGGATCGATTCCCCCCTTTCGACAAACTGAGAGAGACGCAATGCCTGAGCAGCTGGGTGTACCGCCTGCTTCTCAGAGCGCCGTGCTGGGAGGTTAAATGATAAGCGTAGGCGTCGTCGGGGCCACCGGGTATGCGGGTGCGGAACTTGTCCGGCTGCTGTCCGGTCATCCCAATGTGGAGATAGCTATCCTGACCTCACGGCAATATGCAGGGGCCCGTTTTAGTGATGTCTACCCGTCCATGGCTGGGATTGTGGATCTGGTGTGCGAGGCATACGATGCTGCTGTCCTGGCCCAGCGTGTCGATCTGGTATTCACCGCCTTGCCCCATCAGCTTCCGATGAATCTGATTCCCGAACTCATTGAAAACGGGCTTCGCGTGGTGGATCTTTCGGCTGATTTTCGGTTTCGGGACGTATCCCGATATGAGGCCGCCTATCAACCCCATTCGGCCGGTCCTTACACGGAGAAGGCCGTTTACGGTCTGTCCGAGATTTACACCGACGACATCCGCCGGAGCGATCTCATCGGAAATCCCGGCTGCTATCCCACCAGCGTATTGCTGCCGTTGATCCCGTTGATCCGCCGAAACTGGCTCGATCTGGACAGCATTGCAGCAGACGCCAAATCGGGGGTGAGCGGGGCCGGCCGGTCGCCGTCCCTGACGACCCACTTCTGCGAGGTTCAGGAATCATTCAAGGCGTATAAAATCGGGGCCCATCGGCATACTCCGGAGATGGAGGAAGTGCTCGAAAAAGAGGCCGGGGTTCCGGTCCAGATCAGCTTCGTTCCCCATCTCGTCCCCAAGTCCAGGGGCATGCTGACCACCTTGTATGCCCGCCTCCTGGAAGAACAGTCGGATGAGGCGGTGAGCGCGTGTCTCCAGCAATTCTATAAGGACGCGCCCTTTGTCCGGATTCGGACAGCCGCCCGTCCGCCGGACACCCTTCACGTGCGCGGCACCAATTATTGCGACATCGGCTGCAAGGTCGAAAGAGGGGGGCGGCGGCTGATCCTGATTTCGGCCATCGACAATCTTGTAAAGGGGGCCGCCGGGCAAGCGGTTCAAAATATGAACATTATGCTCGGGTTCGATCAGCGGGCGGGACTCGACCAGGTACCGTACCCCATATAATTCAGACATAGAATGAAAAATAAGGAAGAACAGCATCTTTCCCCCTCCCTGTATTCCCTCCCACCAGGGGAGGGAAAAAAATGTCCTTCCCCTCGCGATTGGAGGGAGGCTTGCCCTATAAAATGCCGCCTGAGTAGGGATCGAGGAGGGGCCAAGGATTCGAGTGAAAAGCTAAAGGAGCTGATTGAGATAATCGAAAACCATCACGTGACTCCTTAATGTTGAGTATTCTCAGTTGCTTGATGTTGCGCAGGGGGAATCCTGACGCCGGGGCTGCAGGGATTCCACTCAAATTCCTCTCCCCTGGTGGGAGAGGCAAGGAGAGGGGGATAGATCTGGAAATATTCCACTTGATACCCCGCAGCTTGTTGGTGCAAAGCGGAAATCCCGCTCAGCGGGGCTGGGGGAAGATTTATTGCCGCATTTGGCACTCCTTACACAGCAGGGAATTAATAGGGTAGGGTGGGGGTAAAAGCATTGCCAATTTCCTTTTCCGTAGTTTTGCTTATAAGCTTGTAATTTTATCTGTTGCATTAGAAAAATTAATTAAACATTAGTAATCATTATATTATTAGTAACCCAATAACCAACTGGAGGAAAGGAGAGAGAACATGACGGCGAAACTGATCAAAGGCACCGAAATCCGTGAGGAGATCCTCGAGGAAATCGCTGCAGAGGTAGAGGAGATTAAAGCGAAACACGGTGCTGTTCCCGGTCTCGTGACGATCCTTGTCGGCGAGAATCCGGCGTCCATTTCCTACGTCACGCTTAAAATCAAAACCGCCCATCGGCTTGGATTCAAGGAAGTCCAGGAATCCCAGCCGATCGACATTTCCGAAGAAGATTTGTTGGCCCTGATCGACAAGTACAATAACGATGACAGCATCCAGGGTATCCTTGTCCAGCTTCCGCTGCCCAAACATATCGACGATAAAAAGGTGCTCAATGCCATCGATCCGGACAAGGACGTGGACGGATTCCATCCCGTCAACGTGGGGCGACTCATGATCGGCGGCGACGAGGTAAAATTCCCACCCTGTACGCCAGCGGGAATTCAGGAAATGATCGTGCGCGCCGGGGTGGAAACCAGCGGTGCAGAAGTGGTCGTGGTTGGCCGGTCGAATATCGTGGGGAAACCCATCGCCAACATGATGCTTCAAAAAGGGCCGGGCGCCAATTCTACCGTAACCGTTGTTCACACCCGGACCAAGGATTTGGCGGCCCACTGCAAGCGCGCCGATATTCTGATCGTGGCCGCCGGAGTCCCCGGACTGGTCAAACCCGAGTGGATCAAGCCGGGATCGTGTGTCATCGATGTTGGCGTAAACCGGGTCGGCGAGAAACCGAGCGCCAAAGATCCCAGTAAGATGGTGGCGCTCCTCAAGGGCGATGTGGACTTCGACGCCGCAAAGGAAATCGCCGGATCCATCACACCGGTCCCCGGGGGAGTCGGACCCATGACCATCACCATGTTGATGAAAAACACGCTCAAGTCCCTTAAGTTCAAGCTGGGGATCCAATAAAAATAATGGTTGCCCGCTTTGTAAAAAAGCGGGCAACCATTAGAACATAGAACAGATTGATATTTTTTCATCTTAGAGTGATTGTCAGAATTGCGTTACGATTCCATTTACGATCAACGGTTCACCGCAAAGTCGCAGAGGTCGCATAGGTGATGTTCCTTTTTGCATTCCGCTGCCCTTCGAGAGCCTCCCTTCGACTGAGCTCAGGACAGGCAGGACAGGCCCTTCGACTGACTCAGGGTAAGCATAACAGGTAGGCAAACGGGATGCAGGATCCAGGATATTTGATGAGCTGAAAGCTCAAAGCTGAAAGTTGAAAGATTACAGATCAACCAAACAACGAATGACGTGAGCGCCGTGCCGAACCTATGACGCGCCGTCTTGCGGTAAAGGACGTGAACCGCAGGTGCACTGGCCCAACCGGCTAAACCGGCAAACTGGCAAACCGGCCAACGGGCAGACGGGCCAACGGGCAGACGGGCTAACGGGCAAACCGGCTAACGGGCAAACGTACAAGCCCTTCCGCAGGCTCAGGATAAACAGGACATAGAGGGCGACATGCAAAACGATCGTCTGGAAAAAATACATATACATTCAATATGCTGCTGGGGCTCTTTCCCCGAATCCCCCTCTCAGGGATTCGGGGAAAAATACAGTTCCTTTGCGTCCTCTGCGACTCTGCGGTTATCGTTTCCAGATGTCTGCAAACGGAACATATTTATCACAACGGCTATAATGGCTTGCAGCGGGTTGGAATGAAGCGTCGTCCCTGTTGCGGGGCTGCAGGGATTGAGGCGTTTCTTTCGCCCTTTTAGCGACATCGTCGCGTTTCATAAAATCGCTACACGATTTTATTCGTTGTTTCATGGTCCGGTAAATATCGGGGCCGATGCCGGCAAAAAATGAACGAACTTTCGGATTTTTCTTGACATATTTGTTTTTATCCGGTATCCGTTTAACAATATGCGTAAACTGCGAAAGGGCAAAATCACCGAAAGGTGATGGCGCAAAGCTATGGGTCTAAAGCCGACAGGCCATGATTGCCAGGTTGCCGAAGGCGAGTGCCAACAAAGCCTTTGGGTGAAACTGCCCCCAGGGGCTTTTTTTTAAATAACCGTGTTACCTGTGTGAGGGACGTTTAAAGTTATTGATCTCATTAGAAAAAAGGGATTGATCAAATTATGGCCGACAAAATATCCTTCATCGCTCTGAGTACATCCGGTACCCCCATTCGACGGATTACGGTATCCCGGAGTTTTCTCCGATCGTTAGTGCTATTGTTCATGCTCGTATGTGCCGGCGCCGGTTGGTTGGTATACGATTACACCCAGGTGAAATTTGCCCAGGGGGATAGTCAGGCCCTGCTTCAGGAATTGAATTCCAGAAAAGAAGAGATCTCCACCCAAAGACATCAGATTCAAAATTTTGCCGAACAGATCAATCAGCTCAAAGATGAGCTGGTTGCTCTTCATGATTTCGAAAACAAGATCCGCATTATCGCAAACATCGAACAGAAGGCCACCCAGGACGGACTTTTCGGTATCGGCGGCTCCATTCCCGAAGATCTGGACACGAGTGTGCCGTTGCAGCAACGCCATGACAGTCTGATTCGCGAGATGCACGAACAAACGGAACAGCTGGAAATGGCCCGTATGAATCAGGAGAGCGGGTTCAGTTCGTTGTTGAATTATCTTGAGGACCAACGAAATCTGCTGGCCTGTACACCGGCAATCCGCCCGGTGGACGGCTGGGTGACCTCACGTTTCGGATATCGGGAATCACCCTTTACCGGCCTCCGTGAGTTCCATAAGGGGATGGATATTGCCAATCGGGCAGGCACACCGATTCTTGCCACCGCCGACGGCGTTGTCGCCTACACCGGGAGAAAAGGGCTTCTTGGCATGGTGATCACCATCGATCACGGGCACGGATTTGTCACCCGATACGGCCACATCCAAAAAGCTCTCAAAAAACGCGGTGAAACGGTCAAACGCGGCGAACCTATCGCGCTGGTCGGAAACACCGGCAGAAGTACCGGACCCCATGTTCACTATGAAGTCATGCTCAATGGTGTTCCGGTGAACCCCCTGAAGTACATTCTGAATTAATCTCCACGATCCCCGTCCATATTCCGTCCTCAAATGCGTTCCCATTTCAATCGGGCGGCATTGCCGTCGGCCGTCGCCGCCCTGATGCCATTATGACATTTGTCAGAATTGCGTTCCGATTCACTTAACGATCAACGTATCACCGCGAAGGCGCTTATCTGTAAGGTCGGTACCGATACCGAACCCGATACCGATTCCGATGGTTCCGCAACTCTCATACCCGAATCCACGCCGCCAATCGAAACGATCATGTGACAACCGCGTTCGTCTTCTTATCATAATAGGCAACTGCTATTTCATCGAATATATGGTATACTCAACCTATCTTTTCTACCTATCCCAAGGATTATCCTAACATGGTGTTGAATTTTTTGACCAAGGTTTTCGGCAGTAAAAATGAACGCGAGCTGAAGCAACTTCAACCGATTGTCGAAAAGACCAATAGTCTCGAAGCGGATATCCAGGCATTTAGCGACGAACAGCTGAAGCGGCAAACCGGGCTGTTTCGAGAGCGGTTGGACCGCGGAGAGCCGTTGGACGAACTGATGCCCGAGGCGTTTGCAACGGTCCGGGAGGCATCCCGAAGGACCCTGAACATGCGACACTTCGACGTTCAGCTGATCGGCGGGATTGTGCTCCATCAAGGAAAAATTTCTGAAATGAAGACCGGAGAGGGAAAGACGCTGGTGGCCACCCTCCCGGCCTATCTCAACGCCTTGTCTCAAGAAGGGGTGCACATCGTCACGGTCAACGATTACCTGGCTACCCGCGACACCGAATGGATGGGGCAAATTTACAGGTTTCTCGGACTGAGCGTCGGTACCATCCTGCACGGGCTGGATGATACCCAGCGAAAGGACGCCTACAATTGCGATATCACTTACGGTACCAATAACGAATTCGGCTTTGATTACCTCCGGGACAACATGAAATTCGAGCGGGAAACTCTGGTCCAGCCCAATCTCAACTATGCGATTGTCGACGAGGTGGACAGCATCCTCATCGACGAAGCCCGCACCCCGCTCATCATCTCCGGACCGGCCGAAAAATCGACCCACCTGTATTATCAGGTAAATTCCGTCATCCCGGGGCTGAAACACGACGTCGATTATTCCATCGATGAAAAGGCACGCTCAGTGACGTTGACCGAAGAGGGTGTTGCCAGGGCGGAAAAAATCTTGAAGGTCGACAACCTGTACGACCCCAAGTATATCGATCTTCTCCATCATATCAACCAGGCCTTGAGAGCGCACACCCTGTTCAAGCGTGACGTGGATTACATCGTCAAAAACGGCGGGGTGATCATTGTCGATGAGTTCACGGGCCGGCTGATGCCGGGAAGGCGTTACAGTGAAGGTTTGCATCAGGCCCTGGAAGCCAAAGAGAACGTTAAAATTGAAAACGAGAACCAGACCCTGGCCACCATCACCTTTCAAAACTACTTCCGGATGTTCAAAAAACTGGCCGGCATGACCGGAACAGCGGACACCGAGGCCTCTGAATTCAAGAAAATTTATGATCTGGACGTGATCGTGATTCCCACCCACAAACAGATGATCCGCGATGATTTTCCAGATGTGATTTACAAAACAAAACGTGAAAAATACGAGGCGGCCCTGGACGAGATCGAGGCGCTTCATGGGAAAGGCCAGCCGGTGCTGGTCGGTACCATTTCCATCGATGTTTCCGAAGACCTCAGCAAACGATTGAAAAAACGGGGCATCCCGCACTCGGTGCTGAATGCCAAAAACCACGAGGGCGAGGCTGAAATCGTTGCCCAGGCTGGACAGAAAGGGGTGGTCACCATTTCCACCAACATGGCCGGACGGGGTACCGATATCGTTCTTGGAGAAGGCGTGACCGACCTTGGGGGGCTGCATATTCTGGGTACCGAACGTCACGAAAGCAGGCGTATCGACAATCAGCTGAGGGGGCGTTCCGGCCGGCAGGGAGATCCCGGGTCCTCCCGATTCTACCTGGCACTTGAGGATGATCTGCTGCGCATTTTCGGTGGTGAGCGGATCACCGGCATCATGGAGCGTCTTGGCATGGAAGAGGGCGAACCCATCGAACACGGCTTGATCAGCAAGGCCATCGAGAATGCCCAGGCCAAGGTAGAAGCCCATAATTTCGACATACGGAAACACCTGCTGGAATACGATGATGTGATGAACCAGCAGCGGGAGGTCATCTATCAACAGCGCCGTGAAGCCCTGGACGGAGAAAACCTTCGCCCGACCATCGAAGACATGATCCTGGATCTGTGTGAGCGCATTGCCGGAGAATATGCCGACCATGATCGACACCCCGAGGATTGGGATCTAAAGGGGCTGGACGATGCCATTTTTAAACAGTTCAACCTTCGGGTGGCACTCTCACCGGAAACCTTAGAAGGGCTGGATTCCGAAGCACTGCCCCAGTGGCTGTATGAGGCGGTTGCTGATCAGTATCAGGCACGGGAAGCGGCCATCGGTAAAGGGGAGTTCCAGCAGCTCGAGCGGTTTGTCATGCTCCAGACGGTGGACTCCCTCTGGAAGGATCATCTGTTGTCCATGGACCATCTCAAGGAAGGAATCGGCCTCAGGGGATATGCCCAGCAAAATCCGCTGATCGTCTATAAAAAGGAAGGCTTCGAGATGTTCCAGGATATGATCGAACGGATCAAAGAAGAGACCGTCGGCATTCTGTTTCGAATTCAGCTTGCAGAGCCCACCGAAATCGAGAAGATCAACAAGCCGAAGGAACAGAACCTGGTATTTTCCGGCAGCGACGGTGGGGCTCAGGCAAAGAAGAAGCCGGTCCGACGCAAAACGAAAAAGGTTGGTAGGAACGATCCATGCCCGTGCGGGAGCGGGAAGAAATTCAAGAAGTGCTGCGGCCGTTAGCCCGAACATGGCATGAAATCTTTTCAGAAAATGCTTAAAAAGATACAATAGCCCGGGCTGTAGCCAATATCGAAGCCGCTTTAGGGCAAGGGATCAGCGCCTGTTCAATTGATGTACCGGGTCGTCCTTTACAAGACCGATTACCGATGATTATAGTGATTTGTATCCGGCGGGGCTGAAGTGCGTGAACCCTGCGTCACATCATAGGTTTAGTTAGACAGACATGAGTCCCCGAACTCCGGAATTGGATGACGAGGTTGCCTCCAAAACAGAAGACGAGGTGGCCGAACCGCCCCTTTACAGGGTTTTGCTCCACAATGACGACTACACGACGATGGAGTTCGTCGTCGAAGTCCTGATCTTTGTATTCAATAAATCAGCGGAACAGGCCGCACAGATCATGCTCAATGTTCACCATTACGGCATCGGGGTGTGTGGAACTTTTCCATATGCCATTGCCGAGAGCAAGGTGGATACGGTGCTGAGACTGGCTCAAGACAAGGGCTTTCCGTTGAAGTGCACCATGGAGAAAGAATAGACCATGATCAGCAAAGAACTGAGCGCCACTCTCGGGTTTGCCGTAAGGGAAGCCAAAAAGCGCCGTCACGAATATGTCTGCATCGAGCACGTGCTTTTTGCCATCCTCCACGACCCGGCCGGAATCGACATCATCGAAAATTGCGGCGGAGATGTGGATAACCTGAAAATCGATCTGGAAGGCTATTTCACCGAAAAAATGGAAAGCGTGCCGGAGGACGATGAGTTTGTGTTGCAGCAGACCATCGGCTTTCAGCGTATGATCCAGCGCGCGGTAAATCATGTGCGCTCCGCTGAAAAAGCGGAAGTCTCCATTGGTGATATCCTTGCCTCGATGTTTAAGGAAAAGGATTCCCACGCTGTTTTCTTCCTGAAAAACCAGGGGATCACCCGGCTGGATGTCCTGAATTTCATATCCCATGAGGTTTCCAAGCTGCCGTTTCAGCAGGGACAGGGTGGTTTCACACGCACCACCAAAGAGGAAAAGAAGAAACAAACCGATCCGCTGGAAGCCTTTACCGTCGATCTGGTACAACGGGCTGCGGATGGAAAACTGGATCCGTTGATCGGCCGCGGATTGGAGATGGAACGGACCATGCAGGTTCTCTGCCGCCGGCGAAAAAACAATCCGGTATTCGTCGGTGATCCGGGAGTCGGGAAAACTGCCATGGCCGAAGGTCTGTCTCAGTTAATCAGTAACGGGGACGTGCCCGACATTGTCAAAGATGTTCGCATCTACTCACTGGATCTTGGCGGTATGCTCGCGGGGACCAAATTTCGGGGTGATTTCGAGCAGCGGCTGAAGGGTGTCATTACCGCGTTGAAAGAGAAAAAGGATGCGATCCTGTTTATCGATGAAATTCATACCATCGTCGGTGCCGGGGCGACCAGCAGCGGGTCCATGGACGCCTCCAATATCCTAAAACCGGTGCTGGCCACAGGAGAGATCCGTTGCATCGGGTCGACGACCTATGAGGAGTACCGAAATCATTTCGAAAAAGATCGTGCATTCTCCCGCCGGTTTGAAAAGATTGAAATTTACGAACCCCCAATACCCGAAAGCATCAAGATACTTAAGGGGCTCAAGTCCCGTTACGAAGAGCATCACGGTATTCGGTACTCCGATACGGCGTTGAAATCGGCGGTGGAACTCTCTGCAAAATTTCTCAACGACCGCTATTTACCGGACAAGGCCATCGATGTCATCGACGAAGCGGGCGCACACGTGCGCATCTCCGGATCATCCCGCCGTAAAACGATCCATCCGTCGGATATCGAAAAAATAATTGCCAAGATGGCCCGTATTCCGAACCAGAGCGTTTCGACATCAGACAAGACCAAGCTCGAAACCCTGGAGGAGAGACTAAAGAGTGTCGTCTTCGGCCAGGATGATGCGATTGCGTCTCTGGTCACCTCCATCAAGCGGTCTCGCGCCGGGTTGGGCATCCCTGAACACCCGATCGGATCGTTTCTGTTTACGGGCCCCACAGGTGTCGGAAAAACGGAAGTCGCCCGGCAGATCAGCAATCTTCTGGGTATCCATTTTATCCGATTCGACATGAGCGAGTACATGGAAAAACATGCCGGAGCCCGATTGATTGGTGCGCCTCCGGGATACATCGGGTTTGACCAGGGAGGGCTGCTTACGGACGGCATCCGAAAACACCCCCACAGTGTACTTTTATTCGATGAACTGGAAAAAGCGCACCTGGACGTCTTCAACATACTCCTTCAGGTCCTGGATCATGCCACCCTCACCGACAACACCGGTAGAAAGGCTGATTTCAGGAACGTGATTATTATCATGACCTCCAATGCCGGTGCCCGGGAGATGAGCACGCAAACCATCGGTTTCGGCGGGAACCAGTTTGATCCGGAAAGCAAAGGTAAAAAAGCCATTGAAAAAGTATTCAGCCCCGAGTTCCGCAACCGGCTGGACGGCATTATAACGTTCAACGCGCTGGACGTCGATATCATGGAGATGATTGTCGACAAGTTTGTCAAAGAGCTAAACACACAGCTTGCCGGCAAGAAACTCGTCCTGTCGGTCACGCCGGAGGCCCGGCGTTATCTGGCTGGAAAAGGCCATGATCCCAGATACGGTGCCCGTCCACTGTCCAGGGTCATCCAGGAGGAAATCAAAAACGAACTGAGCAATCACATCCTCTTCGGTAAACTGGCCAAAGGGGGTGAAGTCGTCGTGGGGTACGAAAACGAAGAACTCGTTTTCGATTTTAAGTAACCTTTAGTGCGATAATCACCGGAAAATAATCCACACAGGTTATGGACCGAGCCCGTTACGTCATGAATGACCGTTCGGCATCCATAGAGTGCTGAATACATTGAATTCCCGCCTTCGAGGCTATATCTTAATTAAATAATTAGCGAACCTATAAACAAAACCAAGGATGTGGAAATCGGCCGCTCCATCACCCCCACCGCACCTCCCCCATCGAAGGGGAGGACTTTTATCTCCCTCCCCTGGGGGAAGGGATTCAAAGGGAGGGGGTTTAACCCGAACATTGCATGAAATCTTTTCAGCAAATGTCTAAAAATAAACAATATCAGCACTTTAACGTAATTGTTGCTGCATAGGGTCGCGATGCAATGTGTCACATAAAAAACAGATCAACGACCTGAAAAGATTTCACCCTGCGGGCCAAACGGAGACCTCCATGGTCGAGATTCGACGGCCCGTTTCAGGGCCGGCGAATGGGAGATTCGCGGTAGTCGGACTACAGCTTCACTCTCGTAGTAAGCAGCGAATCGCGAAGCGAGGCGCCTTGCCGGCTCCGTGTAGCGGATAGACGGCAAGGGGTACGTCAGTACCTGTGTAACCCCGTCAGGAACTGCCTTGTTGAGCAAAGCGAAATCCCGCCATCGGGGCCCATGAAGGTCTCCATTTGGTGCAATATCCAGGTTAACGGGATCTTTCATTCCTTTTGTTTATGGTTCCGTAAAATAATGCATATCGACACTTTTGTTTTTCCGAGCTTGACCCGGAATCCAGGACTTTTTAAATATCTACTTTACTGGATGCCGGTGATAGATCCCTTATTCAGCGGGGATCAAGTTCGGAATGATGAAATTTTCAAATGCACAGTATTGGCAATTACGACTCAGCCTCCTTCGCCGGAATGACGCTGGAAACAAAAAACAGACCAGTTATGAGTCGCGTCATGTTTCCAGTATTCCAATACTCCGGGTTTGGGTGAAATTAAAATTTCAGCAAGCAAGTTTCGTTCTTGGTGCCCATCCCAAAATTCCAACTTCACGACGACTCCATGCCGGTCTACCTGCTCCCGGAAGCGGTTGTTTTCCCATCGCCCCACTTGGCCAGAGACGACGGGCTCCTGGCCGTCGGGGGGGATCTGAGCGCGGATCGCCTCCTGGAAGCTTACCGACAAGGCATTTTCCCGTGGTACCAGGACGGCGAACCCATCCTCTGGTGGTCCCCGGATCCACGACTGCTGCTATACCCGGAGAAACTTCACATCCCGAGAAGTCTTGGGAAAAGCATCCGAAAAGCGGTTTTCCACATCACCTTTGACACGGCCTTTGAAAGCGTCATTGCCGGGTGTGCCGAGACCCGCACCCGGAATCGGGAAGGAACATGGATCGTAGCGGATATGATCCAGGCCTACAGCCGCCTTCATGAGGCCGGATATGCCCATTCTGTCGAGGCATGGAAGGAGGGTGAACTGGCCGGAGGCCTGTATGGCGTATCCCTTGGCGGCGCCTTTTTCGGTGAATCGATGTTCTCACGGGTCAGCAACGCCTCAAAGGTGGCCCTGGTCACGCTCATACAGCGGATAACGCGGTGGGGGTTTGATTTTGTGGATTGTCAGATCAGCACGGCCCACCTGCTGCAGTTTGGGGCATGTGAAGTCCCCCGGTACCGGTTTCTTCAAGAACTTAATGTATCACTTTATAGAAATACACGTAAGGGTCTATGGAAATAATTTAAAATGGAAAAAGAATGTATTTTCTGCAATATCATCGCCGGCAACACGGATACCCGGTTTTTATACGAGGATGATACCCTGGTTGTTTTCAGGGACATCCATCCCCATGCACCGGTCCACTTGCTGATCGTGCCCAGAAAACACATTCGCAGCATCAATGATCTGACCCCTGAAGAGGGCGGGATTGTGTCCCGGGTAACCATGGTTGCCAGGGACATGGCCAGAGAACAGGGGGTTCACAAATCCGGGTACAAACTGCTGTTCAACGTCGAGAGGGGGGGCGGACAGGTGATTTTTCATCTCCATTTGCATCTCATCGGCGGGTGGGGAAGGTGAGGGGATGGATGCTGGATTCTGGATGCTTGATTCTGGATACTCGATACTGGATGCTGGATTCTGGATTCTGGATGCTGGATTCTGGATGCTGGATTCTGGATGCTGGGGGTTGGAGGTTGGAGGCTAAAGGTATGAGGTTGAAGGTATGAGGTTGGAGGCTGAAAGCTTAGAAAAGGTTCAGGGCTTAGGGCTCAGGGCACACGGGTCAACGGGCAAACCGGCCAACGGGCAGACGGGCACACTGGCCAAACCGGCAAACTGGTTAACCGGCCAAACCGGCAAACTGGATGGGTACTCGCGTACTGGGTACTGGGTATTCGTTATTGAGAACAGATTCTGAGATGATTGATGATTCACGGAAAGCCGAATACCAAATACCCAATACCGAATACCTGAGGTTAGCAAACCGGCCCACGGGCGAACGGGCAGACGGGCAAACAGGCCAACGGGCCAAAGGGCAGACTGGATGCGAGATGGGAACTCGGTACAAGGGTTGGAGGTCTTAGGTTGGAGGTTAGAGGCTGGATTAGCAGATGATTGATGATTCACGGAAAGCCGAATACCTGAGGTTAGCAAACCGGCCCACGGGCGAACGGGCAGACGGGCCCACGGGCCAACCGGCCAACCTGTTATCATAGAAACCAGGCGATGATAAAACCCAGACGGAGTGATTTTAAATGGATTGTTTTGTGATTATACCGTCCCGATACGGGTCGACACGTTTTGAAGGGAAATCCCTGGCCCTTATAAAAGGAACCCCCATGATCGAGTGGGTGTATCGCCGGGTCGAGCAGGCGGATCATATCGCCAATGTCGTCGTGGCGACCGATGACAAGCGGATTGTATCGGCCGTTTCGGGGTTCGGCGGACAGGCGATTCTCACCGGTTCGGACGCGCGGTCCGGTACGGACAGGGTCGCCGAAGCGGTCGAAACGATGGGATTGCGGCCGGAAGACATCGTGGTCAACGTTCAGGGAGACCAGCCGCTCATCCATCCGGAGTGTATCGATGAGGTAATACGCCCGTTTCTGGACGAGCCGGACGTTCAAATGACGACACTGGCGTACAGAATCCAAAACGAAGCGGAGATCACCAACCCAAAGGATGTGAAGGTCACGTTCGACCGCAAAGGCTTTGCTCTTTATTTTTCACGGTCACCAATCCCCCTTGCCCGGGATCGCGAGACCGTTTTCGATACTTACAAGCATCTGGGAGTCTATGCTTACACCCGCTGGTTTCTCGAAACCTTCCGCAATCTCCCCGAGGGCCGGCTCGAACACATCGAGAAACTGGAACAGCTGCGGGTTCTCGAACACGGCTATCCGCTTCGGGTCGTGATTTCCGCGCATGACTCCCCCGAGGTCGATCTGCCTGAAGATATCACCCGAGTCGAGACGATAATCAAGGACGGCCGCATCCCCAAACCGGTCTGATGAGTCTCTGAGGCAATCTGTCCTTCAGCAAGCCACTCGCCGGCAGCTTTTAAACTTACTCTCCGCTGTCCCACAAAGCCATATCTGTCGTTATTTATCCTCTCGAGTCTGCCTCGGTTTGGATCAGGTGATCATTCCTTCTTCTGACAGCACGTAACTCCCATGAGTAAAACAATCTTCAGATTCCAAAGGGTGCTTCCGTACAAGGGCGATGCGGAGTAATTTACCTCTCGGTACAGAAAATGTGTAGTTATCGTTATAGAAAAAAGGTAATGAAATATGAAACTTCTTACCTATCGTCTTGTGAATCCAAATCCAAACCAAGGTCTGTTTTTAATAACATATTGTTATCTTTATTAAATATTTTTTTTGTCATTTTACATATTTCTAACGCGATTGAGCATGGATCTTGCTATACCTACTACTAAATTATTACGGGTTTGGTTAATGGTCGGGGTGCCAGTGGGGTTCCTCGTGCGAATAATTTACGGTAACCATTAGATCACTAAGCGAGGGGGGAAAAATGCAAAAAAACGGAAATTACACTCACGGCATGTGGGGCTTTATGCTAATCTTAACTCTTGCACTCGGCTTAATTACGGTCCCGTCCGCGCAAGCAGCTACGATAACGCCGACAGACTACGATTTGGGTGGGGCTTTTGTCCAAGGAGGGGTTTTCAAGCCTAATCCTGCGGATCCGGTCCATAGCAGCATTTTCGAGGGGTTTGATGTTGTTTCCGGTATGATGATACCAGTCGCCGAGCTGACAGTGAGTGTTTGGGAGAGTTTAGACCACACATTTACCTACGAACTCCTTCTCAATCCAGTGTACTATGAAACTGAAACGCGCGAAATTTCAGAATTCAAAACAACCCTCGGTGTGCCGGGGCTGATATCGGCCGGGTATAGTTTTGATGATTCCCTTGCCGCGACCGGGGTTGCCCAGGGCTTTGACATCACTCAGCAAGGAACCGACGGTGCTCTGCTCTGGTCCATCGCCGATGGTGCTTCATGGCCACAAACCGATATGGTGCCGGATCCCATAAGATTTATGTATCAATCTACATTCGGTCCGGGGGATCCGTTTTGGTATTCACTCACGAATTCCCACTTCGGATTTACCACTAACTATGGAGCGACTGTTCCTCCCAATCCGGTCCCTGAGCCGACAACCATATTGTTCGTCAGTACTGGATTGGTTATGATGGGGGCCGGTGTGCGAAGGCGCATGAAAAAATAAAAGGGGGGTGCTGTAATGAAGAAAAATGGAATTCTTCTGAAGTTGCTGATCGGCATCACTGTATGGATAACGGCCGCCCTGTTTCATGTGCAGCTTGTTGGCGCAGTGTCTGTTTCGCCGATTGATTTTGCAACAATCGAAAAAGGGGATCTGCAAGAGACCATGACCAAGAAGGTCAAGAGCTTGTTACCTGTCAATCCTTATACTGGTAGACCTTCGACTGCCTTCGGTGAATTAGTAAGTGAGGTTTACAAGAAAGATGATATATTTACTTATGCATTCCGCCTGACCTTGGATGAAGGGGTACTTTCGGAGATCAACACCCAATTCAACGTTCATGGGTTAGTTGAATACTCCACGAACGGAAGTATCGACTACATGGCAGGATACGACTACAAGCAAGCTGGCGTCGCGCTAGGTGGGGATGGAGACGGAAGCGAGATTAGCATCACGCTCGACCAGAGTGATCCCGCCTTCAGGACGCTGGACTGGAACGTTGAGAAATCCATCCACCCAATGGCCGGTCCTTTGACATTCTTTTTCCAATCCACGTGGGGCTATTCGGCAGGCGGGTATAACATCACCTATAACAACGTTTCCCCGTTTACGGATATTGCGGGTGGAACAAGTATCAAAGGGTTTGCCCCGACTGTAGAGCCCGGGCCGGGACCTGACCCAATACCGGAACCGGCCACCCTCGTTTTGATGAGCGTGGGGGTGATGGGGGGAATCGGTAGCCGGATTTTTAGAAGACGACGGCGTGATGGGTCTTCCCCAACATAACGTCATAAAAACGACATGATACGGATAGATGCAGGCGTCGCCGCCGGTTCACCGTAAATGAATCTGTACACTGGGCGCCTGGTGTTGCCCTTCGCTATAAGTGAAAAAGCCCGAACAGAAAGCTGTTCGGGCTTTTTTTATTAGGTCCCTTCGCCGTTGGTAGGCACCTTGAATGTATGTGACAGTCCTTACAAAACAAACTACTGAGTATAGAATCACCTGGTTAGAGCGGTTTGGCAGACCGATGACGCCTTGGGTTTTGAAAACCGTAGTTGATTGTTTTTGAGTCCAGCGGAGGCTCAGAGATGTCGGCGATCAGTGGCCTCATTGAATATCAGCTGCGGTAGTGATCGTTTACCCTTGGCAAATCAGAATTAAACACCATGACAAAAAATCAATCGTACGGGATTGCTCCGTCTTGATTTTCTGTTGAACTGGAACGCCGTGGCGATGCGTCTTATGCTTATGCAAAAGAATGTTTTGGTTCGATCAAGGGCGAACGGGTTCGTTGTCGAGAAGAAGCAGTTTCCTGCGCCCTCGTATGTATAAAATCCAGGTCGAGAGGGAATGTGTCTCTTCGTCCCAGATGGCGTATTCAACGGTTTCTTTTATCGGTAAAACCTCTATGTTTGGCGTGGGAGAAGGATTGTGTCTTGGGCGACGAGCCCGTCGCAGAGTTTCTTCCTCCCGCCAGGTTTAAGTCGGAGACTAAATTGGTGCAGGACACCGCATTGTTACGAGGCTGATGATTCCTGGCATCGCTTAACACCGATAAAGAGGTTTTCGATGACATCATTTTTCTTAGGCGCGGATGTAAGCAAAGGATGCGGATTTTGTTATCTTAGATGACCACAAACAAACGGTGGTCGAAAACTTTCAACTCGATGATACCCAAAAGGACCATCGGCTCCTTTTTAAGATCATCGACCAGCTGTTAAAACAACATCCACAGGCCACCGTGTGTGCTGCGGTAGAAAGCACCGGTGGCTGCGAAAACAACTGGTATCAGAGTTTGCGTATGTTGCAACAAACACTGAACATCTCTGTGGCTCGGCTCAACCCGCTGGGGGTTGTCCACAACAAAAAGGCCGGTCTTAAGCGCAATACCACCGACAAGATCAGTGCCTGGAGCATTGCCGAATACCTGATCGCTCACCCGGAAAAGGTTAACTATCAGCGGCACGATCAATGGGCCGGTTTACGAAAGCAGTGGGGCTTTATCCGAAATGCTCCACAAACAGGCCAGCCAGATACGCAATCAATTAGAATCGCTGCTGTATACCGCCCATCCGGATTTGCTCAGGTTCTGAAAGGACGGCGTGCCGACCTGGGTTCTGAAACTGCTGCTAATATATGCCACAGCGACCCGGCTGGCCCGTGCCAGGGTATCATCGGTGGCCAACACAGCCCATCGCACCACCGATAAAAGCCGTCGCTTTCAGCAATTTGATCCAAAGGCGCCAGTCTCAGGCCGGCAAGGCAAAAAAAGACTGGAACGAAAGGAGCCCCAATGTGTTGAAAACACAGTGTGCGGGGTCATCACTCCCGTCCCAGCTCCGTTAGCATAGCAGGGTTGGAGCCGGCGGTACAGGTTCTACCGATTTATCAAAGAACAACGAATAACGACAAAAAAATCAGCTCGAGTTAATCCGTACTCGGACTAAACAGGTGATCGGAAAATTAACAACCGTTAAAATCTATACTTGACTTTAAACGGATTAACTCTGCGGTGGATTTTGGTGAATCCCAACATAACCGACGTTTTCAATGGGTCGGCTCTTTTTTAGCTGATAATCATAATGAGCTAAACATGAGCAACTACCGCGCCGGCATCTCTTCTTACTGTGGTTTCTAATGTGATCGTGAAAAATGGGGCTTTTAATGAAGTCGATGAGATTCGGTATTTAGATAAAGATTCGGTTTGTAGTGAAATACTGCAGAGAAAATGCTTGCCTGGTTTTTCATGACTACCAGGAATGTATCCTTTTTCTTGCGCATGCAATTCCCAAAAGACCGGACAACAGGATAATCAGACTAGAAGGTACGGGTATCGGAGCCGCTTGCTCGGATGGAAATTGGGTTGAACCGTAGGACCCGCCAAAAAACCCTTTGGCAGGATCTGCAGCCGTGGATTGAACTGTTGTTGCCAAGGCCTGACCCGGTCCATGGGTGGATTGAAAAAAGAAGGTCACCGGATCGGTGACAGGTGTCGGAGAGGGCGCGCCTATCACGTATTCGCCAATCCAGTAATTATCCAATCCTGCCACGTTTGCTTTGTCCACGTTCCAGTCAAGAGAATTATCGCTGGCTGTTTGCTGGGTGAGCTTGAATATGTCACTGCCATCACCTGTGTACGATGGTTCGGCCACGGCAAGAGCCTCTGAATAGCTGTGTCCGGCAATACCGTTGAAACCGTATGGCTCGTTAAAGCCGGTGTTCCACTCCGTCAGGTTGGGTAATCCGGGTCTCATAACGATTTCGTAAGTGAACAGTGAATTGGCATCGTTGTAGTAGACTGTGGTCTGGATGCTTCCCCCGGTAGGCAAGCCTGTAAAGGCGTCAAGATGCAACGAATCCGGAGGGGAAAGCGGAGCCGACACGACCGTTCCGACAGAGCCTCTCAGAAGATCGTAGTCGGTGTGTATAATCACATCGGCCGATACCACCTGCGCACTTAGCATTATCAGAAACGTTATAGCTATTACAGAAATGACGCCACGCATAGTCCGTGAGCTTCGCAGACTTTTAATGGCTAATGTGCTCTGGTATTTCAAATTGGACCTCCTTTTCTCAGTATGCCGGTTGAAAGGACATAGAGCCAAACCCAACATACTAGGCGATGAAGGCAATCCGCTATTGATCAAAAAAACCTTCACATGTGTGCTTATGCAATATGCATGCCTTGTTTTACGATTTATATCTATCTGAAATCAAATATAGTTTTGAATGATGGAACTAAGATGAGAAATGAATTGTAAAAAAAAAGTAACACATGTGGAATTCATTTCATTCTTTTGATCTCTCGAGGTTTTCTTGGGCTCTTCGCTCAACTATTGAATATCCTGCTCAACGATCTGGCCCGGTGCTTGTGACGGCGGCTGGGAAGAGGGGGCGGCCTGCGGCGTGGCCGAAGAGGGGGCTGCGCTCGATGCGGCGGGGCGGGATGCCATGCCGGCAATCCGCTTTTCAAGGGCCAGGATTCTGGCCAGCATGTCTGTTTCAACCTTGTCGATGGCGGTCCGGTACGCTTTCCGCTCATTTCGAACGGTTGATTCGAAATTCTTAATATCGGTCCGCAACGCACCCAGATCTGCTGTGGCCGTTTTGAGGGCATCCATGCCGACCGTGGTCTCTGCCAGGGTCGTTGACAGGCGCTGGAGCTGCGCCTGTTGTTCCGTCTTGTACTGCTGTAACTCGCCGGATGCCGCTGCCAGCTCTCCCCGTAGTCCGCCCATGGTTGCCTCGATCTTTTTGATCTCGCCGGTCAGCGTATTTTTGCTGACCTTCACCGACCGAAGGCTTTTATCGGTGCGTTCCAGTTTTTTAATTTTTTGATCCAGATCGGCGCTCAGGGTCTGAAGGGTTGTCATCTGCTTGTTGAGGGACTCTTCGAGCTTGGCCACCTGGACGGAGAGGGATGAGAAACTCGAATCGAGATTTTCCGAGATTTTCTGAACCCGCATGGTGCCGGAAGAATCAAAGCGTTGAAGCTTTTTTCTCACATCAAAATAGGCAACAGCCATGGCGGCTGCGATCAGACACAGAAAAATGACAGCCACCTGGGTCATGCGTTGGCCGAGCCTGTCAATACGGTGCTCGTCGATCTCCGATTCATACAGCGTATTCTCGTCGGATCCGTTCAGTTCAATGTCGAAATCGGAAGGGTGTTTTCTTTTCATCGATCTTATTCCCATTCAATGGTGCTGGGCGGTTTCGAGCTGATGTCGTAGACGACCCGATTGACGCCACGAACTTCGTTGATGATCCGATTGCTTATGGCGCCCAACAGCCTGTGGGGCAGCTTCGCCCAATCGGCGGTCATGGCATCCCTGCTGGTGACCGCCCGGATGGCGACAATATGTTCGTAGGTGCGTTGATCCCCCATGATGCCGACGCTTTTTAGCGGCAGCAGGACGGCAAACGACTGCCATAACTTCCGATAATACCCGTTTGCTCTGATTTCCTCAAGCAGGACGGCATCCACCTCCCTTAAAATCTCCAAACGCTTCCGCGTAATTTCCCCGATAATGCGGATGGCCAGCCCGGGGCCCGGAAACGGCTGCCGCCATATGAGTTCGTCCGGAAGTCCGAGGGTCTTGCCCAGTTTACGGACCTCGTCTTTGAACAGGTATTTGAGAGGTTCGACCAGTTTCAATCTCATTTTCTTGGGAAGCCCTCCGACATTGTGATGGGACTTGATGACGGCGGAGGGGCCACCAAATGCCGACCGGGATTCAATGACATCCGGGTACAGGGTGCCCTGGCCCAAAAATTCGGCGCCCTTGATCTTTTTGGCCTCGGCCTCGAACACATCCATGAATACCTTGCCGATGATCTTCCTCTTTTTTTCCGGATTGCTCACCTTGGACAGCGCCGACAGAAACCGCTTGCCGGCCCGCACAAAGCGGATATTGATCTTCAGATGCTGCTGGAAAACGGTTTTTAACTTTTTGGCTTCGTCCTTTCTCAGCAAACCGTTATCCACGAATATGCACGTCAGGCGTTTCCCCACCGCCTGGTGGATCAGCAGGGCGGTGACCGATGAATCCACTCCGCCACTCAACCCCAAAATGATCTTGCTGTCTCCGGTCTCTTCCCGGATGCTTCGGATGGATTCCCTGGCAAATGACGACATCGTCCAGTTCCTGGGGCAGTCACAGACGTCAAAAAGAAAATTTCGAAGCATGATTTTGCCCTTGGGCGTGTGCAGCACCTCGGGGTGAAACTGGAATCCATAAAGCCGCTTTTTGGGATGCTCCACGGCGGCGATGCGCGTGTTTTTGGTGGACCCCGTGATCCGGAAGCCTTTGGGCAGTTTGGTGGTGGAATCGCCGTGGCTCATCCAGCACGGCGTCGTGCTTTCGACTCCTTTGAACAGGCTCTCGGGGCGTCGCACCAGCACCTCGGCGTGACCGTACTCCCGTTTTCCAGCGCCTTTTACGGTACCGCCCAAGGCATCCATCATGTACTGCATCCCGTAGCAGATACCCAGAATCGGGATGTTCAGGCCGAAAATCTGCGGATCCACCCGTGGACTGTGTTTGTCATAGATACTGGCGGGCCCGCCGGAGAGAATGATGCCGTCAGGTTGGAGTTCGCGGATGCTCTCCACCGTGATGTCGGGTGGTTCGATCCGGCAGTAGACCCGCAGTTCACGGACGCGACGAGCGATCAACTGGTTGTACTGTGAGCCGAAATCAACAATCAGTATCATGTGGATCCCTTCCGTAATTAAATTGCGCAGCCTCATTGAATATGTTAAACACGCAAAAATTGTCAATCGGATTGTCTTGTCTGGTAGATTTAAGCATATATATCCAAATCTAAGGATACGGTGGACAGCCTATCTCCCCCACCGTGCCTCCCCCATCAGGGGGGAGGACCTTTTATTTCCCTCCCCTTGTGGGAGGGATTTAAAGGGAGGGGGCATAAAACGCATTCCTTACTCTTGTTTCTAGGGCGGGAAACTTATAGCGTTTATGAGCCGACTCATTGTTCAGATATATGAAGTCCAGGATCCCAGGGAGGCGGAAGGCCTCGTTAAACTGGGCGTGGATCATATCGGCAGCGTCGTTCTTTCGAATGAGACATGGAAAGATCCGGTGCTGGAGGAGACCGTTCGGCAGGTCCAGGCGGCGGGGGCCGTCAGCAGCCTGATTCCCCTCTACGGGGACCCGGATCTGATCTTTCGAACCGTCGACTATTACCGGCCGGATATTCTGCATTTCTGCGACGATCTGATCGGCAGTATTCGTGATCTCAATGCGTTGGACCCCTTTGTGTCGCTTCAGGAGCAGTTGCGAACTCGGTTTCCGAATGTGCGTATCATGCGCTCGATACCCATACCGGAGTCTGGCGCCGCCACCGAATATCCGACTCTTGAGGTGGCCCGCGCCCTGGAGCCGGTTACCGATTTCTTCCTGACCGACACGCTGGTGGACAACGGAAATGGCCTTTCCCAGGAGGAGCAGCCGGTCGCCGGTTTCGTGGGGATTACGGGGCTTCCCTGCAGCTGGGATATTGCCGCGAAACTAACGGCTCAAAGCCGGATCCCGGTGATTCTGGCCGGTGGTATTTCCCCGGACAATGCCTACGACGCCGTCATGAACACACGGCCGGCAGGCATTGACAGCTGCACGCAAACCAACGCCGTGGATCCGTCGGGAAAGCCGATCCGGTTTCGGAAAGATCCGGACAAGGTCCGCCACATGATTGCCGAAGTCCGGCGAGCGGAGCGGGACCTGAATCAATACCCCTCGGATGATGTATCGCCGAACCGTAGACTCTGAACTGTCTTTGCACACGAGAATTTTAGAATAATTTTTTTGGGTCATCTCCCAATTGGTTGCAGTTTTTTAATAATTTTGGCTGGTAATTTCATCCGGTGTAAGGATCAATGAGGATTCAAGGGTTCGAGGATTCCAGGGGTCGAGTGAAAGGCTAAACGCATTACATGAATCTTCTCGCAACCCCGCTGTGCGAGATTTCCGCTTAGCTACAACAAGCTGCGGGGCAGCGACGCCGAATAGCGCCCACTTGATCCCCTCTCCTTGTCTTGCTAAATTTAGGCTTTGCAAGGGTCGCCGAAGGCGGTATTCAACAGCGCGCGCTTCATCGATACGGCTGAGCTCGTCGCAGGCCCTCAGGTTAGAGAATTTCGCATGGGTTCCCTGCTGCGAGCTACAGGAGATAACCAATCTAAAACACTTAACATATAGCACTTGACCCCTTGAATCCTCGAACCCTTGGACCCTCTTCTCCAACTAATTTGGAGAAGAACCATATTTTTTTATTTTTACTGGGTAAAATCGTTCCACGATTTTACAAGGAGCGGAATTATGCTGGAAAGTGGCAATTTACGGAAGGGGCTGAAGCTTGAAATCGACGGTGAACCCTATGTCATCGTGCAGTTTGAATTTGTGAAACCCGGAAAGGGCCAGGCGCTGTACAAATGCCGGCTTAAAAATATGGTTACCGGGGCCCAGTTTGACAGAACGTTCCGCTCCGGGGAAAAATTCAATGAAGCCAATCTCGAGGAAGTCGAAATGCAGTACCTGTATTACGACGGTGAAAACTACTGTTTCATGAATACCACAACCTATGACCAGGAATTTCTAACGCCGGATCAGGTTGGCGATGCCATACCGCTCCTTAAGGAAAACACCGTCTGCAGCGTTCTTCTTTTCGACAGAAAGGCGATCGGGATCACACTGCCCAATTTCGTGGATTTACGGATCACGGAGGCGGACCCCTGGGTCAAGGGGGATACGGCATCCGGCAGCACCAAGCCGGCAACCCTGGAGACCGGCACAGTGATCCAGGTGCCCCCCTTTGTCGAGGAAGGCGAAAAGGTCCGGATCGACACGCGTACCGGTCAATATGTGGAACGGGTCAAGGAATAACATCGTTTCACGATGTTATTCCGATGTTTTTTGTCCTGCTCGCAACGGCGATATTCTTCAAGTTTCCAGGAGGTCCAGTCGCCGGTGTCGCAGAGTGTTTTAAGAATTCCTCTCCCCTGGTGGGAGAGGCGAGGTGAGGGGGAAAAACTGCGATAATTCCGAGATTATACCCCAAAATGGCTTTGGCGGGGCGGCTATCGATTTCATTCACCACTTAAAAACCGCTTCCCCCAGCGCTCGGAGTGTAAAATGGCGTCGAGCGGTTTCCGCCCTCTCTTTCTGGGCGGCGCGTCCTTGGGGTAACCGATCGCCAGAAGTGCCGACACCCAGACCCGCTCCGGAATATCTAGAATTTCCCGAATGCGATCTTCTCGAAACCATCCGATCCAACACGTACCAAGTCCGAGTTCCACCGCTTTTAGCACCATATGTTCCATGGCGATCCCGAGGTCGATCCGGTAGTATTCGATGCCGGTGATACGACCGCCGATCCGGTTGGCGATTATATCCAGCTGACTGCATCCCACCATGAGAAGGGGCGCCTGGACCAGCCATTTATTCGGGATGACCGGTCGCATGGCCTCTCGACAGATGCGTTGGATGGTTTCCTTCTCCGTGACGGCGATAAATCGCCATGTCTGGCTGTTGCAGGCCGACGGAGCCCATCGCGCGGCTTCACAGAGGGAGAGAATGGTATCCCGGGAGACGGGCCGTGAAGAAAACGCCCGGACCGACCGGCGATGGTGGATGAGGGCATCCAGCCCGGTAGGTGTTGGCGATTCTCTGGTTGGATCCTGCTCGGTCATGGGGGTGGCCCATTTCCTGTTCGCCCGTCTGCCCGTTGGCCCGTCTGCCCGTTGGCCGGTTTAGCCGGTGCACCTGCGGTTCACGTCATTTACCGCGAGACGGCGCGTCATAGGTTCGGCACGGCGCTTACGTCATTCGTTGTTTTGTTGATCTGTAATCTTTCAACTTTCAGCTTTGAGCTTTCAGCTTGAATCTTTTCCTCCGTGTCCTCTGTGACCTCTGAAAGAAATTTTTTCCTCCTGAATCCGTTCCCAATGCCGAATACCCAGTACCAAGTACCCATCCAGTTTGCCGGTTTGCTAACCTCAGGTATTCGGTATTGGGTATTTGGTATTCGGCTTTCCGTGAATCATCAATCATCTACTAATCCAGCCTCTAACCTCCAACCTAAGACCTCCAACCCTAGTACCGAGTTCTCATCTAGCATCCAATCTGCCTGTTGGCCCTTTCGCCCGTTGGCCCGTTTGCCGGTTAGCCGGTTTGCCAGTTGGCCGGTTTGGCTTCGCTCGATCCAATCCTAGAGTACACATTCTGAGCCCTAACCCTTATCCCTTATTTAAACTTTCAGCTTCAGACGCTTCGCTTTCAACTCATATTTCTTTTAGCTTTGCCGGTGGGGTCGGAGCCGTCAGGCGAAGTCCCAGGCTTTCTTTCCTTTCAGCTTTCAACTTTCAGCTTTCAGCTTCAGTTCAGGTTAGGGCCTCGGCGAGTGATCCACATTCGGCGGCGTGTCCACTTCTCTGGAGTCCTCTTCCAAGCGGTGAACGACATACTCCCGGATGCGCATGCCTTCCATTGATTCCACGATGATTTCATAGGGCCCAATGGAGATTTGCTCCTTTTCCCTGGGTATCCTGCCGATGTGATCCAGGATATATCCTGAGAAGGTATCGTACTCCGGGGAATCCGGGATATCCATGCCGATCATGTCATTGACATCGTCGATGTCTGATTTGCCCGGCACCATCCATTTGTCCTGATCGAGCGTGATGATTTCCGGCTCTTCGATATCGGTTTCGTCATGGATTTCACCGACGATTTCCTCGAGGGCATCTTCCAGGGTGATCAACCCGGAAACCCCTCCATATTCATCGACGACAATGGCCATGTGGGTTTTCCGTTTTTTAAACTGTCCGAGCAGGGAGTCGAGCTTTTTGTTTTCCGGAACAAAATAGGGCTCCCGCATGATTTTCCGGATGTCGATCGGCTTGCCGCTGGCATAATACAAAAACAGGTCCTTGATGTTCAGGATGCCGATCACGTGGTCGAAGTCTCCCTCGATGACCGGAATCCGGCTGTTTCCGGACCTGACGATCTCGTCAAGTTTCAATTCCTGGTCTGCTCCGATAACGTACATATCCCCGCGCGGTGTCATGATCTCGGAGGCTTTGGTGTCGTCGAATTCGAATATCTTGTGGATCAGTTGCTTTTCTTCTTCCTTGATTTCCCCTTCTTCCTCGACGACCTCCACGAACGTCATCAGCTCTTCTTCGGTGGCGCTCGGTGTTTTTTTGATGCGCCCGGTGATGCGGGGGATGAAGTCAAGGAACTTGATGAGCGGAAAAAAGAGAATCAACAACCAAAAAACGGGACGAATGATTATCCTGGCAATGAGTACATTGTTCCGGGTGGCGATCGATTTGGGGAGGACTTCCCCGAATACGACGATCAAAAAGGTCATGACGCCGGTGGCCAGCCCAAGCGCATGATTGGGAAACGCACCGATAGCAATGGAGGTCGCCAGTGCCGCGGCACCGACGTTGACGATGTTGTTTCCGATGAGAATGGTTGTCAGCAGGCGGTGGGGATTCTGTTTCATCCGGAAAATGAGACGATCCGTTCGCCCGCCCTCCTTGGCAAGGTGCCGGGCGCGGGTTCTGCTGATTGAAAACAGCGCCGTTTCCGCAGAAGAGAAAAACCCGCTCAGAAAGAGCAGAAGAAGGAGAAAAATTATCTCATCCGTTGCAACATTCATGATGACAAAAAGTCGCACCCCCATGTCCACCGGTTGGGGACCCCGGGCACGCCAAACGCCAGGGATCGCGCGTTCAGAATATAAGTTCGGCGGCGCTTCGGTTTACTGAGGGACATGACGGTAGGACGAAAACTGATCCGGTGATCATATGTTGATGAAGCGGGGTCTTCCAAGCTTTGAGACTTCCTCTTGAATTTATTGAATTTATTTATGTATTATAACGCGAATTTTCAATTTTTCAAGTAAAATAGATTCCTCCGGAAAAAGCCGGAGGAATCTATGCCGGAAATGCCATGAGATCCTTTCAGACGCTGACTGAAAAAGATAAAACATCCGGGTATTATGGTAATTTTCGGAATAACCGATCAAAACACGTTCTGTGACGTCTAACAGGCTGTGCAACACCATTGGGAAAACAATCCGAAATCGCAGAATATATCCACGCGCTGAAAGCTGCACCGCGGCTCAAAGGCCAGGTCGCTTTTTCCACGGTCATTCGGGAAAAGCCGCCTGAACTGGACCCCGGGGAACGGCCCATGGCGCCTCCCATGGAAAAAATCCTGGAAGCCATGGGAATTGAGCGGCTGTATCGGCATCAGGCCGAATCCGTCGAACAGATCCGTCTGGGGCACGACGTGGCCGTTGCCACCGCCACCGCCAGCGGGAAAACCCTGATTTACAATCTGTCGGTCGTCGAACGGATATTGAGAAACCCCGAGTCCAGAGCACTGTACATTTATCCGCTCAAAGCACTTGCCCAGGATCAGCTGAGCGCATTCCGGCAATTTGTGTCGCCGTTGGGAACCCGCGCACCGGAAGCCGCCATTTATGACGGTGACACCTCTGCCTGGCATCGTCGTAAAATCCGCGACCGGCCACCCAACGTTGTCATGACCAATCCGGAAATGCTCCACCTGTCCATCCTGGCGTATCACGCCAAATGGGAGCCGGTCTTGTCCTCTCTTGAAACCGTGGTCCTGGATGAGGCACATACCTATCGGGGGATTTTCGGCGCCCATGTGGCTCAGATATACCGGCGTCTGAGCAGGATTTGCGATTTTTATGGAAGTGATCCGAGCTTTGTTTTCAGTTCGGCCACCCTGGCCAACCCGGGCCAGTTGGCGAATATGTTGACCGGTAGGACTCCCACGGCGATCGCTCACGATGGCGCCCCATCGGGTCGGCGCTTTGTCGTCCTCATGGACCCCGTGGACAGCCCCGCGCGAACCGCCATCCTTCTGCTCCAGGCTGCGTTGCACAGGGGACTTCGGACCATCGTGTTTACCCGGTCACGCAAGATGACCGAGTTGATCGCCCTTTGGGCACGGCAACAAACAGGGCGATACGCCGATCGCATTGCTGCTTACCGAGCCGGTTTTCTCCCCGATGAACGCAGAGCGATCGAGGCGCGACTTGCCGGGGGAGAGCTGCTGGCCGTGGTATCCACAAGTGCCTTGGAACTGGGAATCGATATCGGCGATCTGGATCTGTGTATCCTGGTGGGGTATCCCGGCAGTATCATTACGACATGGCAGCGTACCGGAAGGGTCGGCTGCAATGGACAGGACTCGGCGCTGGTCTTTATTGCCGGTGATAATGCACTGGACCGATTTTGGCTTCGGCATCCCGGCCAACTGCTGACCCAGGGCCCGGAGGCGTGTGTGGTCAACCCCTATAATACCGGGGTTCTGGAGCGTCATCTGGTATGTGCCGCTGCGGAGCTGCCCATCACCGAGAATGAGCCGATGTTGGCGGACGACAATATCAAGACCGCGGTCCGGCAACTGGAGAGCGACGGCCGATTGCTGCGAAGCGCCGACGGCGGCAGCTTGTACAGCCCTCGAAAAGCGCCCCATCGTACGGTGGATCTTAGAAGCGCCGGTTCCCAGTATATGATTGTCGACGCCGGAACAGATGACCGGATCGGAGAGATCGACAGCTCTCGCGTGTTTCGGGAAACCCACCCCGGTGGTGTGTACCTTCACCGTGGCGAAACGTATCTTGTCGAGGCCGTCGACACCGCCCGTCGCGTCGTGCGCGCTTCGGCCGCCCGGGTGGGCTACTATACCCGCGTTATCGCCGATAAAGACATCCGGATTGTGGGTTCCACAGATGAACACCGTCATGGCGACATACGGTTTCAAAAGGGGCGAATCCGGGTCACCGACCAGGTAACCGCCTACGAAACACGGGATGTCCGGAGCGGGGAGCGCCTGGAAATCGTGTCCCTGGATCTTCCGCCAGTGACCTTTGAAACAGATGGCCTCTGGTTCGATCTGCCTGCCAGTATAGAACGGGCGGTCCAAAGCGCCTCCCGTGACTTCTGGGGGGGCATTCATGCGCTGGAACATGCGGCCATCGGTATATTTCCACTCCTGGTGCTGGCGGACCAGAACGATCTTGGCGGTATTGCCACGCCGCTCCACCCGCAACTGGGAAACGCCGCCATATTCATTTACGACGGCATCCCGGGAGGCGCCGGGTTGTGCGATCAGGCATTCGATCGCTTGACCGACCTGTTTCGATTCACGGCCGCGGCCGTTTTCGACTGCCCCTGCGAAGAAGGTTGCCCGGCGTGTGTGCACTCCCCCCAGTGCGGAAATCAAAATCGCCCGATAGACAAAAAGGCGGCCTTGTTGATCGCAAAGGCCATTCTTCAGCAACTGGAAACCCAACCACAAACCGATGTGTCAACGCCGCAGGTCGCATCAGTATCAGCACCCCATGATCGCCCACGGCAAGAAACCGGGCGGTCGGTAACTCCGTCCACGGACCATCCGGATTTCGGGGTCCTGGACATAGAGACCCAGCGCTCTGCGGCAGAGGTGGGCGGATGGCACCGCGCTGACAGGATGAAGGTCAGCTGCGCGGTGCTTTACGATTCCAGATCGGACCGGTTTCTGGAGTATCAAGAAAACCAGGTCGCGGATATGATCCGGCACATGCGGTCGCTTCCCCGGGTGATCGGTTTCAATGTCAAACGGTTCGACTATAAGGTCATAGAGCCCTATACGGATGAGGATCTCGGCCGCCTGCCGACACTGGATATTCTGGAAGACGTACATCGGCAGTTGGGGTTTCGGCTCTCACTAGATCATCTGGCAAAAGAAACACTCGACCGGGGAAAAACCGCGGACGGATTACAGGCCCTGAAATGGTGGAGGGAAGGGCGGATGCGGGAAATTCTGGATTATTGCCGGATGGACGTGGAGATCACCCGGGATCTGTATCTGCTCGGGTTGAAAAACCGCTACCTACTGTTCAGGAATAAAGCCGGAGAGAGGCTTCGCATTCCGGTCGACTGGTGATCGACTGGATGCTGGATACTGGATGCTCGATACTTGATACTGGATGCAGGTGTCAGGGATTCAGGTGTCAGGATACAGGATACAAGTTATCTGGAGAAATGGAGTGGTGAAGTGATGGGGACTGGATGCTTGCCCGCATTTGGCGGGCTGGAGGTTGGAGGTCAGAGGTCGGAGGCTTGCCCGCCTTTGGCGGGTCAGAGGTCGGAGGACAACGGATAACGTTCCGCGAAGCGGGACAAATGACGAGTGCCACAGGCTAAAGGGCCCACGGGCGAACCGGCCCACGGGCGCAAGGGCAGACGGGCCCACGGGCGAATGGGCAAACCTATCAGTAATTTTTCACGTCCTGCACATAACCATCGAAGTCATTTTCCCTCAGAAATTTGGAAATCATGTTGCTCACCGCATCGGCCGTGTCCACCCGATAGACGCCCTTGTCATTTCTTCCGGCAATCTGTTTGACCGTCTCGACGATGGCTTGAAGTGAGGCCGTGCTGATCTCCACGTTGGCGTGTACTACAATGGTGTCACTCATTATTAGAGCTCCTTCTTTTCATTACCGGCAAACCGCAAAACCGGAAGCTGGATATTCCATGCTCGATTCAAGATACAGGGAAAAAATTGAGACCTATAAAGAAAAATAAGGAATCGGCCGATTTTTACCCCTTCCCTGTGCCTCCCTCTCACCCCCGAGACAAGCTCGGGATCTGCGACAGTAGAGGGAGAAAAAAGTCCTCCCCCTTGATGGGGGAGGGACGGTGGGGGTGACGGAATTGACAAGATCCGCATCCTCAATTTTGTTTATAGGCCCGTTTTTTTGTAGGATTTCGTGAAGTAATAGACATCGTTGCACATGAATCTGTGCAGCGATGCATAACCTCTTGGGCAGTTCTGCTGATGGCTCGTCTAATGTGAGCCGGTTATTCATTCGAACAACCCACATATAAAAGTGTCCGGATTTAGGACATCTTACTGAAATCAAATCAAAATTCATTTGGTAAAAAAAAATCATATCCATTTTTTGCTTCAGTTGCAAAAAATGGTACGGATTTTGAAGAGTACTTTAGCATTACCCTCCTGTATCATTCCCCCCAATAAAAAGTGCAAGGAATTATTTCCGAAGTAGTTGTCGTTTTGAGTGAAGAGACGACAACTATTCAATCTAATCGGGTGGGATTTTCTTTTAAGGATTTGCCCGCCTAATCAGGAGAACAAGGGATTTAGGAAAACCCTTAAATCGCGGATGTCATCTCTGGAACTCGAACTCTCGACCCCTTGACCCCTTGAACCCCTGACCCCTTGAACCCTTTTTCTTATTGGCGTCTCTACGGTTGCGCAACCGTTTTCGCATGTTGGTGTGGAGTCGTTGGTCCGGCTCTGCGTAAGGACAACCATGGAAAAGGAAAGGAGCAGTAAAATGAGGAAAACACATTGGTTTCTGGCTTGTCTGATGGCAGTCACTTTTCTTTTTGTCTCGATTGCACCGGTTCTGGCTGAAGATCATACGGGGTTGATCAACATTAACACCGCAACGATCGACGAATTGACCCAACTCAAACGCATCGGCCCTTCTTTTGCCCAGAGAATCGTCGAATACCGAGAGCAATACGGACCCTTCAAGGCTCCCGAGGATATCGTGCTGGTCAAGGGTATCGGTCAAAGAACCTGGGAAGAAAACAAGAACCTGATTACTATCGGAAATTAATCCGAGGCTGTTAAGCATGCATCAGCGGCCGGTCTTCCAGGGCCGGCCGCTGTCAAACCCGGCCCCTGACATAGACCAAACCGTGGTGTCAATGACAGCTGAACAGGTGTTACCCAATGTTCGGGGTAGGCGAATCGAGAGAGAATGATCGAAATCCAAATTGATCACCGAGAGAAACAGTCCGGCCTCCCTGAACTTTTGGCGGAAAATGGGTGTATTGTCTCGATAACGAACTTGGACATAGGGGATTACCTTATCAACAATGAAATCACCGTAGAGCGGAAGACCGCCCAGGATTTCGTTGCCTCGATCATTGACGGTCGGCTGTTCAAGCAGGTAGGCGGAATCAAGAGGAAATCTCAGCGTCCTCTGGTGTTGATCGAGGGGAATCCATTCAGCATTGCGTCAGAAATAAGTTCCGAGTCGATCCGGGGTGCCCTCTTGTCTGTTCAAGTGATCTGGTATGTGCCGATCCTCCACTCGAAAGGGATCGATCATTCAAAAGATATTTTACTGACGCTGGGTCATCAGTCCATTAGATACCACAACATGCTGAACATGCGGCATGGGTACAGGCCGAAGCGTCTAAAAGCGCGACAATTGTATGTTCTACAGGGGTTTTCTGGAATCGGACCGGTTTTGGCTGCACAGCTTTTGGCGCATTATGGGACACTTCGCAATGTCTTTCAGTCGTCTCAAGAACCCATGTCCGAAGTCAAAGGTATCGGAAAGAAGCGCGCCGGACGCATATGCCGGCTATTGGATGCCGAGTTCAACTTGGGCGATAACCCCCAGCGTTGACTTCAGCTCATTTCGACATCTGTTTCGACACCCATATCCCTATGAATTGTACTGGGATAAAGAGCGACTGGCGGCCGAGAAGACCCCGAAAACATCAACGATGGTCAAGAAACAGGTCGAACATCTCATATCCCAACTCGGCTCTCTGGATTCCACTCCTTCCGGCTAATTTCCCCGTACCTGCATATTCCCATCCCCATATTCATAAAATCTTGAAAAGATTTTATTTCTTGACACCTTGGTTTTTTATGTTCAATTGTTGAACGTTCAAAAACTGAACGTCCCCAATTCTCCATTTGCAACAAAATTATAATAATTTGAATTGGTTACAGCTTCCCTCGGCCGTAATCGGCCGGGCGAAGCTGTCTCTGTATCTACGCAATAGCACAGATTCGTCAGCATCTCCGGCAATTTCATGCAACAAGATATCGTGTCCAAACTACGCTCGTTCTTCAAACACATCGAGTGCCCCCCGGCGATACACTTGGTCTACGCTTTTGGATCGCGTGTTTCGGGAAGGGAAAGACCCTTGAGCGATTATGATATTGCGGTGCTGTTTGTCGAAATGCCCGGCCGTGATCGTATTTGCGAATTAAGCCATAAAATGTCGGCGCTTCTGATGACCGACAGAATTGATCTGGTGGTCCTTAACCAAGCGCCGATCGAACTTCGGTACGCCGTTGTCGCCGGCGGAAAATGCATTTATGAGACGGATTTATCCCTGAGGGTTGAATTCGAGGCACAGACGCTCAGCCTGTACGGAGATTACCTGTCGATTCTGCGCAAACAAAGGCAGGACATACTTATGGAGAAACAAAATGACACCGGAATTCAGCGGTATCGAAAGGCGCTTGGACAAACTGAGCGTCTGCTTGAAGAAATTAGAGCCGTTCACCCAGAAGTCTACCGCGAACATTGCATGAGATCTTTTCCGCGATTTGCTAAAAAAGAAGAATAATCGAAGTGTCATGCTAAAATTTAAGGTTTTCGGCCAGTTTGCATGTTGTGACGCTCGACAATGGATAATTATCTGAAAATATCTCACCCTTCGGGCCAAACGGAGACATCCAATGGCTGCGTTATTCGAGACTCACGGTAGGTGCACTACAGCTTCGTCTCGAAGTGCCTTTCCATTGGATGTCTTCATTTGGTGCAATGTCCGGGCAAAGATGAGCTTGTCGCCGATCTCTATCTGCAGGACATAGTCGAGAGAAATCTTCATGCAGCATATAAAAAGTTGGTTAATCGAGCGAGACAAAGCAACAACCTCCTGAAACCTCTCCCGTCGACTCTGAAGCTACCTCCAAAACCTATTTCCTAAAGCGGCAGCGCCGCGTTTCATAAAATTGCAAGGCAATTTTATATGGAGACCCAAAAACTACGCACGTTAAAAATTCTCGAGGCTGTTGACAACGGAGACGCCCCCAGCCAGCGGGATTTGGCCCGGCAACTCAACATCTCCCTCGGGTTGGTCAATTCCTTCGTCAAACGCCTGGTCAACAAGGGGTATTTCAAGATTACCAATATCCCGAGAAACCGTGTACGCTATATTCTCACGCCCAAAGGGGCCGCTGAAAAAACACGATTAACCTATGAATACATTCAATACTCCTTCCAGTTCTACAAAGAGGGGCGTAAAAAGATCGAAAACCTTTTCTTGAAACTATCCGAAGAAGGTATTCGTCAGGTGGTTTTTTACGGTGCGTCGGAGTTGGCGGAAATTGCCTATCTGTTTCTGCAGGAGACAGACATGTCCCTTACAGCGGTTGTCGATCAAAATCGAGCAGAGCAGATGTTTCTGAAAAAGAGGGTGATTGCGCCGGATGCGCTGCCGACCATCACGTTTGATTGTATTCTCCTGACCACAATGGAAGACAAGCAAAAAGCTCGTGAAGAAATTGTGCTTCTGGGTATCGAAGAGAGCAAAATCCGGGTCATGGATTGATTGTTCCGGCTGTCGATCCGTCATTTATCAAACGGCCCGGGGACACAACCGACCGTTGTGGGTCTTGGAGAAGGTTGTCGCGCTGCACCGTGATCCGATCCCGACAAACGAAGGTCCCACATCATGAAACTTGACGACAAACGTATCCTGGTCACCGGCGCCGACGGCTTCATCGGCTCCCATCTTGCAGAAACACTCGTGCGTGCCGGATGCAGCGTCCGTGCATTTGTCTTCTACAACAGCTTTAATTCCTGGGGTTGGCTCGACCATTCACCGGGAGATATTCGAGAAGAGATTGAAATTTTCGCTGGAGATGTGAGAGATCCCCACGGCGTTCGAGCGGCCATGACGGGTTGTGACATCGTATTCCATCTGGCTGCGTTGATCGGTATTCCATTCTCCTACCATTCACCGGACGCATACGTCGACACCAATGTCAAAGGGACTCTGAATATTCTTCAAGCGGGCAGGGACCTCGGAATTGAAAAGATTGTGCATACATCCACCAGTGAAGTCTACGGCAGCGCCCAATTTGTCCCCATCACCGAAAAACATCCAATTAGCGCGCAATCGCCCTATGCGGCGACAAAGGTCGCAGCGGATCAGCTGGCCCTCTCGTTCTTTCGATCTTTCGAGACCCCTGTTGCGATCATCCGGCCCTTTAATACCTATGGCCCTCGGCAGTCTGCCCGTGCGGTCATTCCCACCATCATCACCCAGATCGCATCCGGCAAACAAACGATTCGGCTTGGGGCACTCCACCCGACCCGTGATTTTTCGTTCGTGCAGGATACCGTTCAGGGTTTCATCGCCATCGCCGAATCCGACCGGACAGTGGGCGAGGTTGTGAACATCGGCAGCAATTTTGAAATATCGATCGGCGAAATGGCCCGGGATATCGCGTCCGCCATGGACGCAGAGATCCAGATCGGTTCGGATGAACGGCGCATCCGGCCTGAGAAAAGCGAGGTCGAGCGGCTCTGGGCAGACACCACCAAAGCCGGGGAGCTTGCCGGATGGCGGTCTGTCTACCAGGGTCGTGAGGGGTTTCGGAAGGGCATCCTGCAAACCGTGCAATGGTTTTCCGATCCACAACACCGTGCCGGCTACAAAACGGACATCTACAATGTCTGAGCAATCCATCGCGGAGAAGATTCTTCTGGCGATTCGGGCAACCTTGAATGGAACCGAGGGCCGGTTTTCCCTTCACGAACCCAAATTTTCAGAAAAAGAGTCGGTCTATGTACAGGACTGTATGGACTCGGGTTTTGTCTCCTCCGTGGGAAAATATGTGGACCGATTCGAACAGATGCTGGCCGAGTACACCGGTGTCCGGCGGGCCGTGGCGGTCGTCAATGGCACTTCCGCGCTTCACACCGCCCTGTCCCTGATGGGTGTCGGGCAGAATGACGAGGTCCTGGTGCCGGCCCTCACGTTTGTCGCCACGGCCAACGCCGTGACGTACACCGGCGGGCTTCCGCACTTCATCGACTGCGACGAAGAGACTCTTGGGGTCGATCCACTGAAACTCGAGAACTATTTAGGCGACATTTGCCAAACCGGCACGCAGGGCTGCAAGAACCGGCTCACCGGGCGCCGCATCAAGGCGATCGTTGTTACCCACACATTCGGTCATCCGGTTGACCTGGACCCCATTGAGGATCTCTGCCGTCGTTTCGGCCTCGTGTTGATCGAGGACGCGGCCGAAGCCATCGGCAGCCTTTACAAAGGAAGCCATGTCGGGAATCGAGGGGATCTGTCGATTCTCAGTTTCAACGGGAACAAAACCATTACCACCGGGGGCGGGGGGGCGTTACTTTGCAACGATGATGCCCTGGGGGATCTCGCCAAACACGTTACCACCACCGCGAAAGTCCCACACCCATGGTCCTATGTCCATGACCGGATCGGGTATAATTACCGGATGCCGAACATCAACGCGGCATTGGGATGCGGGCAATTGGAGCAACTGCCGTCGTTCATCGAACGGAAGCGGTCCCTTGCCCGTCGTTATGCCGCAGCCTTCAAAGCCGTGCCCGCGGTCCGGTTCTTCCAGGAGCCGGAATATGCCCGAAGCAATTACTGGCTCAATGCCATACTTCTCGATACTTCCATTCAGGACTCTCGCGATGACGTACTGACGCTCACGAACCGTCAGGGCATCATGACCCGTCCTGTCTGGACCCTGATGCACAAACTTCCCATGTACCAAAAGAACCCGAGGATGGATCTGACGACTTCGGAAAGCATAGAGAAGCGGCTGATTAATATTCCCAGTAGTCCCATTTTATGAAAACCGACATTATCCTCATCGGCGGCGGGGGCCATTGCAAGGCCTGCATCGATGTGATCGAACAGACCCGTCAGTTTCATATTGCGGGAATCATCGACCGGCGCGGGCGGATTGGTGAGCATGTGCTGGGTTACCCCATCGTGGCTGCCGACGATGATCTACCGGTCCTGGTACGGAATAATTGCCTATTTCTGGTGACGATCGGCCAGATAAAAAGCCCGGAAAAACGGACTCAAATCTATGAATCCATCCGGGAAGCCGACGGAAAATTCGCCACCGTGGTGTCACCCCTGGCGTACGTCTCACCGCATGCACGGATTGGGGAAGGTACCATTGTGATGCATCATGCCCTCGTGAATGCCGGCGCGACGATTGCCGACAACTGCATCATTAATTCAAAGGCGCTCATCGAACATGATGCGGTGATTGCCGACCACTGTCATATTTCTACCGGCGCCCGGGTCAACGGGGGAGTCCAGATCGATGAGGGGGTATTTTTTGGAAGCGGTGCTGTTGCCCGTGAGTCCGTTAACATCGGAAAGAGGGCGTTTATTGGAGCGAATCAGACGATTACTGAGAATGTTCGCGCAAATCAGGTTGTTACATAGGGTATGACAGAACCGGGTCAAGAATACACGCGGACCTTTGTCGTCGCAGAGGCCGGGGTCAATCACAACGGTCGGATGGGGCTTGCAGAAGCCTTGGTGGATGCGGCGGCCTCGGTTGGGGCGGACGCCGTGAAGTTTCAGACCTTTACACCCGAAACCCTGGTCACCAGAACCTCGGAAAAAGCGGATTACCAAAAGGAGACCACGGGTGCGAAGGAAACCCAATACGAGATGCTCGCAAAACTCGTTCTCGACGACCCAGCCCATCGCAGACTGATCGCTCGCTGCCGGCAACGGAATATCCGGTTTATGTCTTCGCCTTTCAGCGTCGAAGACGTCGAATATCTCCATGGACTGGGTCTGGATCTGTTCAAAATACCGTCGGGGGAGATTACCAATCTGCCATACCTTCGAAAGATCGGCGCCTTGCGCAAAGAGATCATCTTGTCGACGGGTATGGCGGAGATGCACGAAGTCGAAGATGCCGTCGGTGTTCTGACGGCAGCCGGTGCAAACATGGAGCACCTTACACTTCTCCATTGTACGAGCGCCTATCCGACACCTTTCGAAGACGTCAACCTGCGGGCCATGAAAACCCTCAAAGAGAAATTTGCAATCCCTGTCGGACTCTCGGACCACACGCTCGGCATCGAAGCGTCTGTGGCCGCTGTGGCCCTGGGTGCGGCCGTCATCGAAAAGCATTTAACCCTTGATAAAACGATGGAAGGCCCCGATCACCGCGCTTCTCTCGATCCGGCAGAGTTTTCGGACATGGTCGAAGCGATTCGAAATGTCGAGCGGGCGCTTGGAGACGGTGTCAAGCGGCCACGGAAAAGTGAGCGCGACACCCGAAAAGCTGCCCGGAAAAGCATTGTGGCAAGACGGCCGATCCACAAGGGCGAGGTCTTCACGGAAGAGAATCTGACGACCCGACGACCGGAAACCGGGATCTCTCCCATGCAGTGGGACAACGTGATCGGCGTGGTTTCTCAAAGGGACTACCGGAAGGACGAACCGATATGAAGCGGCGTAAGATATGCGCGGTCACCGGCAGCCGGGCTGAATACGACCTGCTTGTACCCCTGCTCAAGATGATCGATGCAGACGCTGATTTGAGGCTCCAGCTCGTGGTCACGGGAATGCATCTTTCACCGGCATTTGGCCTAACAGTCCGCGGGATGGAGGCGGACGGGCTTGTCGTGGAACGGACCTGTGACATGCTCCTCTCTTCGGACACACCGGTCGGCGTCACCAAATCGATGGGGGTCGGGATGATCGGCTTTGCCGACATCTTTGACGATCTCCGCCCCGACATGGTCCTGGTACTCGGCGACCGGTTCGAAATCTTCGCGGCCGCTGCAGCCGCGTTCATGGCCGGCATTCCGGTGGCTCACCTTCACGGCGGTGAGATTACCGAAGGGGCTCTGGATGAAGGACTCCGCCATGCCATCACCAAGATGAGCCATCTGCATTTTACCAGCACGGAATCCTACCGGCAGCGTGTCATTCAACTCGGGGAAGATCCGGATTGCGTGTTCAACGTAGGTGCCGTCGGTGTCGAGAACATTCGCAACACTCAATTTCCCGGCAGACAGGCGCTTGAAAAGCGTATCGGATTCGACCTTCGGCAGCCCTTCCTGATCGTGACCTATCATCCGGAAACAGTCGCACTCGCGAATACGCTTGCCGACGCCCGGCATCTGCTCGAATCCCTCGAGGATCTCGAAGACATTCGGATCATTTTCACCGGGTCCAATGCCGATGCCCGGGGTCGTGCCATGAACCGGCTCATCCGTGAATTCGTCGATGACCATCATGACCGGTCGGTGTTTTTCGAATCCATGGGCCAGCACGCCTATCTGGGGGCTGCCCGGTTCGCTGCCGCCGTGGTCGGCAATTCTTCGAGCGGAATCATCGAAATTCCCAGCCTCGGGGTGCCGACGGTAAACATCGGGGGCAGGCAGAAGGGCAGAATCCGGGCCCATAGCGTGATTGACTGCCCACCCCGGAAAGAGGCCATCCAGAATTCGATTCGGCAGGCGCTTTCAGAAGAATTCAAACAGACTTTGGAAGACGTTCGGAACCCCTACGAGCAGGCCGACACGAAGGATCGCATCCGAATGGTCCTGAAAACAGCCGACCTGGCATCGATCAGACAAAAATCTTTCCACGACCTTGCAGTGGATGCAACAGATCGTGAGTGAATCATGACGGATTGGAAATCGGTTCTTATCAACCCCTCATCTTCGATCCTTGACGCCATGCGGATTATCGACCAGGGGGGGCTTCAGATCGGCCTGGTGGCCGATGGGGAAGGGCATCTGATCGGAACGTTGACCGACGGAGACATTCGGCGGGCCATTCTCGGCGATCTCTCTCTCGAATTGCCGGTTGAAACGATCATGTCCCGCCATCCCGTCACCGTGGGCCCCAACCTGTCGAAGAATCAGATCATCGCTCTGATGCGTCGGGAAGACCTTCGGCAGATCCCGGTTGTCGACGACCGGGGACACCTGGTGGATCTCAAAATTCTGATCCGTCTTCTGGAGACCGGGCATCGCGACAATCTTGTTCTGCTGATGGCCGGAGGCACGGGAAACCGGTTGCGGCCACTAACAGAGGAATGCCCCAAACCGCTGCTCAAAGTGGGCGGTAAGCCGATTCTCGAGACGCTGATTCAAAATTTCAAGAAGCAGGGGTTCACGAACTTTTACATCTCCACCCACTACAAGGCGGAAATGATTGAGAGCTATTTCGGCAGCGGGGAAGACCATGGGGTTACGATTCATTATATCCGGGAAAAAGAGCAACTCGGTACAGCCGGAGCCCTCAGCCTTTTGACGGCACCCGCCGATGAACCGATCATCGTCATGAATGGGGACGTCTTGACAAACGTCGATTTCAACCGGGTGCTCGATTTTCACCTCGAGGCCGGAGCCACTGCCACTATGTGTGTCCGAAAATACGAATTTCAGGTCCCGTTTGGGGTTGTCCATATCGAGGGAGACTCCCTCAAAGACATCAAAGAGAAGCCGGTTCAATCCTTCTTTGTCAATGCCGGTATCTATGCCCTCGCCCCGGAAGTTCTGTCAATGGTTCCCAAGAATCAATTTCTAGATATGCCGGATGTGTTCAGTCTACTGATGGAACAAGAGAAAAAAGTTGTTACGTTTCCGCTACACGAATACTGGATGGATATCGGCCAAAAGAGCGATTTCGATCAGGCCAATGGCGATTTCAGTGATATTTTCAGCTGAGTCATCCCGGTCGCATCCAGTCCCATTCCGTTCTGTTAAATCATTGATCGAAAACGATGTGCCATATTGGACGAACGGGCTCGACGGCATGCGATTCTTCTGCTGTCGGCAATGGTTGTCGGTTCAATCCTGTTGACGTTCAGCGGCCATCTTCATTAATGACCGACCGGAACACTCCGATGGAGACAATTCAATGATATACTGCACACGATGCGTACTGCCGGAAACTCATGACACGATTATGTTCGATGATGACGGGGTTTGCAGCGTATGCCGTCAGATCGATTACCGGGACGAGGAGATTGATTGGGCCGAGCGGCGGAAGATGCTTGATGAATTGATTGAGCCGTACCGGGAAAAGGGCAACTACGACTGCATCATCCCCTTCAGCGGCGGCAAGGACAGCACCTTTCAACTCTGGTTCGCCGTGAGGGAGCTGAAGCTCAAACCGCTGGTGGTCCGGTTCGACCACTGGGGATACCGGCCTCTGGTGGCGGAAAACAACACCCGCACGTTCAAGATCCTGGGGGTCGATGTCCTGACGTTTCAGCCCAACTGGCATGTCGTCCGTGAACTGATGCTGGAGTCGCTGACGCGGCGCGGCGATTTTTGCTGGCACTGCCACACCGGCGTTTACGCGCACACCATGCAGATCGCGCTTCGCTACGAAACGCCATTGATACTCTGGGGGGAGTCCCTGGCGGAATACGCGTCCTGGTACTCCTATGACGAATTTGAAGAGGTGGATGAAAAACGATTCAACCGGGCGATGAACCAGGGCATGACGGCAGACGACATGTACGAATTCCTCGGAGGCCGCGTGAGCCGAAGAGACCTTTACCCGTTTGCCTACCCACGCCGGAAAGATCTGATGAGAATCAAGTGCCGCTCCATCTGCCTTGGGAACTACATTAAGTGGGACACCCGGAAGCAGGTCGATATCATCAAAAAGGAACTTGGATGGAAAGGACAGCCGGTGGAAGGCATCCCCTTTGAATACTGGGATTACGAGAAGATCGAGTGCCAGTTCCAGGGTGTTCGGGACTACTGCAAGTTTATCAAGCGGGGGTATGGTCGCGTCGAACACCTTGCCGGTATCGACATCCGCAACAACCGAATGTCCCGAGAGAAAGCCTGGGAACTCTGCGAACAGTTTCGAGGCCTCCGGCCGGCATCCCTGGACAGGTTCCTGGAATTTCTTCAGATCACCGAAACGGAGTTCATGGAAATCCTGGCCACCCATGCCGTGCACCCCTGGAAGACGGATCCGGAGAACATGGGGGATGGTGAGGCGCTGCCGGACATGGAGCAATGGGATCGAATCCGGGTCGACGAACCGCCGGTGGGCCCCCCACGGGACGCCGGCGGCAAGCTGCGAAAGTATTTATGATCGCCATCATCGATTACGGCATGGGCAACGTGCGGTCTGTTTTCAATGCGCTGGATTTTGTCGGTCGGGACGCCCGGATCACGAGTGACCAAACCCAGATCGACCGGGCGAGCCATATCATTCTGCCCGGTGTCGGTTCGTTCGGGGATGCCATGCGCAACCTCAGGGAACGGCACCTGGACGACATCCTCACCGTGCAGGTCGCAGAGAAGGGAAAACCGATTCTCGGCATCTGCCTCGGATTGCAGATCATGGCCCGGGTCAGCGAAGAGCACGGAAGACACGAAGGGCTTGGGTGGTTCGATGCCGAGGTCCGCCGTTTTCAGTTCGACGAAGCCGGTCTCAAGATCCCCCACGTGGGCTGGAACGATATCCATCTGCAGATCGAACACCCGATCTTTGCCAATTTAAAAGAAGCGGAACGGTCTTTTTATTTCGTTCACAGCTATCACGTTGTCTGCCGCGGCAATCTGTACGTCGCCGCGACCTGCCGGTACGGCTTCGACTTCGCCTGCGCCATCGCCAGGGACAACATCGTAGCCACACAGTTCCATCCTGAAAAAAGCCAGGACAACGGCATTCAGGTGATCGAGAACTTCGTAAATTGGAAGCCGTGATCCCGTAAAACGGGTGCGGAACCGCAAAACAGCAAGGGAGCACGATGTGCGTTTTACTGGTTATCTACGACAATGACTCGTATATTCACTGGTTCCCCCAAGGAATGGCCTACATCGCCGCGGTACTGAAACGGAGCGGCCATGATGTTGAAATTTACAATCAGGACATCCATCACTACCCTGACGAGCACCTGACCCGGTACCTGGATAGCCATCGGTTCGACGCTGTGGGGCTGAGCTTTGTGGCCGGCTATTATCAATACCGGAAGGCGTTAGCCATATCCGAAGCAATCAACCGTTCGTCTCAAAGACCGCTTTACATCCTTGGCGGGCACGGCCCGGCACCCGAACCGGAATTTTTTCTGAAAAAGACCGGTGCCGATGTCATTGTCATGGGGGAGGGGGAAGACACTGTCATCGAGCTGATGGACGCCGTGGGCGCCGGACGCTCCCTCGACGGCGTATTGGGCATTGCCTACCGCGAAAACGGACGGTGCGTGGTAAACGAGCGGAGGCCGTTGATTCAGGATATCGATGCAATTCCGTTCCCGGCCTACGAGATGTTCCCCATGGAGACATACCGTCTTTTGCGCCTGCCCCATTGTACGAACGGGGATTTTATTATCCCCATCCTGTCGGGCCGGGGGTGTACTTTCCGCTGCAATTTTTGCTACCGGATGGATGAGGGATTCCGCCCGAGGAGTTCCGAATCGATCGTGGAAGAAATCAAGATGCTGAAGAAAAATTACGGCATTACCTACATTGCATTTGCCGACGAGCTGTTGATGTCTTCCAAGAAGCGAACGATCGAAATATGCGAGGCGTTCCTGAAAGAGGATCTGAGAATTAAATGGGATTGCAACGGCCGCCTGAATTACGCCACGAAAGAGGTGCTGGATGTGATGAAGCAGGCCGGGTGCGTCTACATTAACTACGGCATCGAAGCCTTCGACGACGAAATTCTGAAGGTGATGAAAAAGGGACTGACAACCCGGCAAATTGTCCGGGGCATCGAGGCGACATTGGAGGCTGGCATTACACCAGCCTCGAACATCATTTTCGGAAACATTGGAGAGAACCGGCAGACCCTTCAGAAAGGCCTTGAGTTCCTTCTACAGTACCACGCCGAGGACGCAGAGATGAGAACTATCCGGCCGGTCACGCCCTATCCGGGCTCCGATCTCTATTATTACGCGATTGAACAGGGGTTGCTCAAAGACTGTAGGGATTTTTACGAAAACAAGCATCTGAATTCCGATCTGCTGGCAGTGAATTTTACAGAACTCAGCGATGAAGAATACTATGAGGCGCTCCTCGATGCAAACAGCATTTTGATACGCAACTACTATGAAAACCGGACGAAGGGGACGCTGCGCCAGGCCGAAGATTTGTATCGCAACAAAAACGATTCTTTTCGGGGTTTCCGCCAGTCATGAAGCGGATGTGCGGATTGCGCTGAAATGGTGAAGAAACGGATCATACCGAAATTTCTGCTTCGAGACGGACGGCTGGCCAAAGGGGTTCGCTTTCTGGAGAACATGAGAGAAGCGGGAAACCCGGTGAGCACAGCCAAAGTATACGATTCCTATGGCGTGGACGAGCTCATCTTCCTCGACATCGACGCCACTGATGCCAGCCGCATGGCGGTCTGTTCGGTGATCGAAAGGGTTTCCGAAGAGATTTTCATGCCGTTTACAGCCGGCGGAGGGGTTTCCCAACTGCAGGATGTCAACGCCCTTCTGCGTGCCGGGGCGGATAAGGTGTCGGTCAACACCGCCGCCGTGACGAAACCCGGATTTGTCCGGGAGGCGGCCCGGGCTTTCGGTGACCAGTGCATCGTGGTCTCGGTCGACTATTGCCGGGTCGAGGGGGGGAAACACCGGGTGTTCATCAACGGTGGTAAAACCTTGACAGAGTCAGATCCCATCGAGTGGGCGCTGAAAATGCAGGACAACCACTGCGGAGAAATACTCCTATGTTCCATCGATCGTGATGGAACCATGTCCGGTTATGATCTGGAAATGATAGCAAGGCTCGCAGAAAAACTCGAAATCCCCCTGATCGCTTCCAGCGGCGCCGGTTCCTTGAAAGACTGTCAGCAGGCCCTGGATGCGGGAGCCTCGGCCATCACCATCAGCTCCATGTTCTTTTTTACGGATCACAGCCCGATCAAAGTGCGTTCCTACCTTTTCAGCCAGGGCCTGAATGTGCGGGCCAGTAAAAGCAGCCGGAACTGATGGACCCATTCTCAGAAAAGAGCGTCCCATGAGCACGACGTCTCACCGCATTCTATGGCTGATCGCCGCACGGTCCGGGTCCAAAAGCATACCGGACAAGAACATCAGGGAACTCGGCGGGATTCCCTTGCTGGTATATCGGATACGCTTGGCTTCCCGGATCGCTTCCGGGGAGAATATCTGGATTTCCACAGACAGCGCCCGCTACGCGGCCATCGCCGAGAAGTTTGGCGCCCGCGCACCGTTTATTAGGCCACCGCAGCTGGCAACGGATGACGCCAAATCCGCCGATGTGGTCCTTCACACCATGGAATGGGCCCGGCAGAATGGATTCTCGTTCGACGGGGTAGGGCTGCTGGAGCCGACCTCTCCATTTGTTCGGCCCGACACCTTGGACGATGCCGTCCGGGAGTTGTTCTCCCGCGATGAGGCCGATGCCGTCGTGGCCGTCCGGTACGTGACGCCGAGCACTTTTTACGTCCAGGCCGAGTCCCGTTATCTCAGCCGGGTGGCCGAAAATATCGCAAGGACCGGATCGATACGGCGGCAGGAGGAGCCGCGTGAGATCACACCCTCCGGCGGGTTCTACATCGCCAGATGGGATGCTTTCATGAAACACAGGACATTCTATACTCCGAAGACCCTCGCCCACCCGGTGTCGCCCATCGAAGGGCTGGAAATCGACGAGCCCCTGGACTGGCTCTGGGCCGAATTTCTCCTGGAACGATATCCGGAACTCAGGATCGACAGCCGGTGATTCTTTCTCTGCCGAAAACGGACCTTGCCGACTACACCTCGGCGCAGCTGGACGTGTTTTTCCCCGATGGCGATAAAAACGTTCAGGAGGCGCTGCGTCGTCATATCGACGGAATTCTTGACCGAACCGAGTATTGCTTTTTGAAAGTCGAGAATCGTTATTTCAAAGACGGTGGCAACACGATTTTCAACCACCTGAATGCCGATCAGTACGCCATGTTTCTGTATTTTGCGGCAAACACGCTGTATCGGGAGGGTGAGTCGATCGACGATTGCACGAAGATCTTTCAGCTCAACAGAGCGCTTCACGGGATCGACGCGTTTTACGAAGTAGAGCTTCCTGATGTGTTCCTCTTTGTCCATCCCATCGGTACAATTCTTGGCCGGGCCGAGTATGCGGACTATTTGCTGGTGTACCAGCGGTGCAGTGTCGGGAGCAATCATGATATCTATCCTCGTCTCGGGAAACACTTCTGCCTGCATCCTGGCGCCGCGGTCCTCGGAGACTGCCACATCGGCGACAACTGCAAGATCTCGACCGGATCTCTGCTGATGGATCACAACCTGGCGGATCACAGCCTGTATATCGGTAACCCGTCGGCATTTGAAATCAAGCCTTCCCCGAACCGTCACCCCATCTGGGTGACGGCCGAAGGCCGGCAAAGGAGAACGTCGGGATGAACAAAACAGGACCGGCCCTATGGCAGCGTGCCAAGGGAATCATCCCCGGGGGCAATCAATTACTGTCCAAGCGGAGTGAACGTTTTTTGCCGGAAGCCTGGCCGGCGTATTATGCGCGGGCTTCGGGATGCGAAGTGTGGGATCTGGACGGGAATAGATATTACGACTTCGCTCAGATGGGTGTTGGATCGTGTATTCTCGGGTACGCCGATCCGGATGTCGACACGGCTGTCAAACGGGCCATCGATCACGGTAGCATGTGCACCCTGAATTGCCCGGAAGAAGTCGCTCTGGCCGAGAAGCTGATTGAGATTCATCCCTGGGCGGAGATGGTGCGGTTTGCCAGAACCGGCGGCGAGGCCTGCGCCGTGGCCGTGAGGATCGCGAGAGCTGCCAGCGGGAAATCCGGAATTGCGTTCTGTGGATACCACGGGTGGCATGACTGGTACCTGTCGGCAAACCTGTCCGGTACATCGAATCTTGACGGTCAGCTTTTACCCGGCCTTGAACCCGCTGGAGTACCGAGAGAACTGACAAGTACGGTATTTCCATTCAATTATAACCGCCTTGATGAACTTGAAAAGATCGTGACAGATCATCCCGACGAGATCGGCGTCATCATTATGGAGCCGCTGAGGGGGTCAGCTCTTCAAGAAGGTTTTCTTGATCGCGTGCGCGAGATTGCAACACGAATTGACGCTGTGTTGATTTTTGACGAAGTGACATCGGGTTTCAGAATCAACGTCGGCGGCATACATCTGAAGCTCGGTGTAGAGCCGGATATCACCGTCTTTGGCAAGGCAATGGGAAACGGGTACGCCATCTCGGCGATCGTAGGAAGACGATCGGTAATGGATCATGCGCAGAGAAGCTTTATCAGCTCCACTTTCTGGACCGAAAAGATTGGATTTGTGGCTGCCCTCGCAACTATAGACAAGATGGTTGAAGAAAACGTTCCAGATTATCTCGTGCAATACGGGGAACTGATCAACAGGGGCTGGTTGGAGCTCTCGAAAAATTATAACGTTCCGGTCCATATCAGCGGTATCCCACCGCTCACCCATATTTCATTCGAAGCCCCGGAACCTGCAGCGGTCCAGACACTCTATACGCAAGAAATGCTCTTCAAGGGTTACCTTCTGGGTGCAGCCGTCTATACCACCTATGCATATTCGGAAGAGATCATCGAACAGTTCATCCTTGACTCCGATCCGGTTTTTAGGATGATTGCAAACGCTCTTGAGAGCGGGAATGTGAAATCGTTACTGAAACACGATGCCGCTTACAGTGGTTTTAAACGGCTTACCTGAAAGGGCCCCGTATGTATAAGAGGTTTGATGTTTCGGGAAAGACAATCGTGGTGACAGGCGGTGCAGGGATACTGGGTTCTCTCTACTGCACGCGGTTCGCCGAAGAAGGGGCACAGGTGATCATATCTGACATTGCAGGGAACAAATGCGCTGATCTGGCAAAAAAGGTCAGCAGGGCAACCGGCACGGATTGTATCGGGCTCTCTGTCGATCTTTCCGATGAAATGTCTGTCGTGGGGTGGGCAAAACGGATCATCGATGCCTTCGGCCATGTCGATGTTCTTGTAAACAACGCGGCGACAAAATCTCCGAATTTTTTTGAGCCGCTCGAGAGTTTTCCACTGGCCGATTGGAACGAGGTTGTTTCGGTCAATATGACGGGCATTTTTTTAGCGGTGCGCGAACTTGGCCGGGTAATGGCGCAAAGGGGGAAAGGCAGCATCATTAATGTCAGCTCTATATACGGTGTTGTGGGCCCCGATCAGCGCATATATGAAGGATCATTCTATGACGATATGGGGGGTACCATCAATACACCGTTTGTTTATTCGGCAACCAAAGGAGCCATCGTTGCCATGACGAAATATCTTGCTGCTTACTGGGGCCCAAAAGGTATTCGAACGAACACGCTGACTCCCGGGGGCGTTTACTCGGGTCAGAATGAAACGTTTCAAAAAAAATATGAGGATAAAGTCCCCCTCGGCAGGATGGCCGAGGCGGAAGACATGGTCGGGGCGATGATTTATCTCGCCTCTGATGCGTCTTCATATGTGAATGGTCAGAGCATCGTCGTCGACGGCGGCTGGACGGCCTGGTAGGCAATCGCCTGTTAGATGCCGGATATCGAAATTTTCGGATTTCTCCTGAGACCAATTTATGAATGTCAGAATCATTCCGCGAATGGACATCAAAGGCCCCAACCTGGTCAAGGGGATACATATGGAAGGGCTGCGGGTACTTGGGAAACCCGAAGATTTCGCACGGTATTACTATGAACAGGGTGCCGATGAACTCCTTTATATGGATGTCGTTGCCAGCCTCTACGAGAGAAACAGCCTGAAGGAAATCATCACCCGAACGGCAAAAGAGGTTTTCATCCCCTTGACAGTGGGAGGCGGCATGCGAAGCATCGATGATATCCGTGAAGCGCTTCGCGCCGGCGCCGACAAGGTGGCGATGAACACGGCGGCCATCAACAATCCTGAGATGATCCGGGAGGCTTCCCGCACTTTCGGATCATCGACGATCGTGGCCGCCATCGAAGTGATCCGACAGCCGAACGGAGATTACCTCGCCTATACCGACAACGGCCGCGAGCACACGGGAGTGGAAGCCCTCCAGTGGGCCTGCCGTGTCGAGGAACTCGGCGCCGGGGAGATCCTGCTGACATCGGTCGATAAAGAGGGAACCGGTGAAGGATATGATCTGGATTTGATACAGGCCATCTCGAGGAAAGTCACGATCCCGGTCGTTGCCCATGGTGGGCCGGGGGAACCCGCACACGTGGCCGGGGCGATTCGAGACGGCGGCGCGGATGCCGTCGCCGTTGCCTCAATACTTCATTATGAATACATCCGAGCGCATAAAAGGCTGGACGGTTACGATTCCGAGGGAAACATCGAATTTTTAAAAAGCGGCAGAGCGTTTACCAAAGTTGCACCCGTCGGCATCCCCGAAGTTAAAGCGTACCTCCAGTCAAACGGTATCACCTGCCGAATACCCCAGGAATGCATATCCTGATGTTTCAGCAGACCCTCCCGGTGCGGTGATGAACTACGCTGATTGGATCTGTAGGGAACGGAGACTGAGAGTCCAGATTCTGAAAGGCGCTCCCCAGGTGGCCAGCAGCGGTAACGTGCGTATCTGTCAGAATTGCGGAGAAATCTGCCTTTGTCATGAAATAACGTGTCCGAATTGCGGGGACAAAAACATAAAGCCCCGTAACCTTCCCGGCTGGGAGCGCGAGTATCACCGGCGGATTCGATGCGCACTTCGATACAAGAAAATGAATCAGGAACAATGGATCGATGAAGCAAAAACCTAAGGTATTGAGAGGTGGAAACGCTGATCTTCTATTCGGTCACGGGGGCTCTGCTGTCAGATGAAAGAACCGATGGTCGCCATCATCGATTACCAGATGGGGAACATGTTCAGTGTGAAGCACGCCTGCGATCATGTGGGCATCAATGCAACGATCACATCCGCACCAGAAGCGATCCTGTCTGCGGACGCCGCGATTTTGCCCGGCGTCGGGGCTTTCGGAGCCGCCATGGAAAACCTCCGCACGTTGGACCTGTCTGGACCCATCCAGGAATTTATCGGCTCAGGAAGGCCGTTTTTCGGAATCTGTCTCGGTATGCAGCTGCTCTTTTCGGAAAGCGAGGAGTTTGGTGACTCACCCGGACTGGATATCATTGACGGGAAGGTATTCAAGTTCTGCCAGTCTGAATCATGCCGGGTGCCCCACATGGGCTGGAGCCCGATCATCCCCATCGAAGAGGGAGGATTGCCGTGGGCAGGCACACCCCTACAAGAATTGTGCCGTGGAGAATGGGTGTACTTCGTTCATTCTTACTACGTGCTGCCGAACGAATCGTCATGCGTTTTGTCTCAGACGCCCTATGAGGGGGTTCTTTTCTGCTCCAGTTTGAGCGTCGACAACATTTTTGCCACCCAATTTCACCCGGAAAAAAGCGGTAAAAGCGGACTCAGCATCTATGCCGGGTGGAAGCGGATGATTGAGAACTGGTCTTAACCGGTAAACCCAGCAAAGGAATTTGACAATTGCCTCAACAACACGAAACCTACTATGGACTCCCGGAACAAGTCGCATTCTGCTCCAAATGCGTCTACTCAAATCAGCGACCGACGTCGGCGGTGGAATTCAAACATCGTCCGGACAGTAAAAAAACGACCCTCCATTTTGATGAAGAAGGGGTTTGTGACGCCTGCCGGACGGCGGAGCTGAAAGATGAAATCGACTGGGGGGGGCGCGAAAAGGAGTTGCTGAAACTGCTCGACAGGCACCGGAGAGACGATGGCCAATATGACTGTATCGTGCCGGGAAGCGGCGGCAAAGACAGCTTCTATGCGGCCCACGTGCTGAAATACAAGTATGGAATGCATCCGCTCACCGTGACATGGCCGCCGATTATGTACACGGAATACGGACACAGCAATTTCCGCAACTGGGTCGAAAAGGGCGGATTCGACAATATATCATTCAACCAGAACGGTCGGGTGATGAAGCTGCTCACACGGCTTTCGATCGAAAACCTGTTTCACCCGTTTCAGACCTTTATCATCGGTCAGAAAAATATTGCGCCGAAGGTTGCTGTAAAATATGGAATCCCGCTGATCTTCTATGGTGAAAACGAAGCGGAATGGGGAAATCCGATTGCCGACAATATTTCTTCACTTCGCGACCAGGCCTTTTACACCATGAAAAGCCTGGATGAAATTTATCTGGGGGGGGTGTCGATCAAAGAACTCGTCGAGCGATATGACATTCCCCTTGCCGATCTGATGGCATATCTTCCGGTTCACCGCGAGGAGCTCGAGAAATCCAGAATAGAGGTTCACTATCTGGGCTACTATCTCAAATGGACTCCCCAGGAATCCTACTATTATGCGGTCGAGCACTCCAACTTCAAAGCCCGTCCCTTTCGGACTGAAGGGACGTTCAACAAGTATGCCAGCATCGACGACAAAGCGGACGATTTGAACTACTATACTTACTTTATCAAGTTCGGCATCGGAAGAACGACCGAGGACGCATCCCAGGAGATTCGAAACAAGCACTTGACCCGGGAGGAGGGATGCGCACTGGTGAAACGATTCGACGGAGAATTTCCCGAACGGTACTTCAACGAATTGATGGACCATATAGGGATGACGCGGGAAAGATTCATGGAGCTATGTGACCAATTCCGCTCACCCCATTTGTGGGCAAAGATGGACGGTGAATGGAAGCTCCGTCACACCGTCAACAATGACGGAGTCGATGATCGGTAGAACCATCGAAAGACCATGACAAAGATAGACCGGATCGTTTATCTTCACGAACATCATTTCAGCGAAAGATATTTTCAGTGTTTCGGGTTCCCCGAACTTATTGAAAACGGCTTCCATCTCGAGATATGGAATTTCATGCCGTTTCTTGCGAATGAAGAATTCCTGGAAGACAAACCTCCGGATACTTTTGTATGGGAAAACCACGTTTATTTTAACACCTCCAGGCATGCGGTCGATGCCATTTTGCGCTTGCCGAACGACACGGTTGTCCTGTCAGGGGTACACTATACCCCGAGGACACTGCCCATTTACCGGGCACTATCCCGGACGGGCGTAACCTGCTTCAGCCTCTTGGCCATGGCGCTGCCTCTCGGAACGATGCCGCCAAGGAAAAGTGACAGGAAACAGCTGTCTTTCGGGGCTCTGATGGATAGACTGTTCTACTCGGTGCCATACAGCTTCTTTGGCGTAAAACCTGTTAACGTTATTTTGGGTATGGGTGAAAAATATTTTCGCCACGGCTATCCCTGCAGTGGAAAAAGCGAGGTCCTCTGGGTCCACTCATTCGATTACGATGAATATCTCCGGGAAAGAATAAAGCCCGACAAGATCGATTCCGGAACCTGCGTCTTCCTCGACGAATACGTGCCGCTGCACCCGGACAACACAGCGGCCAATCTCAGCAGGGTGCCGATGCAGAGATATTACGATCAAATGAGGTCATTTTTTGATCACATTGAAAATAAACTGGCGGTGAACGTGGTCATCGCCGCCCACCCGAGATCACATTACGAAGATTTGCCGGGTCTGTTCGGTAAGCGTCCGGTTATCCGGGGAAAGACGGCGGAACTTGTTAAAAATTCAGGATTCGTCATCTTGCATCAAAGCATGTCGATGAATTTTGCCGTATTATTTGAAAAACCGATGATATTTGTCGTGACGGACGACTATTTGCAGCATCTCGCTGAAGATCCCCACCCGCAGTGGCTCGCGGGCTATTTCGGCAAGAAGCTCCATAATCTTGACACCGAGACTGCGATAGACCTCGATGAAGAATCATACATCGATCGCGAGGCCTATCGTTCCTACCGCAATGACTACATCAAAAAGGAAGGCTCACCGGAGAAGACGTTTTCTCAGATCGTGACCGACCGCATCAGGGCAATGAATCGACCTGTAGACGACACTGAGCGAGGTTAAAGAGAACTGGCGCTTATCCGTAAGATACTCGGTTTTTTCGACCGAAAAGCCAAAAAACAATTGATGGTATTGTTTTTTTTCATGGTGCTGGGTTCTTTGCTCGAAGCATTGGGTGTCGGCCTGATCCTTCCGTTTATTTCCATTGTCAATAATCCGCAGGATATCCAATCTTTTGATTTATTGCGACGCCTGTATGAATTCATCCAGCCGTCAAGCTACCGGGATTTTCTTATCCTGCTCAGTGTCGGGCTGCTGGCTGTCTATCTATTTAAAAACCTGTTTCTCCTGACCTTGTACTATTTCAAAGATCGTTTCATTTATAACCAGCAGGCCGTCATTTCCCGGAATCTTCTCAGTTCCTACCTTTACAGCCCCTATACCTTTCATCTTCAGAGGAACACAGCCGAGCTCATCAGAAACATCACCATGAGCCTCGGAGCAGTTTTCGGCGGCGCCATCATTCCGTTCATGACGATTCTTTCGGAACTGCCCGTGATTGTGTCGATATCGGTCCTGCTCTTTGTGGTTGAGCCTTCCATCACCGCCCTGATCTGCCTCATTATCGGCGGACTGTCTGCCCTTTTTTACCGGTATGTCCGGAAGAAGACCGGACACTATGGGGCCCTGGTCCAGGAGACGGGAACGAGTATGATCATGTGGGCCAACCAGAGTGTCGGAGGTATCAAGGAAATCAAGATCGGGGGTAAGGAACCCTTCTTTCTGGACGCTTTTTCCCGTTATCGTTTCGATAACGCACGGGCGAATATTTTTTTCAGTGTCATTCAAAAGATACCCCGTCTCTATCTGGAACTGATTCTCATGGGAGGCATGCTCCTTGTCCTGATCGCGATCATCGCACAGGGAGGCCGATTCCAGGAATTTATCCCGATAATCGCCTTCTTTGGCTTTGCCGCATTGCGGCTCAACCCCTCGGTGACCCAGATCGTGACATCGTTGAACGCCATGAAGTTCGCGACCGCGGCCACCGATGATGTTTATCGGGATGTAAGGTTTTTCCGCGAAAATGAAGTCAAAGCCCAGAAATGCCAGGCAGGTCATCGCGAGCTTGTCTTCGACACGATCGAAATGAAGGACGTGACGTATGTCTATTCCGGGTCAAAAGGGCCTGTGTTTGAGAATGTCAGTCTGGCGATAGGGCGTGGTCAATCCATTGCTTTTGTGGGACCGTCAGGTTCGGGTAAAACGACACTGGTCAATATCATCCTGGGACTTCTTCCCCCGACCGCTGGATCTCTCCTTGTCGGCGGGCAGAATATCTATGGGAATGACCTCACCTTGAGGGCCTGGCAGGACTGCATCGGCTTCGTCCCCCAGGACATTTATCTCATAGACGATTCGCTGCAGCACAATATCGCTTTCGGGATTCCTGCCGATGAAATAGATGTAAACAAGGTGTGGGATGTGATCGGGCAGGCACATCTTAAAAAGACGGTGAAGGAATGGCCGGATGGTATCGAAACGAAAGTGGGGGAGAACGGAATGTGCCTCTCGGGTGGCCAAAGACAACGTGTGAACATCGCCCGTGCATTGTATCACGACCCCTCTGTACTGGTCATGGATGAGGCGACCTCCTCGCTGGATACGGAAACCGAGCTGGAGATTACAAGGGCTATTGAGGAGATGAGCCTCCAAAAGACAATCATCATCATCGCACATCGCCTGAGCACGGTAAAAAATTGTGATAAACTTATTTTCATGAAAGACGGAAAAATTGCAGGTTCCGGAACATTTGATGAACTGGTAAGGAACAATAACGAATTCAGGAAGATGACACAATTATCGCGTTTTGAAGATGCCGATTGAGGTATTTATTTTCAATTGGATGACTCTACCCGCAACAAGGACCGGGAAGGAAAGAAATGTCTGAGATAAGACATGACGCGTCTGCAACCATCGGTGCCAGGGCATTTCACAAAGAGACCGGAGTCGCCGAACAGCAACGAACGATCGAAAATGAGTTCGTTCAAAAATTTGTCGACCCCGATACGGGGCGGGTATATCCGGATTATCTGGTTCAGCGGCCCTGCCCGACCTGCGGACATCAGGGAGAGGGGCAGGTCGCATTTTTCAAAAACGGATTCGATCACACCCGCTGCAGCTGCGGAATGCTCTATGTTTCAAAAATTCTGAAAGAAGAGTACCTCAATCTCGTCTATGCCGACGAAAACTACGAAGCAGAGACGCATCGGTCGTTTCGCACCGAACCCCGGAAGCACTTCATCGAAGCCATTTACAGCGATGGCCTGAAACTGTTGAAGACGGCCGGGTTTACCGATGGGGCGCTTCTCGATGTCGGCTGCAGTTCCGGCCTTTTTATGGAAAACGCTATTTATGCCGGTTTCAGCGCCATAGGTATCGAACCGTCCGACTATGCCGTTCGATTGGCCGGGGGGTTCGGCCTCGATGTGGTTCAGGGATACTTCACCGGAGACCGGTTCCCCGTGGATGCGTTTCGCGTGGTGACGCTGTGGGATGTCCTCGAACACTGCGCAGACCCTGCCGAAATTTTGACTGCAGCGTATCACGTCCTGGCGCCGGGCGGCGCGATTTTCATCCAGGTCCCCAATGCACTCGGGCTGGCTCCCCGCATCATGAGACAGGACTGCAATATGTTTACCGGTTTCGGACATATCAATCTCTTCGGACCGGAGTCTGCCCGGAGCATTCTGGCGAAGATTGGTTTTGTCGACGTCCGGATGCAGAGCGTTATTTCGGAAATTTCGGTGGTCAACAATTATATCGACTACCATGACCCCTACCTGGGCCCGAGCCTGAAAAAAGACGATTTCCTCGGACTGATCGATGCGGGCGGCATTCTCGATCGACTGCTGGGGTACAAGCTCCAGGTGATCGGTATCAAATCGCATGGATGAACCGAAAGTGATGAATGTGTCGCTCATCGGCATCGGCGGGTACGGTAAAAAAATCGCCGCCTATCTTCAGCAAATCCCCGGGGTGAATATCGTCTGTTGTTTCCACCCGGATCCGGATAAATGCCGGGCGGCTGCAGAACACCTCGGCTGCCGGGCGGCGCGCGACGAAAACGAAGCCGTTGGTGGACCGGGTATCGATACGGTTGTCGTCGCAACGCCGGATCCATGTCACTTCGATTATGTGAAGCGGGCGATCCGGGCCGGACGCCATATATTTGTCGACAAGCCGATGGTGGGTACGCTTCATGAGGCCCGGCAGCTCAGGGACCTGATGACCGGTTACTCCGGGGTTTTCTTCGTCGGGCATAACATGAGGAGGGCGGCCGGATTTCGAAAAATCAGGCAGCTTTACCTCAGCGGCCGCCTCGGGGAACTGGTCGCGTTCGATGTGCGCCTGTCCCACGGCGGTGCCTTTCGATGGGGAACGGGCTACTGGCGTTCCAGCCGCGACGATTGCCGGGAAGGTCCCCTCCGGGTCAATGGGGTCCATGCCAGCGACGTGCTCGAATACCTGTTCGGACCCGTCGAAAGCGTGTTCGCGAAATTCAATCCGAACGTCACCGCCCACGCGGCTCCGGACACCGGGCTCGCCATGGCCAGGGTCTGCGGCATATACGGCAGCATTTCAACAAGCTGGGTCATCCCCTCCATCGATCGGTTTCACTTCGAATTTACGGACGCCGTGGCGGACTACGACCTGAAAACACTTTCCCTGCGACGAGGCAGGGACGTCGATTGCGTTCCAAACCCGGTTGTCCCCGTCGCACTGGACGACGTCGATGGCCGTTACGAGCAGTTTGTGGAGCTGGAAGGCGCCGTTACCGCCGGTGGAACGGTAGAGACGGGATTTGAGGAAGGATATCGCGGCGTGCTGTTCTTTGAAGCATGCTATCGATCCGTTCGGGAACACCGGGAGATCAAGTTGTCGGAGATGGAAAATGAATCGACTCACGTATGAGGAATATCGGAATCTCTGGGACCTCGTCGCCAGAAAACCCTTTCTGACCGGATTTCCCCTCCACCTGGACGTGGAGCTGACATCCCGGTGCAATCTCCGATGCGAAATGTGCTTTCAGCGTCACCTGGAAGAGCGCCGGTCCGATATGCCTTTAGCGACCTTTAAAAAGCTTGTCGATGAAGGTGCCCGGGAGGGACTCTGCGCCATGAAGCTGCAGAGCCGTGGCGAATCCCTGCTGCATCGGGACCTGGTGGAGTGCCTGGCCTATGCCAAGGAGAAAGGGATACTGGATGTCCACATTACCACAAACGGGCTCCTGCTCAAGGAACCCATGATCCGTGATCTGGTGGAGGCCGGGCTCGACCTGTTGATCCTGTCCGTGGACCCCTTCCACCAGGAAGCCAGCGGGAAAAGTCGGAAAGAATACATCGAATTTATACAGCGGGTCATCCGGATCGTTCACGAAGAGCGGAAGCGGGTGCGTGAAAGCCGCCTTAAGATTCGGATTCAAACCTGCGTGGAAGACTACGCTCCGGAAAATATCAAGGACCTGGAAACGGAAAACCGCCGGTTATTCCCGGAAGCGGACCTGGTGTTGATCAACCCGGTGTACAGCTCCCACGAAGACGCTCCCCATCTGTCCGAGCTGGGCCGGTATCGATTTCACCCATGCTCTTATTTGTGGCAGCGTTTGACGATCTATGCCGACGGGCAGGTTACCACCTGCTCGAGGGACTACAACTGCAAGTTCAACCGTATCGGGAGTGTGGACGTCAGCAGCATCCGGGAATTGTGGCATTCCCCGGTCATGCGGGATTTGCGCGCACGGCACCTGACCGGCCGCCGCAGGGAATTTCACATTTGCGGTATTTGCGAAAACTACCTCATTCACAAGAAAACCGGCCATCCCGGGGCAGGTTGCACCGGAACGGTCTATGACCTGGAGGAGTCCTGAGCATGAAAATCGCCATCCATCAGCCGGAGTTCATGCCATGGCTGGGATTTTTCAACAAGATGAAACGAAGCGACCGATATGTCGTTTTTGACCATGTCCAGTTCAAAAAGCGCTACTTTGAAAACCGGAACAGGATTAAAATCAGAAATGAATCCATCTGGATCACGCTGCCGGTCCGGAGCCGGAAAAAGTTCACGCAACCCTTGATGGAAGTCGAAATCGACAACAGTACCAAGTGGCAGCGCAAGATGAGTGAAAAGATAAAACACTGTTATTCCAAAAGCCGTCATTATCACCCGTATTTCGAGGTGATCGACGGCATCATTCACGCCTGCAAATATGAACGGCTGATCGATTTCAACATGGCATTTATCGATTTTTTCAGGGGCGTCTTCGACATCGACACGCCGCTGGTCTTCTCATCGGAACTCGACGTTGCCGAGTATCAGGTCAGCGATCTGATACTCGAAATCTGTAAAAAAATGAATGCCGCCGTCTATCTGTGCGGCCCCTCGGGTAAAGACTACCTGGATCTGGAATCTTTCGAAAAAGCGAACATCGAAATTGTCTGGCAGCAATTCGAACACCCGGAGTACCCACAGACGGGAGACGCATTCATTCCGAACCTGTCGGCCCTCGATTTCGTGTTTTGCTGCGGCAATACCCGGAATCATGTCATTTAGTTCGAATCTGGAGTAAAACATTATGGTCGTCATCGGGGATAAACCTGTTGGGGATGGACACCCGGCCTACATCATTGCCGAAGTGGGGATTAACCACAACGGTGATGTGGCCCTGGCCAAGAAGATGATCGCGGCTGCCTGGGAGAACGGGGCCGATGCCGTCAAGATACAAACGTTCATTACCCGAAAATTTCTGCATCCATCGCATCCCGGGTACCAGTATGACATCGACGCGGAAATCCCCCATGAAAAGGAACAGGAATTGTGGGATTTCGCAAAGCAGGAAGGTATCAACCTCTTCTCCACACCGGAGGAGTTCACCAGTCTCTCTTTTATCGAAAAGCAGGATCCGCTGCTGATCAAGATCGCGGCAATGGACTTCAATTACGAAGAACTGGTACGCCGGGCCGCCTCGCTGAAAAAACCGATCATCCTGTCATCCGGCATGTCGACACTGGAGGAGGTGTTGAGCGCCGTGCGGTGGGTTTCCGAGGCCGGAAACCGCAATTCCATCGTGCTGCACTGTGTCTCCTGTTACCCGACACCGGTTGAAGCCTGTAACCTGAGAGCGATTCAAACACTGAAACATGTTCTGGATTGTCCGGTGGGATTCTCCGACCATACCGTCGGCCTGCACATCCCGATCGCAGCCGTGGCTTTAGGGGCCAATGTCATCGAAAAGCATTTTACTTTGGACCACGCATTGCCCGGTCCGGATCAGAAGGCGTCCATGGACCCGCAGCAATTGCGCACCCTCGTCGACAGCGTTCGTGAACTGGAAAAGGCGATGGGAGACGGCGTCAAAAGACCCGCTCCGGTGGAGCGCGAACCCCGGCAGTTCAAGAGGCGCGGTATTTATGCCGCTGACGACCTCCCCATCGGCAGCCGCCTGGATCGGGACCGGGTTCTTTTTTTTGCACCTTCCCATACCGGCAGCAATGTCACAAACTGGCCGTCGATGAAGGGCCGCATTCTCGTGAGAGCGATATCGAAAATGGAGCCCGTCACGCTAGCCGATGTCGAGTAAGCGCACCCGAAAAGACCGCCCCGGAACGATCCTATTCCGGGTTGACGGGGGCAATGTCTACAGCATCGGGATGGGACACCTGTACCGCTGCATCAGACTGGCGACCCGATTTAAGGCGTCGAACGTCAACTGCCATTTTGTGGTCAAAACCCACCCGGAAGCGCACTGCGTGGTTTCCCAACACGGGTTCACATCGCTGTTTTTAAAGGGAGAACCGTCTCCGCAAGCGGAAATCCAGGCCGTGCTGGAGTTGGCCTCGACCCGGGAAGCGCTTCTGTTTGTGGATCTGAGAAAGGACAAACAAAGGCTTGTGGAACGTTCGGAATCGGAAGGAATACGTTGTGTGGTCTATGAAGACGTTCATGTCGAGAGCGTGGCGCCCACACTGCTGATCAATCCGGCACCGAATGCCCATCGGGTGTCCGCCTACGGGAAAAGCGTCGGGCAGACCCGATTTCTGCTTGGCCCGGAGTATCTGGTTCTCGACCCCGAACTGAACGCCCATTGCCGGACGCAGTTTTCGCCGGCGATTTCGAAACTGTTTCTGTGCTTCGGGGGGGCGGATCCCTGCAACATCTCCACCCGGGTCCTCGGGATCCTGTTGGACCGTGACGACACATTTCATATCATACTGGCCCTCGGGCCGGCGTTCGGGCACACCGCCTCGATCCGGAACCTCCTCCAACAGAAAGATATCCGAAAACGGGTGTCGGTGGTGGAGAACTGCCACAATTTAGCGTCTCTGCAAAGCACCTGCGAGGCGGCCATCACCGCCGGCGGTACACTGGTTTTTGAATCCATCGTTATCTGCCTGCCGACCCTGGCGCTGCCCTCGATTGACGCGGAGGCGAGGAATGTATCGGAACTTATGGAACGGGGACTGGTGGCCGGGTTTCGGCGCGACGTCGCCGATGTGTCTGATGCGGTACTCCGGCGTCGCATCGGTGATTTTCTCGATGATGTTTCAATGCGGGAGTCTCTTTTCCAATCTTCAAAGAAGGCGAATTTCAGCGGCGGCACGGATCGGGTCGCCCGGGAGGTGATGCGTCTGATGTGACGGAGCGAGCGCCGGACGCGTTTTTGGATGAATGATTAGAAGTAATTTCAAAACCCCATCTAACGCCGAATCTCCGTGTTGCGGACCTCCTTAAAATGCTCACATACTCTATGTATGCTGCGCTTTTGCGTCGGCCCGCGCCTTGACCTTCGGCGCGATCTGAGGTTTTGAAACCACTTCTAGAAACGAAGAGGAACCATGAAAAAATCAAATACGATTTTGGGCTTGAATGATTCGAATTCGGCGGCTGCGATCATCCAGGACGGCCGCCTTGTCGGCATGGCCAGGGAGGAGCGATTTGACCGGATCAAATTTTCCGATGCCTATCCCACGGCTGCGGTGAACTTCTGCCTGAAGGAAGCCGGAATGACGCTCAAGGATCTGGATGCCGTGGTATTTGCATGGAATCCGGGACATGAACTGGAACCTCAGGATTCTGCTGCTGCGGTGCGATACCACAAGCATTTTTTGCATTATATCCCGAACAACCTGCTGCGCCACGTCGGGGGGGAGAAACAGAATAAACGCATTGCCGGTATCCGGGAACACATCCGTTTTCTGGAGGGTGATCTGGATATTCATTTCCTGCAGCACCACCCTTGCCATGCGGCCAGCGCCTTTTTCATCTCCCCCTTCGACGAGGCGGCCATACTGACCATCGATGCCTATGGTGACGATATCACCTCAGAGTTTTTTATCGGCCGTGGCAACACGGTGACCTCCATCGGACGGACCCTCTTTCCCCATTCCATGGGGCAGGTCTATGCGGCGGTGACCCAGTATCTCGGATACCGCGCCAACAGCGACGAATGGAAAGTGATGGGGCTGGCCCCGTACGGCAAACCGGTGTTTTACGATCAGTTCGAGAAGATGATCCGGTTCGATCGGGAAAAAGGAGAACTGCGGTTCAACCTCGATTATTTCATGTACTACGTCTGGCACCCGCGACGGTATTCGGACGAGTTCATCAGGGTATTCGGCCCGGAAAGACAACCCGGTGAAGACCTGACGGAACATCACTGGAACATCGCCGCCAGCTTTCAGCTGAGAGTTGAAGATGTCCTGTTGGATATGTGCCGGTACCTCCATAAAAAGACGGGGCTCGACAGTTTGTGCCTTGCCGGCGGGGTGGCCATGAACAGCAAAGCCAACGGTCGAATCCTGATGGAATCGCCGTTCAACAAGGTCTGGATTCAGCCCAGCGCCGACGACGCCGGCGGCTCCATCGGCGCCTGCTTTTATTACTGGAACCAAGTCCTCGGCAATGATCGGGAATTTTATATGGCCCACGATTATTGGGGCCCCGGGTTTTCCGATGAAGAAATCCGAAAGGCTCTGGATGATTCGCTGATCCCTTATGAGAGGATCGAAGAGATTGAAACGGCCGCGGCACAGGCGATTGCCGAAAACAAGGTGATCGGCTGGTTCCAGGGGCGCATGGAGGCCGGGCAGCGGGCGCTCGGCAACCGTTCGATACTGGCGGACCCACGGGATCCAGCCATGAAAGACAAAATCAACCAGATGGTCAAGCATCGGGAATGGTACCGGCCGTTCACCCCGTCGGTGCTGAAAGAATACCAGGGTGAGTGGTTCGGAAACGCTTTCCCCAGCCATTTCATGCAGATGGTGTATCCGATTCGACCGGAGAAACACGATGAAATCCCCGCCGTCACCCATGTGGACGGGACCGGCAGGCTTCAAACGGTGGAGAAAACGACCAACCCGAGATACTGGAAACTCATCGATGAATTCAGGAAGCTGACAGGCGTGGGGTTGGTCCTCAATACCTCTTTCAATGACAATGATGAGCCGATCGTTTGCACGCCGAAAGATGCCATCCGCACCTTTTTCGGGACGGGAATTCATGAGCTGTATATCGGCAATTACAAAGTGACCAAACAGAGACGGCAGGACAGCCCGAGTTAAAAGGGAAATCAATGAAAACGAAAATCAATGTAACCCAGCTGTGCATGGACGATGGCGACCGGCAACGCCGGTGGGAGGAAGACAGACGCCATCCCATGCAGTATTTCAAGAACCGGTTTCAGTGGTTCAAATACCCCTTGTGGCATTACGTGGCGCCGTTTCCGCTGCACGTCGATTTCGAGGTCACGTCGAGATGCAACCTGTCCTGCCCCATGTGTTTTCGAAGGAATTTCGAAAACGAGCAGGAATTTACGGACATGGATATCGAGCTGTTCAAAAAGGGGGTCGATGAGTGCGCCGGGAACGATCTCTATTCGATCCGCCTGAGCTGGCGGGGCGAGTCGACCCTGCACCCCCGGATTCTGGAAATGATCCGGTACGCCAAAGAGGCCGGTATCCAGGAAGTGTCTTTTCTGAGCAACGGGTCGGCACTTTCGGAGGAATTCTGCATGGGCCTCATCGAATCGGGACTCGACTACATCACCATCAGCGTTGACGCCCTGAAAGACAAATACAATGAACTGCGCAAACCCCTGGACTTCGAGGAGACGGTGTCGAATATCTCACGGCTCTACAGTATCAAGGAAGCCCACGGCGGCGGGTTCCCGAAGGTGAAAGTCCAGGGGATATACGAGTACTTCAAAGGCCGGGTGCGCGAATACTATGAAACCTTCAAACCGATCACGGACAATGTCAGTTTCAACATTCGGCACGATTATGAACTCCAGAGTGTCGAGCAGGAGGACCAGCTCTTCTGCCCTTACCTGTGGCAGAGGATTACGGTGACCGCCAACGGGCTGGTCCCGATCTGCATATCCGATTGGGATCTCGACGAGCCTGTCGCGGATTTGAACCGGGATACGATCCGGGATATCTGGCACGGACAAAAGATGGAGGCACTGCGCAAAATGCACCTGGCAAACAACCGGCTGCAGCTCAAACCGTGTCGGAAATGTTACCGCACAAAGACAGCTACCGTCGAAGAGGTATTCGACTGGGAGTGACAACGTAAATCCGTAAATCCGGGCAGGGAAGATGAAAATACTAGCGATCGGGGCGCATTACGACGATGTCGAAATCGGGTGCGGCGGGATGTTGCTCAAACGGGCGGCACAGGGAGACCAAATTTTTATTTTGAGCATCACCGATTCCGGGTACAACACCCCGAATAACGGGGTGTCCCGATCCGCCGATGTTGCGTATCAGGAGGCCCAAAAGGCTGCCGACATTATCGGCGCCGAGCTCATCTGCCTGAACAAACCTACACTTCACCTGATCCACAACGAGGAATTTGCCTACGAATTCGATGACGTCATTCAACGCACCCAACCGGATGTGGTCCTGACCCACTGGGGCGGGGATTTTCACTCGGATCATGCCGCCGTATCCCTTTCATCGGTCCGGGCGGCCCGGCATATCGGAACGATTCTGATGTACCGAAGCAACTGGTACAGCACGGAAACGACATTCAACGGCAATTATTTCGTGGATATCAGCAATTATCTCGAGCAGAAGCTCGAACTGATCAAAGTCTATCGATCCGTACTCGAGCCGGTCGACTACTCCTGGATCGATTTCATACGGAAGCAAAATGAACACGAAGGGCTCCGGATCGGGGTCCGGGCCGCCGAATGCTTTTCCTGCATCAAGGCCGTGGAGTGGTAGATATTCGGAGGCATGAGGAGATGAAGATGACCGATCTGGCCTTATTGCTTGCATGCCCGAAATGTCACGGGAATATACCGCAAGACAAGGGTTCGATGAGGTGCGCGGGATGCGGGCTTCAATACGGTAAAAAAGGCGAGGTGTACGATTTTATATGCAGGGAGCTTTATGGATCTCAAGATGAATACGATAAGACCAGGGAAATCTTAGAGTTTTGGGGCGCAGGATGGGAAAAAAGGCTGAATGAAGATGAGCACAGCTTTATTTATCGTCTACCTAAGGCAGAGCTCGAAAAATATCTGAATGATTTCGGGTCTTTCCATAAAGAGAACAATTTTCTTTTCGGCAACGAGGTCGATCCGAATTCACTGGAGAGTAAGACATCCCTTAACATCGGCTGCGGGGCGGGTGATGAGAGCGCTTTTTTAGCTTATCACGGTTCATCCTGCGTTGCCCTCGATGTCACATCCCAGGCAGCAGGAGCTGCATGGATGCTCATGGATACACTCGACTCGAACGGGATGGCCATTCAGGCCGACAGCAGGTTTATGCCCTTACGGGGTCAATCTTTCGACCTGGTATATTCGAGCGGGGTATTGCATCATTCGCCAAACATAAACCGTTCCATAAACGAGATCCACCGCCTCCTCAAGCCGCGAGGCAAAGCATACATTATGCTTTATGCGACATGCTCCCTTATGTTTTTGCAGCCACGTTTAATCGGTATATTCAAGGGTTATATCAGCAAAGACCGGCAAATTGAATATATGAGCAGAGACGGTGAAAAAGATTGGGAAACGGAGGATTGAACGAATCCTTACACGGAAACATTTACGATAACGCAATGCCGGAAACTTTTTTCAAGCTTCCGAAAAGTGTCTGTAAGAAAAGGCGGTTTTAGCCTGGGACAGATACGTGTAGCGGGGAGTTTCCTCAACAAGGGTTTTCTCAATTCAATGGCAAAGCGATTGTTGGACAGTCGATTGGGCGCTTGCCTTTTCATAACCGCAGAAAAATGAAGGACGACAGGCCCCTACTTATCATAACGGCTCGTGTCGGATCGACGAGACTTCCGGGCAAGGTGCTCCGTCCCTTCTGGAAGAATATGAGTTTGCTCGAGTTTCTCCTTCGTCGTCTGCAATCGCGCCCCGAAAGCGCGAGGATCGCCGTTGCAACTCCAGATTCTGCAGAAAACGATCCGGTGGCGGCCCTCGCTGGAAAATGCGGAGTTTCGGTGGTCCGCGGGCCTGAGGACGATGTCGTGGGTCGGATGTCGTTGTGTCTCAAAGATCCGGATATCTCCTTCGTGGGCCGGATCACGGCCGACAACCCTTTCACCGACCCGGAACTGATCGTTGCCCAGCACCGGGAAATGAAGCGGGTCGAGGCGGATTACGCTTACTGCCGGGAGGGGGTTCCGAAGGGGACTGCAGCCGATATCTGGACGATTGAAAGTTTTACGGAAACCGTAAAAAGCACCGTTTCCTCCTACCAGCGGGAGCATGCCAACGCCTGGGTCTGGGATCACCCGGATCGGTATCATATCCTGTGGTACATTCCGGACACAGACAGGAGAGCAGGGTCGCTCAACCTGAGCATCGATACCGAGGCGGATTACGACCGGGTTCGCCGCTGGGCGGAGCGGCTGCCTTCCCCCCTTACCGCCGGGATTTCCGACCTGGTCCGCATCGGCATCGCATCGGAGGCGACGAAATGAGCACCCGTTTCGGACACACTGGACGCTCGGCCCCCTCCGGCAGGGCTGTTCAGCCATGAACGTCATATTAGCCAACCTGGTTCCGGATGTCGCTGTTTCGCACGACAGCGGCACTTACCGGCAGAAAATGTCCAATCTTCACTTTCCGATCGGTCTGGGCATCATCGCCGCGGTTTTGAGTCGCCACGGCATTCTCTTCGACACCTACGACAGCTACGTCGATGGCACCACCCGCGGCTTTCTGGAGCTGCTGGAACGGAAACCCTATGACATGGTTTTGCTTTCAGGGTTTCTCGGCAACTATACCTACCGGTTTCTGATGCAGCTATCCGGTGACATTAAAGCTGTTTCCCCGAAAACGGTCATTATCATCGGGGGGCCCATCGCGTCGACCATCCCCGAACTCCTGCTCCGCAACACCCCGGTTGACTATGCGGTTGTCGGTGAAGGCGAGGAGACGATTGTCGATCTGCTCGGTGCGTTTCGCCGAAAAGGGACGGCTGCCGGCGTACCGGGGGTTTATGCCAGGGACGGCGCCGGAAACCTTATTTATGGAGGGGATCGACAGCGCATCCGTGACCTGGATGCCTATCCCTTTCCGGATTACGACGCATTTTCGATCGATCGTTATACGGCGTTCCTGAAAGAGAGCGGAAGATGTCTGGATGTCTTGGCGTCCCGGGGGATGCTATGCAAGCTGCCGGTATTGCTGCCGGGTTTTTGGGAGGAAGATTACCCGGTACTCATACGGCAAGGTGGTTGCGCACATGCGTGACGTCCACCGCAAACATGGAATCGACCGGTTCAATTTCGTAGATGACAATTTTTTGAACCACCCAAGGGACGTTGAAGAATTTATCAGCATTCTCAAAGAAACGCCGGTCTCATTCAAATGGCGCTTTCAGGCTAGAATCGATCGCATCGAGCCGTCGTTCATCGAAAAACTGGCAGAGGTCGGGCTCTATGACGTTTCCATCGGAATCGAATCGGGTAGCCAGAAAATGCTGGACACCTACCAGAAGCGGATTGACATCGGCAAGGCTTTTGAAAAGCTCGATGCCATCCGACAGTTGATCGATGTTCATGCCACCTTCATTGTCGGCGGGCCGGGGGAAAATTGGGAAACGGTCCGGCAGACCGAAGCGTTCATCCGCAAGCTCCGGCTGAAAAACTCGGCTGTCGGAATCCTGACGCTCTTCCCAAAAACCTACTTCTACAGACAGGCGCTCCGGGACGGTATTATCCGGGATGAAAACGAGTACTGCCTGAATCTCGGCCCTGTATTCGATCGGACGTACACCAATATCAGCGACCTGTCCGACACGGAACTGATTCAGGCGAGAAACATCCTGCAGGATGCCGCGTCGGAATTCGGGTCGTATTCTTGAATGAAATGAGCGAGCTACCCGGTTCATCAATCAAAGCTGCGACCGATGAAACGTTTGTTTTCGAGGATCTTGGGCTGCTGGATGTCCTCTTTCGTGTGCCCGGAGGGGCCGTCGTTTTTTACGACAGGACGAGCCTCCTGCTTCAACTAATATGGAAACTGCTGCCGGTATTCCGCGATCACTGCCGGTGCAGTGAACTGACCTACGGAGACCTCCGGCATGCTACCGGCGTCATGGCCGGTGCGTATCGCAATGCACAACAAGCGTTGTCCGGGGTGAAACTGAAACGGTTCCAGTCCACGGGGGCAGACCTCTTCGGAATCGATTTTACGTATATCCTCAAGCATTTCCTGTTTACCGAAGTCTTTTGCCGGACCTTCGAGTTCATTGAACTGGCGCTACGCTATGCCGGGGAACACCCGGAGGACAGATTTGTATTTTATGTCAGTAAAAAGATCGCCGGCCGTTATCGCCAACGCCTGCGCGCCGCAGGTCGGCTCCGGGTGCGGCCGGACTTTACCCGTATTATGTTCTTTCTGAGCGCCGCTTCCTCGTCCCTGACGCTCCTTTGGCATCGTTTGCGGCACAACCGGAAGCAAAGCATTACATTTCATGGCAATATCGTCTGTAACCTTAACGGAAAGGACATGCATCAGTACTTTCTCGATCTGTTTGGTGACGAACCGTCGATCCGTTTTACGGTCACACCCGCCTACGCGAGAGAACTCGAATACGATCGGATGAAATCCATTCGTCCCGTTCTCCTGGAACTCACCGCCGGATCCTATCGCGAGTTGAAAAGGGATGTGGAGCGATTCGCCCGCTGCTGCCTAAATGCCATTGACGAAATCGGCTTCTGCGGGGAAAGAATTATTTATCTTTTACCGTGGGTATTTAGAGCGCGAGGGGAGGCTATATACGGGAGAAACAATCTATTTATTACATTTGAGCATTTTGATACGGAGCGCGCCATTCGAAATGAATTTATCCGAAAAGAAGGGAGCCGATCAGTATTCTGGAGTAAAAACAGTTATCCGATGTCCCGTTTCCATAACAGAGAACTCTTTCACAACTACGACGTTTTGTGCTCTTCGGGGCATCACCTGGAGGAATTGCATAGATATAAAAAGTCAAAAATACCCGTAATATTGGAAACTGGTAGCTATGATTCGCATCGTCTTCTAAACGGCTCTTCAGCCTATCACAAACGTATTGAAAATCTAAAATCATTTAAAAATGGAAAGTCGGCAGTCACCTTTTTGACGCCAGGGATCTGCGATGAATGTTACAGCCATGAAGTAAGACTCATGAAATTGGCTCAAAAAATAGGTGAGAAAAAACTGGCAAAGGTATTCATCCGTCCGAAGCCGGTAGATCCTACGCTGAAATATGAAAATTTTTATTCACCGTTTTTCTGGAATCGAGATAATATTTTTTTGACTGGTGCTGATTATGATCTCTTTGATTTTTTAGAAGTAACCGATCTGTTCATCACCTCTTTGTCATCGTCGGCCTGTGAAATCCTTGTTCGGGGAGGCCAGGTTGTTTTTATCGACTACATGAAAACGCCGGATCGTTATTTATTCTGGGAGAAATTTCCGGAAATCATACTTTCCGAAAATGAGGCGGCCGAGTACGTGCTCAATTGGCTCAGGGATGACCCAGACGGCCCGGTAAGGACGGATTTGAAGAAAATCCTCAGTAGTTTATCCGAATATTTGGCTTACAGGTTTCCTGATTACGATTTATACAAAAAGAACCTGTGTGAACAGCTGGAAAAGAAGATATCCAAAGGTTCGTTGAAAGCAAAAAGAGCATAGTATGTTGCTCAATATAATAAAGAACGCTTTATACGAAATAAGCGAGCCAATCGGCAAGGCGCTTGTGTTGGCAAGCCTTCAAAAGAAGTACCCAACATGTCGTTTTTATTCCGGCGCAACCGTGGATGAAAGTTCTTCGCTGGGCAAATATAACGTGATCTTCACGAATACATCAATTGTCGACTCGACCATCGGCGATCATACGTTTGTACAGAAAAATTCCGTGGTAAACCATGCCCGTATCGGCAAATTCTGCTCTATCGCCGGGGAGGTGAGTGTCGGCCTCGGGCGGCACCCGCTGGAACGGGTCAGCTCCCATCCGGCTTTCTATTCGGTATCCCAACCGGTGGGCCGCACCTTTGCCGACCGTGATATATTCCAACCGTTTGAGAGAACCGTAATCGGTCACGATGTCTGGCTGGGCCAGGGGGCTCTTGTTGTGGACGGTGTCCGAATCGGAACGGGGGCTGTTGTCGGTGCCGGAGCTGTTGTGACAAAGGATGTGCCTCCTTATGCCATCGTGGGCGGCGTGCCGGCCAGAATTCTTCGCTACCGATTTGAAAGCGATGTCATAGAGGAACTGCTGCACGCCCGATGGTGGAATCAATCTGAAGAATGGCTTCAACTCCACTGGCAATCACTCGAAAGTCCCCGGGCGCTGCTACATATTATGAATCAATCGAAAAGGAACCGCACTAAATGAAAAAGCGAAACATACTCGGTCTGACCACGAGCGGACATGGATTCAGCGCCGCTCTTTGCGTAGAGGGTAAAATCGTCGCTGCAAACAGTCTGGAAAGATTGAGCCGGAAAAAGTACGACATTCTCCTCCCCATATCGAAGACGGACCTTAACACTTTTGGGTGGAACGACAACCCGGCCATTTACAAACAGCACATTGATTTGCCGTTTGATCTTGAAAAGGATTACAGCGAGGTCGATTTCGGAAAACTGGAGGGGTTTCGCCGATTGATGGACCACGTACTAAACGCAGCGGGGATCGGACTCGATGACATCGACTGCGTTGCATACAGCTATCGGCATAACGGGAATGTAAAGCGTTTCTTTGAAGAACGGATTCCGGGCGCGGAATTCATCGTTCCGGAACATCATCTGTCACACGCCTGCCAGGCTTTCTTGCCGTCTCCATTCGAAGAAGCGGCCGTAATGGTGCTGGACGGCCAGGGTGTTCCGATGAAGCGCACCGGTTACGATCAGTTGTCTGGATGTCTTGCGCAAGGCAGCGGCAACCGGATCGAGACGATTGTGGAGTTTCCGGTTTCCGCAAGCCTTGGCGGGTTGTATGCTGAAGTAACAAGGCTCTGCGGCTTCCAGACCAACGAAGAGGGCAAAACCATGGGGCTCGCTCCCTACGGCACCCCCAAAATCTATGAACAGGTAAAAGGGGAAATCCGGCTTGGCGAGGGAGCCGGGCTGCGGCTGAGGGACCTGAAGAGGCTCTTCAGCCCGGGAGACCGTCCGAAAGAAAAGCTTTACAGTTTGGGAAACTGCATGGGGTTTCTGCAAAAATTCGAGCCGAGGCAGAAAGATGAGCCTTTCTCTGACGACCACAAGGATTTGGCCTTTATGGCGCAACAAATCGTTGAAGACGTCATGATATATCTGGCGAAATGGCTGAGAGAAAAAACCGGTTCGAAAAATCTTTGTATTGCAGGCGGTGTCGGACTCAATTGCGTCGCCAATTTCAAGGTCCTGGACAACTCCGGGTTCGATAGCATTTTTGTGTATCCCAGTGCGAGCGACAACGGACTCGCCGTCGGCCAGGCGCTGTACATCCACAACCTGGTTGATGGGTTTGAGCGGGCATACCGAACAACCCATGACTATATGGGAGCCCCCTACACGGAAACCGATATCCGGAAGGCAGTGGAATCGTGCCGGGAGGATGCTGATGTTGTCATCACGGAATTCCGCGAAATGAAACCGCTTTACGGCACGATGGCACAAGCCATCGAAACGGGCAAAATCACCAGTTGGTGGCAGGGACGCAGCGAATTCGGCCCCCGGGCACTGGGGAACAGAAGCATCCTGGCAGATCCCAGAGATCCGGACATGAAGGATGTATTAAACTCCCGCGTGAAATTCCGCGAAAGCTACCGCCCGTTTACCCCTTCCGTACTGGCTGAAAGAGCCGGCGAGTTTTTTGAGTTGAACACACCGTCTCCATTTATGTTGCTCGCCCCAGGCGTCAAGCCGGGAAAGGAAAACGTCATACCGGCAGTCACCCACGTGGACAACACGGCAAGGGTTCAAACGGTTACCCGTGATGTCAATGAACGGTATTATGACTTGATCCGTGAGTTTGAAATTCACACCGGCATACCGATGGTTTTGAATACCTCCTTCAACATTGCAGGTGAGCCGATCGTCGAATCGCCCCAGGATGCCGTCAGGTGCTTTCTTTCAACCGGAATTGACGTCCTTGGGCTGGACCGATTTTTTATCGAGAAGAGAACTCCGGAATAATCAATGGCACGGGTCGCACTGATTTCATTCCTGCGCAATGCCATCAACATCCGGAGTCTTGCATCTTTCCTCGCGAGTCATGGCCAGGAAGCCATATGCATCTTTTGCCCCGGCCAATTAACCCCCCGTAGGATTCAAGAGACCGTTGATCTGATCCGTCGAGAAGGAATATCTCTGGTCGGAATCAGCACCGTCACCGATGATTTTCGAAAAGCTGCCGCTTTAACCGGCGAAATCAAACGCGAATTATCGTTGCCGGTTATCTGGGGGGGCGCCCATGTGAACGTCCGGCCAGAAGAATCCCTTCAGTATGCTGATATGATCTGTCTGGGAGAAGGGGAAGAGGCGCTTTTCGATCTGGTCGAATCGATGAACGGGGATGGCCGATTCCGTATGGATATCCCAAACATCTGGTACCGTTCGGAAACGGGTATCGTTAGAAATGATCTTCGCCCGCTCGAGAATAACCTGAACAGATATCCGCCTCCGGATATGGGATTCGAGAGCTTTTTTGTGCTGACCGCATCCGGCTTCGAGCCGGTTTCTGCATCGCATTTCAACGGTGAGTACAGCCTCATGACCTCCCGGGGGTGCCCATACAGCTGCCACTACTGCTACAACAGCTATCGACGCCGCCAATATCGGGGCAAGGGCAGATATCTTCGAATGAGAAGCGTCGAACATGTTATCGACGAGCTGGTGCAGGCAAAGAAGCGGATTCCGAACCTTTCCCGAATCAACTTCTGGGACGACAGCTTTGTGGCGCGAAGGCTTTCGGACTTCAACACATTCAAGAGGCTCTATTCGGAGAAGGTCGACCTACCCTTTTTTGCGCTGATCGAACCCATGGCCTTTGATTTTCGAAAGATCCGGATTCTCAGGGAATGCGGGCTCGAAAAACTGCAGGTGGGCATCCAGACCGGCAGCGAACGGGTCAATCGAGATGTATACAACCGACCCGTATCCAATGCCAAGGTACTCGAGATGGCCCGTCTGATTCATGACCTCGGCATAGAGGTGGTCTACGATATTATTTTCAACAATCCATACGAGACACCGGAGGACCTGGCAGAAACGGTGCGCCTGCTGCTGGGATTCCCGAGGCCGTTTTCCCTGCAGGGCTACAGTCTGATCTTCTATCCGGGGACCAGGATTACCGAGAAGGCGCTCAAAGATGGCTACATTTCATACAATGAAGACCTGCACAGGTCGCTCACGATTCAAGGCAAAGAGAACTCTCCGATTTCCATGAAGGGGGCGGGAAAGATCAGCGATCGTTTCTATAATATCAATTACTCGTCTGACGATAAATCGTACTGGAACAGTGTCGTTTCATTATTTGCTTCAAATCACTTTCCAAGACCGCTGATCCGTTTTTTTAATACATCGGATGGACCCTTCAACCAGATCACCTTCAAAGCGGCTACCTGGTCTTACGCGATGGCTGCTTCCATAAAGCACCGATTATTCCAATAGCCCAATATTCAATGATCAAGCCGTTAGTCAGTGTGATAGTCACAAGCTACAATCACGCTGAATATCTTGAACAGCGAATGAAAAGTCTTCTGGCGCAGACATACGATAATATCGAGATAATTGTGGTCGATGACTGTTCAACAGATGGAAGCAGGGAAGTCCTCGAGGATTATCGTGGTAATAGTAGCGTCAACCTTATTTTTCTGGAAGAGAACGGAGGATATGCGAGCGCCTGTAATTTAGGATTGGATCAGAGCAGGGGCGCCTATGTCATGTTTGCGGAGTGCGACGATTATAATGATCCGGATCATATCAGGACCCTTGTAAACATAATGGAACAGAACGGACGTGTTGGCGCAGCTTACTGCAGGAGCAATATTGTTGATGAAAAAGGTGCCATTCTCGGTACCGATTACGATGTTCGTGATAGTTCTTTCAAATCGCTTTGTGAAAATGATGTTCTTATTCCATCAGGGATAATGGCAAGATTCTTTCTCTTTGCCTGTGTAATTCCCAATATGAGTGCGGCTCTGATAAGAAAAAAAGACATTGAGCGTGTGGGGAGATTTTCGCCTGAATTTCTGGCATGCGCAGATTGGGACTTCTGGTGTAGAATGGCGGAACAAAACGACTTTTTTTATGTAACCAACGCCATGAACTATTTCAGAACGCACTCTGAGACCGTAAGGAAGAAAGCGAGCGCCGCGCTGCAAGTGGGTGAGTATTACGATCTGCTGTACCGATTATACTCTAAAATGAAAATTACATTTCCTGAATCTTTACGGTTCAGGCTGAACTGCGGTTTTCTGTGGGCAAACTTCCTGGTCCTGAATCCGACGGACTGGATAGAAAGTTTTCCGACAGTATGCAGAAAAAGTTTTATGAACGATAAACTCAGTGTGTTGTTTTTGTTCCTGGGCCTCGCGAAAAAAGCCGGGCACATATGTGTGACTAGGGTACTGGGATAAATGTGCGGGATATTCGGATACTTCAATTACATGGGTGACGGGAAATCAATTTTGCAGCGCATGGCAAGGCAGCAGATCCATAGAGGGCCGGACTCGGAAGGTTCTTTCATTGATGGTGCATTCGGGTTCGGGATCCGGCGCCTGAGCATCATAGATCTGGTTACCGGAGACCAGCCGATTTGTAACGAGGACAAGACGATATGGGTCGTATGCAACGGAGAGATATATAATTATCTTGAGTTGAACGAGACGTTGAAGAAAAAAGGTCATGTTTTCCATACAAATAGCGACGTGGAATGCATCGTCCATCTTTACGAAGAATACGGCATCAAGGCTGTCGAAGAGCTCAACGGCATGTACGGCCTTGCCCTGTATGACAAAAGACTGAAAAAACTTTTTCTGGTCCGTGACAGGCTCGGCATCAAACCGCTGTATTATTCCAGCGGGAACGGGGTCCTGCTGTTTAGCTCGGAATTGCGATCCATCCTAGCAACGGGACTTGTTGATAGTTCATTCGATTGGAATGCGATAAGTTATTTCCTCGATCAGCTTTACATCCCGACGCCGTTTTCGCCTTTTCGCGCCATAAAGAAAATTAAGCCGGGTTGTATCATGGAGGTGACCGGCGAGGGATCGCCGTTTGTCGAGGAAAAACCGTACTGGGATATAAAAAATGTTCCCGGAGACACCACTGACCTGTCCGAGAATGAGGCTGTAGAAAGGCTCACGTTTCTATTGAATGATTCGAGCAAAATCCAATTGCGCGCCGACGTTCCGATCTGTGTTTTTTTAAGCGGTGGGATCGACTCGAGCGCAGTCGTCGCTTTCGCTTCCTTGCATGTATCAAAACCCCTACGAACGTATCATGTCTATTTTGACGGTGCTACCCAAAAGCTGGACGAAAGAGAACAGGCGAGAATGGTCGCGCAGCGTTACGGGACGGATCACAGTGAAGTGAGGGTGGGCAGGGATGATTTCAAGAGGCTTATCCCGCGAATCATATGGCACCTGGAGGAACCCTTTGGTGACCTGGCCACGGTTCCGACGTTCATTATTTCTGAAATGGCCAGAAAGGATGCCAAGGTGTGCCTCAACGGCAGCGGAGGTGACGAGCTTTTCGCGGGTTATCCCCACCACGATCAACCGTTTAGCGTGAGGCGAGCGATCGCCGGTGCCCTTGAAATCGCCGGGATGGCCGATCATGTCCGGACGGCCTTCGGAAAATATGTGTCGCCATGGTCAAAATTGTTCCCGGAATACCGTGACATCAGGCATCGCCAGCGGCCGGAGGACAAGGGAAAAACCTTTCCCGGTGATAAGAGGAACAGGCTCATGGCCCGCGATATAGACGGCTATCTACAGTCAAACGTCCTTTTCCTGCTCGATAAGATCGCCATGGCGGTATCTCTGGAAGGTCGCGTTCCCCTTCTGGACCACAGATTTGTCGAGACCGCCGCACACCTGTCATCGAGAATGAAAATACAAAATGGTGAAAGAAAGCATATATTCAAAAAGATTCTTGAACCATATCTACCCGGAGAGGTTCTCTACAGGAAAAAGGAAGGTTTCGGTGCTCCGCTTACCGACTGGCTCGACGATGAAACCACGGGAATTTTACGAAAGATCGTAAAAAGCGGCCTGCTTAAAAAAGAGAAGATGATGCGCCTGCCTGAACGCAGCATCGATTCGCTCGCCGGCTGGGACCTGTGGAAAATTGCCTGTCTCGATCTCTGGGCCGGCATCCTAGCGAAACCGTGTGATTGTCCCCGCAACAATACGCTTATGGACTATATGTGATAAGTTTCAGAATTCCATCTTTCAGCGACGAACGAAACAACCTGCTTCGCTTTTTACTTCTTAACCCCTTTCAGCTTATGAGGTTTGCTGTAAAATCGACGACACTTCTTTTACCGTATCTGATAGGTGAGAAGGTAAGGAGTAAAAGGACAAAAAATAGAATCAAGCACTTTCAACCTTCCGAAAATATGTATGAAAGGATTTTCCTTGATCGATTTCCGGCCGTTACCGGGATAAAAACCAAAGATATCGACGATTTTGATGATATGAAACTTGCCTGCCGAACTATTTCATCAAGATCGCAGATAGACTGGTCCTGTCTCCACGAAGACATCGAAGACACGTTTTCGCTCAATCGTTTCGGCTGGCTATTCACCGCGATTCACACACGCCCATCGAGCATGCTCGCCCGTCGTTCCCTCAAATGGATCATCAACTGGATTGACACCATGGGAAAAAGTTTTGAGCATCCGGCCTGGGAGAGCTATTCAGTTTCGGAACGACTTGCAAACTGGCCCTTTATTCTCAGGGCGATTGAGCGGTTTCAGCTGCTTGACGAATATACGGAAAAGAAAATCGCGGGGGCAATGGGGACCCATCTTGATTATTTGCTTGAAAACCTTGAATTGAAGGGAAAATTTACAAACAACCACATCCTTAACAACGCCCGAGGGCTTTACATCGGCGGATTGGCGACCGCACACACAGGTGCCGTTGAAAAGGCAAAAACAATATTTGTGGAATGGACGGCAAAACTTTTCCACAAAGACGGGATGTTGAAAGCCGGTTCATCCCACTACCAGTTCCTGCTTTGCCAGAGGTTCGAACAGGTGTATCTCCTGTCGAACTTCAGCGGGGATGCTTTTTTTGCCGAATTCATGATGAAATGGACGAACATCATCCGAACAGCAAGAGACCTGTTTCACACCAACATCGGCCAAGGCGCGTGGACGATGCCGCTCCTCGGTGACATATCGCCCGATTACAGTCCACAGTGGTTTTCTCCTCTGTCAACGGAAGGGTGGGAGGCTATCAAGAAGTGCTATGCATGGGGCGAATCTTTCCCATCCTCCAACCAATCCTCTTACAAAGGATTAAGAAAGATGAGCGATGGTCATTATCGCTATGACCGTGATGACGCGACCGTGTTCTGGCATGTGCCGGTTGAACCTGTCCCTGCGGGAAGTCATTCGCATTTCGATGCGGGAAGTTTCATCTTATTTTTGAACGGCCAGGAGATTTTTGCAGATTCCGGAAGATTTTCCTACGACGTAGCTGGATCAGCCGGAGTATATGCGAAAGCCCACAGCTGTCTGCTCGTCGACGGGTTAGGTCCTTTTTGTGAGGATCATCTCCTTAACCTTATCGATACCTATCCATACCAGTCATCCCATGCCGTGGTGTCTGCCGACAAAGACGATGGACCGATCCTCTCATTGGATGTGGACGGGTATCGAAGGCTTGCAAGCCCCGTACGCTGGAATAGAGAATTTTCTTTCAAGCAGAGAAAAATGATCATCCGGGATGACATCCAATCGACAGGAGAGCACAGCCTGGAGACAAGATTCATCATCGCAGAAGGCCTGTCGGCTGTCATCACGGATGAGGGGGTCTGTATTGAATCGAAAGGTGGTCAACTTCTCATGAAGGTGCTTAATGCACATGATGAAGCGGTGCCATCTTTTTCAATGGAAAAAGCAGAAATAAGCAAGGAGTATGGACGTTCGGACGAAGCCCTCGCTTTTGTAGTAAAAAACGTGACTCGAGGCAATCATAAAAACGTATTCGAGCTGCGATGGTAGGCGCGATCAATAACCGTCCACTTGTATCCTGTATCATTCCGACAAAAAACCGGAAAGATCTTGTCACGCGGGCTGTCCGGAGCGTGCTGGACCAACGTTATAACAATATCGAGATCATTGTCATTGATGATTCAACAAATGATATAACCCAGAAAGCCCTTGTTCCTTTTGGTGGACAGATACGGTACATCAAGAACGAAAAAAGCAGAGGTGCACCGTATTCACGAAACATAGGATTGAACGAAGCGCAGGGAGATGTCATCGCTTTTCTCGACGATGACGACATTTGGTTGCCGGAAAAGACGGTAATACAGTTGAAGTGGCTTGAAAAGTACCCGCTCGTGACATGCAATTACACTACAGAGTTAAAGGGGCGCAGGTATTACGTCAAATATCCCGAAATCGTTTCCTATGAAGACCTTTTGTCATTCAACGGCCTCGGTTCCTGCAGTTTCGTCATGATCGACGGCAAGGCGGCGAAGGACTGCCTTTTTGATGAGAATGCCAAAGCAGGACAGGATTGGGATTTCTGGCTGACCGTCATGAAGACGCACTCAATAGAAGATGCAGTGAATTCAAATGAATATCTCGTAAATTACAACAGCGGTGATTTTTCAAGGATATCGAATACAAACGATATCCTGACAACGTTTTATGCGTTATATCAGAAACGAAGATCGGAATATACTTTGAACGCAACAAGATGTCTTTTCTTCAATGCCCTCCGTGGTGACGAGTCTTTAATGCTCTGGATATTACTGGAATGGGCAAAAATAAAGATGAAAGGTAAGGGAGGCATTTTCTTTCTTTCCAAACTTGTCTTTAAAAAATTCTTTAGAAGAATAGAAATGTTTTAATGGCTCCGAAGGCATCAACATTTACAGGTTGACAGCCGTGTTACACTCTGGAGGAAGGAATTCAAGAGACAGCCGCCTTTTTCCGAATAAAACCGTATCACCACAGATTCATACTTATGGTGTGTGATTGGAGAAAATAACATGCAGGCAATCATACTTGCCGGGGGTAAAGGAACACGGCTTAAGCCCTATACAATGAGCTTTCCAAAACCACTTGTGCCGATCGGTCGGTATCCAATCCTGGAAATAATCATTCGGCAGCTCGCTTTCTTTGGTTTTAAAAGGATAACAATTTCAACCGGGTATCTGGCGGAACTGATAGAGGCGTATTTTGGCCGTGGCGAGCGATGGGGAGTAACCATTGAGTACGTACGAGAGCGTACTCCGTTAAATACCGCCGGTGCACTGAAATTGGTACAAGGTTGTGAAGATAACTTTCTGGTTATGAATGGCGACGTACTGACTACGATTGATTACGGCAAGCTGTATGCTTTACATCTGGAAAAAGGGTATAAGGCGACTGTTGCTTCAAAGGTTCGTGAATCAAAGATTGACTTTGGTGTGTTGAAACTTGACGGGGAAGATTTTCTTTTTGATTACATTGAGAAACCGGTCTACACATTCTGGGTTAGCATGGGCGTATATGTGCTTTCCAAAGATTCCATAAATCTTATAAGCGAAGGTGAATCCATCGGAATGCCGGACCTCTTGTTACGGTTGAAGAAAGCTGGAGAAAAGGTTCACTGTCACAAGAGTGACTGCTACTGGCTGGACATTGGCCGGGTTGACGACTATGAGAGAGCCCAGGAAGATTTTGAAGTTAATAAGCATAACTTTCTGAGGTATAATGTATAACAAAACAATCCTTATAACCGGCAATAACGGCTTTATTGGAACTCGCCTGACTGCATTAATAAGAGACACCTTCCCAAAAGCTGCAATCAAAGGTGCCGACAGGGCAACACATTCGAGTAGTCCGGAAACCTATGCCGTAAACCTTTTGGAATCTGAGTCCACATTCCGAATAATCGAGGAAACCCGTCCCGATTTTATTTTCCACCTGGCAGGAACCATCTATACCAGAGATTGGCAGGAGCTTTACCTCGGGAATGTCAAAACCACTTTCAATATTATGGAAGGGATCAAGAAGGCGCGTATTCCTTGCAGGATTATTATCCCGGGTTCCGCCGCAGAATATGGTCGTGTTCCCGTCACAGAACTGCCGATTAATGAAAATCAGGTTCCTAACCCTGTTGTACCCTATGGGGTGGTAAAAGTCTGGCAAACGACCCTTGCCGATTACTATCATTCATGCGGGGTCGATGTGGTGATCGGAAGAATGTTCAACATTATCGGGCCCGGTGCACCGGCAGAGCTGTCTGTCGGCGCCTTTGCGAAGCAATTAAGAGAAATTAAGCGATGTCAGCTGCCTCCTGAGATCAGCGTCGGCAATCTGAAGACGAAGAGGGATTTTATCGACATCGACGATGCCTGTCGCGGATTGATAGCTGTAGCCAAAGATGGAGAGAGCGGTGAGGCTTACAACATATGCTCCGGAAATTCCGTTGCGATGAGAGAAATTCTCGACATGATGATCGGCTGTTCCGGCATCAAAGTCGATGTAATTTCAGATTCATCGAAATTTAAGACCAATGACATTGATGATATCTTTGGGGATAACTCGAAAATTAGAGCGGCAACCGGTTGGCACCCTTCAACACGTATTGAGTCAGGTATAGAAAAATTAATGCAATACAATTCCTGAAATATCTCGCCGATTTGTTTCCTTACCTTACCCTATTACAGGCACCTCAGCACTAAATCATATTAGACCTATCTCAAAAATGCGTCTAAGGGCTCATGGCGGTGTTGCGGAACAAAAAAAATTCTCACATACTACCGTGTATGCTCCGCTTTGTTTCCATTCCGCGCCTTGCCCTGAACCCTGATCCACTTTTTTGAGATAGGTTCTACTTATTGCAGTTGTTGGATTGGAAAAGCATGGCGATTAAGGAAAAAATTGGCGTGATCATTCCGACGAAGGATCGAAAAAGTGAACTGAGAAGATTATTGACATCGTTTGTTTCCCAACGTTGCGGCCCTGATCAGATTATCATTGTCGATGCCAGTGATCAGGCAGACACCCTGCTGACCGAAGATTATAATAGGCTGTCAATTACATACATCCATGGTAATTATGGTATGACGGAGGCTCGAAATTTAGGGATATCGAATCTTGCTGAAAGCATCTCCCTTGTATGCTTCCTGGACGACGATGTTGTCATGGAAGAAGGTGCATGGAAGGCAATGACCGATTTTTGGGAGAGCGCCGGTGTTGATATAGGCGGGTGCAGCTTTTATATTTCCAATGAATTCAGCCATAATAAACTGCCTGTCAAAATTATAAAAAGACTGTTTGGCACAAGACCGAAAACGTATGGAAAGATTCTTCGATCTGGTTTCAATGTAAGTCCTTATTCTCCTTCAGAAACGACAATCAATACGGACTGGCTCTCAGGAGGTGTAACTGTCTGGCGTAGAATCGTATTCGATACGAATTCTTTTGATGAGTGGTTTTCCGGCTACGGGATGTACGAGGATGTCGATTTTAGTTATCGTGTCGGAAAAGAATATAAGCTGGTCGTGAATTCACGCGCAAAAGTTAAACATCTCATGGATCCTTCGAAAAAAGGAATGAACTATGCGATAGGGAAAAAGGAAGTCATAAACAGGTTATATTTTGTAAGGAAGCATGAGGAACTTTCAGTGACGCGAGCATTGCTGGCAAGCGTCGGAGGGGTAATTAGAAATCTTTTAAGCGGCCCGTTAAGACTTGATCCGGGAGTAATGATCAGAGCGTTCGGTAATGTGACGGGAATCTTTAACTATATGATCTTTAAAGACGACGTGTTCTATAGATAAGAAAAGTCATGGTAGCAGAGGTTTAAAAAACTTTCCGGTGAAACCCGATAAATGATATCGAACGCTTACAGGCAGGATCGAGCAAGGATAAACCGACGCATAAGCCCCTCAAAGTATTGAATGTCGATGTAACGATCGATCCGGTTTCCGGCGGCGGATGTGCGGAACGGACCTTCCAGATGTGCCGGGCGCTCGGCCGTCTCGATGTTGACTGCCGCCTTATGATTCTTGACATCGGGTTGACCGAAGAACGCATTCGGGCCCTGGGCAATGTAGACGTCACGGTGCTCCCCTTATTGAACCGGCGGTTTTACATCCCCCGGCCGCCACCCGGGCAGATCGCCCGTCTGGTCAGGAACGCCGATGTCGTGCACCTCATGGGGCACTGGGAGTCTACCGATGCGCTGGTTTACCCCTACCTCCGCAGGTTTCGAAAACCGTATGTCAACTGCCCGGCCGGTTCCCTGCGTGTCTACGGTCGATCCAAGGGGCTCAAGCGGCTCCATGACAGGCTCGTCGGACGCCGGATCGTCCGCCACGCGGATCGGATGATCGCCATATCACCTGACGAAATCGATGAATTCGAAGCCTACGGGGTGGAGCGGCATCGCATCGAATGGATCCCCAACGGCATCGATCCGGATGATTACCGTTATCCCGATCGGGGAGAGTTTCGCTCGCGATATGGCATCGGCAACGACCCGTTCATCCTCTTCATGGGGCGGCTGAATCATATCAAGGGGCCGGACCTGCTTCTCGATGCCTTTGCCCGGATTCAGGATCGGCATCAGACCCTGCACCTGGTTTTCGCCGGACCGGACGAAGGGCTGGGCGGCTGCCTGAGAGAACGGGCCGACGAAGCCGGCATCGGCAGCCGGGTCCATATTACCGGTTTTATCGGTGGACGGATGAAGTCCGAGGCCCTTCATGCCGCAAACCAGCTGGTCATTCCCTCGAGACGCGAAGCCATGAGCATCGTGGTGCTCGAAGCGGGAGCCGCCGGAACACCGGTGCTGGCGACCGACCAGTGCGGCCTCAACGAGATCGCATCGATCGATGCCGGCCGCATCGTACCCGTATCCTCAGATCGCATTGCCGAAGCATTGGCCTACCTGCTCAACGACTCGGAACGCCTCCAGACCATGGGGGAGAACCTGAAGCGCTACGTGCTCGAACGGTTTACCTGGGACTCGATTGGTAAACGTTTCGTGACACTCTACCGGAACATACTCGAAAGCTGATCATATGGATCTTCTTCTCATCAACCCACCGCGGGAAATTCCGCAGAGGGCGGATTTTCCCCCCATCGGGCTGGCCTATATCGCCGCCTATCTTCGAAGGGCCGGTGTCACCGTAGAGATTGTCGACGGCGCCTCGTATTCGTGGAAGCGTCTCGAGGACGCGCTGCGCCGATGGTCTCCCCGGATCGTGGGGCTTCCGTGCTGGACCATAGAGAGGGGGCAGGCATTCAAAACCGCCGATCTGGTCCGCAGCGTGCACCCCGATGCGAAACTGGTCATCGGCGGCCACCATGCCACGGCCTATCCGGATCACATGTTCCGGCGGGCCGATGCCGACGCTGTGGTCGTCGGGGAAGGGGAGACGACCACCCTGGAACTGGTGAGAACCCTCATCGACGGCGGGGATATCTCACAGGTCCGCGGCATCGCCTATCGGCAGGGCGAATTCACGGTTCTGACCGATCCCCGACCCCTGATTCACGACCTCGATTCCCTGCCGTTCCCCTGTCACGACAGCTTCGATCTCGACGACTACCTCGGGCTTCCCGAAACCAGCGGCCGGGCGGCATCCATCATGACCTCCCGGGGGTGCCCGCACAAATGCATTTACTGCTCCGGCTCCATATTTTGGCACCGCAAATGGCGTGCCCGAAGCCCGGAGAACGTGCTGGATGAGATTCAGTGGCTGTACGACGACCTCGGCGTCCGGACGTTTATGTTTTTTGACGACAATTTTACGGTTCACAAAGAACGGGCCATCGAGATCTGCAGCGGGATTCTCGAGCGGGGAATGAAGATCAAATTCGTTGCCGAATCCCACGTCTCCCATATCAATCCGGAGATGCTCGCGTGGATGAAACGGAGCGGCTGTTATCGCATCGATTTCGGCGTCGAATCCGGGAGCCCCAAAATCCTGAAGACCATCAAGAAAAAACAGACCGTCAATCAAATCGAAACTGTGTTTCAAATGGTGCACGACGCCGGCATCCATCCCCGGGCGTACCTTATGGTCGGCAACCCCGGTGAAAACGAGGAGACGATTCAGGAAACCGTCGACCTGATGGGAAAAGTCAAACCCTGGGATACTGTCGGAGCCCATCCCCTGCTGATCATGCCCAATACGGAAATCTACGATCTGGCCATCCGGCAGGGCCTGATCACCGATGACTACTGGCTTGAGCATGATGACATGTTGTTTTATACCGGTGAGCACTCCAACGCCGACCTCATTAGACTCCGCGAGATGCTGATGAAAGGACTCGCCGAAAACCGCGGGACCATCAAAGCCCATCTTCGGTATCTGATGAAAAAATATTACTACCGCTACCCCATGCTTCAGAAGTTGAGGAAATTCCGGAATTTTCTCGGAGTCAAAGCCTGATGAAGAAACCTTTTACAGGTCTGCTGGATTTTAGCCCCCTGCCGATGAATACCGGGGGGACCCGCTGAATGTGCGGCATTGCGGGGTATGTCGGCGGGTTTGATCAAAATCTGCTCGATCGCATGAGTGAACGGATAGCCCACCGCGGGCCGGACGACAGCGGTTCGATCGTATTGCAGGGGTCGAATCCTGCGGTGGGCCTGGCCCACCGGCGGCTGTCGATCATCGACCTGTCCGAGGACGGCCGGCAACCCATGACCGTCGACTGCCCCGAGTGCGTCTGTACCCATGATTTGAAGGATGCCGACAAGATCTGGCTCACCTACAACGGGGAGCTATACAACTACCAGGAGCTTCGGGCGAACCTGGAAAGAGACGGCCATCGATTCCGGAGCCATAGCGACACCGAGGTGCTGCTGCACCTTTACGGTGCGTATGGGGAGAGGATGCTCTCGAGGCTCAACGGTATCTTCGCTTTTGCCATCTATGACGGACGCCGAGGGCGGCGGGAGGGAACCATCGAATCGGGTGATCTTTTTCTGGCCCGGGACGGTTTCGGAGTCAAGCCGCTCTATTACAGCGATATCCGTGACGGTTTTCTTTTTGCCTCGGAACTGAAATCGATTCTGGCTGCAGACGGAGCGCCTTCAGAGCTCGATCCGCTGGCCATCCACCATTACCTGGCCTATCTCTGGGCGCCGGCGCCGCAAACCCCGATAAAAAACATTTGTAAGCTCCACCCCGGTGAAGCACTTGTGGTGCGGCACGGTCATATTTTCCGGAACTGGTTTTTTTACGATTTGCCCTACGGACAATCCCGTGCCACTGAAAATGAAACCGAGGTCGCCCGCCTGCTGGACCATCAGCTCGAGACCGCCGTTCGCCGTCAGTTGGTTGCCGATGTGGAGATCGGGGCGTTTCTCTCGGGCGGACTCGATTCGAGCGCTGTCGTTGCCATGATGCGGCGGATCGATCCCGACAGAAGACCGCTCTGCTACAGCATCGGTTTCGCAGGTCAAGATGACATGGATGGGGATGCGCCGGATCTTCCCTATGCCCGAAAGGTCGCCGAACACCTTGATGTTCGATGGCGTCCCATCGAAATTACCCCGGATACCATCAACCACATGGCGCAAGTTCTGTACCATCTGGATGAACCCCAGGCCGATCCGTCACCCATAAACGTCTACCTGATATCCCGCGAAGCCCGACTGGACGGAATCAAGGTCCTCCTGTCAGGGATCGGCGGGGACGATATATTTTCCGGTTATCGCCGTCATCTCGCTTTGACACTGGAAGGTCTGTGGAGTTGGCTTCCCGAACGATTCCGAAAGGTCATGGCAGAACAGGCATCGGACGGCACAGGTGCACGGCATCGAACGCGGTGGGGAAAGCATCCCATGCTTCGGCGATTGCAGAAAGTTTTGGTTCACATGGGTTTGCCGGAAGAAGATCGGCTTCCCGCGTATTTCCTCTGGGGACAGGAGGCACTGCGCCAGACCCTTTACTCCGGGGATTTCCAGAACGAATTGGCGGGGACCGACACCCTGGCGCCCCTCAAAAAGAGCCTTAAACGGATTCCCTCGGAGAGCGAGCCCTTGAATCGCATGCTCTATCTGGAAGCCAAACATTTTTTGACCGATCACAATTTGAACTATACGGACAAGGCCAGCATGGCGGTGGGGGTGGAGACGCGGGTGCCGCTGCTGGATCCGGATCTTGTCGCACTGGCCACACGTATCCCCGCGCGGATGAAACAGAAAGGACGCACGGGAAAGTCGATTTTCAAAATCGCCATGGAAAAGAGTCTTCCGAGGGACGTCATCTACCGGCCGAAAATCGGATTCGGCGCCCCCATGCGGCGTTGGGTTCGAAACGAGCTGAGGGAGATGGTGGATGAAACGCTTTCGGTCCAGAGCCTGAAAAACCGGGGATTGTTTGATCCGGCTGCCGTCCATCGCTTGGTCCGTGCGGACAGGGAAGGATGGATCGACGGGGCCTACACGATATTTTCATTAGTTTGTATCGAGCTCTGGCTTCGAATGTTTTTGGACAGGAAAGGAACGATGGATGGATTATGACAAACAGGCGGTAAAGGATTTCTGGGAGGACGCATCCTGTGGAGAGCGGCTGTATCTCGACGGGCGCAACCGACAGGATTTCCTGAATCAATCCGATATCCGCTACCGTCTAGAACCCTATATTCTGGATTTCGCGGAATTCGATAAACACGGCGGAAAAAAGGTTTTGGAAATCGATGTCGGATTGGGAGCGGACCACCAGAAATTTGCGGAAGCCGGGGCGGAGCTCTATGGCGTGGACCTGACGCAAAGGGCTCTCGGGAACACGCAGGCCCGCTTCGTGTGCATGGACCTGGCCACCCGGCTGTCTAATGTGGATGCTGAAAAGCTTCCCTTCATCGACAATGCTTTCGACCTGGTCTACTCCTGGGGCGTACTCCACGTGACGCCGGACACACCCGCCGCCATCGATGAGGTCTACCGGGTTCTGAAGCCGGGCGGCGAGGCAAGAATTATGATCTACCACACCTACAGCATGGTCGGTTACATGTTGTGGGTCCGCTATGCCCTGATGCGACTCCAGCCCTGGAAGACACTCGGAGACATCTATTTCAACTATCTCGAAAGCCGGGGAACCAAAGCCTATACCATCGAGGAAGCCCGGGAACTGTTTCAAAAATTTAAGAATCCGGAATTTCATATTTATCTGACCCACGGCGACCTGCTGACGTCCGCCGCGGGACAGCGCCATGAAGGCGTTTTGCTGGACCTGGCCAGAACAATCTGGCCGAGACGTATCATTCGAAAGTATTTTAAGAACCATGGACTGTTCCTGACCATCAGGGCCACCAAATAGGGGGATCATGAGACAGATTCTTCAGGATCTCAACACCGGGCAAATCGATGTCGCCGAAGTGCCCCGGCCCGGGATTCAACAGGGACAGCTCCTTGTGGAAACATCGAAAAGCCTCATCTCCGCCGGAACCGAGCGCATGCTCCTCGAGTTCGGACGATCCGGGCTGATCGGAAAAGCGAAGCAACAGCCCGACAAGGTTCGCCAGGTACTCCAAAAGATTCAGACCGATGGACTGATGACAACCATGGAAGCCGTTAGGGCAAAGCTGGACCAGCCGATACCCCTCGGTTATTCAAACGCCGGGACGGTCGTTGAGGCTGCACCCGGGACGCCCTTTTCGATGGGAGAGCGGGTGGTCAGCAACGGTTTTCACGCGGACTATGTCTGTGTACCCACCAACCTTTGTGCCAGGATACCGGAGACCGTTTCGGATGACGCAGCGGCCTTCACCGTTCTGGGGGCCATCGGGCTGCAGGGGGTTCGACTGGCGGCGCCGAGCATTGGGGAGAATTTTTGCGTTATCGGACTCGGTCTGATTGGATTGCTTACCGTGCAAATTCTGCGTGCCGGTGGATGTCATGTCCTCGGGGTGGATCTCGACCCGGAAAAGTGCCGCATGGCAGCTGAATTCGGTGCGGAACCGGTCGATATATCCAGAGGGCAAGACCCGGTCGAGGCAGCCGCCGCCATGAGCGGCGGCCGGGGAATGGACGGTGTGCTGATCACCGCGGCGACCCGGAGCAGCGAACCGGTCCATCAAGCGGTGCAAATGTGTCGAAAACGGGGTCGTGTCATCCTCGTGGGCGTATCCGGTTTGGAACTGAAACGGGATGACTTTTATGAAAAAGAACTTTCGTTTCAAGTGTCCTGTTCCTACGGCCCGGGCCGGTACGATCCCGGTTTTGAAGAAAAGGGGCATGATTACCCGTTCGGATACGTCCGATGGACCGAAACACGCAATTTCGAAGCGGTTCTGGCGCTGATGGCGGACAAAAAACTGCTTACCGAACCGCTTGTTTCCCACCGGTTCGATATCGAGAACGCGCCCTCGGCATACGATGTGATCGCAGGGTCCGGGGAGCCCCATCTCGGAATTCTCCTCGACTATTCAAGCCGGAAGAAGATTGCGTCGACATCATTGCCGGAAGAACGGACCATCACCCTGATCCCACAAACAGCGGCCTCCAAAAGAACGTCAGGCATTCCGGTGATCGGGATGATTGGGGCCGGGTCGTTTGCCGGACAGGTGCTGCTGCCGGCAATAGCGGCCGGGAAAGCCCGATTGAAAACAATTGTCTCCCGGGGGGGCACCAACAGCGCCGTCATGGGAAAAAAATTCGGGTTTGAAACGGCTTCCAGCGATCCCGAACACGTATTCTCGGATTCAGAGATCGATGCCGTGATCATCGCCACACGCCACGATACCCACGCGGAGCTGGCCCTGTCCGCGCTCAGGGCGGGGAAGCACGTCTTTGTCGAAAAACCGCTCTGCCTGAACCCTTCTGAATTGGAGCAGATCGGCTCGCTCTATGAAACCTTAGACCCGCGACCGGTATTGACGGTCGGGTTCAATCGGCGCTTTTCACCTCTGGTCGAAAAAATAACGGAATTGATCGCCACGACAAAAGCTCCGGTCTCCATCGTCATGACCATCAACGCCGGAATCATTCCGGGAGCCCACTGGATCCACGATCCGGGGATCGGCGGCGGAAGAATCGTCGGGGAAGTTTGCCATTTTATCGACCTCCTCCGATTTCTGGCGGCCAGCCGCATTTCCGACAGCCGCCTGGTGCCCATGACATCGTTGAACAGGGACACCCTGACCGCGACCCTGGCCTTTGCCGACGGGTCCATCGGGACGGTGCATTATTTTTCCAACGGCAGTAAACGCTTTCCAAAAGAGCGTATCGAAGTCTTTTGTGACGGACGGATTCTGGTCCTTGACAATTTCAGAATGCTGAAGGGATACGGATGGTCGGGTTTCTCCAAAATGAAGCTGGCACGGCAGGACAAAGGGCATCGCCGGGAACTCGAGGCCTTTCTGAATGCTGTGAGGCATGGGGATAATCCGCCGATTCCGTTTGACGAATTGGTGGAAGTCATGGAAACGGTTTTCCGCCTGAATCAAAACGGATAGCCGTATAGGACCCCGAAGGTATGCAAGATTTTCGCCGAACACCAGTCGCCGCAGTGCTGAATCAAACCCGCCTTTACTACCACACCCTCCGCTATCTTCACCCCGATCAAATTATCTGTCGCATCAAGCGCATGGCAAGCCGGACAATATGGCGCCTGACCGGTCGTCGCGCGCCCATGCCGACCGGTGTGATGCTCCGGACATCCTTTCTGGACATTCCGGAATCGGGGAACATCACGGGTGCGGGGCCTTGGGAGAAAGAGACACGGAAGGCCCTATTCCGGGCGCGGCAGATCCGGGAGGGGCGATTCCGGTGGTTGAACCGGGAGGCGGTATTCGGGGAGGACCCCGGCTGGAACGACAAGCGGTTCAGCCGGCTTTGGCGTTATCACCTTCACTATTTCGGATATGTTCAGGATCTGATTGTCCTCAAGCTGAGCGGGGAACCGGAGGCTGCGTACGCCACGTTCAGAAAATTGGCCCGGTCGTGGATCCGGTGCAACCAGCGACTCGAAGGCGACGGCTGGCATCCATTTACAATATCCGAGCGGATCGTGAACTGGTTGATTGCCGCCGAGGCGTTCAAGACGGAATTTGAGGCGGATGACCGCTTCCGGCGGGTGTTCTCCAGCAGCGTCGTCGGTCAGGCTGAGCATCTTGTCCGGAATCTCGAATATGATGTCCGGGGCAATCATCTGTTGAAAAATTTACGGGGTGTTACCGTTGCGCTGAATGCCATACCCGGATCCGAAATGGGAAAACTCGAGACCACCATGGGAATTTACGCGGATGAACTGGCCGAACAGGTGCTGCCGGATGGGGGCCATTTCGAACGGAATCCCGGCTATCACCTGGAGGTGCTCCGGGATCTCATCGAGGTGGGCGTCTGGTTGAGGCGTTCCGGCAACGGGCACTTCGTTGTTCTCGATGGCGCCATCCGCAGAATGGCTGTTTTTCTAAAGAAGATGCTTCAATCCGATTTCCGAATACCCCTTCTGAAGGATACGGCCCTGAATGAAGGAATATCACCCGGCGATGTCCTTTCAACCGCTGCGGTCTATCTGGATTCTCCCGAACTCAAGGTCGGCAACGTCTATGGGCTGTCTGCCTTTCGGCTTTTCGGCGTTTCAGGGTGGAACAGGCTGCAAAGATGGCCTGTTTCGGACTGTCGAAAGCGCATGGACATCCTGCCGGATTCCGGTTTTGCCCTGATGCGGGATGGGAAGGACGACACCGCGCTGGTGCTGGATTTTGGGAAGCCCTGTCCGGAGTATCTCCCTGCCCACGCCCATGCCGATTTGTTATCTTATGAACTGGTTGTCCACGGCCGGAGGGTGGTCGTCGATTCGGGGGTGTTCGAGTATGCCGCCGGTCCGTGGCGGGACTTCTTCCGTTCCACCCGGGCCCACAATACATTAAGTATTGGCGGACGGGATCAGACGGAAGTCTGGAATAGTTTTCGTGCGGCCCGCCGAGCGACACCCGGCCCGGTGACATGGGAAAATGGGGATGACTGGTGCGGTGTCCAGGGTGTATGCCGGGGCTACTCCGGCCGTGTGGGGTCTCCGGTCCACGTGCGCACCTTGATCTTCCAGCACGGGTGCTTCTGGATTATACTGGATGCGGTGTATGGAAACAGCGCCGGCAGCCCTGTAGACAGCTATATCCATCTGGCACCGGATCTTTCCTTGAAGAGAGACACGGAGACTGCCTGGGGAATCCAATCGCTGGCGCAGCCGTTATGGATTACCGCATTTCATGCTGCGGAAGCGGAACTGGTCCGGGGAGCGCGGCGCCCGGAGATCCAGGGCTGGTATTCGGAAGCCCACGGCAACCGTGTTCCCAACCATGTATTGCGCTTGAGAAAAACAAGCGATCCCGGCGATGCGTTCGGTTATGTCATCTCATTGAAGCGAAAGGCCGACGTCAACATCGACCGGGTATCCCCCCGGGGTCATGTGCTTGACATCCACTACGGGAAAAATCGGTTTACCCTAAGGACAGCTGGGAAAGGGTTTCAATATTCCAAATGAGGATATCCTGGTTTTCCCATTACTTTTCGCCGGAAATCGGAGCGCCGTCGGCGAGGATTCACGATCTGTCCAGGGGCTGGATCAAGAACGGCCATCAGGTCGATGTGGTGACCTGCTTTCCGAATCACCCGACCGGGACCATCTATCCTGGCTACCGGCTGTCTCCCTGCATGTCCGAGACGATCAGCGGCATTCGCGTCCACCGTGTCCCGACCTACATTACTCCGAACCGGGGGTTTGTCAGAAAGCTTGCCGGTCACGTGTCGTTGTTGCCGTCTTCAGTGCTGCTCGGGGGGCCCCGGCTCGACCGGCCCGACGTGGTGATCGGAACGTCTCCCACCTTTTTTGCGGCCATGGGGGCATCGGCCACCGCAATGTTGCGGGGCGCACCCTTTGTTATGGAAGTGCGCGACCTGTGGCCGGCCATTTTCGTTGAGCTCGGCGTTTTGAAAAATCCGATGCTGATCCGCTGGATCGAAAAAATGGAGATTGCACTGTACCGGTTGGCTTCCCGGGTGGTCACGGTGACCGAATCCTTTCGCAGAAATCTGCTCGACAGGGGCATACCCGAAAAGAAAGTGGTCACCATACCCAACGGTGCCGACACGGAATTTTGGACCCCGGTGAACGAGGACGGACAATTGAGGTCTGAACTTGGACTCGACAATAAATTTGTTGTTCTGTATATCGGAGCCCACGGGATCTCCCATGGCCTGTCGTCGATTCTGGATGCCGCAGCCCTTCTGGAGAACCGGTCGGAAATCGAGTTCGTGTTTGTCGGGGAAGGGGCGGAGAAGTCTGAGCTGATCAAAAAAGCCCGGCGCATCGGGCTTCGAAATGTGTGTTTTCTTCCGCCGGTCGATAAGGAAGGTGTCACATCGTACTATGCCATGGCCGATGTGTGCCTGGTCCCCTTGCGGGATATCCCGCTTTTCGACTCTTTTATTCCGTCCAAAATGTTTGAAATTATGGCCATGGGGCGGCCCATACTGGGGAGCCTAAGGGGTGAGGCTGCCGGAATCATCGAGCGCTCCGGCGGGGGTGTGGTGCTGCCGCCGGAAACGCCGGAGCGTATGGCAGCGGTCATTGTCGATGGTTTCGATCGACCCGGGGAGCTGGCAGCGATGGGGCGAGCCGGACGGATGTTCGTGGAGAGGGAATTTTCGCGGGACCGTTTGGCCGGCCGATATGAATCGATGCTGCGGGAAGTGGTCGCCGAACGGGGAGCCGGCAGGGGATGATCCTCGCGCTGACAGGGGCAACCGGATTTACCGGCTCGTATGTTGTTCCCGAACTGATTAAGATGGGCGCTCGACTGAGATGCCTGGTTCGGTCAAGCAGTGACATCCGTCGACTGTCGAACGAGAACATTGAACTGATTTACGGCGACATGGGCAACGAGAAATCCGTTCGCCGATTGCTTGACGGTGCGGATGCGCTGGTCAATGTCGCTTCGATCGGGTTCGGTCACGCTCCGGTAATCGTGAACGCGGCCACGGCATCAAACCTCGATCGGGCGATATTTATCGGAAGCACGGCGATATTTACCGCCCTGAATGCGGCCAGCAAGCGCGTCCGGCGAGCGGCCGAGGAAACCATTTCCAAGAGCGGGCTGGCCTACACGATTCTGAGACCCACGATGATTTACGGAGACCATCGGGATCGAAACATCAGCCGATTGGTCCGTTTTATCCATCGGTCCCCCGTCATCCCTGTATTCGGCCCCGGGACCTTTCACCAGCAGCCGGTGCATGTCAGAGATGTCGCCGACGCAGTGGTCCGTGTTCTCAAAACGGACGCAACGGTGCGCCGGACCTACAACATCCCGGGGGCCGACCCGATTAACTTCAATCGAATGTGCGACATCATCGGCGGGCTTCTGGGAAGGAGAAAACCGCTGCTCCACCTTCCCGACAAACCGGTCATCGACCTGTTACGCCTGTGCGAGGGGATGGGGCTTATCCTGCCGATAAAAGCAGAGCAGGTCATGCGCCTCAACGAGCATAAACGGTTCAGTTACCTCAGCGCCGCAGAGGATTTTGGATACGCTCCCCGTTCTTTTGATACGGGTGTCTCGGCGGAAATCGATGTCATGCGCCGCCGGAGAATAATTTGAGAAACCACGAAGCCATATGCCGGATTCCATAGTACCGATATACGCTGCGTCCTTGTTCGCCGGTAGCGCCGGCGCATGGGCCGTGGCACGGTGGGGGGGCCGCTTTGGACTGACCGATGTCCCGAGCGCGAGAAGCTCACATCGCATCCCGACCCCCAAAGGAGGCGGCATCGGATTGCTTGTTACCTTCATTGCGGCGTCTGTCCTGACCCATTACCCATTTTGGTTCTGGGCCACGGCGACCGGTGTGTCTGCACTCGGACTCCTGACGGATCGTTTTGATTTATCTCCCTATCTTCGCCTGATGATCCAGTTTTTGCTGGCGGGTATTTTCGTTTACGGCGTGACCACCGAGACATCTGCCCATGGCCATTCCATGATCTGGCTCGGCTTTCTCGTCGTGTATATCGTTGGTACAACCAATTTTTATAACTTTATGGACGGCATCAATGGAATGGCAGCGCTTTCCGGACTTGTCGCGTTTTTTTTCATAGCCGGTGCTTCCCTTTTTCATGGAGGCTTCAGCGGATATTCGGAAACGGCCCTCTGTGTGATGCTCGCATGTATCGGATTTCTTCCCTTCAATTTCCCCCGGGCCAGAGTTTTTATGGGAGATGTGGGAAGTGTCCTTCTGGGTTTTGTGTTTGCCGGCATGGTGGTGGCCGGCTCGGAAAGCTATTGGGATCTGATAGGTGCCGCCGGATTTCTGTTTCCGTTCTACGCGGACGGCCTGTCGACCCTGGCGATACGGCTTGGCAAGGGGCATTCGCTGTTTGAACCCCACCGGAAGCACCTGTACCAGATTCTGGTGAACGAGTTCAACGTCGAGCACTGGCGGGTGACGCTCGGGTATGTGACGTTTCAGATCGTGGTCTCTGCCAGTGCGATGATTGTCTGGCAGGTTGAACCCACCGGATTGATTCCACTCTACATCCTTTATTTTATCGCCTTTGCGACGATTGATTGGAAGATTCGTAAGGCCGTGCCCCAAAAGCGATGAGTCCGCTCTTTCCAGTGGAGATCCAGAACCCGCTGTTTGATCAAGGCGACAATTTTGTTTGCGATTAAGAAAATCGTTTCCCTGTTTCTTTCACCACTGCTCATCATCCTGGTGTTACTGGTTTCCGGACTGGTCTTGCTATGGCGGAAAAAGCACAGGGCCGGGAGGATTCTGATAAGCGCCGGCACGGGCCTGTTGATCCTGCTCACTTGCACGCCGATTTCCACTTGGTTGATTGCGAACCTCGAACGGCAGCATCCGTCGATCCGTTTGAAGGGTTCCGAACCGTCGATCCCCTGGGTTGTGGTCCTCTCGGGCGGCGTCGCAAACGACCCCGACCGGACAGCTATCGAAAAGCTCTCCCGGGTCACGCTGGCGCGCCTGTCCGGAATCCGGCCGCGTACCTTGCCGGTATTTGGAAAATCGCCCGGACCTTCCAGGCCGAGCTCGAAGCCACGGCCAATGCTCGGGCGGAACACCTTTCGAAGGAGCAGGCCACCGCCTGCGCCGAAGGACTGGCCTATCTTGGGCGGTCGCAGGCCCTCACCTTCAACCAGCCGGAAGATATCCTGCCGCAGCTAAAAAAGCTGCGCAAGAATGTCTTTGACAAGCTTTCCGAGAAACGGTGGGCGTGGCTCAAATGGGCGTTTGGGAGTGAATCTTGGTTGTGGCTCGTCGGTGTGGCGTGCATGACCAAAGCGCGTGCCAGCACGGAGTCGCCGATTATAAATCCCGTGCCCTACCTCATGAAAAGCGCAAACCGGGAGCACCGCACCCTCCGGGCCCTCCGGGTGCTCCGGTCCCGATCACAACCACAGCTGTTAATCTCTCGCGCTATAGCCGGGCGGGTCGAACCCAAGGGGATCAAGGGGATCGATCGATCCCTAAGCTGTTCGCCCGTGGTGGCCATTAGTGACGTGTTAGAGGGCCTTATGGGCAGGCATGGCCTTTGCCCCCACCCCCAGTAAAAAAAAAGAGCCGTGGGAAAAGAGACAAGGAAGAAGACAACATCATGACAACGCAAGAGCAAGAGAAGCAAGAGAATTTACCCGTTGGCGACATTGGCACGTTTATCAACCAAACCCGTGCCCCAGAAATCGATGGCACAGATGGCACAGACAGGTTTAATATTATCCGCCATCGATTTTTAAGGGTCCAGCTTTCCCGGTCTGCCGTCAGGACGGTGTGGACGAAAATGGGATCCATGGTGGGCTACGCGGGCGACATTAAATTTACCCGGGAACGCATTCTCGAGGGGGGTGTAAAAAAAACCCTGCTCAGAGGCCTGACCGGCGAGGGTGTCTACCTTACCAAGGCGGCCGGCGAAGGAACGCTATACCTGGCCGACACAGGAAAAAAAATATTTTTCTTAAAGCTGGCCGGCGAATCTTTGTTTGTCAGCGGAGAGGACCTGCTGGCCCTTGAAGAGTCGGTCGAATGGAAGATCACGATGCTTAAACAAAAGGCCGCCGGGATTTTAAGCGGCTGGTCGCAGTTGTTTAATGTCAAACTGAGCGGATACGGCGTGGTCGCCATTGCCACCCGCTATGATCCGCTCACGCTACCGGTTTCGCCACACGCCCCTGTCTCCACCGACCCCCAGGCCACCGTGGCCTGGTCCGGGTCACTGGAACCCCGGCTGAAAACAGATATAAAACTGAAAAATCTCGTGGGGCGCGGAAGCGGTGAGTCCATACAGATGGTTTTCAAAGGACAAGGCTTTGTCGTAATCCAGCCTTACGAGGAAATTAATACCAACACCGTCGAAGAATAAAAGGGGGTGAACTGGTTAACTTAGTAACAATAGTTGCTTAGCCCGGATCGCTCTTAAAATATGTAAAAACAAGAGCTTAACTCGCTGCTATGGGTTTTGTTGAAAATTAACACATTAAGTATAACCAGTGATAGGTGGAAAACTTAACGGTAATGAAAATGAGGAAAATCCATGAAAAAAGGGCAGAATTTTAATCATCCGAAAAAAGGATCCCGGATTAAGGTCGATCCGATCAAGTCAAAAAAACACATCCGGACGATCAAAAAAATGCTGTCCGAAAATCCGTTGGAGTATGCATTATTTGTGATCGGCATCAACACGAATCTCCGTGCGAGCGATATTTTGGGGATCCGGGTGGGGCAGGTAAAAAATCTTAAACCCGGCGCTGAGTTTGCGCTTAAAGAGCGGAAAACCGGCAAAGAACGTCTCATCACATTGAACAGAGCGTGCTACAGGGCCGTAGAACAACTTTTGGAGTCAGGGGCGTATGCAGACACGGACTTTTTATTTACGGGTCAGCGAGGGCCCTGGGCCGTTACGACCGTAAACAAAAAAGTAAAATCGTGGTGCAAAGCCATCAACTTAAAAGGCAACTACGGTGGCCACACACTGCGAAAGACCTGGGGATACCACCAGAGGGTCAGTTTTGGAGTCGATTTGCCGACTCTAATGGAGATCTTTAATCACTCCACCCAAAAACAGACCCTCTCATACCTGTGTATTCAACCCGAAGAGATCCGCAAGGTGTATGAAAACGAACTGTAATTTAACGCGCCACCACTGGAGGAGAAAACATGAGAACGAGAAAAATAATAGTTGCGGCATTGGCGGCGGGGCTCTTCGGGTTCGCCCAGAGCGCCGACGCAAAGACGTTGAAGTTGGCACTGAGCGGCGACCTGGTGTCTCTGGATCCCCATGTCCACTTATCGGCCGAAACGCTCCAGTATTCCCACTGGGTGTTCGATCCGCTGGTCCGCCTGCGTCAGGATATGCAGCTTGAACCCCGTCTTGCGCTTCGGTGGGAACGGATCAACGACCGGACCATGCGGTTTTTTCTGCGAGACGCCGTCGTATTTCACAGCGGGAACCCCTTTACCGGCGAGGACGTCCGGTGGACTGTGGAGAGATTGAAGAAAAGTGTCGATTTCAAAGGCCTGTTCGAGCCGCTTGAAGAGGTCAAGGTGATCGACGATTACACCATCGACATTATCACCAAGAAGCCCTATGCGCTGTTATTGAACATGGCCACGTATATCTTTCCCATGGACCGGAAATTCTACTCGGGCGTTGACGATACCGGACGATACAAAGATGCCATCGTCAAGATCGGCCCCTCCTTTGCCTTGACCCATGAGTCCGGGACCGGACCGTTTAAGGTCACCTATCGGGATCCGGGTGTGCGCACCGTACTGGAGCGCAGCTTCGGCGGCCATTGGGACAGAAGCTCTGCCGGCAACGTGACCAAGGTCATTGTGACCCCCATTGAGGAGGACGCAACGCGGGTAGCCGCTCTTTTGTCCGGTGACGTGGATTTCATATCACCGATCCCGCCCCAGGATTTTCAACGATTGCGACGCGATAAAAACGTCAAGCTGGTCACCATCGCCGGCGGCCGCATTATTACCTTCCAACTCAACCAGAAACGACGCCCGGAGTTGGCCGACCCGCGTGTGCGGCGGGCCATTGTGTACGCCATCAACAACCCGGGAATCGTAAAAAAGATCATGGAAGGCACAGCTACCGCTGCCGGCCAGCAGAGCCCCGCCGGCTATGCCGGTCACAATCCGGACCTTCGGCCCAGGTATGATTTGAAACGTGCCCACCAGCTTATGAAAGATGCCGGATTGGAAAAGGGGTTTACCGCAACCATGATCGCCCCGAATAACCGGTACGTCAACGATGAGAAGATTGCCGAGGCGGTCGCAGCGATGCTGGCGAAGATCAACATTAAGGTGAATCTGAAAACCATGCCCAAGGCACGTTACTGGGACGAGTTCGACGCCCAGGCAGCCGACATCCAGATGATCGGCTGGCATTCCGATACCGAGGACTCGGGCAACTTCAGCGAGTTTCTCGTGATGTGCCCGGACAAAAAAACTGGTTACGGACACTACAATTCCGGAAACTACTGCAACCCGAGAATCGATGAACTGACGCTGGCGGCCCAGTCGGAAACCAATCTGACCCGTCGCGCCGATATTCTAAAGGAGATTGAAAAAATCCTTTACGACGATGCGGCGTTCGTGCCGCTGCACTGGCAAAATCATTCTTATGGCGCCAAGAAAAACGTCATGGTCGAGCCCATCGTCAACACCATGAATTTTCCGTATATTGGCGATCTGGTGATCAAATAGCATGACGGCAAACGGCAGCAGAACCGGCGGCGCACAACACCCCAAGCAGCGGAGAAAAATCATGATGACTGTGTACGGATTTTTTGCGGCAGCTGTTTTTATTATTTTTTACTTAGCGGCGGCCCTGCGGGTGCTCAACGAGTACGAGCGCGGTGTCATATTTCGACTCGGGCGGGTCATTAGTGCGAAAGGACCAGGGTTGATCATCCTGATTCCGTTCGTCGATAAAATGGTCCGTGTGAGCACCCGGACGGTTGCGATGGATGTGGACCCACAGGATGTTATTACCCGGGACAACGTCTCGGTTAAGGTAAATGCAGTTTTGTATTTCCGGGTGATCTCGCCCACCGAGGCCATCATCGAGGTGGAAGATTACATTTATGCCATATCTCAACTGTCCCAAACTACGCTGAGGAGCGTGTGCGGCGGGGCGGAATTGGATGAGCTGCTGGGTGAACGGGAAAAAACCAACACCCAGCTTCAGGCAATTATCGATGAGCAAACAAACCCGTGGGGGATCAAGGTTTCTGCCGTGGAGCTCAAACATATCGACTTGCCCGACGATATGCAACGGGCCATGGCCCGCCAAGCGGAAGCCGAGCGGGAGCGGCGCGCGAAGGTGATTAATGCCGAAGGCGAATACCAAGCATCTAACCGGCTGGCCGACGCGGCCGCCATTATTCAAAAGCACCCGGCTGCGCTTCAGCTCAGGTACCTACAGACCATGCGAGAAGTGGCTGCCGAAAACAATTCGACGACTATTTTTCCGTTCCCTATGGATCTTTTTGGGCCACTGCTTCGTCGGTTTGAAAGAGCCGAAGACAGCTAAGCTGCAATCAGTATAGACTCGACCGGAAAGGGCCGCACCCGCGGCGCCGAAATTCTATTTAATAGTCGTCGATTCCCGCTGCTTATGGATCATTATTTTCGAAAAGATAAGGGCACCCCAAATGTTCTGGGGTGCCCTTGCAGGAGAGAAAGGCAGGCCTATTGAAGGCCGTGCGATCACCCGCCGGCGCCGCCGAAAGCGGCGCGTCGGCATAACGGGCATAACGCGTCACTTGCGTCAAAGTGAAAATAGCAGCTCCGGCGTCCGCCGCAAGCTATAAATAAAAAAAAATAAAATTTCGGCGCAATCGAGAGCGCGCTGCGTGGACGATCTTTTGGCAACCCATAGTCAGGTGTGTACTAAATGCACTAGTTTTAGTTCTTTCAAAAAAAACGGTTGCCGCCCACGACCGTTTTTTTATGCTTTATGGCCTTTTAGTTTGCGCTGCCGCGGACACGGCAGCCATCGTCGATAGGCATCAGCGCGCCGCAGGGTTTATGAACCACTGCAGGTGCTAAAATGGTGCTAAAATGCCATTGCAGATCGACGCTCGGTTTCGCACTCGCTTTGCGAAACTAAAAGGGACCGCCGGTGTTGGCGGTCCCTAACAGCGCGGCGTCGCCGCGCAAAGCCGTGCCGGCATCAAAAGACATCAAAAGGCAAAAAAGCCTTTTGATTACAAACACTTGAGCGCTTATCGCTGGCTGTTTTGACAGCGGTAAGCGCTGTGTTGTGAGATTTCGTGTACGTTATAACGTACACGAAATCAAAAAAAAGCTTGTTTTTTTTAAAAAAACAAGCTTTCTTAGCGGCCATAGAGACGCTTTTTTCTGGGTAGCGTTGGCAACGGGCTTCCGAAGCCAACGTTGGTTCGGGGTTAAATGGTCCTCCCCCCGAACCATGAGTGCGCCTGTGGACGGGCTTCCGGAAATAGAGGCACTCATTTCTGGAAAAAAGCAAGGGTATTTCCTTTCACAATGTGGACGGGCTTCCGGAAGCATTGTGAAAGGAATACGAGCACCCGGACGGCACCACCTGCGCCTGCAACGGGCTTCCGAAGCGGCGCGTGTGTGCGCACCGGGTAGCGGCACTAAATTATGGACCCGCGCGAACCTTTAGTCGGGTTTGCGTCTAACTCACGTGAATGAATTGGAAGACCAATAGGTCCGATGTTGCGTGACCTTTATAGGGTTTTTTTAAGTTCTTAGTTCTTAGTTGTTAGTTCTTAGTTTTTGGTCCTCGCTTGGCAGGGGATTGATTTTTTTTCCCTGTAAGATTGCGCCGTTCGGTGCACCGAAGTCGCAATGACCTACCAAAGTTTATCGATTGTTTTTATCGATTGTTTTTTGGGGAATTGTTTTGAAAAAGCTAAACTATGAGCTAAAACAACTTCAAAACAACAACAAGCAGGGGTCTTTTAATACTCAACGTAATCGAGGCCGCATCCTTCAGCAAATGGCAAACGACCTTGACGCCATGGGCTTTAAAAAAATGGGCGCAAAAAGCATTAAAGGTCGGCACGTGCAGGCACTTATTAACCACTGGCAAAGCGATACTGGCGCCAAAAGGGCGTTGTCTACCGGCACGATAAAAAACCGCATGGCGGTACTTCGCTGGTGGTCCAACAAAGTTGGTAAGCGCGGACTCGTTGCAGGAAGCAACGAGCACTACGGGTTGGCCAACCGCGTGTATGTTACCGGCCTCGATAAATCAAGCGAACTGGCGGCCTCAAAACTATCCAAGGTAACCGACGAAGACGTAAAGCTTTCGCTGCGGCTTCAGGCCGCGTTCGGGCTTCGCCGCGAAGAGGCAATCAAGTTTATAGCGAGCTACGCCGACCGTGGCGATCACATCCGACTAAAGGGCAGCTGGGCCAAGGGTGGCCGCCCAAGAGTCGTCCCAGTGCGCACCGAAAAACAACGCGAGCTTTTAAACGCGGTACGCGAGCGCGCAGGTTATGGCGGAGCATTAATTCCGGCACATAAAAACTATATCCAGCAACTCCGGTCGTATACGTATCAGACCATAAAGGCGGGCTTGCACAGAAATCACGGACGACACCGGTACGCGCAGGACCGGTACCGGGAATTGACGGGCCGTGAGCCGCCGTGTTGTGGCGGGCCCGCTCGGGCAGAGCTTTCTAAAAAAGATTTTCGCGCCGACCGGAAGGCGAGAAAACAGATTGCGCTGGAGTTAGGTCATAATCGCATTCAAATCGTCGCAACGTATTGCGGCTGAAAAGAAGGTTGTTACATGAAAAAAAAGATGGTTTATAACAGTATCTTGCTGGCGGTTCTGGGTCTTCTTGTTTCATCGGGGTATTATAAATTAGCCGCACAGCAAACTGCCGAGGAAACCGTTGAGCGGGAGACGGAAATTGAGCGCACCCAGGCGGCTAAAACCACTGCGGCGGCAGAAGCTGCAAAGTGGGGGGTGACCGCAAAAGACTGGACAAAATACGAACGTATAATGAAGGGGCCTAGGGGCATGTGGAGTCCCGGGCTGGATCCCATTACGGCACTGGGTGTCGCCGCAGAGACGCAAGCTGAGCGCCGGTGGTATGCTGAGCTGTTTGTCCGGACGGAGTTCGCTAAGGTCGAGCGCGAGCTCGCTTTCCAAAGAGAGGTGGCTGCTGCATGGAAGCGCCTGTACCCCGAGACGCCGCGGGTGCGCGACTTCGCATCAACCCGCGCCCGCGCTCAGAGGGCCCAGCGCGACCCAGCGACGATCGAGATCGAGCGGTATGCGCTGGTGGTTCGAATTGCGTGTCCCGAGTGCGACGCGATTATGGCCACCCGCTTTTCTCAAATGATCGCCGACGCCAAAAACGGCGTCGACCTGTATGTGGTCGGCACCGATAGTGACGCGCAGGTTGCCGGATGGTTAAAGCGCCACCCCAAGGTGGTCGCTGCCATTGAGGCTGGCGTGGCACGGCTAAAGAGCTCTGCTGAATTCGAAAAACTAAAGAAGTTTCCTGCCATCAGAAAGGACCGCGGGGAATTATGGCGAAGACTGCTTTAAGAACAGCCCTTTTTTTTGTTGTCATTTTAAGTGCCACCTCGGCGTTGTCGGTTCGACCCGAACCGGTGGAGCGTGCGCACCCGAAAGGGCGCCTTGGGGGGGTTGTTCCGATGGAAGACCGGATCCCGTTTAAGCCCAAGAGCTTACTGCCGGGTTCGGAAAACGCCGAGGTGGTCTTTTACAGGGGCGATTTTCCCGGTGCCCCACCCGTGTTTGTGGTCGGCATTGACTTGCCGTCAATGCGCTGGTTCGACCGGTACGCCGGATGGCTTAAAGACCGCAGTGCGACCGGACTGGTGGTGGCTGTTTCGACACTGCCGCAATGGAAAGCCGTAAAGAAAGAGATCGCCGCTAAGGGGCTTTTCGTCGTGCTCGCCGATGGAGACGAGCTCAGCGGGCCCCTTAGGATCCACCGATACCCGGCGATCGTAATGCCGCCCTCGCCCTGGAGATCGTGGCAGCCAGAATTCTCGCGCCGTATATCGGAACGTCAATGCTGACGTGGTCCGCCGTTATCGCTGTTGTGCTCGCCGGCCTGGCGGCGGGAAACTGGGTCGGCGGCGAACTGGCACAGCGGTGCTTAACCCTGCGCGGCTGCGCGGTGGCTGTCGGGCTGTGCCTGGTTTCAGCTGCCGTGAGCAGCATTGTTGTGCTGGCCACCGTGCGGTTTGGAAACCATGCCGACGGCAGCGCCATCTTGCCCCTGTTGCTGTTTTTCATCCCGAGTTTTTACGCGGGCACCGCGCCACCGATGCTGACAAAAATCGCTGTGGATGAAAGCAACGGTAACGCCGGCCGCGTTTTGGGCGGCATGTACGCCATGGGCAGCCTCGGTGCCATCGCAGGCGCTTTGTTAACCGGGTTTGTTGCCGTCCAGTGGATCGGGTCGACCGGCACAATCCTGGTCATCGCAGCGACATATTTGTCGCTGGGGATGATGTTTTTAGTGGAACATAAATATTTTCGCCTGATCGCCCCAGCCCTTGTCTTTGTTATGGTTGTGGTAGGGGTCGTGCTGCCGGCAAAGGGCATATCGGCCAGCCCGGCGGTAGCAGCGGCCTGGAGGGCTCTTAAGGGGCCGTGTGAGACAGAGAGCGCCTATGGCTGCATTCAGGTGCGGCCATATGAGACAGGAGCCGGCAAAGGGCGCAAGGCACGGGTCCTGATTATAGATAAACTGTGGCACAGCATGAGCGACCGCGATCCGCTGTATTTGCACTATTCCTATGCTCACTTTGTTGATGAATATGCCCGCCAGCGGCATGGGAAAACGACGCCGGTTGCCGTTTTTTTTATCGGCGGGGGAGGCTACAGTTTGCCGCGGGCATGGGCCGTCAGCCGCCCAGGCAGCCAGCTGATTGTGGCCGAGATCGACGACGCGGTCACCGCGGCGGCCGCCTCTGGCATGTGGGTCAAGGACTTGATCGGCAACGGGACCATTTACAACGCCGATGACGACGCTCGGCTGGTGTTGCAACGACAGCCAAAGCTTCCCCTGTATGACATTGTGTTCGGCGACGCGTTTCGCGGTGGGACGATTCCGCCACATCTTGTCTCTCGCGAGTTTCACAGGGAAATCGCCGCGCGGCTAAAGAACGGCGGTGTTTACATGGTCAATGCGATCGACGGCAGCAAGGACCCCAGGTTTGTCCGCGCTCTTTGCCGGACCCTTCGACTGGAGTTTAACACCGTGCAGGTGTGGGCCGACCCCGAGCAAATGCTCGGGCGCAGCAATTTCATTGTGCTGGCGACAGACGCTGCCGCCGCCATGCACTCTGCGGCCGAAGATGAGACCCTCGACAACACGACCCGGCGCCGACTGCGGGAAATGTCCCATGCGACCGGGCTGTTCTGCGAAGGCTTTACCGGCGAGGTGTTTAACCGCGCCGGACAAAGCTGGCCAGAGGCGGATGTAACCGTAATTGACCTTGCCACCTTCGCCCGAGAGGGCTACGAGGCGCATCTTGCGATATCGGTGGTCAGCTGTCTGAATATGATTAACAATATCGCCGAGCGGGATCAATTTGAATGGCGTGAAATCGTCGTGACCATTGACGAGGCACACATCATCACGACCAACCCGCTTCTGGCGCCGTTCCTTGTAAAGATCGTCAAGATGTGGCGGAAGCTGGGGGCCTGCCAGTGGCTGTGTATCGGAGGCATCCCGCCTTGGCCGACGTTAAAAGTAACCTTAAAGGTTAAACACCGCCTCCCGGAGCTGGTTGTCGGAGCCTGGCACGCCAACGGCGAAGCGGACTGGTCCTTTTTATACCGTGTCCCCAGCCGTGGCCTGGTCCTTGGACGGCGGTGCGACCAGCCAGGGCGGCCAGGCTGCAGGCAGAGCCCACTCGTCTTTGAAGTTTAAAAACATTGCCGCCGTCGGGTCGCCGGCCGCGGTACTGACCAGTGCATGGCGGCGGCCAGAGATGGCTAAGTTCTTCTCGGTAAACGTGACATGGGAAACCAAGCCCAATCCCAAGGGTCCGACACATAAACCGCTGAAACATAAAGTGCTGTCCCCTAACAATCCCATCATGGAACAAATAGTGCACTTTGCCATGGGAATTGGCAGCGTTGCTGAACAGATCCGGCGCCGGGGCCTGACGATGCCGCCGATACACTCAAGGCTTTTTAGGCGTGGCGCCGGGTGGGTGCAAGTATATTATAATGTGCTTTCCTGGCTGTTTTGCCGCAACGCCGCCATCCCCATGGTGCCGTACCACACGACGGCTATGGACCCTGCCTGGCGCCTGCCGTGGCTCGAGGTGCCCATGGTTCTGGCCCACCCGCTGCAATCGACCGGCGGGTCAAAACGTCTTTTCCCACGGCTGTACCCGCGCGTCGGGTTTGTAAAAACCAGCCAGGATTATAAAGCGGGGTTTGCGGCCGCGCGCCGCAGCCTGGACCTGGTGTATACCAACCGGTCGGCCATGGCCCATGTCGCGCTGCGCCTGCCCACGTCCGGCGGTACCGGCCAATGGCCACCTCAGTTGAACTCCCCGTGGGTGTACCAGCAGCTTGCGCCCACCAGCCACGGGTGCCGGAGCCTGCCGGATCGGACCGAATCGGTGGGCGCGCCCACCGATGGCTATGCCGACCGGATTTCCGAAAATGGGTCATACACGTGGCAGACCTGGCGGTACTACAAGTGCTGCAAAAAGCCCGGAAATTGCATGTTGTTGTTTGATTTTGGGTAATGATTTTTGGGGTAATGATTTTTGGGGTAATGATTTTAACACGTAAACACGCATTGTTTATCTTTAAAAGGATTACGCGAAGCGATGACGAAAAAACAAAACAGATATATTGCCATCACCGCGGTTTTCGCCCTAACCCTGTTGCTGACGCTATCGGCGACAGCAACAGGGTTTGAGGGCGAAGACATGTACTACGAGCTTGGGGGCCGGCGACTCCTGGAGCCGGCCGGCCTCAGATGGGCTGACCGCCGGATACGACCTTGGCATCGGCTGGAACGCCAGTGCGGGCTGTGACGGCTTTGATTTCGGGTTTTCTCTTCAAAACCAGATTAACGGTATCACCGGTGACCTCCAGAAGACCATGAGCAGCCTGATTTACAGCGCTACGGGCGCGATTGCGTCCCTGCCCGGCCACCTCCTGCAGCGCTTAAATCCAGGGCTGTACGATACGATTACCAACGGGGTGTTCCAGGCCACCGAAGAATTCAACCTGGCCGAGGTGAGCTGCGAACAGATGACTGAAAAAATGGGCGATTTCATCACCAGTCATAAGTGGACAGATGTGGCCACCGGCCAGTTTTGGGACGAACAAAAGGAGGTGCCGGACAACGATATCCTGACCGTTAAAGAAGACGTCCGCGAGGACGGCGGTGACGCCGGCGTCACCTGGGTGGGCGGCTCCAAAGCCGGCGGCGATGGGCAGGACCCCATTCTTATTGTCGAGGACACCGGCACGGCGGGGTACAACTCGCTACAGAACCGGGCTTTAACCTCGACAGCCGCTGTCGCCAGGTGCACCGATCCGATCTGTGAGTACTGGACCGACCCTGCGGCGATGACCGCATGGTTGGTCGAAGTGCTCGGCGAAAAGGCGATAAGGACCTGCGACGGGTGCGACGAGGTGGACGCCAGCCCGGGAAAGGGGCTGACCGTCGCCGTCGAGGAGGAGCGGCAGGAGATCGCCAAAAACATCTCCGGTATGGTGGCCGGCACCAGAACCATAAATCCGACCAATCTGGCCGCCGCCTCCGGCGGGCCCAACATGCGTGTTGTTCGAGGGTTGATTATCGCCCTGCGGGAAGAGCCGCCGTCGGTGGCCGGCGCGATGATCTCAAAACTGTCGAGCGAGAGATTGATAATATTTTGTACGAGCTAGAGGTCCGAAAAAAGGTGTCCGGCAACGCCGCCAGCGCGCTGCTTCGCCGGCACCAGGGCCGTTACAGCGCCGTGCATATCCGGGAAGAGCCCCCGGACACGAGCTTTGCGGGCGGGGCGCCGGCTGGTGGCCACGGCCGGCAATTTTTGGGTTGTTGCTGCTGTATTTAGTCATTCACGTGACGGCATCCCTGTTGATGCTCGACGCCATACACGCCCCGCTGCTTTTGGTTTGGTGGTCGGCCGCGCCACTGCTGGCCGCCGTACTGACCGCCGAGATCTATTTTTCTCTATTGAAAAATGAGGGGAGTGCGCTTGCGCAACCGCCGCTCCCACCCAAAAAATATAAAAAAAGAAACCATATGGCAGAATGATAAACACAATAAACGCTTGACGACAGGGGCAAGAGGATATCATAACCTGTAACCTGAGGCCGTGGGTGTTATAAGCCCATCTCGCCCTAAACCCAAAACTGGAGAGAGAGGAAATAACGTAATGAAGAAATTTTCGAATGCTATGGTAATGGTTTTGGTCCTGGCGGCGTCCGCCTTGGTCGGCTGTAAAACGACCGATACACGCCTTGGCGCAGGTGGTACGAAGGTGTCCGGCTCGGCTGGCGCGGCCGGTGCCACCGATGCCGCCCCAGAGCTTCCCCAGTGCTCTGAGGCCCTGGGCACCGCAGCCCTGGTGGAGCAGGATATTCCCGGGCTGGCCCAGTTCGGGCTTTCTTCGCCCGTACCGCTGGTCCGCTTGATGATGGCACAATCGGGATGTTTTCAACTGGTCGATCGCGGGCAAGCGATGCAGCGCATCCGCGATGAACGAGCCTTGTCGGAATCCGGCGAACTGCGCGAGGACGCCAACATGGGCGGCGGGCAATTGGCCGCCGCGGACTACCTGATCACGCCGGACGTGATTTTCCAGGATGCCGACGCCGGCGGGGTTGGCGGCGGTGCCGGCGCTCTGATACCCGGCATGCTCGGCGGGGTTCTCGGTGGCCTGAAAACGACCAAAATACAGGCCGAAACCATGCTGACGCTGACCAACGCCAGATCCGGTGTTCAAGAGGCGTTGGCTGTGGGCTCTGCTCAAAAGAGCGACATTGCCTGGGGCGCCGTGGGTGTTGCCGGTGTCGCGGGTGCCGCCGGTGGCGGGTACGGCAGCACGGATGTCGGCAAGGTCGTGGCCGCCGCATTTCTTGACTCATACAACAAGCTGGTCTTGCAGGTCCGGGCCATGCGAGACCGGTAAGGAGGTTGTCATGGCCGACCAGCCGCTTGAAGCGCTGCTTAGGCCCCCGGTTGAGGGGTCGGCCATTGTGGCCAACATAGCAGCTGCCATTATTGCCGGTGCCGCGCCCCAGGTGTTGCTTATGCCCGGTGGTGTGGGCATCGCCATCTCAGCGGTGTTCCTTTGCCGGGCGGCATTTTTGTTCCATCGCGCCCGAGGCCTGATCCGGTATCAGCGGCGGCTGTTCGTGCTGCCGTTCTACCGGATCAACCGCCGCTGGCTCCACAGCCGGGCCAACGCTAAAGAGCTATACCTGGGCGAAGGCTTCGAGTGGAAGCCGCGCCACAGCCAGCGCCGGGCGGACATCGATAAGCCGATGTACGCCCATCACGCTGATCCCGGTCCCGGCTGGAAGCGGGCCCGGGCGGTGATTGGCGCCGTTGCTGGAAAAGGCGGCCCGATCGGGCGTCTTTTGATGGCGTTTTTCAACAGCCAGAATATGTTCAATCCGTGGCCACCGCGGCCGTACGTGGAAGGCGACCCCAAGCTCCACGGGGTCGGCCTGTACGAGCCAGAAGAGCACGTCAGCATAAAGCAAGGCGAGCGCGTGGCCCACACGTTCGTTGTGGGCACTACCCGTGTGGGCAAAACGCGCCTGCTCGAGGTGATCGTGGCCCAGGATATTCGTAACGGCTCGGCGGTCATCGTGTTCGATCCGAAGGGCGATGCCGATCTTCTCGCGAGCCTTCAGTGGGAAGCCAAAAAATCCGGTCGAAGTGATGATTTCAAGGTGTTCCACCTTGGATTTCCGGACTTTTCGGTGTGTTATAACCCTGTGGGCGCGTACTCGCGCGTGACCGAAGTGGCTACGCGGATCGCCGGGCAACTGCCCGGACAAGGCAGCTCGGCCGCCTTCCGGGAGTTCTGCTGGCGGTTTATCAACGTGGTGGCAAAGGCGCTGGATGCACTGGGTGTGCGCATGAGCTACGAAGCGGTCTTAGAGGGCGGCGCCGATATCGACGCGCTGACAAAACGGTACCTGGAACATGTCTTTAAAAAGCACGGCCTTGACCCTGCCAAGGTGATCGCCGAGATGAAAGCCGAGATCGAAGCGTCCGGCGTTAAGCCGGACATGCGCGGCCGGGACGAAGCCGTGTTTCTGTACTGCGAGTATTTCAAGAAAACTGACGCGCTGGTCGATAAGACCGCCGCGTCATTAATTAAAACGTCCGAGCATGACAAGAGCCACTTTGACAAACTCGTGGCGTCTTTGTTTCCGTTGCTCGAGAAGCTGACTACGGGTAAGGCGGCCCTGCTCTTGAGTCCGAGCGCGGATCGGGACATTCGGAGCGAGCACGCGGTCGAGGACATGAGCTGGTATGACGTCATCAAGTCCAACAGTATTGTCTATGTTGGCCTGGATGCGCTTTCCGACGCCGACGTGGCACGGGCGGTCGGAAACTCGATGTTCGCTGATCTGACCGCTGTTGCGGGCACCATCTATAAGGAGCCTGATGAAAGTGCGTCCGCGGGTCAGAAATCCCGCAAAATCTGCGTCCATGCCGACGAGTTCAACGAGCTTGTCGGCAAAGAATTCGTGCCGCTTGCCAATAAAGCGGGCGGGGCGGGGTTCCAGCTGACCGCTTACACTCAGACCCTGTCGGACATCGTCGCAAGGTTCGACTCGCAGGCCGTGGCCGGCCAAGTGATAGGTAACCTTGGCACCCTCATTATGATGCGCGTTAAAGAGCGTGCTACCGCCGAGCTGTTGACCAGCCGGCTGAAAGACTGCGAAATCACACACCTGATGATGGAGTCGGGCACGACCGACAGCTCCAACCCTGAGTCGGACGTGCATTTTACGTCTTCGGCCCGCCAGCGGATCACTACACAGCGGGTGCCAATCCTGCACCCAGGAGACCTGGACGCCCTGCCCAAAGGTCAGGCGTTCGTGCTGTCGGCGGGGACGCTGTACAAGGTTCGGCTGCCCATGTTCGAAAAAGAGCCGGACATGGCCGGCAATATCGAACAGATGACAGAAGAAATGCGAAAGCAATACGATGTCGGCAACAGCGCAGGCGCCTTGCAGGCCTCCGCGCTGTCCTAAATAAGGCGAAACCTTTGCTGACGCCGGCAGATTGGGTGTGAATTGTGTGGATTAAAAGAAAAAAACGCATCATAAACGCCGAAGCGGAGTTGGCGCCGAATGTGCTCGGCGGTTTAAGGGCGGTCACCGACATTAATACCGCCACCGCCGGACAGATAGCGGCCGCGGTCACCATTATGATCGGCTTTGAAAAAGCCGCCATGAAAAAGATGGTGACCGGCCATACCGCCAGCGAGTACGGCGCGCGCGTGGACGCCATGTATGGCCAGCTGTCGGCGCTGTTGGCCTCTAATAAAATGGACACGGGCGCCCTTTCTGTCGAGCAGGTCGCGCTGGGCGTAATTATGGAGGGGCGCATTGCCGCCTTTGTGCGCCGGCGGTACCTGCTGCCGGACAACAGCGTTCGAAACTGGGTCGAAACCGATTACCGGCGCTACGAGCAAGTCTATACCTATGCGGTGATTACCGCTGCCATGGTCGAGCGCCTGATGGACTTTTACCCGCTAGCGGAAGGGCGTCGCGCCACCCGCGTTGCGGTGGAGCTCAGCCGCATGCTCGTCCCGCAAACCGGTTTGGATTGGATGCGGCATCGCCGTTTCGAAGGTTGCGTGTGGGATGATTGGAAAGAATATTTCGAGCCGGGCGTGCACTCGTTAATGCGCGACATCGTGCATCATTCAAAGTACAAGATGCACGAGCAGGACGGCTGGTCGGCGTCCCTGTCTCAGTTCTTCCCTGAAGCGCTCAAAGAGGGCGTACGGAAACGGATGGTCTCAGCCGAACCCGGAAACCAGGACGACAAAGAATTCACCCCTCGTTCGTCCGGTTCTCTGGAGAGCCGGGACATGCTTGGCCCGGCGCCGGTCATCGATCGTGCCGTGCCAGCAGCTGATGACCCTCATTTAAAAACAGCCCTGGAGGCGTTTCGACAATGCTTTGGAAAGGACACGGTGGACGCCGGTGTGCTGGCAGTCGCGCGGGCGACTGCCGCCGGCCAGGCCGTGTTGGCCTGGCCGGCGGCGTATGATTTTATCATCGAGCATGCTGACTTGCCGGTGTCCCGCCGGCAACTCAAGCGACGGTTTACCGAGGCCGGGATGCTGCAATTCGATGGCAACCTGACGGCAGCCGTGCCCCTCGATGGCGCCGAGCCATTCAAGGGGCACGTTCTTGAAAACGGCCATCTCATCTTCGGCCCCGACAAGCCCCAGCCAACGGTGGCCGTTGAGGCCGAAGAGCCCCGCACAACCCAAGAGGCAATGGCAGCAGAATGAACCATGGATTTTAAAAAAACAAGACTCTTTGTTCCCTTGGTCCTGCTGTCTACGCTGTCTACGGCAGCGCCAGGCTTGTCTGCGGCCGCAGACAGCAGGCACCTGGCGGGGCCCGCCAGGGTTGTTGATGGGGATACCCTGCAGATGTCAGAAAACACAATCCGGTTGATGGGGGTCGACGCTCCGGAAAAAAACCAGCGGTGCAGGACCCGCCGACATCGTGGGGTGTCGTCCCCATATCCCTGCGGTCTCCTGGCTACGAAATGGCTGGCTTCAAAAACAAAGAATAAAACAGTGGTCTGCAAAACCAGTACAAAAGACCGCTGGGGTCGGCTTGTCGGGGTTTGCACTATTTCTGGAGAAAATAAAAGTCTTAATTCACAGCTTGTGAGCAGTGGTTGGGCTGTGGCGTACAGAAAATACTCTAAAAAATATATCGGCGAGGAACAGGCTGCAAAACAAGTAAGACGTGGCATCTGGGCCGGGCCCTTTGAGAGGCCAGAACAGTGGCGACGTAATTACTGGCACTACAAGAGGGGGAAAGATAGGGACGGGCGACCCCACCAAGAGGGTCGCCCGTCTATCCATCCATTGGTCACGTTAGTGTTAGTCAACCGGTCAGTTGACCAAGTTCAAGGATCAAAGAACGGGCAAAGACCGGGCAGCAGGATACGCACGACCATAACCATAACAACGAACCGAACGGACAGAGGTTGAATCATGCTTAACACAACACCCTTAGCTCCACAACACTTTTTTTATCCAATTACCGATCCCGCCGAAACAACAAAAGATGTTGTTTCGCGCTACGGTTACGACCGGAAGGCGCGCCAAGCGATGGCGGCCTCCCTCCGCGCCAAATGTCCCGCCCGGGTCAGTGCCCTGCCAGACAGCGCAGTCTTCTTTTATAGTGTATATCAAGACGCCGCGCGGATCAGCGGCAAGTGGGCGGTCGAGCTGGCGACCAAAACCGTTGCCCGTATAAGTGGGTTGTCATCGTCTGGTGTTAAAAAAGGGCGCAGAGAGCTCGAGAGCGCCGGGTGTATCCTGGTGTTTCGCCGAAAACGCCAGGACCACCGGTATTGGAATAGGCCCAGTCTGGTTATGAGTATATGCAAAAAACCCCTTTACTTCGTAAATAAAAGAAACTTCTTTGTAGAAAAAACACTTTGGAAAAACCGCTGTCGCATTTACAACGAAAAACCTCACTCACTCACTCACTCACTCACGCAAGCAAGACCCGTGCCAACCTCCGTAGCAAAACAATAAAAACAATAAAAAACCCGGCTACGGCCGGCACTATAAAGCAGCTTTGGGAAACAATAGAAAAAAGCCACTTGGAAACTCACTTGGAAACTCAGTTTCCTCGGTTTCCGAAGCTGTGGCGGTATGCTGCCTTACGTCTCTTGGGCGGCCGCCCCCCCACTGAGGCCCTTTCGGCTCCGCGCTCAGCGGTGATGGCACTGTGTAAGCAGCACCTCTCAATCAAGCTTGGCGACCTGTCCGGAGAGCTGTTTTTAGAAAGGCTCGAGCGAAGGCCACAGAAAACACTGCAAGCCGCAGTTTTGGTGCTGCTGAAGCTGAAAGTGGCGTCCGGCGCGCCTGTCCGAGGGGGTCCGTATCCAACGGCAGATACCCGAAAGCAAGCTTCTGCTTTCGGGGGGATCCGGGTTGCAGGCCATTGCCGCCGCAAGCGAAATGGCAACCGCAGCGCAATACATGGGTGTGCCGGGGTCGCATATCGTATTGGAATCGGGTTCCAGGGATACCCGGGAGCAGGCCCTGTTGATCAAAAAGATCGTTGGACAGGATCCCATTTATTCTGGTAACTTCGGCCCTCCACATGGGGCGCTGGGGATGTTTCGAAAAATAGGGCTCGATCCGATTCCGGCCCCGACGGATTTTGTCGTTCGGAAAGGAATTCCCTGGCATCTTTATCTGGCCCCCAGCGTCGGGGGTATTGGTCGTGCAGAGATGGCCGTCCACGAGTACGCAGGCATTCTCTGGGCGAAATTGCGAAGGCAGATGTAGGGGGCGGGCTCCAATCCATCCATATTCGGCAAATTTGCCGGAACAATCCATTCTGCGTGACGGAAGACTGCTTGGCAATGCTCAGATTCGACAGAAACTTTTTTATTGTGACGGTCACGGATGTCCTGCTGCTGCTGGCCTCGTTTTATCTGGCGCATCTGGTGCGGTTCGATTTCGACATGCCGGTCTATTTTCGTGCCATGATGCTGCAAATCATGCCCCTTGCCATCATCATCAAGCTCTTTGTGTTTTATTTCTTCGATCTGTATCGCGGTATGTGGCGCTATACGAGCATTTTTGATCTTTTAAATATCATTAAAGCGGTGAGCGTCAGTTCGCTGCTGCTGACGTTTGCGATCCTGTTCAGCTCCTCGCGATTCATCGGCTTTTCGCGTTCGGTGATTCTCATCGACTGGTGCTTCAGCCTGCTGTTGCTGACCGGTTCCCGGCTGTTGATCCGGGTCTATTATGAGCGCTACAGCGACGAGAGGAGCTCGATCGCCGACATTCTGACCACCCTTGCCGATCTGGTTAGAAAACCGTCGTCCAGCGGGAAACGGATTCTCATCATCGGAGCAGGAGTTTGCGGAGAGAAGCTTTATCGGGAAATACGCGCCAACACGGGCCTTCGGTATGAAGCGGTCGGCTTTCTGGATGACGATCCGGCAAAAATGGGAAAGAAGATCCACGGGGTTGCCGTGATGAACACCGTCTCGGAACTCACCGACGTCGCGAAAATGGTACGTGCGGACGAGGCGATCATTGCCATCCCTTCCGCTTCAGCCGCGCAAATGAAACGCATCATCGATTGCTGCAAAAATAGCGATCTGAAATTCCGCACGGTGCCGAGCTTGGCGGAAATGATCGATGGCAAGGTGTCGATATCCGCCGTACGGGAAGTCGCCTACCGGGATCTGCTCGGGAGAGAGCCCGTCAACCTGGACAAAGAGATCATCGGTGCGTACCTCGAAGGTCAATCCGTTTTTGTGAGCGGCGCCGGAGGCTCCATCGGTTCGGAACTCTGCCGGCAAATTGCACGGTTCGGTCCGAAGCGGATGACGCTCTATGAGCGGGCGGAGAGCCCCCTGTACGATATCGAGCTAGATTTGCGAGAGCATTTTCCGGCAATCGAGGTATTCCCGATACTTGCCGATATCCGTGACCAGCAACAGGTTGAAAGAGCCTTTCAACGGGTGGACCCGAATGTTGTGTTTCATGCCGCAGCCTATAAGCATGTCCCCATGCTGGAGATGAATCCATGGAAGGCCATCGAAAACAACATTCAGGGAACGGCTACCATGGTGGAGGTGACCAAACGCTTCCCGGTGGATCGATTCGTTTTGGTATCCACGGACAAGGCTGTTCGACCGAGCAACGTCATGGGTGCCTCCAAGCGTATCGCTGAAATGATTGTCCAAAATCAGAATCTCTGCAGCGTTTCGAATACAAGATTTATCACCGTCCGCTTCGGCAACGTTGTCGGGAGTGTCGGCAGCGTGATTCCGCGCTTTAAGAAACAGATCGCCCAGGGCGGCCCGGTCACGGTTACCGACCCGGAGGTGACCCGCTATTTCATGACGATCCCGGAGGCATGCCAGTTGATCCTTCAGGCCGGGGCCATGGGAAACAGGGGGGAAATCTTTATACTCGAAATGGGAATACCGATAAAGATCGATCAAATGGCCCGGGATTTGATCCGCCTCTCCGGATTCGAACCCGATATGGATATCCGTATCGAATACATCGGATTGAGGCCCGGGGAAAAGTTGTACGAAGAACTCATCATCGACGGCGAGGATGTCCTTCCGACCAGTCACGAAAAAATCATGGTCCTGAGGGGCTCCGAGTGCGACCTTGCCACGTTGAACGGAGGGATTGGAAAACTGGTGGAACTTTCAGAAAAACAGGAAATCCTCGGCCTGAAAGAAAAGCTTAAAGAGATTCTGCCCGAATACACGCCCTCTCTCACCTAACCCGGACATTGCACCAAATGGAGGCTTTTATGGCCAAGCGCACACCTTAATTTATTCAAACAGATGTGTGATCCCGCTCAGCGGGAGGCACTTCGAGGTGAAGCTGTAGTAAATCTACCGCGAACCTCGAATAACGCCGGCCATGAAAGTCTCCGTTTGGCCCGAAGGGTGAAATCTTTTCAGTCAGTTTTAAGTATATTGGAAATTGCACATGGCATTCTTGCTCACATGCTCGTGTTTACGGTAAAATATTGAATTTGCTTCTTTTTAGCCAGGTGCTGAAAAGATTTCATGCAATTTTCGGGCTAAATCTCACCTGCAGTGCTCACCCTCCTGTCAATTCCATTCACCATCGCTCAAAATCTGCACCCAGAAGTCACGGTCATCGTGTGGCCGCCACCTGGTAGATGTCGTTCAGAATCTGCGCCGAGATCCGCGACATGGCACGGCTCATGGCCTCGGATAGGGCACCGGGGGTGTTCGCGCGGCAGGGTTCACGTTCCGAATACGTTCGCTGAAACAGTGCGGTGCGCCCCTCTCCGGGACGGTACTCGGATGTCAACGTTGCATTGAGCGTCACTACGGCGATCCAGCCCTTTGGTGTGGCTTCCTCGAGAAACTCCTCGATCCCGCCCTCCAACGTGAGGGTCGGTGCCAGCAGGCTGTTCGGTGACAGAACCGCCTTGAAAGCGCCGGCGGCACGGAAGTCCCGAATGAGCAGGAACGTGATCATCTCGCTGGGGGGTGTCTGCCACTTGTGGTAACGGTAGGATTCCCTCCGGAAAGCCCCTTCCCGGTATACGATGTTGTCCGAGCGGTAGATGGGTATGGATTCGAATGCCTCCACCCGCAGGATGCCGGGCAGGGGAGATACATCTTTGGGCTGTGGTGGCGGATACTCCAGTGTGTAGGTTTGAGATTCGGGCGCCTGCTGCCGTGGCCCCAAATTGACGCCACAACCGATCACACACGAGATGCAAAGGGCCAAAAGACATGCCAATACGTGATGTCTGTCCAGGGCGTTTCGTCGATGGGATATCGTGTTCATGGCAACCGTTCTGGTTTGGGTTAATCCTCAGGGGCGATATTTCGCGGTGGCGGGGGCTCGGCGAATATCAGCAGTGACGGCTGATCGGCCAGGATATTGAGCAATCGATCGAGATTTCCCAGGGTGGATCGAAGGTCCCGCAGGGTCATCACCAGCTGGCGTTCCAGGTTTCCCACCCTCGGGCGGCTGTCCCGGACCAGTTCCGTGCTGGCCGCGAACATGGTTTCGGCGTCATGAAGTGCGGACCGAAGATCGCCAATGGCCAGGCTGAGCTCATCCTTGACCTCACCGATATTCCGGTCCAGATTTCCCACCGCGGCATCCACCTGATCCAGGGTGGCGTCGGCGTGACGGCCGGCGTCCCGAAACGCGGCTCCGGCGGATTCGACGTTTTCCATGATGCGCTCGATTCTGGGGTTTGTGAGCAGCCGGCGGACATCGGCCAGGGTCTCCTGCAGATCCGACGACAGGCGCCCGATCTGTGCCGCGTCGATGGCGGCCGAGGCCTGGTCGATGGTCTGCTTGAGCCGGCTCGTAATTCCGGTGATGTCGGCGCCCCGGAGCTGTTCCACGACATCGGTGATACCGTCCATAATTTGCTTCATGCCGGACGGCCGTGTCGGGATGATGGGATACTCCGAGGGAAACGTGATTTTCGGCGACCGATCCGGCTCACCGTCGGCCCGCGTATCGAGTTCGATAAACATCAATCCGGTGAGCCCGACGACCTTCAGCTGGGCCACCCAGTTCACGTCCGGCTTGATATCCTGTTCGATATTGAGCACCGCCTGAATCAATGCCCCGTCCGGGGCGACCGACAGGCTTTCCAGCCGTCCCACCGGGACGCCCCGATATTTGACCGGGGAGTCCCGGTCGAGGCCCTGGACCGATTCGTCGAAATAGGCCACAAAGTACCGGCCCCGTTCCAGGTAATGGGACATGCCCAGCCAGATGACAGCGACCGTCAGGATCGCCAGTCCGACGAGGACAAACATACCGACGCTGAATTGGGTGCGAATGGATGCCACGAGTTTCTATCCTGCCCCGACATTGCGGGGATTCGTTTCAGCCGTTGGCCACAGCGAAACACCATTCTCCGTTTGGCGCAACGCCCGCGATGATATGATGTTGCGGGTTCTCACGATCGGCTCTCCGATTCCGCCGTCGGTTCCCGGGCCTGGCGCAGAAAAAAATTACGGACGATCGGATTCGACGACAGCCGTTTCAGTTCGTGGGGATCTCCTTCGGCGATGATCCCCTTTCGGGATTTGTCGAGCATGATGGAACGATCGGCCACATGCATTATCGTGCCCAGATCATGGGTCACAATCACCATGGTGGTTCCCAGACTCTGATTGATGCGGCGGATCAATCCGTCGATTTCGGCCGATATGATCGGGTCGAGGCCGGACGTCGGCTCATCGAGAAACAGGATGCTCGGGTTCAGCGCCAGTGATCTGGCCAATCCGGCCCGTTTTTTCATCCCGCCGCTGATTTCCGACGGAAGATGATTTTCATATCCGTCCAGCCCCACGGCGCAGAGCTTCATCTTTACAAGGGCCCCAATGGGGCCCTTGTCCAGTTTTGCATATTCGCTGATCGGCAGCGCCACATTCTCTCCGATGGTCATGGACCCGAAAAGAGCGCTTCCCTGGAACAGCACACCGATCTTTCTGAGGGTGCGATGGTACTCCTGACTGCGGCACGTGGTGATATCGACCCCGTCGATCACGACGCTTCCCGCCGATACCCGGTCAAGTCCCACCATGTGGCGCAGCAGTGTGCTTTTTCCGCAGCCGCTGGAACCGAGAATGGCAAGGATTTCTCCCCCGTACACATCCAGTGACACCCCCTCGAGAATGACGTCCTCTCCATAGCGGGCCGTAAGATTGCGGACGGAAATAATCGGTTCTTCGGCCATGCCTAACCGTAGTTCCGGATGAATGCAAACATCGCGTCGAGGAAAATAATCAGAAATATACCGCTGACCACGGCGGACGTGGCGGCATTCCCGACGGATGCGGCACCGCCCCGGACCTGGAATCCCCTCAGGCAGCCGATCCACGAAATGACCGCAGCAAATACGATACTTTTGGAAAATCCCCACAGGAAATCCGACAGTGTGAGGGAATCGACGGTTTGATTCAGATAGGCGGCAGCGGTCAGGTCCAGCATCAGAACACCCACCAAAAGGCCGCCGGCGATGGCGAAAATGCTGGAAAAAAGCGTCAGCAGCGGCACCACCACAATCGATGCCAGTATGCGAGGAACTGCTAAAAACAGGGCGGGTCGGAACCCCATGATGTAGAGCGCGTCGATCTCTTCGGATATCCGCATGGTGCCGATTTCCGCAGCAAAGGCGGATCCTGAACGGCCGGCCACGATGATGGCCGTCATGATGGGACCCAGTTCGGATACCATGGCAATGGCCACCAGGGATGCGACGTAGATATTGGCCCCGAACTGACGCAACTGGAGCGCGGCCATAAACGCCATGACCAACCCCAGGAGAAAGCTGGTCAGGGCGACAATGGGTACGGCATCGACCCCGGTTTTCTCCATCAACGACACGGTGTCGTTCCAGCGGAGGGCTCGTGGATGGACGACGGCATAACCGAATGACAGGATCACCGACCCGAGAAACGACACCAGGTAACGTGCATTGAACACCAGTTGAAGCGTGGCCTCGCCCAATCGGGACACGGCATCGGATGTTGGCTTTTCGAACGTCGGGCGGCAGACGTCTCCTTCATCAAAATGGATTAACGACAGCATCTGTTGAACATGTTCCGGAACATTGGCGAGCCGTAACGTCCCCGATCGCAAAAGAACGCTATCTCGCAGCTGGGAAATCAACAATGCCCCGAAATCGTCCAGATATGTCACGTCGCAAAGATCCAGGAGCAGCCGACGCGGCCGGTGTCGGTCGATGGCCGCCATGATTTCTTGTTGGATACCGGAGACATTGACGACATCGAGGCGTCCGGTCAGGCGAAGACGGCATTCGCCGTCGGGATCCATCGACACATCAAAGCGAGCCGGAACATCATGCTCTGATTCGACCATGGTCTTGGGGCACCGGTTTGGGTGTTTCTTGGATTATTGCGATTGCCAGGATTCCGTTCCGAAACCATACTTTCGGTCCGGGGTCTGGATTTTTCACTGCAAGCGGTTCTGTCGACATGACGACACCGTTGGCGCATTTATGGCAGAGATGTATGACCGGTCATTTTCCGAAGGTCTGAGAATCCGAACCCGTGGCGTTTGTCGTGGTGATAGAGAATTTTGTCGAGTCGTTCGTACAATTTGGGATGGGTGCAGATCTCGAAAAATGATCTGGAAGTCTCTCCGGAGACTTTCCCTGTCTCAGGAGATAGCGTCAGGACGGGGGCTTCCCGAATGACCAGCGGTTGATATTTGCCGGAAACCAGTGGAATCTTACCCGCGTAGAACCGGCTTTTGTTTTCAAGGGGGCCTTTCAGCCCCACCGTAAATGGTTTGAGTTCAATCTCGTTGCCGAGCTTCTGGAATCCGTTTGGATGAAGTTCAATCCCGTTGACGTTAAAGCGGAGATACAGGTCATCGGTGGTCATCCCGTTCTCGTCATCCGTATGGCTCTGAAACACATACAGGTTGAACCGGCGGGTATGCTTTTCAAGTACTTTATTGTAATCACGGACAATGCTCAGCATCCGTATCGCCAGGCCGCAGGCTCGGGCAACACTGTACCAGCCCTCCGGGGTCTCCTCTTGTTCGAATATGGAGAGAATCAGCGCATCCCCCTCGATGAATTCTTTGGCGGCATCGTATTCGAATAACACTTGGGTGATCGGGTCGAAAAAGTTAAGGCTGAAATAGGACGCCGGATTCAGGCCTTGTTCTTTCAAATGATACGTCAGGTCCGTAGATCCGCGAACATCCGCCTTGACGATGGTATGCCCGATGACCGGGTGCTCTTTTTTCTCCTGCTCGGCCTTCAGCAGAAAATCATACAGGGTCCGGTTTTCCTTGGACAGGGCGATGATCTTTTCGTCTACCGCCAAATGGACAGAGTTCATATACGTTTTCAAGTGGGACGCCATGGTCATGTCCCGGTAGTAGCGGAAAAACGCGGTCAGGAATTCGTAAACGTACACTTTTTGCTGCTTTGCGGAAATCCTTTTGGCCCTTCGGGCGACTTTGTGCAGGGGGGTCATTGAGAACGATTTCCCGTAAAAATTTTTGATACGCTCCAAACGCGCGGTGATCTGTTTTCGTGACGTGGGCTGGGTAATGTAGGTATGAACCTGGCGCGGCGTCAGTGGGGGGCAGTACTCCCGGTACACCGATGCCATTTCAAAAGCAGTGTTGATCAGTCTTGGCAGTTTTTCTTTTTTAAATTTCTTAAAGAATAGTTTGTAAATTTTTTTCTGGGCGCGGATCTGCTGTTTGAGTTCCTTCAGTTCCTCTTTAGGGGCTTTCTCCGAGCGGCGGCGGCGGTATTGCCGTTGGGTTCCCTCTGGATTGAATAGGACGTTGACGTTTTCTTCATTCATGAGCCAGGGATTCGGAGGCTTGTATAGGCTTCCTCTCGCTGTGGGTTCATCCGGTTCCGGAAGCAAATCGGTTGAAGGGTGAAGACCGATCTCTTCAAAAAAATTTTCAAGTAACATCGTCACCCGCTCGACGCTGTCCGGATCTTCGATGCGATTGTTCAGCAGAATGTAATGCTCCATGAGAGTCTCATCGTCAGTAAGTGATTCTGCATGGATCAACCGGTTTGTGAATATGTGCTCCGGAAGTGTGTTCTCCCTGCCGAAATTCGCTTCCCGTAATTCCATGATCCCCTTGCGCTGGCAGTTGACGAATATCTCGAGCAATTCATCACCGGCTTGCTGAAGAAGACGTCCCCGGCCCGTCCGGATCTGCTTGAGTTGCTCTTTGAGTTTCATGCTTTCGCTGGTGTCCCGGGTTTCATGATGAGGTGTCAGTTCCACCGAGCGGATGACGTGCTCGATATGCTTGATGACACGATCGAACTGGGTGCGAAGCTCATCGAAAATCAGTTTTGACACGGCCACCTGGGCCAGAAAATCGATCTGAATTTCCTTGCGGGATTTGGCGGTGTGGACCGCTGCGGTCAGAACAGCGGTGCAATCCTCTTTAAACCGTTCTTTTGCCTTGGTCCACTCAACGGCCCGGTCTGTCTTCAACATTTGTTGGGTGCCGGTATGCCGCGTCACAATGTAAAGCGCCGCCCGTTCAACGGATTGGATTAGTTGTTGACTCAGACGCACGTCGAAGTGAACGTTGTCAACACCGATAGCCAATCGATCAAGCGAGAACTGAACGTCATAGCGCTGAACCGGAAGACCGTCCGCGATGGATTGAATGGAAGATGCCATGGTTTGCTCACCTGAAGAAGATTTATAGGAATCGGCCCATTCCCCGCTTCACTCAAATGTTAATGATTACATAGCATTAATGGTCTATATTGTCTAACCTGGAAATGGCACGGAAATAAAATCGTGCGACAATTTTTTGAAACGCGATAATGCTGCTCAGAAGGTGAGATGTTCATCCGACGAGGTTATGGCGGGCTAAAATTCCAATCCATTCAGCCCCCCTGAGCAGGATTTCCGCGTTGCTTCAAAACGCAATTGGGAATGATCACGACAAACACGGGTGACAGGCACGGGTTTCCACCTTCGCCGGTGGCAGCTTCCATTTGCTGCGGACGGTGTTATGTTTACCGGACGGCAGCCATATGTTATGGGATGGCTGCAACGCGACCGGACGATTGACAACACCTCCGTGTCAGTCACGAACCATACCACTTCCGGATACGGCGGAAAGGGGGGCACACCATGGGAAATAACCATCTGCGTGTCGGGATCGGTTACGACGTCCATCGATTGGAAGGCGGGCGTCCGCTGATCATCGGCGGCGTCAAAATTCCGTTTGAAATGGGTCTTCAGGGGCACTCTGACGCCGATGTCCTGGCGCACGCCATCTGTGATGCCGTGCTGGGAGCAGCCGGTATGGGAGACATTGGGTGCATGTTTCCGGACACGGATCCGGAGTACCGTAACATTCGCAGCCTGGAGCTGCTGCGACGGGTGGTCGACATGACTCGCCGTGGAAAGATGCAGGTTGTCAACATCGACGCCACCGTCATGGCGGAAGCCCCGAAACTGGCGCCCTATCGGCAAGAGATGGAGGCGAAAATCGCCTCGGCCGTCTCCATGGACCACGGTCGCGTAAATGTGAAAGCAACCACCACGGAAGGCCTGGGATGGATCGGCCGGCGGGAGGGTATCGGGGCAATGGCTATTGCGCTGTTGACGACGATCGATGCGAGCGGCCCCGTCGGACCGCCCATTTCCGAATGATGTGAATGGCCGGGTGTGCCAGGCCGTGGTGGTCGATACCCACAAAAAACGCCAATTCTGCCGCCATCCGGGACAGATATAGGATCGAGATGGGTAGGATCCATAAGACCCCATCATAACGTCATGTCTTCTTTCCACCTGGTATCCGGTTTTGCCCCGAAAGGGGATCAGCCCGAGGCTGTGGAGATCCTGGCCGCTCGTCTTCTCAGCGGGCAGGAACACAACGTTCTACTCGGTGTCACCGGTTCCGGGAAGACCTTCACCATGGCCAACATTATCGATAGGCTGAACACACCCACCCTGGTGATTGCTCCCAACAAGACGTTGGCCGCCCAACTCTTCAACGAGTTCAAGTCGTTCTTTCCGGATAATGCGATGGAATACTTCGTCAGTTATTACGATTATTACCAGCCCGAAGCCTACCTCCCCACCACCGATACCTATATTGCAAAAGATTCGTCGATAAACGAAATGATCGACAAGCTTCGGCACTCCGCGACGCGATCGGTCCTGTCCCGGTCCGATGTGATCGTTGTCGCCAGCGTGTCCTGCATTTTCGGGTTGGGAGCGCCCGAGGACTATCTTTCCATGCGTGTGGATATCGAGACGGGAATGGCCCTGGATCGGGAACGCCTGCTCTCGGATCTCGTCAATATTCACTATAACCGGAACGACATGGATTTCTACCGCGGTGTTTTTCGGGTCCGCGGAGATCGTGTCGAAATCTTTCCGGCGGCCGAAGAAGACGTGGCCATACGCGTCGAATTTTTCGGAGATGAAATAGACTCCCTCTGCGAGATTGATCCGCTGCGGGGAACGGTTCGCCGGCGCATGTCCCGGGCGACGGTTTTTCCGGCGAGTCACTATGTGACCCGGCACAGCACCCGAAAGAAAGCGATGGATTCTATCCTTGGAGAGCTCAAGGAGCGGATTGCGTTTTTTAGAGACGGCCGGAAGCTGGTGGAGGCCCAGCGTATTGAGGAACGTACCCACTTTGATGTGGAAATGATCCAGGAGCTCGGTTTCTGCACCGGCATTGAAAACTATTCCCGACACCTGACAGGGAGGCTCCCCGGGGAACCGCCGCCGACCCTTTTGGATTATTTTCCGGACGATTTTTTGCTCTTTATTGACGAAAGCCATATTGCGGTACCCCAGCTCAATGCCATGTACAAGGGGGACCGGTCGCGGAAGCAGACGCTCGTGGAATATGGATTTCGGTTACCCTCGGCCCTGGACAACCGCCCGTTGCGCTTTTCAGAATTCAATTCCAAAGTTTCCAGAGTGGTATATGTGTCGGCGACCCCGTCCGACTATGAGATGGCGGCCTCGAAACACCGGCCGGTGGAGCTCATCGTCCGTCCCACGGGTCTCGTCGATCCGGAAGTGGAGGTCCGGCCGGCCGGAAATCAGGTGGATGATCTACTCGAAGAAAGCAGGATTCGCATCCAGCGCAACGAACGGGTACTGGTGACCACCCTGACAAAACGGATGGCCGAGGATCTCACAGAATACTACTCGGATCTGGGGATCCGCGTCCGGTATTTGCATTCGGACATCAAAACCCTGGAACGGATGGACATCCTGCGGGATTTGCGGCGGGGGGTGTTCGATGTGCTGGTCGGCATTAACCTGCTGCGGGAGGGGCTGGACATTCCCGAAGTATCCCTGGTGGCGGTTCTGGACGCCGACAAGGAGGGGTTCCTGCGATCCGCCCGCTCCCTGATCCAGACCTTCGGACGGGCGGCCCGGAACGTCCACGGGAGGGTTCTTTTGTATGCCGACACCCAGACGGCGTCCATGAAAAGGGCCATGGATGAGACCCGGCGGCGGCGCCGAATCCAGGAAGACTTCAACCGCCGTCATGACATCGTCCCGGCAACAATTCAAAAGTCGATTCCATCGGCCTTTGACGAGCTGTTTGACACCCATGCCGGGGACGGCACCGACGGTGTTGCTGAAAAGCAGGTCCCGTATGTGCCACTGGAAGAACTGGACAGCGTCATGGAGCGCCTCGAAAAAGAGATGCAGGAGGCGGCCCGTGCCCTTGAGTTCGAGAAAGCAGCCCAACTTCGGGATGAAATGCGGGCGCTGCGGAAACGGATTGTCTTTGAGGGATAATGCCATGGATCAACCTCAAAAATCGGCCACTCCCTTGCCTGATGGATTCCATGAGAAACTGACCCGGGCAACGCGGGATCCGGGCGTTTATGTCATGAAAGATGGAGCCGGCCATGTCCTGTATGTGGGAAAAGCCCGAGATTTAAAGAAACGGCTTGCCAGCTACCGAAAACCCGAGACGGCCCTTGATATCAAAACCCGGGTACTGATGCGAAAAGTCGCTGATCTGGAGACCATTGTTACCCGATCTGAGAAGGAAGCCCTCATTCTTGAGTCGAACCTTATCAAACGATACCGGCCAAGGTATAACGTTGATCTAAAGGATGACAAGCGCTATCCATCGCTCCGTTTGGACACCCGGCAGGATTACCCGAAGCTGACCATTGTCCGTAAGATTCAGAAGGACGGCGCCATGTATTTCGGTCCATTTGCTTCTGCACACGCCGTCCGGGAGACCCTCAAATTTATCGATAAGACGTTTAAGCTCAGAAAGTGCAAGCGTAGTGAATTCAGGACACGGACGCGTCCTTGCCTGCACTGTCAAATGCAGCGTTGCCTGGCCCCCTGCTGTATGGATGTCCATAAAGGCGATTACGACGATATCGTCAAGGAAGTGGTCCTGTTTTTGAAAGGCCGCACCCCGGAACTGATCCAGAAGGTCCGAATAAAAATGGAACAGGCGGGCGCTGTCCAGGACTTTGAACGGGCCGCCGCGTTGAGGGACAAAATGTTTGCCCTGGAACGGACACTCGAAAACCAGGTGGCTGTGAATACGGATTTTAAAGACCGGGATGTCTTCGGTCTTGCCAGAACCGACCACCTGGCCCTGATAACGTTGTTAACGGTCCGGGGCGGCTTTCTGATGGGCACCCGCCATTTTGAGTTTTCCGATCCTCTGTCCAGCGACGGGGAGGCTTTTAGCACCTTTCTTCGGCAATACTACGAGAAGGCCCCCGAACTGCCGGAAGAAATACTACTCCCGGTGGCAATGAGCGATCAGGCGTTGGTCGGCGATTGGTTGTCCGGGCTCAAGGGGACCCGCATCCGTCTGTTGATCCCCAAACGGGGAGAAAAAGCCGATCTGATGAAGATGGCCGCCCGGAATGCAAAAAAAACGGCGACGGAGCGATCCGAGGCCCTCATTTCTGAATTAGCGCTTCGGAACCGGCTGAAACAGCGTCTTCGGCTCATGCGTCGCCCGGACCGGGTCGAGTGCATCGATATCTCCAACCTCCAGGGTAGCGATTCGGTGGCCAGTATCGTTGTCTTTCTAGACGGGGCGCCCCGAAAGCGGTCCTACCGTCGATACCGCGTCCGGACCATCGATGGACCGGATGATTATGGCGCGATTGCGGAGATACTTGGACGGCGGTTTCAAAGGGAGACATCGCAACGGCCCCATCCGGATTTATTAATGGTCGATGGCGGAAAAGGACAATTGAACATGGCCATTGCGGTGCTTGAAGGATGCGGTCTTTCGGGACGTTTTGATGTCATCGGCATTGCCAAGCCGGACACCGCCAAGGGGGAGACCCTGGACAAAATTTTTATCCCCGGCCGCGCGGATCCCGTGCTCCTGGGCAACGACCGAAATCTCTTGCTGTTCCTGCAGCGCATTCGAGACGAGGCCCATCGGGTGGCGATCGGCTACCATCGCAAACGTCGTGGAAGCCAGGTCACCGCATCCATTCTCGATCACGTTCACGGCATCGGAACAAAGCGCAAGCGGGCCTTGCTGACACACTTCGGAAGCATTAAAAAAATCCGGGCAGCCACGCTCGAGGATCTGAGCGCAGTGCCCGGAATGAATCGTCCGGCGGCCGAGGCCGTCCACCGGTATTTTATTGACAACACTGAATGACCCCGCGGCTCTTTCACTCCTCAGAGCGTTTAAGATTCCGCTCGGGGATGCGGTCATCAAACAGATTGTTTCGTGTTGGAGCGTCTTCCGATGGATAGACGATTTTGATTCAAAACGCTGGCAATCGCGCCGGTATAAGGATCAATTAGGGGTCGAGGATTCAAGGGGTCGATGAACTGTTAAAAATGCTGATTAAAAGCCTTCGCAACAAACACTTGAACCCTTGGCCCCTCTTTTCTAACGAGTTCGGGACAGAACCAGAATTTTATAAGCGGCGCAGCCGCGTTTCATAAAATCGCGATACGATTTATCATGTAACGAAGCTACAGTTTGGCCAAAATCTCCACGAGTTCACGAACGGAATCGGCGGAGTGATTCAGGGCGGTCTGCTCAGCGTCGGTCAGTTGAATCTCAACGATGTCTTCGACGCCTTTTGCGCCCAGTTTGGCCGGCACGCCGATGAACAGGTTCTCAATGCCGTATTCCCCCCCCAGATAGACGGCGCAGGGGAGTATCTTCTTTTTATCCTTGAGGATCGACTCGGCCATTTCCACCGCGGCAGAGGCCGGTGCATAATAGGCGCTGCCGGTTTTCAGAAGGCTAACGATTTCAGCGCCGCCGTTCCGGGTGCGATCCACCAGTGCGTCGATACGATCCTCGGACATGAGTTCGGTGATCGGAATACCGGCAACGGTTGAATAGCGGGGAAGGGGAACCATTGTGTCTCCATGGCCGCCGAGCACAAAGGCATGGGTGTTCTCCACGGAAACGTTCAACTCCATTGCGATAAAGGCGCGAAAACGTGCCGAGTCGAGCACCCCGGCCATACCCAGAACCCGCTCCTTTGGAAATCCGCTGGCCTCAAAGGCGACGTGGCACATGGCATCGAGGGGATTGCTGACGATAATGAGGACGGCGTCCGGAGATAATTTGGCGATCTTCCCGGCCACATCTTTAATGATACCGGCGTTGGTGCTGATGAGATCGTCGCGACTCATTCCCGGTTTCCGGGGAATTCCGGCCGTAATGATAACGATGTCCGATCCTGCGGTCGCCTCGTATCCATTGGTTCCGGTGAGATGGGCATCGTGTTTTTCGATGGGTGCCGCTTCGGTCAGGTCCAGCGCCTTCCCTTGGGGGACGCCTTCCACAATGTCAACGAGCACGACATCACACAGGTCCTTTTCGGCCAGACGTTGGGCTGCGGTTGCCCCGACGTTGCCGGCTCCGACGACGGTTACTTTCTTGTCCATAATGGGCCCTCCCCTGCACAATCGTGAATAATGGAAAAAGCAAATACGACATGCACCGAACGCTGAAAACTTATTGATACCACACCCTAAATGAAAGTCAACAGATAAATGAACGTATTCAAATTGTTGACAATATAGCCAAATACGGGCTACTATAATAGACTTAAAAGACGTTGTTTTTTACCTTTGGGAGATGGAAAAACAGCGGGTGCCGTGATTCACCTGCTCCGGTCGGCAGCGAACGCGAAACGGCGCCGAACCGCATGAACGACCACGACCACGAAGACGAAACTGGAAAGGGGCCATGGATCTCGCGCAAAAAATCAAACGGCTGCTGCACGAAGCAGATCTGTACCGTTCACAGGGGTTACTGAACGAATCTCTGGAACGTTACACCGCGGCAACCGAGCTGATCCGCAAGGTCGGTCGAATTAAAAACAAAGAAAGCATTCTCAGGGGCATTGCCAAAAAAGCGCGGGCCGTCAAACAGAAACTCGACGCCTTCGAACAGGCACCGAAAACGCCCGAAATGTCCAAAGAGATACAGGATCTCATCAAGGATAAATTCTCGTTTGCTCCCGACGATACCGCCGGCGCGCTGGAGGGCGCCATCGCCCTGGCCAAGTTTGGCCAGTTCGAGCGCGCCCTCGATGAATTTCGGAACCTGTTGAATCTACCTGAAATTCGAATTCCAGCCGCGAAAAATGTTATCCGCTGCCATATCTCCCTGGAAGCCTATGACGAAGGTATCGAGGAATTTCAGAGCTGGAGCGCCGGAGGCGATTTTGAACCGGCACAGTTGGAAAACCTCCGGATCTTTTTTCAGGGCATTCTTGACAAGCGCGGCATTGATCGGACCGTCACCATGGTAGATGCTGCCACCATGGACTTTGACGGGGAGATCGAAATGATGGGACTCGACCCCGGTGATGCCTCAGAGATCGATGAGGATGAACTGTTGGATATCAGTTCCATCGGAATTTTCATGGATGACGGCCCTCAGCAGGGAGAACTGGTTGAGTTCGATGTCAGCTTCCAGTCCGGAAACGAGGTCAGTCTTCTCGTCCAAAACCGTGACAGAGCACTGGTGCAGCACTTATCCGTCGGTACGAAGTTGAGTAGCATAGAATTCTATTCACCCTTTGCCATGTTCAAAGGCTCGGGTGTTATCACGTCAAATACAAAAATTTCCACCGGCCCAAAACGTGGAGACTATAGTTTAGACATAAAAGTGACCAGCACGTAACCTAACGCTGACCGTGTAAACCACCAGTTTCTGAAGCCACGGAGTTTCACTTTTCGCGGAGCGGTTTAGAATGGCGACGATTAATTTGAAAACACGGGAGATCGAGGCTAAAATCGTCTACTATGGCTGCGGTCGGGGGGGCAAAACAACGAACCTTGAATACATATACAAAACATACAAGAAGCAGGTTACGGGCGATATGGTTTCAATCACCACCGAGGGGGACCGCACACTCTTCTTCGATTTTCTCCCCATCGGCCTGAGTAAAATCCGGGGGTTCGATGTCAAAATCCAGCTATACACCGTACCCGGGCAGGTCCAGTACAGCTCCACACGAAAACTGGTATTGAAAGAAGTGGATGGATTGGTCTTCGTCGCAGATTCCCTGAAAGTCCGGCGGGAAAAAAATATGATGTCTTTGAAAGACATGCAGAAGAATCTGAAAGAATACGGTTTGAGTATCTTTAAAATGCCCCTGGTGTTGCAGTACAATAAAAGGGATTTGGCTAACGAAGGCTTTCCCATGCTATCCATTGAACAGCTTGATCATGATTTGAATCGACAGCTAAAAGTCCCGACGTTTCCGGCCAGTGCTCTCAAGGGAGAGGGTGTCGGCGTCACGCTCAAGGAGTGCTTGAAACTGACACTGAAATCCCTCAAGAAGCAATTTCAGGAAGGATAAAAGGAATTCCAATGAACGAAGGGGTGGCTCTTTCGGGGAGTTTGAGTTTCCTGAGCCTGGGGGATCTTCTTCAGCTGTTCGGTTCCAACGGCAGCACGGGAGTATTGCGCGTTTACAGCTCTCACAGCCCGGAACCCGGAGTGATTTATCTGAAAAAGGGGAATCCTGTGAACGCATTCGCGGGTTCACAGACGGGAACCGAGGCCCTGTTTGCATTGTTCGGTTGGATCGAGGGGGAGTTTCAATTTACTATCCAGGAGATCACGGAAGAGAAGATCATTACAAAAGGACGAATGGAACTGATCCTCGACGGCCTCCGGAAGCTGGATGACGGCGAGGTCGAAAAGCTGGGTTCCGTGGCTTCCGACACGGAGGTTTCAGACATCGCGGCCTCGGATGAGGGGGGGCCACTGATCAAGGGACCGCTCGTCGATTACATGTACATTGTCGACGAAGAGGAATATTCAGACGGACAGGAGATCGTCAGGGAAAAAAAACACGGCAACTGGATTTGGGTCGTCGTTCAGGGTGTTGTTCAGGTTCTCAAGGACACCCCGGACGGTCCCATCGAAGTCGTTCGGCTTACCGACGGTTCGTTCATTGGCAGTATGGCGACCTTTACGGTGAACGGAAACATCCGCAGTGCCACAAACATTGCCATCGGCAACGTGTCTTTAGGTGTGCTGGACACCCAGCGCCTGTTTACCGATTTCTCAAATCTCACCCAGGGCTTCCGTAGATTCCTGCTGAGCCTGGACCGGCGGCTTCGGGAGGTTACGGATCGGGTCGTGGAAGTTCGAGGGCGACGAATTTCACTGGATGCCTGGGTCAAAGGCAGAAAGCCGGCAATTCGCCAGGGGAAACCGGAGAAGCGGCTTTTCATGATCACCGAGGGGAACGCCACAGTGGTCCGCTACACCGAAAACGGTTACATACCGCTGGCACGTCTTGACAGGGGGGATTTTTTCGTAGTGTACCGTTTTTCGATCTTGGGCACGAACCGCATTCGGCATCCATCTTTGCCTCTCCCGATTTGAAGATCAGCCAACTCGATCCGGAAGCCATTTTAGCTGAATACGAAGGCCTTCCACCCACCTTTAAAAAACTTATCGAACACATGGCCACCTGCATCTCTGTAACCACCAGGGTAGTGTGCGATACGCTGACGTCCGATGGGGCCGGGGGCTCAACCGGCGCTCCATAGCAGGACTAGAATCAGAAAAGGGACACCATGACAACAAAAGAAAAACGTAGGCATTATCGGGTCGACTCCCAGAATCTTCTGAACTATGCCTGCTATGACGAAAACGGTCATGTCGTCAAGCAGGGTATGGGAAGGACGCTGAATGTATCCGAAACCGGCATCCTGCTGGAAACCCACATTCCCATTGATTCCCAGTATGTCGTCGGTCTGACCATCGGATTCGAGGAAAACCTCATCAATATCAAGGGGAAGGTGGTGTACACCAAAGCCGGCAAGGATGGGAAATTCGAATCCGGGATACAATTCATGGAAAGTGACCCCGATACCAACACGCTGCTGAAAAAATTTATTACCGCATTCCGGGCCAGGGGATAATCCTCGTTGTTTCGACGCCCGCCGGAGGGATCTGACAGGGGACACGATCGGAACCCACACCCGATCCCCCCGCGCCCGCAGGTCGGCGGGTTCCCCTGTGTTCCCATGGGTTTCAATAACCTTATTATATAGGGGCGCCCTCGGCAACGGGCGCCCGTGATGCCTCAGTGAAGGAACTGAATATGATGCAAACTCCTGTTATTCGTACTGAATTTCCAGAATTGACATTATTTCAGCGCGGAAAGGTTCGCGATATTTACGATCTTGGTGATGCGTTGCTGATGGTTGCCACCGATCGCCTCTCCGCCTTCGATGTGGTCATGCCGACGCCGATACCCGACAAGGGAAAAATTCTTACCCAGATCTCGCTCTTCTGGTTCGATGTGATGAAATCCATGGTGGCAAACCATGTCTTGACCAGTGATGTCGGCGCCTACCCCGATGTCTGTCGGCCCTACGCGGAATCACTGGAGAGTCGCAGCATGCTTGTGCGGAAAACGCAGCCGCTGCCGATCGAATGCGTGGTTCGCGGCTACCTGTCGGGGTCCGGGTGGAATGCCTACCGTGAATCAAGCAGTGTCTGTGGTATCCGGCTGCCGGGCGGGCTTGTGGAATCGGATCGACTTCCGGAACCGATTTTCACGCCGTCGACAAAAGCCGAACTCGGCGAGCATGATGTCAACATCGATTTTCAGGAAGCTGCCGACATGATTGGAACGGAATTGACGACCCGGGTCAAAGATCTCAGCCTCGAAATATACGCCCGTGGTTCCCGTATCGCCGACGAACGGGGCATCATTATTGCCGACACCAAGTTTGAATTCGGCCTCGACGACGGAACGCTCATGCTCATCGATGAGGTGTTGACCCCTGATTCGTCACGCTTTTGGCCGAAAGATACTTACCGGTCCGGGGGTCCCCAGAAGAGCTATGACAAGCAGTATGTGCGGGATTACCTGCTGACCCTGGATTGGGATAAAACACCACCAGGGCCGGAGTTGCCGGAGGCCGTTGTCGACAACACCCGGGATAAGTATGTCGAGGCGTTTGAGCAGCTGACCCAGAAGGCCTTCACCCCTTAACGGCAATTTTCAATCAGCGAAACCATAACCTACCTGCGGCAAATCGCCCGTTACGGCTCAGTGTGCCGTTATGAACCCCATGCGTCTCGAAACCGTTGGCGTCGACCGGATCGATCCGAACACCGACGCCTGTCGCATTACCACGAAACAGGGGATCGATGCTCTGGCAGATTCCATTCGGGAAGTGGGTCTGTTGAATGCTCCGATCCTCGCGGAGGGTCCAACCCGATACCAGGTGGTGTCCGGATACCGTCGTGTTGCGGCCTGCAGGCAGCTGGATATCCCAGGGATCGTGGTGCGGATCATGGCCCCTGAAGCGACATTATTGGACCGGGCGAAAGTCGCCATCACAGAGAATCTGCACCAGCGCTCCTTGAACCTGATCGAGCTTTCCCGGGCCTATGCGCTGCTTTTCGATGCCACCGAGAGGCCTGATGAAGCGGTCCGCGTCGCTGGCGGTCTCGGTCTGCCGGGCAATCTCGAGTACATGGAAAAAACCAGTGATCTATGTGGCATGGCGCCTGTCGTTCAGCGGAGCATCCTGTCCGGTTCGATAACGCTGCCCATGGCCATCGAGTTGAGTCATCTGCCGGCAGCGGTGTCCGAGGCGCTGGTGGCGCTTTTTCTAAATTTAAAACTGAGCCTCAATCGCCAGCGTGAAACCTTGAGGCTGTTTCGAGAAATTGCCCGACGCGACGGGATACCCCTGGCAGATCTTATCGATGCGGCGGTCTCCGGTCTGGGTACGCGCCATGATGAGCGTGGCAGTGCCGAAATGTCACGACGGTTGTTGACCCATCTGAAACGTCGGCGCTATCCCAATATCATGACGACCGAGGAGGAATTCCAGCGGCTGGTCCATCGTCTTCGTCTGGGGGAGGGGATCAAACTGGTACCGCCCAAACACTTCGAGGGGACCACCTACAGGCTCGAAGTTGGATTCGATTCGCCCGGAACCTTGCAGCGCCGGTTGAAACGCCTGGTTGGGCTTGTGGACGACCCCGGGTTGGTGAGGATTCTCAAGAGGGACTTTTGACCGGGCGGTCAGCCCGGAGGCCATCCGGGAACCGACGCCGGTCTCTGAACAGGGATTCAAGACGGTCGGGTTAATCTCCGATAAACGTATAGCGGATAATCAATTCCAGATACACATACACCAGGAAAAAGACCGTTCCGATAAACATCACTGACAGATACCAGATGTTTAGTTTGTGTCGCCGCTGTTGTTTGGGATCGACGTACACAACATGCCCGCATTTTGTGCACCAGGTTCGCTCTTTCTCTATCTGAACGACATTTCCGCACTTGCATGTCACATCAACGGGGGGAGATTCGGTCATTGCATCCTTTCACAACAGTCTGGGGTGTCTCAGTGCTTGGGGGCGTTGTCCTCCGGTTCGTCATTCCGCTTCGGCTTGGGGCTTTGCACTTTGAAAAATGCGACAGTGTCGGGTCGTGACAGATAGTACACCGTCATGCCGAAAAGGATGCAAACAAACAGCGAAAGAACGAAGAGATCGATTTTCCCGATGCTGATAAACAGAGAAAACCAATACAGATAATACATCATAATGACGATGTTGCCGTAGACGCATAGGATCCGAGCCCAATTTTTGAGACGTACCACAAAGTAGCAGATCATCACACTGATCGCCAGTTGCTGGAGGAACATCTCCCTGGGGATCTCTTTCTGGAACGTTAAATAAAACAGGACAAAATGGCCTGCCCAGGACAAAAACAGGAAGACAATTCCGTATCGTGCGTTTTTCGGCAGGTACGAGAATTTGCTCGGTTCCTTAAATAGATTGATCAATTCCATCAATATCACTCCTTGCATCGGAGTGCACCTTAGGCAAAAACGGCGATGGTGTCAATGTGAAAAAAAAGGACTGAAATAATATTTAAATTATTGATATAATTATATAATACTAGAACCTTGGCACGTCCTGGAAAATCCTTTTTAAATTAAATAACAAACATCTCAAAAAATGAATATTTTTTTCTTGACTAAAATAAAATTATCAACTATCCCTCTTTCAAAGAATAAATCATATTCAGAAAATTATGGGAATCCAGGAGCGAAAAGAGCGGGAACGGGAGCGACGTCGGCAGCAGATTATCGTTGCTGCCAAACGCGTGTTTTCCGAAAAGGGATTCAACAAGGCGACCATGGAGGACATCGCCAAGGAAGCGGAGCTGAGCCCTGGCACCCTTTACCTTTATTTTAAAAACAAAGACGAGCTGTATGCGTCTCTTTCCTTAAGAATCCTGCAATATCTGAACATCCGCCTGGACCATGTGGCCAAGCAGGAGGGGATTTCCACGGAAGAAAAAATCGAAGCGCTCAAGGAAGCGATGTTCGATGTGTATGATTTTGACCCTCTTGTGACCATCAACATGTTCCACCTTCAATCCAGCGAAACCTTGAGAAACCTGTCCCCCGAGTTGCTCGATGAAATCAAGGGACTTTCCCGATCCTCCTTGGGAACAATTTCAGACATATTTCAGGAAGGTATCTCAAACGGCATTTTTATCGATAAACACCCGGTGGCGCTGGCCGATATTCTCTGGTCGCTCTTCTCCGGGGTAGTTCTCTGGGAGGAAAGTAAAAAGATCATCGACGGCGGCAAGGACTACATGAAACAGACACTTGAAACCGCCTTCGACATTTTCGGCAGGGGCATCAGTAAATCTGTGGCATAGGGAGCCAGTCGCCGAAAGCGCATATTTTGACTCCCGCTGCCGGCATGCCGTCTTTTTAATCTAAAAACTATTAGGAAAGGAGGTTTTTCGAGGGGGACGTCGTCACCACCCGAAACCACGAGCACCAATAACCTATAAGGAGGGAGAGAGATCGATGGCCGAAAAAGAAGTAGTCGAAACATCTGAAGCTCAAATTGCCGTACACTGGGGGGAAGAGGAGTACTATTATCCCTCACCAAAATTTATCGCCCAGGCCAATATGACCGATGAAGAGGTCTACGACCGGTTCAGCCTGGATAACTTTCCGAACTGCTTCAAGGAGTACGCAGATCTTCTGGACTGGTACGAGTACTGGGACGAGATTCTCGATTCCAGCGATGCACCCTGCTACAAATGGTTCAAAGGCGGCAAAATCAACGCCAGCTATAATTGTATCGATCGTCATTTGGCGGAATACAAAAACAAGACCGCCATCCATTTCGTACCGGAGCCGCTCGAGGAAGGCTACCAGCACATCACATTCCAGGAGCTTTACGTGCGCGTGAATGAATTTGCGGCCCTGCTCCGGGATTTTGCCGGCCTCAAACGGGGGGACCGGGTGACCCTGCACATGCCGATGATTCCGGAACTGCCCATTACCATGCTGGCCTGCGCCCGCCTGGGCGTCATCCACAGCCAGGTGTTCGGCGGATTCAGCGGCCGTGCCTGCGCCGACCGGATCGTTGACTCGGGAAGCCGGGTATTGATCACCGCCGATGCCTATTACCGCAGCGGGACGCTCCTCGATCACAAGCAGAATGCGGACATCGCCGTGGATCTGGCCGGAAAAGACGGGCAGACGGTCGATAAGGTCCTGATCTGGCAGCGATACACCGGCAAGGCCTCCAGCCCCACACCGATGGTCGATGGACGGGATTTCTTTGTCAACGAGGAGTTGCAAAACTTTTACGGCGCCCGCGTGGAGCCCGAAAAGATGAACGCGGAGGATCCGCTGTTTCTGATGTACACCAGCGGCACCACCGGTAAGCCCAAGGGCTGCCAGCACGGCACCGGCGGCTACCTGGCCTACACCGCCGGTACGTCCAAGTACGTACAGGACATTCATCCCACGGACGTCTACTGGTGCATGGCCGACATCGGCTGGATCACCGGCCACTCCTACATCGTTTACGGGCCGCTGGCCATTGCCGCCTCCACGGTGGTTTACGAAGGGGTTCCCACCTATCCGGATGCCGGCCGCGCCTGGCGGATCGCCCAGGACCTGGATGTGAACATTTTCCACACCGCTCCCACCGCGATCCGGGCACTGCGGAAAATCGGCCCCGACGAACCGGCCAAGTATAATTACGAATTCAAGCACATGACCACCGTGGGCGAACCCATCGAGCCCGAGGTCTGGAAATGGTACCACAAGGCTGTCGGCCAGGGCAAAGCCGCCATTGTCGACACCTGGTGGCAGACCGAAACCGGCGGATTTCTCTGCAGCACCCTGCCGGCCCTCCAACCCATGAAACCCGGCAGTGCCGGCCCTGGCATGCCGGGCATCCACCCGATCCTGTACGACGATGAAGGCAACGAGGTGCCGCCGGGCACCGGCAAGGCCGCCAACATCTGCATCCAGAACCCCTGGCCGGGCATGTTCCAGACCATCTGGGGCGATCGGGATCGATTCGTGGACACGTACTTCGCGCGGTACTGCAAGGATCCCAAGAGCACCAAATGGCAGGACTGGCCGTACATGACCGGTGATGCCGCGGTGATCGCAGAAGACGGATATGTCCGTATTCTCGGCCGGATCGACGACGTGATCAACGTGTCCGGGCACCGCCTGGGCACCAAGGAGATCGAGTCGGCGTCCCTGGTGGTGGAAGAGGTGGCCGAAGCGGCCGTCATTCCGGTGAACCACGAGATCAAGGGCAAGGAGGTGGAGCTCTACGTCGCCCTGAAACCCGGTTTCGAAGCCAGCGACGCACTGGCCAAGAAGATCTCCGATGCGGTCTGCGACGAAATCGGCAAGATCGCCAAACCGCGCATGGTCTGGATTGTCAAGGACATGCCCAAGACCCGCTCCGGCAAGATCATGCGCCGGGTGCTGGCCTCGATTTCCAACAACCAGGATGAAGGGGATGTCACCACACTGGCCAACCCGGAAATCGTGGCGGAAATCAAAAAGCAGGTTCAGGGTTAGTCGCGGAACGTGGTGCGGCCGGGGGCGCCGAACCGGCACCTCCCGGCCTGTCACCAACACCAAAGCGACCAAGCATAACCGCATACCGAACGTTAAAACCTGTTGAGCGGGATTCGGTTCCGCCGGCAACAGGACCCGAAGGGAGGTGGTAGCTGCAGGCCAGATGCTGGGATAGCCTAGTTTTCAATGTCACTACCGGAAATCCGGTTCAATTTTGTCTCTGATCCCACAGGAGGGAAAAAAATGAGTGGAGCCACTTGGGTCTACATAATGCTGGGCATTTACATTGTCTACTGTTTTTACTGGGGGCTCAAAGGCTATTTTACGGAAAAGACCTCCTCCGGCTACACTATCGGTGGCCGGTCGATTCCGATGATCGCCTTTCTTCTGGCGGCAACGGCAGCGTCCTTTTCCGGGTGGACCTTTATCGGGCACCCGGGCCTGATTTGGCGGGACGGCCTTGCCTATGCCTTTGCCTCTTTCTACGTACTGACCATTCCCATTACAGGAACCTTCTTCGCCAAACGGAACTGGTTGTTCGGCAAACGCTACGGGTTCATCACCCCCGGCGACATGTTTGCCTATTACTACAACAATGAAGTTATCCGCTGGCTGGTCGTGCTCACCGCGTTCCTGTATGCGATGTTTTATTCAGCGGTTCAGCTGATGGCAGCCGGCGCGCTTTTCCAGGTGGTCGCGGGCGTACCATTTACCTTCGGCTGTATCTTCCTGGCGTTCGTCGTTTGGTTCTATGTATGTACCGGTGGTTTGCGGGCGAGCACCTGGGTCGGCGTGATTCAGTTTGTGCTGCTCGTCGGCGGTATCATCATTCTCGGCGCCTACGTTCTGGCCGAGTTCGGCGGCTGGTCGAAGTTCGCTACCCAGGTCAATGCCCTCGAGGCCAAATACCTCGAGGTTCCGGCGGTCATCAAGTTCGTCAAGCAGGGCGGCGGCTGGACGGCGGTCATGATTCTGACCTACATGTTTGCGCTCATGGGCATCCAGTCGTCCCCGGCGTTTACCATGTGGAACTTTGCCAACAAGAACCCGAGGCCGTTCCCCTGGCAGCAAGCCTTCATGTCCACCTTTGTGGTCGGCTTTGCCCTGTTCTACTTCTCCGCCTTCCAGGGTATGGGCGCCAAGGTTCTGGAACTCCAGGGTGTCGAGGCCTTCGTGGGCATTACCAACAGAACGGCCGTACCCACCCTGATGCAGCAATTCCTGCCGCCGTTCATGCTGGGTGTGGTGTTCATCGGCGCCATTGCGGCCATGCATTCCACGGCCGCCCCGTATATCGGCACCGGTGGTTCCATCCTGCTTCGTGACGTCTACTGGCGCTACATCAAGAAGCAGCAGGCTAGCCATACCGAGCAGATCTGGGTCAACCGCATCCTGACCACCTTCCTGACCGTCGCGGCTCTGGTGGTGGGTATGACCTCCAAGGCGGCCCTGGTTATGTTGGGAGCTCTGGCAACCGCCTTTGGCTTTGTCATGTACATTCTGCTCATGGGTGTCAACTGGGGATTCCGGTGGCCGGCCATTGGATCGGTACTCGGTGTGATTGCCGGTATGCTGGGCGTGTACGCCACCTACGGGATTCCCGGCATCAAATACCCGCTGTCGATGCACTCGGCGGCGTGGGGCACCGGCATCGGTCTCCTTGTCGCCTATCTCTGTCGATTCCTCGGCTTCAAGGACAATCCTGAAACCATTGAACGGCAGGCGGAGATGCGGGCCTGGATGGATAGTATTGACAGCCCGAGCGAGTCCGGCAGGAAGTGGCGGAATGCCATGAAAGTCATTGTACCCATTTGGTACTTCTTCGCCATCGGTCCTGCCTGTATCCTCGGCAACTCGGCATTCTCCTTCTGCGGGTTCCCACCGCTCTGGTCCTGGCAGATCTTCTGGTGGATCATCGGTATCGTGATGATGTGGGCCCTGTGTTTTAAAGCGGAAATGGCCACCATCACAGAGGAACAGCTCGAGCGTGCAGACAAAGAGCTCAATATCGTGGTCAAAGAGGCTTAATCCGCACAACTCAAAAGGAGGCACGATACCATGAAATCCGAAGACTTGACGATGATTATTCTCGTCGCATTCTCCATCCTATGGACTGCCGGATTCGGAATCGGCATATTTGGATGAATCTCATAAACACCTGAACGGTCGAAGGGGGCAACGCCGGTTGGTGTTGCCCCCAACGGCCTAGCATTTTCCGTTCGTTCCCGGGTGTCGGCCCGGAACAGAGTGTGCCCCTGATTACTGAAACCGCTGATCCAAGCCCGATCTTGACGTGCGATTCCGGATATTTTATGAATAGCACTGCTTGGCGATGGGTTTGTTGCGGTCCGGGGTTGCCTCTTACATTCCTGTATTCTCCATAGAGCTCCCCGCATTCGAAATCAGACCCCATCGTGTGATCATTAAATCCATGGGACGGTTCCCGGAGCTATAAACGTCTATGTCGCACAGAATCCTCATCGTCGACGATGAGCCCAACATCGTTGTGCCGCTGCAATTCCTGATGGAACAAAAGGGATACCATGTCCGGATCGCCGAGAATGGTGAAGAGGCCATCGAGGCCATCTTCCGATTCCAGCCGGATCTTATTTTGCTGGACATCATGCTCCCGGGGATCAACGGATTCGAAGTCTGCCAGACGGTGCGGGAACACCGAAACCTCGGGGACATCAAAATCGTGCTGGTGACGGCCCTGGGGCGGGAAGTGGACATGGCAAAGGGGATGGCACTGGGAGCCGATGCTTACATTACAAAGCCCTTTTCGAACTCGGAAATTGTGGAGCGCGTCCGCGAGCTGCTGAAAGAAGGGGAATGAGAGCCGGTAATCAATTCTGGTGGTTTGCCCTGATATCGATTGCCGTCACCCTGGCGATCATATCGAGCATCAGTATTTTCTTCTGGCGGCAATTGACCCCGGATGCCCAGTCGCTATTGATCGACATCATCAAAGATGACTTCGGCTATGTGTTTGCCGTGGTGTTTCTGATTATAGCCGGCCTCGGGTTCGCCCTGGACGGCATTTTTCACACCTATATCCTGCCGGTGATCAAGCTCAAAGAGGAAGTCAGTATCATCAATTCGGCAAACCCTGCCCATCGCATCCAGATCGAAGGCAATCGAGACGTCCTGGGTCTGGCGGCCGGTATCAATGAAAGCGCAAATCGATACCAGACGCTTCACCGGGAAGTTGAACAACGGATTGCCGACGCCAACGCAGAAATCGATGCTGACAAGAATATCCTCGCCGCCTTTGTGGCTGAACTCCCCGAAGGGGTCATCATCTGCAACGTTGACGGACAAATACTGCTATACAATCGGCAAGCGAAAACCCTCTTAACCGGAGATCATGGGAATGGGGCAGGGGAGGCGGCTTCCGAATCCGGTAAATTCATCGGCTTGGGCCGCTCGATATTCGGCCTCATCGACAGGAATCTCATTCTGCATGTGCTGGATGAGATGGTCGGCAAGCTGAAGCGGAAAGACGCCGATGCATGCGCGTATTTCGCGCTGGTCGAAGAACCGTCACGGTCGCTTCGCGTCGAGGCGGTCCCCGTGCTCAATCCGCGCGGTCAGTTGCACGGGTTTATCCTCATATTGTTCGATATCACCCGTCGCCTGGAATCCAGCACCCGGACCAGCAGTATGTTTCAGTCCCTGGTGCAGCGAAGCCGGGCCTCTCTGGCGAGCATCCGCTCTGCCATCGAAGCGATCCTGGAATATCCGGAAATGCAGACCGATCAACTCCAGCGTTTCCGAAACATTATCCACAAGGAAGCCGTCGATTTAGGCTGCTTTCTGGACAAAAAAGCCAATGAATTCCCGGATCACCTGCGTACCCACTGGCCCTTGGTCCGAACCGGTGCCAAAGGATTCCTCGAAACGATCCGGCAAAAAGCGGAAAGCCGGCTCGGCGTGCGCCTGGATATGATCCATTGCGATCCGGACACGGCCGTCAAAATCGACACCTATTCCTTGCAGCTGGCGCTTCTGTTCCTGTTGGCACAGCTTCAACGCATTACCGGACAAAGTGCGTTTAACTGTGAATTAAGAAAAAAGGAACGCCTCGTACACTTGTATTTTATATGGGAGGGACGCCCGCTCCGGGAAGCCATGCTCCACCAGTTGGAAGAACAGGTGCTGTCCGTCGGGGATGAACGGATTCCCATGCAGTTGAAGACGGTCATCGGTCACCACGAGGCCGAACTATGGTCCCATTCCCGGCGTCACGACACGGATCAGGCCTATATCCGCCTGGTGCTGCCATCGGTGGTAGACACCATTCAAACCATCCGTGGCCATCACATCACCTTGCTGCCGGAAAGCCGACCGGAGTTTTATGACTTCGACCTGTTTCATCAGCCGGGACAGATCCCCGAGTTGGAAGACTGTCTCCTGACCGAGCTGACCTACACCGTGTTCGACACCGAGACCACCGGCCTGAATCCGACCGGTGGAGATGAAATCATTTCCCTCGGCGCCGTTCGGATCGTCAACGGTCAGTTGCTGGGCGACGATGTCTTCGATCAGCTCGTCAATCCCCAGCGCTCCCTGTCCCGGGATTCTATCCGTATCCACGGCATTCAGGAGGACATGTTGATCGACCAACCGACTATCGAAACCGTCTTGCCGCTGTTTCACCGCTTCGCCGAAGGCACCATTCTTGTCGCCCATAACGCGGCCTTTGACATGCGGATGCTGCAGGTCAAAGAAGGACCCACGGGGGTCCGATTCATCAATCCGGTGCTCGACACCATGCTTTTGTCGGCCATTGTCCATCCGGCCCAGGAAAGCCACAACGTCGAAGATATCGCGCTGAGGATGGGCATTAGCATCATTGGAAGACACACGGCCCTTGGCGATGCCATGGCCACCGGTGAAATATTTTTAAAATTGCTCCCCCTGCTGGCCAAACAAGGGATTCAGACCTTGAAAGATGCCATACTGGCAGCGGAAAAAACTTATCTTGCGCGGAAAAAATATTAGAATGAACGGGTCCATAAAAAAACTTCTGGCTGGTTCGGAACCCTTTTCCAGTCTCCCCAAGGAAGAAATCCAGCGGTTGGCCGGGCACGTCTCGCGAAAAAGAATCGAAGCGGGAACCTTGCTGGCCCATCAAAACAAGTCCGGCGTGGATGGGGTGTATCTGATCGAAAGCGGCCTGATCGAACTCTATTATGAGCAAAACGGGGGGAAAATACTGTCCGGGTATTTGAAACCCGGCGAACTGTTTGGGGGAATATCCATTCTAATGAACGGGGGCATTGCGCTGCGAACGGTGCGTGTGGAAAAAACGGCGGCATGTATGCGCATCCCCAAGTCCGAATTTTTAAACCTCTGTACCCGGTTTCACACCTTTAACGAATATTTTGTGGATACGTTCAGCAAACGGATGCTGGATGAATCCTATGCGGCCATCGTTTCCGCCAGCCAGGCCTTTCTGTTTCTGTCCGGTGTGGTACCTTTTTCATTTCTTCCGGAGGAAGAACTCGAGCGGGTCGCCGCGGAATTGGCCATTGTGCATTATCCGAAGGACACCCTCATGGCCGTTCAGGGACAAACCCGCATCGAGTATCTGTACATCATTCAGCGGGGTGCCGTCGAACGATACTACGAAGAGGATGAGAAAAAATCCCTGCGCGGGATTATCGGGGAAGGAGATGTGTACGGGGGGATCGCCCTGCTGCTCAATGACGGGATTTCGGTGAGGACCCTGAGCACCCAGGAGATTCCTATTTCTACATCCTGCCCAGGAAGCGTTTTCTGGACCTCTGCCGTCGCTATCACGTATTTTCCGATTATTTCACCGACACCTTCGGCAAACGGATGCTGGACAAATCCTATGCTTCGATTATCAAGCGAACCGCTCAGCCACAAGTGGACACGGCATCCTTTTTCAACCAGCCGGTGTCCACGCTGTACTCCGACAATATCGTCTCCTGCTCCGCAGAATCCACGATCCAGAGCGCTGCTCTGGAAATGAGCCGCCGGCATTGCAGCTCAATTCTCATAACCTCCGAGGAAGGGGATTATCTGGGGGTGGTCACCGACAGCGATTTTCGGAGCAAGGTTATCGCCCAGGGGTTGCCGATCCACCATCCGGTGTCGGAAATCATGTCCCAGACGCTCTACGGAGTTTCCGCTGAAGCGCCGGCATTTGAGGCGATGATGGAGATGCTGGGAAAAAACGTCAAACATCTGGCCGTCAGCGACAACAGCGGCAAGATGGTCGGGGTGATCACCAATACCGACATGCTGGCCGCCCAGGGTCATTCCCCGTTCTTTTTACTTCGGGAAATTAAAAGCGCCCTGACACCCGAAGAAGTTTTCAATAAACATGGCCAACTTCCGAGCATTCTGCGAAACATCATCAGCGCGGGCGCGAAATCTCAAAATGTGAATGCCCTGATTACGACCATATCGGACGCCATTCTCAACCGTCTCATTCAATTTGCCATTGAAAAATTGGGACCACCGCCATGCCCCTTTGTATTTCTCGTGCTTGGCAGTGAAGGACGCATGGAACAGACGCTCAAGACGGATCAGGATAATGCCCTGATCTATGATGAGACCGGCGGAAGCCAGGCGGACACCTATTTTATAAAATTCGGCGAACAGGTATGCGACTGGCTGAATTCCGCGGGATACGCATTCTGTGAGGGCGGCGTAATGGCGAAAAATCCGAAATGGTGTCAGCCCCTTCCGGTCTGGAAAGACTATTTCTCCACGTGGATCCGAAAGGCGGAAGGCGAAGCCCTGCTTCAGGCCAGCATCTTTTTCGATTTCCGGGGAGGTTACGGCGAACAGGACATGGTCGACGCGCTGCGACGCCATATGTTCCGTTCCCTGAGCGGTTGGGCCGGCTTTTTTCGACATCTCACCGAAAACGCCCTGTTTTTCAAACCACCGATCGGGTTTTTCAGGAACTTCGTGGTGGAGTCGAGGGGAGAGCATCGGAATACCTTTGATATCAAAAGCGCCATGATGCCCATTGTCGATTTTGCCCGGGTCCATGCCCTGCACAACGGTATCGAGGTCACCAATACGCAGCAGCGACTGCAGCAATTGCATCTGAAAAAGGTGCTGAACCAACAAGAATACCAGGAACTCGATCAGGGATACAGTTTCCTGATGCATCTCCGATTTGCGCGGCAGCTGACCGCCATTGCCAACGAACGCGAGAAACCGGATAATTACATCAATCCCAAACTTCTATCCCGTATCGAACAGACAACGCTTAAGGAGATCTTCAAGCGGATCGAAAAGTTCCAGTCAAAATTAGCCTTTGATTTTACCGGGGTCGCCTGATAGATGGGAGATCCGATAACAACGTCGGTATTCCAATCCCGTGGATGGATATCGCGCATGCATGAAAGTGGCAGAGAGATCGGAATCGGTATCGACGTTGAATAGAACCATGCTGTTACGATACCGGTACCGATACCGACAGCGATCCCGATCGCGAACAGACGAGAGTGGGTAACCCGTCTACCCTATGATCGACACCATCGCCGTTCATATAAACGTTTCGCTATGTTATTCATTTCAACCGGGGAGGAACGCACATGCCTACGGTGACCATCTCCCGGCAGTTTGGCGCCGGTGGGAAAACATTGGGCCGTTCCATCGCCAAACATCTTGGATATCAGTTCATTGACAATGAACTGATACAGATGGTCGCCCATAAAGCCAAAGTGTCTGTCAATTGGGTGGAATCCGTCGAAAAAGAGGCCGGCGGCCGGCTGCAGAAATTTGTCTCCCGGTTGGTCTCCAAGAGCCTCATAGAAAAGGTGCTCGGAGATGAACGTGGCTACATTGACGAAGAGGTATATGTGGATCTTCTCCATCAGGTGATCCAGCAACTCGCCGATGAGGACAATGTGGTCATTCTGGGCAGGGGGAGTCAGTACATCTTAAGAGAACGTGCCGATACCATCCACATTCTGCTCACCGCGGAAAAAAGCGATCGGATACGGTTCATGGAGGAGCATTATGAATTGGCTCCATCCCAGGCGGCCAGAGCCGTGAATCTCGAAGACCGTCGGCGGATCCACCTGTACCGGAAATTCGGCAGGGAAGATTACGACGGCCCCCATCTCTATCACCTGGTCATCAATATGAGCCAGGTACACATCGATAAAGCCTGCCGATTGGTATGTGTGCTCGCACGACGCACGGGATAGACTGAGATGCCCATCTCCGTGCTCTACGTGAACCCGGCGGTCATGGATGCACCGGCCGTTGGGCAGATTCAATCCGCCCTGCAGCTTTCCCCGGTCCCTGCAAAAACGCCCGACATCGTGTATGAGGCGGTGTCCGCCGCGGCGGATCCGGTCCAGCAGGGAAAAGAGATCCTGTATCTGACCCGCAACCGGGGGGCCTTCGTTCGGGACTGCCCGGGGACACGCAACTATACGTGCTGTGGATACCGGATTCTTCATGTGGGAACCTACTGCAGCATGGACTGCTCCTATTGCATCCTCCAGACATACTTTCATCCTCCGGTGATGCAGTTTTTCGTCAACCATGACGATCTGTTTTCCGAGTTGAAGGCCGTTTTCCAGGAACATCAAATTTCCAGAATCGGTACCGGCGAATTTACCGACAGCCTCATGTGGGACCGTTGGACAAATCTTTCACCGAAACTCATCTCCCGATTTTCCGGCCAGAACCGGGCGGTTCTGGAACTGAAAACCAAAACGGCCCATGTGAATCGGCTTAAGGATCTGGACCATCGTAAAAAAACCGTTCTGGCCTGGTCCCTCAACACCGATCGGGTGATTCATTCCGAGGAACGCCGGACAGCCGCCATCGATGCCAGGCTCGATGCCGCTGCCCGGTGCGCCGAATGGGGTTATCCGCTCGGTTTCCACTTCGATCCCATGGTTCTCTACAAGGGGTGCGAGACGGATTACCGAAACCTGGTGAACCGGCTGTTCAACCGGATTCCGCCGCACCAGATCGCCTGGATCAGCATGGGGTCCTTCCGGTTCCCACCGAGTCTGTTGCCCGTTGTGGAACACCGGTTTCCGGCCTCCAACATTATCTACGGGGAGTTCGTGAGGGGTTTGGACGGCAAGATGCGGTATTTTAAGCCGTTGCGTATCCGGCTGTATCGACGTGTTGTGAACGAGATCCGACGACGGGCACCGGAGGTCTTGATTTATTTTTGCATGGAGGATGATGAGGTGTGGCACCAGACGATGGGATTCACGCCGTCCGATCGCGGCGGTCTGAATGCCATGCTGGATGGCAGCGCCGTTACCCACTGCGGACTGGATGCCGCTTTACTGAAATAAGCCGCCTGTCTTCGAGAAACCGATCGCATTGCTTTAGCGATTGTCAGAATTCCGTTCCAATTGGTTTCGGGACACGTATTATCGCAGAGCCGCAGAGGACGCAGGGGTGATGTCACTTTTTGCTTTTCGCCGACCCTTCGAGGGCCTCAGGGCGGGTAGGGCGAAAAGCAGAAACAGCACGGAACATAGTTATGGCAAGTGCTATAAAACAACGTATCGCCTCTGCGTGCTCAGCGTCTCCGCGGTAATCGTTGCATCTTGGGTAAACCTCATGTGCCCTGGCTTAAGAATTTTCTACTGTCGCATCACAAGCGTATGGCTGATACTGTTGGCTATGGCGGCCCCCGCGGCCTCCGCGGAGCAGTGGGGCTATGTGCGTTGGGTTTATGACGGCGATACGGTTATTTTGTCGGATGATCGGCGGGTGCGCTACATCGGGATCAATGCACCGGAGATGGCACGGGAGCAACACCCTGCCGAGCCGTATGCCAAAGCCGCCACGCGAGCCAACAGAGAATTGGTTTACCGCAAGCGGACCCTTTTGGAAGTCGGGCGCGAGCCTGCGGACAGGTACGGGCGGATTCTCGCTTACGTGTTCCTTCCGGACGGCCGATTTGTCAACGAAGCGCTTGTCCGTTCCGGGGTCGCCGTGGTGTTGCCGAAAGCTCCCAATTTAAAATATGAAAAACGGTTGCTTGCAGCTCAGCGAAAAGCGATGTCGGCAGGGAAGGGGATGTGGCATAACTGGCGCCACTGTCGGACCAGACTCGTCGGCAATGGTCGCTCGAAACGATTTCACCATCCCTCATGTTCCCGGGCGGCCCGAATCCACCCCAAAAATCGGGTGCTTTTTGAAAACCTCTGGGACGCATTCTGGGACGGCTATGCTCCGGCCAGAGGGTGTTTTCCGACTACTCCTTGGCTGCGCCGGCCTCCTCGATGATCTTCTGGGCCAGCTGGGCCGGCACTTCATCATAGTGGGCGAAGGTCCATGAATACATGCCGCGGCCGCCGGTCATGGAATTGAGATCCGGGGCGTAGGTGAGAAATTCCGCCATGGGGACATTGGCCTTGATGATCTGATTCTTTCCCTTGCTGTCCATTCCCAGGACGCGACCGCGCTTTCCGTTCAAATCCCCCATGATGTCCCCCATGTATTCCTCCGGCGTGACGATGGTGATCTCCATGATGGGCTCGAGAAGGATCGGCATCGCTTCCAGGGACGCTTTCTTAAAAGCGAGGGATCCGGCGATTTTAAACGCCATTTCAGATGAATCCACGGCGTGGAATGATCCGTAGTCCAGGGTGGCCCGAAAGTCGATACACGGATACCCTGCCAAAACACCCTTCTGGCACGACTCGATAATACCCTTTTCCACCGCCGGGATATACTGTTTTGGTATCACCCCGCCCACGATGGAATCCACAAATTCGAATCCGCTGCCCCGGGGCAACGGTTCCATTTGGATCCAGCAGTCCCCGTACTGACCGTGGCCGCCGGTCTGTTTCTTGTGCTTGCCCTGGACCCGGACTTTTTTCTTGATGGTTTCCCGATAGGGGACCTTGGGTATATTGAGCTCCACCTCCACATTGAACTTTCGCTTTAGTTTTTCCACGCTGGCTTCAATGTGCACCTGGCCCATGCCTGACAGAAGAATCTCTTTGGTCTCCGCATTGCGATCCAGCTGCAGCGCCACATCCTCTTCGATAAGCTTTGCCAGGGCGCCGAAAATTTTATCCTCGTCTCCCTTGGATTTCGGAGAGACCGCGTAGGATATCAGGGTCGGCAGGGGTTCGGCACAGGAATACTGAATTTTCGAGGCATCATCGCACAGGGTATCGCCGGTTTTGGTTTCCTTGAGCTTGGCCACTGCAACAATGGCCCCGGGACCGGCGCCGGAGACCGGCTTTTGATCTTTTCCCGCCAGCCGGAGCAGTTGTGTGAACCGCTCTTTGGCGCCCTTGTTGACGTTGTAGAAGTTCCCGTCGCCACCCAGGGTCCCCGATACCACCCGAAAGATGGACAGTCGGCCTGCGTACGGGTCTGCAACGGTTTTAAATACAAATGCGGAAAATGGCGCGGCAGGATCCGGTGCCCGCTCGACGGATTCGCCACTGGAAGGGTCTGTTCCGGTCCGCGGTCCCATGTCCATGGGGGAGGGCATACTTGCCGCGATAAAGTCCATGAAGAGGTCGATACCGATATTGTTGGTTGCGGAGCCGCACAGCACAGGAGTAAAGGCTCGAGATAGGATGCCACTCCGCAGGGCCGCATGGATCTCTTCTTCGGTGAGATCCTCGCCCTCCAGATACTTTTCGATCAGCGCATCATCGGCTTCGGCCACGTTTTCAACAAATGCTTCCCGCTCGGATGCCACCAACTCCTGCATGTCCGATGGAATGTCGCTTACGGTGACCGTGCCGCTGGCATCGTATTGAAATGCCTTCATGCGGACCAGGTCGACAACCCCCTTGAAATCAGCTTCCTTGCCGATAGGCAGCTGCACCACGATTGGCTTGGGGGTGCCCAGGGCCTGAACAATATCGTCAAAGGTCCGTCGGAAGTCGGCCCGTTCCCGGTCCAGCTTGTTGATAAACACGGCACAGGGCTGATTGAACTCAGAGGCAAAATCCCAGGCCAGTTCAGCTTGCACTTTTACACCATCCACGGCGTCGACGACCATGACAACGCCGTCGGCGGCCTGCATACATAATCGGGTGTCCGAAAAAAAGTTCTGATCACCCGGGGTGTCTATCAGGTTGAAGGTATGTTTGTTCCACTCGAACTGATAGAATGCGGTGGAGATACTGGATTGGCGTTTGAGCTCCTCCGGCTCGAAATCCATAACGGTGTTTCCGTCTTCTACCCGTCCCATACGGGTCGTCAGTCCTGTCTTGAAAATCATGGCCTCGGCCAAAGAGGTTTTGCCGGCCCCGCCATGGGCCGCAAGAACAAAGTTTCGTAGATTCTCTGCCATATCCGCTATCCAAGCTCCTCTCTATGAGATTTCACGTCGCGACCTTTGGGGTGACGACTCGATAAAACCCTGTTTTCTTAGTATCTGGTACTGAAAAATGCAAGTGGGAAGTTGGGGTCTTTTATCGTTGTTGTGATTATTGTAGCAGTTGCCATAAATATGTTCCGATTGAAGGCAGGGGGTCCAGGGTGTGGATTGTTGACGCGGTTGAAAGCTGCCGAGTCATCGGTATCGGAATCGGGTTCGGAACCGGTATCGACGTTAACGTTGGCCATTCTGTCTCGATTCGGTTGCTAGGACGGTATGGGGTCCAGATGATGTCACAGCGGGATGAACCATTCCGTGTCATGTCGAAGCCTTTCCCCATGGAAGGATCGGCACGACGCGTTGTCCCGTTCGGATGTCTCACGGCAGGCAGAGATGGATAAGATATTCCTGATTGCCTTTGGGCCCCCGAATCGGCGATGGTTCGGGGTTTGAACAGCGGAAACCGCGGTTTGTAAAGGTATCTATCACATCCTTCACAATTTCGGCACGCATGACAGGATCACGCACCACGCCCCCCTTTCCGACACGACCCTTTCCGGCTTCAAACTGCGGCTTGATCAGCGCGACGATCCCCGCTTTTGGTTTTAAATACGGCACAACCGCCGGAACCACGATTTTCAGGGAAATAAACGACACATCGATGGTCGCCAGATCCACCGGTTCGGTAATCGCCTCTCTGGACATGTGCCGAATATTGGTTCGTTCAATCACCACCACCCTGGGACTCTGACGCAGTTTCCAGGCGATTTGGCCGTAACCCACATCCACGGCGAAGACTTTTTGGGCCCCATGGCGCAGCAGACAGTCCGTGAACCCGCCGGTGGAGGCCCCCACATCCAAGCACACCCGCCCGTTCACATTTACCCCGAATGCCTCGAGGGCCTTCTCAAGCTTGACCCCGCCACGGCTGACGTACGGATGATCCTCGCCACGCAACGTGATCCGCTCCGACCCGGTCACCGGTGTCCCGGGTTTGTCCACCGGAACATCGTCAACCAGCACCAGACCGGCCATAATCAGGGAACGGGCGCGTTGACGGCTTTTGGCAAGACCTTGATCCACCAGCGTGCTGTCGAGTCGTTTCTTTTGCATAACGGGGAAGGGCGGGTAACATCGGCAACTGTTCTATAGCGATTGCCGGAATTGCGTTCCGATGCGACTCTGCGGTCATCGTTTCCATATGTCTGCAAACGGAACATATTTATGACAACCACTGTACAACGCGACGGTGTCGCTCAGGTTACCGACGGATTCTAGAGGATTTCTGCGAGGCTCCGACACGCAGCGACACATCGTCAAGTGAAAAAAACTACCCCGGCTGAACCTCACATTGCATGATGGCCCTGGCGGCGTCTTCAATGGCGGTGCTGTCCACACCGTGTTTGTTGCGGAGGATGTTTTGGGTGCCGTGTTCCACGAACACATCGCCGATGCCGATCCGTTTCACCTGAATACCGGAGATTCCGCTATCGGCAATAAGCTCCAGCACGGCGCTGCCAAACCCTCCGCTCAGGACATGTTCCTCTGCTGTAATCACCCTTGGGATGCGCTGCACCAGGTCGAGAATCAGATCCCCATCCAGAGGTTTGATGAAGCGGCAGTTGACGATCGTCGCAGCGATGCCCTCGCGACGCAGCGCTTCATCGGCCTCGAGGGCATCGGAGACGGACCGGCCTGCGGCCAAAATCAGCAGATCGTCGCCCTCGCGTAAAATTTCCGCCTTGCCGATGGGAATCGGGGCAGGGTCCGGATCCAATTGACATCCGGTGCCGGTGCCTCGAGGATACCTCAGAGCGATGGGACCCCGGTGGGATAGGGCGGTGACCATCATTCGGCGGAGTTCGTTTTCGTCTTTCGGAGCCATCACCACCATGTTCGGCAGGATTCGCAAGTACGCCAGGTCGAACAGTCCATGGTGGGTCGCTCCATCCTCGCCGACGATGCCTCCCCGGTCCAGCGCGAACACTACCGGGATGGATTCGAGACAGACGTCATGGAGTATCTGGTCGAACGCCCGTTGCAGGAATGTGGAGTAAATGGCCACCACCGGCTTGAATCCCTCTGTGGCCATGCCGGCGGCGAAGGTCACCCCGTGTTGCTCGGCAATCCCCACATCGAAAAAGCGATCCGGAAACGCCTCGGCAAACTGCGCCAGCCCCGTTCCTTCGGGCATGGCAGCGGTGACGGCCACAATCCGATCGTCGATGCCTGCCAGTTCCATGAGGGTCCGGCCGAACACACTGGTGTAGGTGGGGATGGGGCTGGGGCGGTCGATACAGGTGCCGGTTCCTTCATCAAAACAGCCGACACCGTGAAAATGGACCGGATTCTCTTCTGCCGGCCGGTATCCCTTTCCCTTCCGGGTGGTTACATGCAGCAGGACAGGTTCATCCAGACTCTTGATATTTAACAATATATCGATCAGATGGTCGAGATTGTGACCGTTGATGGGACCAAAATAATCAAAATTAAACGCCTCAAAGAGCATGCCCGGAGTGATAAATGTCTTAAATGAATCTTCAGAACGCTTCGCGAATTGGTAAATATCGTCTCCGATTTTAGGCAGGGATTTGAGAAACCCTCCGAAATCTTTTTTCATGTTTTGCAGCCGGCGGACCGAAAAGGTCCGGCTGAGCAGGGAGGACACCGCCCCCACGTTGGGTGCGATGGACATATCGTTATCGTTGAGAATCACGATCAGGTCTTTGTGCTGGTCACCGGCCTGATTCATGCCCTCGAAAGCCAGTCCGGCCGTCATGGATCCGTCCCCGATAACCGCAATGACCTTTCCAGGCTCCTGTTTTAAGTGTTTGGCGCACGTCATGCCCAATCCCGCAGAAATGGACGTGCTGCTGTGCCCCGTGGTGAAGGCATCGAACGGGCTTTCACTTTTTCGGGTAAACCCGCACAGGCCCTCGAATTGCCGTATGGTGTGGAACTGTTCCTGGCGACCGGTGAGCAATTTGTGGGCATATGCCTGGTGGCCCACATCCCAGACGACTTTGTCTCTCGGCGTATCGAAAACATAGTGGATAGCGATGGCCAGTTCCACGGCACCCAGGCTGGGCGCCAAATGACCACCATTTTGAGAGACCACGTGTACGATCCGATCCCGGATCTCAGCTGCCAGAACGGGTAGCTCCGACCTAGGTAGTTCTTTGATATCATTAGGATAATTAACAGTTTTCAAAAGGCTCAAAAGGATTTCCTTTCAGGGGTATGGATGACCGGGCAGCGTGGTGATGGGTATTTCCGTTTCACCCAATGCAGGCTGGTTGACCCGTGTCGGGCGTGACAACCGGTTTGATTGGCGTCTGTTATCAAAATCAGAGTTATTACGCAAGTAGTTGCCGTGCATGGCCATACCGGGTCGCGGTCCTTGAGCGTGAAGCGACATTGCGCGGCATGTGGTGACCTCATTGAGATACGCTTTCCCCCTTGTCCCCATGGTCCGGGAACGGTTCCTCGGATACCTGTCCATCCGTGCCGCCCATGAGCAGTGTGACCCGTTTTTCGGTTTCGTCCAGTTTTTCCGTACAAAATCGCGTCAATCGGATTCCTTCCTCGAACTTCTGGATCGCTTTTTCAAGCGGTAAGTCTCCGGATTCCATCTCCTGAACAATCTGTTCAAGCTGCTTCATCGCTTTTTCAAATGTCTGTTTCGCTGCCATTTTCATTCCTGTTCTGTTGAGCTGTTGCCCCGGGCAGGTGTCGGCCGAGAACCTGCGCCGTAACACTGCCTTTGGAAAGGGTGATGTCCAGATGCTGTTCTATGGAAGCATCCTTGGCGTGTCTTAGAATCCGCCCTTCCGGGCGGATTCGGGTTATGCTGTAGCCTCTGGCTAGAATATTCTCCGGGTTCATGGCGCCGAGCATCGCCGCGGCTTCCCGAACGCGATGCCCGAGACGCTCGACGATTAATTTAATGTTATAATTTAGGTTATAGCTTATAACATTCATATATTCTTTATAATTATTAATAATTAAAAGTGGACTTTGACGGAGAAGCCGATGGGTCAGCCACTCCAGGCGCTCTCTGAAATAAGCCAGCAACCCAAGAAACGATCTGCCCATCCGTGTGGTGTGATCGTCCAGAAGGAGGCGAAGGGCCTCGATTTTTTTTAAGGGATGGACCCGCATCAACCGGTTGCCGGATTCCTCCGCAAGATCCCGCTGACGATCCAGAAGCCCGAGCATAAAACCGGTCAGCGAATGACGCCCTTGCTGGATCTGCCGTTCCAGATCGCGGCGCAATGGAACGCACATCTCCGCGGCGGCAGATGGTGTCGGGGCGCGGAGGTCGGCAACAAAATCAGCAATGGTAAAGTCGGTTTCATGCCCCACGGCGGAAACGATCGGCACGTTCGACGCAAAAATGGCCCGCGCCACAGCTTCGGAGTTGAATGCCTGAAGATCCTCCAGGGATCCGCCACCGCGGGCGAGAATCACGACATCGGGTGACACCCTGTCGTTGGCCAGGGAAATGGCGCGAACGATGTCGTCCTCGGATGCGTCACCCTGGACAGTCACGGGAATCACCTGAATGGCAAGATTGGGGTATCTCCGCAAGGCGATCCGGATCACATCGTGGACAACCGCTCCGGTCGGCGACGTGACGAGGCAAACATGGTGGGGTAGAACGGGGAGCGGCTGTTTGAATCCCGGATCGAAGAGCCCCTCCTTGGAGAGCTTTTCCTTGAGTTGTTCAAAGGCGGCTTGCACGGCACCCAGCCCGGACGGCTCCACGTACTCGAAAATGATCTGGTACACACCCCTCGGGGCATACACGCCGATTCTACCCAGTCCGACGATCGACAACCCGTTTTCCGGCCGAAAGCGGAGGGTCCGGTTCTGGGACCGAAACATGACGCCACGGATCTGGGCGTGATCGTCTTTGACCGTGAAATAAAAATGCCCCGATGCCGGCGCACTGAAGTTGGAAATTTCACCGCTCAGCCAAACAAACGGAAGCTTGTCTTCAAGCAACTGCTGAATGTCGGCCGTGAGCTCTGAAACTGTCCGGATCTGCTTGGCAGGTTGAAGGTAGTCGGTCATGGCGGCAACAATACGGGACACCCTATTAATGTCTGATAATGTATATTATGTAAACTTATGTCGATATCGAGCTCCATTCTGGCGCATCCCCTCCGGAATCGGCGTCCCCTTCCGTGTTCGGATCCGGGGATTCCGGTTCCGGAGGGCGTGATCCTTCGGCGTCGTTTATCGGATATTTCTGAATCACCTCCCGGACCGCCGGCACGATATAGATATCATCGAGGGGCCAACGGGCCAGACAGCCAGCCAGCAGAGACACCTTTTCCCGGATGGTGGCCTTTTTGTCCATGATATAGATATCCTTTCCATGGATCCGGCAAAGGCCGCTTTTCGCTTTGATACCGGTGCGCCGTAGATTTTCTTCCGAGACGGTGATCTGGACTTTCTCGGCCACATCTAGTAAATGCTGATAAATCTGTTCCGGACGCATCATGGAAATCGACACCCTGGGACTCTTTTGCGTTCCGTACGATCGTCACGGGGACACATGTTCATGGCGCAGCTCTCAGCGGGATGCCCCACTTGAAATTATGGCGTCTTGCGTTATTTTTTGTCTGTTGAACAAATGCGTTCGATCACCATCGACAAACATAATGTGACGTCACACAAACAGGAGGATCTATGAATTCCCAGCCAATTCAGCAAACTCAAACACAAACCCAGGTGTTGGTCAATGGGTACATGCGGAGCGTGTATAACTGGATGCTTATCGGACTGGCCATGACCGGCGGTGTCGCCTGGTTTGTTTCCCAGAACGATGCCATCATGGCAACCGTTCAACAGGGGTTCTGGATTCTGGCCATTGGACTCATTGGACTGGTGTTTTACCTTTCCGCGCGCATCAGCCGAATGAGTGCGTCCAGGGCAACGGTGCTGTTTATGGTCTATGCAAGTCTCAACGGGGCGATGTTGTCATTCATCTTCAAAGTATATACGACAGCCCATATTTCGACCACCTTCTTTGTCTGCGCGGCCATGTTCGGGGCCTTGAGTGTGTATGGCTGGGTCACCAAACGGGATTTGACCGGTGTGGGCAGCTTTATGTTCATGGGGCTGATCGGCATCATTATCGCCAGTGTGGTCAATATATTCCTGCGAAACCCCGCCATGCAGATGATCATCAGCTACATCGGTGTATTGGTGTTTGCCGGCCTTACCGCCTATGACACCCAGAAACTCAAGCACATGGCGTTGACCCAGCCTGCCGGACTGGATGGTGCCGTGGTCCGCAAAGGCGCCATCATCGGTGCCCTGACGCTGTACCTCGATTTCATCCTGATGTTCCAATACCTGTTGATGATTCTGGGCGGGCAACGGGATTAAGTGCCGGGTCAGTGAATCAATATTGAAGTCGGCTTGAACTGTCTGTTATCAATGACTTTTCGAGCCGATTACGTTTTTCAGTACGACGGCGATCCGCTCACCGAAACGTTCTGCATCCGAATTCGAGGCCGCCTCCACCATCACCCGGCAGACGGGTTCTGTCCCAGAGTAACGGACCAGCACCCGACCCTGCTTGCCCAGGGCCTCTTCCACCTTTCGAATCGCCGTCACCACATCCGGCAGGGTGTCCAGGGCGGGTTTTTCCGCCACGACCACGTTCACCAATGCCTGTGGAAGCACCTCCATGACCTGTTTCAGTTGAGATAACGACTGGTTTCGGTCCGCCATCACCCGGAGCAGAAACAGGGCTGCAATAATCCCGTCGCCGGTGGTGTGGTAATCCCGGAAAATCAGGTGGCCGGAATCTTCCCCCCCAAGAACCGCTCCACTGCGGACCATCTCATGCTGTACGTGTCGATCGCCCACGGCGGTGATCCCATGTTCGATGTTCAGCTGTTCCAGCGCCATGGAAAGCCCCATATTGCTCATCACCGTGGAGACAACCCGGTTGCTCCGCAGTTGACCCCTATCTTTGAGGTATGCTGAACAAATGGCAATGACCTGATCTCCGGTGAGCATCTGTCCGGACGCATCAGCGGCCACCATACGATCCCCGTCGCCGTCAAAGGCGAATCCGACCGCCGCCTTGTGTCGGACCACCGAGTCGGCAAGCTGCTCGGGATGTTCGGATCCGCAATCCCGGTTAATGTTCCTGCCATCGGGTGTCGTGTTCATGGGGGTCACTTTGGCGCCGAGGCGGGTAAAGACGGCCGGGGCAATCCGAGACGTGGCACCGTTGGCGCAATCCATCACCACCGGAAGGTTCTTTAGTGTGAGATGATCGGAAAAACGGTCCACCAGGAAATCGACATACTGTTCCCCGGCACCCGAGAGGCGTTCCACCCGACCGGCGTCGATCGCCAAGCCGGCCGCGGGCAAACGGGCGCCGCCGGTGATCATGGCTTCGATATCCCGCTCGGCGGCTTCATTCAATTTCATACCCTGACCGTCAAACACCTTGATGCCATTGTCCGTGAACGGGTTGTGGGAAGCGGAGATGACAATACCAGCGCCGGCACCGATCCGGACGGTTAGTCGGGCCACCGCCGGTGTCGGCACCACCCCGGCCATATGTACATCGGTTCCGGCTGACGCGGCACCGGCGGCCACCGCGCTGGCCAGCATACTCCCGGATATCCGGGTGTCCGTCCCGATGACCATGCTCGAAGATGCGCTGCGGCACAGCGTGTCGGCCACCGCCCGGCCAACCTTGACGGCGGTGTCCGCCGTCATGGGTTCTGTATTGGCAACTCCGCGAATACCGTCTGTCCCGAACAGTTTCATCCGCCCTCCCCTCCCGTCGATGGCTCCTTAAAAGAGGGCAGCTGTCCCAGCGCGGTGCCACGTACCTGATCCACGATCGTCTCCAGCCATCGGGTTCCGGTTTCCGAAATGCCGCGGGGAAGCCCTGTAATGACCTCCAGGTACTCCGAGCCGTCTTTGGGGATACCGCGCTGAACAGCCTCCAGAAAAGTGTCGCGAAGACTGTCGTCTCCCGTATGACCCGCACCATTCCGGAGTCCGGCTTTGATTTCGGGCCATACCTTCATAAGCGCTTCTTTCTGACTCAGCTGCAGTTTAGTGATGTTTTTTTCAGAAATGGCGTGGTGCAGCTGAATCGATCGGGACAGGTTCCCGACGAATTTTTCGAATTGACGGATCCGTTCTTCGATGCCGGTCCGGACCGTTTCTTGAAGGCCTTCCGACAGGGCTTCCGGAAACCGTTCGGAAACAAACAGCCTGCGCACGTGGCGATACCAGTGCAGCAGGGCTGCGAGATTGGCAATGTAGGTGAGGTTGTTGAGGGTGATCCGCTTGACATTCCGATACAATCCGGAATGGAAGGACTTGCGGCCGCGGCGACCCAGCCCTTCGTACAAAAGCATTCCCGGCTCCGTTTCATCCCGACGCCAAATGGTGCCGGCTGCCGTGATCGTACCAAAAGCCAGTCGACAGGGGCCGACCAGACCCCCCTGCCCCCCCAGGAAGATCGGCGACCGGGTCAACATGACGCCCCGTGGGACATCTCCGATGAGCGACGGCGTGGCCTTGTCCTGGTTGGGGGTGTAGTTGAAATGAATAAAGGAACTGCCCACTTCGCTGTGGTCGGTGCGGCTAGACCCGCCGGCCATGAGACAGTCGCAAAAATTGATCAGGCTGCCCAGGGTAACGAAGGGAAATAAAATAGTCTGTTTAAGCCCCACCGCGTGGGCAATCTTCGCCTGCTCCTCCAGGATCGTCCCCTCACGGACGTGGGAGCCGCTGCCGGCGCTGGCTCCGTTGAGAAACACCGCTCCACGAAAAAAGCCGGAACCCAGGTTGACGTCCGCCCCGATTCGGCAGTTTTCCATGGTCACGGGACCTTCGTATCCGATACGGCATCCGTCATGGATAAATGTCTTGGCGCCGAAAATCTTGCATCCGGTGTGAATCACCACTTGGTTTCCGGAGATCCGTTCCGGGAAAACGTCCTCACCGATTTCCACGCTTTCCGGATTCGGAATACGGACACCCTTTTTCACTAAGATTTTAATGAGTTTCGACATTGTTTCTTTTCAGCCATCCGCTGAAACGAGTTCTTGCAGTGTTCGGGCTAGAGGGAATGGGACCCGAATCGAAATATAACTGCGCCCCAGGTCAATCCGGCGCCCAGTGCGATAAACATGACGGTACTTCCGGGCCCGATAATCCCCCTTTCAAGGGCCTCGTCCAGAGCGATGGGGATGCTGGCCGCTGTGGTGTTGCCGAACTTTTGAACATTGTGAAAGACCTTGTCCTCGGGCAGCCCCATGGCCCTTTGAAAGGCCTGGTTGATGCGCAAGTTGGCCTGGTGGGGGATGTATAGATCGATATCTTCGGATTTCAAACCGGCCGCCGCCAGGGTTCGGTGGGCGACCTCCGGAAGCCGGCGAACGGCCGTCTTGAAAATTTTCTGGCCATCCATGATCGGGAAATGGCGGCCTTCCCGAATCATTGTTTCACTCATTCTCGGCCAGTTGCGGGATGCCGGCGCTTCAATCATGAGGCTGCCGGCCATTTGCCCCTTCCGCATGGAGGGCGGACGCCAGAATGCCCGTGGGGGCTCCATCGTCGACACATGCCAGACATACCGCTCCGGCCCCGTCCCCAAAGATGGCGGAAACATCCCGTCCTTCTGTGGAAAGATCCAGGCCGGTGCTGTGCACCTCACCACCGACAAACAGAATTTTTTCATAATATCCGCTGCGAATAAAGGCATCCGCCGTTGCCAGGCCATACAGAAATCCGGTGCACTGCTGTCGGATATCCAGCGCCGGTGTCCGGTCGAGGCCAAGCTTCTGCTGCATCAAACAGCCGGGTCCGGGGAAAAAAATGTCCGGACTCAGCGTTGCGAAAATAATGAGATCGATATCCCCGGGCTCCCAACCGGCTTTTTCCAGGGCGATCCGGGATGCCTCGAGTCCCAGATCCGAAGCGCCGACTCCGCCTTCTTCGGGGACCCAGTATCGTTCCTCAATTCCGGTTCGCTGCCGGATCCATTCATCCGACGTTTCCATCCATCGGCTCAGGTCCTTGTTGGTGACTTTACGCGGCGGCACATATCGGCCGGTGCCTGCGATCGATGTCTTTTTCATAAAGAGCCCCCCAGAGTGTGTTGTCCCGAATGTATGTCACACCAGAATCGGTATCGGGATGGGTCATTATGATGGTGACGGCCATGGCAAATGCCGCATCGTGGCCCGGAGTCTTCGGGGCTGGAGTCTCCTTATGGCTCCGGAGGATCCTGGGAAACAGGCCGTCACGTTGCTATCCCCGCTCACGCGATCCGTGACCACGATGCCGAGGTCTCCATCGGACAGATTCAGATGGTCATCGTTGCGGGTGATCGATATCGGCCGGCCCGGGTACCGGATGTCACTGCCGGATGGATTCCGCCCATGGGCTCCCAGCACACGGAATGCCTGATCGTTGAGCGCTCCAACGCCCCATGATCCGACTGTGGTGGCGCATAATATCCTGAAACGGTTAAACATTTCAAGTGCTTTCTCAGACTCGCGGGACATGAGGAATCCCCGGATCCGCGCGTTCAACTCTTGGGTGGCGGCCTTGGTGAAGGCCACTATCAAAATGGAATCCGGTCTGATAAGGATATGAAAGCGAACTTTTAAAGGATGCCCATAAATTGGACTGTCTGCCCCACAGCGTGTCTCATCTTAAACAATGCATCACCGGGGAGTTGTATGGCCAGGCCCTGGAAACCGCAGGTGCCGACACGCAGGCGTCTGCGGTGGTACCTTCGTCCTCGGTATTGGTGCCGCTGTGGACATCCCCTGACGACGGCAGCCCGCACCTGATCCTCAACAAACGTTCACACAAGGTGCGACAGCCCGGAGACCTGTGTTTTCCGGGGGGCGGTTCCGAGCTGCCGCTGGACGATATGATTGCACGGGCCCTCCAGCTGTCCGGATCGCCGTTAACCCAATGGCCGTACTGGCGGGCCTGGCGACGGCGATCCCGCCAGGACGGCGATGATATGGCGCTTTTGCTGGCGACCGGTTTGCGTGAAAGTCTTGAGGAAATGAACCTGAGCCCGTTCGGAGTTGATTTTCTCGGACCCCTCCCGGCCCAGCAACTGGTCATGTTTGATCGACAGATACAGCCGATGGCCGTGTGGTTGGACTCCGAGCAGCACTTTAAAACCAATTGGGAAGTCGAGCGAATTATTACGATACCGCTCCGTGACCTGCTCGACTCCCAAAATTATCGAACCTACCAGATTGTCTACTCCCCTGAGGTGGCGGCCCGACTGGGAACGCCATCGCAGGAATTCCCCGCTTTCCGCTTCGAGGATAACGACAGCGTCGAAATCCTCTGGGGCGTCACCTTCCGTATCGTCCGGTCGTTTCTGAAACTGGTTTTCAAGTATAACATGCCCCCGTTGGACGTTTTGCCCCTCGCCGAAGGGACCCTCGGCATGGAATACTACACCGGAACTCCCTGACCCGATCTCGTCTGGAAATCGTTGAAAATCTCCCCATTGCATTATTATATATTATAAAAACTAAATAGTAATGTTTTTATATTGACATATCATCTATTAATCTTATTTTTTTCTTGTCAATTTGTTAAACATTTACACTCTTGTGATGGTATCATACTCTTAACAGGTGCTGTATTGGCACACGGGAGGTGTTCGCGATGGGGAAAACAATTGGAATAGACCTTGGGACCACAAATTCCTGCGTTGGGGTCCTGGACGGCAGGGATGGGAACGTCATCACCAATGAAGAGGGCGGCCGGACAACCCCCTCGGTTGTCGGTATTACGGAAAAGGGTGAACGGCTGGTCGGGCAGATTGCCAAACGCCAGGCAGTGACCAATCCGGAACATACCGTATTCGGGGTAAAACGGCTCATCGGCCGCAAATACGATTCCTCGGAGGTTCTTGAAGACAAGAAAGTGCTTCCGTATCGGATCGAAAAGGCGCCCAACGGGGATGCGCACATCCGGATTCAGGGGAAACTTTACAGCCCGGCTGAGATTTCGTCGCATATTCTGGCCAACATCAAGAAGACGGCCGAGGCACATTTGGGTGAAACGCTTACTGACGCCGTTATTACGGTGCCGGCATATTTCAATGACAGTCAGCGCCAGGCAACGAAGGATGCCGGAAAAATTGCCGGGCTGAATGTGAAGCGGATCATCAATGAACCGACGGCCGCGTCCCTGGCATACGGACTCGACAAGAAAGGCGACCAGCGGATCGCTGTCTTTGACCTGGGCGGCGGAACTTTTGATATCTCTATCCTGGAAATCGGCGACGGTGTTTTTGAAGTGAAATCCACTAACGGAAACACCCATCTGGGAGGAGAGGATTTTGATTTAAAAATCATCGAATACCTGGCCGATGAGTTCAAAAAGGACCAGGGAATCGATCTGAGAAATGACAAGATGGCCCTTCAGCGCCTCAAAGAGGCTGCAGAAAAGGCGAAAATGGAGCTTTCCACCACCATGGAAACAGACCTCAATCTGCCGTTTATTACGGCCGATGCCGGCGGTCCTAAGCATTTGAGCATGAAAATAACCCGGGCCAAACTGGAGTCCCTGGTCGGCAGCCTTCTGGATCAACTGGAAGAACCCTGCGCCGTTGCCCTGAAGGATGCCGGTTTGACGGCCGGACAGGTCGATGAGGTCATTCTGGTGGGTGGGATGACGCGGATGCCGGCCGTACAGGAACGGGTGCGCCGATTTTTTGGAAAGGACCCCAACAAGAGCGTCAATCCGGACGAGGTGGTCGCCATCGGTGCTGCGATACAGGGCGGCGTTATGGACGGCGAAGTTCAGGACGTCCTTCTTCTGGACGTTACCCCGCTCTCGCTGGGTATTGAAACCCTCGGCGGTGTCATGACTCCGTTGATCGAGAAAAATACCACGATTCCGGCCAAGAAGTCTGAAATATTCTCCACGGCAGAAGACAACCAACCGGCGGTCACGGTCCACGTGCTCCAGGGGGAGCGCGAAATGGCCGGCGATAACAAAACACTGGGACGATTCGAACTGCTCGGCATTCCGCCGGCACCACGCGGCATGCCCCAGATCGAAGTCACTTTCGATATCAACGCGGACGGCATCGTTAACGTTTCGGCCCGGGATAAGGGAACCGGGAAGGAACAGTCCATCCAGATCACGTCTTCTTCCGGCTTGACCCGGGAAGAGATCGACCGTCTTGTTCAGGATGCTGAGATGCATGCCGAGGAGGACGGGAAGAAACGGGATCTTGTGGATGCCAGAAACCAGGCGGACGCCCTGATGTATACCTCCGAGAAATCCCTGAACGACCTTGAGGGTAAGGTCGATCCGGCGACCCTGTCGGAGGTTCACGATGCGATCGCACGGCTAAAGGAGTCCCTGTCCGGAAATGACGTGGAACTGATCCGAAGCCGGACCGGCGAGCTGACCCGGCTTTCCCACAAACTGGCCGAGTCGGCATACCAACAGACACCCGGCGGAAACGGCCCCCGGGATGCCGCGTCATCGACCCACACGTCCGGCGACAATGACGATGTAGTGGATGCGGACTATCAGGAGGTCGCCTGACCCGGACACGGGTTGAATTTTATCCACCCTGAAAAGGGCGGCGGGAAACCCCGCCGCCCTTTTTTCTCCCCGGACCCGGCATCGGCCCTATTTTGAAACCCGGGAGTGCACTCACTCTGGCCAACAAGGACTCGAAGTGTTATATTCTCAATCCGATCCCGGGCCCTGATCCAATGGAATCATAGATGCAGACGGGGGCGTGAACCGGCCATGCAGATGATTGCGCTCTTCGGTGAGCTGACTGACGATCAAGCCAACACCTATGGACTTGTACTGACCTCTTACGGCCTGCCCTATACGGTTCGGCGAACCCGCCGGGGGTGGGAAATCTGGGTTTCGGAAGATGTCCATGATGAGGCCATGGACTTGATCGACCATTACCTCCGGGAAAACCCCCACCTCCCGATTCTGGATGCACCGCGGGAGCCTCAAATCCAAAAGACCTTCTCCGGCGTCTGGGTGTCTCTGCTATTGCTGGCCGCCTTTCTCGGAACCTATCGCAACGGGCTGTCCACGACAGTCATAAACGATTTCGGTGCCATTGCATCGCGAATTCTCGACGGTGAGATCTACCGGGCCGTGACCTCTCTCCTGTTGCACGCGGATTTTCTCCATCTCGCTGGAAATATCGCCGGCGTGGCGATATTCGGAACGGCGGTCTGCAATATCATGGGCTCCGGCGTCGGCTGGCTGATGATTCTGCTGTCCGGAATTATCGGGAATCTGCTCAATGCCTGGGCTGTGGAGACGACCCATATTTCCATCGGCGCGTCTACCGCCGTATTCGGCGCTGTCGGAATCCTGGCCGCCCACTCTTTTCTGAATCGGTGGCGGGAACAGGACCGGCATAAACCGGCATGGTTGCCCATCGCAGGCGGCCTGGGACTACTGGCGCTTCTGGGAACCGGTCCCCATTCCGATATCACCGCCCATTTATTCGGTTTTCTCGCCGGAACGGTGCTTTGCCTGGCGTATCACCGCTATATAGACGGGACAATGGCTCAAACATACCAGCGCACGGCCTGGGGTGTGACCATGACTGTGGTGTGTTTATCCTGGCTGGTGGCTATCCGATGAACGTCGACTCCGGTTCTTTTCGGCGTGTCGCGAGGGGGCCAAAAATCTTCCGGCAGGCGGGCCGAAACACCTTGTCCCAGCCGGATGTAATTATTATTGTGTATCTTGGAAACGATTGACTTATAATCACGAGCTTTCCCGGTGACGGAATCTCGAAGAGAAGAAAGGAGGGGGTATGCCGGTAACACCATATGATGCGGCGGATCTTTTCGAATGGCTGACAACCAAGGAAGATCTCCTGCTTCTGGATGTGCGGAACGATGAGGAATTCGGCCGCTTTAAAGTCGAAGGGCCCTATCCGTTTGATATGGTCAATGTGCCCTACATGGAGTTTATCGAACACGAATCGGAAAGTGTCGCCAGGGTCCCCAAAGGAAAACCGATAAAGATCGTTTGTGCCAAGGAGGGATCCGCAAAATTTGTCGGCGAAATACTTGAAAATCACGGATACGACAACATCGCCTATCTGACAAAAGGTATCGTGTCCTGGGGTAATCTTCTGGCACCTATCCGTGTCAACGACGGAAATGACTATGATTTGTTCCAGTTTCGCCGTCCGGGAAAGGCATCCTGCAGCTACGGCCTGGTTTTCGGCAAGGAAATGATGCTGTTCGACCCGTCCAAGAGCATCGCGGCATACCGGGCATTTGCGGAGGAACGTGGCTGTGCCATCCTTCATACCTTCGAGACCCATCGCCAGGCCGACTACATCTCCGGCAGCCAGCCGCTGAGCCAGGCCACCGGCGCCCAAATCATGGCACCCGAACCGGATTTCAAGGAGGCCCGTTTCCCGTACACCCCGGCAAAAGACGGTGATATCTATGCCTTCACGGATGGAGGCCCCGAAGTCAAGGTCATGCACACCCCCGGGCACACGCCCGGCAGCACCTGTTATCTGATCGACGACACCTATCTGATTACAGGGGATACGGTATTTATCTACTCCATCGGGCGACCCGATCTCGGCGGAATGGCCGAAGCGTGGTCCCAAATGCTCTTCAATACCATGACGGGCATCCTGAAGCCCTTGCCGGAGTCTACACAAGTCCTGCCGGGCCATTACATGGACTGGAAAGAGGCCGATGAGAATCTGATTTTCATGGCTCCGATGGGCGAGGTCAAAAAGATAAATAAAGACATCTACGGCATCACGGAAGAAGCGGTGTTCTATGACTTTATCAAATCCAATATACGGAAGCAGCCGGAGGAGTACGCAACGATTCGTGAAATCAATGCGGGGTTAAAGGAGGTGGATGAGGAGCAGCAGGATGTGCTCGATCTGGGTAAAAACGAGTGCGCGGCCAGTCAGATGCAGAAAAAATAAGGTTTGCCGGTTGGCCAGTTTGCCGGTTAACGGTTCTTATTGGCAAACTGGATAACCGGCAAACCGGGAAACCCCCCTCTTTACAAGCTCAAAGCGACATCGTTTTGATGCGACCCGCGGTGCCGTCCATCTATTCCAGGGATTGAAACTTCCGCATAAACCGCCGATCAAGGGTGTCCTTGATCCGGAACGCCAGGCGACCACCGAGAAGAACACCTTTCTTGTAGAATATCCCGGTCCCGTCTCCCATGTTGAAAATGAGAAGATAATCCCCTCCGGGATCGAACGGCATGAGCGGGCCGTTTTCCAGGGATGCCATCAGGTTGCGGTACAGAACCGGGTTCTGCCGAACCGCATAAACCCCCACTTTTTCGAGGGGACGCGGCTCGAAATAGATACAGTCCCCGCCCCCGAATATTTTCGGATACTCCGTACACTGGAGGAATTCATTGACGTTCAATCCACCGTCCGGCCCGACCGGTAGATTCGATCTGGCAAATATCTCCGAGGGCGTTACGCCCACCGCTAAAAAGATGACGTCCACCGGATAGGTCTTCCCGGATCGCAGGCCGATCTCTCCGGCGGAGACGCGGGATACGGTGCTGTTTTCATGTATCCGGATCCCCCGACGGCTCAGGGACCGGCGCCCTGCCCTGCGGACTTTTTCTGGAAAGCGCTCAAGAATCTCATTGCCGGTAAACAGAACCACCCGGTGTGCTTCGCTCCCGTTGCGTGTGATCAGTCGCCAGGCATTCCCGGCCAATTCCACAGCGGCGGCCCCGCCGCCGACAACGCCAACCGTCACCCGCTTTTCGTTGCAAAGGGCAAGCAGCCGTTTCTGGGCTTCCAGGAGCCTTTCGATGGGCTTGGCCGTGTAAATATCCGAATCCCCGTCGCTGATGCTGTCTCTGGGGACAAAGCTGCCGGAATTGAATGATAATACGTCATAGGAGACGCGTTGCCCGGTGTCTGAAAAGATGAGGCGCTTGCCGGGATCGATGTGGGTCACCTTGCCCCGAACAAACGTGCCACCCTGCTTGACAACCACGTGCTCTGTGGCAAAACGGATCTCCTCCGGGGTGTATATCTCGCTGAGCATGCCCGGGCCCATCCCGGAGTAGTAGTGATAGGCCGAGGGCCCGATGACGGTCACCCGGTGTCCGCGGGACACAAATTCATGGATTTTCGATAACGTCATCATGTGCGCGTGCCCGCCGCCGACCAATACGAGATATGAGCCCATTTAGTCTCCCTTCACTGAAAAGATATCCCCAAAGGATGTCATGATATGCGATCCATCAGCTCCGCGAGCTGATTGAGGTGACCCCGCTCTTCGCCGGCAATGTCCATTAAAAGACTTTTTGTCCGGGCAATGTCGGCCGTCCCTGCGGCGCGCTGGTATAAATCGAGCGCCTGGGCTTCAATGGACATGGCCAGACTGATGACATCACCGGGCGAGTTCAGATGTGGATTGAACATCGCCAGGTAGTCCTCCGTGGTCATCCCCCCCTCGATGACACCTTTCATCGTACGCTGTTCGAAATCCTGACGGGAGATGGCTCGGCCGATGACATTTACGTATTCCTTGAAAATGCGATCCTGGTGTTTGATTTCGATGTTGGCCAGGCGTTGGAAAATGTCAGCAACATCGTCGGAGGTCACTTTCGGCAGCATCAAAAGGTAGAAATCCCGAAGCCCCTGCTCCAGGGAAAACGCGACGAGCAGACTTTCTTCCGGCGACATGCGGCCTTCAAACAGCGACAGCCCTTGCTCCGCCGGTCCCACAGCGGTTTCACCGTTCCACGCCTTGATACCGCCTGAAAGATTGTAGACGTCCCGAAACCCATTATCCTGCATCATTTGCACAGCCACCCGGCTGCGGCCGCCGACGGCTCAGTACACAATCGCCGGTTTATTCGGATCGACTTCGTGGAAGCGGTCACCCAACTCCGGAAGAGGGATCAGCTTCGCTCCCGGAAGATGCCCTTTCCGATACTCCTTTGGCTGGCGAACATCCAGAATGGTCACATCCTCGGGATTGCGGCCGGCGATGTACTCCCGAGCCTCTCCCACATTGAACGCCTTTATCGGTGTGAAAAACTGTCTCCACCGCATATGTGCCCCCTTTGCAAAGATCCGGACCGATATGACGGGTCTTCCCCGATGAATACCCCGTGTGGTATCGGCCCGGGACGTTTATTGACACTTCGACATGGATTGTGCCAAACATCCTGCATAAGATGCAAGACCTTGTGTGTCCGGATGTTTTCTTATAAAAAGGCCGATCCAGGATTGATCGTCTCGAATGTGAAGACTTTTCCAAGACTCCAGGCAGGAAACGATCATGATGCATGCCGCAAGACTATTTGATATTATCAACGCACGGGATTTCAAGGAAATGCCGCTGGTGCTGAGCGAAACGGCGACGCTCGATTTCCCCAAAACACCGTTGATCACGGGGCGGAATCGTATCGCGACATTTTTCAAGGCCCTTTTTCGCAGGTTCCCGGAGCTCCATTTCGAGGTGGTGCGGGCTATTTCACAGGGCAAATGGACGGCCGTTCACTGGCGGAATAAGGGATCCGACCGGGACAAGAGACCCTATGAAAATGAAGGTGTCACCCTGATCCGCATGGATGGCGGGACGATTACCGACATCACCGATTTTTTCAAAAGCACCGAAAAATTCTGATATGTTTCGACTGGCGGCCACCTATTCTGATCTGATCAAGGTATTTATCGTACGGGGCATCGTGTTCATGGAGGAACAGGCCGTCCCCTATGGGGAAGAAATCGACGAATACGAGCTTTCATCCGTGCATGTCCTGGGTGAAATCGATGAAGAGCCGGTGGCTGCCGGGCGCATCCGGTTTCTGCAAGACACTGCCAAACTCGAACGGCTGGCCATCCGTCCACAGTATCGAAAAAAGGGATACGGCCACCAGCTGGTCGATTACATGATGGATGTGGTACGGAAAAATGGTATCTACAAGTTCCGGATTCATGCCCAGACCCATCTCGCGGATTTCTATGGCGAACATGGATTCAGTATACAAGGGGATCGATTTGAGGAAGCCGGCATCCTTCACTTCCGGATGGTCCGCTCAGAGATGTAACCCGACGATTGCATGAAATCTATTCAGCAAATGTCTTAAAAGAAAAAATATCGGTGCCTTAGCGTGAATACTGACGCATCGGGCTGCGATGCAATGTCCGGGGTAGCCCTGTAATGCCACATATGTTGCCACGGTTGCCATCGGATACCCGTAACATCGTCAGTACCTTCATATGACAAAAAAGGAGGTAGCCATTGGCGTCCTGGGAAGTATCCACAAGCGGGTTTCTGAATAAGTTCGGCTTCCAGAGCATCCGAAGTAAAATTATTATCTTCGCCCTCATTTCCACGCTGATTCCATCCTTGGCCATGGGGTGGCTCTCCTATATTAATAACCAGCGGTTTTTAACTGAAAAGATTAACCAGGAACTCCAGAGTGTCACTTCCCATACGTCCCGTGAGATTGATTTATGGTTGAAGGAGAGATTGTACGATATCCGGGTCTTTTCCAGTTCCTTCGTGGTCTCCAAGAACCTGGAGACGATGCTCCGTAAAAAATCTTCAAAGGATCAACGGAAGACCGCCCGGCGGCATATCACCGACTATTTACGATCGGTCAGGAAGAAGTTTGTCGATTATGAAGAACTCATGGTCGTGGATAGAAATGAAAACATTGTGGCTTCCAGCGCCATGGGAAAAACAGCGGTGCACTTGCCCGGAGACTGGCTCAAGAGAGCCAATTCCGGCACTCCCATTATCGGGACGCCGGTCTGGGATGAATTCCACAAAACAGGTGTCATGATGGTGGCGGCACCCATTGTCAGCGCACGTGGTCGACTTCTGGGGGTGTTGGCGGCAAAGCTGAACTTCCGGACCCTTCAAAAAATTCTCGACAATTATAACTTCCAGGATACGGGACATCTATACGTCATCAGCCCCGAGGGCGCCTTGTTGGTGGGAACCCAACGGCTCGACGCGGGCTTTATGGAGACACGCCTCTCTCCAAAAACCACAAATCGGCTCTTTGCCCTCGAGGCGATCGTTATGGAGTTCAGCAATTACAGGAATATCGATGTGATCGGCGCGTTGAACAAGATTCCCCAGGCCGGTTGGGGAATCATTGCGGAGTTGGAGAGAGACAAGGCCTACGCCGAAATTTTTCACCTTCGCAACATTACCATCGCCTTCGTTGCCGGGATCCTCCTGTTGGTAGGGCTGTCCGCCTATCTTTTGGGCCTGACCATCGTCGGCCCTCTCAACCGCCTGATTCAGGGGGCCGATAAGGTGGCTTCGGGCGACCTTGAGGTAAGCCTCCCGCCGGTCACCGGCGGCGAACTGGGATTCATGACCAGCGTATTCAATTATATGGTGGAGCGCCTTCGCCAGGGGCGGGACAAGCTCGCCGCCGTAAACCAGGCGTTGGAAGAACGAAATATCGAACTTAGGGAATTGTCCGTTACAGACAGTCTCACCGGCCTGTTCAATCGTGAGCACCTCCATGAGACCTTGGTCAATGAGCTGGCCAGATCCGAACGCCACCAGCATGAATTCGGCATCCTGATGCTGGATATCGACCGTTTCAAACAATTCAACGACAACTTCGGGCATCTTGCCGGGGATGAAGTTCTGCGAAAAGTGGCCTCCATTTTCAAATCGTCCGTTCGCAGCTGTGATTACGTGGCCCGATACGGGGGTGAGGAGTTTATTATTATGCTGCCGGAAACACCGATGGAGGAGGCCGTACAGGCGGCTGAACGGATCCGGGCCTGTGTGGAAAAAGAACCGTTTTCCCCGGAGGGCAAGAGGATCAAGATAACGATCAGTGTGGGCGTGTCGTCCTTTCCCCAACACGGAACGGGTGAGGAGGCACTCATTCAGAAAGCTGACGAGGCACTTTACGAAGCCAAGAAAAGCGGGCGGAATCGCGTGGTTCCCCTCTAAACCAAAGAAAAGGAGGATCAGGTTCGCAGAACCGGTGTGACCGCCGTGTTTCTACTGTCCTGTAACCAGGGTCTGATAAATCCAACCGCTCAAGCCGTATTCATCCGTTACCCGGACCCATTCACCTTTTCGGGCAAAGCCGGTGACAAGGGTGTCTGGCAACAGGGTTCCGACCACCGGGTATTGGAAACCGGGTCCCTGGCGAATGTTGCTGACTTTGTTGACGGAAAGGGATAAGGGCACCGCAAAGGGCACTTCTCCCGGCCGGAGCTCACCGGTTTCACGAACGATCAGACGCCCTTTCGCACTGTTGATGATACTGGCGGCCTGGATTGCGAGATACAGTGCACCACCAAAATTTTCCTTCTCGAACTCCTCAGTGCTCATAGTGAGCAGGTGCTCTGCCTGGCTGATCTCGGGATCTGTCTCTGCGCCGGGATAATGCGTTCTGATGGTCTTCAGGGCGATTTCCGTTTCAGCCATGTTCGAAGCCGCTTCGGCCTTGCTTTCCAGGCTCCGCAGCCTGGCTTTCGCCCGGACGACCTCCTGAATTGCATCGTCGAACTGATTCTGCAAAAAATCCTGGCGCTGCTGCAATTGCTCCACGTGGGTATCTTTTTCGACTACCCGAAGCTTGAGCTCGGCCATCTGTTTCTCGAGTGCCTTTTCAGTTCGCATCTGGTTTGTCAAAGCGGCAACTTCAGCGCCACGGCGTTCCAGCTCCTGCCTGAGCTTTTGGACCTCGCTGATCAGTCTTTCGTATTCGACCCGATCGACAGATATTTCCGCGTCGGTGGAGGATTCTTTTGACGAGGCCGCCCGGTTCGCGGCACAGGCTGACAGAAGCAGCGTTACAATCAGCAATACAAGAGTCAGAATGTACCCGGTTCGATGATGTGCCATGGGAAAGTCCAAATTTGTGGGTTTCTATGGATGTCCGCTCGCAATGGAACGATGGCACCGGATTCCGATCATGATAGGCCATCGTCGTTTAAAATACCATATATTATAGCCGTTTAGACAAACGCGTCAATACCCAAATGGGTTTGCTATTTCTCCTATTCATGGTATGACGGGCCAGACCATATCTATGGTCTTTGCGCCTTTAGGCGATCATGTGCATCGCGTATTACTCTGGACGGGATAAAACAGAAATAGAAACGGAGTGATTCATGACAACCGGCAAGAAAATTAAATATGCCCTTTGGCTGGTTCTGGCGATCGTCATCGCCGGATTCCTCTGCTATAACTTGCCCCGAACCGATGTGGTCCAGATTACCGGCACCGACACAAAATATACCGGAAAAAGCGGCAGTAGCAAGATCACGACCGACCGCGCAGGGAAGCAGGGCGGCGGTAAGATTCAGATCCAGGATGTGCGGTTTATCAACGCCATCACCCGGGAGGGCAACATACGCGTGTTCCGAAACGAGGACACCGGCTGGGGGTGGCCTCCCTACTTCAAGTTCGACAGCGCCGATGTGACCGCCCAGGCGCAATCTTTTCTGGAAACAAATCCAAAACCCTGGGTCCTTGTAAGATATTACGGTTGGCGCATCCAAATGCTGTCGATGTTTCCAAATGCCGTCAGTATGAGATCCGTGGAGAAAACCTACAATCACCTGCCCATATTCAACATTGTCTTTTTACTGCTGCTCACCGGTGTCACCATCTTTGGGGTAACTGCGTTCAGACGTTTCGTGCGCCGGATAAAGGCCCGGTTCGGAAAAAAGACACCGGGGTCCCCGTCCGGGGGATCCACCGGGACACGACGCTAGCCCGAACATTGCATGAAATCTTTCCAGCAGATGTCTTAAAAGAAACAAGATCGGTGCCTCGACGTGCATACTGACGCATCGGGCTGCGATGCCATGTGTCACGTTGAAAAACGGATGAACGGCCTGAAAAGATTTCACCCTTCGGGCCAAACGGAGACCTCCATGGACTGCGTTATTCGAGACTCGCGGTAGTCGGGCTACAGCTTCATCTCGAAGTGCCTTGCCCATGAAGGTCTCCATTTGGTGCATTGTCCGGGTTAAGATACATCGCCAAATTGCTTTTTCAGCATGATCTTGAGGATGGTTCGATCTGCTTCTACCATCCCCTGGACGCTCAATTCACCGACATTCTTCATGGTCGCTTCCGGCGAAGCACTGATAATGCCGTCCGTTGCCTGGACGTGAACCCCTTGAAGGGCAAACAGTGCCGCCTGAACCGCTGTTCCGGCAGCGGTTGCCAGCTTGAGAGAGCACCCGGCCTTGGCCCCATCGCAGATGATCCCTGCCAGGTCCTCCGTCAAATTCATGATGGCGCCGGCAATGTGTTTGTGATCGCCGCCAAGGAGATAGGTGACCCCGGCAGTCGCCCCGGCTCCGGCAGCCACCGAGCACCCGCAGACGGCCGTCAGACGTCCCGTGTGCGCTTTGACATAGGCGGTGATGATATGGCTGAGACATATTGCTTCTAGAACGCTTTCTGTTTCACAGTCCACATAGTCCTTTACTGCCCAGATGGGCAACACCGCCGTCAGGCCGTGGTTGCCGCTCCCTGCGGAACTCATGGCCGGCAGATTAACCCCCTGCATCCGGGCATCCGAGGCTGCCGACGTCAGGATTCGCGCGGCCAGAATCATATCCCTTCTAATCAGCTTCTGGCGCACGAGGCGTTCCAGGGTTTTTCCGATCCCCAATCCGGATCCAAATTTCAGCCCATACTCGGCCAGACGGACGTTGTATCGAACGCCCTCGCGGATAAACGCCAGGTCCTCTGCATCCAGATCATCGATGAGGCGCATCAGATCCTTCAGGGTAAGCTGTGTCAGCCAGGCTTCCAGTTCCCGCGGATCGGTCTTGGTCTGCCGGTTGTCATCGGCGCCAAGAATCGGGCTGTTGAGGATGGGACTGTCGTTTAACGTCAGGCTCACAATATTGTCATGATAATCGCTGATGATGCATATGGCCCTTTTCCCGTTTCCGGTGACGGCTCCTTTGATGAACAGTCCCTTTTGGTCCTCCAGGAGATTGACGGTGACCCGGCCCGAAGCGATAAACGCCTTGGCTGCTGCCACGATATCCTCGGTGACGGGTTCCAACACTTCCAGCCGTCGTTCCGGATCCCCGCCAAGAGCCCCAATGGCGGCCGCCAGGTCAAGCCCGGTGTTCCCCTGGGCTCCGGGGATCGCCACGGCGATGCCGTTTTTGTAGATATTGGGATCCACCCAGATTTCGATCCGTTCGATCGTGTCGGTCGGCATCAGGGATGCGGCCGCCGCTGTTGCCAGGGCAATGGCGATGGGCTCCGTACATCCCAATGCCGGTGCCACCTCTGTCGTCAGGATATCTTTGACCGTATAGGGCTGCTGGTTGCGGTCCATTTGTGTATGTCCTCCTGTGGTCCCAAAGTTTCAAAAGGGTGAGGAAAATAATGTATCGTCCATCCGTGATGCTGGAACACAACAATTTTCAGGCGTCTATCGTATGCCACGAGGGGGAAAGGGTCAATGGTGTTTCAGGCGGGATCTCCCGGGCAAGGCGTTCGTGCTAAAGCACATTTCCCATAAGAACGCGTTTGATCGAACGCTTCAACTGCCCTTCGGGTATCGCCTCAAGATGCCGCTCGCAGGAGGGGCACAGATACAGGAACTCTTCGGTTTTTCGGAGATTCTGGCATGGGATCGCAACACTGCACATATCGCAGGTGTGGCAGATGACCTCTGCGTCCATTCCATCCAGCCGGCAGCTGCATTCAAGTAGTCTGGCGCCGCAACCATAACGCGGATCGGTTTCGTCCGGAATGCTCCGACACCAGACGGTCCGAGCCCGATAGGAGCAGTATCTGTCCGGTCCATCCGATGACGGCGAATACGTCGGCATGATAATGTGGACACCCTCTTCCGGCATCACGATGGCGCGGGGTTCGAAGTACATACCGGTGCGACTGCAGTTATAGAGGACCGCATCCGAATAGCCGTCCGCCTCGGTGGTGCGGTAGTGAATGGGAAGACGGCAGCCGTGCCTGGGAAATAATCTTTTTGCGTGGGCGATCATGGGAACACCTCGTTAGGGGGTGTTTGACATCACCGGGGGGTATGGGTCCTCTCGCGTGGGTGCGGGGAGCGGTATTGCTGAAGCCATTTGCGGCGATAGGAAGACGGTGTGTTGGCCACAGCGTGGTGCCGAACGTGGCTTATCCCCGGCGCATAGGGTACCCCATGAACGGCGCTCCCCGGGACAATCTATTTGTATCGCGGCAACCGATGATCTACTCGTAAAATTTCACACCGATGCCGAATCCGGAATTTTCTGTATCGCCGAGGACCCGGCACCACCTGACCTCGGCAAGGGATATGCTCCGGCAACACGCTACAGCGTTCTGATGGCAACGAATGGATGGTCTACTTAAGAGCCGCAGGTATAACGGCGTCCCCGGTCTCAGAAACCGGGTGGTCTCAAAATACAACCCATGCTCGCAATAATTGCGTATTTCCCCGACTCTCTGGGGTTGGTCGGAATTGAAGATGTTGAATAGAACCGTCACGTCCTGATGCTCACGTCGACACAGCCGGCGTTCCACCCAACGGGGCTCTGTTTCAAGACCGACACCGGTTAACGGTTGATGCCTCATCGCAGCACGTCGCTCTTAGTATGGGGTATCGCAAATGTCGGAACAGTGTTCCAAAATAAATTTCTCTGGACCATTTCCCATCCCATTGGAACACGTTTGTGACAACGACTATAGTTGACAGAGTATATTTTCTACGATAGCCAAGGATGTTTTCCAATCGCCGAAAGTGGCTATTTTTTTCAGAAATATATGGCCACTTGTGGCTATGGTCGGACCTGGGAGGGGGGATTATTCGGAATCCACCGAATAACCTTTTTGAAGGGTGTATTTGATCAGATCGGCGTTTTTTCGGATCTTCAGTTTTTTCTTTATGTTTTTTCGATGGTTGTTCACCGTGTTCGGGCTGATAAAGAGCATACGGGCAATTTCTTTGCTGGTCTTGCCTTCGCCCACGAGTTTTAACACTTCCCGTTCTCTGGTTGTCAAAAGGTCTTCACCACGGCGGCGGTAACCCCGGCAGATGCCGATCAGATCTTCCGGGGCTTCCTTCAAGATGAATGAAGACAGATAGGTGCGTCCGTGCCGAATGGTATCGATGGCGTGGATAAGTTCAAAGCCGGTATCTTCCTTGAGCAAATACCCTTCGGCACCGGCCGCTATGGCGAGACGAAGGTACTCCCGTTTCTTGTACATACTCAGAAAAAGAATTTTTATTTCCGGATACTGCCGTTTAATTTCCCGGGCCGCTTCGATCCCTCTGAGTTTTGGCATGGATACGTCTAACACCACCATATCCGTGGAAATCTTTTTCAACAGCTGCAGCAGGGCCAAACCGTCGGACGCTTCGCCGACCACCTGCAGATTACGGGTTTCATCGATGATGCTTTTGATCCCTTCACGCAGCATCGCATGATCATCGGCAAGAACAATCCGATACGCGCTCATATGTCGCCCTTTTCCGTTGTGATCGGTATTCGAAACGTAAGCCGTGTCCCCTTCCCCGGTGCACTCCGGATATCAAACGTGCTGTTCAGCATTCTGCTGCGTTCATCCATGGCCGCCAGGCCGAGCCCCCGATCGGCCACGTGTTTTTCCCAAACCGCAGAAATGTCAAATCCTGTCCCGTCATCGATAATTAGCAGGCGCACAACGTCCGTGTGTTTATCGATGGTTACCGAGGCGGTGGCCGCCCTGGAATGCTTTACGATATTTTTCAGTGCCTCCTGGACGATCCTGTATATCACGACCTGGTTCTCTGTAGAGAACAAGTGGTCGACCGGAGCCATATCCAGTGAAATGCGAACCGCGACATGCTGTTCAATGTCATGGATCAACCAGCTCAGCGCGCCACTCAGCTTCAGGTCTTCGATAATGGCGGGATTCAAGTCCCGGGAAAGATTCCGTGCTTTTTCGATGATCCCGTCTATTACGAGGAGTGTTCGATGGATGTCGTCCTTGAGCTTCTGCTGATCCTTCCGGAGTCTGCCGGAAATGGTGATGAGCTGCATTTTCAGCAGTGCCAGGTCTTGGCCCATGACATCATGGATTTCAAGGGATAGCCGCCGCTGCTCGTTTTCCTGGGCACTTAGCAGTCGCGCCGACAGAAATTGCAGACGCTTGTGGGACTCCTGCAAGGACGTCTCCGCCATTTTGCGTTCCGTAATGTCTTCGATGAATCCCTCCAGATAGAGAGCGTCACGTTTCGTATCGATGACATTCCAACCATGCATGTTACCGACAAAGGTGCTCTGGTCACGTTTGCGGAAATTGACCTCGGCGGCAATGGGCGCATCGCTGGTCAAGATCCGCCGGACCAGTTTCATGCGGTCCCGGGGATCTGCGTACAGTTTGGCGGCCGAATCACCCGTGGCGTCGATGAGTTGATCCGGCGACTCGAATCCAAACATCCTCGCGAAAGCAGGATTAACATTGAGGAGACGGCCGTCCGTGGATGACTGGAAAAGACCCAGAATGATGTCTTCGTATATCCGGCGAAATTTCTCTTCGCTGGCTTTGAGAGCTTCTTCGGTCTGTTTACGTTCGGTGATATCGGATATCACGCCGACCAACCCGGACACATGGCCGTCGACATCCTGAAACGTGGCCTTGTCAAAAATGACATCGCGAATTCCCCCGGTGGTGCTCTTCACCTTCCACTCGTAACGCTGCTTTCCGGGGTTTCGGAAGAGCTCTCGATCCTTCTCGTAGTATCTGTTCGCAATTTCTTTAGGCCCCATATCGTAGACGGTCTTGCCGACAATCTCCGAACGAGACCGGCCCGTGAAATCTTCAAAGGCCTTGTTGCACCCGGTGTATCTGCCAGTGGCATCTTTGTAGAACACGGGATTGGATATCGTTTCGAGCAGCGTGTTAAAAAAATCTTTTTGCTCACGCAGCGCCTTCACCGTCCGCTTTCTCTCTTCAATCTCGTTCTGTAGCTGCCGATTGGTCTCCAGCAGCGTTGCCGTTCGCTCCTGAACCCGTTGTTCCAGCTTGTCCCGGGCGGATTGCAAGGCCCTCTCTGCGATTCTCTTCTCGGTAACATCGTTGACAACCAACGTGAAGCCGCTCAATTGTCCATCGGATTCCCGATTATAGTTCCAGCCCACCCGAACATCGATCACTTTTCCCTGTCGCGTCTGCATTTTCTGGATAAAGGGCTCCGGTTTCGGCTGTTCCGCGACCCACCGGGAGAGGTTCTCTTTTAGCGGTCTTTGGGCGGTATCGGATGCCTCCAAGTCCAGAATGGATTTTCCCGCCAGGGTGTCCCTGCCATATCCGAAGGTATCGTTGCATGCCGAATTGGCGAAGGTGATGGTCCCGTTGGTGTCGAGTTGCTGGATGCCGTAGGGAATGGTTTCGATAAGGGTTCGATAACGAACCTCGCTCCGTAGCTGTTCTTCCGCCCTTCGCTTGCGATCCGTGATGTCTAAACTGAGTTCCAACATGCCCACGACATTGCCGCCGGCATCGATAATCGGAAATCCTTGCAAGTACCACAAGCGGCCATCCGGGGTCTGCTTTTCCACGGCGTGTGGTTCCCCGGTCTCACGAGCGCGTAAGACCGGACATTCTTCACAGGGATCGTCTCGGCAGCCCCATACCCGAAAGCAATGCCGGCCCACCAGCTCGTCGAGAGTCATCCTTGCGGATTGGCAAGCGGCCCGATTGGCCCACGTTACCCGCATGTCCAGATCGTGATACACGACATGCTCCAGTAAACTGTCCAATACGGCATCCAGCCCCACGGCATGTCCAGCTGTGAAGCTCTTCAATCCCCCGTGCTGGATCTGCAATTCATCGCTCGATCGATGGATTCCTGACGAAACCTTCCACGAACGGGATATGGTTTGCTTCCGGGCAGTCATTGTTGCCGCCTCTATAGCGATTGCCGGAATTGCGTTCCGATATAATGCATCTGGAAACGACGATAGTTACCGAAGATGAGCTCATACCGGGATGAATCCGCCGGCAACCTGGCTAAGTGGTATACGCGTTCAAGGCGCTGAGCAGCACGAAGAGTAAAGGAAGAGGATCAACCGCAATTCAATTGGGCCGTAGGAGACGATCGACCCCACATGGGGCCGCTGTGTGATCCATGGAAGCGGCGGAGAACCGGATCGTTTCCGTCCGACGGTCTCGGACTCCGCACCAAATAGTATTTTATGGCGTTTCGGATTGCAAGGGGAAGATTCGGATAAATGGCGGCCACATGGATGAGATCTCTACATCGACATGATTTTATGGACCAGCTTTTCAATCCCCTCCGCAACATGTTTAATGCTTGGACCCAACATGTATGCCGGGGTGGTCACCACCCGGTTTTTTGGGTCGAGATGGATCATGTCCACGGTACAGCTGTGATGCGTTCCACCCATGGATTCGATCGCTTCTGCGGTGGAAGCGTCATTTCCGATGGTGACCTCAGGGGATTTTTTACCGATGGCTCGGGTCAACGTAGCCGGAGCGATACAGATAGCGCCGATGGGCTTTACGGCATCGGTCATCTCCTCAATCAGCCGCTGAACTTCCGGGTGCACCGTCGCCTTCGGGCCCTGCACCGCGAAATCACTGAGGTTTTTCGCTGCCCCAAAACCGCCCGGGATGATCAACGCGTCGAGATCGGCGGACGTGACATCCTTCACATTATGGATGTCTCCCCTGGCGATTCGCGCCGATTCCACCAACACGTTACGCCGTTCATCTGATTCGGTTTGCGTCATATGATTGATCACGTGGAACTGATCCATGTCGGGCGCCATGCAGATAATTTCAGCCCCTGCCTGGTCCAAAAATAGAAGCGTCAGGACCGATTCGTGAATTTCCGTTCCATCGAACACACCGCATCCTGAGAGCAGTACACCAACCTTTTTCGCCATGTGGGACCTCCTTTGTTTCGCATGGTGATGAGTGTTTACGACAGGTTAAATACTACATATGGGGCAGTATCATATTGACATGCACAAGGCAATGTGGTAATCGGAATAAATTTTCCTCATGCCGTATCCCAACAAAGGCACCATGGCCCACGTCATCTGCATTGTCAGCCAGAAAGGCGGCACCGGCAAGACCACCTCTTCCGTCAACATCGCCGGCGCGCTGGCGTTATTCGAGAAACGGACCCTCCTAATCGATTGCGACCCCCTGGGTAATGCGACCACGGGTCTGGGCATTGAAAAAGACGGACTGCCGGGGACATTGTTCCATGCCCTGACCGGTCGCTTCACTATCCAAGACGTCACCCTGACAACCCAGCTGGAATTCCTGAACATCGTGCCGGCGCGCTTTGAGCTGCTGGAATCGGAACAGAAATTGATGTTCCTACCGAATCGGAATACCCGGCTTCGATCGGTGATCGGCGCGGTCCGGTCCCAATATGATTATGTTATTATCGATTCCCCGCCGTCGCTGAATTTTTTGGCGATATCCGCCATTGCCTCGGCGGACTGGCTGTTGGTTCCGATGCAGTGTCAGTTGTTCACGTTAGAGGGTCTCGGGCAGTTGCTCGCCATTGCCCGGGAAATCAAAACACGCCACAACCCGGATCTTCGCATCGGCGGCATTCTGTTCACCATGTGCGAAAAGCACAGAAACGGTGCGGCGGTCTGCACCGGTAAGGTCCTCGACAATTTTACCGACAATATCTTTCAAAGCACGATTCCATGGGACAGACGCTTACGCGAATCCTCCGACTACGGAAAGCCCCTCGTACTCCATGATATTACCGCCAAAGGTGCGGACGCCTATTTGAAACTAACCCTGGAATTGATCCGTTTCTTTGAGAATCGAGAATCCGCCATTCAGCCTCCGAAACCGGAAGCACCGCCGGTCAATTCCAGCCCGAAAAATGTATCAGAGAACACAGGAGCTCTATCGGCATGATCAAATTAACCGATCCCCACATTATTCAGAAAAGGGAACAGGAGCTTCTCGATGCCATCACCGATAGTCTCGACCGGGATGCCCTCGTCACTATTCTAAAGGAACAGCACCGGCTGCACACAATCTCCGGAATGGAGTCCCGACAGGGAGACATCGTCGCTATCGAAGACAAGGTCGCCTATCGGCTTGATTTCAATGTTCGAACCGTTCTTTCCGTATTATTCGATCGATCGGGAAATTATGTGGGAATGGCCTCCGGAAGCTCAGCTCCGCCTACCACCGAATCAGTGCCGGTCGACGGATCCGCTCCGGCGAAACAATCTGCGGATACCGGGACGCCTGTAACAGTGGACCCCCGGGAGCCCCAGAACGATGACACCAGGGAATACTACACCTTGGACCAGATTCTGACGACGAAAGCGCATATGATAACGGACATCCAACCGACTCCGGAGAGCGAACCCGGACCGCAGCCCGGTCCGGACGAGCGGATGACCCGAATGGCATCCGATCTGGCGGATATGATCTCGGACATTAACGGTCAGAAGAAGCCGTAACGAGACACGTTCGTCGGTTTTCGGGGGTTTATCGCGATCGTCGGAACTCCGGCATGCGGTGTTCGCGCTAGCTCAACACATGCTTGTCCAGCACAAAACAGGTAAACGACCCCTCGAACACAGTGGTTTTCCCGACAGTCACACTGACCTGGACGTTCTTTTTTCGTCCTTCACCGGGTTCCACCTGAGCTTCTGCCACCACCGTATCCCCGGTTCGAACCGGCTTCAAGAACGTTACCGCTGCCGCCCCAAGAACCACGTTGGGATGGTTTACGGCAATCATGGCGGCATGGTCGGCCAGACCGAAAATAAATCCCCCATGGGTGAGACCGGACCCATCGACCGCCATGCCATCCGTGGCGTGAAATTCAACGCGACTGAAATTCTCGCGAACTTCCCGGGGGGCACCGCACAGGTTAACGTCGATCTTCTCGTGGGTCTGAATGTTCATTGGTTCTCCCCTCCCTTCAAGTGAATGTCGTAATGCCAAGACCCTTTTGGGTTTACCCGGGACCCGGATCCGGCGTCCAAATGTGTTCATCCCACGATGCTCGATTGATGGGACGACCGACCCAGACCATAGCAGATTGCCGGGAACGTCTCAATTGACGGGAGGGACCCTTGCGGTTATCTTGCACGTGAAACCGGTGATATTGCCCAAAACAGCTCTCACTATCTCGAGGAACACTAAAAATGGAAAACACCGTCAAGATCAGAATCTCGCAGATCCGCAGCGCCATGGAGCACCAGGACATCGATACCCTTCTGGTCATGGTCGGGGAAAACCGTTTGTATGCCAGCGGATTTACCGCCGAAGATACCCAGTTTGATGAATCCTCCGGGATCCTGCTGATTTCACAAGATCGTCTTCTTCTGGCCACCGACGCTCGATACGATCTTCAGTCGAAACATGAGGCTCCTGATTTTGAAACCGTCACCTGCAAAAAGGGCCTTGTTGAAGCGCTTCCCGACCTGCTTGAAGCAATGAACGTCCGACGTCTCGGATTCGAAAGTGTAAGGATGAGCGTCCATCAGTTTAATGAACTGAAACAGAGCCTGGACCGCCGTGACGCAACCGTCGAACTGGTGCCGGTACAGAACCTCGTCGAGACATTTCGACTGGTTAAGGACCAAAAGGAAATCGACACCCTTCGCAAAGCGCTCCGTTTGGCGGAAACCGGTTTCGGGCGGGTCAAACAGATGCTGGCACCCGGCACCACCGAAAGCGATGTGGCGTGGCTCCTTGAAAAAACGCTGAGAGAAGATGGCGCCGAGGGACTGTCCTTTCCGATCATTGCCGCCTTCGGGCCGAACAGCGCCCTGCCCCATGCCGTACCGGGCCAACGGAAACTCCAACCGGGAGAACCCCTGCTGTTCGATTGGGGGGTTCGACTCGGCGGGTACTGCATCGATATTTCAAGGACCCTCGTGGTCGGTCCACCCGAGGAGCCGTTCCAACGGGTGTTTCAAACCGTTCTGGACGCTCAACGCAAGGCAATCGATGCCATTACGCCGGGTGTTTCAGGAAAACAGGTCGATGCCGTGGCGCGGGAGCACATCGAAGCGAAAGGGTACCAGGGAAAATTCGGACATGGCCTGGGTCATGGAACCGGGTTGGCCATTCATGAAGCTCCCCGGCTGAGTCCCATCAAAGACGATGTTTTAGAACCGGGGATGGTGTTTACGGTGGAACCGGGAATTTATCTCCCCAAATGGGGTGGCGTGCGACTTGAAAACATGGTCGCGCTGATGGATGATGGGCCTGTGGTGTTAAACAGCACAAAACCGGATGACCATTATATTCTTTAACCAGACGCTCCACAGGAGACGCCGTGTCGCGCACTGAGGAACTGGCGGATCGATTTGTGAATTATCTGCTGGTGGAAAAAGGGCTTACCCGGACCACCATTGAATCCTACAGCAGCGATCTGAACCGTTATATCGATTTTCTTCACCAGCGCCGGGTGATGTCCGTTGGCGATGCCGACACCTCTGATCTTCTCCGTTACCTGATCTCTCTCCGCAAGGATGGTCTCAGCGCCAGATCGAGAGCGCGTCATCTCGTCACGATCCGAGGCTTTTACAAATTTCTCAATCAGGAACACATCCTGGATGAAGATCCATCCCGGTTGATCGATCTTCCCAAAGCCGGTTTGAAACTCCCCGGCGTGCTGTCCGTCCAGGAGGTGCAGAAGCTGTTGGATGAACCGGATCCGGAGGACCCCACAGGGGCCCGGAATGCCGCCATGCTCGAGTTGCTTTATGCCGCCGGGCTGCGGGTAACGGAGCTTGTTCAGATCAGATTGCCGGACATCCATCTGGATGCGGGATTCGTTCGTGTCCTCGGAAAAGGATCCAAGGAGCGGGTGGTTCCCATCGGCACCATCGCCATCCGGAAAATCGACCATTACCTGGCAACCGCCAGGCCGCGATTGCTGAAAGGCGGCGCCAGCCCCTTTCTCTTTATTGGCCGAACCAAAAAACCGATGACACGTCAGGGTTTCTGGAAACTGTTGAAAAAATATGGTGTGAGTGCCGGAATCCACAAAAACGTGACGCCCCATACCCTGCGCCACTCGTTTGCCAGCCATCTATTGGAGGGCGGGGCCGATCTGAGAGCGGTTCAACTCATGCTGGGGCACTCGGACATATCCACCACGCAAATCTATACCCATGTGGCCAGGGATCGCGTACGGTCCGCCCACGAAAAATTTCATCCCCGGGACTGACCCTGGATGCCTACCGGGATTAGGGCTGATTTTTCATTGACGCATCAAGTCATATATCCTCCTGCCATGACAGCCGCCCCCAAAATATCATAGATATATAACTATTTAATATCGTAGAATTTTAATCAAATATTCATATTTTGTGATCTACAATCCATGAAAAAAACCCTTTATTTTTATGACACACATGTCAAGGATCGATGAAAAATACCCAGAATCATGGATAATTCTTGACACTTTCGCTAGTTTTTTATAAATGAAAGCGCTTAAATCTACTTTTAATTCGGAAGCGGTCTGACACATCACCTTCAATGTTTCCCATGGACATCATTCCTTCCACGGCCTCCTTGTCATCAGACACCTTTCATTCGGACGATTATGGCTGAAAAAATTGCACAAAAGCTCCCGGAACCCCTGCATCGCACACCTGAATGCGGGTCTTCTATCGTATCGGCGCGGCCAGGGTATTGGATACCCGGCCCCGAGCCGCCGAAGAAGGGACCGCATGCCCTGGTCCAGGGGATTCGAGATCTTAATCAACCCGTCAGCGTCATCGCTCTGGATGGACAGATGGGCATCGGTGTGGGGGGTACGGCCATACTTGGTGAGGGAGCGTCCCGACAGCAACACGCGGAAAGCTACCCCCTCATCGGATATGTGCCGCCGCTGTTGCCGGAAGACCTGGGGGATCCGCTGTTCAAATCGTCCCACGGCGTCAATTATGCGTATGTTGCCGGGGCTATGGCCAACGGCATTACCTCCGTGGAAATGGTCAACGCCGTCGGAAATGCCGGGATGATTGGATTTTTCGGCTCTGCGGGACTGTCCATAGCGGAAATCGAAGCAGCGATCCACCGTCTCCGGAAACAGATGCCGGATGGCCCCTTTGGCATGAACCTGATCCACAGCCCCTTTGAGCCGGATCTGGAACAGGCGACCGTGGACCTTTATCTGGACCGGAAGATCCGGCTGGTCAGCGCATCCGCTTATCTGGATATGACACATCCGCTGATACAATATCGGGTGACCGGCATTCACAGGGGGGCCGATGGCGACATCCATTGTCCGAACCGGCTCGTGGCCAAAGTCTCACGCCACGAGGTCGCACGGAAATTTTTCTCTCCCCCCCCGGCACGGTTACTCCGTGAGCTTGTCGAAGCCGGGAAAATCACCGAAGGTGAAGCAGCGCTGGCGGAGACCGTGCCGGTGGCGGAATCCATGACCGCGGAGGCCGATTCCGGCGGACACACCGATAACAGGCCCGCCCTCACCCTGCTCCCGACCCTGATCGCTTTGAGAGATGAATTGTCCGGTCGCTACAACTACCGGCAGCCGCTGAGCGTCGGTTTGGGGGGCGGGATCGCCACCCCGGAATCCACGGCGGCCGCATTTGCCATGGGAGCGGCATATGTCCTGACCGGTACCGTGAACCAGGCGTGTGTGGAAGCCGGAACATCGGATCGCGTGCGTCGCATGCTGGCCGAGGCTCGGCAGGCGGAGGTTGCCATGGCGCCCGCTGCCGACATGTTTGAAATGGGTGTCAAGGTGCAGGTGCTCAAACGGGGCACCATGTTTCCCCAACGGGCCGCTAAACTCTATGACCTCTACCGCGCCTGTGACGGCCTCGAGGATATTCCGTCAAAGGAACGGGATATCCTTGAAAAAGATTATTTTCGGAGTTCCCTTGAGGAGGCCTGGCACCAAACCCGGCGATTTTTCGAAACCCGTGATCCCAAGCAGATCATACGCGCTCAACAGGATCCCCACCACAAGATGGCCCTGGTCTTCCGTTCCTATCTGGGACAGTCATCCAACTGGGCCAACAGCGGCGATCCGTCACGACAGCTCGACTATCAAATCTGGTGTGGTCCGGCCATCGGCGCCTTCAACCAGTGGGTCAAAGGGTCGTTTCTGGAACAGCCGGAAAACCGCAAGGTAGTCACCGTGGCCATGAACCTGCTTATCGGGGCCTGCATCGTGACCCGAGCCAACTGGCTGCGCCAACAGGGTGTTCCATTGGGAGCTGACGCCGGCCGGTTTTCACCGATGCCCTTAGATGATATAACGCAAATGTGCACCTACTCAAATTTAGCCAACTGACTTTGTGAATTTTATGACACAATCACCTGAAGATCATGTCCGGATTCCTGTCGCTGTCATCGGCATGGGCGCCCTGTTTCCGCGGTCGCCTGGATTGAACGATTATTGGCGCCTTATCTCCCGGGGAAATGATGCGATTTCGGAAGTGCCCCCCTCCCATTGGTCGCCTCAGGATTATTACGATCCCGACCCGAAACGACCGGATCACGTCTACTGCACCAGGGGCGGTTTTCTTACACCGTACTCCTTCGATCCAACGGAGTTTGGGATTCCTCCAGCATCTCTGGAGGCGACCGATACCTCCCAGCTCCTTGGTCTGGTTGTCGCAAAAATGACACTCGAGGATGCCGGCTATGGAAACGGTCGCAAATATGACAAAAAGCGCGCCAGCGTCATTATGGGGGTTACCGGAACCCAGGAATTGGTACTCCCCCTGGCGGCCCGACTGGGATTTCCGAAGTGGCAGCGGGCTCTTGAAGCTGCCGGCGCGGCGCCCGAGACGATCCGGGATGCGCTCAAACGGATTGGCGATGGATATGTCGAGTGGCAGGAAAACTCCTTTCCCGGTCTTCTCGGCAATGTGGTTGCCGGCCGCATTAGCAATAGATTGGACTTTGGCGGCACCAACTGTGTGGTGGACGCCGCTTGCGCCAGCTCCATGAGCGCGCTGCATATGGCCCTGATGGAGCTGACGTCCGGTAAAAGCAACATGGTGCTCACCGGCGGCGTGGACGCCCTCAACGATATTTTCATGCACATGTGCTTTTCAAAAACCCACATCCTGTCGCCGACCGGCGACGTGCGCCCTTTTTCCGAAGCAGCCGACGGAACGGTTCTGGGTGAAGGGATCGGCATGGTTCTGCTCAAGCGCCTGGAAGACGCTGAAATAGACGGAGATCGGATCTATGCCGTGATCCGTGGCATCGGCACGACCAGCGACGGTCGATCTCAGAGCATCTACGCGCCGAGTGTCAGGGGACAGGCCAAAGCCCTGCGCAGCGCCTACCGAAACGCTGGGGTCCATCCGGATACGGTAGGGCTGGTGGAGGCCCATGGCACCGGCACCCGGGTCGGAGACAAGGTGGAGTTCCAGGCCCTGTGCAGTGTATTTGGAGATCGCGCGGAAAGATCGACGCGATGCGCCATCGGTTCGGTCAAATCGATGATCGGACACACCAAGGCGGCCGCCGGGTCTGCGGGCCTGATCAAGACAGTGCTCTCACTGAGCCACAAGACGCTTCCGCCGACACTCAAGGTCGACACCCCGGACCCGGATCTGGATATCGAGAAAAGCCCCTTCTACATCAATGCCGCCACCCGCCCATGGTTCAACCGCGGCAACCATCCACGCCGGGCTGGTGTCAGCGCTTTTGGTTTCGGCGGCAGTAATTTTCATGTGGTCCTGGAAGAATACAACTCCGCCAAAACCGATATCGCCTGGGACGCATCCATCGATATCCTTGCCGTTTCAGAAGATTCTCCCCAGGCCTGCAGAAAAAAACTTTCAGACATCCGGAAAACACTGGATGGCTCGCTGTCCATATCATCCGAACTTCGCAACACAGCCCGGACCCTGCGGGCGGCGTTTTCTTCGTCGGCACCCTTTCGGTTGCTGGCGATCATCCGGTATGACGAGGCGGCTCCTGAAGCGCCGCTTCAAACCATTCAAGACGCCGAATCTGCGATCTCCGAATGGCCGCAACTCGCCCATTCGGACGGCCTCTATCAGAAGAAGGATGTCTTCATTTCCGACCGGTCGACACCCGGCAAACTCGCCCTGCTCTTTCCCGGACAGGGCAGCCAGTATCTTTACATGGGACGTGATGTTGTCTGCACGTTTCCGGAAAGTTTTGATGCTGTCGCGTCTGCAGACAATCAATGCCCGACAAGCCTGCCCCCGGGCGACACGACATATCCGGAGCCGGCCATGACCCCCCATGACCGGGAATACCAGGTAGCTCAGCTTCGAGACACCCGCCAGGCACAGCCGGCTATTGGCGCTGTCAGTCTTGCGATGTTCCGGTGTTGCCGCCGGTTCGGGATTGTTCCGGATGTCACGTGCGGCCACAGTTTTGGTGAATTGACCGCCCTGATGGCCGCCGGCTGGATCGACGAGGCCACCTTTATGGATCTCGCCTATCTGCGCGGTAAACTCATGGCGGATGCCGGTGAGGAGAACGGCCGGGGCGGCATGCTGGCCGTAAAGGCACCCCTTGGGGAGCTTTCCCGACTGGCGGCCAAACTCATGCCTGAGGTGGTCCTCGCCAATCGGAACACCCCCGATCAGGGCGTGTTGTCAGGCACCCTGAAAGGGATCGAGAAGGCTGAAGTGGAGTGCCGAAAGCTGGGATTTCAAAGTGTACGCCTGCCTGTTTCAGCGGCATTTCACAGCACGCTGGTGTCCGGCGCACAGCATCCGTTCCACGAGTCGGTAGCGAAAATCAACGTGTCGCCGACGCCGGTAACGGTTTTTTCCAACACCACCGGCGCTCCTTACCCCAAGGATCCTGCCCGCGTGCACAAACTGCTGGGAGGACAACTGGCCCGGCCCGTGGACTTTGTGGGGGCCATCGAGAACATGGCGGCCTCTGGGGTAAACACCTTTCTGGAAGTAGGACCCAAATCCGTACTGACCGGTCTGGTCCGATCCACTCTGGGAAATAGCGTTGCGGTCGCCATCGCCATGGACGCATCCTCCGGAAACGGAAACGGGCTGTTGGATCTGGCCAGGTCTATCTGTGGGCTGGCTGCCTGCGGGCATCACGTGGATTTGGCCCAATGGGGTGCTTCCGGACGTGAGTATCGGCAACCGAAAATGAGCATCCCCCTGAGCGGAGCCAATTACCGATCCAGACGGCCTATAAAACCTTCCGTTGCGAAAACCGTATCTGCGGCGAAGGCGTCTCCGTCTGCGTCAAACCCGACACCCCAGGGCAACCGGCCGAAGGATCTTCGGCCGGCCCGGTCAACGCCCGTTGTTCCGTCAAAACCGTTACCCGAACCCCGAAAGACTATGAAAACGAAAACACACCCGCCCCAAGGGGCCGTCGCAGATGCGTTTCGCACGGTTCAGGAAGGCATGAACGCCATCCAGAACCTCCAGCGGGAAACTGCCGAAGCCCACAAAAAATTTCTGGACACCCAACGGGAGACCACACGGACCCTCCAGATGCTGATCCAGAGCAGCGGCAGCCTGGCCGGCAATGAACGGCGTTTGGGAGCGATGCCGAAGGGGGATACTCCCCCGCCCTTACCTGTTGAGATGCGTCAGGAGGTGCCGACACCATCTGCGGAAATGCCCCGGCAGAATTTGGAGACAGCTCCGGCCAGCGTATCCACGCCGGCGCCGGTCCCTGTGCCGGCCGCCGCGTCTGAACCGGTCGACCCTTCGGTTTCCACAAATTCGAGCCGGCTGACGGATACCCTCCTGGAGATTGTCGCGGAACTCACCGGATATCCCCCGGAAATGCTGGGCCTGGAGATGGACATCGAGGCGGATCTGGGCATCGACTCCATCAAACGTGTGGAGATTTTGTCGGCCGTGGACGCGCGCATGCCCGGACTTCCCCGGGTTGCCCCGGAAATGATGGGAGCCCTCAAGACCCTGGGACAGATCGTCGACTATCTATCGGGATCCGATGCATCTCCAGTTGCGGAAAAGCCGCCCGTAACCCGAGAGAATGCTTCATTGGTGTCCGGCCGGGATTCCAAAATCCGTCGTCAGGAACTGGTGGTCAAGGATCTGGAAGTTCCGGAGAGCAGCCTCCATCCGATCCGGATCGATGGTCCGGTGTTTATTACCGGCGACGGAACCGGCCTGGCCGATGCATTGTGCCGTGAGATCGCCGATCGGGGTGTGGATGCCCGGATCCTTTCGGAAACAGATCCGAAACGGACCCTGGAGAATGCGGCCGGCTTGATTTTTCTCGGTGATCAACGGAATCCCATCGGCAAGAAAGGGCTTCGACGGGCATTGATGGTCGCCCGTGCCGCAAGTTCCGGGCTTCAACAGGCCGCCGCCACGGCGAGTTCTCTGTTTGCCACGGTCAGCCGTATGGATGGCCGCTTCGGGGCGAGCGGTGACGAATCCCTGGATGCCTTCCAGGGGGGGCTTGCCGGACTGGCAAAAACCGCCGCCAGGGAATGGCCGGGAGTACGGTGCCGGTCCCTGGATGTGGACCGGGATTGGGAGGATAACGACGCCATTGCCCGGATCATCGCCGATGAGATGCTCCGCTCGGATACCGACACGACATCCGAGGTCGGTTTCTCACCGGGGAAACGGACCATTGTGGCCCTCGAAGATAGACCCTACCCGGCGGAAACGGAACTGACACCGGCTCTGAACCCCGGAGATGTCATTATTGTGACCGGGGGCGGCAGGGGGATTACCGCAGATGCCGTTTTGCCTCTGGCAGAGGCGTTCAAGCCGACGCTGGTGTTGTTTGGTAGATCGCCGGCACCGACGGACGAGCCGGTCTGGATGTCCGGATGTTCGACCGAACGGGAACTGAAATCGGCGATCCTGGCCCATGAATTTTCCGGGACGACAACCAAACCGGCAGAGCTGGAGGCCGCCTACCGTCGTTATGCCGCCAATCGGGAGCTATCGCGAAATATTGAGCGGCTGGTCGCCGCCGGCGCCCAGGTCCGCTACTTTCCGGTGGATATCCGGGACAGGGTCCTTGTCGAGGCGGCGTTGACCGAAATACGGCCCTTTCACGGGCCGGTGCGTGGTCTGATACACGGCGCCGGAGTCCTCGAAGATCGCCTGATCACCGACAAGACACCCGAGCAGTTCGAACGGGTGTTCAGCACCAAGGTCGACGGGCTGCTGACCCTGCTGTCGGCCCTTGAAACCGATCCGCTCCGACATCTGGTGCTGTTTTCCTCGGTGGCGGCCCGATTCGGAAACCGGGGCCAGTCCGACTACGCCATGGCGAACGAGGTCCTCAATAAAATCGCTCGTCAGGAAGCGATCCGCAGACCGGATGCCCGTGTCGTGGCCATCAACTGGGGGCCGTGGGACGGCGGAATGGTTTCCGAGGTGCTGAAAAAGGAGTTCGCGCGTCGGGGCATCGATATGATCCCTCGAGCCGAAGGGGGCCGCTGCCTTCTGTCCGAACTGGTGACGTCTTCAGACACGTCCCCCGAGATCGTGGTGGGTGCTGAAATCGCCAATGCCGATCCCACAGGAGAGACGGCGTCGGTCCATGATATGAAGCCGGGATTGGTGAATTAAGTCCGGTGTGCCTTTTGTTTCAAACCCAATTTAATCGGGGTCGGAATCGCTATCCGAATCGGAATCGAAGAAAATAGAATACATTTTTTTAATACCGATACCGAATCCGATACCGATTCCGATTATCTCGCTAATCTTCAAATAGCACCGATTAAAGCGAAATTACTAAAGCTACTGTATCCCATATCTTTCCTGAAACGCCTCGACCACCTGAATTAAATCTTTAGGCAGCCTCCGACGCACCTCCGCTACCATCTCTTCCGGCACGCCTCCGTAAAACGCTTCCGCAATACCCCCGGCAATACAGGCCATGGTGTCGCTGTCGCCCCCGAGGGAAATCGCGTTCCGGATAGCGTCCACCACACCGACGGAGTCCAGAAACGCAATAATCGACTCCGGAACCGAGCCCTGGCAGGAGATATCGAAACGATACCCGGGACGGATGCCTTCAACGGTTCTGTTTAGATCATATTCGAGCCGGGTTGTGATCTCACCTCTGATGTCTTCCTTACTGTGGCCGGTTCTCGCCAGATACACACCCAGAGCCACTGCCTGGGCCCCTCTGATGCCTTCCGGATGGTTGTGAGTGACGGCCGCGCTTTTTTCGGCTTCTCTCAGAACTTCTTCCATCGACTCGAAGGCAAACCCCACCGGACTGACCCGCATGGCAGAGCCGTTCCCCCAGCTGTCGTAGGGCCGGCTTTCATCGGTTAGAAGCCATCTGTAAAAGGATCCTCCGTACCCGGCATGGGGATAGCGCCTGCCGTAAGACTTGATGTTGGCCCCGTACTCCCGCTGATTCAGAATGGCATCGGCCACGGCCACAGTCAGTACCGTATCGTCGGTAAAGGTTGAATACTCCGAAAACAAGGGAAAATCCTTTGTTCTGATCGGCCGGCCTTCATAGACCGAGCCGATAATATCTCCTGCTATGGCGCCAAGCATGGAATCTATTCCCCCCTTAGTTCGGTATCGGGATCGCTATCGGAATCGGGATCGAAATAGACAAACGTTATTCTTAAAAAACGATACGGATACCGAACCCGATACCGACCCCGAAAATAGTGTCCATCATGCCGGACGTGATCCCTGATGCAGACGGGATCTTCGACCGGCATCCAGATTTTTTATCGCTTCCTCCAACGCCGAATCCAGCGCCATTGGATCGTACCCCATCCCAAACGCCTTCGAACTGTTCAGAGAAACATCCGCAGGCCGGGGCGCCGGCTTGACGATATCTTTCTGTTTGACCGGATTGATGGTCGACTCTTTCAGCCCAAGCATGTCTTCCAGCTTCTTTCCCATGCCATACCGGGATATGCGGGTTTTCCCACCCAGATGAAGTACCCCTCTGGCCTTCCCCAGGAAATGCAGAATGCCCTTTGCCGCACTTTCCCCATCTACCGGAGTGCGATACTCATCCGTGAACAATGAAACCGTCTCTCCACGCCGCAGGGACTGAATCACATGATAATCAAGATTGTTCAATTCGGACCCGGTCCACCCGAACATCAGCGGCATGCGGCAAACAAGCGCTTCCGGGTATATCTCGCCGATGGTCTGCTCCGCCCTCACCTTCTGCTCCCCGTATCGGCATACCGGGTTAGTCGGACTGTCTTCATGGTAAGGCGGATCCATTCCTTCAAAGACCAGATCCGATGAGGTGAACGCTAGCGGAATTTGGGATTCGGCACACCACTCAGCTATCCAGGAAGTGACCGTCACGTTCATTATCTCGGACCCTTCCGGATACACCTGGCACCAGTTGGGATCGGTAGCTGCGGCGGTATGCACTACGGCATCGGGATTTATCTCCTGGAATGTTTTCTCGAATTGGTGTCGATCGGTGATATCGATGTTTATAGCACGAATTCCGTTCAGGTGGATGGGATGGGACCGGTGAACACCACAGACAGTCCACTCGTCGACAGCTTTCCTGCAGATGTGCCATCCCAGAAATCCGCTGGCACCTGTGACGATTAGACGCTTTCCTGGGATTGGATGTTTCTGTTTCGGTACAAGGATCATGGAAACACCAAAGCAACTAAAAGCGGACAGGTCAATAAAAACAAATCAAACAGGTTGAAAAACCTACGTTTATTGCCCCATAGGCCAGTTGCTACGGACAGTCCGTTGCTCTGGTCGAGTCGATGATTTGCAGTTTCAATAAAAAACGGCGGTACATCACCCGGTTGGCTATCGTTTGGTTGTGTCGATACCTGCTAACTGCTTAATCCGCAACAAACCCGGGCTATCGTGAAGGTACATCAGGGGGGAACGGAGCCCGGCGTCGATAAACAGGGCTTCCAGGTCATCGAACAGGACCGGGCGATCCGGCCAGGTGAACCGTTTTTTCTGCTCTTCCAGGGCTTCCCAGCATTTGTGTAGTTCTTCGTTGCCCTCGAAGACCCTTTCTTTGGCAGAATCACACAGGAACATGGCGCAGACAATCGGCGTTACCTGCCACAGGCAGCCCTCGTCACCCAGGAAGATGCATTTGAAGCCGGGGTTCGGTTGGCTGAGGACCGCTTCGATCCGATCCAGTGGCTCACTGTCGGACATGACGGCATTGACAAGCACATCCGCAAAAAAGGCAATGATACCTTCCCGGGAGCAACAGGCGCTCAGACGGCTTCGAAAACACTGCTCCGTGCAGATGTCGTTAAAATGACGTGTCAGAAAGGTATCCAGGTCGTTTCGGAAGGACAGGTATTCTTTCAGCGTGGATTTTAACTCTGAAAAGGCCCGGGGTGTCAGCCCGTCCAGGTATTTGCGGACGAGTTGCAGGGTTTGGAGCTGTTCTTGGTTGTAGGTATTCATCCAATTCAATTGAGAGGTATCGGCTACGAGTTGTGGCTCCTTAATGGAAACCATTGGTCAGGCGCTGGTCATTTGGATAGTATAGGGTTCAAGGGGCCAAGGATTCAAGGGGTCGAGTGAAATGAGACAGAATAATAAAAGGGGGCTTTCTTTTCACCCTTCTATCCCCCCAACGACAACCGCGTCAACAGTCCTGCCGTCCAGTGCACGGAGCGGCTCGCATTGACCGTGGGCATGGTGAAGATCCGTGTTACCGATGGTCTCGAAATCGCCTGTGTCACAGTCGATGATAATGAAATTGGGCGCTGAGCCGAAATGACCGAACACCGGGCTGTCCAAACCCAGGTCGGCTTCCGTGGGAAAGGCTATTCTCATGTGACTCCTCCATCTCCAGACAAGATTTGGAAAAGTTTCAGCAAACACTTTAGCGGTCATGGTTGTGAGGAAATAAAAGAATGGATGTCAAGAGATTCTCAGCAAATTCGCTCGACATTTAGATACTGGAATTTGGATTTGCTTCGGACAATCCTAATCTTATATTTAAGAACATGTCATTCGTATTAAATACAAATAGTTATAGTTTAATGCCGGTGTTATTCACGTTTTTCGCGTCATGACTTTGAAGCATCAGACTATTGAACAAATGGGTGCGCTGGTGTAGATATTTTTTTTCTGCGTATGGAGCGGCATCGTCGCGTTTCATAAAATCGTTTTACGATTTTATTCCTGGACCCCTTGGACCCTCCTCTCCGGTTTGTTTGGAGAAGACAAAGAACAAAATCTTGACATCACTACAAAAAAATCCCATCGCGGTTATCGGCATGGCCGGTCGATTTCCCGGCGCCGATACGGTTAGCGAATTCTGGGAAAATATTATCAACAAAGTGGAGGCCATCTCCGAGGTGCCGGAGGCGCGTTGGGGTACGTCCCCGGAGTCCGTTCTTTCCCCGTCGGGAGGGCCCGACAAGACGTTTACCCGAAGGGCGGGCATCATCCCGGATCGGATGCCCGATGTTTCCGGACTGGCCATCGACCGCGAACTGGTCCGAAACCTGGATCCGATGCATCGGCTGGTCCTCGATGTCGGCAAATCCGCATTGGATAGCTGCTCTCCGGACCCGGCCAACCGGGATCGCACCGGTGTTGTTCTGGCGGCGATTGCCTTGCCCACGGATTCAGCGTCTCTTCTAACGCGTCAGGTCATCGGAGGTGCCCTGGCGTCACAGATTACCGGAACCGCTCTCCCCTCTGCAGCGGATATCTCCGCGAATCGCTGTCTTGCAGCTCGGGTCACCGGATATCCCGCGGCACTTTTAGCCCGTGCGTTGGGTCTTGGCGCAGGCAGTTTGACCCTCGATGCGGCATGCGCATCATCTCTCTATGCCGTGAAGCTCGCCTGTGACGAGCTGATTTCAGGCCGCACCGATACCATGCTGGCGGGAGGCGTTTCAAGGCCCGATGTCCTGTATACCCAGATTGGCTTCACCCAGCTGAAGGCCCTCTCTCCAAACGGCCGATGCGCCCCGTTCGATACCCGTGCAGACGGACTTGTGGTGGGTGAAGGGGCCGGTATCCTGGTGCTGAAGCGGCTCGATGATGCACGTCGGGATCGGGACACGATTATTGGGGTTATTCGCGGACTCGGCATTTCCAACGACCTTGACGGCAACCTCCTGGCGCCCGCCAGCGAGGGACAGGTCCGGGCCATGACGGCTGCCTATGCCGAGGCGGGTTGGTTGCCCGATGGGGTCGATTTGATTGAATGTCATGGCGCAGGAACCCCTGTGGGTGACGCTGTCGAGCTCAACAGCATGATCCAATTATGGAAAGGTTCCAGCCGGAAACCGGGCAGCTGCGCCATCGGGTCGATCAAGTCGATGATCGGCCACCTGCTGACGGCGGCAGGGGCGGCCGGCATGATCAAAGTCCTCCTGGCGATGCGGCATCGTGTGCTTCCCCCCTCCCTGAACTATCATGCCCCGCCCCAAAGCAGTCCGATCCTCGACAGTCCGTTCCGGGTTCAGACAGAGCCGGAGCCCTGGCAACAGCGCAATCCGAATATCCCCAGACGGGCGGCAATCAGTGCCTTCGGTTTCGGAGGAATTAATGCCCACCTGCTCCTGGAGGAGCCGCCCCCCAACGACGAGGATCAGCCCGCCCCGGAATCAGCGGATGAATCCGTCAGTATTCAGATAGAGGAAAGACCCCCCGAGCCGATCGCCATTGTCGGCATGGGCGCGGCAGCAGGCCCGGCAGATACTCTGGCGTTGTTCCAACGGCGGGTTTTTAATGAAGAGGCCGCATGGAACCCCCCTCCCAAAAATCGATGGAAAGGCTGCGACCCCGCTGCGGAACGCTGGCTGGAAGGAAGAGCCGGCAGGGGCGCCTACATGGAGAAATTGACGATCCATGCGGGTGAGTTCCGGATTCCCCCCAGAGAAATTCCGGACATCCTGCCGCAACATCTGCTCATGCTGAAAGTTTCGGCAGAGGCTATGGCCGACGCCGGTATTGAGCGGGACCGGGATCGGGTCCGTATGGGGGCCATCGTGGGTATCGATTTCGACATGGAAGCGACCAATTTTCATCTTCGATGGCGCTCCCTGACTGCAGATGGTTTTGTGACCGGTGACCTGGCCGCGGGTGAGGCAAACCATGTCCGGAACGCGTTGAGCGCCCCGCTGACGGCCGATCGCACCGTCGGTGCGCTGGGGAGCATGGTGGCCAGTCGGATTGCCCGTGAGTTCCGGCTCGGCGGCCCGAGTTTTGTGATTTCGGACGGGACGGCATCGGGTCTCAAGGCCCTTGACCTGGCCGCACGGTGGCTCCGTCGGGATGACGCCGATGCCATTCTGGTGGGTGCTGTCGACCTCTGCGGTGATGTACGCTCGGTGTTGATGGCGGACCGCAGCCGTCCCATGTCGAAACGGGACGCTGTCCTCCCGTTTGATACTTCTGCTGACGGTACCCTTCCAGGGGACGGCGCGGTGGCCGTGGTGGTCAAACGACTGGAAAAGGCCATCGCCGACGGGGACCGCATCTATGCCTTGCTGCGCGGCATGGGAACCGCCAGTGGCTGTGAGGGGGAACCCGGATTGGTTTCCAGGTCCGCGTATATGGGTTCTCTGACAGAAGCGTTTCAACATGCCGGCGTTTCCCCATTCTCCATTGGACTTTACGAGGCCCATGGAAGCGGGGACCCGACGGAAGACCGCGTCGAGGCAGAGGCCATCGAGACCTTCTTCAGGGATACCCGCGGCGGGCCGCAGGAAATCCTCGCGGTAAGCTCTGCAAAATCGGCCATCGGCCATATGGGAGCTGCGTCCGGCCTGGCTTCGATCGTAAAAACAGCACTTTGCCTCTATCAGGAAATCCTGCCCCCGATGCCGGGATTCACGACGTCGACGTTGTTTGATGCGACATCCGTTCACGTCCACGTACCAACCAAGCCGTTGTACTGGGTTCGCAATCGAAAAGACGGTCCGCGACGCGCCTGTGTCGCGGTCATGACCACCGACGGAAGCTGCACCCATGCGATCCTGGAGGGGCCCGGCAACGAACCGGTGACAGAAGACCTGGCCACCCGGATTATGGTGGAACGCCGACGCCCCGTTGGGGTCGGTTCGGCAGGGCTCTTTGTGGTCGCCGGCGACACAACCGAAGATCTACTCAACGAACTGAAGGTATTTCGCAGTTTTGTCGACTTAAATGGAACCTCCGGCGGAAGCATGGCGAGACTTGCTGCAACATGGTTTCAGAGCGGGATATCTGAAAAACGGCTTTCGTCGGCCCTGGTCGCTTCGGAGATCGAGGATCTCGCGAATAAAACAGACACGCTGATGGAGGCGGTTTCCGGCGGCTACAACCTCATGGCACATGGAATACATTATACGCCGCAGCCCGTCGGCGGAAGCGGGGAGCTGGCGTTTGTGTTTCCCGGGTCCGGGAACCATTATCTGGGTATGGGCCGTGAACTCGGTGTGCTCTGGCCCGACATCTTCAGAGATCTTAACAGCATCGAAGACGATCTCAGAAATCAGATGCGGCCCGAGGCCACCGTGCCGTATCGGATGTCTTGGGAGCCCGGATGGGAGCAGGATGCCTATGCCGGGCTTGTCTCGGATCCGGTGAACCTGATCTGCAGCCAGGTGCTATTTGGAAGCGCCACGACCCGGATGGCTCAGGCTCTGGGTATCCACCCGACGGTGGCCATCGGGTACAGTCTCGGCGAATCAGCGGCCCTTTTTGCCCTGGGAGCGTGGCCCCGCCGGGGCGACATGCTCGAAAGGATGGTCCGAAGCGATTTGTTCACGAAAGACATCGCCGGGCCTTATCATGCCGTCCGGGAGGCCTGGCGGATCGAGGCAACCCGGGACATTCAGTGGCTGACGGCCGTGATCAACCGGCCGGCCCCATCGATCCGGCAGGCACTTTCTGAGGCGGACCGCATTCGCCTGCTCATTGCCAACACCCCGGGAGAGTGCGTGATCGGCGGTATCAAGGAAGATGTCCTGGATTTCATCGGCCGTTTCGGCTGCGATGCGGTGCTCGTGGACGGCGTTGTAGCCGTTCACTGCGATGTTCTCGAACCGGTAAAAGAGGCCTACCGTCAGCTTCATTTCCTTCCGGTGTCAGAGCCCAAAGGGGTCCGTTTCTACAGCAGCACTTCTGCCAAAACCTACCGGGTAACATCGGAAGCCGCTGCCGATGCCATTTTAAGCAATGCCCGCTTTGGATTCGATTTTCCGGCCGTCATCCACCAGGCCCATCAGGACGGGGTCCGGGTGTTCCTCGAGATGGGCCCCCAGGCGTCCTGTTCCCGGATGATCCGCCAAATACTGGCGGATCGGCCACACCTTGCCGTATCCATGGGAAAGACGGGAAAAGACGGCCTGGAGCCCCTGTTGGCATGCCTTGCCAGGCTGATTGCCGAAGGTGTTCCTGTAGATCTGACCGCCCTGTATGGGGGCCGCCCGGAGACCGAGCGCTTGGAGGTGTCACCGGCCCATCCAAAGGGTCCGTCAACAGACAGGATTCTTGGAGACCCTGCGATTCCGGCGACGGTCGGGGAATCAAGTCACTCCGCCGGCACCCGTGAACACTACGTGCGAGACATCGATACCGCCGAGAGCAGATCCGGCACGCGGATGCCCCCACGGAAACCAAACCCGTTGCCGCCGGATACCGATCCGGTGGCCGGAGATCCCGGCAGGCAGATCGCTTTCCTGACCGGTGCGGCCCGGGCAACCGCTGAAGCCCATGATCTGTTTCTGGACCTGTCCAGGGATCTTGCCCAGGTCCTGTCCGAAGGGGTCGAGCTTCAACAGCGGCTGGCCCATGCCATGGCCCGCCATGCCGGGGAACCTGCGACGTCTGCCGACACACCACCTCTCGGTAGCGGCTCCGAGGCGGGTCGTCCGCCGGCATTCGACCGGGATATGTGTTTAGAGTTTGCCATCGGATCGGCGGCCAAGGTGCTGGGGCCCGAATTTGCGCGGGTGGACACGTATCCGGTCCGGGTTCGGCTCCCGGACGAGCCGCTCATGCTCGTGGATCGAATTCTGACTGTCGAAGGGAAAAAAGCGTCCCTGTCGTCCGGCCGCATCGTTACCGAACATGATGTCCTTCCCGGTGCATGGTACCTCGACGGCGGCAAAGCGCCGGTCTGTATATCTGTTGAAGCCGGACAGGCCGACCTGTTTATGTGTGCTTACCTGGGCATCGACCTGGAGCTCAAAGGTAAACGGGCCTATCGCCTGCTGGACGCTTCGGTATCTTTTCACCGGGGGCTTCCCGAACCCGGGGATGTGATCCGTTACGACATCGAAATCGAAAAATTCGTACGACAGGGAGACACGTGGCTCTTTTTCTTCCATTTTGATGGATTTATCGGAAACGAGCCCTTGATTACCATGACCGATGGGTGTGCGGGGTTTTTCACGGACGCGGAAATCCGAAATTCCGGAGGCATTCTTCTCACAGATGATGAGAAAACGCCTGTTCCCGGAAAAGGCCTGTCGGACTGGCACCACCCGGTGCCGATGATGCCGGAGAGTTATAGCTCCGCTCAACTGGACGCCTTGAGGCAGGGTCGCCCGGCGGAGTGTTTCGGCGCCGGATTCAAGAATGTGACCGTTCCGGAAGGCCTCCGACTGCCCGGCGGCCGCATGCGCCTGATTGACCGGGTGGTGGATCTAGATCCTTCCGGGGGGCGCTGCGGCCTGGGAAGAATCCGGGCCGAAGCCGACATCCACCCGGGTGACTGGTTTCTGACCTGCCATTTCGTAGACGACATGGTGATGCCCGGCACGTTGATGTATGAATGTTGCGCCCATACGCTTCGCGTATTTCTCCAGAGAATGGGGTGGATCGCGGACATGCCCGGGGCCGCCTACGAGCCGGTCATTGGCACCAAAGCCGTGCTCAAATGCCGGGGGCCGGTGACCCCCCGGACGCGCCGGGTCCTTTACGAAGTGGAACTTCGTGAAATCGGATTTGATCCGGAACCCTATGCCATTGCCGATGCCAACATGTATGCGGACGGCCAATTCATTGTGCGTTTCGACGGCATGTCCATGCAGCTGAGCGGCACAACCCGCCAGACCATTGAGAACTTCTGGGATAGGCGGAATCGAACCTCAGATCCAGAGAGTGCCCTCGACCGCTCCCTTGACCGACCGATTTATACCCGGCAGCAAATATTAGAGTTTGCCGAAGGCGCCCCGTCAAAAGCGTTTGGTGAAGCCTACACGGTTTTCGACAAAGACCGGTTCATTGCCCGGCTGCCGTCACGGCCCTACTCATTTATGGATCGTGTGATCCAGGCCGATGCGGAGCCAAGGGTATTGAAACCCGGCGGATGGTTCGTATCCGAATTCGATATGCGCCGCGACCACTGGTATTTCAAGGCCAACCGGACGCCGGTCCTTCCCTTTTGCGTGTTGCTCGAAGCCGTCCTGCAACCCTGCGGATTTATTGCCGCGTACGTGGGCACCGCCCTGACCAGTGAAAGGGATCTGCATTTTCGGAATCTTGGCGGAACCGCAACCCTCCACCGGGACCTGATGCCCTGCGATCAAACGCTGACCATGCAAAGCAGGATGACAAAGGTCGCCACGGCAGGCGACATGGTTATCCAGGATTTTGAGTTTCAGGCAATGATCGGCGAGGAATTGATATACAACGGAACAACGAACTTCGGGTTTTTCACAAAGGAGGCCCTGGCCCAACAAATAGGCATCCGGGATTCCGATGCGTTCAGTGATCCGGCACAGCTCCCCGGCCACGACATCTATCGATTTCAAAAGGTGCCACCCCTCACACCGGACGACCCAACAGTGACGGACGATACCCCAAGATCATTTCCCGCTGCCGCGATGAGAATGATCGACAGGATCGATACATATCTACCCAAGGGGGGACATCATGGTCTCGGTTACGTGCGGGGGACCAAGACGGTGGATCCGGACGAGTGGTTTTTCAAGGCCCACTTTCTACAGGATCCGGTTTGCCCCGGGTCCCTTGGCTTGGAGTCTTTCCTGCAGCTGCTGAAGTACGTGGCCAATCAGCGCTGGCCGGAACTCGACGCCACCCATCGGATAACGACCCTGACGGATCGGGCTCATACATGGCAGTACCGCGGACAGATTCTTCAAACAAACCGGATTGTGGACGTCGAAGCGCACATCTCTTTTGTTGCACAGGCGCCGTATCCGACATTGATCGCCGAGGGCGCCCTCCGGGTGGATGGGTTGACCATTTACAGCATGGCGGATTTCGGGATACGTTTGTTGCCGAATAAAATCGTGTAACGATGTTATGAAAGGCGGCGATGTCGCTCAGTTTTTTCAAAGAATTATCATCGTTTTAGTGTGGTGGGCCAATATGTCTATCCCAGTCGCCCCGCTAAGCGGGATTTCCGCATCGCTCCAGATTCTTTTCTAAACCAACTTTTTAATGTTTCACATTAATTATACTATATTATGATATTGTTTTAAAACAAATTATAATTATGAAATATTTGAAAGATACAGAGTTTCGGAAACTGTATCCATTCCGGTCCCACACGATGGATATACACGGTTTCCGATACCACTACCTGGATGAGGGTGCCGGGGATCCGGTGATCATGGTCCACGGGAACCCGACCTGGTCGTTTTATTACCGACACCTGGTCAAGGGGTTGTCTCACGCCTACCGTACGATCGTGCCGGATCACATCGGTTGCGGGTTGTCGGACAAACCCGGGATGCAACTGTATGATTACCGCCTGAGAAGCCGGGTGGACGATTTTCAAGCCTTTATCCAGGGGCTGCACCTGCAGCGCCCCATAACCCTGATCGTTCACGACTGGGGCGGCATGATCGGCATGGCGTATGCTCGAAGGCATCCTGAGCGGATAGGAAGACTCATCATTCTGAACACGGCGGCTTTCCCGCCTCCCCATGGAAAACGGCTTCCTGTTCGGTTGCGCCTCATTCGGAACGTGCCGATGATCGGTGTTCCGGCCGTGCTGGGCCTGAACCTGTTTGTGGAAGGCGCTTTGATCATGGCTCCCCGCCGACGCCTGTCCGTCCCGGTGCGCAAAGGTCTCAGAGCCCCGTATGACACCCCCCGGCATCGGCTGGCAACACTGAAATTCGTTCAGGACATTCCTTTGACCGGACAGGATCCCGGATTTGACATCGTCAAAGACGTCGGTGATCATCTGCACGCATTGCGGCACATCCCCATGCTGATCTGCTGGGGGGCTCATGACTTTGTATTCGACAGGGATTATTATGATGAATGGCGACGCCGGTTTCCGGATGCCGAGGCGCATTATTTCAAAGAGGCCGGTCATTACATCCTGGAAGACATCCCGGAAACGGTGTTGAAACACATCACGTCCTTCCTGAAACGGCATCCATTATGACAACAGATGAACAACGCCATCATACCGATACCGTGAACGTTGCCACCCGTCTCAGACGCATGGCGGAGCTTGGCCCCTATCAGCGGGCCGTGGTGGCGCCTGTCGGCAGGGATGCCAAAGGGCGTGTCACCTACGCCCATCTGACATTTCGGCAGTTGGATGAAGCCTCGGATCGTTTGGCCCATGGACTGGAATCAATCGGGATCAGAAGGGGAACCCGCACCGTCCTGATGGTCAAGCCGTGCCTCGAGTTTTTTACCCTGACCTTTGCCCTCTTCAAAACCGGCGCCGTGCCGGTGGTCGTCGATCCCGGCATGGGCGTGGACCGGATGCTTCAATGCCTTCAGGAAAGCCGTCCCCACGGCTTCATCGGCATCCCCCTCGCCCATATGCTCCGAACGATTCGACCCGGATATTTCAAGTCCGTTCAATCCTGGGTGACCGTGGGGCGTCGATGGTTCTGGGGTGGACACACCCTCGATGAACTCATGGCACGACCCGGATCGACCTATGCCATCGCCGAAACCCATGATGCTGAGACCGCCGCCATTTTGTTCACCACCGGAAGCACCGGTCCCGCCAAGGGTGTCGTGTATACCCACGGCATCTTCGACGCCCAGGTGAAATCCATACGACGCCAGTTTTCGATTGAACCGGGCGAGATCGATTTGCCGACATTTCCGCTCTTCGCCCTTTTCGATCCGGCGCTTGGCATGACGGCGGTGATACCGGACATGGATCCGACGCGCCCAGCGAAAGTCAATCCCCGAAAAATCATCGAAGCGGTGTTGAATCAGGGCGTTACGAATATGTTCGCATCCCCGGCGCTGTTAAACCGCGTGGGAAGGTACGGCCGGCGCAACGGGATCATTCTGCCCTCCCTGAAGCGCGTCATCTCAGCAGGCGCCCCTACCCTGCCGGTGTATGTGGAGCAATTCTCGACCATGCTCTGCGGCGACGCTCAGGTCTTTTCAGGCTACGGGGCCACAGAAGCGATGCCGGTGTCTTCGATCGGCGGCAAGGAGATCCTATCCGAAACACGTTATGTCAGCGAAAAGGGAGGTGGCACCTGTGTCGGCCGCCCCGTTAACGGCATGCGTGTCCGGATGCTTTCCATCACCGACGATCCGATACCCGAATGGTCGTCTGATGTGACGGTTTCCCGAGGCGAGATTGGAGAAATTGCCGTACAGGGCAAGCTCGCCACGCCAGGGTATTTTGAGCGACCCGGAGAGGATGCCGGGTCCAAAATTCGGGATGGGGATGGTTTCTGGCATCGCATGGGGGATCTTGGCTGGTTGGATGACCAAGGGCGAATCTGGTTCTGCGGCCGAAAAGGCCATCGTGTGGTCACCGAAAATGGCACCCTCTTTACGATCCCCTGTGAGGCCATATTTAACAATCACCCGAAGGTGTTCCGAAGTGCGCTGGTCGGTGTGGGCCCCAAAAGGAATCAAGAGCCGGTGATGTGTGTCGAGCTGGAAAAGGGGGTTCCCGCCGAAAGCCGGCCGAACATCGAGCAGGAGCTGCTCAATTTGGCGCGGGACAGCGAGCTGACGCGAACGATTCAAACGGTCTTGTTTCACCACGAATTTCCGGTGGACATTCGACATAACTCTAAGATATTCCGTGAAGAACTGGCTCTATGGGCGGCAACGAAACTGGGGCGATGACAACACCCGAAAACATATTGGTGACCGGTGGCGGAGGATTTCTCGGCTTTGAAATCGTCCGGCGTCTGGTAAGGCGGGGAGACCGGGTCACCAGTTGTTCCCGAAATCGGTATCAGGCGCTTGAAAATATCGGAGTGCATCAGATTCAGGCGGATCTCGGCGATGCCGAAGCCATAAAACGCGCGTGCCTGGGAAAGGATGTTGTTTTCCATGTGGGGGCCAAGGCCGGAGTCTGGGGAGCCTATGACGCTTACTATCGCGCCAATGTTCTCGGTACCCGGCATGTCGTAGACGGGTGTCGCCAAGGAGACGTGTCTCGTTTAATCTACACCAGCTCCCCCAGTGTGGTCTTCGATGGGGGCAATATGGCCGGTGTGGACGAATCCGTGCCGTATCCGGAGAGGTTTCATGCGCCCTACCCCGCCACCAAGGCACAGGCGGAGCAGGAGGTGCGCAAGGCCGGCGCACATGATCTGCGCACCATTTCCCTTCGCCCCCACCTGATCTGGGGCCCCCGGGACAATCACCTGGTGCCGCGGATTATCGCCCGGGCAAACAAGCTGAAGCGTATCGGAAGCGGCAACAACCTGGTGGATACCATTTATGTCGACAATGCTGCGGAGGCACACCTGCTCGCGGCGGATCGACTCAGGGAAACACCGGAGCTGTCCGGCCGGGTCTATTTCATCAGCCAGGACGAACCGATTCCGGTCTGGGACATGGTGGATCGGATCCTCGCTGCGGGCGGCAAGGATCCGGTTGCCGGTTCCGTCCCCTTCCCCGCGGCATGGGCGGCGGGATGGATCCTCGAGACGTTGTATCGCGTATTTCGCTTAAAGGGAGAACCTCAGATGACCCGGTTTGTGGCCAGGGAATTGTCCACCGCCCACTGGTTCGACATCTCGGCGGCCAAGCGGGATCTCGGGTATCTGCCGAAGGTATCTACCGAGGAAGGGCTGAAGCGTTTGGCAAGATGGCTGCGTGACAGAAATGACCGGAAATGACGCATCTGACCGATGGCAGAAGAATCGTATCATCGTTTCTCACGTAGGGCGCCCAGCGTCCGGTGGCAGGTTTCGATCTTATAACTCCCTTCGCTCAAGCGGCCGGATGATGCGTTAGAATCGTGCGCGAAAGAACGCCTCTCCTATAGCCGTTGCCATAAATATGTTCCGTTTGAACATCGTGAGTTTTTGTTAACCGGGAGAATCGGAATTTTCCCGCTGTATCGAATCTTCTGCGGATGACTCGCCGGGCAACGACAATGTGGACATTCCCGGATCTTCACGCCCCTGGTGGACGAGCTGTGACAGATTCTGTCCTTGATGGTCATATTCCAGTTGAAGGCGGAACTTTTCGACATCCGCCTGGGCCTGGATCGACCGCTTGGCCAGGAGAAATCGCAGGTAGATAATCCAGACGGCCAATCCGAGAAACACGATACATATTGCCAGGACAATCCATTTGTAGCGGGTGAAGGTTTCAATGCCGACTTTTCCGACATAGGCGATGATATTCGGCACCACCCAGTAGGCGAACACGGCCATAAATATCAGGAAACCGATAACAAAGATATTCAGCCGGCTGATCCGGGCGAGGACCATCTCAAGTTTGGAATCGTACTCGGTTCCGTGTTCAGGGGGATCGCTGCGGACCCGGTCGCTCCCGTAAAACAAGGCGAGGTAGGCCCGAATCACAAAGGCGAACAGAAGAATGACCCCCACGGGGATTCCCACCGCAGCGACGAACCAGGCTCTGAACGGAAATGGGACCACCTCGGTTTGGAGGCGGACCTCATAATTTTCAAAGGGTCCGAAGGTTTTTTCAAAGTAATATTTGTTAAATTCGCTCAGATTTTCGCCGTCTGTTTCGTGGATCACCGTGCCGCGTGGATCGACAACCTGTAGCCAGGATTTCCGCCCGGATTTTATGGCTGCCAGGGCAAAAATCTCGAGTTCGATGAGAAACAGGCCGACGGCCACCAGTATGAACAGGGTCTTGTTCTCTCTGATAACAGCGGTAACGGGTCGTTGCGGTGACATATCCATATGAGATCGCCGGTGCATGCGGTTCGTTCAATGATCTGCCTCTAACACACCGGCAAGAGAACTGACAAGCCGAATAATCGCCTGCGTCACGTGGCGGCCGGGATCAACCATGAGATCAATTCGGTTGACAGGCGATGCCCCATGATGGATATAAGCGGCAATAAAATCGTGTAACGATTTGTAGAACCATCCAACAACAGAAGATAACACCTTGAAAAAATCAATCATTGCAGTACTGGGTCATGATCGTCCCGGCATTATATCGGCGGTTACAAACATTCTTTTCGAACAGCACTGCAACATCGAAAATGTCAGTCAGACGATCCTGCAGACCGAATTTTCCGGCACGTTTATCGTTGCGCTGCCCCCAAAATTATCCGGATCACATCTTCTCGAGCATCTAAAAGCCGGTCTCGAGCCGTTGGGGCTGGATGTGTTTTTACGGGATGTGGGGGGTGGCGATGATATTCAGCCCTTTCCCGAGAGCGAACCGTTTATCATTACGACCATGGGGCCTGATCAGAAAGGGTTGGTGGCCCGGGTCACAGCGATTATTGCACATTTCGGGGTTAATGTGACCAATCTTCAGGCCGTGTTCAAGGGCGGTGATGATCCCAACAACAATATCATGATTTACGAGGTCGATGTGCCAAAACATGTGGATCAGCATCAATTGGACCGTGCCTTGCGTGATAAAGCGGACGAGCTGAATTTGGACATCAGTATCCAGCACAGGAACATTTTTTCGGCCATTAACCGGATATAGCTCCCCTGCTGTTGCCGTGACGCCGGCGCACGTTCGGGGTTATTGCGATTGTCAGAATTGCGTTCCGATTCCATTTACGATCAACGGTTCACCGCAGTGTCGCAGAGGTCGCAGAGGTGATGTTCCTTTGCGTCCTCTGCGACACTGCGGTCATCGTTTCCAGATTTCTGCAAACGGAACATATTTATGACAACCACTATAGATGACATTTAGGACACGGAAATGCTCACCGACCGAGAAATCATTGAAACCCTGGAAATGCTCAAAAACGAGCATCTGGACGTGCGGACCGTCACACTGGGCATCAGTCTGACCACCTGTGCCAGTCACGATCTGGACCGGCTGCGGCACAATATCCGGGTTCGCATTACGCATCTATCCAAAAACCTCGTGGATGTCTGCGACCGTGTCGGTCAAAAATACGGAATCCCCGTCGTCAACAAACGGATTGCCGTAAGTCCGATCGCCATCGTGGGCGCGCCGTTCAAATCAGACAACCTGGTAGAGATTGCAAAGACCCTAAACGATGTTGCGACCGAGGTGCATGTCGATTTTATCGGCGGGTTTTCCGCTCTCGTCGAAAAAGGGACGGCCACAGGCGACAGAGCCCTGATTGAGGCGATCCCCCAGGCGCTGGCCGAAACCGAACGTGTTTGTGCTTCGATTAATGTGGCTTCGACCAAGGCCGGGATCAACATGGACGCCGTACTGCTCATGGGGCGAATCATCAAGGAGGCGGCCGAGCTGACGGCGGACCGTGACGGCATCGGGTGCGCCAAACTCTGTGTGTTCGCAAACATTCCCCAGGACATTCCGTTCATGGCCGGTGCCTATCTCGGTATCGGAGAACCGGATGCGGTCATCAACGTCGGCGTCAGCGGTCCGGGCGTGGTCAAAAAGGCCGTGGATCGGGCCCTGGCTGCCGATCCGAACCTGGATTTGGGACGTCTATCCGAAATTATCAAAAAGACCGCTTACCGGGTTACGCGGGTGGGTGAGTTGATCGGACGGGAGGTGGCCGAAAATCTCCGGATCCGCTTCGGCGTTGTGGACCTGTCTCTGGCTCCGACGCCCAACGTCGGTGACAGTGTGGGGGAAATCTTCCAAAGCCTGGGGCTAACCAATATCGGTGTTCCCGGAAGCACCGCAGCACTGGCCCTGCTCAATGACGCCGTAAAGAAGGGAGGCGCCTTTGCCAGTTCCCACGTGGGGGGGCTCAGCGGCGCATTTATACCGGTCAGCGAGGATCTGAACATCGCCCAGGCTGCCGCCGACGGCTACCTGGGGATCGAGAAACTGGAAGCCATGACCAGCGTCTGTTCTGTCGGTCTGGATATGGTGGCGATCCCGGGGAACACCTCCGAAGAGACCATCGCCGGCATTATTGCCGATGAAATGGCCATCGGGGTGTGCAATCGAAAGACAACGGCCTGCCGCCTGATCCCGGTTCCCGGAAAGTCGGCCGGACAGAAGGCCTATTTTGGCGGTCTGTTAGGCAAGGCAACGATCATCCCCGTTAAAAATGCCGAAAAGCGCGACCGCTTCCTGAAACTCGGCGGATTGATCCCGGCGCCCATTCAAAGTCTCACCAACTAACCGAGATACCGTCAACCGTTCTGCCGTTTCCGGCGAACGCCGCATGTCAACGCGAAGGATCTCCCGCTTGTCCGCCGAACCGGACGCCTGTCTACAACGATCCGTTACCCTCGGTAATCAACAAAGGAGACTGGATATGGCAAAAATGGTGTTGGCTCCGCAAAAGCGAAAATGGATTGGATGCATTGCAGCGGCGCTTATCGGCCTTATGGCGATCACTCCGATGCTCGACGCCATCCTGGACCACCTGTATGTCGGAAAGCTCGATGAGGCAGGCCACCGATACTACGACGAGGCCCTTGAACGGTCGTTGTATACCTATGCGGTGGTAAGGGGGATCAATGGCATCATCTCGGTCGTCCAGGGTACGGTGATTGCTGCGGCACCCGCCGGTGTCGGTCTGTCTGTTGCCGCGGGTGAGATCCTGGATCCCGTGAACGACCTGGTGGAGCGGTTTTCATGGGTCATGCTGATCGCAACCGTTGCTCTGGGTATTCAGAAGCTGCTCATGGAGGTCGGTCTCTGGTTCGGTTCTTCGTGCCTCTTGCCGGTCGCCATGTTTCTGGTCATCGTCGGCATCTGGCGGAGCACCCCCTGGGGGGTCCGTATTAAAACACTTGGCCTTCGCCTGGCCCTTATCGCGGTCATTGTACGATTCGGCGTTCCGGTGATGGCCCTGGCCAGCGACCGGGTGTACCTTTTGTTTTTAGAAAAACCCTACACCGAAGCGACCCGATCCCTTGCGGACATCAACAGTGAGATCAGAGAGACATCGCTGGGGCCGTCGGAATCGCCGGGTGGCGGTTCGGACTCCTGGTGGGAGCGGCTGGATGCATTGTTCGATGGATCCGAAGGACTCGGTAACATAAAGGAGCGGCTGGCGATCCTCCAGGAAAAGATTGCGGGATACGCGCAGCACACGCTCAAGCTGGCGGCAGTATTCCTGCTTCAGACCGTAGTGATTCCCCTGGCGGTCCTCTGGGGACTGCTTCGTATCGTCGGGTTCCGATGGATCACACCGTGGTTGCCGGTGTCCACTTCCGCTTAGCCTGGACATGTTACCGAAAAGACACCGGGATAGGTATTTCGGGCAACACCCCCATGGTGAGGCCACGGGATCACTATCAGAATTTTCTTGAAATTCAAGACGGTTGTTATGTAGATAGATGTGTTCTGAACACTACCCGCAGAGCAACGATAGTAACGATATGGACGGGACCATAACCGCAGATCGACCGGGAAAGGAAACATGATGATTTATATCGGGAACTTTCTGTACGTCTCCAATCAGGGAACGGCCACCGAGGCAGACCGCCGACATGGCGATTTTACACTCATTGTGGAAGCCGAATCCAGTAGCAACGCCATTGATATGTTCCGGGATCGTATCTCCGACTATAAACAGGGAAACCGGTTTTTCGACGGGGCCTGCAAGTTTTTCTTCGTCAACCTCAAGTCTTACGCCGGCGATCCAGTGCTTCCCTTTATCGAGTGCGCCATCCCTTCCGAGGAGAGCGACGGTTGTAAAATTTCCGATTGGAGCGCGAACATCCCGCAAATAGACGGTCAGAACGAACGTGTATTTCTGGAATTTTCCGAATGATGGTAACTCGCCCCTGACCTTCCAATTTAGTGATGACCCTCTCTTCCCATAAGTTATTAGACATGAACCCGGAAATACTCCGGCCATGGATCATTGGGCATCGCGGTGCCAGTGATGTTGCCCCTGAAAACACGCGATCATCGATGGGGGCTGCCCTTACCAGCGGCTGTGACGGTATCGAAACCGATATTCAGATGACCCGAGACCGAATTCCTGTCCTCTATCATGACCGCACGTTGCATAAAATTAATGGAAGTCTGAAACGGGTTTCGGAATTCGATTTCGAGCAGCTTCAGAAATTGGATTGGGGGGGTGGTTTTCGGTTGCGTTTAATAATGAACCGGTTTTTCCCCTGGCTGAATTGCTTCGGGACTATGCATCCTGCACCCGCCTGTTTCTTGAAATCAAATCCCGAAAGGTCGACCGACGGTCCGGGCACAGCCTGCAGCTAACGGAAATACTGGTGGACATGGTGCGAACACAGGTCCCACGCCGATTCTATCCACATCTTTTTATCTTGTCATTTGACAGGGAAGTGCTGGCGCTCGCCCACCGGCTTGAATCAGAATGGTCCTGCGTTTGGAATGTCGACAAGGAGGACCCCGGATCCCATCCCGAATTTGTGAAGGCCATCTGTGTCCCGGTCAAACATCTGACGCCGCAGCTGGTACAGGAATTTCACCGAATGGACAAGCAGGTGATGACCTACACCTGCAATACACCGCAACAGGCCGATTACGCATCGAACACCGGTGCCGATGTGCTCATGACAGACCGACCCGCCTGGTTGGTGGGCTACCTCAAAAAGGGGCGGGAACCCGAATGAAGACGGATTTTGATGCGCAGATCCAGCGGCGGGGAACAGACAGCGTCAAGTGGGACCGCTACACATCAAAGGATATCATTCCATTGTGGCTAGCGGACATGGATTTTCAATCCCCCAGCGCCGTCAGGGAAGCACTACACGATCGGATCGAGCATGGGATCTTCGGCTATACCGGAATTTCGGGAGCGCTCACTCAGGTCGTCGTCGACACCTTGGAACGAAAATATGGATGGTCGGTGGCCCCCAGCTGGCTGATTTGGCTTCCCGGGATCGTCACCGGGCTGAATATTGCCTGCCGCGCCGTCGGCAAGGACGGGGACGCGGTCATGACGACAACGCCGGTGTACCCGCCATTTCTGACAGCGCCGAAATTATCTCGCCGAAAACTGATACCCGTCCCCCTTTTACTGGAAAACAACCGGTGGTCCATGGACTGGGATCGACTGGACACCCAAATTACGGAACGTTGCCGACTGTTTATGCTTTGCAATCCGCACAATCCGGTGGGACGCGTCTATCATCACAACGAGTTGACCCGTCTGGTAGATTTTTGCATCCGGCATGACATGGTCATATGTTCCGATGAAATCCACAGTGATCTTATCCTGGAACCGGATCGACACCACATTCCGACTGCCTCGCTGAATCCGGAGGCGTCCGATTGTACCATCACACTAATGGCGCCGAGCAAGACATTCAACATACCTGGACTCGGCTGCGGATTCGCCGTAATTCCTAACAGCGCGCTTCGAACCCGGTTCAAGAAGGCGATGGACGGAATTGTGCCCCATGTCAACGCCCTTGGGCTGACGGCGGCCCTTGCCGCCTACCGGGCCGGATGGGATTGGCTGTCAGAACTTCTCGTGTACTTGAGAGCAAACCGGAATCTGGTGCAGCGGCACATCGCGGCACTGCCCGGACTCCGAACCTGGCCCGTGGAGGCCACCTATCTTGCCTGGATTGATGCCAGAAATATCGGCCGGACAAGTCCTCTGAAATTTTTTGAATCCTTCGGCGTGGGGCTATCCGACGGCGAGGACTTTGGCAACAGCGGGTTTCTCCGTCTAAATTTCGGGTGTTCCCGCAGCCTTCTGGCGCAAGCTCTGGAGCGTATGGCGTCCGCCATCCGGACCCTCTGAACCTTAGCCTTCATCAACAGGTTCCGAGTGAAAATGGCCGCGGGAGTCTGGACAAACGATTGGTTTCATTTTATAGATATGGGTAGCCTCGGAGGGGGGCTGAATTGGGTTTCGGCAATGCTCGGGTTCGCCCGAACCGAATGGGACGACACCAATGCCTTTTGTTCAATTGCCCGGTGTTAAGGGACAGATTTTCATCCCAGATTCACATCCAGGGGGCCCCAAGAAGCACTCCTGCCAGGACTGCTTTACCTGTCAACGGTGCAGTGACGACCGATGCAACGCATGCCGCGGAAGACAGTCAAAACCCCATGCGGATTCGTGTAACTGTTCCGACAGACATCGACCGACCATCACCACGAAAGGAAACTGTTGAATGAATTTAAGCAATCTTTCCGAGACCCTCGGCCTTGACGAAGCAGACGTTCTGGACCTGGTGGAGTTGTTCCTGGATACGTGCGAGGCAGACGTGAACACGATCGAAGAAGGGGTGAAAGCAGGCGACCATCAACAGGTTGCCGATGCCGCTCATTCCATCAAGGGGGCATCGGGAAATATGAGATTCGAGGCCATCTACGCATTGGCTAAAACTATCGAAGACACGGCCAGGGGGCATGCGTTGACCGATGTCATCGAACATTTGGCCGGTATCCGAAAAGAGCTCGAACAGATCTCCTCAGATCTTAAAAACGTCCATCAGTAATCATCCCAACGCATCCACATCGCCGACTTCCCCGTCATTCCATCCGGATCCGGCGGCATGGTGCCATCGAAGCCACGTCCTGTGCGGGGGATGCCCTGTCCGTTGAGATCCATCATCTGCTTGATTTTCAGCCAATCGATTGATAACTTACGAATATTAAACCAGATGTTCCTTCCCAAAACCATGACACCCGCAGTCGACACCGGTTTCGGGTGAATCTGAGAAACGGGGGATGCATGGACAAGGTGCTGATCGTGGAAGACAATCCGGTCTTGCTGAAGATTCTTCAGACCGGGCTGAAAAAATATGAAAAGACCTTCATCAGCATCACGGCCAAGGACGGCCAGGAAGCGATCGACATTCTCAAGACCACCCCGATATCCCTTCTCGTTACCGATCTTCAGATGCCAAAGGTCGATGGGTTGAGCCTGTTGGCATTCATGAACGATCATCACCCCAACATTCCGTGTATCGTCATGTCAGCCCACGGGACCCCCCAGCTCAAAGAAAAAATCAGTCTGGATGTACTCCGGTTCATAGAGAAACCTTTTGAAATGGATGAGTTGGTACAGACCATCCTGCCGACCTTGGAGCAGGATGAACCGACCGGGAATCTCAACGGCATTTCTATCGCCAATTTTCTCCAGATGATCCATATGGAGCGAAAAACCTGTCTTCTGGAAATCGAGACGCCTGCCGAGCAAATAGGCTATATCTACTTCGAACAGGGGGTTCTTTTTGATGCGGTGTATGGCGAACATACCGGTGAGGCGGCGGCCCTGAATATCATACCCCATGACCGGGTGAAAATACGGTTTAAAAATCTGACCCGGGGCAAGAAAAAAGTAAACCGGCGCATTCTGAAAGACCTCAACGCGGTCCTTATGGAATCCATGCGGCGCAAAGATGAAGCCGAGACCCGCATCCCTGTCGAGGAAACGTTGCCGCCGGACAATCTGGAGGATGTGACCAAAGATCGCGAACTGCTCGAACAGGATGACAACCAGGATTTAGATTCGGCTGAAATTGAAGGGGCCGACACGGAAATCGTTTTGGATGAGGCGGCGGACGCGGATTTTGTTTTGAATGATGAGGCCGCCCCGGGTGTTGATTTGGACGGCGATGCGCATGAGACTGGGCTTCGGAGGGGGGAGATTCCGACGTCTCCCGATGCCGGCGAACCGGAGGAAATGATCCTGGACGTCGGTAGACCCACGGAAATGGCCTTCTCCGCTGATTCTTCGGACGTCCATGGAGCGCCGCTGCCGGAAACCGCCCAAGCAACGGACTCCGCCCCATTGCCGTCTCCGCCGCAAAAAGTCGCCGTCGACACGCTGAGCCGCCATCTCAAACATCTGTTCACGATCGGCGGGTATCGGGCATCCGCAATTTTAGACACCGGGGGAGAAATGCTGGCAAGTGACATGTCCGGAGCCGGAGCGGAGCTGGACCTGGAATACACGGCAGCCATGTTCAGCAATGTTTTCCGGGGCACCCGCAAGATCTGTGAAAAAACCGGATTCGACGATTCCAGGGAGATGACCATCGTCTCACCCAAGGGAATTGTGGTGATGCTCGGCGCCCCCCATGGAGAATCGATGCCGTTTGTCATCATCCTCATCCTTGAGCCGGACGGCAACCAAGCCCTTGCCCGCATGAGCATCAAGCGGATGCTGCCCAGAATTAAGGAAGCACTGGGTTAGGTATTGGGTATCCGGGAATGTAGCATTTTTACGCCTCCCGCGTTATCTTCCATGCTTTAAATTGTAGCACCTGACTACAGCTTCGCCCTTTTCTTATTTTGCTGGAGTGTTCAGGGTCTTCCCTTATTACCTTTGTTCCAAATTCAAACCCGCCTGCGCTATACGCGCAAGCGGGCAACCACCCAAAATCCAGAACCCATATTTCAAATACCGAATACCCAATACCGAATACCCAATACCGAATATCCAGTACCGAATATCCAGTACCTAATTGATACAGATCCGCCGGATCTCATTCACATCCGTAATGCCATCGAAGGCCTTGAGCACACCGTCCTGTTTCAGCGTGTTCATGCCTTCCTCGGTGGCCTGCGCAAATAAGGCTTCGGTGCTTTCTGCCTTCTTGATCATCCGTTTGATGGGCTTTGTTCCTTCCATCAGCTCATGGATGCCCAACCGGCCCTTGTATCCGACATTGGAGCATTCCGAACATCCAGCCGGCTTGTATAGTTTTAAATCTGTATTGTATTCGATGCCGGTTCTTTCCCACTGCTCTTTTCCGTAATCATTCACGATCTCTTCGAATTCTTCCTCCGACGGATGAAACTCCTCCCGGCAGCTCTTGCACACACGACGTGCCAGTCTCTGGGCCATAACACCCAGAAAGGCATCCGAGAAGTTGAGGGGATTTAGCCCCATATCCAGCAATCGCGTGACAGTTTCCGGTGCGCTGTTGGTATGCAGGGTCGAAAAGACCAGATGTCCGGTAAGGGACGCCTCAACACCGATGGAGGCTGTTTCATGATCCCGCATCTCGCCGATCATGATGATGTCCGGGTCGGCACGGAGAAACGCGCGCATGATGCGGGCAAAATCAAGGCCGATCTTCGGCTTGGCTTCCACCTGCCGCAGCCCCGCCTGGGTGATTTCAACCGGGTCCTCGGCCGTCCAGATCTTGACTCCCGGCTTATTAATGTGTCCCAGGGCCGCGTGAAGAGAAGTGGTTTTCCCGGAACCGGTCGGTCCGACAACAAGAACGAGTCCGTACGGTTTTGCAATGATACTCTTCAGAACGCTAAGGTTCCGCTGGCTGAGACCCATTTCGTCCATCTTCATGGCCCCGGCCTTGGCCAGGATCCGCATGACGGCATCCTCGAATCCGCCGGCGGTGGGAAGGGTGGCAACCCGAAGTTCAAATGAGTCCAAGCCTTTTCTCTTAAATTTGATTTTGCCATCCTGGGGGAGCCTTCGCTCGGCAATGTCCAGGCTGGACATGATCTTGATTCTCGACAAGATCCCTTTGGCCATGGTGTTGGGAACCTGCAGATATTCCTGGCAGACGCCGTCCAGACGGAATCGGATGTTCGTGGCCTTTGTGACCGGGGACGGTTCTATGTGAATATCCGACGCACTCTGGCGATAGGCCGCCACCAGAACCTGGTCGACCAGTTTGACCACTTTTCCCGACGCTTCATCGATCTCGTCATAATCGTCTTCATAGGCGTCTTCTTCCTCCTCAAACGAGATGTCCGGGATCAGATCGAACTCATCCTCCTGGTTCTCGCCTTCGGAGGTCGCGAAGTCTTGGCGTTTTGCGTCAAAAAAGAGCCGTATGTAGGCCTCGATATCTTCCCGAATGGCAACGGACACATTTATCTTTGACCGGATCAACGAGCGGATGTTGTCCGTCTTGTTCAGATCCTTGGGGTCGTCCACAAGCACTTCAACGCCGGATTTATCCCAGGATAAAGGGACCCAGCTCTCCTGAATCAAAAATTGCTGCTTCAGATTCTGAATGAGTTCCACAGGCGTGGCAACGGCACTGTCATAGGATTTGAAAGCGCAACCGTAGTAGAGAGATAGGGATTCTCCGATATTCTCCTTGGTGATGCGGAACTGTTCGATGAGGATGGTCTCGACGCTTTTTTTCATTTTTTTGGACATCTCGAGCGCCTTTTTGAGCTGATCGGTGGTCACCATCTTTTGATTCAGCAGATAATCGTAACGGGATCCACTCGAAAAACTGGCCTTCAAGTTTGTCAGACGTTTTTGAAAATCCTGATTCTTCGGGTCCTTCTTGGAAACCGCTTGGTAAAGCTCCATGGCCGAGTTGGTGTGGTTGCGGTTTTCCATCTCGGTGCCGAGAAGAAACAGCAACTTCGCGTTTTCTTCAGCATCGCCGTCCCTCTCCTTGATGGCGGTACTGATCCGCTGGGTCACTTCTTTGGCCGTCTGGACCCGGAGATATGCATCGACAAAATCCCTCAGGAATTTTTCCGGGTCGTAGCCAAGCTTTAGAAGATTCTCATATTCACCCACCGCTTCGCTGTAGAGTCCCAATTCCTTGAAGGCATTTGCGCTGTCATGAAGCCCCGGCAGATTGTCATCGGCCGAAAGGGCCTTTTTAATGATATCGAGGTCGTCTGTGGAAATCGACGTCTGGGTGTCATCCTCCAGGGACTTGATCTGTTTCTGGAGGGCTTCAATCTTCTCCTGGACATTCTGCCGTCCGGAGTTGTCCCCGTCGGGCAGGCGTTCCAGTATATCTTCGTACACATTCAGGGACTCGACATAAAGTCCCATGGAATGGTAGACTTCGGCCTCTTTGATTTTAGAAGCGACATCCGTGCTCATGATTCATCGCCTTTTTCATCAGGTTAATGGTTTGAAGGTGCGGTCTGATAACTGTACCTCATCAAACGTCAATCTCTGTGAAAATCCGCCCCATGGACCTCCCGATTGGAAGCCATACTGTCTCTTTTGTTGTCCCGGTCGTATCGCCCGTCAGAATACCATGTTTTCCAGATATCGCACGATCTATCCAAAATCGTTTATATTATTGAATATCTACCGGGGATGTCGTAATTATCCGACAAACTCCATGAAAGACGCCATCACATCACGCAAGATACGGACCAGAATGCTCAGTCTTTCCCTGGATTCGGGTGGTCCGCTCCGCTTCCAACCCGATGCCGTGCTGGATGGCCGGTTGCCTCCTATTCCGTTTTGCCCCTTGTGTTCCCCGTGGACTCTGCGTTTACGCCATTCTCCGGCTTGTCTTCATCTTTCAAGCGCATGGCCTCCAGGAGAACAGCCTGGAGGTCTTGCTGGATATAGTCGGCGTTTTTCGGGCACCGGTTCTGAATGGTCAGGGTGACGTCTGTCCAGGATAGAATGACATAAGCGGCATCAAGACCCGTCTGATTGCCGAACCGGGCATCCAGAAGCTTTCCTTCCCTGAACCACAGAACCCCTTGATCCTTTGTTTTTCGGGTGGTCAGCCGAACGGTACAGGTACGCTCCTCCAATTCAACCAGTTGCAGAAAGACACCGGCGGACACGCCATGGAGCGATCCACCATCGGACTCTTTCCCCAGGGTCATGATGATTTTTCGGGCCAGATTGTCGACAAGAAACGGTTTGGTGATATAGCTTACCGCACCCCCCTCGCGGGCCAGTTGTTTCATTTTCGGAGTGCCAAAGCCGGTGATGATGACCACCGGGATATCCGGATACTTATCGACGATATGGGCCAGAAGGCCGAATCCGTCCAGACCCGGCATTTTCAAATCAGTGACAACCAGCGAGAAATTTTCCGCTCCGAGCCGTTCGATCGCCTTGGTACCGTTATCCGCCGTTGCGACCGAAAACTTGTCACTGTAGGAACTCAACTCTTCCTTGATGGCCTCCAACATTTCCCTGTCATCGTCGACGACGAGCACTTTTTTATTCATAGCATCGCCTCTGGGGTGTTGCGATCAAACGATATTTCAGTGCCGGAAGTCTTTCATGGCATGCTCGGGCTAGAACGATCTGTCGATATCCACAATCTGTACTCCGGCGACATAATCCATCATTTCGACGTGCTTGATATTTTGAATCTTTTGGGCAATGTCGTTTAGTCTCCGAACCTGTTCCTGGATTTTTTTCAGAGCATTCTTGCTGGATTCCGGGGTCTCGGGAGTGGTCATCAATTCGGAAATCAGGTTGTTTAGAACCGTCAGGGGCTGGTTTAGCTGATGGCCGATACCGCCCGCCATTTGCTGTACTCCCCGAAGCCTATGGTGGCGTGAGTTTGCTTTTTTTTCGACCTTTTCCTGGGTAATATCCCGAATGATGCCGTCGATATAGATAAGTTCGTTGTCCCTATCGAAGACGCCGCAGGCGGTTACCATGCAGTCAATGGGGCTTCCGCCTTTCTGGTAGAAGGCCAGGTGCAGATCTTCAATGAATCTCTTCTCGCTGAGCACAGCGATGAAGGCACCACGGTCTTTCTTGTCGCGGTAGAGGTTGACAAGCGGATATTCCATAAATTCTTCCAAAGAGTCGAATCCGAATATCCGGGCCAGTTCTTTGTTGGCTGCCACCAGCTTCCCTTCGAGAGAGGATCGATAAATGCCGACAGGCATATCATCAAGAGATCTGATAAAGTCAAGCGGCACGTTTTCAAACAGATCTCGGAAAGAAGGCGTTTTCATGATTTCAAGGATTTGAGCTGCGTTCGAAGGGTCTCAAACTCTGCCCGGATGAGATCCGTGATTTCTTTTCGAATCGTTGCCAAAGCGGTTTGTACCACTTCATCCATTCCGGTATCGCCCGTGATTCGCGGGTTGCGTGCCGTATCGGCAGGAAGCTCCGGAGATTTTTTTTCGTTGTCCCGCTTGGCGACCTTTGCTTTGAGAGATTTAAAGCGGTCCACTTCGATTTTTAATATCTTTTGCTTTTCGGCATCCGTCATACCTTCGGCCATGGATACGATTTCAAGTCCCGTGTAGATCGAGCTGAGAAGCTTGATGGCGTCCGGATGTGCATTTGCTTTTTGGGTTTTAATGTATTTACCGACGGCTTGCAGCAACTGTAGAAATAACTGGTTGATCCTGTTGTTTTCAAACGTCTCCTTCAGCTTCTCGGCGTGAAGCAGCATTGCCTCCATGAGCTCGTCATTGATCTCCCAATCCACGGCCAGCAGAGTGGCCTTCAGATCCCGCAACGGATTCTCTTCCGGATCCTCTTCCCGATCTGCCGCCTCGCTCGAAGCGGCATCTTCAGACAGAAGATCGTCCAGCAGGCTGTCAAATTCTTCCTGGCTCTGGTCATTCTCGTTGCCGGGCACGCGAGTACCTCCTATTCAAGCTCTTTGGACAGCGATGCCATGGTTAGGGAAATGATTTTTTTCAGTGTTTCGACAACATTTTCACCGATCAGGGCACTGGCCTCGAAATAGGGTACCTGTAAATCGGAGTTCAGGTCTTTTTCCAGTTCGTCAACCGTCAACACCGGTATCCCCTGCTCACCAAGATCTCGCTTGTTGTACTGAAGGACCAAAGGAATCTTGTGTATATCCTTTTTGTACAGCTTTAGATTATCTTCGGCATTTTTCAGGGAAACCATGTTTTTCTCCCGACGGAGCTGCATGGAATCGGCCACAAAGACAAGCCCGTCGACCCCTCGAAGCACCAATCGCCGGGTGGCATCGTATTTGACCTGTCCCGGTACCGTGTAGATCTGTAGGCGCACATCGTAGCCTTTGATCTGACCGATATCGAACGGCAGAAAATCAAAGAACAGGGTCCGGTCCCCGTGGGTTTTAATCGCCACCATTTCAGAAGAGATCCGATCCCGGAAGGTTTTGTGAATATGTTCCAGGTTGGTTGTCTTACCACCCCGACCCGGCCCATAATACACTATTTTTGCTTGAACTTCCTTCTTCTTCAGATTAATGAAAGCCACTCTCAGTTCCTCTCATCCATTGTCGAGCAGATCCCGCCGGAGAGCATCCGAAAAGATGCATACCAAAAAGCATCCTGTTAGGATCCGAGTATTTTTTCAAATTTCTTAACCGCTTCGGCAACTTTAAGACGCAAAAATCCCAGAGAAGTCTCTTTGCCAAAAATGGTAATCAGCAAGAATTCGTCCGTGACCTTGCTAAAGTGAATGCTTTCTGTTTTGCCCTTGTGGAATAGAAGGGAGAATTCCTGTTCTCCGACCATATTCGCCATGGCACTCACAGCGCCGAAGTTTCCGGCGGCAAGAGCGGCCAGCGAATACACATCGAAACTTGTTTTTCCGTCGTCCAGATTGGCGACGATATTGCCGGCCATGTCAATCAGACAGGTGCAGTGGACGCCGAGTTCGATGAATTCCTGTCGGATGATGTCCTCGATGGCTTCGAGCTGAGATTGATCTAATGCATATTCCAAAGATGCTCCTCCCTCATGGCGGGTCCATTTAAACGCCCTAAAATCATAGCTAATGTACCAGATTTAATAGGTTTTGGCAATTCCGCCCCATCATCATTCGGGAGCCATTTGAGAGAGTGACGCTTGCGCGGCCGCCAGGCGGGCTACCGGGACCCGGAATGGCGAACAGGACACATAATTGAGCCCCAGCTGGTGACAGATACGGATGGAATCGGGATCTCCCCCATGTTCGCCGCATATTCCGCACTCCAGATCCGGCTTCACCTTCCGCCCCTTGCTAAGCGCAGTCTCCATCAACTCACCGACCCCATCCCTGTCAAGAGTGGCAAAGGGATTCGAAGGCAAAATTTCGTTTTCAAGATATTCGATAAGGAATCCGGCCTCGGCGTCATCCCGGGATATTCCGAACGTGGTTTGAGTCAGATCGTTGGTCCCGAATGAAAAGAATTCGGCATGCGCGGCAATTTGATCTGCGGTCAGGGCCGCCCTTGGTATCTCGATCATGGTACCGATCTTATAGGCGATCTCTATGTTTTGTTCCGTCATCACCCGGAGGGCCTCCTTTTCCAGGATTTGACGCTGTCGTTTGAGTTCATTGACGTGACTGGTCAAGGGTATCATCACCTCGGGATGGACGCTGAGGCCTTCCTTGCTGACCAGACAAGCAGCTTCAAAAATAGCGCGCACCTGCATCACGGTTAGCTCCGGGATATGGATGCCCAACCGAACGCCGCGAAGACCGAGCATGGGATTGGCCTCGTGGAGACTCTCCACCCGGTTCAAGATCTGTTCCTTTGTCCGAACCTCCTTGATAATCGTATCGATGGCCTCCAGGGTGGCTGCATGCTGAAGCCTGATTTTCAGGTCCCCCAGTTCTTTTAGTAGATCGGCATGATTCGGCAGGAATTCGTGGAGCGGGGGATCGATTAGCCGGATGATCACCGGAAGCCCGTCCATGACCCGGAACAGTCCCATGAAATCTTCTCGCTGAAACGGCAGCAGCACTCTCAGGGCCTCTTGCCGTTCGATGGGCAAATCGGCCATGATCATCTTCTGGACATGGGGCAGCCGATCCGATTCAAAAAACATGTGCTCGGTCCGGCATAACCCGATCCCTTGTGCCCCGTATTCTCTTGCCCGTTTTGCATCTTCGGGATAGTCGGCATTGGCCCAGACGCCCAGCTGTCGAAACCCGTCGGCCCATTTCAACAGCTTCTTCAGCCAGGGATCCTGGATATCCGGGATCCGGGTTTCCAGTCGGCCTCTGAAGACCTCGCCGGCGGTCCCGTCGATGGATACCCAGTCGCCTTCTTTGACGATCAGGTTTTTGACCGCGATCTGCCGCTTACCCATATCAATTTTCATTTCCGACACACCCACCACCGCGGGTTTACCAAACTGCCTCGCCACCAGCGCAGCATGGCTGGTGCGCCCACCCCGGCTGGTCAGGATGCCGTTTGCCGCAAGCATCCCATGAACATCGTCAGGCTTGGTCTCCGGACGGACCATGATCACGTCCTTCCCCTCATTTTTCGACCAGCTCTCGGCAAGATCCGCATCCATGGCCACAACGCCACAGGCGGCCCCGGGGGATACATTCAGTCCCCGGGCGAGGAAATCGCCGGAGTCTGTCGCGCGTTTGATGGCCTCCTGTGAAAATTGGGGATGGAGAAAAAAATCCACCTGTTCGGGAGCCACCCGCTGCACCGCTTCCTGCCGGGAGATCAGCCCCTCATCGGCCATGTCTACGGCGATCCGGACCGCTGCCTGGGCGGTTCGCTTGCTGTCGCGGGTCTGGAGCATCCAGAGTTTTCCCTTTTCTATGGTAAACTCCACATCCTGCATTTCACGGTAATGAATCTCCAGCTTTTCAGCAATATCTTCGAATTCCGAATAGGCTTCCGGAAATTCGTTTTTCATCAGGGAAATGTCCTTGGTCAGTCGAATCCCGGCGACCACGTCTTCGCCCTGGGCATTTGTCAGGTAATCGCCTTCAATCTTTTTCTCGCCGGTGGAACCATCGCGGGTCATGGCGACGCCGGTGGCGCTGTCTTCACCCATATTGCCAAACACCATGGTGACGATATTTACGGCAGTGCCCAGATCATGGGAAATGCCGGCGGCGTTCCGGTAGTCCACCGCCCGCTTGCCGTTCCAGCTCTTGAATACCGCCTCTGTCGCCATCCGGAGCTGGTCCAGCGGGTTCATTGGGAAGTTGTGATGGGACTGGCGGCGAAAAATGGTCTTGAACTGACGGGTCACCGCTTTCCAGGCTTCGGCATCCAGATCCGAATCACTGGTCACGCCCGCAGCATGTCGCGCCGCTTCCAGAACCTCCTCAAATGCGTCATCCGGCACCCCTGTCACGACGCTGCCGAACATCTGAATCAATCTCCGGTAGGCGTCATACACAAATCGCTCATCACCGGTCAGCTTGACCAGGCCGGACGCCGTTTCATCGTTTAACCCGATGTTCAGGACCGTATCCATCATCCCCGGCATGGAAAATTTACCCCCGCTCCGGCATGAGATCAGAAGTGGGTTTTCCGGATCCCCGAAGGTCTTTCCTGCCGCGGTTTCCACGCTCTTCAGGGCTTCGATAATTTCTTCCCACATACCATCCGGAAACCGCCCACCGGAAGCCAGGTAAGCGTTGCAGGCCTCCGTGGTCACGGTAAACCCGGGAGGCACCGGTATACCGATACGGGTCATTTCGGCCAGATTGGCCCCTTTGCCGCCGAACAGCGTACGAATATCTTCCCAATCTCCACCTGCGTAAGACTCGGCCTTATCGAGTTCACCGAACAAATAGACCCATTTTTGTGCCATTGGTTTGCCTCCTTTTATGGTTTCGATGGTTGGAAAGCCATTGTTTCCGCCCGACGGTGGCGGTGCGTCGGCCCATATCACTGCCTGCCAAACAGGATTATCGACCGCTCTGCACCGCTATATGGCAGTCGATAGCGTGCCGTTTGAATTGATGGTAACCGCTCGAGGGTATCTGGGGGGAGCTGTTGGTTCAGGGCGGACAACTCGGCCTCGACCGATTGTCCCGTTCCCTTTAGCGCAATGATCATGCCATCATCGGCAAGCAATGGCAAGGCCATCGATACAAATCGCTCCAGAGACGTCAGCGCCCGGCTGATGATCACCGTGAATCCGCCCGGCGGGCAGTCGGCATCCTTTCGGTCAATCGATTCCGCCCGCATATGACGCGCGCGGATCTGATTAAGGTTCAGGGTCCGCAAGGCATGATTCATAAACGTCACTTTTTTACGAGAGGCATCCACCAGCATCACCTTGGACGAGGGGATCACAATTTTAAGCGGAATTCCCGGAAACCCGCCACCGGAACCAACGTCTAGAATACTTGCGGTATCGGGAATCCAGCGCATCGGCAGGATGGAATCGAGATAGTGCTTTTCTGCCATGGGTTTTGGACGGATCAATCGGGTCAGATTGGTCCTTCGATTCCAGACGAGCAATTCCCGGGCATGAAGGGCCATGGATGCCGCCTCTGCGTCGGACAGCGCAAGACCCAACGTCTCGGCGCCCCGGATAAGATAACGGCGCCACTGCTCGGAGTCAATGTGCATCACTCCGGTAACCGTTCATGGCGCGTCGTGGGAGACCCTTCGCCCGCAGCCGCCGAAAATTCCATAATGAGCGTGATTTCGCTACCCTCTTGAAGCACCTCCGCATCCGGATACCGTTTCTTGAACACATGCAGCATCGAGGCATTTTCTGCCAGCACTGCAGCGGTAAATCCCGTATATCCATTTTCTTCCGCGATCCGGTGGAGTACCCCGAGAAGATAACCGGCCACGCCCATGTTCTGGAAATCCTCCCTCACGACAAACGCAACTTCCGCGCGAGTATTGGATTCCTCGGCGTACGAGGCGATAGCCATGATTTCCTTGTGCCCATGCCGCTGAAAGAGTCCAATGAGAGACATGTTTTTTCTGTAATCGACACTGGCCCAATGCTTCTGAACGATCTCGTGGGAAAAGAGTTTCTTGTTCTGAAAGAAGCGCAGGTATATGGACTTCTCCTGAAGTGAATAGAAAAAGTTTCGATAGGCGAATTCATCCGACGGCAAAAGCGGCCGAAACTCGATTGTCTTGCCGTTTTTCAGGGTGAGAGCGCTCTTGTAGTTTTCCAAAAACAGCAGGTCGGCCTGGGAGGGGGGCAGTTGATCGGCGAAAATGTAGTGCCGTGTTTTCGCGACTCCCACCAGATCTTTTCGGAATTTTGGATGGGCGATCTGTGACAGTTCCATCACCCGCTGGGAAATGGATTTTCCCATGAGTTCGGCAATACCGTATTCGGTAATGACAAAATTAACATCACCCCGGGTGGTCGCCACACCGGCACCCTCATTCAAATGGGGTACGATCCGGGAAACCGAGCCGTTCTGGGCGGTCGACGGCAGCGCAACGATGGAGAATCCACCTTTGGACATCGCGCTGCCCCTGAGAAAATCGACCTGGTCGCCGATGCCGCTGTAGAACAGATATCCCATCGAGTCGGAACAGACCTGGCCGGTAAGATCGACCTCCAGGGCCGAGCTGATCGATATGAGATGATCGTTTCGTGCAATTTCAAGCGGGTCATTCACGAACTCGGAGGACCGGAAATAAAACATGGGATTGTCATCCACGTACCGATACAATCGGTCCGTGCCCATGCACAGGGAGGCCACGGCACGTCCAGGTAACAGGCTTTTTCTGCGGTTGGTGATGATTTTCTTCTCGAAGAGGGGAATGAGACCGTCGGTGATCACCTGCGTGTGCAGGCCCAAGTCTTTTTTGAAGTTTAGATACGGAAGGATCGCATTCGGCAGGTTGCCGAATCCGACCTGCAGAGTGGCCCCGTCATCGATGAGCTGAGACACATAGAATCCAATCCGGCGTGCCACCTCCGGATCCTTGTCCTGGGGAAGGTCCTGCACCAGGGGCTCATCGTGCATGACCAGGTAGTCGATCTCATCCAGATGAACAAAGCTGTCGCCCCAGGTGCGGGGCATACGCGGATTGACCTGGGCAATCACCATCTCTGCATGATCCATTCCGGAGCGTGTAATGTCCACGGATACCCCGAGACTGCAATATCCATAACGGTCCGGTAAGCTGACCTGGATCAATGCGACATCCAGCCCGATGCGGTGGCTCTTGAAAAGCGCGGGTATCTGGGAAAGATAGGCCGGGATGTAATCAATCTTTCCCTCAAATGCCGCCTTTCGAATCCGGGCGCTGATAAAAAACAGCTTGAGAGAAAAACGTTTAAGAAAGGATGGCTCATCGACAAACGTGGCCAGGGTTGAGGAAAGCATCTGATAGATCATGATGTCCTGCAGGGAAATGTCCTGGACCATGGCCCGAATCAGATGCTGCGGTTCTCCGCAACCGGTGCTGATAAACACCCGGCTGCCGTTCTGAATCTTAGCTACCGCTTCTTCGGCAGTAAACCATTTCTCGGGGCAGTATTCCTTTATATCCATGATCGTCTGACCTGTTCCGTTGAATCCCGATCCTCGCCTGGCAGAGTGGGGCCGGGGATGTGTTTCCGCCAGATCAACTCATACATCGGCAATCCCCTCTTTGACAAGCCAATGGACCGATTATATGATTTGCAGGGCGCTTGATGGTGCCCGGGTCCGGGCCATCCGTAAAACCCGATATCGATGGAGGTGGGCATGCCTTCGCCTGACCGTTTCGATCGAAACCGCCCTTTTAAGGATCTTAAAAAGCTATTGCAGAGCCGGTCTATCGTTCTCGAGGATACGGACCCGGTTGAGAGTGCTGCTCGCCCATCGACAGACAGCCCATCGCCGGATGATGACAATCGACTGTTTGAAAAAGAGATGTCGGATGTAATGCCATTGCGATCGAAGAACAGGACTGTCGCGCATCCAGACCCGCCGTTATCCCCTTCCCCTCCGGAACCCCTTGATTCCGAATCCGACCGTCGACTTCGGGAGCTGATTCATAACGGCCGGGGGTTCAGGGTATCGGACACCTCCGAATACATGGAGGGCACCGGCCCCTGCGTGCCTCCGAACATGGCCGCCCGGCTTCATAACGGTGAATTTGCCATTCAGGCTCACCTGGACCTCCACGGCAAGACATCGGCCCAGGCCGAGGAGTCCTTTGGGGAGTTTATGAAGGACGCCCGGCGTTCCGGGAAACAGGGACTTCTGGTCATCCACGGACGGGGATTGTCATCAAAGGAAAAACCGGTCCTCAAGGAAAAGGTGCACCACTGGCTGACCAGAGGCCCCTGGCGCAAGTGGGTGGCGGCATTTTCCAGCGCCCGCCTTTGTGATGGCGGGGCCGGCGCAACGTATATCCTGCTTCGAAACCGGCCCCTGACCCGACGTTTCAAAAAAGGCCGTCGATCCCGGTAACCCGATGCCGATGTGACATGGGCACCGTATCAGACAACATAGAAACACCGACGGATTGCCCATGCCCGATGGGTTTGAATCCGGGGGGGGGTCTAACACGTTGACATCTTTTCATAATATCTTGACAACGGAATCGTTCACCGGTATACAGACGTAACCTCAACCATTCATCGGGGTTGCTTATGAATTGGAAACACACCGGATTCCGCGGCTTCCTTGGTTTTTTCTTCCTCCTTTGTTTGTCCCTGTGTTACGTGATCCCTTCTTCTACCCTCGCTTCCAATGGGAAATACTATTACCTTCAGGTCGGGACATTTAAAGTAAAAGAGAATGCCGATCGTCTGAAACAGAAGATATCCGCCCACACAACACGTGTGGTTGTGCGCGGAGCGGAAAGCGCGACGCTGGGATACGCCTACACGGTTTTTGTTGGACCCTTCGCCACATGGCCCGAGGCGGATGCGGTCCGACTGCCCATACGGAAGCAAGGGATCCTGATCGAGGATGCGTTTGTTATTGCATCTTCCGAGCCGTTTCCGGGGAGTATGCCGGTGGTGGTAACGCCATCCCCACGTCCGGTGGCTGAACCGCCGGCGACAACAGCAGAACCCGCCGTCACCGTCCCGGCCGAACCGCCACCCGGCGAGGAAGTGACACCGCCGGAGGTGGCCCGCGAGGAACCGCCCACACCGGCACCTCCGCCTGTTGCAGAAGCTGAACCGCAACGCGATATCGACATTCAGAAAACCAAAAAGACACCGGAGCCCCGGCGTATTCGAACCGGACGCAATCTTGGAAAAGGCGTGCTTGGACTTGCCTACAGCCACGTCTATGGTGAATATCAGACGAACATTGAATCACGTCGCTCGCGCGTTAACGGAACGATCACAGATGTTCCGGTCAGTTCTCTTCAAGGTCTGGATTTCGACACAACGATGCATCGTGACATGCTGCGCCTCCGGTACGGTGTGGTCGATCGATTCGATCTCTTCGCCGATGTCGGGGTGGCCTATGATGAATCGGCAACGCCGCGACCGGTGTTCGGCGGCGGCGGCAGGTTCGAATACGTTCGTCCATTCAATACCGGCCAGGGAGGGTTTTTTTTCGCGGCCCAGGGAGATTTTCTCATCGGCGAATTGGAGACGGAGTTTACGTCTGAGCAGGGCGGCCAGTGGAAAAAGGAATCCGATTGGTATGAAGTTACCGGACGCCTGGAGGCCGGCATGCGATTTGTTCGGTGGGCCCCATACGTGGGCGGGTCGTATTCCGTCTACCACGAGGAAACCGAACGTAAACCGCTCGTGCCCGTTTCCCCGGTGCCGGCATCGCTCACCTACCTGGACGAGCTGAATGAAGATACGCCGTTTGGGGTATACGGCGGAGTGGACGTGTACGTGACGAGGAAACTGCTCTTTAATATCGATGGCCGTTATGGCACCTTCAATAGCCTGTCCGGATCGATTCAGTACAACTTCAAATAACATCGTTGCACGATTTTATGAAACGCGGCGCTGCCGCTCATCGGGCGAAGCACCGCTCCTTTCGTTTATACCGAATCCGGCATCGGATATTCCCCTCCACTGCTCCGGTTAAACGAATTGCTTCAATGACCAGAAGAGCAACATCCCCAGAACCACCGTCACACCCATCGATCGGGTAACGACAGCCACCACAAACGTTGGAATCGCCGCCCAGAATTCTATCCTCATAAGGTCCAGCCGCACCGGCTGTCCACCGGTAATCAACACCGGTACCAACAGCGCGCTGAGAATCGCTGCCGGTATGAGATCCAGCCACGCCTCCGCAACCCCGGGCAGACGCCTGTTGGAAAGCAACGCCAAAGGCAGCCAGCGCGGGAGATAGGTAACCAGTCCCATTCCGACCACGATAAACAGATACTTCCCATCAAGCATGGAGAATACCCCCTCCCATGTTCTAATTTACAGGCTTCTGATCGGACCGTCCGGAGACGCCCCGATCGTTCCGCGGGATTGCCGTCACCACACTCGCTGCGAAAACCGATCCGACAATCACGTACGAATTTCCAGGAACCCATAGGGACCAAAGCGTGGCCGAAATACCGGCCAGGACGGCTGCCCACAAATGCCGCCGCGATCGTATCTGCATGACGAGCAGAATGATGAACATGGCAACGAGGGCATAATCGATCCCGAAGGCACCGGCGGGGATAAACTGGCCGCCAAGCCCTCCGGCCATCGTGCTCAAGATCCAGACGGTATTGGCGGTATGGTTCACCACCAGGGCGGGCCGGAGGCCCCAGGATCCCTCCCTGAACTTTGCCATGTTTACAGCGAAGCTCTCGTCGGTCACGCCGTAGGCAAACAGTGCCAAAATTCGTTTTCCGGAACCGCCGGTAAAGACAGAAACGGCGGAACTCATCAGGACATGGCGCAGATTTACCACAAAGGTCGTCAAAATGATGGCGAGCGCGCCGGCCCCGGACTGCAGGAGCGATACGGCAATGAACTGTGAGGATCCGGCAAAGACCAGAATTGACATGAGACCGATTTGCAGAACATTCAGTCCCGCTTTTTGGGCCAATACCCCGAACGCCAGTCCAATGGGTATATACCCCAGGCAGATCGGCCAGGCCGCGTGTAATCCAGGCCGCAACCAAGACAGTCTCTGGTGGAGTCCGGTGCCGTCTCCGGTATTGCGTTTCACAGGGGTCCCTCCTCAATACGATGCATCGATATCCTAAGTTTTCCTGAGGTTCAATCCAAAAACACCGGGATCCGGATATGAAAGTCATGCCCCCTCCCATGTTCCGTTCAGGGTTCGCGAGTGCGAAAAAAGTGTTGACAATACTCGAATTCACCTTTATTCCACTTGGTTTTTGTTGACTGTGTGCCACAAAAATCCCCATCGAGTAGACAGACGCCCAGTGAGGGATTTTTTTTATCCGAACCGTTTAGGACGGAAACCGAGCCCCGGGCCTTACCGTCTGCTGAATTCGATTTTACAGGACTTAACGAAGCGACAAACCATGAAAGAACAGATTCAGAATGTGCGCAACATCGGCATCAGCGCCCATATTGATTCCGGCAAAACAACACTGACCGAGCGGATTCTGTACTACACCCAGCGCATCCACACCATCCACGATGTAAAAGGGAAAGATGGTGTGGGGGCGACCATGGATTCCATGGAGTTGGAAAAAGAGCGCGGGATCACCATTGCATCGGCTGCCACCTATTGCGAATGGAACACCCACGAAATCAACATTATCGATACGCCGGGACACGTGGACTTCACCATCGAGGTCGAGCGCTCCCTAAGGGTGCTCGATGGCGCGATTCTCGTGTTGTGCGCGGTTGCAGGTGTCCAGTCCCAATCGATCACCGTCGATCAACAGATGAAGCGCTACAAGGTCCCCGGTATCGCCTTTATCAACAAATGCGACCGCAGCGGATCCGATCCGGACCGGGTGATCCGTCAGTTGAAAGAAAAACTGGGGCACAATGCGGTGGCCATGCAGCTGCCGATCGGTCTCGAGGCCGATCATCAAGGGGTGGTCGACCTGGTGTCCATGAAGGCCATCTACTTTGACGGTCCCAACGGCGAGTCGATACGGATCGAAGATATTCCGGATTCTCTGGTCGACGATGCGATGACCAAACGCGATGAATTGATCGATGCGGCCACGATGTATTCCGATGAACTGACCGAAGCCGTCCTCGATGAGAGGGACATTCCGGAAGATATGCTGCTGGAGGCTGTTCGCCGGGGCACGCTGACACGGAAGCTGACACCGGTCTTCATGGGCTCCGCCTATAAAAACAAAGGCGTGCAGCCACTTCTGGATGCCGTTACGCGGCTGCTGCCGGCACCAACGGATGTCGAAAACGAAGCCCTGGACATGGAACGGGATGAAGCGCCGGTCACCCTGCTGGCTGATGATAATCTTCCTACGGTCGCCCTTGCGTTTAAGCTCGAGGACGGGCAATACGGACAATTAACCTATATCCGTGCCTATCAGGGAAAGCTTGAAAAAGGCGATACCATCATCAATGTCCGGACCGGGAAAAAAGTCAAGGTCGGTCGTCTGGTCCGCATGCATGCCGATCAGATGGAAGACATCACGAGAATTAGTGCCGGGTATATCGGTGCCCTTTTCGGTATCGATTGTGCTTCGGGAGATACCTTTACGTCTCCGGAAATTCGTTACAGCATGACCTCCATGTATGTACCGGACCCGGTGATTTCCCTGGCGATCGTTCCCAGCGACAGCAAGGCACAGATCAATATGAGCAAGGCCTTGAACCGGTTTTCCAAAGAAGATCCGACGTTCCGGACGTATGCGGATGATGAAACCGGTGAAACCATCATTGAAGGCATGGGTGAGCTCCACCTGGAGGTCTACGTGGAGCGGATGCACCGGGAGTATGATGCAGATGTCACCACCGGCATGCCCCGGGTGCGGTACCGGGAGACCATCACACGGCTGGCCGAGTTCAATTTCACCCACAAAAAGCAGACCGGCGGTGCCGGGCAATTCGGCCGTGTGGCCGGATACATGGAGCCGGTTGACGGAGAGGAGTTCGTCTTTGAGAACCAGATCCGCGGCGGTGCGATTCCCACCCAATATATTCCGGCCTGTGAGAAGGGTTTTCGCGCGTGTCTGGCAAAAGGCCCGAAGATGGAGTTCCCGGTTACCGGCATTAAGATCGTCCTGAACGACGGGGCATCCCACTCGGTGGATTCCTCGGAGATGGCCTTTCAGGCAGCTGCCAGGGGCGCTTTCAGGGAAGTTTACCCGAAGGCCGGACCGGTGATCCACGAACCGATCATGAAGGTGGTTGTGGAAACCCCCACCGAGTTCCAGGGCGCTGTCATGGGGTCTTTGAACCAGCGGCGGGGGATGATTTTAGGGTCCCAGGACGAAGGGGTCATGAGTGTTGTCGAAGCCGAAGTGCCGATGGCGGAAATGTTTGGCTATTCGACCATCCTGCGCTCGCTGACCCAGGGTAAAGCCCAGTTTACCATGGAGTTCGGCACCTATCGCCAGGTGCCGAAGGGTGTCGCCGAAGAGCTGGAAAAGAAAGCGGCAACGGAGAAAAAGAACGTTGCGTAATCGGCGTGGGGATGCAAAACTGAAACCCGGGGGCGCGCCACCGGAGTCACACCAACGGAACCGGTCCAGCGGGGGTTCCTGCCGAGTGAAGCGGCTCCGGTCATTTCGCTGAAAGAGAGGAGTTTCCAAATGCTGAAAAACGATCTGATCCTGCGCAATCCAATCCGGCTTCTGGCACCCAATGGGAAAGACATGCTGCCGGACGGCGGATTCGGTGCCATCACGGCGCGCGCAGGGGTCGGGAAAACCGCATTTCTGGTACAGATTGCTCTCAACAGCCAGCTCGAGGGCAAGAACGTCCTTCATATCAGCCTGGAGGATCCGGTTAAAAAGGTGGATCTCTGGTACAAGGAAGTATTCCGGCTGCTGGCCGAGCAGTACCACGTGCAGCAAATCAACCAGTTATGGGAGACCATTCTGCCCCATCGTTTCATTATGACCTTCCGGGCCGAAAGTTTTTCCGTACCCGTTTTCGACGAGCGTCTCAGCGGTCTCATTGATCAGGGCATCTTCTCCCCCCAGATGGTCATCATCGATGGTCTGTCCTCCGAGCCGCCGGATCGTGATCTGCTTACCGGTTTGAAGCTCTCGGCGAAGGAGAATAACTTCCGGAGCTGGTTCGCTGTCCGCTCCCACCGGCACGAAGCACCGGATGGAGACGGCATTCCGGCTCCCCTGTCACCGGTCATCGATCTGTTCGAAGCGGCGATCCAGCTTCAGCCGACCGGCAAGGAAATCAATGTTCTTTCTCTAAAAGGCGGAAAAACGGAAGACTCCCAGCCGGACCTTTTTCTGGATCCTTCCACCATGCTTATCAAAGACAAGTAGCGTTCGACTACCCCCAGGCTTCCGTTGCAGAGGCGACGGAAGCCTGTTTAACCCGCGTTCGATCGCATCCAGTACGCTTTGCATCTGCGGCACTCCCCTCCATAAACGTGCGCCACCAAACTCATTCATCATCTGCTTCCAGCAGCGTGATTTAGGCTCCCAGGGTTTAGATACGATGAACCCCGAAGGTCTCACACGTGTGCACCTCCGGCGCATTCGGTCTGAACGGTGTATGAAATTAAAAAAGGCTCAGAAAAAACCCTGTCACAACTAAACATGCTGCGCTTATTAACATGATAAGAAATAAATTTTTACCCGCAGCATCAGTTTTAGAATCATCACCCTCGGCTTCTTGAAGACGCTTAGGAGAGGTGGGCTTATATTTAGGGAGTGAGAGCTGAGAGAGTTGAGCCGGCAGTGTATTTGCTGCAAAAGTCATGGCGCCGAATAGTGCCAGACCCAGGGAACCATATATAAAACCGGTCCCAATATTACCTAATGAACGCCATCCAAAAATGAAACAGAATAATCTCCTAAAATGCTTTAAGGGGCTGATGTTGAGGCTGAGTGACGCGCTGTAGGCGTGTCCGACTCCAGCCGCTTGTTTAGGAATTTTCATTTGGACCTGGTGGTGCTCCAAATGTAAATAAAAGTAGTCGTCCAATGATAAACAGAGACAACGTGCCGCCGAATACATACGGAATAGCATTGAACATATACCCAAAATAGTACATCTTGGTTGACAATGGTGTAATTGAGGTCCGCCGTGCTCTGTATCGGCTCCATATCGTGTTATCACCGTCCTTATATTCTTCTCTAAGTTCGATTAATTGCTCGTCTCCAGTGTCCTCGATGACCTGATATCTGTATATTGATGATTCAGTTTCAAAACCGCCACTGGTCTCAGGCACCAAAAAAAGGTTTCCCTTATAGGAATTATCATCAATTGTGAAATCTTCAACTTCATTGACCTGATAGATAAGAGACTCAAGCTCATACATGCCCATCGCTATTCCGTCACCAACTACAGCCTTGAATTGATGATGGAGTTCTTCCCCTTTTTCGACCTCTCTTGCGTCAATTTTGGAGATCACTCCGGGGCCAGCTATCATCCCAATCGTACAGCTTACGGGTAAAAACCATGCAGATCCAAGAATCACAGCGATGATCCGGATTATAGGCATATTTGAGACTCCTAACGTTTGCGGATAACCAGCGGGCCAGATTTATCGGAATGATTACCCGTTGGGTCAGTGTATCCGGGCCTTAAAAGCCCAACAGCGAGTACGTTCTTGTTCTCAGCTGCCACCTTGGCAGCGAAGCGGTAGTGGTAACTGGGATTTTCATAAGGCGGTGGTGCGTCACCATGCAGGACGACTACTAGATTCAGCTCTGAGTTGATACTCGTACTCGAAAAAGCATACCCAAACAAACCGAAAGATTTGCTTTGAATCTGCAATGGTTCGCCTTGGGCTGATGATCCGGAGGCCTGTCCACTCACGTCCGCTTGAACGAACAGAATGCAAAACGCAAGAAAAATTAAAACTAATCGGTTCCGCATCGATCACTCCAGTGCCTAACGGCCCGGGTCGCCTGCAGGCGGTATAGCCTTACGAGCTACTAAGAAATATAACGATAACCCGTGCAAGTTTCTCCTGTCGGGCGCATCCGTCTTGTTATGTGCCTTAACATTTTTACCTGAAAGGGATCTCAAAACCGGATAATAAAAAGGAAAATAATGTGTAAAAAATGAAATATGGAATGATTAATGTAACTCCTCCAACAATAAGAATTATATTATTGTCAAAGAAATTATCTCCCGTTTTCACTTTATATAGGTATGCATAACCAAAATAGAAAAGTATAGTTATGAAAGCTGAGATTATACCGGCAATCATAAAATTTATCAGCGTTGATGGGAAAATTTTATAAATTATGGCACCGACCAGTGGAAATATCAGTGAAATTAGAAGAAAGGTTTTATTCTGTTTATTAGTTGATTCAATTTTTGTATTTGGCTGCATAGAATTTCGCCATGATAATTCTTACGATAGACCACATAACGCCCCGCTTCACCGGGCGCAAAATGCGGAGCGAGGAACGAGCGCAGCTTTTTGCGATGATGCTCCCCTCAAAAAGTGGACTAGTATTTATCGTTACACGTCTGCTGTTCGAATTCAATTGGAGAACAATATCCCAGTGCTGAGTGTAACCTTTTTTTGTTGTAAAAATGGATGATGTAACCTTTGACCTCATTTCTTAATTGACGTCCGTTTCTGAACTCCCTGTTTCTAATCAACTCGCCTTTTATCGTGTGATAAAACGATTCCATGTGAGCATTATCCTGGCAACAGCCAGGACGGTTAACACTATGTGTGATGCCATAGCGATCCAGTGTATCGTGATAGCGGTATGCACAATACTCAACACCGCGGTCACTATGAAAAATGAGTCCTCTTGGCGGATGCCGTTTTCGGATTGCATGCATCAGCGCCCGGTTTGTCAGATTCACATTCTTGCGCTCTCCCATGGACCAGCCAACTATCCTTCGTGAATGCACATCCATCACAGTGGCCAGGTACACAAAACGCTTTCCACGCCGGATATATGTCAAATCGCCAACCCAGACCTTATTGATCCGGTCAGGTGGCGGCTGGTCAATCCTCAGATTCCCGATTCGCCCAAAAAATCTGTGGAGCTTGGGGTTGCGAACATATACATGGTTGACCCGGGCTTTCAGGCCTTTGGATCGCATGATCTTGGCGACGGTGTTTTCCGAGCAACGCACCCCTTGCCTTAGCAGGGCTTGATATACTTTTGGGCTGCCATAGCGTCCTTTGCTGTTTTCAAAGACCCTGACGATACGTTTTGCTAAACACCTCCGCCTTTTGGTGTGCGAGCTCTCTGACCGCGTTGCCCAGGCGTAATAACCGCTTTTGGACACCCCATAGACTCGGCATAAGAACGTCACCCCATATTGCTGTTTGTGCCGATCTATGAATTCGAAGATGTGTTTCTTTTTTCGGAGTTGAATTCTATCGTTTTTTTTAAAAGGTCGTTATCGATTCGAAGCCTTTGAACTTCACGTTTGAGCTGCTGTAATTCTCTCAACTCCTGCGCCATTTTTGTTGCCTCGATGCTGACCGGCTTACGGCGTTTATCCTCTTTAAATTTGCCTTCGAGATATTCCTTGCGCCATCGATAGAGCATGATCGGATGGATACCAAGATTTTCGGCAACATCTTTGGCAAAAAGGTCAGGTTGGTCGGCCAGTTTCACCGCCCTGATCTTAAACTCATCAGGATATCGGTTGCTTTTTCGTGGCCCTTTAATCTTTGGCATTGGGACACCCTCCTTTAGTTAGCTTTTGGTGTCCACATTTATTGGGGAAGTTCTCAGTCCGTGTTGATGCGGTTGTTATCCCTTATAAGCGGCTAATCCCAAAAATGAGCTTCCTGGCATGAATTGATGAATTTTGATTTTAGACAAACCACATTGTTCCAAAAGTGATTTTATTTCATCTATGTCCGGAAGAGGGGTCAGCCCTTTTAAAGAGTTATTAACCACATTCAAGTTCGCTGCAGCAACGTCCTTCCCCTTACTATGAAAATTCATCACAATTACTAAAATACCGTTAGGGGCTAGCCTTTCACAAAGATTATTCATTAAATCAAAACGATCTTCTTCCTTGAAATAGTAAAGTATATTTATTAATGAAATCAGATCGAAAGGACCTGCCTTTTCAGAAAAGCTGGATATATTTCCATGATGAATTTCGAATTTCTCTGCCAACCCCCATGTTTTGATGTTATTTTTTGCTTGATCAACAACTGCTTCATCAATGTCCAAGCCGATTCCGTTTACATTACTGTTAAGTTCATAAACACTCCGTAATAAGAAGCCGGAACCACACCCCACATCTAATATTGACATATGATTTTTACCGCGTACAAGTGATGCAATGAAATCTTTTATGATTGGCTCCGTCATTTTTGAAAATCTAGCAACTATCTCTCCAATTTCATTAAGATTGTCACCAAGCTCTTCCCCATACATCCGTGCAGCCGCGTTTTTATATGCATCGCTGTAATATGTGACACTTGCCTGTATGATAGCTGCGAGCATATCTCCGTTTGCATTTGCAATAGCTTTAGATCTTTTCCCTTTGATAAAGAATTTTTCATTCTTAACTGCCAATTCTTTTGTAGCGAGTCCTACTTCTAAAAGGGCATCAAAAAGTTCCAGTCGTTTTATTTGTAATTTCTCAACCAAATTCCTCCTACTGCATGGTTGGCTCAGGGCTTTCAATAAGCCCGATTCATAAGCGGCAAAAATAAAATTAATTCTTATGGATGCCTGCCAATCTTTCATAAGGGGATATAGGCCAGGTATTTTCAAAATACGTAGAAATGAAAGAGTATATCTTAAATTCATAAATTCTCTCCTCATAAAACCAGGATAACGCCGGCGGTCAGGGGCAGCCAGGGCTTCCACTGATCTTTGTATATGTTGAATAAAATGCCTACGCACAAATTTTTGTAGCGGCTCGGCCCTGGCTGTCTCCTGGACTGCCTTGTTAGGCCCAAGCCGGTCCGGAACGGAGTTTATAAGGCGTCAACAGTAAGCCCTCGTTATAGGCTTCGGAAGAGAGGTCTCCTTGCGGCTGGGCTTATTCTGAAGGGCAACCAGCCTCAAACTCATTGCTCTGCAATATAGAGACGCCTTTCACCTGGGACACCTTTCAGGGTAAACACATCACGATCAATGAAACGCAGACCGGATCCAGCTACCAGGTCTTTGACTGTACTTGAGACGAGAACCTCGCCAGGACCAGCGTGCCCCATCACGCGCGACCCGATATGAACTGCGATCCCACTGACCTTGCCGGCAGACACTTCACACTCTCCAGTATGTAAACCCGCTCGGATCGAAATTCCAAGACTCATTACAGCCTCTCGGATTGCACAGGCGCAGTGAATTGCGCGTGCCGGTCCGTCAAAAATAGCAAAAAATCCATCACCTGCCGTATCGATCTCTTGGCCCCGAAAGCGTTTCAGCTCTTCACGGACAATGTCGTGGTGACGTTCAAGGAGGTTCCGCCACCGCTGGTCACCCATTCCCACTACACGCTTGGTTGACTCCACGATGTCGGTAAAAAGGACGGTGGTCAGAATACGTTCAGTCTCCATTGGTGGCCAATCACCGGTCAGGAATATAGACATCTCGTCGAGAATCTGATTCGAATTTTCGCCAACCCACGGTATATGGTCAACTCCAGAGAGTTCAATATATTTTGCATTTGGCATCAATTCGGCAAGGCGCCTGCCAGCTTCAACATCTACCGCAATGTCATCTCTTCGATGAATGACCAGAGAGGGCACATTAACCGATGGCAGAATGTCGGCAATGTCAATCCGGCTATTCATGAGAATGAGAGTTTTACAGCTCCGGGGCTTCCGCCAAGTCTCTCGAACTTACCCCACCACTGTTTGAATGCCGGATCGTCCTCCATGGTTGGAGCAAACAACTGCAGGCTTTCGCCTCTGCCCCAATCGCTATCTATATATTGGAAAAAGTTTTCCATTGCTTCTTGGGTCGGAATCCAGGACGTAAATTGGGCAAATGCTCCACAGAGAATCAAAGCCCGTGACCGGTCAGGGTGCGAGGCAGCAAATAGTGTGGCGAGTGATCCACCTTCCGATATCCCAAAAATTGCAGCTTTCTCTATTCCCTCTGCATCCATGACTGAGCAAACATCGTCCATACGTACATCCAAGCCTGGTAGTTTACTAACTCGGTCTGAAAGACCTGTGCCCTGCTTATCGAACAAGATTGTTCGAGAAAAACTTCCCAGTCTTCGCAGCCATCGTGCCAAATTAGGTTCATCCCAGTAATTCTCTATATGGGAGATAAACCCAGGCACAAAGACAAGATCAACGTCACCTTCACCAAAAACCTGATAGGCAACGTGTATATCGCCGTTCTTGGCATAACGAGTTCGTATTTGCTCCATTCGCACAACTTTCCTTTTTAATATTTCAACAGACTACATTGTTCAGTTTACATTTGCTCAAAAGGAGACACTGTTTTCACCAGCCTAAATCATTGCAAATGTGAACCTTACGTCAGACATCAGCGACTCGGGCCTGGGCTCCTCGCCTGCTGGTCAGGCCCGTCAAGTGTTCAGTTCCAGAAAATACCTCTATTCCTCAGCAAACTTGCGAAGCGAGCAATAAGAGCTCTTTCTATATGTGGGTGCCGTGTCCCCCCGACATGTTTTAGTTTTTTTCTACTGGGATATGGGAACTGTCTTGCAGTTCTCAAACGAGACGTTCCCTGGCAAATGGAACCTTATCTGTGCGTTCATAATCCCGGCAACTTCCATGCCTTCGATCACTTTGCAGTCGGTTGATTTGACCACGTCGCGTACCGTTTCGGTAGCGGAGTCGCAGCCCAACACTATTACAGCATCATACTGTTCCGCACATTTTTGCAGCTTCTTCCGCTTTCCTGAAGTCCACATGCACATAAACCATTCGTGAGAAGGAATGCTCTTGAACACTTTCGTTTTCACGCCGTGTTCTTTTAATCGGGATTGCAGTGTCGTCATGTATTGTTCGAAAGGAGCCGATTTCAGGAAGTTTCTAAAGAACTGAATGAAAGGCTTCTTCTCTCGCACTGCTACAGTCACCGCAGGACACATATAGCAGGGGACTATCAAGGCGGAACTCAGTCCTGCAACTTCAGAAACGACGTCCAGGTCATTGAAATGAATCGGCATTTGTTCCTCCTCCTTTCTTCATTGTTTCTCTAAGCCTAACTAGTGAGTAGCGGGAATTAATTCGCGTATATTGAATATTTCGGAATTAATTCTCGGATATTGGCCACCTTCTCGATTAATTTTTTAGTATTGTAAAAGTGCGTTAAGAAAAAGTCAAAATCCGACCTTTCAACGGTGCATAAAACTTGTCACAAAAGGTGCTTATCCGGTCTTTAACTAAAGATGCGCCAAGGAAGTGAAATTCCGTACGTTGTTCCTCTCCAGTTTCCACGATTCCCCATCACGTTACGCGTAGGATTTTAGGAAATCTTTTCTCGAAACCTGAAAAACATTTCTCAATTATTGGTAACCGTGGGGGCTACTGAAGAAGCGGTTTCTATACAACTTATTAATATTAATACATTTTTGTTCGGTTTGGTCTAACGGTACGCTTTTTGCGTTTTTAAGGAACAAGCGGTGGTATTTAGTACTTAAAAAAGGATTTGAAAATGGAACTACTGGTGTGCTTTCAGATTGTCCTCGTATGTGTTGCCTTGAACATCGGTGTTATGACCTATAAGCGGTTTTGCGGCAGGCAAAGTTAGAAACACATAGGGATGTTTGCCACTGGATTCTCGGTAATCTGTTGAGGATGTTCATAAATGGAACATATTCATGGCAACGTCTCTATAAACGGTTAGATGCCTGTACTTCCCACTTCAATCCCGCCTTTACTACGATAGCCCCATAATAAGCGACCTTGCTCCAACCACGCGCCCGTATCACTATTTTGGAGCGGGGATTCCCATTGTATGGTTCTTCTCAGCGTGGATCAGGATTCAGGGCAAGATGCTTGGCGGAGGAAATTCAGAGCATACACGGGAGCCGGTGATCATGTAGAGGCCGAAAGTAGACACATGAACCCTTGACCCCTTGGATCCATGCCAGAGGCAGGTAAACCCTGGTCGCCTCCGGCGCCGCCATAGGTTTATCCGCCTCAGGAGGGCGGGTAAACCTTGGACCCGCGTCTCCCAGTAATCGGGAGAAGAACTTGAATTTCCGGATATCATCTCCATCCGGGTTTTGACAAATGCCTCCATATCGGCCTACACAACAGAAAACACCCACCTGAGGAGGATCGTCATGGAATTCGAATGCATCATCTACCAAAAAGAGGCGGATATCGCCATAATCCGGTTGAACCGCCCCAAGGTGCTGAATGCCATGAATCGGCAGTTGTGGATCGATTTCCAGGCCGCCCTTGAGGATGCCGGAAGGGATGCGGCGGTGAAGGTCGTGATTATTACCGGTGAAGGGCGTGCGTTTTCCACCGGCGCCGATTTGAAGGAATCCAAGCAACGGACTACCGAAGCGTACCGGGATTACCTGGTGGAACTCCAGGAAGCGTCGCGGAAGATCATCCGTTTCGGTAAACCGACGATAGCCGCCATCAACGGCTTTGCCCTCGGGTCGGGTTATGAGCTTGCGCTGGCCTGCGATATCCGCATCGCCGATGAAGACGCCCAGATCGGTTCGCCCGAAGCGCGGGTCACATCGTCCGTGACCGGCGGTGCCTTTCGGCTCGTCCAGCAGCTCGTGGGACCGGGAAAAGCCAGAGAACTCCTGTTTACCGCGGAAAACATCAACGGAAAGGAAGCCGAACGGATCGGCCTGGTAAACAAGGCCGTTCCGGCGGGGCTGGTGATGGTGGAAGCCCGGGCGATGGCGGCCAAGGTGGCACAAAACTCGTCCTTTTCGATTCAAATGATAAAAAAAGGATTGAATATGGCCCAGGGGGAAGTCAGCCTGGAGGCCCTGATGGATTTCGAGATCGAAGCCTGCCTGGCCTGCGTCTCGACCCGTGAGCGTCAGGAATCCCTCGAGACCTTTGAAAAAAGAAAAAAATAACCGGCCCATGATGAACCATCAACCAATACCCAATAGCCAATCCCCAGTACCCAACAGGTGATGCCATGTCGCTGGAACATGTGCTGAACGCCGCGTCCGTCGCCGTCGTCGGCGCGTCCAAAAACGAGACCAAACGCGGTTATCAGACTATCCGTACGCTGCTCTCGGAAAAATATGAGGGGGACATCTATCCGGTCAATCCCAAGGAGCGGACCATCCTAGGATTGAAATGCCATAAAAAGGTTTCGGACATCGGCGCACCGGTGGAACTTGCCCTGATCGCCACACCCGCCAAAACCGTGCCTGCCGTCCTCGAGGATTGCGGAACAAAGGGTGTCCAGGGGGCCGTGATCCTCGCCGGCGGATTCGGCGAAACCGGCCAACAGGGAAAGCAGCTGGAGGACCAGATTGTTTCTGTGGCGCAAAAACACGGCATCCGACTCATCGGCCCCAATACGTCCGGCATGATCAATCCTCCCATGCGGATGAATTTGGTCGGCATTCGCGATGTGCCCGCCGGCGGGATCGCCCTGCTCTCTCAAAGCGGAAACATGGCTCTGACGCTTATTACCGAAGCCCGTCTAAAAAGCCGAAGCGGTTTTTCGTATTACGTCGGCGTTGGTAATGAAGCCGATATCAAATTTCACGAATACCTGGAGTTTTTCCGGAAGGATCCAAAAACAAAAGCGATTCTCATGTATGTCGAAGGCATGCGCATGGGGCGGGAATTTCTTCAGCAGGCATACAAAACCACTATCGAAAAACCGATAGTACTGCTTAAAAGCGGGCGTTCGGCGACAGGACGTAAATCCGCCGGGTCCCATACCGGTGCCCTGGCTGGCATTTCGCAGGTGGCCAAAGGCGCCTTTAAACGGGCGGGCATCGTTGTCATCGACAATTCGGACCAGCTGTATCCTGCCGCAGAAGCCCTTTCAAGCCTTCCCCAGATCACCAATAACTGCGTCGCCGTTCTGGCCGACGGGGGCGGCCACGCGACCATCGCCGCCGACGTGCTGACCGATCTGGGGTTGCGGATACCGGAACTCGACGAAAAGACCCAGGACCGTTTACGTGGGATCCTGCCGGCGGCCGCCTCCGTGGTCAATCCGGTGGACGTGGCCGGCGGGACCGATGATAATCCGTCTGTGTTCGCCGACTGCGCGCGGATTCTGCTCAAGGATAAACATGTCGGAGGCTTGCTGATTGTGGGGCTTTTTGGCGGATACGGTATCCGCTTTGCCGAAAGCCTGGCCCTCATGGAGGAGGACGCCGCCCATCAGATGGGAAAAATGGTGCGGCAACACAACAAACCGATTATTGTCCACAGTCTATACAGCTCTGAAAAACCCCACTCCCTCGACCTGCTTCGCTATTACGGGGTCCCGGTCACCGATTCTCTGGATGTGGCATGCAAGTGCATCGGTGTATTGGCCGAGTACGGCAACTATCTTCGCTCCTATCATGCAAGAGTTCATTTTGTGTTTGATTGGGGCGCCAAAGCGACAGACACGGGAAAAAGTCTCATCCGGGATGCAAAAGCCGAAGGTCGGCAGGCACTGCTGGAATATGAAGCCAAAGAGCTTCTCGCTTCCCATGGTGCTCCGGTATCGGGGGACCGCCTGGCCGCAACCGCTGAAGAGGCCTCGGAAATGTCTAAAGAGATCGCCGGCCCGGTTGCGCTCAAGCTCGCCTCACCGGATATTCTTCATAAAAGCGATGCCGGCGGCGTAAAACTGAAATTATGCACGCCTACCGACGTGAAAACCGCCTTCCAGGAAATCGTCAGCAATGGAAAAAAATATAAGGCCGATGCGGATATCCGGGGCTGTATTGTTTCTCCCATGGCCAGACCGGGGCTGGAAGTCATCATCGGTACCAAGGTCGACGACCAGTTCGGTCCGGTCATCATGTACGGTCTCGGCGGCGTCATGGTGGAAATTCTTCGGGATGTCACGTTCCGGGTGCTGCCCATCTCCCGGAATTCGGCCAACAAACTGATCGAAGAGACGAAGTCGGCGCCGATACTGAGCGGGGTACGGGGACGAATCGCCCTATGACAAGAAAAACCTGGTCAAGCTGCTTCTTCTTTGCTCTGAGCTGATCGAATCCTATCCGGACATCTACGAAATGGATCTGAATCCGGTCATTGTTCATGAAAAAGGTCTGACGGTTGTAGATGCGAGGATTATTCTTAAAACAGATAGTAACGCGTAAGATGTGCGGTTGGACAGAGAGGATTCTTCGTGTTTGCCGGTTGGCCCGTTCGCCGGTTGGCCCGTTTGCCGGTTGGCCCGTTTGCCGGTTGGCCCGTTTAGCCGGTTTTAGGCACTTGGTATCGGGCATTGGCTATCCGGTAGTCAATAATACATCAACAAAACCGGAAATCAGTAACGATTACAGATACCCAATCCCCAGTACCCAATATCCGTTCAGCATCCGGCATTCCTTGTAACCTGTGTCTTGAATCTTGTATCTTGGATCGCAGAGCATCCAGCATCACGACTCCAGCCTGTTTTTGATTTCCTCCATGGCATACAAAAAAGAATCCCTGACCTCCCCCGCATAGGGGTTGTAGTAATTCATATCGAAGAACAACTGCCAGGTATCGTTTTCAACAACATCAAGAATATGCAACAGCCGCTTGTACCCCTCGGTATCGATTTGCAGTTCTTCAGCTCCGAATCCCGAAAGGGATCGTCCGATGAAATGGGTCAGGGCCAGGCTGACGGCAATCTCCCGGTCATGCGCTTCCGGCGTGGTTTCAATCACATCGAGCCCTTTTTTTTCGAGATAGGACTTGATGCACACATATTGTTCCGGCGTCACACGGCCCGGACACAGGACAATCTTGCGACCCTTCAGGGAGTCGGCCGCACTGTCCGGGCCGAACATGGGGTGGGTGGGCAGATACGAAATGGATGACGGCAGCATTTCCCCCAGCCATTTGTCCGGCAATACTTTCACCGAGGAGACATCCAGTACCAGGGCACCCGGTTTCAGGTAGGGGAGAATCATTTCCAGGGTATCTGTTATGGCCGATATCGGTACGCTTAAGATGAGGATGTCCTGGGCGGCGGTGGTTTCAAGATCCGCAGCCCGGGCCCCCAGCGCTTCGATGCCTTGGGAGTTCCCGCCGGTATCCCGTACGGCCACCGGAAAGTCCTCGGCCAGATAACGTGCCATGAGTTCGCCGAAGCGACCAAAACCGAATATTCCGATCATGCCTTGTCTCTTTGCGTCCGTTTAAGAATATTAGCCGCAGACCACACCACGATGATCAGCCCCACGTCATTGACGGCTGGCCTGCCGTAACGCCATATCTGCCAGCACCAGTGCGGCCATGCTTTCGACGATGGGTACGGCCCGGGGCAATACACAGGGGTCGTGTCGCCCCTTAGCCTCGAGGGTTACCGGATTTCCCTGAAAATCAGTGGTTTCCTGGGGTTTTCCAATGGTGGCCACCGGTTTGAATGCGACACGAAACAGTATCGGCTCCCCGTTGGTGATGCCCCCCTGCACGCCGCCGCTGAAATTGGTCTGTGTTCCGAGCCGATCGCCTTTCATGATGAAAGGATCATTGTGTTGAGATCCGCGCATCCGGGTGCCGGCAAAACCGGAGCCTATCTCGAATCCTTTGGTGGCCGGGATGGACAGCATGGCCTGGGCCAGCTTGGCTTCCATTTTTTCAAATACCGGTTCTCCGAGCCCCGGCGGGACTCCCCGGCAGACACAGGCGACAATCCCGCCGACGGAGTCGCCCTCTTCCTTGCAATTCAAGATCGCCTGCGCCATTTTCTCGGCCGTTGCCGGATCGGGGCATCGCACCTGATTTCGATCCACGGCGTCACGGGATAATGAAAGATGGTCCTGTTCCGGGGATGTTATGTCTCCGACCGTATCTACCCATGCCACGATCTCTAAATGAAACGACAGTGCCAGATATTTTTCAGCGATGGCCCCGCCCGCCACCCGTCCGATAGTTTCCCGGGCGCTGGACCGGCCGCCTCCGCTCGAAGCACGGATGCCGTACTTCTGCTCATAGGTGTAATCGGCGTGGGAAGGCCGCGGAACCGGCGTCATGGCCTTGTAGTCGGAGGGGCGCATGTCCCGATTTGGCACAAACAGAGCGATCGGCGTGCCGAGGGTCTTTCCGTGTTCAACCCCGGACAGAATCGACACCGTGTCTTCCTCTTTCCGGTCGGTGGCCAGACGGCTCTGGCCCGGGCGCCGGCGGTCCAGTTGTTTCTGAATATCGTCTTCGCTCAGCTCCAGGCGCGGGGGACAACCGTCGATCACGGCACCGACCCCTTTGCAGTGGGACTCCCCGAAGGTGCTGACCCGAAATATCGTTCCAAATGTACTGGACATCCGTTTATCTCCCTCTGTTCAGGAACTGTTCCGAAGGCGACGTCACAGCCGGCGTCGTTCCCCCTCGCTCATTCGGCCTCCTCCGGGATCATTTCCAGAACTTGCCGACATATCGATGCCACATCAACACCGTCGGTCTCTACAGAGTAATGCGCGGCCATTTGATACAAGGGCTCCCGGTTTTTCAAAACCTCTTCGATTTCATCGTCGACGCCCTTGGAGGTCAACGACGGGCGAAGCTGTCCGGTGTGGGTGTCGGCCAGCAGGCGTTGTCGGATCGTGTCCGGCGTTGCCCGAAGCCATACCACCGTCCCGCTCTGACGCATTCGCGCAATGTTGTCCGGGGAAAGGACGGCCCCGCCACCGGTGGCGATCACATGACGACGTAATTGGCTGATCCGATCCAGGACACGCTTTTCCTTTTCCCGGAAACCCGCCCATCCCTGGGCGCGAACAATGTGCTGGACGGTCATCCCGTGTGTTCGCACCAATTCGTCGTCGGCATCGATGAACGGCCGGCCAAGGTCCTCGGCCAGGGCCCGCCCCACCACACTTTTTCCCGTACAGCGATACCCGACCAGATATATGTTGGATCTACCTCCCACACCGAACCTCTTTGATAGAAAGTTCTGCTGATGCTTCCAACTTTTTGTTTATTCATTGTATGCAATAATTTACTAAATTCGGACATTTCATGTATTCATGCAATGTCCGAATTTAGGAGTATAACTGCCGAAAAACCTCCCAATAGGTTGGGAAGGATTTCGCGACACAGCCCTCATTTTCGATCCGCACCCCCGATGATCGCAAGCCGACGACTGAAAAACTCATGGCTATCCGATGGTCATTGTAAGTATTGATGACGGCGCCTTTAGGTGCGCCCCCGTGGACGATCAGATCATCACCCGCCGGGTGCGCCTCGATACCCATTTTGGCGAGTTCATTGGTCACCGCTCCCAACCGATCGCTTTCTTTTACTTTCAGGTGGGCCACGTTGCGAATCCGGGTGGGGCCCTGTGCAAAGGCGGCCACGACGGCCAGGGTGGGCACCATGTCCGGCATGTCTCCCATGTCCACGTCAACACCCGCCAGGGGGCCGCCGGTCACCGAGATGCCCCTGCTATCCCGATCAACTTCGCAACCCATGGCCTCCAGAAGCTCAATAATCCGAAGATCGCCCTGTATGGAGTCATGGGGAAGTCCGGTGACTTTGACGGTGGTGCCGGACACGGCCGCCGCCGCCCAGAAATAGGATGCCTGCGACGCGTCTGGCTCTACCGCATAATCACCGGGTTGATATCGCTGTTTACCGAAAACCTTAAATTGCCGGTAACCGTCGCGTTCGTAGCGGATGCCGAATTGGGCCATCACCTGAAGTGTCATGTCTATGTAAGGGCGAGAGACAGGACCTTTTGTGACATGGATCTCCAGACCCCGTTCAAGGATCGGTGCCATCAGCAATAGCCCGGACAGGTATTGACTGCTGGTCCCACAGTCGATCGAGACCGACCCGCCGCGGAGGGTTCCGGTATGGATTTCAACCGGTGGGCACCCGTCCCGGCTCATCGAACGCGCGGTAACATCGAGCTGATTCAAGGCATCCAAAAGATCCTGAATGGGACGCGCGTGCATTCGGGTGGTGCCCATCAACCGGTACACACCGGTTCCCAACGCGACCACGGCCGCGAGCAGCCGCATGGAGGTTCCCGAGTTGCCGAGAAAAAGCGGCTCCGGGTTTGGAAGCCATTTTCCACCTTGCCCATAAATCACGAGACGATCCGGATCTGTTTGGAATTTCACCCCCAGCTGGGTCAGCGCCGCCCGTGTCAATTGCGTGTCTTCACTGTCGAGACAATTTTCAACCGTGCATTTCCCCCCGGACAGAGCTGCAGCGATCAGCATGCGATGGGTGAAGCTTTTGGATCCCGGTACGGAAATCTCAACAAAATCTTTTAGCGGGCCCGAAATGATATCGATCATCCTGTACGCTTTTTCAGTAAATGCGCGGATCACGCGGTTTTCATAAATCGGCTCCCACCCCTCCGAGGGCTTCGGACACGGTCATTTTCATGACCTCCAGCGGCGCCGATTTCGTTGTCCACAGCTCAAACTGGAAAGCACCCTGGTACACAAACATGGCTGCACCGCTCACCGTAAGGCATCCTATCCGTTCTGCCTCCTGCAAAAGGCGTGTTTTGACGGGGTTGTAGACCATGTCCATGACGACCATCGATGCACGGAGGGCGTCCCGTTTCATGGGAGTCTCCTGTTCATGGGGCGTCATTCCCACAGGTGTGGTGTTCACAAGAACGTCCGTTCCGGATCCGTCAAACTCAGCCAGGGGCAAAAAGTCCGCTTCCAAGTCTGCAGCAAGGGTTTCTCCCCTCGCGATGCCGCGGTTGACAATGGTCAATGTTGCGCCCTCGGATGCGATACCGAATCCCGCGGCGCGTGCCGCACCGCCGGCCCCGATGATGGCGACGGATTTCCCCCGAAGGGTTGTTACGTCGTTCAGGGCCCGGACGACCCCCAGGACATCGGAATTGAATCCAACCAGTGTGCCATCCCGGTTGAGAATCGTATTGACGGCACCGATTTTGACAGCCATGTCGTCTATCTCGTCGAGATGCGCCATGACAGAGATCTTGTGGGGAATGGTCACACTGACACCCTTGAACCCGAGTGCCCGGATTCCATTGACGGCCGCACCGATATCGGTCACCTTGATCGCCACATAGATCCCTTGGTGGCCGACAACGGAAAACGCCCGGTTGTGCATCAGCGGACTCAGGCTGTGGGAAACGGGATTTCCGATAACGGCATACAGCGACACCATCTCGAAATCGACCGGTCTGCCCCCTTGTGGATATTGATCGATGGCCGTCATGGGCGGATTCTTTGAATAGTTCCTGGCTAACCCGGATATTTCACCAGACAGAGCGTTTGATTCGTTATACCGCCGCCTTAAAGCCGGTCTCGAGTATCCTCTCATGGGTTGACAACAGGAGCGATTCGGTCGTCTCCCATGAAATACACTCATCCGTAACGGAAACCCCGTAAGTCAGCTGGGACGGGTCTGACGAGAATTTCTGGTTGCCCTCGCTCAGATTGCTCTCCAGCATCATTCCGATCAGGGAATCTGTTCCGGAGAGTCGTTGTTCCAATATGTGCTTCCAGACAATGGCCTGTCCCTGGTGTTTCTTCCGGGAATTGGCATGGGAGCAGTCCACCACGATGCTGTCCGGAAGATCTTTTGTAATCAGGTCCAGCCGAGCCTCCTCGACGCTGATGCGGTCATAGTTCGGGCGTTTCCCGCCCCGCAGCACGATATGCCCGAAAGGATTCCCCACCGTTTGAACGATACATGTCCGGCCGTCGTGATCGATCCCCAAAAAGCTCTGGGGCGCACGGGCGGCGATCAACGCGTTAATGGCCGTCGCCATGTTGCCGTCGGTGCCGTTTTTAAATCCGACGGGCATGGACAGCCCACTGGCCATCTCGCGATGAATCTGAGACTCCGTGGTCCGGGCACCGATGGCCGCCCAGCAGACCAGGTCGGCAATGTACTGGGGCGTCACGGATTCGAGAAACTCGGTAGCCGTTGGCAACCCGATTTCCGTGGTTTTCAACAACAGGCGTCGCGCCTTTCTCAGGCCGGTGCGGATATCGCAACTCCCATCCAGGAGAGGGTCGTTGATTAATCCTTTCCAGCCCACCGTGGTCCTCGGCTTTTCAAAATAGACCCGCATCACCACCAATTGGGTTTCCTTGACCTTGTCCGCCAGCTCAGCCAGACGTCCGGCGTATTCGAAAGCCGCTGACTCGTCGTGAATCGAGCAAGGACCGACCACCACCAGAAGGCGGGCATCTTCTTTCCCTAAAATTTTCTGGATGGCATCCCTGCCGGCCACCACTGTCTGGTTGGCCTTCGCCGACATGGGCAGCTCCTCCATGAGTTGCTTTGGCGACATCATCGGCTTGTAGCCGCCAACCCTCAAATCCTGTGTGCGTTCCATCGAATCGTCCTCTCCGTTACCGGTTAACCCTTCTTCCCGCTGCAGACAAAAAAGGCCGCGGAGCAGGTTTCTGTGCCGCGGCCCTGGATAACGAAAAAGCCGCGGGCATGCTGGCTTGCCCACGGCTGTTATGCGCTGGATAGTCGGTTCAGCGCACCCCGGGCAGGCCGGTATTAAAATAATAATACCAGAAATAAAAAAACCGCCTGCCGGAAAGATCGCGCTGCACCGTTATGTTTTCTCCTGTTAAAGTTACCAGACAGCCTTATCCCGGGCGACTTTCAGCTGTCAAGAGTTTTTTCTGCCGCAGGAAAAAACACTTGACAACCTGAAGCCTCGCGGCTACTGTGCCCGTGTTTTGGGGAAGGATACCATGAATACAGTCGAGAACAACAGCAGGAACAGGATGTGGCAATGGTGCTGGCGCCTCGGTAAAGGCCGCTCTGCCCCAGTCATGGAACTCTGACTCAAGAATCATAAATCGACGAAAAAGGACCGTGGGCGGATCGAATGCTCACGGTCTTTCTGTTTTTGGATCAGCGTCGAAATAAATGAGTGACCCGCTTCCGCTTTCTTCACGCGGCCGCGCCGCGCTACATAAAATCGCCGGGCGATTTTATTATTGGAGGAAAAGATATGATCCTGAACCGGTTTCCTGACAAGGATCGGTTTATTGCCCTCGCAACGGATGCAAATGTGATCCCTGTGTGTACGGAGGTTTTGGCCGACTCGGACACACCCGTTTCGCTCTTACGAAAATTCTACCGGCCCGGTGGTCCCGCATTCTTGTTTGAGAGCGTGGAAGGGGGGGAACGCTGGGGACGTTATAGCTTTCTTGGGATTTCCGCCCATGCACGTATCCGGGTCTACGCAGACCGCGTGGAAATCGAAAACAGCCGGGAAACCGAACAGATACCCTTTACGGAGTCTCCTCTTCCGGTCCTGCGCGCCTTCATGAAACGCTTTTCTCCCGCGCAGATCTCCGATCTGCCCCGCTTTTGGGGGGGAATGGTCGGCTACTGGACGTATGAAGCGGTCTCCTTTTTCGAGAAAATTCCGAATCGATTGCCGCCGGAGACACCCCTGGCGGCGTTTGTCATCCCGGATACCATGTTGATCTTCGACAATGTTCGGCACACGTTGCTGGTACTGGCGATCGCTTTTGTGAAAGACCGGAGCGATGCCGCCACACGATACGAAGAAAGCCTGATCCGGATCGAAGCCGTGCTGCAGACCATCGATGCGCCTGTCGGGGCGGCAGGTGAATCTTCGGAGGATGGACCCCGGAGGATTCGAACCCGACTCGACGATGCGGAATATCGGCACCGGGTCCATAAGATAAAAGAGTACATTACCGCCGGCGATGTTATCCAGACGGTTATCTCTCAACCATTTACCTGCCGGGCCCCCGGGGACCTCTGGTCTCTGTACAGGGCCCAGCGATATGTCAATCCGTCCCCATATCTTTTCTTTCTTCACATCGGCGGCACGACCCTCATCGGGTCTTCGCCGGAGACCATGGTGCGTTTGGAAAACGGGGTGGCCACGGTACGGCCGATTGCCGGAACACGACATCGCGGCAAGAACGAACAGGAAGACCGTGTTTTGGCCGACGAGTTGCTGTCGGACGAAAAAGAACGGGCCGAACACCTGATGCTGGTGGACCTGGGTCGCAACGATCTGGGACGTGTGGCGGAAACCGGCACGGTTCAGGTTACGGACCTGATGGTGATCGAACGCTACTCCCACGTGATGCATCTGGTCTCCAACGTGAACTGTCATCTGGCGGAAGATCAGGACGCCTGGGATCTTCTGGCGGCCACCTTTCCGGCCGGAACGCTTACCGGCGCGCCCAAGGTAAGAGCCATGGAAATTATCGCGGAGCTCGAAAAATACCCCCGAGGCCCATATGGGGGGGCCGTTGGATATGTCTCCTTTTCCGGTAACATGGATTTGGCCATCACCATCCGCACGGCGTGCATCGAAGACGGCCTTCTGACGGTCCGGGCCGGTGCGGGGATCGTAGCGGACTCCGACCCGGAAAAGGAGCGCGTCGAAACCGTGAATAAAGCCAAAGCGATCGACCGTGCGTTGCAACTCATCGAAGGGGGTCCACATGCTGGTAATGATCGATAATTACGATTCGTTTACCTACAACCTGGTCCAGTACCTCCGCGAACTTGGGACAACCGTTGAGGTTTTCCGAAACGATGCCGTTTCACTGGACGACATCGATGGGATAGCACCCGCCGGGGTCGTCATTTCCCCGGGACCCGGTCGACCCGAACAGGCCGGCATCACCCTCCCCCTTATTTCCCGGCTCTCCGGCAAGGTTCCCCTGCTGGGTGTTTGCCTTGGTCACCAGGCCATTGCCTCGGCCTTCGGGGGTGAGGTCATTTCAGCCAAACGTCTCATGCACGGCAAGACGTCGGACATCACGGCCGATGGGGAGGGCGTATTTGCCGGAATTCGGGGAACATTCAAAGGGATGCGATATCATTCCCTGGCCGTGTCACGGGATACCCTTCCGGCATGTCTGCAGGTTACGGCCGAATCGGAGGATGGTGAAATCATGGGAATCCGCCACAGACATCACCTGACCGAAGGGATTCAATTTCACCCGGAATCCATCATGACCGCCAAGGGGAAACGGATGTTACGAAATTTCCTGAAAATTACCCAGAAAGAGGAGCTTCCGTCATGAGTTTCAGAGAAAATCTTGCGAACATCGTAGCCAGGCAAAACCTCACCGAATCGGAAATGGGAGAGATGCTGTCGGGGATTCTTTCCGGAGAAATCTCCGACGCCCAGATCGGTGCCTTCATGGCTGCTCTCGCCACCAAAGGAGAGACGTTTGTGGAGCTGGCCGGTGCCGCGACGGCCATGCGGCGGAAGGCAAACCGCATCCAGGCGGGCGCCACCACCGTCGTCGACACCTGCGGCACCGGCGGTGACGGCGCCCAGACGTTCAACATCTCCACGACAACGGCTTTTGTGGTCGCCGGCTGTGGTGTCACCGTAGCCAAACATGGCAATCGATCGGTGTCGAGCAAATGTGGCAGTGCGGATGTCCTGGAAACACTGGGGATTAAACTGGACACCGATCCGGAAATCGTCGAGGAGGCGGTCCAGGAAATCGGCATCGGATTTCTCTTCGCCCCCTTGTACCATGGGACCATGCGGCACGCCATGACGGCGCGCAAGGAGGTGGGGCTTCGCTCCATTTTCAACATGCTCGGGCCGCTGACGAACCCGGCCGGTGCCAATTGCCAGCTTCTCGGTGTGTATGCGCCCCAGCTCACCGAGATGTTCGCCCATGCGCTCGCCCGGCTGGGGGCAAGACGGGCGTTTGTGGTCCACGGGCACGACGGTTTGGACGAGATTTCCGTATGCGCCCCGACCCGGGTCTCCGAGCTCGATGACGGCATGATCCGCACATTTGATCTGAATCCGGAGGAATACTTCGGCGATTTGGCCCGTCCTGAAGAAATGATCGGAGGATCCCCGGAAGAGAACGCCATGATTACCCGAAACATTCTAGAAGGTGAAAAGGGCCCCAGGCGGGACGTGGTCCTGATCAACAGCGCGGCGGCGTTGGTCGCGGCCGGAAAGGCCGATGATGTTAAATCCGGAATCGCTCTGGCGGAAACGGCCATTGATTCCGGCGCCGCCCTGGAGAAGCTGGAGGCACTGGTTCGGTTTACCCAGGAAAACACCTAAAACCGGACCCTGTTCCGGGAAGTGGTTGTTCTAAATAACCTGCTCCGGTCATGCCATGTGCGTGGTACGATCAATAAGGGTCCAAGGCGTCGAGGGTTCAAGGATTCGAGTGAAATGCCACAACACGACAACGATTCAACTACCGCAGAAATCGAAAGTATGCGGCAACTCGTTGGAATACAACACGTGACTCCTCGTCCCCTTTTATCCAGGTAATTTGAAGAACAAAGATGGAAGCTGACTCATAAAGAGATGGTGCAGTGAACATGTTCGGATCGATTCTGGAAAAGATCATTGAAACGAAGCGAAAAGAAATCGCCGATGCCGCCCGGTCGGTGCCGATCGAACAGCTGACAGAACAGGCGGCTGCCGCCCCGGAATGCCGGTCCTTCCTGAAGCCGTTTCTCCGATCCGGAGTCAATGTTATCGCCGAGATCAAACGGGCCTCTCCGTCCAAGGGCGCCATCCGTCCGGACCTGGATGCCGGACAACAGGCGAGACGGTACCAGGAAGGCGGCGCCGCTGCCCTGTCGGTACTGACTGACGGGCCTTTTTTCCAGGGCTGTCTGGATGACCTGGAGCGGGCACGCGCGGCCACGACACTGCCGGTGCTTCGAAAAGATTTTCTGATCGACCCCTATCAGCTCTTCGAGGCCAGAGCGGCAGGTGCCGATGCCATACTTCTTATCGTCCGGGTGCTGGACGAAAAACGCCTGGGAAAGCTATTGGAGCTGGGTGAGACTTTGGGAATGGATGCCCTCGTGGAAATCCACTCCAGACCGGACCTCAAGGTCGCCTCCCGCGCCGGGGCAAAGCTGATCGGCATCAACAATCGGGACCTGAGCTCGTTCGATACCGATATCCGCACCGCCATCGGGCTGGTCGACCGGCTGGCACCGGACCAGATCCCGGTGGCCGCAAGCGGTATTGGAGGCCCCGATGACATCCGGCGAAACATTGCCGCCGGTATTCACAATTTTCTGATTGGAGAATGCCTCGTGCGATCGAAAGATCCGGCGGCATTTCTTAAGCTGCTGATTGAAACCGGAGATGTTCACCCTTAGCATGGGACAGACGACTTCAGCGCAAAGACTGGAAGTGTCATTGGATAATCGTCCTGTTGCATATCCTCACATCAAAGTGTGCGGGCTGACCCGGCCTGACGAGGCCCAGGCCTGTGCCGAGGCCGGTGCCCACGCCATAGGCCTGGTGTTTTACCCGCCGAGCCCCCGATACGTAACAGATGCCACGGCCCGCGATATCACGGAAGCTCTGCCAGATCGCGTGGTTCCGGTGGGTGTATTTGTCGACGAATCCTATGGCGACGTGATGAAACGCGTGGTGCGCTGCGGTTTGAAGGCCGTGCAGCTTCACGGCAACGAATCTCCGGAAATGGTGGATCAATTGATGCGTGAAGATGTGTATGTCATCAAAACCCTGTTTCACGGAAAATCACCGGCCCTGGCACATGCCGCACGTTTCCGTCCTTGCGCCTATCTCGCCGAATGTGGAGGCGGAAAGTTACCCGGTGGGAATGCCCGGACGTGGGACTGGCGTCTTGCCAAAACCATCGGCAGGGAATATCCGGTGATTCTGGCCGGCGGCCTCAGCCCGGACAATGTGGGCGAAGCATTGGCGATCGCACGACCGGACGCTGTGGACGTCAGTTCCGGGGTGGAGTCCTCCCCGGGCAGAAAGGATATGCACAAGGTGCAGGCGTTTGTCGGATGCGTCGCCGCCCGTACCGGTTCAGAGAATTCTCAACGTCAAAGGAGTGTATTCGAATGACCGATCATATATCATCACCCATGCCAAACGATGACACAGCGGGCCCGCAGCCGGATGCGGACGGCCATTTCGGCCCTTTTGGAGGGCGGTACATTGCCGAAACCCTCATGCCGGCCATTCTGGAACTTGACGCGGCATACCGACGCATCTCTCCGGATGTCGGATTTCAGAATGAACTGACGGTGCTGCTCAACACCTATGCGGGCCGTCCCACGCCGTTGTATCACGCCAAACGGCTCAGTGCGGGTTTGGGTGGCGCCGCCATCTACCTGAAACGGGAAGATCTGACCCATACCGGCGCCCACAAGATTAACAATACGTTAGGCCAGGGACTGTTGGCCAAATGGATGGGAAAAGAAAAACTGATTGCGGAAACCGGTGCCGGTCAGCATGGCGTTGCCACCGCCACCGTGGCGGCGCTGTTCGGTATGGAATGCAAGGTCTTTATGGGCATCGAGGATATCCAGCGTCAGGCACCCAATGTACGCCGGATGAATCTGCTTGGCGCCGAGGTGGTCCCGGTGGATTCCGGGACCGGCACCCTTAAAGATGCCATGAACGAGGCCCTGCGTTACTGGGTCGGGGCCGTGGAGGACACGTTCTACGTGATCGGGTCCGTGGCCGGCCCCCATCCCTATCCCATGATGGTCCGCGACTTCCAGAAAATTATCGGAGAAGAAACCAAAGCGCAGATTCAGGAAGCTGCCGGACGGCAGCCGGATGTATTGATCGCCTGTGTCGGGGGCGGCAGTAATGCCATGGGGCTGTTTTATCCCTTTCTGGAGGACCCTGTGGAAATGATCGGTGTTGAAGCCGCCGGAAAGGGGATCGACACCCCCCAGCATGCCGCCACCCTGGGAAAGGGCGCGGTGGGCGTTCTCCATGGCTCCAAATCCTACGTGCTCCAGGATGAGAATGGTCAAATCACGGAAGCCCACTCCATATCCGCCGGTCTCGATTATCCCGGGGTGGGTCCCGAGCACGCATTGCTCAAAGAAACCAAACGCTCCAGGTATGTGTCGGTGACAGACTCGGAGGCTCTGGATGCGTTTCACCGGCTCAGTCGTCTGGAAGGGATTCTCCCGGCCCTCGAGAGCGCCCACGCGGTGGCGTATGCCATGGAAGAAGCCGCCGCACGTCCCGCGACAGACATCCTTGTGGTAAACCTCTCCGGGCGAGGGGATAAGGATCTGGGGATTATTTTCTCGACCATGGAAGCAAAGTGATCTTCCGTTGGCCGGTCTGCCCGTTGGCCCGTTTGCCCGAGATGGTCACTGGTCAGGTTTCAGTGTCTCTGCAAAGTTCTTACAGGAAACGAAGGCTTCGGAACCTCCATCGTTTTCTTCGTGGTCTTGATGGTGCTTTTAATGCTTCAAATGGAATCGGGTCGTTCACTAAACCGACCTGGAGATGACTCACTAAAAAGGACGGCGGGTACAGTGCCCCGCCCTACCCTGGTGTTTTTTCGAAGAAATGGAGCGATTGCATGTCACGTATTGAACGGACGTTTAACGCGCTGAAGGAAAAGGGCGAGAAAGCCCTGGTCGGATTTGTAACGGCCGGGGATCCGAATCCGGAGATGTCCATGGAACTCATTCGGGCGATGTGCCGGGCCGGAGTCGACATTCTGGAACTGGGTATTCCGTTCTCGGACCCGACTGCCGATGGGCCCCTAATACAGCGGTCCTCGTCACGGGCTCTGGCGGCCAATGTCTCTTTAGATACGGTTCTGGAAATAACCGCCCGGCTCCGGAATGAGACCGATGTACCGATAATCCTGTTCAGCTATTACAATCCGATTCATGCATTCGGAACGGAGAAATTTTACGGGAAAGCGCAGGCTGCCGGTGCAGATGGCGTGTTGGTTGTCGATCTGCCGCCGGAGGAATCGGACGAGATGACCGGGTGCTGGAACGGGGGCACGTTCTGTCTCATCCGTCTCATCGCACCCACAACACCGCAACCCCGTATGAAGATGATCGCCGGCGAGGCCGGCGGTTTCCTGTACATGGTATCCAAAACCGGGGTTACCGGCAGCGCCGGCCTCGACGTCTCCCAGGCGCAGGTCAACATCGAACACCTCAAGAAGATCACCTCCCTGCCGATCTGTGTCGGCTTCGGTGTTTCAACGGCGGCGGATGTTTCCGCCCTGGCGGCGGTGGCAGACGGGGTGGTTATCGGCAGCGCGTTTGAAAAACTCATTGAGGAAAACCTGGAGGACTCAGACCTTGTCACGGTAATGGAAGAAAAAGTACGCGAATTTAAATCCGCAACCCGGGTTTCACGCTAGTCAACCGTGCTGCAGAAGGCCCGACTGATGACGCATGACCGAATGATTCCACTTGACACCCGGATCCGGGCTCCTATAAGAAAATACCGTTATCGCGTTAGGTTTATAAACCGCGACAACATTGCTCATCAGGCGAAAGCGTTACCCGCCGTTGTGGGGATAGTTCTAAAGCCAGTAAACCGGTTATCGGATCCGAACACAATGGGGCACGGTGGCAGCGGAACCTTCACCTGTATTTTCTGTCTCAATGATATTGGAAAACGGCATCTCACCCCAGCGCTTCATTCAGAGAAGCACTTCTCGTCAGCAATAGAACCAGGGTAAACCGGCAATCACAGATTTTATCGAAACGCAGACTGTTGTCTGTAACGCCCAGCCTGCTTGCCTCTCTCGTGCACGCATGGAGCCCCGGCGATGGGAGCGTTCTCCGACAGATTACGGCCTTATGGCAATACCTTCCGGATGTGGTGTGCGGGAATGCTTATCTGTGCCCTGAGCCTATCCGTTTTTTGTTCACCGGCGTTTCCCCAGTCCGCGACACTGACGATTTACGACGATCAATTGCGAAACGGATTTTTGGACGAAAGCGCTTCATGGATCAGCCGGGATCTGGCCGGCACCCAGGTGGTCCATTCCGGCGCGTTCTCCATATTCTTTGAACCTGAACAATGGCAGGGACTTGTCCTGTCATCTTCTTTGGACATCGATGTATCGGACTATCCCTGGATTGAATTCTGGATCCACGGCGGCAACGGGGGCGGACAGCATTTATGGCTGGATATATATCATGGTGAAAACGCTGAAGGCCGGTTGGATTTAAACAGCATTCTGTCCCAGGGGGCTGTGCCTGCCGGAGAATGGGAGCGGGTTCAGGTTTCCTTTGACGATATGGGGCTCACCACCGGTTTGTTCAACAGCATCCGTCTGTACAATCCGGGCTCCGATAACGAAATGCCGGTGTACATAGATGACGTCAGACTTGTAAACCTGCCTCAAATTAACGTGTCACCCCGTAGATACTACTTTGCTGTGAATCTCATCGGATCATCCGGTGCTTCCGATCTTCTGATCTCCAATAACGGACTCGCAGATCTGAACATCTGGGATGTTTCTCTATCCGATCCGACAAATTTTTCGTTGAGTCTTTCCGGGGGTTCCGACCCATGCAGCAGCAGTCTGCCGATGACCGTTTCCCCAGGAGACTCGTGCACCATGCGGGTAACGTTTTCCCCTCTGTCTGAAGGAGACTTCAGCGCCTTCGTGACCATTACTTCGGACGATCCCCGCAATTCTACCGAGACTTCGGAATTCACGGGGATAGGGTCCATCAGCGAGAGTGAAAACGAAGCGGTTTACGACAACGAGCTTTCCGGGGAGTGGCTTTTTACGGGATGGCCCTGTTCGAATGGGATGCTGCCGGCTCACAACAGCACGGCGACGTATACTGGGCGCCCGGGATCTGTTTTGGAAGTCGTCCATTGTGACGGGGGATGGGGGGCCTTTGTGTTGGACCGCAGAACGGAAAGCTGGGATGTTCACTGGATGTATCCCAATCAGTATAAAAGTCTTAAATTCCGTTTCAACCCTGGCAACAACCTTGAAGGCATAGATACACTCCAGGTTTCCACGGGTGCCGCCTATGTCTCGGATACGTATCTCCGAAAGTATACACACACGGAAATGACCGTTACAGATCACTGGTATGAGGTAACGATACCCCTGGCAGATCTGCTTATAAACGGGGAACGGTTTCACTCCATCGTACTGTTTAATTCTTCCGAGGAGGCCCGCCCAGCCTATTATCTGGACGACATCTACCTGGAATGGATCCCAGATCAAACACCGCCGATCTTATCAGATATGGATGTCACTATCGGTGCAACATCCAACACCGCTGCTTTCCAATGGACAACGGATGAACATACGGATTTTATCTTCGAATATGGCATCAACGACTTCAGTGTTGGAAGGATAATCTCACCAACATATGAGAAGGTGCACGAACTGACCTTGGCCGGGCTGCTTTATGACACGACCTATCAATACAGACTTGTCGTATCCGATCACCAGTTAGATACGGCTGTGGATGGGAACGCCGTTATCCGCGAAGGAACGTTCACGACGCCCCCGATTCCCACGACGCCGCCGGCCATAACGGCTATCCACATCCCGGAACAAGACATCAAGTGGAACCGGGCCACCATTTGCTGGCAAACGGACCGAATGGCCGATTCGAAAGTGTTCTACGGTGTACATGGTTTTTCGAGCCAAGCTGTTGATTTGACGCCTGTGGTGGATCATTGCATGGTGATAACAGGGCTTTTGCAAGAGACCACGTATCAGTTCTATGTGGTTTCCCGGGATCTCTTCGACAATCAGGCCGAGTCTTCCCCTCTGAGTTTCACCACCGCGGCACCCGGCACCCATGATGTTCAGTTCATGATCGATTCCGCTGAAGATGTTCGCCCGATTTCCCCTTATGTCTATGGCGATAATTACTACGACTACCTCGGCACAGGAGATATGGGGGCCTGGCCCGGATCGGCACATAACCTGACCCTGCTTCGATTGGGTGGAAATAGATGGACGACCTACAACTGGGAAAACAACGCCTCCAATGCCGGCACCGACTGGTATAACCAGAACGACGCCTACCTTTGCAGCGACCCAGCAGTGTGCGACACGCCCGGCGAGGCGGTTGCTGCGCGCGTGGAGACCGCCCACGACTCCGAGGCGGCGGCCCTGGTCACCGTGCCGATCCAGGGGTACGTGGCGGCCGACAAAAATGCCGACGGTGATGTTGCCCAAACGCCGAACTATCTCACCACACGCTTTCATGTTTCAGTGGCCAGGAAGAGCGGTGATTTGAGCCTTGCGCCGGATCTTTCAGATGATACAACGTACCAGGACGAGTTCGTGAATTGGCTCGAATTCTATCTTCCCGACGGCGCCATATTTTACAGTCTCGACAACGAGCCCGACCTGTGGGCGGAGACGCACCATCGCATCCATGAGGATGCCGTCACATACGAAGAACTTGTCGGCAAGACGATTGAATTCGCCTCTGCCATTAAAGACATCGCGGCGGATGCGGTAATCTTCGGCCCGGTCTCCTATGGGTGGTACGGGTACGTCACCTTGCAGGACGCGCCCGACCGCAATGGGCGCGATTTCCTCGAGTATTATCTGGATTCAATGAAACAGGAAGAGGATATAACGGGACGCCGCTTGTTGGACATCCTGGACCTTCACTGGTATCCAGAGGCGATGAGCAGCGACGGCAGACGTATTATCTCCGAAGAAACAGATCCTGTCATCGTCGAGGCCAGGATTCAGGCACCCCGCTCCCTCTGGGATTCCACCTATACAGAGGACAGTTGGATCTCGCAAAGTATCGGAGGCCCCGTTAATTTGATTCCCAGATTACATGATAAAATTCAAACCCATTATCCCGGGACCGGTCTGGCGTTTACCGAGTACTACTATGGAGGCTGTGGACACATTTCCGGAGGGATTGCCCAGGCGGACGTCCTTGGCATCTTTGGCCGTGAGGGTATAGTTGCCGCCAACTTCTGGCGTCTTTGCAGCGATTGCAGTTTTTGCTACAGCGCCTTTGATATGTATCGAAACTGTGACGGGGCAGACAACGGTTTCGGCGACATCAGCATTTCCGCTGTCACAGCAGACGTCGGGAAAACTTCCGTCTATGCCAGCTTGTATTCCGGAGATACCGAACGCATGGGCGTCCTTGCCATCAACAAGACAACCGAATGGCTTGATATTGAGACGCAGATCAGTCATGTCGACACACTGGTTCAGGCAGAGGTTTACCAGCTGACCTCTGTATCGACGGCACCGGAACGTATCGCCGACATAACCGGTATCCTGAATAATTCCTTTCTGCACACCTTGCCGCCACTGAGTGTCACCCTGTTCCGGCTCGAGAAAGAGAGCGTCGTCGCCGTGCCGGGCGATTTGGACAATGACGGGGACCGCGACTACAGTGATTACCTCGAGTTCCGGCCCTGTTATCGATCCTGCGATGGGGCGCCCAATTTCAGGTCCGAGGCAGACCTCGACCACGACGGATGTGTCACCATAAATGACTACAGGATATTGAGAACCCTCATATTCCGGTAGCTGGACATCACCACTGCCGGGCAACGGACAACCAAAGGAAATCGCGCCTGTGAAAAAAATGCTACTCGTCCTACTCTCGGGCCTCTGCATTGCTTTTCCGGCAACCAGGGCCGAGAGCGCAACGTCGCTCTGGTTCGATCCGCTCAGCCAGATGTATGGACCGGCGGACGCGGTGTACCTGGACCTTAGGGCCGACATCGACGAAGTGGATGCGATCTACGGATTTGGCTTCGATCTGAGCTTCGACGGAGGGGGGACTTACATCTCGAGTCCCGGAGACAGCGGCTCCTATCTGACATTTGTGAGCTTCACTCCGAACAGCACCTACTTCCAATACGATCTTTTATTCCCGCCGTTATGGGATGACGGTGACAGCATCGCCGGGGAAGTCCCCCTTGGCGAGCCGGATGTATGGGGAAGTAACATTCTGCTGGGAACGCTTGCGTTTGACGCACCGGCGTCAGAGCCATTCGGCACGGAGAGTTTTTTTCTGGGCCCACCGGCCGGAGACTATGGGATCTTCGGCGAGGAAGGTCTGCTGGGGGCGACAGCATTCATGCCGGCCAACCCGGAAGCTGACACAAATCCCGTCCCTATCCCCACAGCCGCCTGGATGCTGGGTTCGGGCCTGATTGGCCTCATGGGCCTCCGGAGACGTTATTGGAACGTGTTCCCTTGACAGGGAAACGGAATTTCGTTATTTGCGTACCTTCATTCGTATCGTAACAAACAGAGGTTATGCTCAGGCACTGGCCATCCCGACCTCAGGGGTGGCCTTTTTTATTCAGTGCGTTCGCACTGCCGAACATCAAAAAATGCAGCTTCGCTGCGACAGCTATATCAGTTGCCATAAATATGTTCCGATTGAAGGTAGGGGGTCCAGGGTGTGGATTTTTCTCTGCAAGATGAATCTTACGGCGTCATACCGGAGCCTCTCCGCTTGAACGGTTTTGGCAAAGGCACACGACGCTTTCCCGCAAAGGCCCAGGGACCTATCGTTTCCCTCCATCGAATACGTGATGTACGGGTGCCTTCGTGAAGGCTGAGGCGAATTTTTCACATCTTGCAGAGAAAAATCCACACCCTGGACCTTGAGTTTGGTTTCGGAACGGAATTCTGACAATCGCTATAAAATCGAAAAGCGATTTTAGGGGGGCTTGAATGACGGTAAAAATCACGATTCTCGTCGGGTATTTTATTCTGGTTCTGGCCATTGGCTTTATTGCCCGTACCCGTTGGAAGTCATCGCCGGAGACTTATTTCCTGGCCGACCGGGGCCTCGGCACATTGGTGCTCTTGGGAACGATGGTGGCTACCAATTTTTCGGCGTTTACCGTTTTCGGCACCTCCGGAGCCGGCTACCGTGATGGATACGCGTTCTTCCCGATTATGGGATTCGGCACCGGATTCATGGCCCTTACCTTCTGGATTCTCGGACGAAGGATCTGGCGGCTCGGACGGGACCGGGGGTTGGTGACACCGCCGGAGCTGGTCAAGGACATTTATAAAAGCCCCCTGCTCTCCTTTTTGTTCGCCCTGGTCATGATCGTCTTTACCATCCCCTACCTGGCTTTACAGCCCATGGCTGCCGGTTACGTGCTGGAGGAACTGGTGGGGTTGCCCTACCTCTGGGGCTGTGTTCTGGTGACCGGTATCATCGTTCTCTACACGCTTCGGGGCGGTCTCAGGGCTGTGGCATGGACCGATGTCTTCCAGGGTACGGTGATGTTCCTGCTGCTTTTGGCGTCCCTGATTCTGGTGGCCTCCCATCACGGGGGATTTGTTGCGGCCAATCAGAAGGTGATGGCCGCTGCGCCGGAGCTGTTTTCCAGGCCCGGGGGCACCGGAAAATATACCCTCGGCATATGGTTCAGTTTCATCATGCTCTGGTTTTTCTGCGATCCCATGTTTCCCCAGTTGTTTCAACGGTTCTTTTCGGCAAAAAGCGAACGGAATCTCTCCCACATTATGCTGTTTTACCCGGTGGTATGTACCGTTGTCTTCTTCATGCCCATCGCTGTGGGCGTTCTCGGCCGCCTCTCCTTTCCCGACCTTGTGGGCAAACAGGCGGACCGGATCCTACCGATGGTGATGACCAGCATCTCCGGCGATGTGATGGCGGCGCTGGTGATGGCCGCCGGGCTGGCCGCGCTCATGTCCACCATGGACTCCCAGCTTCTCACCTTGAGTTCCATATTTACCAGGGACATTGTACCGTTGTTTAAGCGGGAATCGTCTTCAAACAGTCTTTCAGGCCGTATATTCGTCATTTTTCTGGCATTGGCGGGTCTGGCCCTGGCCTACAAGCCATCGGCCACCATCCTTCAAATTGCCACCCAGACCTTTACCGGCCTCGCCGTTCTGTTTCCGACGGTGATTTTCGGGCTCTATTTCAAGCGGATTTTCGCGGCATCCGCCATCCTGTCGATCCTGTGCGGAGAGACCCTGATGGTTCTTTTTTTCTTTAAGAAATTGACCGCCGGAATCTTTTTGCCGGTGGTGTGGATCATGCTGGCAACATTTATGGTCTACCTGGTCGTCCACGTGATCCTGGCCTTCCGGGAAGGAACACCCCGCTTTCGAATGCCCGGATGGCTGCAGAACCCGTATTTTTATATCCTGGGCGCGATATTTGTTCTTGGCATGGATTTCTGGGCGTGGGACAGGATAGAGCCTGTAGTGTGGGGGATTCCCTTGTGGATGATCTATTTTATGGGACTTTCGGCACTTCAGACCGGCGTGATGGTCGCTTGGGTAAGACGGAAGTGATCGGTTCCGGATATGTTGGCAGATATTGCCATATGATCCAACGCCGCCACCCGCACCCGGATTACCAATGACAGTCTTGATGCCATTTTCTAAAGCGACCGATGCGCAGAATGGCAAGATATGCTCTCGCGCGGTCAAGCAGAGTTGTCATGGATGGTTAATAATTCTTTTCGGGGTCGGAATCGGTATCGGAATCAGAATCGAAGGATAAACGGCGATGACTTTCGGATATGAGCAACTGGATGTGTATCGATTATCCCTCAAATATGTTGGTTGGGTCTATCGGTTCAGTGAACACCTGAAAGGTCATCGAAACGCTCGTGACCAGTTACTCCGCGCGTCACAAGCGATACCCCTGAATATCGCCGAGGGCAATGGTAAGGCGACTGAGGGCGACAGGCGAAGGTTCTTCGAGATTGCTCGCGGTTCGGCATTGGAATGTGCAGCCGCCCAGGATGTTTTGGAAGTTTGTGAAGCTCTTGCTTCGGAGAACAATACTGAAGCTAAACTCTTGCTTGATCGAATCGTTGCGATGCTGACGAAGCTCGGTCAGCGCGGATACTCGGTTGGGGAGGATTTATCAGAATACGGCGCACATAGGACCGATTCCGATACCGATACCGATTCCGACCCCGAAGGAAAATCAAGACCCTGAAGGCCGATTGCACTCCGGCTATCTTTGCACACCCATGATGAAACAAAAAGAGGCGCGGAAAATCAAATCTGTTCCGCGTCTTTTAAATGTGGTGACAGGCCTAAACGACCCTTAGGATTATTCTTATCTATTCATTCGCCAGATTATTTCGTCACCCGGTACGCCCTCTGGTCGAGGTTTTCGAAATGCTATTCATTTCCCTCATTTCCTTGCCTGAAAATCGTCCCCTCCCCCGGATAAATCTGTTTGTTTTTCCCGGGTGTCGGGGTTGTCACCTCCGGCCATTTACCGGTCTGCGGCTCCGGTCCCTCAAGGGTGATATCCGAGGGATGGGAATCGCGCATGTCCGGCGTTTCACGCAGGTTCACCCCCGGAACAGGCGCGCTGAACTCAATGGGGATATTGTTCGGATCGAACGTATACATGGAATGTATGAATCCGTGGTCAATTACTTCCGATGCCCAGATCTCAGCCGCTTCCAGACGATCTTTCAGCTCCCACAGGTCGTCATCGGATTCCACCTCGAAAGAAACGTGATCGAAGGCATACGGGCCCGTGACCGGGACCCCGTGATCTTTTTCTGCCAGTGGCAGCACGTTGGGCCATTCGAAAAAAGCAATCATGTCGTGCCCCGAGATTTCGAAAAAATAGTGGCGATATCCGGGATGGCCCAGTCCGGCCACCAGCCGCATCCCGAGAAGATCGCGCCAGAACCGGATCGCCGCGTCCATATCGCCGGTGGCCATCGCCAGATGATTGATTCCCGTGTACCTGGGCATGAATTAATGCTCCCCTTACCGTAACACTCGTGATGGTATGAGATGGATATAGGCAAGGGCACTTGGTATTCGGTATCAGGTATTAGCTGCTAACACCGCAATCACTACCCGCTGATTTGTATCAGTTCGGATTTCCAAAAGACCGAATACCCAATCCCCAATACCAAATACCGTAGTTACTCACTTTTGATCATGATGAGCAACATCTTAAACCGTTCAACCGCCTGCAAGGCGTGGGGCACGTTGGCCGGCATAATCAGCAATTCACCTTCTGACACGGTCCTGGGCTCTCCACCGATGCTAATTTCAGCAGTGCCGTCCAGGATGTAGACGACCGCGTCAAACGGCGCGGTGTGTTCGCTCAGTCCCTGCCCTTGCTCAAAGGAAAACAGGGTGATATTTCCCGATTTTTTCTTCAGGAGCGTCTTGCTGACTACCGATCCGATGGCGTAGCTGACATTATCGGAGAGATGGAACGGTTTTCCTTTTTCAATGGTGCCTGTATCCTGGTTCATCATCATTCCTCCACATTGACTATTTTTCACTGAAATACGTTGCGCCTGGAATCCATGCGGGAGGGAGACAAGCCCTGGTCGCTTCCGGCGCCACATCGGGTTTATCGGCCTCAGGCGGTCGGGTAAACGTTTAACCCCCTTCTATACGTAAAATGGAGAATGCCCCTATACTAAAGCGGCACCGCTGCTTTGAACAACTCCCCATTCCCCTTGATGATGTAAGGCGCTGCAGCGGCGGGCACGAGCACGGATGTCCCTTTTTGGACACAGACGGAAGTTTCATCTGCGCCCCCGGCGAGGGTGACTTCCCCGTCGACACACAGCAGCATCTCGATACTCCGTGTTTGTCCTGAGTGGTGAATATCGCCCGGGGTCAGGGAGATTCCAGAAAGCACGAATTCCCGGGCGCCGCTAGGGTAAATGTCTTCAGTCTCGCTGATCCGCTGGGGTTCCAGTATCGACAGGCGGCGTGTCTCAAAGGTAAGTACGTTGAGCAGTTCAGGGACATCGATGTGTTTCGGGGTGAGGCCGCCCCGCAGTACGTTGTCCGAGTTGGCCATCAGCTCGATACCGGTGCCTTCCAGATAGGCGTGCAGTTCGCCGGCCCCAAGAAACATCGCCTGACGCGGCTTCAGGCAAATTAGATTCAGCATAAGCGGCGCCAGAATACCGATGTCCCCCGGGTAAGCGTCGTTCAGATCGACGATCCATCGAAACACCGGGTCTTTTTCGAGATGCGGAAGGGCATTTTTAACAGCGCTGGCGGTAACATGGGTTTTCCGCTCCCCTTCAAGGGACATCACCGATTCCAAAAATTGTCGGCGCCCCCTTTGCCCGGGATAGGTTTTCAAATAATTCAGTTCAGACTCCAGCCCGGTGATGCCGAGGGTTGAAAAGAGTGACCGCATGGCGTCGATGCTCCGGAAGCCGCACAGTGCCCAGAAGGGTGTCAGGGCACAGATGATTTCAGGCTTATGGTTGTCATCCCGGTAATTGCGGTCCGGTGCAGCAAGCGGGATGCCCTCCCTGTTTTCACGGGCAAAACCCTCCCTTGCCTGCTTCAGACTCGGATGGGCCTGTATAGACAAGGGCCTGGCCGCCGCCAGCACTTTAAAGAGATAGGGCAGTCGACCGCCGAACCTTGCGGTCGTTGCTTCACCGAGGACCTCTCTGGTATATGTAGATATCAACCCGTTCAGTGGGTGCCAATCGCCGTCCTTGAAAACCATGGAAGGGGCTTTGGGATGGGCGCCCATCCACATTTCGGCCTGGGGCCGATCCGACGGCACCGGCTGTCCCAGAAGCTCGGCAATGGCCGTGTGCGATCCCCAAGCGTATTCCTGGATGGTGTTGCGCATTCGCAAGATCGATTTCATGTGTTGCGTCCTGTTACCTCCAGCGGTACCGTTACCGACGCGACGTAACCCGGGTCAGCACGACCCGGCAGTCTATGCCTTGACTTAGGCTATCTACAGGACTTATGAGAAGCAAACCCAAAAATCAATATGAAGGAGGCTTTCGATATGCAGCGACCATATGTGACAGCACCTCGAATCGTTTTTCTTTCGATACTTCTGGGGCTGATCATGGTCGCTGCCGTGCCCGGCATTGCCGCATCACAGGAGAAACCGGGTTCCAAACGGGGGCCGGAAATGAAGACCGGATGGTCCCCGTTTGTTCGCGGCGGATACGTCTACCAGCCGGAAAGTGACCTCGACACCGGCGGCAGTTTCGGTGTGAACCGATTTTTCATTCAGGGCGGCGCCACCTACATGCCGGATTTCCGCCGGAGCGTGTCACTGGCTGTCGGATACGGCTATGACGACTATTTTTTCTCGGGAAGCTCCGGATTCGGCGCCTTGTCCCCCTGGGGCAACATCAACAGCTTCCGGTTTAGCGTCCCCATGCGGTACAGTTTCAACCAAAACTGGACGGTTTTTGTGCTCCCCACACTTCGGGCCACCGTGGAGAGCGGCGCAGATGTCGCAGACGGGATAGCCGGAGGCGGATTTGCAGGTTTCAGTTATCGCGTGAGCGACCGGTTGAGCATTGGACCGGGATTCGGAATACTGACAGAGATCGAAGATGATCTCAGTTTCTTCCCGGTACTGCTGATCGACTGGAAAATAACCGATCGCCTCCGGTTGGAAACGGGCCGAGGCCTGGGTGCCACACAGGGTCCCGGTCTGATTCTCGGATATCAGGTGGCAGACAAGTGGAATGTGTCCGTCGGCGGTCGCTATGAGCGGCTCCGGTTTCGGCTCGATGACAAGGGCGTCGCACCCAAGGGGGTTGGCCAAGACCGCTCTTTTCCCGTGTTCGGAGGGGCTACCTACGCATTCAACCGGAAACTGCAGGCCAGTGTGTTGATCGGCGTGGAACTGGCCGGGGAGCTTCGTCTGGAAAATGAAAACGGCACAAGCATCGTGGATTCATCCTATGATCCGGCTCCTTTTGGGGGCTTTGCTTTCGCCTACAATTTTTAGCCCGGAATAATAATGTTGGCCCTGTTCAATACGGTCACGGACCAGATCGGAGATCGACGGCATGGGAGCTGATTCGCTCAGACTCGATGGTGCGGCCAGATGGCGACATGCTGTCCTCATCATCCTTTTACTGTGCAGCGGATCCCAACTGTTGGGCTGCGGTGCGGGGACGCAGGTGCACGTCAAAGGGTCCCACCAGACCCTGAGCCTGGAGCCGGGAGATCTGGAGGCTTACGGTCTGGCGTTTATCACACCGTCGACGGTCACCGGCCAGGAGGAAGAAAAGCAGGCGGTTGCGTTCACTTTTGCCAATGTCCTCAAGCAGGAGCGTCCCGGAATTCGATGCATGACACTTCCGGAAACCCTGAGCGTCATCAACCAGGCCGGATATGCCGACGCGTACCATCAAATGTATCTGGATTATCGGAATACCGGCATTTTTAAACGGGACACCCTGCTAAAGATTTCGGACGCCATAAAGACAAAATATACCGCCCAGCTCAAGCTACAGGGCTTTGATCAAGGATCTATGAATCGCTTCGGCGCGCTGGGTCTGAGGCTCATTGAAACCAAATATGCCACCCTGCGGCTGTTTTTTCAGATATGGGATGCCGCGGAGGGCACCATCGCGTGGGAGGGTGTCCATGAATTGAACTACTCTGTTGAAACCTTAGACGAGCGGGCGGTTACCCTTCAGACGGTTATCGAGCAGGCCGCCAGAGAGCTTATTTCAAATCTGCCGCAGGAACCCGGGGAAGATCCACCCGACACCTCATCGGCGCCCGGCACAACCCGGTAATCCGGGCATAGCCCGCTAGTATCGGGACCCCGGCCCTCTTCTGATGCCTGTGTGCCACGGGTCGTTGGCGAGGCAGTAATCCAGAACCCCAAAATTCACCACATCGAAACCGGAAATGGCCTCCATTCAGACCCACATTCACCTGGTCCGTCATGGGCATGTTTTCAATCCCCGGGATATCGTTTACGGCCGTCTCCCCCGATTCCGTTTGTCCGAAAAGGGAATCCGACAGGCCCGTTCGGCCGCCATTTTCTTCAACTTCCGGCCCCTCGCGGCACTCTACAGCAGCCCACTGCTGCGCGCCCGACAGACCGCCAAGGAACTCCGGATGGCCATTGATCAGACCAAGGTTCGGATTTCCGCATTGATTACCGAAATCCATTCACCGTTCGAGGGTCGGCCATCCGCGGAGGCTGACGCCCTGAACGGGGATGTTTACTCCGGTGCCGGGCCCGGCTTTGAACAACCCAAGGATATTCTCCGGCGAACGCGACGGTTTTTCAGCCGGGTGACCAAACGGCATGGGGGACATCATGTAGCGGCGGTGACCCACGGCGATGTCATCGTCTTTGCACTGCTCTGGGCCAACGGGCGCGCGCTGCTCCCCGAGTACAAGGGTCGGTTGGGACCCCTCGGGATACAACACGGCTATCCGGCCCACGGATCGGTGACCACGTTTAGTATCGATCCGGATCGTCCCGACGCAAGGCTCGCGGTGAACTATTGGGAACCCGATCAGTGAACGACCTGAGGGGTGGATCCCGTTATCACCAAATATCCGGAAGCGGGGTCAACATGTTCAGTCGTGCCTAAGCGGGTGCTTTGACACGATAGAACGCCTCCGCCAAATCAAACGGTTCGCCTTCCGCCATTTGCCGGCATCGTTTCCGGAGCCAGGATTCCAGATTATCGATTCCGAACTCTCTTATCTGGCTTTCATGGCAACGTAAGGCGGCAACTTTTGTTTCAAAGGTATCCGTGATGTCGGAGCGAAAGTTGATGTCATCCGCTGCATAAAACAGGATTTCCGACACTTTGTGGGGGTCCAGCCCTTCCTCGATCAGATCCGGGTAGGCCAAATAATCCCTTGCGTACGGAAACACCGCGTCCAGGGTCACCTGCCCGACGATACGATGGTCCCGATGCCAGATATAACGCCGATACGGATCGGAGGTCACGATCGTCCCGGGGCGAAACCGCCGGATCTGTCGGACAATCTCCTTGCGAAAATCGGGTGTTTCTTCCAGTTCCTGGTCCCGGTACCTGAGGAACACCACATCCTTGACACCGAGGAGATCGGCGGCGGCGCGCTGTTCCCTTTCCCGGATCTCGATCAACCTTTCGGAGGTCAGACCACGGTCGCTGGTGCCCTTATCGCCGCTGGTGCATACGACGTAGATGACCGCCTTGCCGTCACCGGTCCATTTGGCCACGGTTCCGGCCGCACCGAATTCCGCATCATCCGGGTGTGCCGAGATAATCATGATATCTGCATGCGCGTCGTTCATAAGTCATTCCCTTGGTTGTTTTTTTGGAACGGGCTGTGTCCCAGAGCTGGGAGGCTCCCCCGGGTTATCTATTCGCCGGGCCCATCGTTATGGCATCCATGGCCGTGGCATACTCATCCCGTATGGACTTTGTGACACCGGCCCAGGCATATTTTTGAATAGAAGCACGAATGTCTCCCGGAGACACGGTTTCTGAGCGGATCCACCTCAATACGTCCATAATCGACGCTGCGATACCGGCCGCTGTGGGATCTTCGACGATACGGCCGTTTCGGCCGTTTCGGAGCACCGCATCGACGATTCCAACAGGTGTTGCGACCACCGGGGTACCGCATGCCATGGATTCCAGAACAACCAGCCCGAAGCTCTCGTAGTAGGAGGGCAGGACGAGAATATCGGCAGCGTTGTAGTACAGGGCAAGGTCGGATTGCTCGATGGCGCCCACAAACCGTACTTTTTCCCCGATTCCCATCTGAAACGACAGAGCCTTTAACCGTATTGTTGAACCGGCATCCGGACCGTCTCCGCCGATCAGCACAAGCAGCATATTCTCCGGGTGATCGATCCTCGAAAAGGCTTCCAGGAGGCGCTCGACGCCTTTTAAGGGAACAAACCGGCCGACGAAAAGAATAATCGGCCCATCGGTGTCCAGATCCAGGTGTTTCCGGACCTCGGAAGAATTCCCAATATCGAACCTTTCCATATTGACACCAAACGGTACGACGCCCACTTTTGACACATCGATGTCCCATTGACCGACCGCATAATCCTTTTCCCGTCGCGTTGCCACCAGCAACCGGCGGCATGACCGGGCCAGTTTACCCTCCCACTCGATGCGCAGGTCCGGTTCCGCCGCCTCCGGTCCCAAGACGTTTTTCAAGTGGCCCAGGGTGTGAAACGTGATGACGTGGGGAACACCCCAAGCCTTTTGTGCCCAGTGCCCGATGACTCCCGAAAGCCAATAATGGCTGTGCAGTGCATCGTAGCGACGTCCCTCATGCGCCATGAAGTTGTTCAGGGCCTCATAAATTGGCGGGAGGTGATGAAACAGCTCCCCCTTTGGAACGTCTCGACGGGCGCCGGTGTCCAGGTGAATCAGCCGGACATTGGTATCCAGAGGAATGACCGGCTTGCTGTGCCTGTTCCCGGCAGCCGTATAGATATCCACCGTATTTCCCAGATTCCCTAGTTCCCGGGCGGTTTCAGTAACCACCACGCTCATGCCCCCGGTATCTTTTGTCCCCATGGCCCCTAAAGGGCTGGAATGGATGGAAAGCATGGCGATGGACAGCGGTTGCAAGGATGTGTTCTCCGACATGAGGTTTTGGCAGTGTATCCGTCTGCCGGTTGGCCGTGTTATCCCGGGCGGTTCACCCACCGGGGCGTTGTGAACGTGTCCGGCTATGGGAGTTTTATCCGACACCGGTAGATGGCCCTTGGCTTCCCCCCGAGACGCTGTTTGTAGATTTCTTCCCCCTTTAGAAGATCATAGCAAGAAAGCCCGCCGGCGATGGCGTTCTGGATGCTCAACACCTTGCAGAGCAGCCCGACACTGAGTGATTTACAGTCCGGTGCATATCCGCTGTTGTATAGATATCGGGTGGAGCGGTAGTCGAAACACATCGTGGCAGAAACTGCTGTTCCGTTCAGGCTCAGCATGCCCAATTTGAACATGCGTTCCTCGGTGAACGCGGCGCCAAGGGCGCGAAAAAAACCGCTCATGGGATCCGTCATGAACGCCGCCTTTTCAGTATGGCCGGATTTAAACAGGTCGATAAACACGTCAAAGGCATCCGCCATGTCGTCTGCCGAGTCTATCAGGCGAAACTGGATGTCACCGGCCTCATGCAGGCGACGCAGCTTGCGCCTCAGTTCATGGCGCTGTTTTCCGTTGAGCTGAGATAAATACGCCTCCCAGGTGTGTGGCAAGTCGATCTCAAACGATATCCCCTCCTGCTCGCAGGAGACATCCCATCCGGCTGTCCTGGCAATCGGCATCAGATCTGTCCACACCACCGCGTCTTTTCTTACGCTGTTGAAGACCAGCTCCCGGATGCCTGTGTTTCTGAGGTGGGCAAACAGGGCCCGTGCAAAACCATCGGCGGTGTCCGGTGCCGTGACGATATCGAGATAATCGCAGACATCGGGGCTGCCGGCGAACATTGCCGTATCGCCGCGGATCCGCAATGGTGCGAATCCCGTTGGGCCATCTGGGCCTTCCACCAGGAGAAGGCGTAAGCCATCTCCCTTTCCGAAAAACTTCCACCAGGACGACAGCCAGGGGGGGAGGGTGAACAGACAGCGCCATTCAAGACTCCCCGCCGAAGCTTTCCATACAGTATAAAGCTCATCCAGAGAGGCTGCGCGGAAGTTCCACGGGGTGCCCGGATGCGGTGATCTCTCACGGTTTGCGATAGGGGTCATGGTCAGTCCACATAAGACCGTGCAACGATGTTATGAAACGCGACGATGTCGCGCTTAGGGCGTACGGTTTAGACGTCGTTATGGAGATGGATCGTCTTTCCGGACCTGGCGGCGTCGGCCATGGCATCCAGTACCCGCATATTGCGGACACTGTCCTCCGGGGAATATTCGAGGCGGGTCCGTCCCCGGACCGCCTCCGTAAAATGTTCCACCATGAGCCGATATTCATCGGCTCCCCTGACGGTGACCGTTTCACCGGCTTCCTGGTCGACGTTTCGGATCGAAAACACAGCGTCCTTATCCCAGGGGATATAGGCATCATGGGGCAACTCGATGACAGCCTGATTGCCGACAAGAGTGTAGGTCTGCTGGAGCGCCGAGACGAAGCTGGCCTCCACCACAGCAAGACCACCCCCTTCAAACTTCAGGGTCCCGACGGCGTGCACATCCACGCCATTGGTATAATGCTGCGCCTGGGCTTGCACGGTAACGGGCTCCGTGCCGAAGAACCATCGGGCGGTGCTGACCCCGTAACAGCCGACATCCATCAGCGCCCCGCCACCGTGTTCGGGTTTAAGGCGAAAATTGGTACCGGACTCCAGCACCCCATCGTCCATCCGATAGCAGAACGCGGCCCGGACCAGTCTCAATGAGCCGATCCGCCCATCCGCCGCCAGCCGGAAAATCCTTCGACTCCTGGGATGAAACCGGTACATGAGACCCTCCATCAGAATCTTGCCGGCGTCCTGTGCCGCGGCTGCCATTTCTCCGGTTTCCCGGGCATTTAACGCCATCGGTTTTTCACACAGGACATGTTTTCCGGCATCCAGCGCTTTCAGCGCCCATTCACGGTGCAGGTGGTTCGGTAACGGAATGTAGACCGCCTCCACACCCGGGTCGTTCACTACAGCGTCATATCCACCGACCACCTTTTGAATGTGATGTTTCCGTGCGAGGTTTCTTGCCGAATCCGCATCCCGGGAACCGAGCACCCGAATGGTACTGGTTCGGGAGGACTGAATCGCCGGAATCACACATTTTCGGGCAATGGTTGCCGTACCCAGAACACCCCACGTGAGCACCTCAGTCATCGATAATCTCCACACTGCCGCCCTTTTCCATGCTGCGCGCCGCGGCCTCAAGAATGGTGACCACTTTGACGGAATCATTCAGCGGGGCCGCCAGGGATTCACCGGTCAGGAGATGGTCGGCCAGGTTGCGATGAAACGCATAAGGTTCCCGACGCGGGATGTCCGGCCGCACCAGATCGGTCGTGCCGAGGCGGGTCCGTCGGTGGATGTACAATTCCGGCGGCATCTCGGTGGCCGGAATGTCAGACCGGTCAAAATACAGGTCAGGGTCCGGATCATAGGTGGTCACATCCCTCCAATGACCGATGACGGCGCCCTCGGTACCCAGCAGATACCATTTCGGCTTTCGGGCCGCCGCGATGTCCGAGTGAATGAATTCCGCTTCGTGTCCACCGGCAAAGCGGATCTGAATGCGTTCCTGATCCGCGTTGCTGACGTCGTGCCAAACCCGGTTATGGCGCGTTCCGACAACCGCCGAGATGGGGCCGGGAAACAGGCTCACAATCCAGTCCAGGTAGTGGGCACCCCAGTCGTAGGTGGTTCCTCCGGACACCGGCGCATGGGAGTGCCAGTAGCCGCAGGGATGCGAAAATCCGCCGACGAAAGTCTCCAGGTAAAACAGATCTCCGATCCGGCCGTCATTGACCGCCTTGCGGATCGCCAGGTAATCCACGTCGAATCGCCGGTTCTGGTGGCAGCTCAAATGGACCCCGAATTTTTCCGCAGACTGAACCAGGGCGTCGGTCTCGCGACGACAGATGGCCAGGGGCTTTTCGCAAACGACATGCTTGCCGGCCGCCATCATCCGGATACACAGATCCGCATGGGTGTTGGGCGGGGTGGCGACGATAATCAGGTCGATGTCCGGATCTTCTGCCAGGGCATCGCCGGACCCGTAACATCGGATGCCGGGAAAATCGATCCGCGCTTGGGCGAGTCGATCCTTGTTCAGATCGCATGCCGCCTTGAACTCCAGGCCCGCCGTGGCCTCGCATCCCTTGCCATGAAGACGTCCGACAGACGGCGCATACCCCAGGATACCGACTCCCAGCGACAGCCCAAATGGCCGCCCCGTGATAAACCGGATCAGCCGGTAGACAATCTGCTGCACATCCGGATGGTCAAATGCCTGAAGGGTGGTGCAGGCGGTATGCCCCTGGCCCAACGGACGGTGCACGACCATGGACCGGTGCGAATAGTGCCAGTCGGCATAGAGATCCGTCTCGACGTTATCCGCCGTGATGTGAAGCTCCTGAAATGCCCCCGGAACATAGAACGCGTCCTTGAGCCGTTCGGCCATCGAATTTTCCCGATCCGTATAGAGGATCCGCAACTCGGTTTCCGGACCCACCGGTCCGGGCTGAACGCCGAAAACGTCCGGGACAGCTGATTCCGAGCGTTCGACGCAATGGAGCCAAGCCCCCCCTTTCTTTACAAAGTCGGCAATGACACGTTCCCGGCGTTTCAGCCCTTCCGTGCCGTGGGTCACCACCAGGTGCGCGTCCGTTAGTGCTTCCGGCATTTCGGTGATTTCCCGTACCCGGACATGGGGCAACGTGCGAAGGAATGCGATCAACGGATCCGGATTCTTTGTGGATGTTTCGCCAAGACTCAGTATGGAGATGGGTTCGAGCGCTCTCATGGGGCATGTTTCCCTAGCTGTTAGATTGTTGTGTTACTCCGGAATCCGCCATCGGACGCCTTCGGGTGTGTCCTCAACGAGAATTCGCACCCGCTGAAGGCTCTCGCGCACTGCATCGGCTTCTTCAAACTGTCCGTTTTTTCGATATCGATCCCTGAGATCCAAAAATACATCCACAAGGGGTGCCAGGCACTCTTTTTTGTTGATCGGCGCCTCGGTCAGCGCGGCGCCAAGGACGACAATCAGATCTCGCAGGACTTCCCTCGCCTCGGAAATCGTCTGATCGCTTTCCAGGTCCTGTTTGCCCTGCCAGATGGCCCTGTCCAGTTCCAGCAAGGCATTGGTAATTTTTGCCGAATCGCGATCATCGAGCCCGGTCTGAAAATCGTTTTCAATGGCATGGATTTTCTCCCAAAATACCGACTTGTCCGGTTCTCCGGCCGTTTCCCGCTGACGCAACGCGCCGGAAAGCCGTCGGGCGTCGGCAATGGCGGATTGCCCCCGTAACACGCTTGCCGGAAACGAATCGCCCTTTCGGAACACCTGGCGGTGCGTTCCGTGTTGCACGACCACGCGTCCGATGCCTTTCACCGTGACCTGTTGCAGGCTTAGATCGATGATAGCCGCCGTATGCTCGTCAAGTCCGATGATAATCACCTCTTCCGGCAGCAGCGCCGCCAACTGCCGGAACCGGGAGTCTCCCATGAAACACCGCCGGGTGTCGTGGGTGCCGCCCTCGGCATTATTCCAGTGGGGAACGACCACCAGATTGAAACCAAAGTGGGCGAGTATATTCATCCCTTCCACCCAGTGGATATCCTCTCCGACCTTATAAATTTCATACACCGGGAGGGTATATCGTCCCACGGTGAGGGCCGCGGCACTCGCGGCGACCAGACACCCGCCACCGTCTACCCGCCGGTACAGAATTTCCGGAATGGGCGACTGCTTCGCCTGGCGAACGGTATATGTCGGACTACCCGGACCGATTAATATAAAATCAGAATGTCGTAAGGTCTGAAAGGCCTGTTCGGCGTCATAGGGTGAGGTGCCGTCGGCAGATTTAAATGATGCGACGGTGAGCAGATGTTGCACCCGTGTTTTAAAGTACTGAACGGCGGTGTCCGAAATCTGGTCGACGTTGAGTTGAAATCCGGCAGGCGTATCCAGAAACGCCGCCCGCCGGGGGGGATCCAGTCCGGCGATCAGCTTCTTGTGAACCTCGACCATTGTCGCCGTGAGCTCACCCGAGCCCATCAACACGATTTTACCCCGTCCGGTCGTCATTGGGAAACCATTTCGATATCATCTCACGATGATCGGGTTAGCATTCTTGTACCGTTATAGCGAATGTCATAGTTCCGTTCCGATTCCTTTTACGATCAACGTATCAGCGCAAAGGCGCAGAGGTCGCAGAGGTCGCAGAGGTCGCAGAGTAGATTTTAATTTTGCATTTCGCTGAGAGGGCGAAATGCGAAATGATCGTCTGGCAAAATATATAGAATTTCGATATGTTGCTGGGGCCCTTTCCCAGAATCCCCCTCTCAGGGATTCTGGGAAAAATACAGTTCCTTTGCGCCCTCTGCGACTCTGCGGTCATCGTTTCCATATGTCTGCAAACGGAACATATTTATCACAACCACTATAGACGTCTCCGGAGGTCCTGATCACGTAAGCTGTGTTTGTCCGATTTCAGACAGCTATCGTCTACCGACGGGCAACAGGATCATCGTATCTGGAAGGTCTGACTCCGGGTAAACCGTTCCGTATGGCCTTTTCGATACAGGGTTACATCCCCTTTGCCGTAAACATGCCAGGCGCCTTTTCGGCCTTCGTTGATCATGCCGGTCTGTTCGGCGATGCCGACAAGGGTGGTGTCCGGAAGCATGTCTTGAAGAAACCGGACCCACTTGCTGCAGTAGGTGTCATGGTGGGGTATAACGCAGGCGCCGTGTATCCGGTTCAGACCCCTTGCCACCTGGTTGAGAGATGGATCGTAAAAATATTCACACAGCACCATGGCGCCGGCGCTGCTGCCGGCAATGACCCCGCCGGCGTGTTCTGCCTCCGTTACGGCCCTCCAGCAGAGACTCCCCTTCAGAGTATCGGCCAGATAGCCGGGAAAACCGCCGGGAATAAATATCAGATGTGATTGGCGAAGCACGCCTGAGATGGCCGGGTCATTTGCCGTTATCCCATCGACCAGGGGAAGGGCCTCGACCTGGAGCGCTCCAAGCTTGCGAAACCAGCGGACACCGTTGTTTCCGGCCCTGAGCTGATTATTGTCCGGCGCTGCAGCCGCCGGGATAATGCTGATACGCGCGTCTTCACCCCCGGCCAGAGCCATGGCCCGTCTGTCGGCATCCGCCATGCGGCCGTTGAATTCTGCACCGCCTTCTAGCAACATATATCCCATGGGTCGGGGCACCTTTCCAAAGTCTTATTAAGTTCTAATTATAGATGGCCTGTTGTCAACCGAAAACCATCTCTAACTACCTACGAATATTTAACAAACAATCCTCCGGGGCTGCCGGGAGCTACGGTCCTGCCCTCCGGCGGACAACGACCCTGCAGGTAAACACGTTGACGCATGCGCACCACCGCAGGTATATCTCTTCAGCAGTCATCCCCTGTATCCAGGACATGTATCGATGCTCATTGAGGACATCCTGCCAATATATGATTTCAGGGAATACCATGCCGAGACGATCCGCGGCACGGCAACAGAGGTGTATACGTAGGAAACGACACGGAAAACGGGAGGTTGAATCCTGTTGCGTCCTTTCATGCGGTGCTGGGCAGTGTCTCCTTTATCGGCGGCGTTTATGTATTATACTTGGCGTGGGGATCGGAGTGATGGTCGGACCTTGTCGGTATTTTCAGTTAATTCAGAATTATACGTTGATAATGGGTATTCTGGCGTTGTGTTTCGCCATGTTTGCCATCCTTTTTCTAAAGATGCCGCAGGATAGGTGGTTCAACGACAGTCTCGGGGCTCTTGTCCGGCCCGGCACATCGACTTGATGATCACCGAGACGAAATTCTCAACCAGACCCCGGGGGGATGTCGCATGCCGTATGTCAATATTAAAATCACCCGTGAGGGCGCTACCGGAGAACAAAAAGCCCAACTGATCAAAGGGGTGACCGATCTGCTTGAGCAGGTGCTGGGCAAGAATCCGAAAACAACGGTAGTCGTCATTGAAGAGGTCGATACCGACAATTGGGGCATCGCCGGCGAATCGGTCACGCTGCTTCGTCAGCGAGAATAGATGTCTATTCCAAACCCCGCCGGATCCTCCGTCACCGCGTAAATAAATATAATGTATCACATTATAGAATGCAGTTCATGCATTACAAATTGCTCGGTAAAAGAGGGTTGCGAATCTCGGAACTGTGCCTGGGAACAATGACGTTTGGTGACGAATGGGGGTGGGGAGCCTCAAAAGGTGAAAGTAGAAGAATCTTCGATGCATTTGCCGATGCCGGGGGAAACTTCATTGATACGGCAGATCTTTACACGGAAGGGACCAGCGAAACATACCTTGGCGAATTCCTCGCCCACGACCGGGAGAGGTTTGTCCTTGCCACAAAATACACCAATCACGCTCCCGGCACCGATCCGAATGCCGCGGGCAACCACCGCAAGAACATGGTTCAATCCCTGGAGGCCAGCCTCAAGCGACTCAATGTAGACTATATCGATTTGTATTGGCTGCATATCTGGGACTTTATGACCCCGCTTGAGGAAGTCATGCGGGCATTCGACGACATGATCAGGGCCGGTAAAATTCTGCATATCGGGATATCCGACACGCCGGCCTGGATTGTCTCCCGGGCAAATATGCTGGCCGACTTGAGGGGGTGGACACCCTTTGTCGCCCTTCAGGTGGAATACAGTCTGGTCGAACGGACGCCGGAGCGGGAATTTCTGCCCATGGCGCGTGCGCTCGATCTTGGTGTCACGGCCTGGTCGCCCCTGGGCAGCGGGTTGCTCACCGGAAAATACACACGAACTGCAGACACACACGGCGAGCGGCGGCTGGAAAAGGCCAAGTTCAAAGAGATCACGGAAGGGGAGTTGACCATTGCCCGAGAGGTGGACCGGATCTCCGAAGAACTGGGCTGTTCCCCGGCTCAGGTAGCTCTGAACTGGTTACGGAACAGACCCCAGGTCATCCAGATCATCGGCGCCCGAACCAAGGATCAGGTCGCGGACAACATTGGATGCCTGGATGTCTCCCTCTCGACGGAACAGGCAGCACGCCTCGATGCGGTGAGCAGGATCGAGAGGGGCTTCCCCCACGACTTCCTGGAAAATGAAACCGTGCGCGGCTTCACCTTTGGCGGTATGCGCGACTGGATCGACAACCATCGCAAAACATAACATATCCGTCTCAACCCGCAAACGGCCGATGGTCTTTTGTTTCGGCATCGCCCAGGTTCGGCGCAGGTTCCGAACTACCCGGATACGGATACGAGCTTTTCGGAGACTTGAACAGTGAAAATAGACCGCCTGACGACAGATCAAAAAAAATCCCGATACACGTTCATGACATGCAGCATGTGCGGTGCGTCCTGGGATAACCGGGAAGCATTTCTGTCCGACCCCGGGATCGAACTCGTCGGTTACCAGGCCCACTTCAAGGAATTGGTTGCCGGTTACTTCTTATTCAACCACTCCTGCAGAACCACCATGGCGATGAAAGTCTCCCGGTTCACGGATTTCTATGATGGGCCCATGTTTAAAGAACGGAAAACCGGAGGCGACGAATGTCCGGGGTACTGCCTGCGGGAAAATTGCAAGCAGGCGTGCCCGGCCGAATGCGAATGCGCTTCCATACGGCAGGTGTTAACGGTGCTCGACGAATGGCCGAAACAGAATCCGTAACAGAACCGGGCGGAGCGGTTGTATGACGGGCTGGATCTGGATAGTGCTTGCCGTGTTCGGCGGGCTCTTTGCCGCCAAGATGGCGTACGCGTTGAGTGTCGCGGTCGTTCTGCCACGAACCCGCGGGGCTCTGTACGTATCCACTTCCCGCGTGCGTATCCGTGCATTGTTGGATGCCGTACCCATGGCACGGCAACAGGTCCTGGTGGACCTCGGTTGCGGTGACGGTCGAGTGCTCAGTGAGGCCCGAAAACGCTATGGTGTCCGGGCTGTCGGTTATGAGCTCAATCCGCTGGCATTTATCCGTGCAAAGCTGAAAACAATCGGGTGCAACGGAATTGACGTCAGATTTCAGGATTTCTGGAAATCGGACCTGTCCGAGGCCGATGTCCTGTTTTGTTACCTTTTCCCGGACGTGTTGAAACCCCTTGCCGAAAAGATCGGGACGGATGTCAAGCCGGGTGCGATCGTGGTTTCCGCTAATTTTGCGATTCCGGACCTCGTTCCCAATCAGGTGCTGCGCCCTGGCAGCTCTTTACATAACGATCCGATTTACATATATAAAATATACAACATGCAGGGTAAACCGAAGGGATCTGATACACCCATTTAAACCGGCAGGGAGGTAACGTCATGGGAAAGGGAGATCGACGGACAAAGCGCGGGAAGATCTGGCGGGGCAGCAACGGCAAGCGAAGACCGAAAAAACGAAAACCTAAAACCAAGTAACGTATATCCTGAAACCGAATCAGCCGAAACTCGGCAACCACATAGCCAACGCCGCTTACATGGTGCATCCGGACCACCGACGTCAGGGGATGGGAGAAGCCATGTGCCGCCACTCCATCGAAATGGCACGGATTGCGAAGTATCGGGTCATTCAGTTCAACCTTGTCGTAAGCACCAATACAGGGGCGATCGCACTGGAAACTGCGTCAGATGCGTGAAGGGGGTTTTCTGAGTGATTCGCCGGAACGCGGTGCGGATGGAAAGCGAAAGGTCTGACCGGCACCGGCGACCCGGAGACGACATCGTTGCCACGGGTCGCTCAGGGCCGGGAAGAAATTGCCTGAGACGGTGTCATGACGCGTTCAGGTCACGCACAGACACGACAGTCATCGAGACACGCTTCATACTGCTTGTCCCGCTTTTGGGCATCACCGGAAACGCGTTCGGAGCCCCAGTACTTGGATATACAGTCACTGATACAGCGGCGATCTTGATCGGATATTTTTTTGGAAGCCATAGCAACCTCCCGTTTAATTGTAGATCAGACAATCTTAACGGTAACCACCTGAAACGGGATTTCAAGAGACCCTGACGCGTCTTCATCAAAGGTGACTGGAGGAACCATGAAGTTTAAGCCATTGGGCACTTCGGAAATAGACATATCGACGATCATCATGGGAACCTGGCAAGCCGGAAAGACCATGTGGACGGGCATCGATGATAAGGAAATCCGAAAGGCCCTGCGTGCGGCCTATGATTCGGGCATTACCACTTTTGACACAGCGACCGTGTATGGAGACGGTCACTCCGAGCGCATGGTCGGCAGTGCTCTCCGAAACATCCGGGATGATGTGGTGATCGCCACGAAGGTCTTCCCGAACCGACTGGACCACCGTGGGGTGATCACTTCCTGTGAGCAATCATTGAGAGATCTCGGCACCGATATGATCGATCTCTACCAGATCCACTGGCCCGCGGGGTCTTTCGGCACCAAGGTTGTTCCCATAGAAGAAACCATGACCGCTTTGAACACATTAAAGGATCAGGGAAAAATCCGATCCATCGGGGTTTCCAATTTTTCTCGAGCACAGCTCGAAGAAGCCTCCCGACATGGCCGGATCGACAGTCTTCAACCCCCCTACTCTCTTTTCTGGCGGCACTTCGAGAAAGACATTTTGCCGTATTGCACCGAAAACAGCATCGCGGTGCTGGCCTATTCACCCATGGCCCAGGGTTTTTTGACGGGTAAATTCGGACCCGATCACCAATTCGAAAAGGGGGACCACCGATCAAAAAACAGGCTGTTCAAGCCCGACCATTACCGGCGGGTACAGGAGGCCTTGGCTCATTTAAAACCTATCGCAGAGAGGAACGGTCTCAGCCTCGCTCAGCTCGCTCTCGCCTGGGTGACATCTCACGAGGCGGCGTGCGCCATTGCCGGGGCCCGATACGCCTCCCAGGCACGAGACAACGCCGCCGCCGGAGAGACCCTGCTGCCGGAAACAGACCTCGAGGAAATGGATCGGATCGGGCGGCGCGTTACGGACCACATGAATGTGGAAAATGCGGTGATGTGGGAATTCTGAACCGGATATCTTCGGAAGTCCCGAAAGGGCGGCGTTCGGTATGCCCGTTCACCGGTTAGCCGGTTTGACCGGTGGCACAAAATCGCATCACCCAGTCGTTGTCACCAGGTCATGGATCTTGTATCTTGTATCCAACATCCAGTATCGAGAATCCAGCATCCAGAATCCAGCATCGAGAATCCAGGATCCAGTATCGAGCATCCAGAATAGAGAACCCAGGACCTTGACCATGCCGACGTTTTTCCAACGATTTGAGTTCTTCATCGGGGCCCGTTATCTCAGATCGCGCCAAAAAACCGCCTTTGTCTCCCTGATCACGTTCCTTTCCATGATCGGCGTCGCCGTCGGCGTGATGACGCTGATGGTCGTCCTCGCGGTAATGACCGGATACGAGCATTCACTTGTTTCCCGAATCCTCGGCGTGGAATCCCATGTGCTGGTCTTCCGGTACGGTGGTGCCATCGCCGACCATCAAACGGTGGTGGATCGTCTTCGTCAGGTTCCAGGAGTCAAGAGTGCGACACCGTTTATTTTCAGCCAGGCCATGCTCCGCTCGAAATCAGGGATTTCCGGTGCTGTTCTGCGTGGCATCGATCCGGAGCGGGAACCCGACATTGAGATGCCGTTCCAACAATGGCCGTTGGAACAGCTGGGGTCTGTGACTTCTGATAAAAATGGAACGGTTGTTCCCGGGATTGTTATCGGCAAAGAGCTTGCCCAAGAGTTGAAGGTCATCGAGGGGGATCTGCTTTTTCTGACCATCGCACGGGCACCAAAGAAACGGGCCGGCATCATGCCGTTCATTGACCGGTTTCGGGTGGTCGGCATATTCGACACCGGCATGCACGAATTTGACGCTTCCATGGCGTATATCCGTCTCGCCGAGGCACAACGACTGACCGAAATGGAAGGACGGGTGACCGGTATCGAAATTCGATTAACCGACGTGAAGATCACGGACCCGGTGTCTGAAGAGATTCTCCGCAGACTTGGGTTTCCGTATCGTATCAGAAATTGGAAACAGCTGAATGCCAATCTGTTTTCGATGCTCATGCTTCAAAAAACCGTTCTGTTTATCATACTTACACTGATTATCCTGGTGGCGGCGTTCAACATTGCCAGCGCACTGATCATGACGGTCTCCGAAAAAGCTAAAGATATCGCAATCCTTCGGGCCATGGGGGCTCGGGGAAAAAATATTCGGGCCGTCTTTGTCATCAAGGGGATGGCCATCGGACTTGTCGGCACCTCCTTGGGTTTGGCACTGGGATTTCTGCTGTGCTGGATTCTGGAAACTTACCCGTTCATCACGATCCCGGGGGATGTCTATTTTCTGTCCACCCTGCCGGTCCGAATCGAGTGGCTCGACGTCGGGATTATCGCCTTTGCGGCGCTGTTTATCTGTTTCATATCGACATTGTACCCGGCATGGCGTGCGAGCCGGATGAGCCCGGTGGACGGCATCCGATACGGGTAAATCTGGATGCTGGATTCTCGATGCTGGATTCTTGATACTGGATTCTCGATGCTGGATTCTTGATACTGGATTTTTGATACTGGATTCTTGATACTGGATCCAGGATCCAGGAACTGGTTGAAACGACCGCGTGGGGCGGTTTCGTATCACCGGAAACACCGGTCAACCGGCTAAACTGGCAAACCGGAAAACCGTTTGTCAGGTAAACGGGCCGACGGGCACGCGAACTGACATTCATGAAAATCGCATTTCTTCACTACCACCTCAGGACCGGCGGCGTGACCACGGTCATCCGGCAGCAGGTACAGGCGCTTCAGGGTGCCTGTGAACTTCTGGCTGTCACCGGCACCTCCCCTGAAAGCGGCTTTCCGGCCGACACGGTCTCTATTCCGGGACTGGCCTACGACCCGGAAAGCGGAATCCGCCCCGATCCCCTGGAGACCGCCGACGCCGTGTGGAATGCGATTCACTCAAAATGGCCGTCCGGTTGCGATGTTCTGCATGTCCACAATCCGACGCTGGCAAAAAACAAAAACTTCTTGAAAGTTTTGAAGGCGCTCCAGGGGAAAGGCGTCCGACTCTTTTTGCAGATCCATGACTTTGCCGAAGACGGCCGTCCGGGTGCCTACTTTCCCGAATCCTATCCTGAGAATTGCCACTACGGGGTGATAAACTCCCGGGATTATCGTATTCTGACAGGCGCCGGTCTGAAGTCGGCGGGGCTCCACCTTCTGCCCAACACGGTTCCGCCGCTGCCCGTTGACTCTAAGCTGTCGGCGGATGACCATCGGCATGTCTTGTATCCGATCCGGGCGATTCGCAGAAAAAATATCGGAGAAGCCATTCTTCTGTCACAGTTGTTCGAAGACAGGCTGCCGCTGTGTATTACACTGCCGCCCAGCAGTCCGGCAGATTTGCCGGGCTACGAATTCTGGAAAGGGTGGACGGCAAGAAAAAAACTGGCGGTCGCGTTTGACGCCGGTCTCCGGGAAGATTTTGCAGACCTGGTGCGCTATTCCCGTTTTATGATCACCACCAGCATCACCGAAGGATTCGGGTTCTCCTTTCTGGAGCCGTGGACCGCCGGAAAATACCTCTGGGGGCGCAAACTGCCGGATATATGCGACGACTTCGAGAAAAACGGCATCCGCCTGGATCACCTCTACCCCCGGATCGATATTCCCCTGGACTGGATGGACGAGGCCGCATTTCGAAGGGCGTGGGAATCCTGTTTTAACACCGTCTGCCAACATTTCGATGCTGTTTCGGACCACGGTCACGCCGTGAAAGGCTATGAGCACATTACCCGGAAACGACGTATTGACCTGGGGTTGCTCTCAGAGCCCTTTCAGGGGCAGGTCTTAACGGCGATTCTGGGTCAGGAGGCCGCCAAAGCGAAACTGCTGTACATGAATCCCCAGCTTCGCCTGCCGGAACACACCCCCGAAGACCAAACCCTGATATCCCGAAACAGCGAGGCGGTGCATCGACGCTACAATATGGAGATGTACCGAGCCAACCTGATCGGCATCTATAAAAAAGTATCCACAGCACCGGTGACCCATAGCATCGACAAACCGTCCCTGTTACGTGCGTTTCTCAGGCCGGGGAATTTCAGCCTCCTAAAGTGGCACGTTTGAACCGGACGAAGACATCATCTCGAGGAGACAGAGCCATTCGCACCTATCCCCATACGGCCCCCTATCCTGAATACATCTCGCCGCTGACGCCGATTCCAACTGCGGCAACACCGGGCGGAGCACTCCGGAATCCGGTGCGATGTGTCATGTTCGACGTGTACGGTACCCTGTTCATCAGCGGGTCCGGGGACATCGGTATGGCCCGGGACCACGGCGGCAGAAGAGATCTGCTGGAAACGCTCCTTCGCCGAAACCGGGTGAACATGTCCCCCGAACAGATGCAGGCCGGTTTTTCCGCGATGGTCGGTATCCTCCATCAGCAAATGAAAAACCAGGGCGTCGACGTCCCCGAAGTTGCCTACGACCGGATCTGGGCGTCATTGCTGCCGGGTCTGGATCCGGAGGCGATCCACGAATTTGCCGTGGCATACGAACTTATCGTAAATCCAGTCTATCCCATGCCGAACCTGGATGTGCTTCTGGCCGGATGCCGCAAGCGAAAATTGACCATGGGCATCATTTCCAATGCCCAGTTCTTCACACCCCTGTTGTTCCAGTGGTTCCTGGGCGGTGCTCCCGAGTCCATCGGCTTCGATCCGGGGCTGTTATTCTATTCCTATCAGTACGGGGTGGCCAAGCCCTCCCCTGTCTTTTTTGGAGCAGCTGTGGCGGCCCTGGAAGAACGGGGCGTGGGTGCGGGGGAAGTACTTTACATCGGCAACGACATGCTCAACGATATTTATGCCGCCCAGCAGGCTGGATTTCAAACGGCGCTATTTGCCGGAGACGCCCGCTCGTTGCGTCTGAGAGAAGACAGGAAAACGTGTGAAGCGGCGTCACCGGACCTGGTCCTGACCGACTTGTCACAGCTATTGGACCACGTCTAACGGCTATTTCGCTTTTGCGCCGACAGGAGGCCAAAGGCAAATGCTGAAACTGCCGTGAATACAATCCCATGCTATGCTTGCCGCGCATGGCGTATAAACTGCCCGATCGTTTGATATACCTCCGTGGCGCCCTCCCCCAGCAGAATGCCGTGTCGTTCAAAATTGAACAATGCGTATCGTTTGTTTTGGGTGCCGATCAAGTCGAAAATCCGTCTGGATCCCTTGGGGCTGACGACCGGGTCCATCGAGGCCTGGACAACCAGAGCCGGAATGTTCAGCTCCGGCAGGCGGGATTCAACGGAATCCATGAGGTGATCGATTTCCCGGACTCCCGACACCGGATTCCGCGGATAGTTAATGTGGGGGTTTTCAGGACGGTTCAGGACAAAGACTTTCCGGGCACCGTTTAATCGCACCGTGGACATGAGCCGGTTCCAGATATCCATGGCCGGCACGAACTTGGCTCCAAAATCCTGAAACCGCAGCGGCGGGGACACGGCGATGACCGCCTTGATGTTCTGCACCCGAATCGCCAGATCCAGGGCCAGGCCTGCCCCGGTGGAAAACCCGCCGACCATGACGTTCCGGCAGAGATTACTGATAATCGCATATCCGCGATCCACCGAGTGAATCCAGTCGGTATATGTCCGGTTTTCAAGGTCGTCTGCCGAAGTGCCGTGCCCCCGGAGACGGGGGATGTAGACCCAATACCCCTGCTTGTTTAAGAACTCTGCCAGCGGGTAGACTTCTGCCGGTGCCGCCATGTAGTCGAACACATGGATCGGCTCTCCAAACCGGATGTCGATATCCACCCCCGACAGGAGCATGGTCCCCTCCGTCATGATTTCTTCCAGAATCCGATCCGGAAGATCCTCGATAAAACGGGATGCCATGTCACTGAGGATGTTTTCCCGGGCACGCAGGGGGAAGTAGGTAATGTTGACCGGCACAATGCAGGTGTTGCGATCCGTCACCTGCTCCACAGACTCGATCCGAAACAGTTCCAGCAATCGTGAGGCCTCATCCGGCATTTCAGCATCCAGATGTTTCAGGCGACGCCGGTAAAATTCGGTTCTCAAAGCCATGGAGGCCGCTCCGGAACGGGGCCGGCGCAACCCTTCCGAAGCAGCGACGACAAACCGGCCTTTTTCAATGATTTTCCGGCTTTTGACCATCTGCCCTTCCGGGAAAATAATCCAGGCGGCCCCCCCCGTAAGCAGACTCTTGATGATGAGCCGATCGCGGTCCGGGTTCTTGGTGGACACCGCGCCGACATTGTCGAGAAAGCCTCCCAAGGCGCCCTTGAACAGGTGATCGCTCGCCAAAGACCATACCGGCCGGCCGATAATTTTATAGATGTGATACGGCATCAGAAGTGTCTCGAGTCGTGTGAAATGATTGACGACAAAAATGAGGGGAGCGTCGGGGATGTGCTCCTGACCGTGGACCCGGATTCGCGCTTTGAGAATCCGGGACAGCGTTTTAATGGCCAGCCCGGTTGTACGGTAGGCGTATGGATTCATATTAAAATCGTTTCACGATTTTATGAATTAATATTATTTATGCACACATCATCACGAAAAATGCAAAGTTTATGCCACGTTTGATTGGACAGGAGGCGGAAAAGCGCTTTCCATATGAGCGACATCGTCGCGTTTCATGAAATCGTGAAACCATTTTATTAGAACAATTACAAAAGGTTATTATGAGATGTTGACATTGGATCGAGAAGTCACTAACCTCGTGGGTCCTGCTGCAGGGCAGAGATGTTCGCCCAATGGGCGATATCACCGCAGGTTATCACATCATTGCACGATTTTGTTTGGAAAACCTTAACGGAGTAAAAGCGCCACCATGTACTCAAAAATACTCATCCTGCGTTTTCCCCGTACCGAAGTGGAAAAGCCGATCGTCTGCTATCTTGCCAGGGACTTCGACCTGACATTCAACATCCTGAACGCCGCTGTACTGCCGCGCAAGGAAGGCGTCATGGTCCTGGAGCTGTCCGGCACCCAAAAAAACTTCAGGCAAGGGATCAACTATCTGAAGGCGAACAACGTCCAGGTCCAGGATGCCGACCAGGAGGTCCGGCGCAAGATCGAAAAATGCGTCCATTGCGGGGCCTGCACGGCGGTTTGCCCCACCGGGGCGCTGCACGTCGTGCGGCCGGAAATGAGTGTCGATTACGATCAAACACGCTGCAGCGTCTGCGAACTTTGCATTACCGCCTGTCCCACCCGGTCGATGGAGGTACGACCGAAAAACACATCATTCTTCGAGTAGAACCCCTCCGTGATGAACCAAAGGGGGGTGATGCAGATGGATTCTCCTGGTGAACGTTGGGAAAATGGCTTCTCAAAGCAGTGCACATGGACGGCAAGCAATCGGTGTGGCGATCAGTGGCGGAATAGATTCGCTGGTCACGGCACACTTGCTCAAAGAACAGGGTTACCCGGTTGTCGGGATCCATTTCCTTACCGGCTACGAGACAGGCGCAATCACCGAAGACATCGATACAAGCGTCAGCGGCCAGATCGCGGCAGCGAGGAGACGCCTCCACCCTTTCCGGGAACAGCTGGACATTCCCATCACCGTCGTCGATGTCAGTGCAGCGTTCGAGCGCATCGTTGTCCGTTATTTCACGGACACCTACCGGACCGGTCGAACCCCGAATCCGTGTCTGGTCTGCAACCCCTCCATCAAGTTCGACCTGATTCTTTCCAAAGCACTCGATTTGGGTGCAACGCATCTTGCCACGGGCCATTACGCCCGAATTCGCGAAGATCGCCGGGGACAATTTCATCTGTATCGTGGCATCGACCGCCGCAAAGATCAGTCCTATTTCCTGTCCTTCCTGACACAGGAGAAACTGTCCAGGGCTGTTTTTCCTCTGGGTGAATGGACCAAGGACAGGGTCCGCGAGCTGGCCGCAGAAGAGGCCCTTCGCCCGATACTAAGCGCCGAAAGCCAGGATGTGTGCTTCATAAAAAGCGGCGGTTACTCGGAATTTCTACAAAACCGGGAGGGGTTTGAACCGTTTCCGGGACTGATCGAAGATCTGAACGGCAATATTCTCGGTGAGCATTCGGGGTTGCATGGGTTCACGGTGGGGCAACGTCGCGGCATCAACTGCCCGGCTTCGGAACCCTACTATGTTATCCGCCTCGATAGTGAGAGAAACCGCCTGATTGTTGGATTTCAAGGAGATACATTGTCTTCCGGCTGTCGGGTCGAGCAAATCAACTGGATCCGTCCGCCGGACGACAATCCCGTCAACGTCCACACCCGCGTCCGGTACCGTCACACGGCCGCCGCCTCTGAAGTACGTCTTTTCGGAGATACCGGTGCGGAAGTTCGGTTCGAGACCCCCCAGTCGGCGGTGACGCCGGGTCAGGGTGCCGTGTTTTACCGTAAAGATGAAGTCATCGGTGGCGGGTTCATCGTGGATACAGTAAAATGAAGAGGTTTCGAATCATCACCCTGGGGTGCAGAGTGAATCAATGCGAGTCAGACAGCATTGCCGCCCGCCTGAAGCAGGACGGGTGGCGTCAGCAAGAAACCCGGGGGCTGGCAGAGCTGGTCATTGTCAATACCTGCGCGGTTACCGGAAAGGCGGCCATGCAGTCGCGACAGTCAATCCGTCAGGTGCGCCGGCTCAACCCCGATGCCCGCATCATCATAACCGGTTGTTACGCAGAGGTTGAACCGGAGACGATTCACAACGCCACCGGAGAACGTGACATTATCGGCCATGATGACAAATTCCGTATCCCTGAGCTCATCGCCGAACCTGCCGAAGGAGGATCTTTGGGGTATGCCCACCACCGGGCATCTTCTCCTGCTGCCGTATTTGCACCGACCCATCTGATTCCCGGCAGCAGTCGCACCCGCCCGGTGTTAAAAATTCAGGACGGGTGCAATGCGTTTTGCTCCTACTGTATTGTTCCCCGTGCGCGAGGGCAAAGTCGAAGCATGCCTGTGGACGATGTCATCGAAAATATCCGATTGTTTGACGACGCCGGGTACCGGGAAGTCGTGCTTTCCGGCATCCACCTGGGTTGTTACGGATTGGATTTGGAGCCTTCCACCACATTGCAGCATCTTCTGGAACGTATCGAACACGCCACCGACATTGACCGCATCAGATTGAGTTCCATAGAGCCAAAGGAACTGACGGATAGGATTATCGATCTGGTGGCACGCGTCGACAGGTTCTGCAGTCATTTTCATATCCCGCTTCAGAGTGGTGACAACGGAATTCTTCGTCGCATGAGGCGCCCCTACACGGCAGAAGTTTTTGCCGGACTGACCCGGAAAATTCGGAACCGGGATCCGGATGCCGCCATCGGCGCGGATGTTCTCATCGAATTTCCGGGAGAAACGGACGAGGCCTTTGAAAATACTTTTCAGCTGGTGGATAAACTGCCGATCACTTACCTGCATGTATTTCCGTTCTCTCCCCGAGCCGGCACACCGGCTGCCAAGATGCCGGATCCGGTTCCGCCCCATGTTCAAAAGGAAAGGGCCCGTCGAATTCGGCAGCTCGGGGCAACCAAACGGACACATTTTTATCATTCTGCCATAGAAAAACGCCTAGAGGTGCTCATCGAGGAAAAACGGGATCCGGAAACCGGATGGTTGAAAGGAATCTCTTCGAATTATATCACCACCTTGATCGATGGGCCGGATGCGCTTAAGAACCGATTGGTCCATGTCAAAGGGATCTCCCTGTCGGATGATGATCGACTGCTGGGCCGGATGCTCCAAACAGTTCGCCCGAACATGGCATGAAATCGTTTCAGCCGTGGTCATGAATGCCTCCGTTCCGAATCTATAGCCGTTGCCCTAAATATGTTCCGTTAGAAGCGAATTGGGAACCAAGTTCACCAAACACATTCCTAACGCAAAGGCGCAGAGCGCGCAGAGAAGGGTTCTTTTTTCCAGAATCCCTGAGAGGGGGATTCTGTAAAGGCGCTGCCTCACAAATGCAGGAACGATCAGAATTCTCTGATTATGTCGCTGGACGATCGGCGAATCCCGCCAAGGCGGGACAAACCTTAATTCTCTGCGTCCTCTGCGGCTCTGCGATAATATGCGTCCCTAAACCAATCGGAACGGAATTCTGACAATGGCTATATACAGCGATAAGGCCAAAAAAAAAGCAGGGCCCATGCCCTGCTTTTGCCACCCGTGAACCGGCTCACGGGATCACGATTGGATCCGTCTTTCGATGATACAGGTTTTCAGAATCCCCCTCTCAGGGATTCTATGAAAAATACAGTTCGGTTGCGTCCTCCGCGACTCTGCGGTCATCGTTTCCATATGTTTGCAAACGGAACATATTTAGGGCAACGGCTATAGCTGACCGGGAGCCCGGTTTGCACCGAGGCGGATCATTTATTCACCCCCCGAAACGCTTACGACACCCCCTTGTCCGCCTTCACTTTCTCCCACGCTTCCTGTATTTCTCTGAACTTTTCTTCGGCAAACTTCGTGAATTCCTCCGGCAACCCCTTGGCCGTAATCTTGTCCGGATGGAACTCCTGAACCTGTTTGCGGTAGGCGCTTTTAATGGCGTCAAGGGAATCGCTTCGCTGACATCCCAACACGGCATAATATTTATCAATATCATCCCCATATCGGGAGCGGACCGTTTTGAATCGGGCCTCCCCAAAGCCGAATTGTCTGGCGGCGGACGTGAGCATGGCTTCTTCGGCCTGGCTCATCGTGCCGTCGGCCGAAGCCACACGCACCAGGATATCGAGCATAAACTCAAGGATTTGGGGCTGGAATCGAAACTGGTTGTAAAACTGTGAAGCGTAATCCTCGAACCGAGCCGGGGAATTGAGAGCCGTCTGGAATATATTGATGGCCACATTCCGGCTTTGGGGGGTCAGGCGCAGCTCCGTCGCCATAAATCTCTCGATGGTCTCGATCTCGGCCCTGGAGACATGCCCGTCCGCCCGGGCCATTTTGGCCAGCATGGAAAAGGCGGCCACAAAAAAGGTGAGCTGCCCCTGCTCGTCGTTGGAAAGCTGGGGTGGCTCCTGGAGGCCGTCGAAATCTCCAAATTTATCATAGGCGTGTCCGAATGCGGCTCCGGCCACGGCGCCCAGCGGCCCCCCGAGAGCGAATCCAATGGTTCCCCCGACTATTTTTCCCAACCAGCCCATCGTTTATCTTTCCGCCTTCCATGACCTCGTCTTATGATTGCAACTATCCCGGACATTGCACCAAGCGGAGGCATTCATGGCCAAGCGCACACCTTAATTTATTCAAACAGATGTGTGATCCCGCTCAGCGGGAGGCACTTCGAGGTGAAGCTGTAGTCCGACTACCGCGAATCTCGAATAACGCCGGCCATGGAGGTCTCCGCTTGGCCCGCAGGGTGAAATCTTTTCAGGTCGTTGATCAATTTTTCAACGTGACACATGGCTTCGCGGCCCGATGCAGCAGCAATTACTTTAAAGCGCTGAAGTTGTTTCTTTTTACCCAAGTGCTGAAAAAGATTTCATGCAATATTCGGGCTAGTAGTAGCCGTAGTAGGAACCCTTCCCCTTGATCTTGTTCAGCACAAATCCAAGAAATTTCTCCCGGGGAATCAGGTCGATGGCTTTTTGCACGTCAAAAATAGGCGTCGTTCCCGCGGCAACGACAAACAGTACAGCATCGACCAACGGTGCGAACGCAACAGCGTCCGATCTTACCAACAACGGCGGTACATCGAAAATAATAAATCTATTCTCATATCTGTTCTTCATCTCGTTCACAAGGTCTTTCATCTTGGGGGATCCTAACAGTTCCGTGCTGTTACGGATAATCCGTCCGCCGGAAATAATGGTGAGTTTCTCTACCCCCGGCCATACAATCAGGTCATTCAATGGCGTATCTTTGAGCAGGTAGTCCCCGATTCCAGCAGCACTGTTGTATCCCAAGTACTTGTGAACGGACTGGCGGCGAAGATCGCAATCTACCAGAAGAGCCGTGTAATCATATTCTCTGGCAAACATGAATGCCAGGTTGATGCTGGTGACGGTTTTCCCATCCCCGGGATGGGCGCTGGTTACCATGATCGTGTTCCACCCTTTGGCCATTGCACGCTGCTGTATCTGCGTACGAAGCAACCTGTAGTGATCGAGTTCGGGGGGGTCCGGGAGCAGCCCTATAATCTTGTGCTCATCCAGAACATCCTGGTCCAGCGTGATGGATCGGCATTCTGAATAGCTCGGCGACTTCCAGCCGCCATCACCGGACCCCGGTAAAGCACTCTCCGATCCCGACATATGTTCATTGTTGAGAGCATGAATACCCAATTGCTTTTTCCTCCTGAATAGGCTCATGGTAGATTCGCTTTAGGGTAATGTTAAAAGATCATCTGTTTGCCAATGAACCGGTTAATTTTAGCCCACAATATATCCAAATCCATAACCATGTAGTGAAATGCAACGATGCCTGCAACGAACGTAAAAACAGTGACAACCGTAAAAGTGACCCGTCTGTTATGGGAGCGTTTCTGGTCACCTTCCGTCATAATCGCCGGTATTCCTGCAAGGACCGGCAGTTTGGTGGCCACGGTCAATGATTCGACTGTTCGAACGGAATGGTCGGAATATTCCAGGAGGGCCGCCAGAGACGCCCCGGTCCCGAGGCCTAAGACCAAACCAATGAGTAAAATGGCCATCCTGTTCGGTTTGAAAGGTTTTTCCGGTACCCTGGCGGGATCAATCAGCGTGAATCGTTCACCCTTTTGTTCTTTTTCGAGCCCGTGGGCAACCCTTGCTTCCATAAACTTTCTCATGAGATCATTGTATTTCAGTTGCGTGTTACTGCGCTCGGTAAGCATTGCATTATATATCTGCTCAATCTTCGGAGTGGTCTCGATTCGCCGCTGATACTCATCTTTTTGTTGGCGCAGTTCTTCGATTTGCCGGTTGATCGTTTCATACTCTATTTTTATGCCTTCAACTTGAGTATAAACGGATAGATAGGCGGGATTATCCGGCCGGTCTTGTCTCTGCGCATCATTTGCCAGGGAATCCGTGACCTCCCTTTCGAGTGTTTCTATTTCAGCTTTCGTCTTAACGACATCCGGATGCTGACCTGTAAATCTGGATTCCAAGGAGGCAAGGGTTTCTTTGAGAATCTCCAGTCTTTCGGCTTGCTTCTCTTTCTCCAAATATGGGGAAAGATTTGTCAATTGCGATTGCAGGTAGGCTTCCCTGTCTTTCAAGCCGCTGCGCTGCTCGTCCATCCGCATGATCTCCCTTTCCAGGGAGCTGAGCATCTGGAGATTTGCTTGGTATAGCTCCGGGAGTTCATTGATGTGCTTTTGCTTGAACGCTGCAATCGTTTTTTCAACCCTGAATAATTCTTCACCCACTTTGTTCATCTCATCTTCGAGAAACTTCGTGGTTTCCATTGTCTGACGCTTGCGAACCCTTAAATTTTCCTCCAGGAAAAGCGAGGTCAGTTTGGTGGCAACCCGCTGGACGGTACCGGGCACACGGCCGTCATAGGATAGCGTGAAAGCAATGGTCGTAGACGCACTTCGATCGACTCTTCTCGGGTCCTTAACGTTGGCACTAATCGGCGTCAGAATTATATTCTCACGCATTTTTTCGATGACTTCTTCTGTACTTTGGCGTTCCCGTTCTTCCTTGTAAAGATCGAACTGGTTTATGATCTCCAGCAAACGCGTCGTGCTCATGATTCGCTGACGGATCGACTCGATTCTTTTCTCAGCAAACGTCGTTACGGTCGCCATGACAAATTCAGGGGGGATCTCCTGATCCTCGATTAGAATCGTCGCACTAGAACGGTAGGTGGCCGGCCAAATCGCCGCAATGACAGCAGCCGAACCCGTGATCAGAACCGCTGTGATGACAAGAACCCATAACCTTCGCTCGATGATATCAAGGACATCTCGGAATGTCATCATCCCGGGCTGCATAACATCAACTCCTTACTCGTTCGGTTGGAGAATCGGGCTTGCCGGATCGATGGACCCGTTTTCGCCTCGCCTGTGGTGATTTAGTTTATGAACGGATACCGGAAACTCAAGGTTACCGCGAAAAGATTCTGGGTCGCCCTGCTGTCCCGCTGGCGATCATCCAGAAAGAAAAACCGATAATAGCATTCGATGGACCAGTGTCGCGTGAAATCATGTGAAATGGACGGGCGAAACAGAAACGACCATCGATCGACTCTTAGCGCCGGGTTAGTATCCCTGAAGGACTGCTGTGATTGAATACTGGCGTTTAAGCTGCCTCTTAAACTGTCTGAAAACCGGCGATTTACAGATCCTGTCCATCTCACCTGCTCAACACTTCGACCCTGTCCACTGCCCGGTACTACATCCCTTCCTGCTGTTAGGGCGATCCTGGTGTATTCCCCATCGTAGCTCAGTGCGATGTCTGTCGCCGGTCCCCAATCTTCGCTGACCCCTTCGCCGGTGAAAACGGCAGGCGGTGGGGTTGCGTTCGGGGTGAGTGTAATAAATGAGGATTTCGTGTATCGTATCCCGGCGTTTGCGCTGAAACGCCACTTCTCATCCCATGTCTTTTCCGCTCCGAGAAAAAACCTCACAGTGTCGTCATCCGATGTCGCATAGTCCGAGTGGGAATAGTTAACAAAAATCTGTCCGGTTGTCATTGGAATGATTCGATCGAGACGATGGGATAACCCGACGCCCAATACGTTTGTTCGCTGGTTCCGTTCTGGAACAAACTTAAAATCTTCCTCCAAATACCTATAGGTGATAAACGGTGAGGTGGTTTCAGTCACTGCATGGCGGCCGCCGATATTGAACGTGTACCGTTCGCGATCCGCGCTACGGATGACAAATCCGTCCTCGATGGTGTCCGGTCGCGTATCCGTGAGAAAAAAAGCATTTGTGTATAGACTGGTCCTCTCAGAGTGCTGGTAGTTCAATCCCCCGCTCACATGCCAATCCTGCTGGTTCTGAAGCTTGTTCTCGGCATATTCCCGAGCGCGGAAACCGCCGGAAAGATTCCAATCCAAACGTTCGCCCATACCGAGCACGGCCAGATCCGATGCCACCGATGTAATGAGATCGTTGACCGGAGTGTCACTCACAAAAATGTTGTCATTGTACTCTTGGGTCAGCTTTGCCGACGGAACGATTTGATAATATTCTGCTTCGGCAGATCTGATCCCTGTCAATACCAAAAGAAACAGTATAAAAAATGCCGGTATGCAGTACGGGCATGACGTATGATCATGATCTTGTTCCAACCGCAAATCCAGCTCTTAACCGCGCTTATATTTTTCCAACATACATGAGAAAATATCAGGGGACGACAATCACATCCCCTCTTTTCAACTCGATGTTCTGCTCGAGATGTTTACCTTCCGCGACCTCATTATAGTTAAAATAAAAAATTTCGGTCTGCTCTTTTTTCTGTCGAAAAATCCGAATCTCCTTTTTCCTGGCAAACGGCGTCAATCCGCCGGCCATTGCCAAAGCTTCCAATACATCCATATTCTGCCCAATCGGGTATCGGCCAGGGCTTCTGACCTTGCCGACGAGAGAGATGACCATACTCCCGATACCTTTGACGGCCAGATGCACTTCCGGGTTTGGCACAAAGGCATCTAACCGTTCGGACATTTCTACCTTTAGCTGAGAGAGGGTCTTGCCGGCGGCCTGTACTTCTCCGATCAAGGGAAACGAAATTCGACCATCCGGCAGCACAACCAACTGCTTGGTCAGCGCCTCGTCCCGCCAGACGGATACCTCTAGAATATCGCCGGGCCCAATGATGTACGCGGGTTCGCTGGTCTGCGCGGGTTGGGCGGCGTTGGATCCCGGATCCGCTCTTAGGGCCTCGTTTCCTCGAGGCTTGATTTCGTGTTGGTGGGTGTCCCCGTCGGCCGCCAAGTTATCGGTCCCGCCGGCCTTATCGGAAGGTGTATTTTCAGAGACAGCACGTGACAACGGCTCTATTTTAACATCCCGGAATCGACACGATGTATTGCCCCAACAGTAGAGCGCCAATTTTCCGCTGTCAAAATTACGATCCGTTACATGGAGAATCACGCGACCGTCAATTATGACGTCAATGACATACCCTTCTGTTTTGATTTCAACCTCATACCACCGTCCTTTTTCGTATTCTAAAGCGTCCTCCGCCAGAACCGTCACGATACCATCGACCACTTTGACCAGCCTTCGATATTTCCTCTGTCTGTCCATTGAAAAACGGTAGTAATTGGATGCATCCTGGTAGCGGAACATGATACCGATACCGTCATCATCATCCGAAACAAGGCTAAGTAAAACAGATCCATCTGAAAAATCGCTGTCCATGGCGACCATAAACGTTCCCGGTTTTTCCGGCAGGGAAGTACCCTGTTGGCCACCGAAAATATTGCTGGTCTGATTCCATACACCGCGATCGTATTGCCACAGGGAGGGCCCGTCCTGGTCCCCCTGATCCACAATCTGCCAATCCGAGGGAAACATGGTTGCTGCGTCGGTCTGACCGTATTGAAGCGCCAAGAGCACGGCGATCAGAAGCGTCATTAAAATTCTGTTCATCCATTTCCCCTGGTTGTTGCCGCGACAGTCGCCATCTGGCGCATGATCCGGATTACCGGCGACCGGCCTGCGTATGCCATATTGTTTCAGTGAACAAAACAGATGTTAACCCTTTTCCAGCCTCTCCCGTAATCGTTCAAGTGTCGCTTCCGCCTCCGTTTTGCCCTGGAATGTCTCACCCGAGGATAGAGATTTCTCTAACTTTTCGGCGGCTTCCAGAGACCGACCCGTGTCATATAGAAGCATCCCCATGTGATAGTTTAACACCGCACTTTCCGGAATTTTGCCAACTGCCGCTTCAATGAGATCAAAAGCGTTCGCAATGTCGCCCTTTTTGAAATAGATCCAACCGAGAGTATCCATAATCGCGGGCTCATCGGGGCGCAGCCTGTTCGCTTTTTTGGCCAATTCCAGGGCGTTGTCCAAATCGGCCTCCGAATCGGCGCTCTCACCCATCAGGAACGCCAGATTATTCGCCGCTATCCATAGGTTTGGAGCTACCTTGAGAGCTTTTGCATACACCTCTTGAGCCTTCCCGTATTCCCGGGTTGCCAGATATAATGAGCCCAATGTCATGTATGCTGAGATATTCTGTGGATTGCCGGCAACGGCTTTTTCAAGCCTGTTAACTGCCTGATCTGTCTTGCCTTGCTTCAGATAAAGCCTTGCGAGACGGTTGTGAGATAACTGCCACTCCGGCTGCAATTCTATGGCAACGTTGTAGGCCCGTTCTGCTTTTTTGAACTCCCGCTGTGATTCGTATATACTCCCCATCAACGCATGGGTGAATACCTCATCGGAATTTTTCTCCAATCTTGTTTGGCATAGATCAAGCGCGTCCGCTGCCTGATCCTGACTGATATAAAACTGAACAAGAGCCGTCAGCAGCGCTGCATTATCAGGATTTTTCGCGTATCCTTGTTGAAGGATTGATTTTGATTTTGCAGGATTTCCCTGGCTTACATAGAGCCGCGCGAGTTTGATATAGCCGCCTGGAATATTAGGGCTCTGATCTACGATCATTGTATATCGCTCTTCAGCCAGCTTGAATTCCTGTTGCAACATGTGCAGATCCCCGAGCGTTGCCTGCAAACGCGGGTTCTCCGGATCGGTTTCCAGCAGGGTGCGAATCATCTGCTCAGCCTCTTGATAATCCCTCTTTAAGGCATAAAATCGGGCAGCAGCGCTCAGGAGTCGTTTGGACTTCGGTGCGAATTTCAGGGCTCTTCGAAGTGTATCTTCGGCCAATTCCACTTCCCCATTTTGAATATGCGCTTCGCTAAGCCGTATGTACGCGAGTATGAACTGGGGTCGTTCGTCAATCACACTTCGAAATTCAGCGACGGCATTCATTCCGCCCCTGCGGGCCAGGTATATGTTACCCCGAATGAAGTGGGCATCTACGCTCTTGGGATTTTCTGATAAAACCTCTCCAGTATACTTCTCTGCAGTATCGAAATCTCGTTTTGCAAAATAAATTTTAGCCAGATTGTTCTTTGCTGTGAGGATCTTCGGATCAGCAGAATCATCTGTTAATGACAAGCATTCCAAAAGATATTTAACGGCCTCGTCAATCCGATTCATGTTTACATAGAATTCACTTAAGGCGAATCGTATTTTGAAGCTTTTTGGATTGTCCTCAAGAGCCTCTTTCAGCTCTTTTTCTGTTTTGTCCCTTACGTTTTTTGTCGAATAAAACCGGGCTACGGCGATTCGGCTTTCGGCATTGTTTGGGTCCGACCCGGTAACGGTTTGCAATATCTCGTGGGCTTTCTCTTCCTGGTTCGAATTCCAGTAAAGATTGGCAAGATTTATCTGGTAATCGACGTTATCAGGATCGATTTTAACAATCTCCTGATATTGTTGCACCGCACCTGCCAAATCCTTTTGACGGACGAGGACTTGCGCTAACATCCGTCTCAAAGCAATGGCGTCGGGGTTGGTTTCGATACCATCTTCAAGGGTTTTTATGGAATTCTTCGGATCCTTTTCGCCGGCGTAGACCGTTGCCAGCATAATAAAGGCATCGGGGTCGGTCATGCCTTTTTCAATTAGCGATTGAAGAATTGTTTTGGCATTCTCAAGGTCTTTTTCGGATATCAGGACTGCAGATTTTAGAAGTAACGCTTCCGCGTTCTCGGGTTCTTTTTCCAGGACCAAAGAAAGCTTCTCCTTGGCCTTATCGAATTCCCTGTTGGCAAAATACAGCTTCCCGAGGTTGAGCTGAGCTTCCAGAATTGTCGGATCCAGAGAGACCGCCTTGGATAACCCCTTAAATGCATTGATGATCTCGCCCTCCTTCATTCCAATCATACCGAGCATATGCCATGCGCCGGCATCTTTAGGATCGATCTGGAGGGCATTTTTGAATTCGAGACGGGCTTTGGTGTAATCTCCCTGCTCGTATAAGGCCATTCCTTTGTCGAAAAACTTTTTTTTCTTTTCTTCCGGACTTCCACATGCAATTAGTGAACACATGACAGTGAAGACCAGAAAAACCGTAAGAATATTCTTAATCATGTCGGGAAAACCTTGAATAACGTTTTGGGGGTCGCGAAATGGTAAATTGGGTCAAACCCCATATTTCCAAAGCTGGTCGCTTTGCGGCGGTATTTTACAATAAATATATTTGAAAATCAAATAGTTGTTGCCGTCTCCAAAATCATTCGGATGCCCTATTCGCATCCCCTGCCGCAAGGCATGGGCCCCGCCGGGATGTGGAAACCCAAATTCTATATCAATCCCCTTACCGCCATCACACCAAGTGCAATCATCGTCGCCAGGCCAAGTCCTTTGAGTTCATCCCGCAATTCTCCGATCAGCACCTCATAGCTAAACAGGATGACGATGATCTGGGCAGCCATCAGCCCTAACCCGTGCCCCTTAACTCCGAGACCCGGAAGGTTCGGCACAACCAATGCGATGAAAAGGATGAGAAAATCCATGGGTGTCGCCTTGAACCCCTTGCGCCGCATGGTAAATTTGAGCGTCATCACCGCAAAAAATATAATAGCGCCGGAGAGCAGGAGATAGAGTCGCCGGAACATATTTTCTTCAAACAGCGGAGACGGATCCACCTGACTGAAATAAATCAAATACGGCACCAAAAGATATAACGAAAGCCGCAATACCCCGCTCATCCACCGGGGACTGGAAAGCCACGCCACCAGCAGGGCGCCGATGAGCAGCAGGGCGATCGCCGAAAAATATGTGGGCAATTTGTCCGGTACAAAACAGGTGATCAGAACCAGAACAGGCAAACTATACCTCAGGACGAAATAAGAGAATCGAATCGCAACCTTTTTCTCTTTAAAAACTTGGAGTCTGCCTTTGATCACGTTGTCGATGATTTTATACCGCTTTATTCTCCACCCTGTCTTTTCAGCTGAAGGTAACAATTGCTGCAAACCCGAAATAAAACGAAATAAATAGCCAATCCGAGTAATACCTGAACAGAATTGCAGTGATTACAAGGGTCGTCTGCAATACATAGATCGTAAACACCGCCTCCGTATGAAACATTCCCACCCGCATGAGCTTGTGTTGGAAATGATTTTTGTCGGCGACAAATGGGGACCTTCCACTTGCGATGCGTTCCGTCATGACGGTTAATGTATCGAGTACGGGGAATCCAAGAATTATCAACGGTAGATACGGACTTACAGGGGTGTTATCCTGTGTAATGGCGATCGATAACACAATCGCCATAAATCCCAAAAACTGGCTGCCGGCGTCCCCCATGAAAACGGTGGCAGGGTATGTGTTGAATCGTAAAAAACCGAAAATGGCACCTGCAGAAGCCAATGCAGTTATCGTAATGATATGATTTTCGGACCGAAAGGCCAGATATCCAATACAGATAAACGTGAGGAGCGTGATGCCGCCGGCAAGGCCGTCCAGGCCGTCGGATAGATTGATGGCGTTCGTGACGCCCACGATTACCAGAAGCGTTAATGCAGCGGAAACCATATTCGAAAGCACATAACCGTCCGGTAACAGGACGCCTAAATTACTGATGGTGATCTTGCCATAGAAAATGATGATGATGGCTGCAACAACCTGGGCTGCAAATTTTATTTTATATCCAAGATCCTTCACGTCATCGACGACGCCGGCGGCCACAATAATCGTGGCTCCGATGAGAATCGATTTCACTTGGGGACTTGGGGGCAGCCACAGGAGCACCGGTACCAGGGTTCCAATGGCCATGGCCGCCCCGCCGACCGTTGGGATTGGTGTGGTGTGCACCTTTCTGGGGTTTGGCATGTCGATGGCATTCACCTTGGCACCCAATCCCTTCAAAATGGGGATGAGCACAATCGTGATGAACATGGAAAGCAGTAATGTGGTAAAATAGAGCATCTATGTTATTGAGTGGAAAATAAATTAAGAAGCGGCGCAGGGGTCATTACTGGATGGACTGTATCATTGCGGTAAAAACTCAGCTAATATGGGTGTAATAGATTTGGTAAAGGACTGAAGTCGCTTCTCGGCATCGGTGGTTTTTTCATCATCGTAAACAGGGGTAATCAGCCTGACAAGAGCTCCGTCGGTTCTGTGACGTGTCAGGGCGTCCCAAAAATTAAATAGTTTCATCTCGTAGGCATTGGTCAGGATCCTGCCTCGCATGGGAAACCAGAAATAAGCAAGCTGCCTGAACTCACCTTTCTGCATGAATGCCCGTCTCACACGTATCATGGAATTGCCGTGATCGTCAGCCGGGATGGCCAACGTTCCTGCCTGATTGAACTGCCACCCGCTACCGGGTAGACATGTGGTTGGAGAGTGGATGGATTCGCCTTTGCTTTGGCTCTGATAGTAGGCCACGTAGAAATTGACAAATTTACCTTCGGTGTTCCTGAAGTTGACGATCGCATAATCGCTGAGATCGAGTTCATCGATGAAAATCTGCTCCATTCTCTGAGTCTTACCGGTCCACTGGTCAATTTCCATGGGGAACTGCGTGAACGGTCGCGTGGCGGGTACTTTCTCTCGAAATTCAATCCCTGAAGCGAACGCCAGGGTCGCTCCCAGCAATAGGATGAGGACGGCAAACTGGGGCGGTATCAGCCATTCACGCCATCTCGGGCTGCGAGTATTCTGGATGCTTGCCCGCCTCTGGCGGGCTGGATTCTGGATGATGGCGGATGGCTCCGGGGTTTCGCTTTTCTGGAACGCCGCCCCGGCAATGATGCTTCTGGAATCCTCGTTTGAGTTTCCTTCTTCATCCCTTTCGCGCCTGTTTCCTGGGCGTTGGGTTTCAAGCCTTGTGTCCTGAACCTGGAACTTCGTGGCACCGATTCTCTTCAGAATCACCATCTCCCCAAGCAATATCGCCAATGAGACCATAAAAATGAGCCAACCCGAGAAATCGTGAAAAAATCCTTCGGCGACCCCACGCCCGAAATACTGGTATAAGATACCAACAGATGCCACGCGCATGCCGTTTACAAAAATAGCGATCGGAACTGTGGATAAGACAAGAAACACCCGTTTCCACAAGGCTCCCTTGAAAAAGTGGGCCACCAGCAATCCCAGAACGATCAGGGGAATTAGATATCGCAACCCGCTGCAGGCATCCACCACCTGGAGCTGAGTAAATCCCAGATCGATTATGTTGCCCTCACGGTATGCCGACATGCCAAAAATTTGCATGGTCCACACACCGAGCCTGGATGAGATCAATTTCAGTTCAAAGGACACCCTGTCGTATAAAAAGTGCGGCAACGGGAACATCGCTAAAAGAATGAATAGGGGGAACCCGATTTCCTTCAGTTTCGGCCATCCCAAATGAACCCAACAAATACCAACAAGCACGAGCCAGGATGAAAGGTACAGACTGAAAAACTCGCCGGACAACTCACCCAGCCAAAATAGGATAAGGCCCGCGGACACAAACCAGAGTCCTGACCAGGACGGTTTCGACGCAGTGTGTTGCAGCGCTTCCTTTTTTTCCCATAACAGATACAAAAATACGAATGGTATTAAATAGCTTGCGCTATAATCGTCTCTCGACCAGTCTTGCGTAATCAGCCAAATATACGTCGAATAATAGATCCCGATCAAAAGAAGGCCGTATACTATGAATTTGGCCCAATGGACCGGTCGTATGGCGGTTAATGCGTTGATCGATTCTTTGACTGTCGGCGTTTTCATGTCAAGCGTGATCAGGGAGTGTCGCTGTTATCATTTTCAAGTTCCGTTCAGAGGCCTGTCCATCCCATTTGGGTGGCACACTGAAATGGTTCGATCGGCCCCGTTTGAACTGTCCATATGCAGTTAATATAGATCTTCCGGACGCTCCTGCAAGGATGCTGCTGCCCATGTTGAGGGTGATCGGCCTCTCCGCGTTGTCGCAAATGGTCAAACCGGGTCTAATTCGGGCCGTTGTTTCTTCCCGGAGGCCACCACTTTCCGTGAGAGCAGGTGACGCGTCATTGCCATAAGCATAGCGATTCCGTGTCCGGCAATGGTGCCATCAGCGTTATGTCATCGGAAAATCGACTCTTGTATGTATTCGATACCTTATCGCTTCCAGCAACACCATGAACGCAAATATCGGAAGGACCCGTTGCCGTTTTATGCGTTTTGGCTCCTTGATCAGTCGATACAGCCATTCCAGGTTCATCCTGCACCAGATATCCGGAGCCCGCTTGACATTCCCGGCAAGGGTGTCCAGGGTTCCGCCGATGCACTGACACACCCGGACATGCTTGAGCCTGGATCGGTACGTTGCGTACCAGCGTTCCTGCTTGGGGGATCCGAGCGCAATAAAAAGGATTTGTGCACCTGACTGATTGATGTTGTTAACCAATCCCTCCATTTCGTTTTCTTTCACATAGCCATTGGAGCGACCTGCGATATCAAGCCCCTGGATTTTTTTTGACAGTACCCGAGAAGCCCTCTCGTTGACCTCCTCTCTGGAACCATAAATAAAAATGGATCGATTCGTTTCCACAGCCAGTTTGCAAATGTCGAAGAAAAATTCAACTCCAGGGACTCTTTCCAGATGTCGCCCGTGTATCAGGCGTGCGGCGAGCACCATTCCGATCCCGTCCGGGAGCAACAAATCCGCATTTTGATAAAGATGATAAAGGTCTTTATATTTTGGTAGCGAGAAATTTTTTTCCGGATTCGATGCAAAAATTACCTGAGCTCTGTCTGAACACTCGAGCATCCACTGAACGCGGGATCTGGCTTGACACCGATTCACATCGTCCACCCAAATATTCAGGATGGACAACCGTTTGCTATTGAATGTGTCTGTTTTGTTCTCCATCCACGTATATCAACGTATCGAATCTGATTTCATGTGGAAAACCGGCGGACAAATAGCTGATGACATAAGTCTCTTGTTTTATTCCATAATTTGGGGAGTACCATCCGAGCGGTTCCCGCTTATCCCCACGGCGTAAGCGAACGCTGTCAATGGGTGCCATGGGCTTCAGAAATAAACGCCCTTTCCGGAACGCCAGGCAACACATGTCGCCCCGTTTTTCAATTCTGACATCGGGGTGTAGATGAAAATTCACCTCGTAGGTATGGGTCCCCTTACCCCTGAACCAGTCGCTAATCACCAGATAGTTTGGATAGAAAAATTTGATTCTTCGAAAATGCCGCACCGGTTCCCTGAGACGCCGGTATCCATCGTGACATGCGACCAATGAAATATCACCACCGTATTTCCTGCTTTCAATCGAGGTGCATTCGTATGGATGACTCCAGATAAATCCCGTTCGCTGAACCGCCTGGTCTTTGCCATCTATCGTGACGGTATTATGGGCTCTGGTTCCTTTAAAATATTGTCGCCATTCCGAAACACCGTTATATCGATAGGTGCCGGGATCGATAAGGATCGGACAATCCTCAACCCGTAAAGTGATGCTCAGAGCATCCGCATGTCCATGATTATACAACGGGGGCATTCCAAGGGGGCCATGGTCGAATATCAACTTCACCCGATCCGAATTAATAATGCTATATCCCGACGTATCGAAGGCGGTCAGTGCATGGGATTTGGAATTGGCGGATACACGCTTGGGCGCTAAGCAGGGTGCGATGGCAAACCCGTCGTCGGAATCTCCGACGTCCGCATCCCCCATTTTCTCCAGGAAGAACTCTCCGGCAACAAATTCCGCTTTTATACCGGCAATGGGTTCAATCCGGTTTTTTCTCAGAAAATCATATACCAATTGGTACAAATCGAGAATAAATCGATGGTAGTTGCAAGCCTGCTCGGAAGATCCGCCATCTCTCAATATTTGATGTTCGGCCTCTGCTGTCAATAATTCTCTTCCCCTATCCAGCCATTTTTCTCCAGCGGCATTGTCCCGGAACACAACGCCTGAAAAAATCAATCCGGCGCATTCACAGATGGTATGGTTGCCCAGGGATGCATAAAGGGATAGCCGATGGTAGACCCACCAAGCATGAAGATAAATGGCCTGGAGGAGTTTGTGGCGCTGAGTGGACGTGAGATCCTCCAAGATAATGAGACTATAGACAAAAACCGGAATCCGCAGACCGCACTCCATGGCCGATTGATAATGGGGCCCGCAAAGGAAAGGATTCTCACGCAGCCATTGTATCAACCTGTTTTTGACAAAAGAGCGGACATTACCCGCTCGACTGGAATCAGGATTTCGTGTCAACCAAACCAGAAGGATAGTGATATGCTGCAGCCTGGCAGGTTCCCAAACACCGCGAATGTCCAGACATGGAAGAGAACTGATCTGATTGAAATATTGTCTGTTTTGTTTTTCAAATTCAAATATGGCGCTGACTGGAGTATTCAACGTGAAGAGTTTGCCTGCCAATATCGCTTCAACACTTTCTTCAGTTATCTCTCCGAAGAATTCCGGGAGTCGGATGGATTTGATTCTTTTCCAGTCGACCACAGGGAATTGGTTTTCGATCCTCTTCCGAAAATGTTTATTTCTCAAACACAGGGATAAAGAATATTGTTGGGCTCTGTAGAGAACTTCGCCGGGCGATGTTTTTTTGAGCCTCCAGAGATATTCCTGAAAGAGACCCGATCGGGAATTTCGATCCGTTTTCATCGTGTTATGGAGCACTGATTCTTACGGCTTTCCCGGAACGTAGGGACTGAATGGTTGAAAACGTCGCCATCGACGTATAAACGAGTTCCGGCATGGGGATCGGCTGACTCTTTCCGCGCAATATGGCTTCTATAAACTGAAGCACTTCAATCTTCTGCCCCTTGTCCTGAACCGCCGATTTCCGATGCTGCTTTTTCCCCCTTGCGTAGATTGTCAAGACCCTGAAGTCATCCAGCACAGCGGATTTTCCTGAACCGTGCACTTCTACCCGCTCCTTTGGCAGGCCCTTATCGCCATTGGGAAAATAACTGATAACTCCGATGGACCCATCCTCAAATGCAAGGGACAGATTAAGTGTGTCATTCAGCCCGTGGTGATCAGGCAACGCCTGGGCATAGACCGAGACCGGTAGCGAGTTGCTTAAGAAGATCATGAAATCTATGAAGTGACATACCTCTCCGATAATGCGGCCACCACCCAGATCCGGATCCTGGATCCAGCTATCGACCGGTATGGTCCCGGCGTTGACTCGATAGGTCATGGCCAGAGGACCGCTGGTGAATGCACACTTGAGTTTCTCTGCCAGTGGGGCGAAGCGCCGGTTGTATCCCACCATGAGTATTGATTTACTTTTTCCATCAGCTGTCACCTCTGAACTTCTGTCGGCCCATTTGACTATTTCTGTGAGTTCTGTCTCATTGAGACAAAGAGGTTTTTCCACAAACGCATGCTTGCCGGCTTTCAGCACCTTCAACACATATTCCCCGTGGGAGTCGTGACGGGTTGCAACAATTACGGCATTGATTTCCGGATTATCGAGGATATCCCTCTCGTCTCCTGCGCAAAAATCAAAGTCGAATCTCTCGGCCACCGAACGGGCGCTTGTACCGCTGGAAGTCATCACTCCTTTCAGAACGACATCGTCGCGCTTGGGAATGTTCGGTAGCAGATGGCTCTGGGCATAAGACCCCGCCCCAATGAAACCAATGGTGACAGACTGTGGACTTTGGCTCTCAGACCCGGGCTTGACAACAATCGGTTTTCTTTCGATTTTCGTATAGGCATCATACTCGATGAGGATACCGAGGAAAGGCTCGGACGTGTCCATCATCATGTCATAAGCGGCCTTTGCATTGTCGAGCTTGAATGTATGGGTGGTTAGATATTCTATATCGATCTGACGTGTGTAAAGTAGCTCCTGAAACGCCTGCATGTTGCGCTTTTCAGTCCAGCGGACGTAGGCAGCCGGATAATCGACCCCCTTTTCTTCATATTTAGGGTCGTAGCGACCCGGTCCGTAGGAACATGACATTTTGACCTGAAGTTCTTTCCGGTAAAAATGCGGTTCCCTGTCGAAGCCGGTCGGAACTCCACCCAACACAACTACCGTTCCCCGTTTTCGGCTGATCGCCCCGGAAAAATTGATGGGGTCCAGCGAGTCGGTGGCCGCGGTGATAATCACCCCATCGCAGCCCAGACCGTCGGTATAATCGATGATACGATTTTCGATGTCGGCATCTTCTCTCACAAACGACAGATCAGCACTGTGCTTCCGCGCCACATCGACGATGTGAGAATCAATATCCACCCCGATTGTCCGAATTCCGGACGCACGAAGAAGCAACCCCGTCAACTGGCCGATCAGACCCAGACCGATCACGGCACACGTTTCCCCGAGCCGCAAATCCGCCTGTCGCACGCCTTGCAATGCAACAGCACCAAGGGTGTTGTAGGCGGCTTGTTTCATGTCCGCATCCGGCTTGAGTTTCACACACAGATTGACCGGTACCGCGACCACCTCTGCATGGGACGCCGTCAGGCCACTGCAGGCGGCTTTGTCCCCGATCCTGAATTCGCTGACTCCGTCACCGACATCGATCACTTCTCCCGCACACGAATACCCCAGAGGCGAATAGGCATCCAGTTTTTTCATGACAGCCCGATATGTCTGCACGGGCCCCTGTGTTTTCAAAACATCGATGACTTGCTTGACCTGCTGAGGCCTCTCTTTTGCTTTACCGATCAAACCTTTTCTAGCCGTTCTTACCGTACTCGATTCGGTACCCGCACTGATCAACGAGAAATGATTCCTTATCAATACCATTCCCGGGCCCAGATTCGGAAGAGGTACCTCCAGGATCCGTATACTTCCATTTTTGAGTTTCTGAGTAAACTGTTTCATTTAAATCGTTTGCCTTTTTCGTACGTTTGGTCAGCTGTAAACTAGTTGTCGGTTGATCACCGTACCGCCACGATGACTCAGTCAATCCTTATTATGGTAGAGATAGGCACATGGTCCCCACTGGTGATATCGTGGACTGTGCTTTTCCGTGCAGACATGTTTGGAGAATGAAAGATATGGTCGAGTCGCGGCTTAATGCAAAATGGAAAGTCAATATAGGATCCCTTGAAAAATGCTGTCGAAAACGAGAACGCATCGTTGTATACGGAGCCCATCTTGCGGATGGCTTTTGAAAAGGGAAATGTGTTAAAGTCCCCGGCAATGATGACACGATTAATGGCGATTTCCGACATTTTTTCAATGATTGTGCCCACGCTGCGGCTGCGGATGTTCTGGTTGAACAACTCGTGCTGGACATATCTGAAAATCACTCCCGTATCGTCTATTGATTCATCGGCACTCATTTCGTTACGCATTGTCTCGAGATGGACCGAGCAAAGCAGGACATGCGTCTCCCGGATCACCGTCGTGGCACAAAGCGCACCGGGGGCACTGGTAAAAATCCGTTTTTGGGGTGACCTCTCTGTCTCTATCACAAATGGATCTATCAGCTTCGTACGGGAGAAAATCGCTCTTGTACACCGTGGGTTTAATATTAATCCAGAGACGAAATGCTTGAAGCCCAGCTTACGTGCCAGGTCATCGTGCTTGACTGACCACGGAATCTCCTGGGCGAGCAACACATCCGCCGGCACACCGGTTGCTTGTATCGCTTCTATGACGTGGTCTAAATTGGGAACCGGGTTCTTTCCGGTTCCGGCGTTGAAAGAAATGATCTTTAGATGAGTCGCTCCGCTGGGATCCGAAGGTAACAGTAACATCAATAATATCGGAAATATAGTCGATAAGATTCGGAGTGGATCCGGTCTCACATGAATGCCTCGGGAAAGATTCGAATTGTTTGGCTCATTTTTCTTGTAGCGATTTTCGGAATTCCGTTCCGAAACCGGACTCAAGGTCCAGGGTGTGGATTTTTCACTGCAAGACAACGCCCAAACCAAAGTATGCACTTCCCCGCCGTGTTGGAGTCGGTAGCAGCGGGTATCCACGTCATGCAAAGGCCTTTCTGTGTTCCGGCAGCTTAAACGCGTACTACAACTCGTTAAGCTGTCGGCCACCTGTGAACGGCTGCCGGTGCCGCTGTCTGTGATTTCCAGTAATCCGGTTCTTTCAGTCGACGTGGCTCTGTATCGATGCCGTTGACACCGCGAAGAGCGAGGGTGATAAATCCCCACACGTACCACTGGTATGATGGATACAGACCGGGATGCAAACCGATGGTATCCACCAGCCACATGGAATAGATCATCATTCCCATAATGGTGAGGGGAGTCCTTCGAATAAACACATTCCGAATGACTTGGAATCCGATGACCCCGAGCAGACCAATGTAAACAACCACGCCGACAATTCCATTACAATAGAGCAGGCGCAGATATTCGTTGTGAACGGGAGGATTCAAACCGCTGCCGAAAATCTTGGCAAACATGTTCATTTTTCGCCATTCCTCCCAGTATTGGGTCCATAATATCGTTCTCCCGGCAAGAACGTATCGATCGTCCACAGTGCCCTCATACGCCCCGATCTCTTTTGAGAAAAGGGTCTCCACCTCGCTGACGATGCGATTCCCGGTTCCGAAATTTACTGCGACCAACAGAATTAGACCCATTACCATCCAGAGCATCTTTCGGTTGAAAAGAGACCAGAGAATCGCCCAGATAATGAAAATGACAACGGCAGCCTTTGAGTAACTTTTGAAGATCACAAAACAGCAACACAGCCCGTAAGCGAACAACACGGTCATTTTTAAAACGCGTCGCTGACGACAATAGTAGGCCCCAATCAGTAAAATGGCCGTCAGTGTCTGATAGCCATACGCACGAATGTTGAATGCATCATGGTAGAAACCCACGTTACGTGATAAGCCAACGGTTTCTCGCTGCTGCCATACGATCCCTGTCGAGGCTTGAAATATGCCGACCGCTACCGGGAAGAGGCCTGCGATGAGCATACATAAAAGCAGTCGCCGGAAACTATCTTTATCGGAAAAATAGCTTTGCAGCATAAAAAAACCCAATGTGCCGTTTAGAACACGGAAAAAAATGCTTGTAGATGCGGCAAAATTTCCGGAAGCAATGAGTCCCATGATACCGAGCACATTGGCAAAAAAATAAAAAATTCCCACCCCGGCAAGGGGCCACTTTATCACATTTCTGCCATGGGTCATGATGATTCTTGGAAATACTATGAGCGGGACCACCACACCGATAATACGCAACAGGTTGGTTCCCGCAAAATAGTTGTTCCAGGCCGTGTCGATGACCGGTTTGAGCATGAGTGTCGTCAGAATGCCCCCCGCCGCAGAAATCAGCAACAGAAAGATGCAAGCGAGACACGATATGACCGCAGCCCAGAATAGCATAACGATTACCCGGCCGTAGTTAGCACGGTTGTCATGAGATTGTTTTTACCGTCCTGGCCGGATTACCGGCCGCTACAACATTTTCAGGTATATCCTTCAATACGACCGAACCTGCGCCGATGACCGAGTTGTCACCGATGGTCACATTACGCAAAATAATTGAGCCAACGCCAATGTAGACATTGTTGCCAATGACGACCGATCCTTCTCCGTCATCTTCAGGATGTATGTGCATTGCTGAGGCATCGTGTGAGACGATGATGCATCCGTATGTAATGGTGCAGTTGTTCCCAACGACGATCGTTCCGCGGCGAGTATCGAATTTTGATCGCAGGCTGATCATGCAATTTTTACCGATTTTTATCCCAAGAAAACGCAGGTAGCAGATCTTGAACCACCGAAGCAGGTTCCCCAGATAATGGAGAAGCCATCTGCCGAGTTTACTCATCCGGGCAACCCTCCAGAAAAGCATTGTAATCGGTCAGTTCAACATATCGTCCGTCGCTTAGCGCTACATCTTTAATATCCAAATACAGTTTACTCGAATATATCAAATCGCGCACGGCATACAGTGGCATATCTCCTGTCTCGCAGGATCGTTTGAATGCCCTGTACATGCGGGAGTGTCCTTTATCGCGTATGCGCCGCCGATACACCCTGCGATACCCTTTCTCGAGTACTTCCATTCGGAGCAGATCGTCTATCTTCAGGGTTAGATCGCCGCGTCGAACATCGATGTATTCCTGGATACCGCGTAATGCGTTACCCCGGTCGGAACCGACAATGGTAAGCAGTGAACCGTCATCGAATAAAACGGTGATCACCGGTTCATCTGCCGGATACGTTTTTGATCCCGTCAGGCATGAGACGGCAACCGGATTGCTCGGTATAAACCATATTCCCAAATCAATCCAGTGACTGAGATTCCCCGTAATGCGGGTTCCCTGTGCGGGCCAATAGTACCAGTGAGATAGGGGAATACCGTGTTTCTCCCGAACGACACAGGTCATGGTGATGGGGCCAGAGTGCCGGGAAAGGATCTCTCGCGCCTTCCGCATCATCGGTGCGTATCGTCGGTTGTACCCAACTTCAACAAACCGATTTGCCTGGCGAAGCCGGACGAGCCGTTTAAGCTGATCAATCGTCGTCACAGGAGGCTTTTCAATAATAATTTTGGTTTCAGGATTGATACGCAAGGCCTGCTCAGCAATCGACACATGGGTCGAATGATAGGTCGCTACCACAAGTCTCGGAGACCGTGCATTCCGCAGGTGTTCCAGGCCCCGCTCGCAGGATGTTTCCCATTTTTTGAATGCGAATTTTTCGCCGACTGCGCATGCAAGAGCCGGATTGCGATCCATGACCGTGTGAAATCGCATCCCGGCAAGTGAGGGAAGGATATAGGTAAAGGCGTATACACCGGCACCGGCCAGAAACAGATCAGGGGCATCAGCCTGGGTGAGCGCCTTGGGACCGTCTCGGACAGGACCGGTCAACGCCTCGTGAACCGAAACAATCGAGGGATAGGACGGCTCCCGTGGGAGGGCGTTACCAGCCCTTCCTCCTGTAATGAGGTGGGTTAAATCCAGTTCCAGAGGATTGTCGGAATAAGGGGAATAATCAGCAAGCGCTGCCAGCTTGCCAGGGAAGCGCTGAAAAAAGTTGAAAATGGCCATGAGGTCTGCATCGATATTCCTGTTTTTTTCAACTGCCATGGTGCAGGAACTGGGAAACAGATACCGGGTAGCCTTGGTGCAGGGCTGGGGCCCGATGCCGATCGCATATCGTCCGTCATCTGTTCGACCATAGGCAAAAACGACCTGTTGCTCGGATAATATGGTGCGGGTCAATGAGGAGCCCTGTATTTTCTTTAGCGTCAGCCGGATCCCTTCTCTGTAGAAAAAGAAAATCAGTTTCCGAATGGGAAAATCGAATCGAAACATCTTCTCGGTGGGATTTCCCGGCGTAGGGATAACGGCAATTTTTTCGGGACTTATCGCAATTTCACCGCGTAAGGGCCTTACATCCGGAACCTGATATACTCTGCGTTGAAAGACGATGTTCATGAATGGTAGCGTTTCCCGTGTCGTTGTGTGGATAGCAACTCTTCAAAACAGTCTCCCAGTTGCCCGGAGATCTTTTCAATCGTAAAGTTGTCGACGGCATATAGCCGATTGGCTGCTCCCATGGTATGGCGTAACGTCGGGTCCTCGATCAACCTTACGATGTGCGATTTCAATCTTTCAATGTCCCCGGGAAGCAGAAGGAGCCCGTGTAGGCCATCCACCATAATTTCTCCGAGTGCCCCGACCGGTGTACAGATGATCGCTTTGCCCATAGCCATGGCTTCGAGTATCGCCATGGAAAAACCCTCGGAATAGGTCGGCAGCAGAAAAATACCGCATTCTTTGAATAGTTTCAGTTTTTCCCGCTCCCCTACAACACCGAGATACCGATAGTTCTTGTCGAACCGGTCTTTTATGTATGTAACATAGCAGGCATCCGGATCCTCGCAGACCAGAGGTTCTCCGGTAAGCTGATTAAAAAAGATATTTCGCTCCTCCTGTAGTTTCGTCCCGGCAAATTGAAACACAATTTCCGGGTATTTTTCAGCAATAGCAGGGAGTGCTTTCAGAATGTCGCAGTAACCTTTCGCGCACGAAATATGACCCATAAAAAAAACTTTCATCGGATCTCCGGTAGCAGACGGTCCGTTGTTATAGAAAGCCGTATCGACAGCATTATAGATACGTTTTATGTGCCTGCGCGGTATCAGTCCATCGAACTGATCCTTTAATGAATCCGCCTGCACGATGCCCACGGAAATCAGGGAACAGGCGGCCCGTATGATCAACCGGCCCAATACCCCGGCATTTTCATAGTTTCGTTTAAAATGGCCGGCCCTCATGTGGACGACCACGTTGCCGACAAGCAGTTTTGCGATGACAATGCACCAGACGTCACGTCCCAGCCATCCTGCCATTGTGGCAGTGACAAAATAATAGACAAGTTCCGGTCTTCTGCGGAGAATGGTTGAAGCAAGTTGGAAAAAAAACCAAGGTAGGCGAAACCAATTGCGGCATCCATTTTTCCGCGATCGGCATTGGATTTCCGACGGTTCGTGTTAACAAATACAATATCGAATCGCTCTTTTAGAGAGGACTCCAGAAACGCTTTCATGGCGATATCCGGCCCTGAAAACGGCGGCGGATACGGACCGACAAACAAAACCCGTGGTTTACTGGAGGTCATCATCGGATTATCCTGTCACGGCTGCCAATATCTGTGCGCACCAGTTATCAATGGCCAATGCTTTCGCTTTGTCGTAGGCTGCCTTGCAGCAACGCGAGTAGGCCTCCGGATCGTTCAGCATGGCGGCGATTCGCTCCACGTCATGGGAGATCGGTCCCTTCAGTAGCAATCCGTTTATGCCATCGAGCAGGTAGTCCACCTCCGGCGGATGGTTTGGATAGGTGGCCGATGTGACATAGGGTTTTCCATAGGCAAATGCATGGACGATGGACAGTCCCGAGTGCCCTGGCATGAACACTGCGTGGGCTCTGTCCATCTCTTGTGCGATGACGGCTTCATCCGTAACAGCACCTTTCCATTCGACCCGCGGATCACTATCCGCAATGGCTTTTACTTTGCCTGCCTCCGGGCCGTCACCGATGATAACGAGTTCAAGCCCGGGGAGCAGCGCTTTGAGTCTGGTGTAATACGTAACCACGTCCTCGACTTTTCTATATGGCACCAGGCGTCCGATGAACAGCAACCGCTTGGGGTCTCGGGTATTCACCGAAAAGGAATGGATCTTCCAGATATTTCGGGTATCCAAGGTATTGTTTGCATAGGCGGCTTTGGTCTCCGGAAGAAGACCGCTTCCGACCGTCCGCTGCATTCCTTCCACCGTGTAAAAAATTACTTTGTCATAGAGGAGGAACATGAACCGTGGAAAAAGATCAGCGCCAGGTTCCGGTTTTGTGTTACCGGAGATTGGCGGATGATTATAGGTCACCAGCTTGAAATCCAGAAGCCCCTTTAGGATGTACAACAACAAAATCATGGTCGTATTCTTCTTTTCAAGGGGCATGAGAACGGTTTCCGGATTCTCGCGGTTAATAATTTGGAGAAGCGTGATGTACGTGAGTGGGTGAAGGGAAAAATTTTTTTTGGTTGCCGGAACGTCATATCGTTTGAAGCCGTGCTCGGTGCTTACCGAATGGCCAAGATGGGTGTCCGGTCTTCCCTGCAACACGATGACATCCAGGGCAGCTTCCTCGTTTAGCCGGCTCAGTGATTTGGCTTTGTAGTGGTTGAGGATCGGTGAAATCCAGAGTAATTTATGCATAATTCGTTAATTTGACTATGAGTTGCGAGAGCACTAGAGCCTATTCCGAATCGCCGACGGCATGTTCAACGATGGCATCATAAAAACTCAATTCCGCCACTCTATCGCACCGATGTCCGGCAGATTAACCATCGGCATTCCAAAAAAGTCCGAATCCAGCCCGACATCGACGCCTGTATCCACCGAGGGCGAACCGGATCCCGGTTTGAAATCTTCCGCCCCTGTGCGTGTTTCCGGGTGTGATGCAAAAAGCGGTTTCGCGACAATCGATTGCCGGTCGAACAATGAGCCGGGCTGAACGAGAGAGCGCCATTGACTGAAAGACAGAGCCTTTGCGCCGAGTTTGAATTTCCTGCTGTCAGCTGGGAAAAACAGATTGTGATTGAAGTGAACCATATAATTCCTGGCCCCGGAACCCCAACGGACATGATACGATGTTGAATACAAGAAAAGATTGTTCATGGCGGTGACGCGAGCACCGCGCCCGTTGTAGTTACGAGTACTCTCCAGGCCGATATCGCAATTGTAGAAAATGTTATTATACACGGCTTGATCGGATTCGAACTGAAATCGCATGCCCACCGGCGCGTTGATGATCAAGTTCTGATAGAAGCGGTTGCCGGTTTTGTCGGAAAACGAATCGTTGTTGCACATCGTGGCGATGCCATAGCCTGTAGCACCGCCTCTTTTGTGAAGATTCCGAACGATATTTTTTCTCACTATCGTATCTTTGAGCTCCTGCTCGGTATAGGCATACAGCACAATTCCCGACCCGCAATTGTCAATAACATTGCCCTCGATGAGCCCGTCGTAACCTCCCTGGATCCCGATGGCATGAGCATCCTTGTTCTGATTGATGCGCCTGACACCGATGTGATGGATATAGTTACCCTTGTAGAGATAATTGCGGCACGTTTGATTGATAATGACCTTGCCCTCTTGCCAGAAGGGTTGACTGTTGTAAATGCCGTTTGCAGCCCAGCTCAATTGGCAATCGATAACTTCGATGTAGCGATTATCACCCCAGAATCCCAGGAGCGCATGCATGCCATACCGCAGATCGCAGCCCTGCCACCGTACATGGGACAACCGTGCGTTGCGGGGTATCCTGCCGGGATTAAAAAATGATACATTCTGAAAGGTGACATGCGCCAACCGGTCATATGCAAACGCGTAGCCCCACCAGTTGACCAGGATGCGCCCTCCAGGCGCCTTCCCGTCGGTGGTGTGCACGTAGAGTCTCGATGCGGGCGTGTATGTGGGGCTGTAGTGAGCCCCCGGCGTTCGCAACAGCTCCTCCCTGGAGGCCGCTTTCTCAAGGACGACGTGGGATCCACTGCCGGGTGGGTCATCCACCTGGAACAGCCAGTCGCCCGCGTAGACGGTCCCCATCAATGGAATGCTCCACACTCCGCCACCTTCTTTTTTCCACGTGTCGTAGAGCAATCTCCCCGCACCCCACAAAACACCGGGATCTCCTGGGAAATCACCTCGAAGGATGATACGTCTGGCTTCACTCGTCCCCGATGGTAGCGGAACGAGCCGTTTGGAGTAAGAGTAGCGATCTGTGATGTCGTAGATATGTACCCCGCAAATCCACAGCGTATCTCCCGGCTGAATGCCATTAGGACCCCATTTTAAGCTCAGGGGCCCCTTGAATGCGTTCTGATAGTCGGAGCCATCCTCTCTGCCATAGCTGCCGTCGGCGGGGCGGACAAACCACTCTCGGGCGATGCCGCTGTCAGCCCCAAACAATAGCAGGAGCAGGCTCAAGGTAAACATGTAAAACCCCAGAATTTTATGAAATCGTTTCATGAATGGATGACGGGGAATGCTATCGGGGGCGTTATGGGTCTTTATGGCGCCGTCAACAGACACGTGGTTTGTGTCGTCCTGGATACCACACATCCGGGTTGAAGGACTATACGGATGCGTCGACATATATTCGGTTATATCGGGCAACGATACGCTCCGGGGAAAATTCTTCCAATGCCTTTTGACACCGGACGCGTTGATCTTCCGCAGCCGGGGGGGTTGTCCTGAATCTCTCGATGGCATCGGCCAGCCCGGAAACATCCGAAGCGATGGCTTCGGGCATGCCGAGTTTCGAGACAATCTCAACGATCCCTCCCCCGTCTTCGAGCACCAGCGGCACCTTGCCCAGAGCAATGGACTCCATGGCACAAATTCCGAATGCTTCCCACTGTGATGGGAAAACACAAAGATCGGCGGCGTTGATATAGTCGAATATCCTGTCGGTGAACGGTTGAAAGCGAAACACGTCTTTAAGCCCCATCGTAGCCACCATCTTCTCCAGGGCGGTTCTTTCCGGACCCTCGCCGATGACAAGGCATTTTACACCTGAATCCTTGTGTGTTTTATCCAGAATGGAAATGGCCCGGACAATCATGTCCACCCGTTTGTTGTGAACCAGTCTGCCATAGCATAGGACCAAGAAGTCCGCTTCGGTGACCCCCGTCTGACGTCTAACGATGCTTCGCGGGGAGATGAATTCAGGAATATTCGGAGAACAATTGTAGACCACATCGATACGTGGAATCCCCGGAAATGTTTTACGCAGTACATCTTCCATGTATCGGGAAACGGTGGTCGTCTTTTGAACGAAATTCCGGAGCGAGAATGAGAGGGAGGCACGGTTGATTCTGTCTCGCCAGTTCAGCGTCCTGCGCAGCGAGGTCAATCCGTGGAACGTAAAAACCATCCGTTTTCGGGATAGAAGACCGGCAATGAGAAAGACATAGTTGATCGAATGAATATGGACAATTTCATAACTCTTAAAGAAATCGATGGCACGGGAGAGTTTCAACGGATGCAGGTCGAATCCGTTTTTCAAACCAAGCACCCTGACATCGATATTCTGTCTTCGTAAATCATCGGCAAACACCCCTCCGGTCATCCCGAACAGTACGCCTACGGTCTGATGCCTGTATTGTTCAACGGACAGCGAGTGAACCAATCGCTCAATTCCACCGATTCCCCCGGAGATAAGGCAGTGACAGACGGATGGGGCACTCATGGCTGACGGGTGGCTTCTGCTGCGATACCGCGCTCACAGCTGTTTGTGACAATATGGGAATTCATTCATCTGCCGCCGGTGGCGAGTCATCCGCCCTCATTGCAATTCTTCTAACGGGCGATCCGACGTTGATGCTGTAGGGTATCATGGATGAAGATTGTAACACCAGGGATTTGGCACCTATGACAACACCGTCCGGAATGCTGGCGCCTTTGAGAACCACCGAGAATGCACCGATCCAGACATCTCTTCCGATCCGAACCGGGTCGGATACCACCGGTTGGGAATGGATCGGCTCGCTTCTGCAGGACATATGATCTCCGTCTCTGATGCTCACGTTTTCCGCGACCAGGGTGTCTTCTCCGATGGAGACTTCCGATCGAGCGCATATCAGGATGTCCTGCGTCAGGTTTACCCTGTCTCCAATCACCAACCGGCCACCCTCGTGAATATCGAACGTAATGTTAAATCCGATCGTCACGTTATTTCCGATGAAAAAGTTCTTTTGGGGAACCGTACGGAAAATTGGGAATCGTTTGCACTTTAATTTGTTATCGACCTTGCACCCGTGGAAGTGAAGATACGCCTTTAACATGGCCCCCTTGAGGCGGTAGAGACTGTTTCGGAATCGGGTTTCCTGCCTGGCTATATCCATCGTTTACCAACCTGGAAGGGAGGCTTCTGTTTATGGATCCGCCATCTATCCGAATACGGCCCGCCCCCCGTGTTCCTGCGCGGATTCCATACTTTCAGGATTTCAAGGCCACGAGACCCCTCAGAATTCTGCTCTTCAGTTCTCCGGTGATGATGAACCAGCTTCCGCCGAAGAACAGGACGGATGCGACCACGTATCCGGTCATCAACATGGTAAAACCTCTGTCGAGGACCGGTGCCATCACTAGCCAACCGATGCCGTAGGTGCCAACCGCCAGAAGCAGGATCCTGGCGACATGTCCGTACCAGGATAACAGCGGCAACTTCAGGCACTCGATACAAACTCTACGAACGCCGTAACCGAGGTGAAATACATGCATGACGATTAACGACAGTCCGGCGCCGACCAGTTGCAGCTTTGCAATCAGGAAAACCATCACGGGCACGATCAGCAAAAGATCGTAAAACTGCTGTCGCGCCATGATTCCGGAATTCCCCACCGCCAGCGCAAACACATCGGGGATACGGGTGGTCCCGCTGATGTAGAAGCCGATACTCATGAGGACAGCAGGGACAAAGAGGTACCCGGCAACTTCCTCGTTGAAGATGAACGAAAACAACGGATGAAATATATAAAGTATCAAGGCATAAACGGGAATCAGCCCGAAGCACACCAGGTCCTGCGCCATTCTGTACTGGGACAGCAGCGTTCCCCGATTTCCGCTTTTTTCAAGGGCGGAAAACGACGGATACACGGCCTGCGCCACCGATCCCGTCAGCAGACGGAGTCGCCCCAATCCGCCGTAGACAAACCCGTAATACCCCATCACACCGATCGGCATGAGTTTGCTGATAATCAGCCGGTCGGCCTGCTGATTGATGGAAGCGCATAGGGAGCTGACGATGAGTCTCGAGGTGAAATGGAAATTTTTCCTCAGGACGTCCATGGAAAAACCCGGAAAAAAGCAGGGCTTTGGAAAATAGCGTGTCAGGACGCTAAGATACACGACTATCCGGAGTACGTAGCACAGGGCCATCCAGTGTATGACCATATAGAGGCTGCCGCCGGATAGTAGAATGGCAATCATGCCGGCCTGCTGAAGGGCGGTGGTCGAAACATCTATGAAATTGGTAATATCCATCCGCTGCAGGCCTTTTAACAGGCTCTCGTACAATGTCTTCGGAAACGCGAGAAGGGCGGCAATGCCAAGTATTCTCAAAATGTACACGGCGTCGGGCTTTTCAAGCGATTCCAGAATAATCCAGTGGTCCACGATCCAGGCAGCCATAATGTAGATTAAAGCGGCGACGCCCAGATAAGTTCCCCAGTAGAGACTGGTGCTGGTTCTGATAAAATCCCTGATGTACGACGCGTTGGTTTTCGTGTGGGCGGCCACTTCTCTCACCGTGGTGTAGGTCACACCGAAGCTGAGTACGCTGTTCAGCAGAAGGTTCACGGTCATGGTGAAATAGATGATACCGAGCGCATCTTTTCCGAGTATGTTGAAAATATACTTGACGGCAATAAAGCTCAGTACAAGGGAGGCGCCCTGGCCAAAAACATTGTAGACGATGTTTTTTCGAACGGTTGCCATGGCCGATCGCTACAGTTCGCCCCGTTTCAGCCGCTGATGGATGCCTGCCATGCAAACCCGTCCCAGCGCCGGCGGGTTTGAACCCGCTATAAGACGCGCTTGCATCGCTGTGAATACGCTCATGGTATGGCCTCGCCGTTGTTGATACGATATGGTTTAGTCAACAGTTGCCAAAACCTGCAACCCCCTATGCAAGGTGACTCGGATTCCGGTATAATGGGATGAGAATCACGCCATATATGACGGCCGAAGCGACAATACATCCGTCTGCCGAATCCATCATACCGGTAGCACCCACCCACTGTCTCGAGAGGTTTCGAAGAGATCGATGTCCCATGTGTTCCATACAGCTCCGCCCTGTGGGTTACACCCCACAAAACATTATAACTTACCTAAATCGATAGAAATTTAAACAAGAAAGACACTCTCGAGGGTGAGCCACCAGGTCTTGACGGATCATCACGCGGTGGGGTCGAGGTGTCCCACAATCCCTGAATCAGCACATTGAACGATCTGATGTTTTCAGGGAGATAGCTTTTTTATCAAATAAACACGGCTAAGAAACGATATAAATCATTTAAAATAGGTGTTCAATGCGATTTCCATGCCAAAATAAAATCGTCGTGGGCGTTTGTGATATCCCTTGTAAATTAAGTTATCTATCAACCCTCCGGTATGTTGGGGAATCGACCGAGCCTACGGTAAACCGAGGGTACGCACATGCCCGCAGGCATCCACTCGGCAGACCTTCGTTGGCTATGTGAGACAAATCCAGTGGCGGCCGGATGCAGGAAGGTATTGTGTCGATTTCAAGGGTGGTTATTCCATGGTGTTTAAGTGATTCATTTCACACTTTTTCGTAGGTGCCGACACAATTGTCGCGACAGAAATTGTTGACGGAGTCGACCGAAAGGAGCCCCAATTATCTGTGTTTACTTGAACAATCCTCCGGAGCCGGGGCACGTTGGATCGGGGTGCGGAGGATAGGTCGCCGGCTCCTTATCACGCGGGCATGCACTCTCGAAAGATAGGGAGAGCAAATCCGGGTGTCGGGGATGTCGCGTGAACCTGGGATAATGCGGAAGTAACGTTATTTGGAACGGAACACCATGCGCCACATCGTCCCATCCTGCTTAACGATGACGTCGTTAAGTCTAATATTGACGATCACATATCCCGAGGTCTGCTCACCGATATGAAGTATTTCGCCATTGATGACGGCAAGACGCCGCCTCGGCTCCTCGGCCCACGAGATCGCTTGAAGCTTCAAATCAGCGGATGCCAGCATGGGCGGATTAAATTCGGTGCCATCGACACGGCGGGCAGGACGGTCTTCCGGTTTCGGATCGTTGTCCGGTGGCGCGGCCGGCCTGACATCCGGCCACTTCGACGTTCGGTCCGACAGCTTAGCGCCCGATGCCTTTCCTGCGGTCGGAGCCGGGCTGGTGGAAACACGATTGGTGCTTTGCCGTGAGGTCATTGTCTTTCGGAGCTGGGACACCGACGGTGTTGGCGCCGACGATCCGTTGCGGGAACCCGATTCAGATCGTTCCCGACGATCCGATACCGTTGCCGGACTTGCCGAGGCAGAGGGCTTGGTGTCGGAGGGATAACGCCCAACGTCTTGAGAACGTTTGGTATCACCCTCCGTTGTCGGGTTGTCAACGGACTGGGTGTTTGGTCCGCTGCCGACCTGGACGCCATAGTCGGCGAAGGGGCCGATCGCCAAAGCGGCCATCAGGGCGACAGCCGCGATGATCAGCGATACCAAACCGATTCCAAAGAATATCACGTTCTTCTTCGAAGCGGGCGTGGAATCCGTGGCGTACGCCCCATCTGATGTCGTGGCGTCCGGGATAAAGACCCTCCCCTTCTCCGGGGGTCTTTCCTCTTCGAGTTTTTTGAGTGCCCTGAGGATGGAGCTCATGATAAAATCTCTTTGAGATTTTATGAATTTCCCAAGCTGGTGCTGGGAATAAACGTGCGCATTAGTTTGGTTTCAGGTTCTACTGGGCCCCCAATGTGGCTCAACCCAATGATGTCCTCTATTCCCAAGAAGATGTTTATACTGATATTTTCTTGCGGCAACGCCGCGTTTCGCTCAAACAATAACAGCGCGCCGCGCTGTTATTGTTTGAGCTTCGGGATGTTCAGGGACATTTTCTCATTGTAGAGGGCGATCTTGGTCATCGTCCCGACAACACCATCCACGGGCAGGCCGTTCTTTTCCTGAACCGCCATAACGGCCCGACGGGCTGTTTCATCGAACACGGCATCGATTTCGATGCCGTTAAAACCGATATCCCGAAGCAGCAGTTTCAAGGTGATAATCGATTCCCCGTTGGTCTTTCTGGGGATTACCCCGTTAATCGCGAGAAAATTTTTCCAAAGGATAAAGGCTTCGCCCGTCCAGAAGCGTGCCAGATCCTCGGGACTCATGATAACTTTTAGGCGCTCCTTTCCCACGTAAAACAAATATCCGTCCGAAGTAACGCCGGACAGTGTCAGCATGCGAACCACATCGTCCGACTGAGACTGGATCGGTATAATGGCCGGCAGATTCAATCGTTCAATCATCGTCCAATCATTGACCAGGCGCAGAAAGGAAAGCCCGTGGTAATTGGCTGCCAAACGGACGAACATCGCATCGTCGTCAATGGATTCGAGAAAGGATGGATTCTGGCTGGGCAGGCCCCAGAGGTTCAGCAGCGTATGCAACGCGGATTGCCTCAGCAGGTAACCGTCTTCCGAAGAGATGACATCATCCAAAGAGACAACCTGCATCGCCGGTTTGACATCGACCGGGGTATCCCCATGGATGACGTGCCCGGTGGGCGGCTTAGGGATCTCATGAATGGTGACACGGACCGGTACCTGCGCCGACGGCGGCGACGTTTTCCAGTTCTCCATCGACATCCAGCTTGCAGGAACGATCCCGGTGACCATCAGCAACACTCCGGCCACGACCAGCAATAGAACAGATGCCAGTGCGGCCTGGCCGATCCGATGCATGCTGCGAGAGGCCCCATGGGCCGGGATCTGATATTGCAGTTCTTCGACAGCGGCCCGCACTTCTTTTTTTCCGACCTGCTTGTTGTCAGCGGCAAACGCGGTCAGGAGGGCCCGATCACATGACAGGTTGATCAGCCTGGGGATGCCTCCGGAAAACCTGTACACACATCGCATAGCGCCGGACGTAAAGGGGTCTCCCCGTGTCCTTCCGGCCACCTGGATCCGATGCAGTGCATAGGCCCTGGTCTCTTTCAGGGTCAAGGGGCGCAGCCTGGCACTCAGGGTCATCCGCTGCCGCAACTGACGGAGGGGCTGGGAATCCAGCGTCTGTTCCAGTTCGGGTTGGCCGAAGAGGATGATCTGCAGCAATTTATCTCGGGATGTTTCCAGGTTGGAAATGAGTCGAATCTGTTCCAAAACCCCGCGGCTTAAATTTTGTGCTTCATCGATGATGAGAATCGCCTGTTTGCCGTTCCGTTTTGCCTGGATCAGAAACGCATTCAGAATCTTTATCAACGCCCGCGCATTGTCAGGCTCCGTATCGATTCCAAATTCATCGTTGATCGCCTTCAATAGCTCGATGGGATCCAGGACGGGGTTGAAAATATAGGCGACTTCATATCTTTCGTCGAGCCGTTGGATAAAGGCTCGACAAAGCGTTGTCTTGCCGGTGCCCACCTCTCCGGTCACCTGGACAAATCCATCCCCCGACTTCAACGAATAGGCAAGGTGCGCCATGGCCTCCTGATGGGTCCGGCTTAGATATAGATACGCCGGGTCAGGCACCATTTTGAAAGGTCTTTCCTTAAAACCGAAGAAACGGGTGTACATAAGGGCCCACGCTCACGCAGCTTCGCAAACGATCACGATGGTTTCGGATTTTATGAAGATTCGATTATAGAATTCTACCGGAGGGGTGTCAAAGCCAGAATGCATTACGGGTGATAAATATTACGGGACTCGGACTTGGTGGGGATAAGAAAATGGTGCCGAAGGGGAGATTCGAACTCCCACATCCGTACGGATACTAGACCCTGAACCTAGCGCGTCTACCAGTTCCGCCACTTCGGCACACATATCGAACTTGGTGAACCTCCCAGGCAGTGCAACCACCGGCCCGGCGGGGTTGTTGACTTCGTTTAGAAGTTGTTGCATATATAGGGATTTTGAATGCATGTCAAGATAAAATCGCCCTGCGATTTTATGAAACGCGGCTGCGCCGCTCTGGAAATGATCTTAGTTTTGGCCGAACTTTAAACATTAGATGCGGATGGGGGCGATACCCTCGTTTGCACAATAACTTGAGGGTGATTATCGTTTGGAGCCGGAAGTTCAATTCTCCAAATCTCACGACGGGATACTATTTACGGAACTTGGAATGCAGGATGCAGGATACACGATGCAGCTATAATGGAATCGGGTTTCGAGAAAACAGACGTCGAAGAACAACCCATGATGTTCCACGAAGCGGGACACATGACGAATGACGACGCCAACAGGCGGCAGATGACGCGCCCTACAGGCACACCGCCCAACGGGCCAACGGGCTAACGGGACCACGGGCTAACGGGCTAACGGGCTAACGGCCATACCATGAAGTTAATCGAAAATCTGAACGATATCAGGGAACCCTTTAGAAATGCCGTAATTACCATCGGCAATTTCGACGGTGTGCACATCGGCCATCAGGCCCTGTTTCACGAGGTTATCGAACGGGCGGAAGCCATTGGCGGCACCGCCATCGCAATGACCTTTGAACCGCACCCGATCCGCGTTTTAAAACAAAACGGACATCCCCCTCTGATTACCCTGTACGAGCAAAAAATCGAGCTGATGGAAAGTGCCGGGCTCGATGTTGTAATCGGCGTCCCGTTTACTTTGGATTTTGCCGCGTTGACCGCGCGGGAATTTATCGAAGACCTGCTGATCCGGCGCATCGGGGCGAGAGTGGTCGTTGTTGGAAGAGATTATACCTTCGGCAAAAACAGAGAAGGCACGGTGGATCTTCTCGAATCCATGGGAAGGGACCTCGATTTCGACGTCGTCGTTGCCGATTGGATCCCCGCACCCCGGGCAAATACCGAGAGGATCAGCAGCACCCGCATCCGGGAGTTGGTCATGGATGGCAGTATGACGGAAGCTCAAAAAATGCTCGGTCGCCACTATCAGATCCGAGGGGAGGTGGAACGGGGCCGGGATCGCGGCGGAAAGCTACTGGGATTCCCCACAGCCAACATCAACCTGCAGGATGAGCTTTGCCCCAAAACGGGTGTTTATGCCGCGACCGTCGAATTTGACGGGACACGATTCAAGGGTGTGGCTAATATCGGATACAGCCCCACCTTTGAAGACCATCAATTTACGGTTGAAGTGCACATCCTTGATTTCGATAACGATATATACGGAAAAAAGATTCGGGTGAACTTCATCAAGCGGCTTCGAGAAGAGATCAAATTCTCCAGTGTTGAAGAATTATCCCGGCAGATCCACAAGGATGTGGACCATGCCAGAGAGATCTTGTCCGTCTAATGATCTGAGATATTGAATAAAAAATTGATCATATCCCTGGTTCTCGGAACCGTTGTTTCGGCGATAACCCTGTATTTGGCATTTCGAAATGTTCCTTTTGCCGATCTGGTCGCGTATCTGGGCACCATCAATTATCTCTGGATGATTCCGGCCACTTTGGTCATTTTGATCAGCTTCATGCTCCGGGCAGTTCGCTGGCAAATCATTCTTCGCTCCGCCAGACGCGTCGGGTTTTGGGAGGCTCACAATCCCATGATGATCGGCTTCATGATGAACTGCGTGCTGCCAGGAAGGGTGGGTGAGCTGGCACGACCCATTCTGCTCCGCAAACAAAGCAAGGTACCGTTTACAACAGGCCTAGCAACGGTTGCCGCAGAGCGCGTGTTCGACCTGATTATGCTCATCGCTTTGTTTGCCTTTGTCCTGGCGACGGTGCCCATCGATCCGGAACTCAACATGACCTTCGGAAATTACCAACTCAACCGGGACACCCTCGAAATGATTGCCACCGGAATGTTGCGGATTTGCTTCGTGTTCATCATTGGCATCATTCTAGTGACCATCGATTACACACGATCGTTGATCCAGAAGACGATCCTCCGGATCCCTCAGCTGCTGAGTTTCGGCAGCGTCGCCGTGAAGCAAAAAATACATGATCGGCTGGCTGTTCCCCTGGCCAACGTCACCGACAATATCGCCTCCGGCTTCTCTCTGGTGCGATACCCGAAAAGCATTGCCCTGATCGGCATGCTGTCCCTGATCATTTGGCTTCTAGCGGCATTTTCCTATTATATCATTGCACTGGGATGTCCCGGAGTCGATCTCTCGTATCCGGAGCTTACCGCGGTAATGGTCATCGTTGCATTTTTCATCGCCCTTCCTTCGGTTCCGGGATTCTGGGGACTATGGGAGGCTGGCGGGGTATTTGCCATGACCCTGTTTGGCGTGCCGGGAAAGGAAGCCGCCGGGTTTACCCTGGCCAATCATGCCCTTCAGATGCTTCCGGTAATCCTGGTGGGATTTGCTGCGGCCATTGTCACCGGAGTCAATATTTTACAGGTAACACGCTCCGGCGACCTGCCGGACCCGGGAGATCGCGATCCTTTCCCGGGACGCACTGCACCGGTAAAGCGAGATGAACTGAAGGCGCGAAGCTGAAAGTTCAAAGCTGAAAGCAGAACGATCAGGGATTGGAGATTTAACAACAGGACTTGACCTCCTGCGGAGCGGGATAAATAAGGGATAACGTCTCCGAAACATGGCAAATAACGTAACCCGGAAGGCAACCGGCTGAACCGGCGAACCGGCAAACCGGCCAACGAAATAACCATGTCCATATTAGACATCTTCACATACCCGGATGAATTCCTGCGGCATCCAACCCAGGACATCGACAATATCGATGGGAACTTGCAGGAACTTATCGACGACATGGCGCAAACCATGTATTTGGCCCCGGGCATCGGGCTGGCCGCCATCCAGGTCGGCATCGACAAAAGCCTTTTGATTTTTGATGTCGCCCCCACCGATGAGCAACGAGACCTGCACGTGCTGATCAATCCTGAAATTGTCGAAAAGGACGGCAATGTCCTGTCCGAAAACGAGGGGTGCCTGAGCGTTCCGGATTTTCGCGCCAGCGTGAAACGCGCCGAACGGGTGCTGGTAAACGCGTATAACCGGGAGGGAAAACCGATCCGTATGGAAGCTGATGGTTTGCTGGCCATCGTTCTTCAGCATGAAATCGACCATCTCAATGGAACGCTTTTTATCGATCATATCAGCGCCCTGAAACGGGAGCTGTACAAGAGACGGATTAAAAAACAGCTTCGACACGGTGGAACAGCTGATTAACATAGTCTTCATGGGAACCCCGGATTTTGCCGTTCCGACCCTCGAGGCCCTTCACGATTCTTCCGATCATATAGGCATGGTCGTTACCCAGCCGGACCGGCCCAAAGGCAGGGGCCGAAAAACCGTTGCGCCGCCGGTCAAACAAGCGGCTTCCAACTTCAACTACCCGGTGTTCCAGCCGGATTCGATAAAAACGGAATCCGCCGTCAAGGCGGTCAAAAATGTGAGCCCGGACATTCTGGTGGTCGTGGCGTTCGGACAAATCCTACCCCCTCCCCTGCTGTCGCTGCCCCGGTACGGCGCCGTCAATGTTCACGCATCCCTTCTGCCCCGGTATCGAGGACCGGCGCCGATACAATGGGCCATCATCAACGGCGAGTCCAGAACCGGCGTTACGACCATGCTCATGGACCGGGGCATGGACACGGGCGACATTCTGCTCACCGCCGAGACGGACATCCGTACCGCAGATACGGCCGCCACTCTTCATGGGCGTCTGGCGAGACTGGGTGCCGATCTTTTGCTGAAGACGCTTCATGACATGAAAGCCGGTACCGTTCACCCGACACCCCAAGACCATTCCCTCGCCTCGTATGCGCCGATGCTCAAAAAAGCGGATGGCAGAATCGACTGGCAAAAATCAGCGGTTGAGCTGGATGCCCTTGTCCGGGGTGTGACCCCGTGGCCCGGTGCATTTACGTTCCATAGGAAAAAACGTCTCAACATCCTTCGGGCCGCGCCTGTCCGGGAAACCCACCAGGCGGTGCCCGGAACGGTGATCAAAGGCTTTCCGGGAGAGCTCTGTATTGCCGCAGGAAACGGCGTTATGCGGATCCATGAAATTCAGAGCGCCTCGGGCAGGAAAATGGATATCCAAGATTTTCTCCGCGGAAATCCGTTGCCGCCGGGGACGGTGCTCGGTTAACATCAGCAGACCGCATCGGTAGGGACATTTACGGCGGAGTCCCGGCGTAAACGACGACCATAGTTGATTTTTAGGATCCCTGAGACGGGGATTCTGAAACCGGACAGCCCCGTGACAGGTTGCCCCGGTCCATAGTTTAGCCGGACGATATGCCATCATACTGAAAATACATGAAACCCAGCCCCCGCCAGCTCGCCCTGGAAATTCTCAACCGTATCGACGACAGCCATGAAACCCTCGATCAGCTGATCGATGGGGTGGACATCCGGGCACCGGAGCTTTCCCGACAGGATCGGGCCCTGTTCAACGCGCTTATCCACGGCGTCCTTCGGTGGAGAGGCCGTCTGGACTGGATCATCCGTCACTTTTCGTCCACCCCATTTAAAAAAATCGCTCCTCCGGTGCGAAATGTCTTGCGATTGGGCCTATTCCAGATCATTCACCTGGATCGTGTTCCGGTATCTGCGGCGGTGAACACCTCCGTGGAGCTCAGCAAAACCGTGTCGGCACCCTGGACAACCGGTTTTATCAACGGAGTACTCAGAACCGCTGCCCGAGAACACCGGGACGTTCAGTTCCCCGATCCTGCCAAGGATCCCATCGGATCGCTGACCGCAGAAAAGTCCATTCCGGAATGGCTTGCCAGACGCTGGCTGAACCGATTCGGTATACGGGAAACCATGTTTCTCTGTGACACCATCAACACGGTGCCGCCGGTCACCCTGAGGACCAACACGCTGCGAACCACCCGGGAAAATCTGATTGCCGGGCTGTCGCCCCATAGCCGTGTGGCGTCAGCCTGCCGCTACTCGCCGGAGGGCATCCGGTTGGGCATTCTCAAAACAAGGCTTGATCATCTTTCGGATTTTAAAACCGGCGGTTTCCAGGTGCAGGACGAAGCTGCCCAGCTCATAAGTCACTTCCTTGACCCGGTACCGAACGAACATATCCTGGATGCATGTGCCGGTTTGGGGGGAAAAACAGGGCACATCGCCCAACTGATGGAGAACAGAGGTCGTTTACAGGCCATGGAGATCAGCCGACACAAACTTACCCGGCTCCGATGGGAAATGAAACGTCTGGGGATCCGTATCGTATCGGGCCGTCATCGGGATATTCTTCGGATGGACGATTCATCCGGCGGACGTTTCGACCGGGTCTTGCTGGACGCGCCCTGTTCCGGCCTGGGGGTGCTCCGCCGAAATCCGGATGCGAAATGGCGGGAATCCAAGAAGCGATTGAGCGCCTACCGGGCAACCCAGCTTCAGCTGCTTGAAAATCTCTCTGTTCTTGTAAAGCCATCGGGCATTTTGGTATATTCGGTCTGTAGCATGGAACCCGAGGAGACCGATGGGGTCATTGAAGCGTTCCTCGCGCGTCGACAGAACTATGCCATCGACACCGATATCTCCGGGATGCCGGAACCCGCCCGATGTGTCGTCGATCACGTTGGCCGCCTGAGAACGTTTCCCCACCGCCACGACACGGATGGGTTCTTTGCGGTTCGGCTCAGACGGGTAGGATAAGCGTCGTCAATTTTTTTTTTTGGTCCGTATTCGGCCAAATACCGAATACCGATTATCCAATACACGAAATCATATGCCAGTCTACGAATACACGGCCCTGGACATCCGGGGTAAAAATGTCAAAGGGATCATCGACGCCGACAGCGCAGTGACGGCCCGCAGCAAACTGCGCGGTTCCCGGATCTATCCGGTTTCATTGAATAAGGTCACCGACCAGGCCAGGCAGAAGGAATCCGGCACGCCGTCGTTATCACAGGCCTTTACACGGGTCCGGGCCGCAGATATCGCGATGATGACCCGCCAGCTGGCAACGCTTCTGAGTGCCGGATTCCCTCTGGTCGGGGCTATCGACACCCTGCTGGTGCAGACAAAAAGTCATGCGTTTAAAAAAATTCTCGCCAGGATCAAGGATGCCCTGGTCGAAGGGAGCAGTTTTGCCGAAGCCCTTGCTCTCTACCCGTCGGTGTATTCATCCCTGTACGTCAACATGGTTCGGGCCGGAGAAACGTCCGGGACCCTTGAAATCATCCTCGAACGCTTGGCGGAAATCGAGGAGCGCCAGCTCGCATTGAGCAGCCGCATCCGGGCCGCCCTTGCCTATCCGATCCTCATGGCATTTGTGGGGGCGGCGGTCTTGCTCCTGCTGCTGACCTTTATCGTGCCGAACATCACGTCCATCTTTCAGGAAATGAACCAGGCGCTGCCGGCCCCGACTCGGATTCTGATCGCCGTCAGCAATTTTTTCAAATCCTACTGGTGGCTGACCATCGGGATTCTGACCGCCGGCTTTGTGGCGTTCCGTATGGCAAAGCGGACCCGGCGGGGGCAGTATGGCATTGATCGCATCAAACTGAACATGCCGGGAGGTGAAGGGATCACCAAGAAACTGGCGGCCGCCAGGTTTGCCCGCACACTCGGGTCCCTGCTCGAAAACGGGGTGACGATGATGCCGTCTTTGGCGATTGTCAAGAATATCGTCGGCAATCTGGTGATTGCCGATGCCGTGGAATTCGCCACGGCAGAGGTGGAGAAGGGAAAACCCCTCGGCGACTCATTGTCAGGGTTCGATGTCTTCCCGCCCCTTTCGGTTCAAATGATACAGGTCGGCGAACAGAGCGGCGAACTGGAAAAAATGCTGATTAAAATCGCGGATGTCTATGAAAATGAGGTGGAATCGAAAGTCCTTCAGATGACGCAACTTATCGAGCCGGTCATGATCCTGGTCATGGCGGTCATCGTCGGATTTATCGTTATTTCGATCTGCTTGCCGATATTTGAGATGAACCAGTTAATCACGTAGCATTTTAAATTGGGCTGGGTTATGAGGTGGTCGGGCTGAAAATCTGCCGGTGACATGACCGGTTGAATAATTCGGCCCCATATCCATTGCTGAGCCACCCCGGAAGGACGGCGGACATCACCCATCCCCTGGACAACAAATCATGTGTGGAGACCGAATGGACACCAACAGACCAATTATCAGGCAAGATAACCGCGGGTTCACATTGATTGAAATCATGGTCGTGATTGTCATTTTAGGCATTCTGGCCGGTTTGATCGTGCCAAGGATCATGGGGCGGCCGGAAGAGGCCAAGCGGACCAAGGCGCGCATGCAGATCGAGAGCCTCGAAACCGCGGTCAAGCTTTTCAAGCTGGACAACGGTTTTTATCCGACCACGGAACAGGGACTGGAGGCCCTTGTGGAGCAGCCGGAGAGCGGCCGGATCCCCAAGAGTTGGAGAAAGGGCGGATACCTGGAAAAGGGTTCTGTTCCAAAAGATCCGTGGGGGAACGAATTCGTCTACATCAGCCCCGGCGTCAATGACGACTACGATATCATCTCTTATGGATCGGACGGTAGCGCCGGAGGAGAAGAGAATGACAAGGATATCACGAGTTGGGAATTAGAATAGAATCGCTCCGCGATTCTGTGAAGCGCGGCAACGCCGCTTAGCAAAACGTCTGACGGCGAGGCCCCGCGCTACGAAATCAGCCCCGTCGTGTCGTGCCTCAGGCTATGCATAGGCTTCGACCCGGCAAACCATAACGATCCCATGTCCTCGTGAACCGGCACATGTGTTCGGTCATCGGTAAAATCATCAGCCATCTTCATCCGTTTGACGATCCCATGCCTATCTGCGACACACGACACGCGGAACGCCAATCATCCCACCCCGGATTCACCCTCATCGAGCTGGTTGTGGTGGTATTTCTCATCAGTCTGATGCTCTTTCTGGCGGTTCCACGGTTTGGAAGCACCTTGTTTACCGATTCGGGTCGCAAGGCGACCTTGTGGATAACCGCGACAATCCATCATCTCAAGGAAAAGGCGGTGAGGGAACAGGCGGACTACCGGCTCCATGTGGACCTGGACGAAAATCTGATGTGGATTTCCAGAGAAGGGATGAGCGATGAGGACCTGGATGGGGCCCGACGCAGCGGGTATCGGTTTACGGACAGTCTCACCCTGATGGATGTGGCGCTGCCGAACACTAGTGCCGTTACCTCTGGCGTGGTGTTCCTGCGGTTTAACAAAAAAGGGTACTCGAGCATGGCGGTGATCCACGTTGAAGATCGGGCGGGAAAACGGCTGTCTTTTGATGTTCAGCCGTTTTTAGCGGCCGTCCGTCTGACCGAGGGGTATCTGGAATACGAACAATAGCAAGGGGCCGGCGCCTGCGTGACTTCCCGATAGATGTCCAACGGCATCTTCGGCGCCATAACGGATTCATCGCGCCCCGGAGTGCCGGATGCCGGGCGCAGGATCCAATGGAGAAAGATACAAGATCCAGGATACAGGTTCCATCGGCCTCCGGGCGCACGGGCCAACGGATTTCGCCAAAGCTGGGGGGGGCAATAAACGAAAGGCACACGTCAGGACTCGGCCGTTGATCACCGAACACAACACACCTCACACGAAACACAGCACACAACCCAGCGGCTTCACCCTTCTGGAAGTCCTCGCGGCCGTGGCGATACTTGCCATTGTTCTTGTCGCCGTTTTTCGGTTGCATTTTCAGACCATCGCCATGACCGGAGCGTCGAAGTTCTATACCCTAGCGCCGTTACTGGCCCAGACAAAACTCACCGAATTAGACGTCGCCGGCATTGAAAACGCCACTCCCGACGGGGGCGATTTCGGCAGCGACATGCCGGGGTACCGATGGCGTGTGGAAACCGAGGAGGTGCTGCCGGCAATCCTGGAGAATGGACCCGGATCCATGATAAAAATTGAGGTTACGGTGTCCATGAATGACGAGGACATGATCTATCGCATGCGAACGTACCGGTTTGTCCAGCAATAGGGTACTTGATCCTGGTTGCTGGATGCTTGCCCGCCCGCCGGAGGCGGTTAAACCCTGGTCGCCTTTGGCGCCGCCCGAGGCGGGTAAACCCTGGTCGCCTTTGGCGCCGCCGGAGGCGGGTAAACCTCTGGCGGGCTGGATACCGGATGCAAGGCACACGGGCCAACGGGCACAAGGGCTAACGGGACAACGGGATAAACAGTCATGAACCACACACCAAACACCAAACACAAAACACCAAACACAAATCATCCATCAACATCCAGCGGTTTTACCCTGCTGGAAATCATGATCGCCATATTTATTTTCAGTATCGTCATCAGCACAATTGTCATCTCCTACCGGTCGCTGTTCGGCGCCACCGGCGCGATCGAAAGCCACATCACCGATTCTGAGAGGGCCCGAAGCTGTTTGGAACGCATTCGAACCGATCTCCGGTCTTCATACGTACTGCTGCCCCCGGAATACCAACCCGCCGGATTCAACGAAGAACCGAACCCGTTCGGCTTTTTAGGCGGAACCGACTTCGGTGGCGGCACCGACCGGCCACGACTCGGTTTTACCACCCTTGCACACGTTCCAAAAGACGGCGGGGAAGGCCAGGGACTCGCACAGATCTGGTATTATCTCCAGAGAAATCAAACCGATGCCTATCATCTGCGTCGCTCGGACCATCTCTATCCCTTTCCCGAATTCGAAGAACGCAACACGGATCCCATTGTTTGCGATCAGATTCAGTCCATGACGATCACCTACATCGACGACGAAGGTACACCCCTCGATGAATGGAATTCAGAATCGGATGATTTTGACTATGCCACTCCCAGAGCAGTCCACGTGACGCTTCAATTGGGAAATCCGGATGAACCGCCAAGAACCTACGAGAATCGGATCTATTTGCCGGTGCACCGGGAACCGAGGGGATAATGGGTTCTGGATGCTCGATACTGGATTCTGGATACTCGATACTGGATGCTTGCCCGCCTCTGGCGGGCTGGTTTCTGGATTCTCGATACTGGATACTGGATTCTGGATACCCGGAGTTTTTGTGAAAGAGAGATGGGACTGCGGATGTCTGGGAAAAGATTATCTCCCACAGAGCTCACAGAGTTCACAGAGAAACAATCTCTCTGGAAGGGATCTGAGGAAATCGTGGTTGAGGAGCTGAACGCTCAACGCTGAAAGCTGAAGGCTGAAAGATGAAAAGAACAGATGCAAGCTGCAGGATACAAGATGCACCCAAAAGAGATCGAGAGCTCATTGATCGCTAGCAGTCCCCTTAATCATGTATCCTGAATCTTGAAACTTGTATCTTGACCCAACCGGCAAACGGGCCAACGGGCTAACGAACCCTATGATTCTCAAATCCAATAAAGGCGTGGCGATTCTCGTAACCCTTTCATTCATGGCACTCGCCGTCGCCGCCACTCTGGAACTTCACCGGCGTGCCAGAGCTGCTGTATCTTCAACAGCTCTGGCACGGGATCGAATGCTTCTGGAACAGATGGCCGAAACCGGGATCCAGGCAGCCCGGGCGCTTTTGGTAAAAGACAAAAGCCAAAACGAGACCGATTCATTTGGAGATCTATGGGCCGATCCAGTGAACATCGACGAATTTCTCGGCGAACTCAAGTTTGAGAACGGTACCCTTGAGGTGGCTATCACTGACGAAATGAGCCGTCTCCAGATAAATGCCCTGGTTCAATTTCCGGAGGGCATCGAGTTCAACGAAACCCAGCGAGAACTCTGGGATCGGTTTTTATCATACTGGATAGAAACAAATGAAATTCAAGATGTTGACATTACAACTCTCATCAACTCGATGAAGGATTGGCTCGACTCCGGCGACGATGACGCCATTACCGGTCTCAGTGGTGCGGAGTCCGAATACTATCAAGATCTTGATCCCCCGGATAGCCCGGTCGATGGCCCTGTGCGCCACCTCTCGGAATTGGGCCGGATTAAAGGATTTACCCGGGAGCTGTTAAACGGAAGCGGCGAAACAGAAGGGATGGAATCCTATTTTACGACGTTCGGGGTCCAGGCCGGAGAAGGTACCACGGCTACCTGGAATGGGAGAATAAACATCAATACCGCCGGGCTGGCGGTCATCGCCGCATTGCTCCCTGTGGAGAGCCGGGACCTGGCCGAGTCCATTTTACAGTATCGCCAGGAGCTGGAACAAACCGAAGCTCTGGACGTTCTATCCACGCCGAAATGGTACCAGAACGCGCCCGGAGCCGCGGATGTGGAAATCGATCCGACTCTGATATCGTTGACGAGCGATATCTTCAGGATAGAATCCAGGGCCTCCTTAAATGACACCACCTTATCGGTCATCGCCATCGTCCGGCGGCAACAGGCGCAAAATTCCGGCCAATGGGTCTGCAAAGCCTTGCGCTGGCAAACAAAATAAAATATAATTGTTACAAGATCTTATAACACAATCTGAACAACAGCGGCCAATCATCGGCCCTGATGGAAAATGTTCAGCCCGGCTTCATTCCGGAATATCCGGGATGGGTGCTATCGATGACAGCAGAGAGTACTTGACCAATGGCGAAGAAAATTCTCGGGCTCGATATCTGCCACGATGGGGTGTGTGCCGCACTCATCAGTAGTAGTCTGAAAGGAGAACGCCTGGAGGATCACGCCTATATCCCCTTCAAGGCGGCTGACGCGTCATCCGAAGAGCTCGAAGAAGCCGTTTTATACGCTGTCGAAAAGATGGACACCACCGGTGCCGTCTGTATCACATCGCTTCCCGCGGATGGCGTATCTTTCCGGAGCCTTACGGTCCCCTTTAAGGACGTCAAAAAAATTCGACAAATACTTCCCTTTGAAATGGAACCGCTTATCCCGTATCCCATCGAAGATGTTGTCACAGAATGTGCCTCGGTACAGAGCCGAAAGGACGCCACCTCGGGCAACCATGTCCTTGCCATGGCGGTGCCCGTTGAAGATCTTCAATCTCACATCGACGGATTGGGCACCGCGCATGTCGAGCCGGACGCCATCACGGTAAGCGGATTTCCCACAGCGCAATGCTTGATAGAGTCTTCCGGGGATTCGGGGGCCTGGATCATGGCCGATATCCGTGACCGCTGGACCACGCTGTTTATCATCCTTGACGGAGCTATTCGGGATGTCCGTTCCGTGGCGGCCGGCACGGAGAGCCCCAAACGACTGGTACTGGAACTGCTTCGCACGCTGACCGCCTACATCGATATTCATCGGCAGCCGATCGCCGTTGAAAGGCTCGTTCTCACCGGTAACGGGGCGGATCAAAACGGGATCGATCGCATGTTGGAAGATACCCTGAAAGTTCCGGTGCGACGGGTTCAGATGATCCGGGAATCGGGCATCCCTGTGGATCGACCGTTACCGGCCAAAGCACCTGACGAGCCCTTCAATGACGCCCTTTCCATGGCCTTGATGGGATCCAAGAGGATTCCAGCACCGAATCTCAGACAGGGAGCCTTTGCCAAGAAGACCCCATGGGCGGAATATCGAAAGAACATCCTGTTTTCGGCCGCACTGGCCGGGGCGGTGCTGCTGCTGGCATTCGTCAGCCTGATAGTGGATACCTATCGGCTCGAGAAGGGGGTTGACGCTCAGGCGGCGCAAATCCAGAGTATATTCCAGCAAACGTTTCCGGAGAGTCGCAACATCGTTTACCCGGCCGAACAGCTGGCGTATTTCAAAGACAAATTTCAGGACACCAAAAAAAGCGCCTTTCAAGACAGTGGTATCGGCAGGGGACTGCGGGCAGTCGACATGTTGTACGAAATCAGCCGGCGAATACCGGCGAATCTGGATGTCGAGCTCAGTCGGTTGGTACTGAGTACAGACAGCCTCCTGATCAGTGGACAGACCGACACCTTCAACACTGTGGATGCGATCAAAGTCCGCCTGGAAGGATATGAGGCGTTTCGATCGGTCACGATTACGTCCGCCAATGTGGAAAAATCGGGAAATCGCATCAGCTTTAAGCTGAAAGTACAATTATGAAACGTCTGAACACCAGAGAAAAACAGGCTGTGATGCTGGCGGCCGGTTTTATCGCACTGTTTATCGTCTTGCAGTTTTTGGTGTTTCCGCTGCTGGATAAAAAGAAACGGCTGAAGCGCCGGTTGCGTGCCGAAAAAAATGTTCTTGTGGATATGCAATTGCTCAAAGCGGAATTCGATGCCATCGACAAAAACACCAAGAACCTGCAGAGCCGGATCGCCGTGAAGAAAACAGGATTTACCCTGTTCTCGTTTCTCGACGAAAATGCCGGGAAAACAGGTCTCAAGGATCGAATCGCCTACATGAAACCGTCGTCCTCGCCGGCCAGGGAGGGCCCCTACACGCTTTCCACGGTCGAAATGAAACTGCAAATGATATCCATGGAGCAACTGATTACCTATCTTCATGCGGTGGAAACGTCGCCGAACATGGTCAATGTCCGACGGCTGAGCATATCCAGAGCCGGTAAGGACAAGAGGGTTATCGATGCGGTGATGGAATTTGAGACGGTAGACATGTGAGCGTTTCAGCGGACCCTTTTCAGGAAGAGATAACACACGACCAATACAATGGGATCTTCGATCGCACCACATCCCGGGAGTAGCAAATCGCGAAACATGCTGACGCCGATGCTCTATCTGGCGTATGCACTATTGGCAACAGCGGTGTTTTCGTATCTGCTTTTTCCCGGGCAACGCATGAAAGCGTTCATCCTTGCCAGAATGAACACACTGGTTCCGCAGCTGTCAGTGACCGCGCAAGACGTGGGCATCGGATTTCCATTGAGCCTCGAGCTGGAAAACATCACCTGGTTGGTGGAGGGAAATCCCGTCATGACCTCGAACCGCCTCACCATCAAACCGGGAATTTTCTCGCTCGTTCAAAAAAAAAAAAATCGCTTTCGGCATTGACGATTGGTTGCACGGCACGGTGGCAGTTGCGGGAAACCGAGGGAATCGGGACATGACGGTTACGTCACACGTAAGCAACCTGAACCTTGAAACACTCTCCGAGGGCACCTTACCGGGAGATGTTCTGATTTCCGGAACGGTTGACGGAAAGGTTACCCTGAACGCACCCACGCAGAAACCGTGGCTTGCCACATATGACGTGACCCTGGCGAATTTTCGGACCACCCATCCGGCGGCCGGATCATTCAGCCGGCAACCGGTTTCAGGGAATATAACGGGATCCGCCATCATCGGCTCGGGCCAAATAAGATTCAAAGACACGAGCATCCGTAGTGCGATGTTTCGTGCCGAGGTAAGGGGTGTGTGCATCCCCCATAGACCGATTTCCTCGAGTCGCCTGGAGCTGACTGTGAATCTTCAGAGTACATCCACAGCGGCCATCACCGGAACCGGACGACCGCCGAAATCGGCGCGGACGGACACAAATTTGCTCAAAGGCCCGATTTCGTTTAAGATCAGAGGAACCTTGGACAATCCATCGGTTCGGATGACCCTGCCTGCCGACTGATTTCAGATGCAAAAACACTATTTCATATTGGCAAACATTCTTTTAATCACCCTCGGGGTATACATGGTCGTGCGGGCCATTTATTCGGTGACAGAAACAGAGGTCGAGCAGCCCATCGCGGACACCCACGTCATCGAACCCCGGAGTGGTCCGGCGACACCCCCTTCCAGGCCGTTGGCCTTTTACTCGGGCATCGCCAAGCGCAACCTGTTCAAAACCCAAGCGGCAGCAAATGTTGCATCGACCCCGAAGGTCGACCTGGAAGCCCTCGAGGCGACAAAACTGAATCTGAAACTCTGGGGCACGGTCTCCGGCGGTGGAGCGACCGAGTATGCCGTGATACAGGACCCGAAAAACAAAAAACAGGAACTCTATCGAACCGGCGACAGTATCCAGAATGCAACGGTCAAACTCATTTTGCGAGAAAAGGTGATTCTTTCCGTCGATGGAAAAGATGAAATCCTGGAGATGGAGAAACCGAGCACCGGCGCGTCACGGAGAAGTCGTCCGGCGAAAACTCCCAGGGCCAGGGCGGGTCGCGAGCGACGGCCGATTTCCCGTAACATCCGACTGCAGCGATCCGCACTGGAAGACGCCATGGCGAATGCGGCCGAACTTCTTCAGCAAGCACGCATTCGCCCCCATTTCGAAGATGGGGAGGCAGCAGGAATCAGCATCACGGGCATCAAGCCAAGATCCCTGTTTAGAAAGATGGGGCTCCGGAGCGGCGACATTATTACCGGAGCAGGGGGAAAGGATATCAGCTCAGTCGAGGATGTGATGAAAATGTACGACGAGCTGACCTCGTCACCGAAGATGAGTCTTCAGATCAAGCGACGGGGACGGGAGGAAACGATAAACTATTCTATTCGCTAATTATTTCCAGGGATGTTATAAAATGACTGCCGGATTATGGGTGGGTTTCAATGAATCATACCGGATGTTCACACATGAATATGCAAAGATCCATTTTTCGTAGATATACCGTTCTGCTCGCCGTTGCCCTGTACCTGTCGTTCCCGGTGGTTTCCGGCGTTGCTCAGACCCCGGTCGGATCGGATCGGAACCGGTCACCGGATCGGTATGTGACCATCAATCTTAACGATGTGGATATCAATGTCTTTATCAAGTTCATCAGTGAGCTGACCGATACGAATTTCATTGTCGACGATCGTGTCAAGGGCAACGTCACCATCATCTCTCCGAGCCGAATTTCCATCAACGAAGCGTTCCGGGTCTTTGAATCCGTTCTTGAAGTAAACGGGTTCACCACCGTGCCAAGCGGCAAGGTCACCAAAATCGTTCCGGCACCGGATGCCCGCACCAAAGACATCAAGACGTTGTTGAAACGGAATGCCCAATCGCCTGAAGACCGCGTGGTCACCCAGATCATACCCCTCACCTATGCGGATGCCGATCAAATAAAGCGGCTGTTTACGCCGCTTGTTTCCAAAAACAGCGTCATCCTGTCATATCCGGCCACCAACATGCTGATTGTCACCGATGTCCAGTCCAACATCTCTCGACTCATCAGAATTCTGGACGCCATTGACATTACCGGCATCGGCCACGAGATTTCCGTTGTTCCGATCATCTACTCGGATGCCGCCAAAATGGCGCAGTTGCTGGAAACGGTGTTCGCTCCGAGCCGGGGAAAAGGACAAAAGGGTGCTGCGGTCAAAACCCTTAAATTCGTCCCGGAAGAGAGAACCAACACCATCGTCATGTTGGCCAGTGAGGTGGACACGGAAAGAGCACGCCGTCTGATTGCCATGTTGGACAAGGAGGTGCCCGAGGGCAAAGAAAAAATCCATGTGTATTACCTTGAAAACGCCCAGTCCGAAGATTTGGCCAAGGTGCTTCAGGCATTGCCCACCAAAGCCCCCGCCGGCGCGCCCGGCAAAAAAGCGGCGCCCGTGGTTCCGGAGTCGGTCAAGATCACAGCGGACAAGGCGACCAACAGTCTCATCATCATGGCGGAGAAGGATGACTATATGGTCCTCGAAGAGGTCATCAGAAAGCTCGACATCCCCCGGTCCATGGTGTTCATCGAGTCGGTGATTATGGAGGTCAATGTTGAAAAAGACTTTTCCGTCGGAGTTGAATGGGCGGCGTTTAGTGAAATCGGAAACCAGGAAGGCATTTTCGGAACCGGTTTCAGCGGTGGTGACGCCGGCGGCCAGTTCGCCAACACCGGGGACTTTCTCAATAACGCGACCCTTCCCTCCGGTTTCTCTGTTGGCGCGTTTAAGGACATCATCTCGGTGACGACCCCGGACGGCGTAAAGAATTTTGCCAGCCTTTCGGCCATGGTTCAGGCCTTTAGCAAGGACAAGGACGTGCACTTTCTGTCGACGCCACAACTGTTGACCACCGACAACGAAGAGGCCACCATTGTGGTCGGGAAAAATGTGCCTTTCCAGACCCGCTCTGCAGCAGAAGCGGGCATTGAAACATACCAGTCGTTTGAGTATCGCGACGTGGGCATCACGCTGAAAATAACCCCCCATGTCACCCAGGAACGGATGGTTCAGCTGGACATCTCCGAGGAAATATCCAAGGTGGACGAACTGGCCACCACCACTCCGGATCGCCCCACGACCCTCAAACGCACCATCGAAACCTCGGTGATTGTGGCAGACCAAAATACCGTGGTCATTGGCGGGCTGATCGATGACAGCTTTACCGAGACAGAGTACAAGGTGCCGTTTCTTGGGGATATTCCCCTTCTCGGATGGCTATTCAAATCCAGGTCCACGGCAACCGAAAAATCAAATCTCTTTATATTCCTGACCCCGAAAGTGGTGGCCAATCCTTCGGAATCTGCCGCCATTTTGAGAGACAAACAAAATTACATGGACGAGCTTCGGCAAGGCAGTATCAAACTCTACGAGGACAACGGCCGCCGTACGGACGCTCCCGCCAGGCGCCCGGCTGAAATCCCCGATTAACCCAGAAGCCATAACCTGCCCCCTCCCCAAAAGGTGTATCATGATCCGGCAGCTTATAGATGCCATCAAAGAGAAGGTCAATCTTTCAGAGGAACAGCTGCCGGCGGTGATGAAAATCCTCGAGGAAAAGGATGAAAACCCATTTGATCTTCTCATGCAGAAAAACATACTCTCCGAAACACAGCTGCTGACAGCGCTGTGCAAACGGTATCGCATCCCTTTCCGGCCAAACCTGCCCCTGGAGCATATCCGCAGTGACTTCACCGAGAATATCCCGATTCAGTTCTTAAAGAAGTATGTCATGGTTCCGATACTGTCGGAAGAGCTCCTGTCGGGAGCGGACACGGATACCCCCGTCAAGGATGGGGCCGGCCTGAAAACCAGAAAAAAATGTCTCATTGCCATTAACAACCCGTCTGCGTTCTCGGCCATGGATGATCTGGCGCGGATTCTGGGTGTGGACGACTACCAGGTCGTTTTTTCCCTGAGGAATGAGATCCTGTCGGCTATCGGCATGGCCTACGATTTCAACCGGGACACCACGGAGCAGCTCGTTCAGGATATGGAAGACAGTGATGAAACCCTGATCGGCGCGATGGAGGATACGGCGGACCTGCTGGCCGATACCAGTGACGCGCCGGTCATCCGGTTGGTCAACAATATCATCTCACAAGCGATCAAAGCCCGCTCGAGCGACATTCATATGGAACCCTACCAGAACAGCCTGAAGATCCGTTACCGTGTCGATGGGATCCTCTACGATCTGGTCACACCGCCCAAAGGGATTCAGCCGGCACTGATATCGCGGATCAAGGTGATGGCCAAGCTGAACATCGCCGAAAAACGCCTGCCCCAGGACGGTCGATTCGATGTCCGGATCGGCGAACAGGAAATCGATGTGCGGGTCTCCACCCTGCCGACCTCCTTTGGAGAGCGTGTCGTGCTCCGGTTGCTGAACAAGGCCAGCTCTTTTTTCAAAGTGACGGAGCTTGGATTGGAAGCCGATCAATTTGAGCAGGTACAGAAGCTCATCACCTCACCGAATGGCATTATTCTAGTGACGGGCCCGACCGGAAGCGGTAAAACCACAACGCTTTATGCGATTCTGGCTTCGATCAATCGCCCGGATATCAATATCATCACCATTGAGGATCCTGTGGAATACCAGCTTCCGGGGATCAGTCAGATCCAGGTGAATCCAAAGATCGACCTGAGTTTTGCCCGGGGTCTTCGCTCCATCGTCAGACAGGACCCGGACGTCATCCTGGTCGGCGAGATCCGTGATCACGAAACCGCCGAAATCGCCGTGCAATCAGCCCTGACGGGCCACCTCGTCTTTTCGACACTCCACACCAACGATTCTGCCAGCGCGATTACCCGACTGGTGGACATCGGCGTGGAGCCCTTTTTAATCTCTTCCGCCGTGTTGGCCGTTGTCGCCCAACGGCTGGTGCGGCTGCTCTGCAACAATTGCAAAGAATCCTACACGCCTGAAGAGAGTCTCCTTGCCGGCCTTGGGTTGACGGTCTCGGATATGTCCGGGCAAACCGTTTTTCGGTCCACCGGATGTGAAGACTGTATCAACACCGGATTTCTGGGGCGTATCCCCATCTTCGAGATCATGACCATGGTCCCCGAGCTGAAGAGCCTGATCCTGAATACCCATGATTCCAATTTGATTAAGCAGACGTCCGTTGAAAATGGAATGATCACGCTCCCCCAGGATGGCATTCGGAAAGTCTTGAATGGCAGGACAACTGTTGAAGAGGTGCTCAGGGTCGCCCAGAAATAAAATCGTTGCGCGATGTTATTCAACGATATGATGGTTAAGGTTCTCAAAATTGCGGCCATGGTGCTCCTTTTCACCGGATTGGTCGGTGCCAGTGCCTATCTGACCCTGACGCTTCTCGTGAGCGCCGAAAAGACGGTGGTTGTACCGGATCTGGCCGGACGGGATGTCGTGTATGCCCTGGAGGTGCTTTCGGATCTGGGCCTTCATATCAAGGTGATCGGATCCGAATATAGTGAGCGTGTTCCCAAGAATCATGTTATCTCCCAGGACAAACCCACCGGGACGGAAATAAAAAAAGGCCGCGAGGTCCGGATCACGCTTTCCAAGGGGCCAAGAAATATCCCGATGCCGAATGTCCGTGGGCTGGCACTCGTCCAAGCCAAAATCATCCTTGAAGATAACACGATCTGCCTGTCCCGAATCGCTCAGGTGCACCACTCAAGTGGGAAAAAAGGCACGATACTCGCCCAATCCCCGCCGGCCGGTTCAATAATCCGACGCGGCACCTGCGCCGATCTTCTCACCAGCATGGGTCCCCGCCCGAACACGTATATCATGCCAAACTATACCGGAGAGGCATTTGACGACGTGGTGCGCAAAACGGATCTCGCCGGGCTCGCAATAGGGAACCTGAGGTACGCCCGGTCTGCTGAAACACCGGAGAATACGGTACTCCATCAATATCCCAAGGCGGGATGGCAGATCACCGACCGGCAATCCCTTGAACTGGTCATAAACCGGCGCAGCGGGCCTTCCGATGGTGATTCGAGAAAACAAACAACGTCCGGACGTCTGTTTCGCTACCGGGTTCCGGACGGTTTTCTAAAACGTAAATTGCGCCTCCGGATGGACGGCTACGGGTTTTCAGGTGATATTATCGACCGATACTTCAAACCCGGCGAGGAACTATTGTTCCTCATTCCCAAAAAGACCCGTGCGTCGTTGTACCTGTACGAGGACGGGGAGTTGATCCGAACCGAAGTTTTCGATAAAGAATAAAATCGCTGCGCGATTTTATGAAACGCGGCTGCGCCGCTTTAAGGACAGGACAACGACACTGTAGAGATTGACGACAATATCGACATTAAACCAGCAAACCGGCTTACGGGCGGTCGGGAAGACGGGCTAACGGACCAACGGGCTCACGGGACAACGGGCCCACGGGCGAACGGGCTAACCGGCCAACGGGCAAACGGATCAGAGGAACCCTATGAAACGGATAGCACCATCGATTCTTTCTGCGGACTTTTCAAGATTGGGTGAGGAAGTGAAAGCGGTTGAGGACGCCGGGGCCGATTGGATCCATGTGGACGTCATGGACGGTCATTTCGTTCCCAATATCACCATGGGCCCCCTTGTGGTCGAAGCCATCGCCCGCGTCACCGACCTGCCCCTGGATGTTCATTTGATGATTGAGAAGCCGGATCGCTATATCCCGGACTTTGTGCATGCCGGAGCTAATCTTGTATCCGTACAGGTGGAAACGTGCGTTCATTTGCATCGTACGATTCACATGATACGAGACCTGGGCGCTCGGCCCGGGGTGGTTCTGAATCCGTCCACACCCCTGGATGCCATCGATTGGATCCTTGAAGACGTGGATTTCGTATTGATTATGAGTGTGAATCCCGGATTCGGGGGGCAGTCGTTCATCAAGAGCAGTTTGCAGAAAATCCGCCAGCTTCGAAAGATGATTCAGAATCGCGGATTATCGACCTTGATTGAAGTTGACGGAGGCGTAAACAACAAAACGATCAAGGAGGTTTCCGACGCCGGGGCCGATGCCTTTGTCGCCGGATCTGCCATTTTCGGCAGCCATAACTACAGACAGGTAATCAGCAGGTTTCGCGAGCTGATGGGGACAACCAACCCATGACCACCGACGTACACAAAATTCTGGTCATCCACGGCCCGAACCTGAATATGCTCGGGAAGCGGGAGCCGGACATCTATGGAACAGAATCCCTGGCCGAGATTGACGCTTGGTTACGGCAGAGAGCCGATGCCGTGAACATCGAGCTGGAGACCTTTCAGACCAATCACGAAGGGGGCATCGTCGAAAAAATACAGGAAGCCATGGGTCGAATCGACGGTTTGATCATCAATCCGGCTGCTTACACCCATACCAGCGTCGCCATCCGCGACGCCATTCTGCTCCTTGATATACCGGTTATCGAAGTTCACCTTTCCAATATCTATAAACGGGAGTCGTTTCGTCACCATTCCATGATCGCCGGGGCCGTATCCGCCCAGATCAGCGGGCTAGGTGCCTACGGCTATATCGCGGCATTGGACGCACTCCATTCCCGACTTTTATAGAAGTGGTTTAAAAACCTCAGATCGCGCCGAAGGTCAAGGCGCGGGCCGACGCAAAAGCGCAGCATACATAAAGTATGTGAGCATTTTAAGGAGGTCCGCAACACGGAGATTCGGCGTTAGATGGGGTTTTAAAACCACTTCTAATACCGAATCCAGCGTCGGAAAACAACAAAAACGCCGGGTTGCTGGTGCGCCACCCGGCGATTCCCGCTCGTGGACCCGGTCATCCAAATATTAACGATTCCGATTACCCTCGAAACAACGCCATCCGCTGTTTTCGAAGCAGGACACATCCGCCGCCCAGCAACAGGGCCAAGATCACCGCGGTTCCGACCCAGGGTGCATATAAAAGCACATATCCAAAAATCACCAGCGGGGCCAACGCCGCCCTTGCTGCCGTTCTAAGAAACGCCTCTTCGGCAATAACGTCCGCAATCGGTGGCGAATACCGGTAATAGGCCCGCACAAACGCCTGCCCCAGGTCCGTCGGCAACAGATAAACGTCTCTGAACTCGCGTAAAATGGCGACATGGGCTTCGAACGGCGATCCATAGGCGGCCGTAGCGATAAAACATCCGCCACCACCGCTGCCGCTGTCCCCCTGCACCGGGGGTGACGTCGCCGGACCGATGCCGAAGACCGACAGGCTTCGGACCCGGACGGTAACGATCCCATAAAGGTAATCCGTTGCCATAATGTCGGCCAACGGGATGATCGTGCCGCCTCCCTGTAGAAGCTGGGTCGCTGTCTTGGCATGCCGAATCACAAACGCACGGCTTTCGAATCCAGCAGGAGGCACCACCTCCAGATCAAACGGAATGCTGACGATAATATAATCCTTGATGTAGTTCTTATCGTCCGTGGTTCCGATCAGATTCCCGTTCTGGTCGTAGGCGGTCAGATCAATGTCATAGAGGTAATCCCCGGACCCATGGACCCATCCCCGGTTGGAGACGTTGCCGATGCTCACTTCCGTGATCTGAAGCACGATCTTGTCGGCGGCGTCATCATCGAGAGCCGCTTCGTCAATGGCGCCCGGAGTTATCTGGTACGTCGCGGTGCCCCCGTCGCCGGAGTAGGAATCCGTGCCGCCAAGCTCCTGGTCGAGTTCCACCGTGCTCGACGACGCCATTTCACTTCCGGAATAGGCCGGCGCGTAATCATACCACATCGTGACCTTGTCATCGTCGGTCGCATCGTGGTCATTGGCCTCCGCGTCCGCCGTAATCTGCAGTGAAAAGCTGTGGGAGGCATCGTTGTAGGAGACCAGATAGGCCTGTCTGGCCGCGTCCCAAACCGGCGTTGCGAGCTGGCCGGGCAATCCGGTTCCGGGCACCAGACCGACGACCAGCTCGTTCGCGGAGAACCCATTGAAGTATGGTGATTCCGGTGTGGATATGGCCAGGGTCACCCGTCCGTTGTCTACCGAGTCGGTAAGCTTCAGTTTCGTTCGGGCAAACACCGGAGGTGTTCCAGGGGTCAGGGTGACATCCGCCGCGCCCCGCCCGGATTCAATCGTGTCGATTACGGATATGAGATTGGGTTGAAATCCCTTGGCCGTTGCCGCCACGAAAAAATACGGCTCGTAGTCCGCGTCATAACGATAGGGCGACGGCCATCCGATCGGGAGTTCTATGGCATAATTTCCATTAAAATCACTGTAAACGGCCGGTGCGAAAACTTTTTCCTGGTTCCCGTCAATATAATACCCGACGACCTGGGCGCCGTCGACAGGTGTCCCTCCGGAACTGATCCGGCCTGTGATCAGATAGGCGGGGTGGTCGGCCGCTTCGGACATTTCCGAAATCCCATCGCAGGCCGTTCCGATCTGCCCGGTGGATATGATTTCCGGCAGAAACGCCGGCGCGGGCGACGGGTCGCTGATCAGCAGGTGGTACTCTATCCCTGATTTCGGAAGCTCAATGGAAAATACACCGTCACCGGCGGTGGTCACCGTGGTCGTTGAAATAATGACATTGTCCACAACGGTAACTTCGATCCCGTTCAGCCCGATGCCGGTGCCATCCACGATCCGACCACAGTAACGTTCCACCGGAATGACACGGGCAATTCGGGAATAGCTGGCCGTTGCCTCGATGTTGTCTTTCACGGCCTTGACGTAGAACGGGGTCACCGAGATCACGTTCCGGGGTGAAAATTGGGTATCCGCGTCCTGGTCGCCGTCCAGATAGCCCGCGTCGGGAAAGGATTGCAGTTCGTGATCGACAATGGTCCAGGTTACCCCGGCGTCGGCTCCCTCGACGCTGAACGCGATTCCGCCAATGTCGGTTTCCAGAACATTGGTTCGCGATTTTTCAATGGGGCCCAGGGGGACGATAATATCCCAGGAAAGTTCGCTATTGAGGCCGTCCCGGGCAGTTATCGAGTACCGCCCGGCATAATTGTCCGTCAGGGGGCTGAAGGAGACGCTGGAACCCTGAGTATCGGATAGAGCCGTGCCGGTAATGTCACCGCCATCCGGTCCGAGAGCAGACCAGGTATACGCACCGTCCCCGCCGTTCACAGACAGGGTTACAGCACCCGTCCCGGTGGTAACGATTTGCGTCTCGGTCGGCCCGCTGGATCCCATTGCCGGGTACATAATCGTAATGTCTGTCAGCGCCAGTTGAAGCGGTGGGTCGTCGTCCAGGGCCTTATCCAGAAGGATCGGAAAATCGTTCGTCAGATCTCCATCCGTAAGGGTCGACATGTCCGTTCCCACAAGTACCGGCACGGTATCTGTGGTGTCTCCCGGGCTATACACCTGGTTGCCGTCGTTATCGGCACCATACCCGGCGTCCGGATCGAAAAGCGCCGTCTGGACCAGGGATAGGGTTGTCGTGCCGAACGCAGCGTCTGGGCTTACCTGGAACTTTACGGTAAACAGGACATCGGACAAAGGACCGCCGGCGCCATCGTCGGCGGGGCCGATGGTGGCGCCGCTGAAATAGATCTTTCCCGAATCTGAATACTGCCGGTGCATCGGTTCATCGCCGGGATTGGGTGCCTGGTGGAACGTAAATGGGAAACGCGATGTAATGCCATCCGGGCTACCCGATGTTCCCGAACCGGAGATCGTCGGGGCGATCAACACCTCCGGGTCATATTCCAGGGTAAAACTGCACCCGGCAATATCGGCTGGATCATCGACGATCTTCAGGTACAGAAAAGATCCCCTGCCGAACTCAGTTTCCGTAGAGCTTCCGTCTGTTGTCGTCTCGAGGGAAAGTGTTTTGGCAATGCCCGCACCGGGAAACAACAGCACGGCAATGGCTGTTACGACGGCCAGCAGGCATTGACTATGTCGTGATGGCATCAGGTGCATGGTTTACTCTCTGTGTTGAGCAGACATATCGTTCCCCGCAGCTTACACATGCAGCGATACTTATTCGGTTCTCCGTTTCAGTCTTACCGGATCGACAATCCGTATCGCCCGTGCGGTGACGTCGATGATTCCCCTCTCTCTCAGTTGCCGTAATTCCTTATTCACGCTCTCCCGGGATGCACCGATCATTCCCGCCAAATCTTTCTGGGTGATTTTCAGGCTGATTTCAAGTTCTCCTTCATCCTGACGGCCGAACGTATCGCCCAACTCCAGAAGCTTCTTTGCAAAACGCGCCGGAATATTCAGAAAGCACGTGTCTTCCAGAAGGGAATCCGTGTTTCGGATCCGGTTGGATAGAGAGGCCAGAAGTACCCTCATGGCCTCGTCATTGGTTTTCAGAAACATGAAAAAATCCTGTCTCTCGAGTAAAAACAACCGGCTTGGCATGACCGCCACGGCATCAGCGGATCTTGGTTCATGGTCCAGCAGCGCAAGCTCTCCAAGAAAATCGCCCTCCTTGAAAATGGCCACGATCATTTTCTCCCCGATCTTCGATGGGAGGACTATTTTTATCGCTCCTCTCTGGATCACATACAGGGCCGTCCCTCTGCTCCCCTTCCGAAACAGGACCTCTCCTTTTTTGACGTCCAGCTCGCTCATCTTGTCGGCGAGTTCCTCCAGATATGCGTCCGGGATCGCCTGGAACAGAGGAATCTTTTTCAAAAGCTCCGGAGGTTGCAGCATGATGACACCTCTTCTGTTGGGGTTGAATGCAAAATAAGTGCCTTTAATGCGTTCCACAACGCATTTCCTTACAAATAGTATCCCCGATCACCGTCTCGGAGAAAAATCCGTCTCCCGTTTTATATCATCATCCACCTGGATATTGGCAGAAATCATGATTAATAAAATGTTATCAATTATTTAGATCAAATTCCAAAAATTCTATTCCCAACCCGGGGAACCGTCATGATGTTGATTCGGCGTCGGTAGGATACCACGAACATCGGCCGGTCCTTTGAAGTCGGGATGGTAACCCGTCCAGATTCGTCGGTGTGAACCGCGCTTTCTCCAATTGTGTCGTGCAAAAGTGACACTTTCCGCTCCTCCATGGATGATGATGGGCCCGCTGTCAGTTGTATGGGGGATTTCCTCCAATGCATCGTTCATCCATTGACTCTCCCGAATCGTCAGCGTCGTTCGTTTCAAACTATTGATATTCTTATTAATTGAAAAGATCACGGTCAGAATTGGAATCTCCCTGCCGCTGATCCCCACCGCCCCGGCCATCACAACGGCCAGACGGCCCGGTGTGTTGGCGTTCTCGAGGTACATCAAGGTCGAAGCTTGTGAGGATTTTACCGCTTTCCGATAGAGTAATAATTTGCTGTCAAATTCTATAGTTAGTTTTAATCCAGCCAGCTTATCGACATCTTTCAAAACTATCGGAATCGCAATCGTCCCGCCGGGTTTTCCGGAAATTTTCGGAATAACGAGTTGAGCGGCGTGGACCGGTGCCACCCATAGGATTACCAAAACGATGATGGTCACATAACCCGCGATAGCAGGTCGGTAAGAGAAGTCGGTTATAGGCTTGGCGTGGAATGGCGATCTCGTGCTGAAAAGGCTCGTCTCGCTGTCATCGATTCGATGGTGAATGGCTCCGGATCTCATTATCACATGTATTTCAAGCAGATACAAAATTTCTACTATATATGCTAGAAATTGAGCAGTGTGTCAACAACCGGATCGTTGCCCTGCTTCTGATGTACAGTTCCGATACGTTATTCGCTTGTGAAATGAATAAAAGACCTGTTTATAAAAAAATACGGATTACGACACATTGCTTCGATGATTGGTTCCGGGCCTTCTGTCGACGGGCGAACGGGCACACCCTACGACTCGCTTCGCTCGCTCAGGACAAGCGGGCAGACGGATTAACCGGCAAACTTCTTCACGTCTTTTGACAGAAACGGGTATTATATCTTATAATTATATGAGATTCAGCGAAACCGTTTACTACTAAAATATTATCTTCTTTTTGCTTCCGTGCTTAGTTTGGCTTAGCCGAATCATTGCATGGGATCGTTCCGTTGAAGCGTTTCCGAATTTCCGGTCGCTGTACGTTAACCTGCGAAGATCTAAACTAAACGAAGGAGAAGTCTCCCATGGGTATGGACAACCTCGTTTTTCTGGAGAACATCGAGTGGTTCGACGAAACCGGTCAGGAACTGGTCCACCGGATTCCTGAGAAGGGCTCCGGCGAAATCAAGTGGGGCGCGCAGCTCACCGTGCGTGAGAGCCAGGCGGGTATCTTTTTCTACAAGGGCAAAGCCGTGGAAGCCTTTGGTCCAGGCCGTCACACCCTCAAAACAATGAATATTCCCATACTGACGAAAATCGCCGCCATCCCCTGGGCGCTATCGAGTCCACTGCGTGCCGAAGTCTATATGGTGAACATGAAAGTGTTTACCAATCTTAAATGGGGGACGCGCGATCCGGTGGCCTTTAAAGACTCCGAATTGGGACTGGTTCGACTGAGAGCTTTCGGTGTCTTCAATCTCCGAGTGATTCAGCCGATCCTGTTCGTCAACCGACTCGTCGGAACCCAGGGCATGTTCACCACCGAAGCAGTGGAGGAATATCTCAATCGGGTCATTATTTCCCGATTCAACGACTACATGGGTGAAACCATCGATTCCATCCTGAACCTCCCCGCAAAGTACGACGAACTATCGATAGGACTGTCCAAACGCTTAAAGGAGGATTTCAGTCATTTTGGGATGGCCCTGACCCATATCTACATCAATTCGATCACTCCGCCGCCCGAGGTTCAGCAGGCCATTGATGATCGCAGCCGGACGGAAGTATTCAAGGACATGAACAAGCTAATGCAGATGAAAGCCGCCATGGCCATGGAAAAGGCCTCTGAAGCATCCGGAGACGCCGGGGCCGGCTTGGGAATGGGTACCACGATGGGCCTCATGATGCCGGCGATGTTCGCACAATATTTTTCAGGTGGCGCCCAACAGTCCGGTTCGGGCGGTCCGTCCGCCACCGGCGGGCCGCAGCCGGAGGGACCCGCGTGTCCGGAGTGCCGATATCCAATTCCGATAGACGCAAAATTCTGCTCCGCATGCGGACATCAATTGATGGTGTTCACCCAGTGCGTATCCTGTGGGAAAAACCTGCCGCCCAACGCCAAATTTTGCTCGCGGTGCGGTAAGCCGGCCGAAGCAGCGCCCGAAGAAACACTCTGCAGCAAGTGTGGTGCGGAGATCTTGCCCGATGCCCTGTTTTGCACGGCCTGCGGGGAGAAGCAATGAATCCGGATCCTGGATGCTCGGTGCTGGATTCTGGATACTCGATACTGGATGCTGGATACTCGATGCTGGTTTCTGGATGCTGGATGCTTGTCCGCCTTTGGCGGGCTGGATGCAGGGGATCTGAAGAACTGGAGTGATGGAGTGATGGGATACCAGGATCTGAAGGAATCCATTACTCCAGTACTCCAATACCCCTGTTCTCGAATGCTTACGCGTTTGAATGCATTGGGTGGGCAAACCGGCCAATCCCGCCACAGCGGGACTAACCGGCTAAACCAGCGAACGGGAATACGGGTCCACGGGCGCACTGGCAAACCGGTCAACGGGCTAACCGGTTAAGGAGCCCGCAGGCCAACGGGCTAACCGGCAGAACAGGAGTCTTCCCATCCGTTTTCTCATCGACCACCAATGCCCTCAGTGCGGGGCTTCGGCGACACTGGAAGAGACAGATCGCCTGTTTACCTGCAATTTCTGCCGGGTAAAATCCTACCTGGTCCCCAATGGCTACTTTCAGTATGCGCTGCCGAGCAAAGCACCGGCAAACCAGACCCTGATCTATTTTCCCTTCTGGCGATTCAAAGGTATGTTCTTCTCATGCGGCCCCGCCGGAGTGGGTCACAAGTTTATGGATCTCAGCTATCAGGCGATCGAAGCCCCCGTCTTTCCCATTTCATTGGGATTCCGCAGTCAGGCGCTGAAATTACGGTTTGTCACATCCGACCTGGAAGGACGATTTCTTACCCCCGCCGTTCCCATGCACACGGTCATGGAAAAATTCACGCGCCGTTTTACCGGTACCATGCCAAAACCGATTCTTCACAGCGCCCATATCGGTGAATCCCTGAGTCTTGTCTATTCGCCGTACTACCTCAACGGGAGGCCCTACGACGCCGTCTTGAACGAGCCGTTGCCGAGAGCCCTCCCGGATGACTTTCATATTGAGACGTTGCCCGGCGGTACCCCGGAAAAAAGCATCCATTTTCTTCCGACCCTGTGCCCCGGCTGCGGTTGGGATCTCGTCGGGGATCGCGATTCCCTCGTGCTTCATTGCAAAAACTGTGATAGCGCATGGATGGAGGGAAATCAGGGCTTCAAGAAAATCCGCTTCGGCCATGTGCCGAATGTGCAGGATAATGTCACATATCTGCCGTTCTGGCGCATAAAAGCAGATATTTCCGGACTTGAGCTTTTTACCTATGCAGATCTTGTCAAGGTAGCCAACCTGCCCAAGGTCATCCAGGAAGATTGGAAAAAGATGGGTTTCCGCTTCTGGGCCCCGGCATTCAAGGTTCGCCCCAACACGTTTCTTCGACTACTCAAAGACATGACGCTGTCCCAGTCCCGGGATCCCCTCGACGAAGCGCTGCCCAATGGGCGTATTTATTCGGTCAATCTGCCGATCCGGGAGGCCCTGGAGACGATCAAGATCAACCTGGCGACATTCATCAGGCCGAAGCAGCGAGTCCAAAAGCTGCTTGAGGCGATCCGGGTCAAACCGATCAGCTTTGTCCTGGTCTATGTCCCCTTTATCGAAAAGCACCATGATTATACGCACCCGACGTTACACGTGGCGATTAACAAAAATCAGTTGAGACTTTCTACGAATTTATAGAACATGAGCTGAATGTTCAAATCTATAGCAGTTGCCATAACTATGTTCCGATTGAAGGTAGGGTCCACACCCTGGACCTTGAGTCAGGTTTCGGAACGGAATTCTGACAATCGATATAAAAGCTCAAAGAAGATAAGTACGATCACTGGCGTCCCGCCATGCGGGGCAAATGACAGGTTCCATTAGCGCCCCGGCCAACAGGCAAACCGGCAAACCGCCCCTATCCCGACCTCTTCTTTTTCTTGTAGAATTCCGTTAATGGTTCGTTTTCCGCTCTTGTTCAAACCGATCATAGAACGAAGCGATGTACTGAAGTTTTTCGTATTCCACCTGGGCGGCGACCGGGTTGTCGGCAGTGTACATCTTGATGAGTTTCACCCGGGGGCGGCGCAGGCCCTGGTTGTAATGAAGGGCTTTCCGGTAGGCGCTGATCGCCTTCCTCCCCTTTCTCCGGATCACCAGAAAGTCGCCCAGCTTTTCATACTTTAATGCGGCGGCAAACGAGTCATCTGAAACCCGGTCCAGGTAATCAGCGGCTTTGTAGAAGCTTCGGTTCATCAGGTAAACATCCGTCAGCGAGAGGTTGGCATACGCGGAATAGCGGCCTTCCAGATTGGAGGAGGCCTCCCAGAACGGGATCGCCCCCTCGGTATCTCCCTGGGATGAGATGATCGCCGCATGGGTGTTTAAAAAAGCGGTCATGTCCCTGGTGTTGTGAAGGGGAAGAAATTCGACGATCCCAATCAGTAAAACAACGAGAAGATATCCGAAGACTTTCTTACGACGTTTGTCTAAAAGCGCTTCCCAAAAATTCTTAATTCCGAGCACGGCAAACGGAATCAGAAAGACAAGCATGGGCAGCCGTATCCGTATGCTGGTGAAGAAGAGAACCAACGTCGCCGAATACATACAGAAGATCAGCGCCAGTGCCGCCAGCTTTCTGGACCCGGCCGCCGACAGAGCCATTCCGGCAATGCCAAAGGGAAGCACCATCCAGAAGGTAATAAACGGTATTCGAAAAAAGGGGACATATTTACTGGTGAATCCGATGTCGTAGTGGTCCCCGGGTTCGAACCAGTTGAATAACAGCAGGAACTTGTTAAGGAGCAGCTTCGTGTGTTCCCAAGGCTTCTGCTTTACACTGTTGAGCAGCTGTCGGGTCCAGTATCGGGACGCCTCGCCGGCGCTCAGGGCTCGTTGCACACGTCGGCTCGCCTCGATGGTAAACTGAATGCCCCGATCGGTGGGGACTGTGGTGGCAAACTGGACGCCATCGGAGTAGTCGATCTGGTTGCTCAGATAGAGATTAAATCCGGCCTGGGAAGTTGTGGGCTGAACCTCTCCGGCGGCCATGTCATTGCGGACTACAAACGGCGCCCAGGAAAGGGCCAGCCCGGCCGCATACAACACCAGAAGTGCGCCCACCACTCGTAATGTGGCCTTCCCCTGGAAACGCACCCATACGATAACCAGCGCCAGAAACGGCACCCATACGACGGCGTTGGATTGAACATTGGCCAGAAGACCCAAGGTGACCCCGATCAAAAAGGCGTTCGGGATCGATTTTGAGTCAAACAACGCGAGAAGAAAATAGATGGTTGCGCTAAAGAGAAAGATGGAGAGTGCGGTTTTCAGCGGTACGATGCTGTAGAAGATAAACGGCTCGTAAAAACAGGCGATCAGGGCTGCAAACAGTCCCAGCATCCGATTGCCCATCCGGTCACCGATCAGGTAAATCAAAAAGCAGGTGAGTGTTCCTAAAGCGATATTCGCATAACGGATTAAGACAATGTCCGGAGAGAATATCCAATAGATCAGCGCCATGAAGTAGGCCGGCAGAGGCGCGAACCCGTAGACACGGCCATATTGGCGGGAGCCCTCGGCAATATCTGTGGCCCAATCATGATAGAATCGCTCGTCCCACAGCATGAAGTCAAAATAGATGCTGTTCTTCAGGTCGAGAAGCGCGAAGATCCTCAGCAGAAGTCCAATAAACAGGATCAGCGACAGAATCGGAACAAATTGCCGCTCGATGAATGGGGACAGCTTACGGATAAAACCCGATGCCGGGGAAATCTGGTGCATGGGAACGCATTATATCAGATTGGACAGGCACCCGGCAAACCAACCTGTGGGCGGTGTCGCCCTGGATCTTGAGTCAGGTTTCGGAACGGAATTCTGAAAATCGCTATAGTAGGCTATGTCGCACAAAAAAGAGCGCACGCTGACCATGTGCGCCCTGAATTTACGTCATGACAGGCGGTCTTAATCCTCGGGAATATAGGGGTTATTTCCGATTCCGGCGACACCGGCCGCCGTGCCGCTAAAGCGTGTGGCGGTGTCCACCGTCCCTGCTGCGCCGCCTTCTATCCATATCCGTTGTCCGTCCATGGTGCCGGTGCCGGAGTAGGGTCCCCCACCTTGGACATGGGCACCCCAATTGCCTCCGGAGGCCTCAAATTTATCCATTGTGATCCTCGCCTCGAGACCGTTTCCGGATACCGTGGCGTAATCTCCCGGAGAAACACATCCTGAATAACTCCCACCGACCTCATCAGTGGCAAAAATTCGTGGTTGTGCAGCGCTCTGGGCGTAGTCGAAGAAAACGACGTTTTTCATGTACGCATCCGTGAGAGAGGCACTGTGCGAGCTCTCGGGGGACATTTCCAGATTTGCCCGCCCGATTTCCACAGTTGGAATATTCAGCTGCTCCAGAGCCGCCTTGTTGGTCGCCAGCATGTCCATGAATTTATGTGTATCGATGAAGCTGCCGATGGCCACCGCCTGCCAGTCGCTGGGGTTGAAGGTTCCCTTGACCTCACCGCCGGTCACACCCGTAGCCGCATGTTGCAGATCCACCCAGGCGCCCGGAGCGTTTCCGGAAAGCTCACCGGTCACCGTGTCTCGGGTGCCAAAGGCTTCCACCCACTGGTCGGCATGGGGTGAATTACGAACCAGGCTGACGTCCCAATTGTCTTCGGTCAGGCCGGTACCGAACATATAGGATTCCCAAACGCCCCAGTCTTGAGCCGGAAATAGCAACGACGAGGGTTGAAACCGCAGTTCGGAGCTCATGATCCCTGCCAGCGCTACGTTTCCGCCGGCCTGCGTGTAATTTATGGCGACCGGGCCGGTGGGCAGATAATAATCGGACGGGGAAATGGTGCTGGCCATCGGCGCCTCCGCCAGCAGGCTTTCGGCTATAAAAAATCCGTCATCCCCGACCGTATCGGTTTCGAGGTAGGTGCCGATCGCGTCGCCGGTCATCAGTCCCATCTCCCCGCTCTGGGTGATGAACAGGAAGGCGGCGTCCCCCTTCAGCGCCCCCATGTCCGGGTCGGCCGCGGACAGCCGCCACAGGCCGCCGGTAAATCCCTTCAGGAGGCCGGTCTTGCCGGTCTCTTGCCCGGACAGAAACGAGCGCCACAGGTATGAGGAACCGCCCCCTGCGGAATAGGAGAACGGACCGACGGCCGTCATGTCATAAAGATGCCCTCCCCTGTCGATGAAACCGGCCTTTCCGCCGGCGGTCCCTTCGACAACATATGAACTGCCGTCACTCGAATAGAGACTGGCCGGGCCCCAGCTGCCGTTGAACGTCAGGGGCTGCATCACATATGTACCGATGCCCGCCGCCTGCCAGTCCCCGGACGCACCGGTGTCCCAGTGGGATCCCAAAATTTCTCCGGTATAGGAGTACAGCGCCGTATCGCCGACGGCGTCGGCCCGGTAAACGCCCGAAAGGTCTGTCCCTTCCCAGGGGTTCCCGAGGATCTCACCGACCCAGTACCCGTCCGGGTCAAACGTACTGCCGTGGGACTCATCCAGCTCGCCGCCCAGGGCCGCCGACCAGGCACCATCGGTATCACCGTCATAATGACCGCCAAAGGCCCCATTCCAGACACCCCAATCCTGATCGCTAATACGGATCGGGTCCCCGACGGACACCTGAACATCCAGCGTGCCGTTCCCGGCGAAGCGTCCCACCCCGCTGTCTCCCTTGAATTGGTCGGTTAACAGCGACGCGCTCAGGTCCCCCGGCGCCACGGTGCTCGACTCGACCGGAGTAGCCGCGAGGGAGCCGTCTGCCCGCCACCGGTTCAGGCCCGGATTGCCGGCAACATAGGATCCGGTCGCAGCTCCGGAAAGAATTCCGGCCGTGTTGGCACCGTCGATATATAACGCGTAGGCACTGGCGCGGATCGTCGCGTCCCGCCAGATGCCCACCATGTAGCCGTAGTAATTCCCGGCGTCATTCCCTCCGGAGATCAACCCGTTGGCACCGTCCAGGATTACGCCGGAGCCGTACATCAGCAGCGGCTGGTTTCCGGAGGCATGGGGGTCATTGGATCCCATCATGGTAACGGCCGTTGGCGTGCCGCTAAACAAGGTATCGGCGGTGCCGCCGATGAGCCCGACAAGGTTCGGCGGCCCACTGATGGTAAAAAAACGGCTGCCGTCAAAATAGGCCAATTCTCCGGTGGCCTGTCCGTTAAACGCCAGGGGGGTTTTGGTGAACGCCCCGGCGGTGACACTGTTGTAGGGATACCCGGAGACATCCGAAGTCATGTCACCCGCATCGAGCATCGTGCTATCGCCGTAGCCACGGGTGTAGGTCCCGCGATGTTCCACCAGGATATTCCCCAGATGGGTTTGGTCCAGAAATCCGAGGTTGCCGCTGATGGATACATGCCCGGTGTCGCCGGCCGCCGGACTCCCGGCCTTGTCGTCTGTTCCGGAAACACGGCCGAGTATGTAATAGGTGCTGTTGTCCGTCTGCCCGTAATCGGCGGACCAGGCAGATTCTCCAGAGGGATTGGAATAGAGCCCGGAACCTTCCCCGGAGTGGGTTTCGAGCCATACCTCGAGCAGGTTGCCGTTGGTCAGCACCAGTCTGTTGACCGGTGACGCATGACTCCCCTCCGTGATCCATGGCGCAACATCCACATCAGCGAGGTGTGGCACGTAGGCATGTGCGCCGGAAACGAATTGATCATACAACGTATCGGCAAGGGTGACCGGCGCATCGGGTCCTGAAAGCTGAATCTGGCCCAAGCCATCGCTGCGGATGAGACTACCCGCGGCGCTGAACTCGCCCCCGGGTCCAATGGCCGCGGGGTCCTGGCTGCTGGCCGGATCACCGTAAAGATACCCGGCGTCATACCGATCCCCTTCCGCCGACGGCCGTTGGGCATAAATGCTGAAAAAGAGCCCCCGCCAGGTGCCGCTGACCCCGCCGAGCTGGCCGGCAAAGGCGCCGGCCTGTTCATCCAGGGCTGTTACCAAAGCGCCTTTGATGGCAGTTATGGGCTCATGGGTGGGTGCATCCGGTGCTCCGCCCGTAATCAGCTGGCTCTTGGCGATAACCGTCGGTGCCGTGACGTCATCCCCTAAAGTGCCGGACAGGGTAAATTCTCCTTCCGGGCTTCCGTTTTCCAGCTCAACCACAAATCCTTCCAGGGTGGCTTCCGTTAAAAATGCCGACCCGGTTAAATCGAATGGATCGCTTTCCACCAGGGTGGCGGCCTCGGCGATGACCGCCACGGCCGCGAGCTTGAGGTCTTCGCTGATCGCAGTGGGTACCCCTTCGGTGTCCGCAACAACCGTTAAGGGTGGATTTGCGACGCGCACAGTGCCTTCGGTTTGCATATCCCTGGTCTGGTTCCCTTGAAGCGTCTCGGCGATGTTCTCACGAACCGCCGCCTGAACCACCTCCACCTCGGCCTCCGTTGCAGCGACCTCTTCTTCGCTGGGTAGGGTCTCTTGCCGCAGGGGTTCCAGCACGCTCGGATCGGTTGCCTGGACCGTCGGCATGGTCAGGGCGTCCGTCACGATGCCGGTCTGGCCCGCATTGACGATCCGGGAGCGGCTGTCATCACCGCCCGCGGCCACCTCCGATGCCCCCTCCGTGACGACGACCCCGGTCACCCCGTTGGCGAACCAGGTAAAAAAATCGGTGCCGCGGACGCCACAGACGGCCGTGGGGGTCTGGATTAAAAAGCGATGGGGCTGGTTTCTGCCCCAGGCGCGACCCGCCACCTTTTTCACGAGGCTCTGCAGCTTTCCGCGAAACAGGCTCAGCCGGGAACGTTGTTCGTCTTTTTTGACCATATATTCGGTGATTTCCACGCGGCTTTGCTGCGCCAGACGGACAATGCTCTCATCGACAAAACGGATTTCAGCCTTTGCTCCTGTTTTGGTGCGAACGATATCACCGACATACACCTCATCGCCGGTGTCAAGAGGCTCGGCGGCAGCTCCAGGACGGGTAATATCCACCCTTCCCGTGATGAACGTTGCCGTGCCGACGGGATCTGCAGCCGTCGCCGGAATGACCGCCACGATCAAAAAGACAATGACGCCGATAAAAGAAAATGTCCGTTTCATGGCCGACCTCCGTATGTCTGTCGCCACCGGGTCAGAATGTGAGAAGAGACGGGATGGGTGGTCGCCGAGTGGCGGCGCCTTGCAGGTTATGTCTCCTGGTGTGGGCGGAACTGATAATCCTGATTGAAGCAGATGGACATGCCCTCGGATTCGGTCCGGATAACGGTCCCTTTCAGTTCCACATAGACCTGCTTGTGATCGTCTTTGAGGGTTTTTAGTTTTTCCAGGTTGAGGACCAGATCGATTCGAACGTCGGTCCCTTCCGGAAGGGGCTGGGGGGTGTGGAAATAGGCGCCTCCCGAACAGACGTTGCTGGTAACCAGTTCGAGCCTGTTTGCTGAAGGCCGGGAAACACGAATAATTGCCGGAATCTCCATTTCGAAACGCTCTTCCCGTCTTCGTTCCATCGCTTCCATGGGTAACCTCGAATTTTTAGATTAAACATTAGGTTACTGGATACTGACGCACCGTACATCGGTGTGAAGATATCTGCAATAGGTGTCCGGTATGAAATTCGGTCGTAATTTTAACGCTCCCAACGCTCATACTTTGATCTAAACCGGCAAGCCGGGCTAGCACCTTGGTGCTAGCCCGGCTTGCCGGTTTACCCGTTTGCCCGCCTGTCCTGAGCGAGCGAAGCGAGTCGTAGGGTATTCCCGTTCGCCGGTTTGTCCCGCCAAGGCGGGATTGTCCGGCGAAGACAGTCGTTTACAGCCTGACGGCGGTGTCATTCAGACATGGGTTCCGCTTCGCGGAACGTCATTCGTTGCTCTTCGACTTCTGTTTTCAGTTTGTATCCTTAACCTTTGGGTTGTTAACTTTCAGCTTTGAACTTTGAGCTAACTAACCTTTCAACTTTCAGCCCGCCGCAGGTTTACCCGCCTTTAAAGATTTTTAACGGCCCACAGCGCCGCCTGCAGCCGATTCGGCACCCTTATTTTTTTAAAAATATTATATATGTGTGTTTTGACGGTATTGGGGCTGATACAGAGCTCATCGGCAATATGATCGTTCTTGGCACCTGCGGAAATAAGGGCCAGAATTTCGGTTTCCCGTTCCGTCAGGGGGTTGCTCTTTTTTAGAAGCGGACGTTCTCCCTTACGGCTTTTGGCGTATGATTTGGATAGAATTTCCCGGGATACCCACAGCTCGCCGGCAAATATCATGTGAATACCCTTCGCGATCTGTTCTTTTGGATCATCCGAATAAAAAAAGCCTTTGACACCGATCTCCAAAGACAATTCCTCGATGCCGGCCGATGGCTTCACATTGAACAGGACAACCAGATAGTGCCTGAAATAGGGTTCTTCAAGCGCTTCCATAGTCCTGAGACTTTCGTCCAGGCCGCCGTCTTCACAATCGAGCAATATCATGCTCGTATGGCGGGTTTTAATATCCACCAAGAGCGGAATCTCTTCCTGTGACTCACAGCAGAGGCAGGAGAGCGTCATCTCGGTTTCCCTTTCGGCGAACCGCGCCAGCAGTTCATTCTGGAGTCGCCGTGGTCCCAATATGTATAGCTGGTGTTCAGCTTCCACGCGTCGTTACCTCCTGTAATTAAAATGACATGTTTAGAAGCGGTACTCAATACCCACCGAATAAATACTTCGGTCATAGGTATACAGGTTGATATTCGAGTTTGCTTTGGTGAAAAAATATTGGGGGACCAGAGACATCCCGTTCCAGAAATTCCAGGACAGTCCCAATGAATACCGGTAGATGCTGTCACTTCGTTTCGTGCCGGCACTCGGTGCGAATACCCGTTCATTCGTAAAGTTTTCGTAATATCCTTCCCCGGTCGCCAAAAATCGGAGTTTTGGCGTGATCGGGTGGATCAGATTGACCGAAATTCGATTGCCGACCCGGTCCCAATGGTCCCCGTTTGCATTGAAATCGAAAACGTCATATCTCAAATTAAAAAATCCGTTCCGGGTGTAGGTCCAAATCCAGCTCAGGTAGCCTCGAAACCCCTGGGACGTCCGGTCCTCTTCCGGAGCCAGGGGGTCAAACTTGAAATCGTCCATGTGATATGCGCCATAGGCTTCGAGCAGGTGCCGTTGTGCGGCCACCACACGCAGCAAGGGGCCGCTAAACGATTCCACATAGGGGTCCCATGATGGCTGGCGCACGATGACATGGCTGTAATGGATGGGGATATTGAGGGCCACCCGACCGAAATTGTATCCGGGGAACAGGGACAAAGAATTGATGAGTGAGTCGTGGGTGTCATGGAATTTGTCATAAAACGACCCCCAAAAGGAGTAACTCAGGTTAAACAGCCACGGGCTGTCCTTAAATGTCGGAATATAGTCGATTCTTCCGGATACCCGCGTCAGGTAGCTTTCCTCGTTGGTGATGCCAAATACCGGATCGATGGACGTATCCAGCGGATTGAGAATCACGTTATCATCGTACTGGGGATAAATGCCCAGGGTGATCCGGACGGGTCTTGTCAGGAACATGCGGTCTTCGACCAGGTCCACATATCGTCTGGCGAATCCTGCCAGATCTGTTGTGGGATCTTCGGTAATCGCCGCCTGCAGGACTGTTTTCGCCTTCTTCAGCTCCTGCGCGCGGATGTGGGACATGGCGATCTGGATCCGGGCCGATTGGGTATAGGACGGATCCAGTTCCATGGCCCGTCGAAACGCCGTTACGGCCCCGTCATTGTCGCCTTCCTGCTGAAGGACCAGCCCCTCTAAAAAAGCCACCTTGGCAGGGGCGATATTCTGGTCCTTGGCGACAGCGATCCAGCGTGCGGCTTCTGCCAGGCTTTCTTTGGTGTTTATCCGGACCAGGACCTCGATCAACTCGACCAGGGCTTCCTTGATGCGGGGCGGCATTTGAACAGCATCTTTGAGATGGATGGCCGCACGTGTAAAATCCAGAACCTGTTTGTAGGCAAGACCCAGAAAGAAAGCGGCTGTGGAGGACTCGGGTGCTTCCTGGCGGGCCTTCTCAAGAATTTTTATGGCTTCTTCGAAGTTCTCTCTCTGGTATTCCTGAATGCCTTCGGTCAGGGCCCCGTTTTCGCAGAACACCGGCGGGCAGGAGAGCAGCAGGACAGCAATCACCCATGCGACAACCCGAATCATACCGGGGGTTTTCACATTTCTCCCCCGGCTACGGATGAAATTGTCCAGCACCCTCGCGTGGCATGAAATCATAATACCAGGCATTGAAAAATTGTCATGCAAATCTCGGACTAACGGAATCCTGAATTACCCGTCGAAGTTAACCGTTCTCGCATCGGGATACCGAAGCCGGTCACTCAGCTGGCCGCGACACAGGGTGACCATAGCACTCCTGCACCCGGCAGGCGTAAGAAACGATGTGGGCTGGAAAACAAAAACCGGGCCGCCTTCTTCCGGCAACCCGGCTGTCTTTTACAGTGAATGGTCCTATAGAGTACCGCGTTTAGCCGTATAGGGCAGGTATGTTAGCCGACCCCCACTGGCTTGTCAACTTGTTTCCGGCATCCAAAAAAGATTCTAACCTACCGTTTAAATTGTTTTTTGTAACCGGTTCGATATGTATTGAAGCTGAAAAAACTCATGCGTGGTTTGCTTGACCATCCAATATCACAGCGGTGGAGGTCTGGCCGTCAATCTTGAGAATCAAGGGATCTTCAAGCCGGATATGGGCCACATAGTGCAGATCGGCCAACGGGCGTTTCACCTCGAACCAGTTCCAGTCGATGAAATCTTTGGATGGTTCCGTAATGGTGATGTACGGAATCCCCAAGGCGGTAAGGTTCTGGAAAAAATGCGACCCTTGGGAGGGATCCGCTCGAAGCTGTTCGTTTCTGAGTTCGATGACCGCACCGACGTTGGAAATATCCCGCCAGCGGACCGGAATGCCAAGCCACCGGTCGGCCGATCCCCATCTCCCAGGTCCCACCAGAAGGTAGGGCAGACCGTCCCGCTGGAGATCGCGATTCAGCTGTCCGATTTCGTTGGCCATGGCGATGGTTGCCTCGGCCTTAAAACCCGATCGTTTGACAAGAATGATATCTTTGAGACCTGCAATTTGTCCGTTCCCCAAGGCCTGGGTAGAATAGCAGATCGCGTTCTCCACATCGGATGGGCGGATGTCTATCTGGGAAGCACTCATCCCGGAAGCCATGGGACGCATCTGGAGGAAGTAAAACTCACCTCTCGGGTCGTTTGGCGAAGGCAGATTCACGGAAAATTCGATTTCCACCGGACAGCCCATCCCCTTCTTGCCAATCTCGACAAGGTCCGAAAGCAAATCCGGCAGCGGGAACAGGCGATGCTTCAACACCTGTGAAAAGGTGAGCACCTTGACACCCTTCATGTGCCTGGATTCCCGGATCCTGTGCTCATCTGGAATATAGGTGCCGGACAATAGGCTGACCGGCAATTCCATCTCGGCATCCGTCACATCGCGCCGCTCGAGATTGGCATACTGATCGAACCGGAGTTGTTTGGGGTAGCCTTTGAGTTTTAGCGCATAGAAGAACCGCTGGGCATTGACCAAAATGTCATCCACGGTTGAAAATTGGGGCAGGATGCTCGGGTGCCGTGGCGAGAAGCGGAGCGTTTGCTCGCCCTCCATGACGATTCGGCCCATCCCGAGGGCGATGTGGGCAATCCCGTCCTCGGCCGACATCCGCGCCACAGGATAGTAATTGTAGGACTGGGTTACCCCGGCGATGGCCGGATAGAAGTAATCGCCGGATGGCCGTCCGGTCAGTTCCTGTACGATGACGGCCATGGATTCCTCCTGGGGGGACGCGATTGTTTTTCGGGTAAAGGCTTTCGGGTTTTCAAAGTAGGTCGAGGCATACACCCGTTTTATGGCCTGCAGGAGTTGTTCCAGCCGTACCCCGGGGTCGGGGTCGTTGTTTGGAATCATGTATGTTTCGTAGAGACCGGCGTAGGGTTGGAAATGGGCATCCTCCAGAAGGCTGGAGGACCGAACCGACAAGGGGCACTGAACCTGAGCCAGAAAAATTGCGAGTTGCTCTCTTAGCCATGCGGGCATCTGTCCATGAAGGAATTGGGAGCGGATGTCCTGATCGGCAATGCCCTCTTTGGAAAGGTGCCGAAGGTTGTTTTCCTTGACAAAGGCCTCGAATCCGCCGGTGCCGATCACCGTGGTCCTGGGGATCTGAATCACGATATCCGGATATTTTTTAAAAATGTAGGGGTTCTCCTGAAGCAGGATGGACATAAAAGCCAGGCCTCTGGCCTTTCCGCCAATGGAGCCCTGCCCCATTTTGACGAAGTCCATGATGTCGGCATCGAAATTCTCGGCCCGGAACTTGGTGATGACACCCTTCTGCCGCCATTTTCGAAGGGCATGAATGTTACTAATCAGATACTCTCGAAGAGATTCTGCGGTATCGAATTCTTCTGCGCTCACACTTCGGAAATGGTTCGCAAGGGTGATTTCACTTCGTCCCATGATCCAGTTGGAAAAGTGGTTCCGTCCAGCATGATACCAGATGCATTCATCGGGGACCTTAGCGATTTTCATCTCCAGTTCCCTCAGGCTCGATGCCCGGTCCACCTCGGTGCCGTCCGAAAGCCGGAAGATAAAATCCCCGAAGCCCAGATGCTCCAGAAAGAAATCGTGGATCTCCGTCAACAGGTTCGGGGAATTCTTATCCAGGAACACGGCCGGTATGGCCTCGGCCCGCCGCCGGTTTTCGGCATCCGAACTCATCATGAGCATCGGCAGATCGGGTATCTCCCTTCTGAGGTGAGACAGCAGCGTTGGGCCGGCGTCGTCGTTGAGCTTGCCGTCCAAGGGAAACCTGGCATCGGAAATAATGCCGAACAGATAGTCCCGATAGCGGTCACACAGTGACTTGGCCTCCTCGTAATTCTCTGCAAGGAGAATTTTCGGCCGGGCCCTCATTTTAAGCAAAAGATGTTCCTCGTTGAGGCCCTCCCCGAGCACCGACTGGGTTTGACTCACGATTTCCTTGTAGATCAGTGGCAGAAGGATTGAATAATAAACCGGTGAATCTTCGACCAGGACAAACAAGCGCACCCCGGCACGATCGGTGTCGCTGTCGACGTTCAGTTGATCTTCGACATTTTTCACCAGCGCCATGAGAAGATCGGAGTTGCCCGTCCAGATAAAGAATTTATCGATATGGGTGCGATCCCTTTCCTCCATCGCCGAATAGAGCCCGCGCACACTGTGGGCCAAAAGGATAATCGGCAAATCCGGCTGGAGCTGTTTGATGCTCTTCGAGAGCATAACGGCGTCCATGTCCTCTAAATGGGGCATGGTGATGACAAGATCAAAGGCATTGGTCTTGATGATGTCCAGGGCGTCATATCCCGAAGGGGTCCGGGTCACCCGGGGCGGCTTGCTGAGATTCAGTCCGCTGTATTCGTTGATGATACGTGAGGCGAGACTTCCGTCCTGCTCCAGGATGAAAGCATCGTAGGGGCTGGAGACAAGAAGGATCTCCCCGACCTTGCTGGCCATCAACTCCATGAAAATCTTGAAGTTCGGATAATACTGGGTTTGGGGAAAGGGCTTTGGCGGCATCGTCGTTTCTTCGGGGTTTGGGTTCTGTACATCTTCTCCAAACGAATCGGAGAAGACGGTCCACGGGGTCATCTCTGGACGTGATCGTTATTCATGACATATGCGGGGCAAGGGCCGGACCGAGAATTCCGGTATCTCTGAGAAACGCTTCAATATCTCTCCAGCACGTCTCGGCGTCCAACCGAAGGTCATTGTGACCGCCCGAATAGGTTTTCATGGTGCCTCTGGAAGCTGCCCGAAACAGCAGCTCCCCGTGATGATAGGGAATCATCTCGTCGTGTTTCCCGTGGGTAATCAGCAGTGGATTTGGGTATCCCTGAACCGCCCCAAGATTGTCGAAGGGATCCCGAATGAGCAGGGGCGGTGCCAGGTATCGCTTGGCAAAGGCGCTGGTCCGTGTGAAGGTGGAGACCAGAATCATGGCAGCAGACGGCCGCTTCCTGGACAGGTCGCAGACGGCCCCGCCGCCAAGGGACCGTCCCAACAGAACGATGCGTTTCGGATCGATTTCAGGCCGTTGGACAAGCCGGTCGTAGGCCCGGAGGAAAATTTCACCGATGGACTTTTGCGACGGGGATCCCCGTGACCGCCCGTATCCGGGATATTCGACCAGCAGCACCGCCATGCCGATATGCTGAAACGGCCTCACCTCCTCGATCATGTAATCGATGAGTTCACCGTTGCCGTGGGCAACGATCAGTGCCGGTGCCGCTTCGGATGTCCGCGGTCCGGGCGATGCCGGCAAATACCAGGCTTCCACGCGCCCGAAATCGAAATCCATCCAGATGGACTCAACGCCCGCCGGGAGGGTTCCTTCGGGTTGTGGCAACGGCAGCACATACCGCGGAAACATCATCTGCCGCTGGGCGACAAACAGAATCAGCAGATAAACACCATAGATCCCCAGGATCCAGACAGCCATTTTCATGATGCGTGCGGCCCGCGTTTTCTGGGTGGTGGATTTCTCCGGCATGGGAACGCTTTCATTCAATATCCGATTGGCCTCTGCCGACCCCCACGTACGTGAAGCCCAGATCGCGCATCTCCTCCGGATCATAGATGTTCCTTCCGTCGATGAGAATCGGCTGTTTCAGAAGAATTTTCACCGCTCGCATATCCAGATTTCTGAACTCGTTCCATTCGGTAACGACGACCAGGGCATCGCAGTCCCGGATGGTTTCATAGGGATTTTCGAGAAGCTCCACGTTGCCGAGTTCTTGCTTCGCATTTTCCACAGCAGCCGGATCGCAGGCCCGGACAATGGCTCCCCTTTCTTGCAGCCGTTTGATGATTTTTAAGGCCGGGGCTTCGCGGATGTCATCGGTTTTGGGTTTGAAGGAGATTCCCCATACCGCGACGGTGCTGCCCTCAACATCGAGGACCGACTCTATTTTGGATAGGAACGCTGACACCTGGCCCTCATTGATCCGATGCACCGCTTCGAAAAGGTCGGCCTCACATTCATATTGCTTCAGCGTGCTGATCAATGCCTTGACATCCTTTGGGAAACAGCTGCCCCCGTAGCCGACTCCGGCCTGGAGAAACCGTGAACCGACCCGCTTGTCCAAACCAAGCCCCCTGCCCACCGCTTTGATGTCCGCCCCGGTCTTTTCACACAGGTGCGAGAGCTGATTCATGAAACTGATCCGTGTGGCCAGCATGGCATTGCTGGCATATTTGATCAATTCCGCACTGCGGACATCGGTCACCATGATCGGCTTGTCGGTGCGTTCCCTGGCCCGGTATAGCGAGTTCATAACGTCTACGGCCCTGGGGCTGTCACTGCCGATGATGATCCGGTCCGGGTTTTCGAAATCTTTCACCGCAGCACCCTCCCTGAGAAATTCCGGGTTGGACACCACATCAAATTCGATCGGTTCTTTTTGAGTCTTTTCGATAATACCGCGCACGCGATCGGCGGTTCCCACCGGGACGGTGCTCTTGTTGACGATGATGGTATACTGGCTCATGTGGGTGCCGATGGCCCGTGCCACAGCATCGACCGCGGAAAGATCCGCTTGCAGGTTTTCGTCGGTGGGGGTTCCCACACAGATGAAAATGATGTCCGACTCCTGGATCGCCAAAGCGGGATCGGTGGTCATCTGGAGCCTCCCGCTCTTTACATTTCGGCGGAATAACTCTTCGAGACCCGGTTCGTAAATGGGCATGACACCGTTTTGGAGGGCGTCAACCTTGGCTTCGTCGATATCCAGACAAATCACATCATTGCCCAGATTGGCAAATCCGGTTCCGGTTACCAATCCCACGTACCCAGTTCCCACAATCGTCAGTCTCATCCATGCACCCTTTCAAACGTTGTATCCGTAATAGTCCTTGAACCAGTCGACAAACCGCTCAATACCTGTCCGCAAGGGCGTCCCCGGTCGGAAACCGACATCGCGGACCAAATCGTCGATATCGGCATAGGTGGCCACGACATCACCAGCCTGTAATGGCAAAAACTCCTTTTGGGCCTTCATGCCAAGGACGTCCTCCAACGTCTCAATAAAATGCATCAGGCTCACCGGATGATTGTTTCCGATGTTGTAGATCCGGTAGTTGCTGTAGGATGTCCCCGGATCCGGCGTCTCCCCGCTCCAGGCCGGATTCGCTGTCGCTTTCCGATCCATGGTCCGCACAACGCCTTCGACGATATCGTCAATGTAGGTGAAATCCCGCAACATGTTCCCTTCATTGAAAACCTGTATCGGTTTTCCCTCCATGATGGCGCGTGTAAACAGAAACAACGCCATGTCCGGTCGCCCCCATGGCCCGTACACCGTAAAAAAGCGCAATCCGGTGCACGACATGCCATACAGGTGCGCGTAGCTGTGTGCCATCAGCTCGTTTGCCTTTTTGGACGCGGCGTAAAGGGACACCGGGTGATCCACATTGTGGTGCACGGAAAACGGCATACGGGTATTGGCACCGTATACCGAACTGGAGGAGGCGAACACCAGATGCTCCACGCTGTGGTGCCGGCAGCCTTCCAGGACATTGAGAAAGCCGGTCAGATTGCTTTCCGCATAGGCATAGGGGTTCTTGAGGGAATGACGGACGCCCGCCTGGGCCGCCAGGTGGACAACCCGGTCAATTGAATGATCTTCATATACCCGGTGGATCCCCTGTCGATCGGAGAGATCGATTCGATGAAACGTAAATTCAGGGCCCTTCGCCAGCCGCTCCAGACGTGCTTCTTTCAGCCGGGTGTCGTAATAGGGATTGACGTTGTCGATGCCGACGACCCGTCGGCCGTCCTTTAGAAGTCGTTCCGCCACATGGTACCCGATAAACCCGGCAACGCCGGTTACGAGAATTGTAGGATCATGCTGATCCATAGGTTCCCCACCCTGTTCGGCGAACCGCTGATCGGAACAGTAGCCTCGGTCAGCGATCCGGAATACCGGTTCAGACCATTTCAGCGAGGGCACCCGGTCCGGCACCCCAAAAAATGTCAGCGTGAAAAGAAATACATGAATTCACAGCAACTTACAATGGTGCCGATCATACCACAGGTGTTGTTGCCGTGTACAGCGCAAACCCGCTCCCATCAACGAAGGAACAGAATCTTCCGCCGGCGGCCACGACGGCGCCAAAGATAGGTCGCTTGACAGCCACAGGCAGATGGTGCATACCTGCGAACACGATTCCGCCAAAATTCCCAGAAACACGCACAGGAAAATCCGAGCGTTCGGCGTCATGCCGGCAGATGCAGGCGGAGCAGAATAAACGGCCATGGGTGAAACAGTATACTCCATCGAGGACGTATCGGGACCGGAGCGGGATGACCTGTACAAGCTTCTCCTATTGGTGCCGCCAAAACAACGGCAGGATCTTCAACTCCGCAGACTCCTCCTGTTCCGTCTTCGGATCGACGGTTTTGACAGATGCCGAACCTATCTGGTGAATCGGACAAGGTCTGCGGATCGATGCGGCTTTACCGGTAGAATTTTTGACTACCTGAAGGATGACGACATCGAGGGGTCCTGTCCACTGGACGAATAGACATCCGCTTTCTGCGGGTGCAGAACCGAGTCGACCCATGAAAAAACTGATATCCAGGCTCTTCGGAAAAGAGCGCCGGAAGTTTCAGCGGTTTATCGTCGAGGAAGTAACTCCGACTTTTACAAAAGCGGTCCAACCGGAAGAAGCCGTTGTTGAAAACATTAGTATCGGGGGCATCTGCATCAAGTACTCGGGAGAGAGCGAAATCACCGATAATACCTTCGATCTCGACATCACGGCCAGCGACGGGTTCCACTTGGGAAACATCACCGTTGAGCGGAAATCGGATTCCATAACCCGCTCCGGCCCGGAAGACAAACGACCCTACCGGCGCGTCAGAGGACGTTTTATCGGTGTGTCCAAAGTTCAGCGATTGAAGCTGCAACGCTTTCTGGAGAGCTACGAAAGAAAATTCGCAGCAGAGTAGGACCCGTTCCGGCCCGGCACGGCCATCGACTCAGGGGGTCTTGTCGGGATCTAAAAGATGCTGTTGAGATCCGGTGCGGAAGCCGGCTTCGTTTCGGCAAATAACGGCGCAACGGGAATGCCAAAGGGTTGATTGTAGTACCGGTCTTCCAGTTTTTCGAGGAACCTTAAGACGTCGACAGCGTTCCCACCGCGCTTCTTACCATAGGGGGCGAACTGGATACCGGTCAGGTACCGTGGAAAAAATTCTGACTGGGATTGCCAGCGAACCTCTCCGAGAATGTCCACCGAGGTTTCCTGGGGAACTATCAGGCGGACCAGCATTTTCTTCCCTTTGCGCATTTTGGACGGACAGACAAATGCCAGCCCGCCCTTACTGATATTGACAACAGGCAGTTCTTCCGAAAACGAAGCCCTCCACTCGAGGAACCCTTTTCGCCGGAATTGGGCCATTGCATCGGGCACTTCAAATCTGACACAGGTTCTCCGTTCCCTCGGATTTCCCATTATGGGCTCCTTTCCCTCAGCAGCTCAATTCCGTCCAACTCCGGCATCTGAAGATCGGTGATGACGATATCGTAGGATCCTGTTTTGATGTGATCAAGGGCAATTCGGGAATCCATCACTGTGGTGACCGGCCACTCCAGGGGGGACAGCGCGGTTTTGATGCTCGAAAGTACGATTTCGTTATCATCGACGACCAGAATGCGCATACCGTTCATCTTTCCTGATCTCTTGGTTTATCGGAAAAATCGCTTCATTGTGTTGCTGTTGTCAATTCGGTAATAAAGAGGCGGACGTAATATAAATTTGACGGAGCGGCAATTAACGTTTACTAATTCTATCAAAAAAAGTAGAAAGTTCCAAATAACGCTTCGGTATTTTTGCTGTTCTGACATTTTCTGAACCAAAACATGGCTCAGGACGAATCAGGGAAGATCATGGCACCAGCTCGCAACGATTATCACCGCAGACCGTCATCGACACGTAGAGGCAAACTTCTGATCCGGGCAGCCGTGGTTGTCCTGTCGATTGTTGGCCTGACATTTGCCGGCCATGGCGTTTATCGCGTCTGGCAAATTTCTCAATCCAAAGAGCCCGAGACGCCCACTGAATCCCGTACAAACGCCAAGCCGGTTCCGCCCGCACGTGAAACAGGTCCTCTGCCCACCGAATCCCGTATGGCAGTTCCGTCCGCACTGCCTGAGCAGGAAACCGCCCAGCCCCCGGGGACCGCCATCCCATCCGAATCTCAGCCGTTCCAACCGGTACCCCAAGCCGCTTCGGAGACTTTACCGGATGTCGTGCCCGCCGATACAGAATCTCCGTCCCCGGGATGGTCGGCGGAACCTCCGCCCCCCGAGGCCTCCCCCGAATTCCGGCCGGACTCTCTGAATACTGAAGTCATAAATTTTCTCACGGCCTGGAAGACCGCCTGGGAAAATACCGCGGGCCCGAATAAAGATAAGGAAATGGCGGCCTACATGCAATTTTACTCATCGGACTTTCAGGCCCGGCAGATGGGCAGAGCCGCCTGGAAGCAGGATAAGCAGGAGAAAAACCGCAAAAAGCGATGGATAAAAGTCACGCTAAACGACATTACCATTCAGGAACCGGCGCGTCGGGATTTCATAGAAGCGACATTTTTTCAAGAATACGGATCGAGCAACTACTCGTCTGCTGCCCTGAAGACCTTGATCCTGCGTCGGGAGGAGACAGGGTGGAAAATTATCGGTATCCGCGAATAAGCGACCATGTTTCATTCGTGGTAGCGATATCAACCTGTATTTTATGGATCTATGCACTACGTTGAAACGACTATCGGACAACCGCGGGGACAATCCTGCCGTTCAAATATTGCGAAACACCGTATTTTGAGCTATCATAGCAATTTAGAATCCGATCGTGAAAACACGAATCGGGGGTTCAGGTAAAACGGTACACACCGAGTGAAAGACGACACCTCCGCAAAACAGGATAATTGAGGGCAGCACGCCGTGCCAAAGCAAGGTAAAACACAGTCTTCATCCAATGGATCTCACAAAAATTCGGAAGACGAAGATTTCTTTGACGAAATATCCTCCCAGCTCGACAGTTTAAAAACCCCTTCCGAGGGCCCGGATCCAGAAGATGACGTTGTTGAACTGGAGCTGGGCGCAATCGATCCGGATCCGGGAAAAGAATCTCCCACGGACAACGCATCTCCGGCAAAACCGGATTCTGTAAAAAAACAGGCCGCAAAAGAAGCACCGCCAACCGGCCGGAAACGACACAGGAAGGCGCCCATACCGGCTGCCCCACTGAAAACGGAACCGCCTGCGAAGAAGAGCGCCGTGCCCGAATCGGATTCTCAGAAGCCGCCTTCAGAGAGGGCCGATACTCCAACGCCAAAACCGCCGAGAAAAAGGCATCCGACTCCGGAGGAGACACAACCGGACATTTCTGAAACGACCGACCCGGTTCAGTCGGATCCCCCTGAAAAAGGGAGCCGAGTGGACTACGATGGTTTTTTAGCCGAAGTCTCTGCGGATATTGACAAATTCAAGGGACATTTCGAAACGGCGGATGTGGAGTTATCGGATTTCGTCGAGTATGAAATGGACGAATGGATTCTGCCGGAGGAGGAGGAAAAAACCGAAACATCAACATTAGAGGCGCCCACGCCGGCGGGTCCTGAAAAAAAATCGTCGTTTCCAAAGTCCGCCGAAACGGAAAAACCGCCGGAGGTGCCTCGAAAACCGTCACCCGCCGAGTCCGCCCGAAAGAAACCACCAAAACCGACGAAATCGAAGGCTTCTATATCAGCTGCTGAAAAACCGGAACCGGTTTCGAAAAAACCGCTAAAACAGAGCCCGATTCCGCCAAAAGGGAAACCCAAGACGAAGGTTCGGAAAACTGCAAAAACACCTGGTAAAGCTAAAAAAAAGGCGCCGCCATCCTCAGGAATAAAAGACCAGCAAAAATCCCGTGAAGAAATCCGAGTGGATCGTCTTGTTCAGGCGGAACCTCGCCGCTCTCCACGACGCATTTCCAGCAAATTCATTCTGGGTGGAATGTTTACCATCGTTCTGCTTCTGGCAGCCGTATTCCTGGTTATGCAGGATCCCTTCGGCTTCTTTATGGCCAAATCGGATTCAACACCGATTCCCCAGAAGACGGCATCCTCTCAGGCCGATTCATCCCTCGCGCACAGGGTGCCTTCCCCGGCGCCACCATCACCTGCCCAAAAACCGGTGACCGCGGCAAAAGTCGAAAAAACACCGGCAACCACGTCTGAAACGCCGTCTCCTGCCGCCCTACCAAAAGCTGAACCGGCGCCTGCCGCTACTATGCCGGCATCTCAGCCGCCGCAAACGGAAAGAACGGAAATATCGGTTCCGCAACAACAGGTAAAGACGGAGACAGCTCCGCAAACAATACCCGTAGAAAAAGAAGCGCCAGCGGTGGCAAAGCTGGAAACAAAAGCAGTCCCACTCCCGTCTCCTTCGCCTGAACCGGTTCCAGTTGATCAACAGGTAAAAACGTTTCTGAACCAGTGGGCCTCGGCTTGGGAAAAGACTGCCGGTCCGGGCGGTGATTTTACAGCGTACAAGGCCTGCTACGCAGAAAGTTTCAAGGCCCGGGGAATGAATAAAGCAGCCTGGATTCAGGACAAACAGGTGAAAAACAGTCGAAAAAAATGGATTGCGATCGCTTTATACGATATTTCCATTTCGGAGCAGACATTCTCGAACCGGATCACGGCACGCTTCACTCAGAAGTACAGTTCATCGAATTTTTCCTCGACATCGCCAAAAACGTTGTTTCTGGCAAAAGAACCAACGGGCTGGAAAATAATCGGTGTTGGCCCATAGCAGACGTGCAAGAAATCCTACCCTTCCATGACCCTACGTAAACCACTGCTGCTGCAAAAAGACCGCAGGGGGATCGGGAGAATCCCGGCACGGGATTTTTTAACGCCCGTTTTCCAATGGGCCGGTGCCCCTTCCCCAATAGAGCTGGTCGATATCAGCATCGGCGGTGCGGCCATGGAATACGCAGAGGGCGTTAGGACAGAAAAAGAGATCTTCGCTATCGATTTAACGACACCGGACGGGTTCACAGCAGAGAATCTACCGTTTAAAAAACTTTATGACCGGACCATAGAAACAGAAGAGGGTAAATTTGAAACCACGTTGGGGGGTTGCTTTCTTGATCTTACGGACGAAAAGCTAAAGCAGTTAAAAAAAATAATTTACTACAACTACCAACATTACCTGAGTCAAACGGATCCAAGAGCATTACTCCAAAAGAATCCGGGCATGGCCGACCCTCCGATTCAAAACCGCCTTCAAAAACAGTCCATCCCGGAAGGTGTACTTCCAATCTGTTCATACTGCAAACGGATCCGAGATCCCAAAGGCGCCTGGCACACGATAGAGTCCTACATTAACAGGACCCTGGAAGTAAATTTGAGCCACGGCATCTGTCCCCGTTGCGCGCCCAAAATGTATCCCTGGATGCAAAAAGATTTTCCTTCAACTTAGTTGTATCCTGGTTGCTATAATTCTGTTCCGTTCTTTGTTTTTACTGCACTTTTTATCTAAAAATAGAGCAATTTGTACCACATTTTCGAAATGTGTTGAATTCCTCTCCTAGTAATATCCTCTTATTTCAAAAAAACATTCTCAAAAATATCAGGTATTTAAATTATATCTCGATTGGGCATGGGTTTTGCTACACTACGTAAGCAGTTGATGCGTCGTGTGCCTGGGCAGCGCTACATGCTGTGAGACAACGCCACGCCACTGAGGCATTCTTTGCCAAGGGGCAAAAAGGACACATCACGTCCAGGAGTGGAGACTGACAGAGAAAGCCTTTATGGGATAATGTGTCCGGGATGAGGAACAGAAAGGTTAAGATGCTGGCCTCTGACAGAAGAAAATTTCCACGATACGCCGTCGAAGAAGGCGCGATCATCATTTACGATCAGCCAACTGATCAGGAAATCGGGGTGGTTATCGACCTCAGCCTGGATGGACTCGCCTTTGAATACTTCGATATCGGGGCCTCAATCCCCAAAGAAGGAGAAATGAATCTCCTTGTTTGGGATTATGATTTCTATATTAAAAAAATTCCCTACCGGATTGTTTCCAATTTCGGACTTGAAACCGATGCGCACAGCCCGATTCCCATTGCCCGATGCTCCGTTCGGTTTGTTACCTTGAGCCCGGAAAAACAGCAGGAGATTCAAGTTTTTATCGACTTCTTTTCAGATAAAATGGGACCTTCCCCCGACAATGTGTGAGGCGACGAAGCCCCTACCCACCCTGTTGCATCAATTTGCCTGACTCGTATATAAGTGGACAACGATTCGTATCCATTTGGCGGATTGTTCGCGCAACTGAACGTTGCAGAATCATCGAAATCGGTATCGGATTCGGGATCGGTATCGACTTCAAAGTTGGCCATTCTGTCTCGATTCCGATGCCGATAGCGGTCCCGATACTGAACATGTCCCTATTCGGAATCTCCCAAAACGATACCCGCTTGACAGAAACCCGATATGCTTGAAAGGAACATATTTATGGCAGCGGGTATAAGGAAAAAGAAAATTTGATTTTGTACTATCCGGAAATTATAACAGCAGCTCACCAATCAATTAACAGGTCACAGCCGGCGCCGCCGTCCAAGGAATCTTTTCCGGATCCGCCAAAAAGAAGATCTCTACCGTCATCACCTGTCAGTTCATCATTTCCGGAACCGCCAAAGAGAATGTCGTTTCCCATACCTCCGGAAAGAATATCATCCCCGCCGCAGCCGAAGGCCCAGTCGTTGCCCTCTCCTCCGAGGATTTCGTCGTCGCCGCTTCCGCCGATAAGTCTGTCATCCCCCTTGCCGCCGTCCAACAGATCACTCCCCTGACCGCCTGAGAGCCAATCGGCACCATCCCCGCCCCAGATTTCATCATCACCCCTGAGACCGAGCAGGACATCGTTTCCGGTGCCGCCATCGATGACATCGTTTCCGGCCGACCCGATGATCAGATCGCTGTCGGCGCCGCCATGTAACAGGTCATTGCCGTCTCGTCCGATGATCAGATCGCGACCGTCACCGCCATGGATCTCATCGTCCGCTGTACTGCCGATGATGGTGTCGTTTCCTTCACCGCCATTCAATTGCGCCGCCCCGCCGCCGGCTATGAGCAGATCATTTCCGGCGCCGCCATCCATGGATATCGACAGGGTGATGTCATCGGAAATCTCGACCGTATCGTCGCCGTCCCCGAGGACGATATGAATGTGTTCGATGAGAGCCGCATCAAACAACTGTGCCCCGGAAAGAAAGTCGGCCTGAATCTCGATGCTGCCGTCTTCGGTTCGGTTCACCACGATGTTATCGCCACCGGTCGAGCCTGCAACGTAAAGCACGCCCTCAGCTACTCCAACACCGGTCACCACAGCCGTTACCGTCCCTTCGATGGCCCTGCCGTCTGCATCGGAAACGGTTACCTGGATGTCGTGCAACGATCCTTCTGCGAATATGTGGCTGATTTCGAAATGATCTGAACTCTGCAAGCCTTTTATTTCGTCCACCGTGCCGTCGCCCCAGTCGATCGTAGCGTGGACAACCGAATCATCGTTAAAACCTTCGAACGCAGCATGGAGTACGACCGGTTCCTCTTCAGCCACCACCGGCGGAAGCAGATACATTTCGGTCATCACCGGTGCCGCACTTTCGGTCACGCTGACATCGATGGTATTGGCCATGAAGGTACCGTCTTCATCGAGTGCCGTCGCCGTAATGGTGTGTTCAGTGGGGCCCTCATTGAATACATGCGTTGTTTCCACCTGGTATCCGGGTACGGTACTGGCCGTTCCATCACCCCAGTCGATGGTCCACTGGGTGATCGTGTCTTCCCCAGGATCGTTCGAAACCAGACGTAAACGATACGGGGTGCCGACATCCACTTCCAAATCCCCGCTGATCTCAAGAACAGGTGCCACGTTGAGAACGTCAAGGTCAAACACAATGGAGTTTTCCGCACCATCGCTGTCGATGGCGGTGATTTCCACGGTCTGTGACTCATCAGGTCCGTCAGTGGTCGCAAACGACCAGCTCCAGGTGCCGGCACCCTGGGAGATCGTGCCGATAGAAGCAGTGACGGTGACCGTATCAACACCCGGATCCGAGAAGGTGCCGGTATTTTCGGCCGTGTCGCCTTCATCCACAGTAACTTCATCAGAATCTGCTGCAACCGTCGGCGCCACATTGTTGACTGTCAAGTCGAACGCCGTGCTTGCGACCGCACCCTCGCTGTCTGTCGCCGTGACGGTCACCAACTGACTGTCATCCGGGCCATCTGATGTCTCGAATGACCAGCTCCAAGTGCCGTTATTCTGGGAGATCGTGCCGATCGAAGCAGTGATGGTCACGATGTCTTCACCAGGATCTGAGAACGTGCCGCTGTTCATTGCGGATTCAGCTTCATCCACCATTACCAAAGCATTGTCTGCTGAGACACTCGGCGCTACGTTGTCGACGGTCAGCTCGAACGCCGCAGTCGACTCGGCACCATCGCTGTCTGTGGCCGTTATGGTCACCGTCTGAGTCTGATCAGGTCCGTCAGCGGTATCAAATAACCAGCTCCAGGTGCCGTTGCCAGTATCGGTTACAGTACCCAATGAAGCCGACAGACTGATCGCATCGACACCCGGATCCGAGAAGTTGCCGGTATTTATGGCCGTCTCACCTTCATCCACAGTGACTGCATCAGAATCTGCTGCAACCGTCGGTGCCACATTCTTGACTGTCAAATCGAATGTGGTGCTCGTTGCCGCACCGTCGCTGTCGGTGGTGGTGATCGTCACCGTCTGGCTGTCGTCCGGGCCGTCTTCCGTATCAAACGTCCAGCTCCAGGTGCCGTTGCCATCATCGTTCACAACGCCGACGGAAGCTGACAGGCTCACGGTGTCCGCACCTGGATCCGAGAAAGTGCCGGTGTTGGCAGCCGTAACGCTCTCATTCACAATGACTGCATCAGAATCTGCTGCAACCGTCGGTGCCACATTGTCGACAATCAGTTCGAACGTTGTACTCGTGGCTGCACCATCGCTGTCTGTCGCCGTGATCGTTATGACCTGGGACTCATCCGGGCCATCTGATGTCTCGAATGACCAGCTCCACGTTCCATCGGCGCTGGTAATGACCTCGCCGATCGTAGCCGACAGGCTGACGGCATCTTCGCCCATATCCGAATAGGTGCCGGTGTTCTCGGCTGTGATGCCCTCCTCTACCGTTACCACACTCCAATCGGCCGCCACGTCGGGTGCAACATTTTCTACTACAAGTTCAAACGTGGTGCTCGACGCCGCTCCGTCACTGTCGATAGCGGTGATCGTCACCGTCTGGCTCTGATCCGGACCGTCTTCCGTATCGAATGTCCAGCTCCAGGTGCCGTCGCCCTGGGTAATCGTTCCGATAGAAGCGGTGATAGTGACAACATCCGCACCCGGATCCGAGAAGGTGCCGGTATTTATGGCCGTGTCGCTTTCATCCACAGTCACCGAATTAGTGTTTGCGGCCACTTCCGGAGCAACATTGTCAACGGTCAGCTCGAAGGTTGTGCTCGTGGCTGCACCGTCACTGTCGGTGGCGGTAATAGTCACAGTCTGGGACTGATCCGGACCGTCGGCGGTATCAAACGTCCAGCTCCAGGTGCCGTCGTTGTTGTCGATCACGGCTCCGATCGAGGCTGCAAGCGTAAGCGTATCTTCACCCGGATCCGAGAACATGCCGCTGTTGGTGGCGGTTTGGCCTTCGTAAACAGTTACCGAAGCATTGTTCGCTGCTACATCCGGAGCAACATTGTCGACGGTCAGCTGGAAGGTGGTGCTCGACGCCTCACCATCGCTGTCGGTCGCCGTGATGATCACCGACTGGCTCTCATCAGGGCCGTCCGCTGTAAAAAACAACCAGCCCCAAGTGCTCTTACCGTCGTTCCAGGTTACCGTGCCAACCGAAGCAGAGATAGAGACGATATCGGCGCCCGGATCTCCGAAAATGCCGGTGTTTCCAGCGATGCTGCCTTCCGGCAGCGTCACCAAAGGATGATCTGCCCTCACGGTCGGAGCGACATTTTCTACCACCAGATTGAAGTCGATGCTTGCCCACGCGCCGTCACTGTCGGTGGCGGTAATCGTCACCGTCTGGCTGTCGTCCGGGCCGTCGGTGGTATTAAACGTCCAGTTCCAGGTGCCGTCGCCCTGGTTGATCGTGCCGATGGAAGCTGACAGGCTCACGGTGTCTGCACCCGGGTCCGAGAAAGTGCCGGTTCTGGCAGCCATAGCGCTCTCATTTACAATGACTGCATCAGAATCTGCTGCAACCGTCGGCGCCACATTATCGACGGTCAGCTCGAAGGTGGTGCTCGTCTCAGCCCCATCACTGTCGGTGGCGGTGATCGTCACCGTCTGGCTCTGATCCGGGCCGTCGGCGGTATCAAACGTCCAGCTCCAAGTGCCGTCTTTGTTGTCGATCACCGCTCCGATCGAGGCTGCAAGCGTAAGCGTATCTTCACCCGGATCCGAGAACGTGCCGCTGTTGGTGGCGGTTTCGCCTTCCTCTACCGTCACCGAAGCATTGGTCGCAACTATAGCCGGAACAACATTGTCGACGGTCAGATCGAAGGTGGTGCTCGATGCCGCCCCTTCACTGTCGGCGGCGGTGACCGTCACCGTCTGGGACTGATCCGGACCGTCTTCTGTGCCGAACGACCAACTCCATGTACCGTCACCGTTTTCGGTCAAATCACCAATCGAAGCGGTTATCGTCACATCGTCTGCTCCCGGGTCGGAGAAGGTGCCAGTGTTTCCGATGATGCTGCCTTCAGGAACCGTAAGTGAAGCACTGTCCGCTTCGACCACCGGGGGCAGGTTCAGCGCCGTCACCGTAAACCTCGTCTCTACGAAGGCTCCCTCCGTGTCGATCGCTCTCACTGTTATTGTGCTGTCGCCGGATATATTCGCGGCAAGACTCAGCGTCAGGTCGTCTTCCGTGTTGTCGATGGCGATTAGATTAAACAGATCCGGATTCGAAACATTTGAAACACTGCGGACCAGGTCGGCAGGGTCATCTTCGATGTCATCGAAGAGAAAACGAAGATCAAATACGAGATTTGCGATATCCTCGTTCACTTCAATGTCGGCAATTCCGAAGGGATTGGTCGGCGTGTCATTGATCGGGTGCACCGTTACAGAGACCGATGCGGTATCCGTGCCGCCGTCGCCGTCACTGATCTGGTAGGTAAAGCTGCCGCTGCCGTTGAAGTTTTCATCCGGGGTAAAAAGAACGCTTCCATCGGCCTCGAGAACCACTGTCCCGTTAGCCGGGTCGCCGACCCCACTCACTGTGAGCACATCGCTCCCGGCGTCACTATCATTGGCCAGCAGATCAGAGACATCAACTGAAAGGGATGTGTCCTCGTCCGTTGCAAAATCGTCGTCTGCTGCAACGGGCGGTACATTGTTCACCGTAACCGTGAGGAGTTCTGTCCGGCTTTTTTCATAGCTGTCAGTGATTGTCACCGTAACGACATATTCGCCGTCGTCTGCATACACATGGCCGAGCTGGAAGTTCTTCTCATCAAGCAGAAGCGGTTGTTCTCCAGAGCCATCTCCGAAGTCCGCGGTGCCTGTCCAATTGTCAACAGTGTCCGGATCCTCGAATGAACCATCTCGGCTGAAGGTTTCTCCTTCATCGATCACGGCGTCCGGTCCGAGATCGAACTCGGGTGGTCGACCGGGAATTTCGGTCATCGCGTCCGGTTCGGAAGGTGCCGCTTCCACGTTGCCGGCATTGTCGCGGGCCTTGGAGTAGAACGAATACGTATGACCCCTTTCACCGGTAAAAATAGCAGTGGTGTCGGTTGTTACTTCCAGCCACAGTTCATAAGGGTCGTTGTCGGTTGACACGTAAATGTCGTAGCTTGCCAATTCCGAACCGCCGGGTGTATCCGATCCGTCCCATGAAACGGTAAACTCCGTCGTATCTTCGATCATATCCGGCAAAGGGTTGACGCTGCTTTCCGGTGTCAGTGTGTCGATATTTACGTAAATGCTTCTGGTAATTTCCTCGTTTCCGGCATTGTCTGTTGAGCGGAAACTGACCTTGGCAATGCCTTCGGTGGCAATCATCACCGGCCCGGTGTATTCTGCCCACTCACCTTCGTCGATAGCGATTTCGGTTTTCTGGACCCCCGACCCGCCGATATCTTCAGCTGTCAGTTCCAGATTCACTTCAGAAGTGAACCAGCCATTGTCCCCCTCTTCTCCGGATAAAAAGATCTCAGTTAGTGGACTGAATGGGTCCACATTTGAAATAACGGTTATCGGTGCAGATAATTCGCTGGCATTACCCAGCCGGTCGATAGCACGTGCTTGAACGACATGATCACCAAGGCCGACTAACAGCCCGTCGAATAAAAACTCTCCAAGTTCATCCGCCTCGACCTCGCCCGCGTATTCATCGTCAAGGAAGAACTCAATCTTGGCGTTTGGCTCCGCGGCTCCAGTTAATGCGATCGGCAAGACTTCTGCCGGCTGAGATGGTCCAATCAGCTGAGGTGCGTCCGGACCCTGCCGATCAATCCGAACCGACAAATGTATCGGTTGTGTGACCGCCAACCCGTTGCGGTTATCGATACCGCTCACCAAAATATTGCCGGAATAGATTCCGTCCTCGATCAAGTCGCCCAGTACCATGTGGACAGCGATTTCGGCCGATCCTCCCGCCTGCAGTTCGGTTTCAGGGATGTCTATCTCAACATCGGCAATATCCAAAGGATCTCCGCTTTCGTTGGCAAGAGGCTCCATGGAAGCATTGATGGATGAAACCCCTGTACTGCCGCCCCATTCAAAGGTGTCAAAGTAGATGTCGAACTCGGACTCGTTTGTCTCAATATCGATCTGCCCAGTGCTCGTTTCGAACAAAGCTCCGTATACGGGTATTTCCAGGACGGATACCGTAAACAGCTCCTCTGAATCAGCATCGTTAACTTCCACGACAATCCTGTAAATGCCCGGCGCCGGGAGCTTGACTGAGATGATCTGCCTTGCAGAGTCGGAACCCGAAAATTCACTATTCGGAATCAGAATTTCGTCCCCGCCATTGGACAGCGAGAATCCCACATGGCGATTGTCGGGATCATAGAGATGGAGGTCTAAATCTGCTCCGTCTGTATGTAGCATTGTGATCTTCAACTCGTTGGCGGTTGAATCCACGGCTATGGTTTTCTCGAAGTTCTCTTCGTTCCCGATCTTGCCGCCAATTGGTACTGAATGGATTTGCTGATCCAGATAGATCAGATCCTCTTCGGTTCCGACATTAAAATGAGCATGGAATGGTCCGATCTGCTCTCGACTCAGGGTCACGGGATCATAAGCGTCAAAGATAATCTCGGCATCATAGCCGGCGTTCCCGAAGAGCACCGTCCGCGGTAGCGCCAGTAATACCCCGGAGATTCCTGTCTCACCAGGGGCCACTGAGATCTCCGTACCTTCGAAAACCTTCAACGCTTTATCTCCCGCCGTGACTCTGACGAATGGCTTTATCTTGAGACTCAGATCGCAATCATTGGTAACAACCATTTCGGCCATACCGGCACCGAATATCTGGCCCTCGTCAACCTGAATATCAGAGAAATTCAAACTATCCACTGACACAGAAACATCCGGATCGATAGGATTATGCTCAATGATGTAGTCAATGTGGTTTTCAATATCAGAGAACATTTGCCAGAGTCCGGCACTTTCATACTGGTGTGTCGTAAGAAACCGAAGCATGATTTCCGACATCTTCTTAGAAAAAGCATGCTCTATTAGCCGGAGGTCGGCATATGCGTTCTGATAGGCTTGGGTGACAGTTTTCCAGATTGCGTCCATCCATACATCCATGGCTAGTCCGAAAAAGGGTGCCAGCGGCGAGGACATCATGATATCCAGAGAACTCAAAGGGCCCATCACAGCGTCTATCAGGAACTCGCTTGCCAGGAGTTCCCAGTGCCCGCGCAGTGTTTTCCACTGTAGAACATCCAGTTGATAGAAGTCGATGTAGTGATCCGACAATGTTCCAAAGTCCCAATCCTGTAAAAACACCGGATACCAATTGTTTGGGTCGCCGACAGAGTACCAGTAGGAGGGAAATTTTGCCCGTTCCTGTTCGCTTATGCCAATTCCGGTGCCGAGTTCCTGCATCAATTTCGTCAGGTTGACGATTTCGTTATAGAGCAAATCGACTGGGAACACAGCATTGGCTTCATCGGAAACCTGCCCCAGGAGGTTTTTTGTATCGGAGACACGTGTTTGAAGCTCAACCAAAAAATTCTTTGCATCAAGTTGGTCCCCCCCTTTTTGTATCACCGAATCCAGCATTTCAAAGATCTGCTCCTTGGAGGGAGTAGCATCAAAGCCTTCCACAGCATCCCACAATAGATATGGTTTTAACCTGTAGTAAGTGAGATTCTCACGAAAATATTTTTCAAAATCAGCAGCGGTGGCATTCTCATTTTCTATAAATGGGAATAGACCTTCGAGCATCTGTTCATACTTTTTGAGATCACGGGTTAGCACATACCCGTTAAAAACCAAATCGGCCAATGTACTAGTCAAACTCACTGAATTTATGGCTAAACTAGCGAAGGCCTCGCTCTTTTCCAATAACTGCGCGGCAAGGGTTTCCAAGTAGGGAACACCGATCTGATACACATCGTCAGTATCGAAAACCTTTCCCGAATTAATTAACTCTGTTGGATGCGTTATCGGTTTGCTCGTTTTGATAGGACGTGCCAGAGTCGTCAACGATAGCAATACGTCCGTGGTATTGATCATGATTTGGGTTGCCCCGCGCAACACCTGAGCGATAAGTTCTGCCTCTACTATGTCCTTGGACGTATGAATCACTTTGTGCATGTCGCTGTAAATGCGCCCAAGCGCCTCGATCTCCTTCTGAAACTTTTGTTCGGAGGCTTCGAGCAGGTTGTCCAGGGCCGGGATAAGGTCTTCTTCGATGCTAATGCTCGAAACAAACTCGTATTTTGCGGGGGCGTCGATACTCAGCTGCGGGACTTGGCCGCTGACCTTCAAATCGGCTGCGCTCAAAGAGGATACGATGGATGCAACACTGGGGGTTTCGCCGAGAAATCGGAGTTCCCAGCTGCTGGCGACAACCTCATGAGGCGCGATATTAAAGAACTCCAGAGGGCCGGGGTTGGTGACATAATACGATGTCGGCAGCTCTATTTCCGGATAGCCCACGGTTATTTTTCGGGCCGTTCCGGCACCGATGTTTTCTATGTTCAGGTTGATCTTGACGGCCTTGTCCGCGCCATCGCCAATACTTTCTACAAGATACCTCGCTGCAAAGGCCGGTTCCGGTTGAACCACGATATGCTGCGCCGACATTTCCTTTGTGGCCGTTTGCCCTTCAATCCCGTAGACCACTTCAACTGTTATGTCGTAGGCTTTCCCCTCCGGCTGGCTCCCACCGAGGTCCAATCCATACTTGGGTTTGATCTGCCAGAGGCCGGTAGCCTCCTCGAGAGGAACAATGGTGTCGCCATGCTGGATCAGCTTGGAAATGTCGAAGCTCTCCGACACATCGACCCCTTCGCTGTCGGTGATCACCACCCTCGTTTTCTCTATCTGGATTTCCCTGTCCGGCAGAATATTGAACAATGAAAGCTCCAGGTGAAATGCTTCGCCTTCCATGACAATGTCCTGGGACAGTCGCACATTGTCCAGGCTGTGGCCCGTCGGCTGGGCGCTCGATAGATGGGCGTTCTCGAACCAGGTGTTGATGAAATCCTCACCATAGAGAATCGGACCGGTCGGCCACGGGCCCGAATAAGGCACGTACCGGTAGGGCTCACCCTTGTGAAGATCTTCAAACTCGGCAACTCGGATCCGTATCGGGAACTTGATAAAATGTTCCTGGCCCGCTGTGGAAATCCAGATGCTGCCGTCGACGATAAGATCTTCGGATGCCAGGAGTGCGCCGGAGTTGATGGCAAAATTCACAATAGCGGACCCGTTTTGAGGGATGATGTCAAAATCCCGGGAGTAGAGTTTCAGATAGGACCCGATATCGCCTTCGAGAATCAGGGAGACATTCTCGATATCCTGGTCTGACAAATTATTGATGCTGAATCGCATGTTGTCCCGGAACTTTCGGGAGGAACCAGCATCCAGGTACGTCAATCGCTCGCTGAGGTGCTCCCCGGATCGCAATACCAGGAACTCGGCTCCGGGTCGATCGGTTAACATTGACGCCCCCGGACTTGGAGCCATGACCACACCAATCTGGGCCTGACCTAAGTCTAGGGGGTCGGTTGCCTCGTCCTGACGTAAGGAAATTTCAAGAGGTTTAAATGAAAGAATCGTCGTTTCGGTCTGGACCATTCCTGGATCGACCACCAGAGCTGCTGTGAGGCCGTCGTGATATTCAGCGTTGACCGAGTACCCGTATGTCCCGGCAAGGACATGTTCAAGAAACAGCCGACCGTCGTTATCGGTGTAACCAGTCATGTACCGGGAGCGATCGGCGATTGTCTCACCGACACCCTCTTCAAATTCGGTGTCGATTCTCCAGAGAACGATCTCCGCATCGGCGACAACAAACTCCAAATCATTGGTCACCTGGAGCAGAAGATCTGTTAATGCGTGCGTTGTGATGGTAACATCAATCGTTATCCGAACAAGACCCCCGCTCGAAGAGATTACCATGCTGTCCGTGTATGTTCCGGTGCCTGCTTCGGAAGACGGACTGATCCTGAAGATGACGGTCATACTCTCATCCGGTGCCAGAGATGTTCGGTCCGACCGAATGACTTGAATCCACGGCAGGGACGGGTCCGAAATAGCCAGTGATGTTAGCTCTGCACGCCCGGTGTTGGAGATAGTGAGCAGTTTGTCTGCCGATCTACCGGGTGTGAGGCCAATACCAATAGAGGTAATGTCAACGTCCAATTGCGGAGCAGCCGGAGTCACGTTTAGCGTTACCATGCCAGCAGTTTGATGGCCGTCCGTTCCAATATTCCAGTTACCGATAATGGAGAATTCGGCCTCACCGGAATAGTCGCCGACATTGAAACGGATGATCACTTCCGCACTTTCCCCGGGTGAAAGAGTCACCGGCAGGAGCAAGTCCTCGACCGTAACGGTGATCTCACTATAGGCGCCATTGGGTGTGACCACGACAGCTGGATTTTCGACAGCTTCTGTCCCCACATTTTGAACGACAGCACGGATCTCATTGCTGTCATTCGCCGACATATCGATGAACCGGGAGGGTAATTCGATGAAAAGCCCATCAATGGTGAAGTCGACAGATGCCTGTCTGCTCAGGCTGGCAACGGTGGTTTCGACCGTGACATGGTACACCCCACCCTCTCTGGCAGACGGCACAAAGGTATGCTGATAGCTTCCGTCGGGAAGGGTTTGGGTAGTGAAGACACGCCAGCTGACGCCGTCATCGATGGCGATGTCGACCGCCAGGTCTTCCATGGGTGTCCCGTCAAGTTTTTCAATGTGACCGGAAATTTCTATTGGCGACGCGACAGCGTAGGATGTCTGATCGGTGGTTACAACTACTTCGAAGTCTTCGGCCACTTGAATCGGTAGAACGGCGCTCTGAGTCTGTAGGGGACCAGAGACCGATACCGATGCAGAATAGATACCCGGCGACAGCGAACCGGCAGCGAATAGGAAATTGAACTGACCATTTTCAAATACGAAGGCATCTGAATTGAGGACCAGAGTCCCGGTGTCATCGAAGATGCTGAGGTCCACGCTGACCTCACCGGGCCACACAACCCCACCAGAAATCGAGTCGCTGACAGCAACGGTCAGGGTAATGTCTTCGGAGTCCAGGTAGACGGCTTTGCCCGACTGAAAGTCGATGATGTAGCTTTCTTGAATCTCGAAACTTTGGGAAAGACTGTTGTTCCCCTCATTGGCCTCTTCGATCTCCTCGTTGGCGTCCACAATGACCCTTGCCGTGAACTGCGCGGGATCCGCGCTTCGGACCTGCCAATCGAAGAACCAGTAGTCATAGGTTCCGGCGAGAAGATTCTGGGACATCCGCTCGACACCTATAAGTTCACCGTTGACCAGAAGGCGCGAGTTGAAAGCGTTACCGGCATCGCCATTGCCGTCATTGGAAACCTTGATCATGATGACGACATCATTGCCCAGCTGCACTTCACCGATGACCGACACCTCCTCAACCAATAGATCCGGATAAAGAATGTTGAGAGCAATATCGGTTGCAGGGGTATCGTTGTTCTCCTCATCGGCTTCGGGTATCGAATCGTCGGAATCGGCAGTCACCACCAATCGATAGGCTCCGGCTGCGGGCAGCCAGGTAAACCGAAAGATTTTCTCCTCTCCGGCTGTCAGACCGTCAATGGTATCCACGGCCACTTGGCGCTCGTTGGCTTCAAGTGCTACCGGGATCGACGTCGGAATGTCCACGGCGCTGTCGTTTTTCACCGTCGCATAGACAATCAGCGGCTCCCCATGCTGAACCTCTCCGTCAATCGGCCATACGACCAGATCGGCACTCACCAGATCTGCATAGACCAGTGTTGGGCTGCTAAGGGTTTCACTGTATTGATTGTTGGATTCATCCAGTTCCAGCACGTGGCTGAACGGATCGTCCACCCGGATTTCAAACTGGTGATCACCGGCCGTCGGTACCCAGGCGAGGGATGCGGTTGTCAGATTCAAGCCGTCCTCATGGGCGAGGCCATCGACGATGTCATGCCCGACGTAGCGGCCGTCAACATAGAAATTGATACGAAACGCGCCTGCGTCGATGGTCCCTGTATTTCGGACCGCTGCGACAATGTCCACGGGATCGCCCCAGATCACCGTATCTTCAGGCGCTGCGGAAAGAGAAATGCTCTCGGGCACCAGATCAGGGAAGTAAATCTGATCCGGATAGAGCGCAATCGTGTGCCGGTTGTTTCCTTCATCGGCTTCATCGATCCGGTCGGTCATGTCATCCGCCGTCACCGTCAGCAGATGATTCCCTGTGGTGGCCGCCCAGGTGAACGGTACATCAACCGATTGGCCTATTCCGATGCCCTGGCTTACGGTCTCTATCGCCTGGTATGCTCCGTCCACGTAAAAACCCGTGTGGAAGTTGTCGGTGACCGCAGTAACGCCGATGTTGCGAATGGTAGCGATGACTGAAACTGTCTCGCCTTCCTGGGGCGTATCCGGAGCGACTGTGATCAGCTCGACCAGCAGATCCGGACGGATTTCGTTGATCGTGACCTGCATCACGTCTTCGCTCATAGCGCCGACGTCGTCCTCAATTATGACGTGCACCCGATAGGTCGAGGAGTGTTCGTAAACGTGGGTCGGTCCCATGCCGCCGCCCCAGATGCCGTCCCCGAAATCCCACAGCAGGGACTGGATATAGCCATCCGCGTCCTCGGAGCGGCTTCCGTCGAACGTGGTCGGAGCCGAGACCTGGGAGAAGAAGTCCGCCCCGGCGTCGGCAAACGGCTTCTCATTGACGTAGACATTTAGCTCGTATTGGTTGACCGGGGAATCGTTCCGCAAGGATGCGGTCAGTGTGTGCATACCGCCGTTTTCGGGAGTCCACGCGACGATGACCTGGTGACTTCGAAAGGCTCTCAGGGGATCGATCTCAATCGTTTCCAGGAGAATCGGATCACCTCCCGGGGCGGTCATGTAAACGTCCAGTAATCCACCCTCTTCGATGACACCATTGTTTTGAATCGTAATGCCGATCGCTGCTTTCTGGCCCTCGGTCGGCGGTATATCGATGTAGAAAATCGGTTCGTTAAGTTCCCAGGTAGTCAGCAGGGAATCTCCCTGGGGCTGATTAAGATTGGCGTTGTACCGGATATAATCGGGCACCTCACTGCTGTAAAGAATGTTGAACTCCACCGGGACACAGTCGACGGCCGCCACCTCCAGAGCCGCTCTGAAGTCGAGCATGTAGGATACGCTTTCAGGTTGACGCTGTCCGTACTCATCCACAAACCCGACTTCGTCCACGAAGTAGACATTACCGTTGGCCTTCCAGTAATTGTTACCGCTGAGGGTGGTCTCTGTCTCTCCCGTACGGGTAATCGAGCGCAGATTAACCCCCGGTAGCGGGTCCGGTAAGATCACACAGACGTACCCTGCCGTATCGGCTAGCTGAAGCTCCAATGTGCGGTCGATGTCGGTGGCCGGTTTGGTCACCGTGGCATTGTCAGGGATCAACACCGGCAAGCGCAACCCGGTGGTCAGATTGATCAGGTAATCCGGGAATCCATCGTCATCACGATCGATGAGACTGAAGCAGTTGTTCGGGTCCTGAGCATCGGCGAACAGGTAATCGTGTTCGATGATCTCGGTGCTGACATCAAGAATCAGCGGGTTGATATCGATACCTTTGTATGCCCGATGGGAAAACTCGGCACTGAATTCTTCCACCGTACCATCCAGCGACGTCATCATGATCCAATACCCGTTGACGGCACTGTGGGGCAGGATATCGCCCAGCACGAGTCTGACAATATCGCCGCTAGTGCTCCCAAACGAACTGCCGACGATATCGACATCCAGTTTCAAGCCGGAAAGGTTCTCGACGATCTCAGGTTGCCCCGAATCGATCTTGAGATTCCGGGCCATTCCGTCGCCTTCGTTTTCGACCAAAAGGCCCAGTTTAAAGGGTTCATCGGCCAGCACATCTCGAGGCGTATAGTAGTGCAGGTAGAGTTTCGGCTGGGGATGGACCGTAATCTCCACTGAGTTGGTCTGTAGCTCTCTCAACCGCCCGTCCACATAATAGGACAGCACCGCCTTGACCCAGTAGGATTGGCCGTCAAGGGATGACCCGCCCAGCCCTTCTCCGGGTATCAGGATCCAGTTGCTCGACAGTGTGCTCAGTGCACCCAGAGAACTGGTACCGTCCACGGCGGAAATCCCTTCGAGCTCCGGCGGTACGATGTAAAAGCGATCAGTCACGTCCAAACCGTTTTCATCGGTCACCCGGGGTGAAATCGACAGACCGACCAGCTCCTGGGTCAGGCCGTTGGTCAACTCGAGCTGGGCATCAAATCCCTCCCGCTCGAGAGTGGCTTCCTGAGGGATCTCCAGCCTGACAACTTCGGTCGCTTTTTCTTCGGGCAGGGAACTTAACGAAAATCCCGGCAGTTTTCCGGTACCGTTCAGGAAAAAGATGTTGCCTTCCCACTCCGCTTTCACCGTGAAAGGTTCCGGGTTCACCAGGGGAATCTTGCCTTTGACTTCGGTCTCTTCCTCGAGGGGTTCGAGGGTCAGGGGATCGAACACCACATACGTCCCGGTAACCTTCAAAAACGTGTTTCGTCCATCGAGATGGTCGTAGGCTCCCGGCTCTATGTGAAGCCCCAATACGCTGGAGCTCTGTGGGGCCATAGTGCCGATCTGTCCCAGAGACGATACCTTGATCCCGTCCGCACCAATCACCTCCACCGTCACATCGTGCAGTTCGATCAGGCTGGGATTGACCACCATGATCTGATCATACAGGTCGGTGTCGAGCTCGTGGGGTACCGAGACCCAGGGTGGCAGAAAAACAAACTGTGGTTTCGGAATCTCCACCGAATAAGTCATCGACAGGGTGATGTCATAGGTGTCTTCGATAATGATCGGTGTAACGGTCCAACTGTAGGTCAATGGTGCGGCAACAAGCTCAATCGCGACCACCTGAGCATCGCTCTGGGGCATGACCCGGACTTCGCCCTGTACTTTCTCATGGCTGCCGGCGGAAACGGAGTAATCGTAGATGCCGACGGGAATGTCTTCGAAGTTGACAAAGCCAAGCTCGTTGGACTTGGCGTAGAAGATATTGTGATAGGTCGACGTTTGCCCCACACCGTACAGTGCTGTGAATGCCTCCCGACTGACCAGGCGGATCTCGGCGCTGTCCACCCGTTGCCCCGCATCGTTGCCGACCACAAACGATACCGAGCCTCGGGTAGCGGAGCTGACCTCAACCGTAAGCCGCATATGGGCTTCCACATTACCGTCGGTAACAGTGATTAGATCGCTGTACATCCCGAGTTGCAGGCTCTCCGGGGCTGAAATATGAATTTGAAAGGGTGTACTCTCACCCGGCGCCAATTCGTTGACCGGCAAAGCTCCCAGCGTCACCCAGGGAAGAATATCGGGAGGCACCAGCGTGATATCCGTCATGGTGCCCATGCCTCCGTTGGTCAGGGTAATGGTCTCGGTATGAGAGCTGCCCGGATTAAGCCCGATCTTGACCTCGACAGGCTCGATATGCGGAAGCGGCTGGGCGGGCAAAAGGGTGAACCGAATACGGGCGCTCTCCTGATACCCTTCAGCAGTATTGAGTATAATCCAGAAAGCCACCTTATTGGGGGCGTCTTCGGGAATGGTCACGGTGAGTGTCACTGGCGCCTTTTCGCCGGGTTCCAGGGTCTCCCCGACCTCATGGGTCAAGGCGGCCGTAACATTGTCACCCGGGTCTTCATCCAGAATGCTGAGCTCAACACCGGTCAGCGGATCGTCTCCGATGTTGGACACCGTGTATACATGGGCAAAGCTGCTGTTGGTGCTTGTGGTCACATGGAGCTTGGATGGATTGATCTCTGCCGCCAGAATCGTAAACTCGCTGTGGCCCGCGTTGCCAAGCACCCGGGTGGTCACCAGAGCGTCGGCGCTGAAAAGACCCGCATCACCCCAGTTGGGCCGGAAGGTGAAGTCGATGTTACCGAAGGGATCGGTACGGGTTTCAAACGTTCGCGTCTCGCTGTCGAAGAACTTGCGGGCCAGGGACAACTCCGGATACAGGCCTCCCCCCCCTTCGGAGATCATGATCATCACCGTCTGAAGGGACAGGTAATTCCCGTCCAGCGTGGTCACGGTGCCGGTGATGTGTACCTCATCGCCCCGGAAGTAAACCTCCTTATCCGTGGTCAGCGTGAAGATAGCCTCTTCGATCACTGTCATGGTCAGAAATGCCGAGCCGCTGTCGACCCCGTCACCGGCTTCGACGGTGACCGTATAATTGCCCGTACCGTAGTTAATCAGATCGAGGGAAGTGCGAAACGTGCGGTCCGATACACTGAAGGACATGGGCTGCGCGTCGAGAATCACCTCATCCGGCTCCTGGACCGGCTCGCCCTGGGCGTTGATGGAAATGCCGCCCGCTTTGATGACGGTGATCCGGCTTTCGATAAAATCTTCCGGGCCTACCGGGATATTCCCTGCGCTCCCACGTGAGACCGTGCTGACAAATTCAGCGACCATGCTCGACAAGTAGAAGCGCATTCCAAAATCATCGAGACCAGCATTTAGCGCCTCAAGTTCCACGGCAAAGCTGTCGGCCACGTTAAACGTACCGTCTGCGATCACCTGCGTGTTGTTGGCCTCGTCCTCCTCGACGATCTCATCCAATGTATCAATCACCGCTGTCACGGTATGCGCCACTTCCGGATCAACGTCGGCCCTCCAGTTCAGGACAAACGTATGTGAGGAATGCCCGCTCAAGCGCGGCAGTTCCTGGACAGCGATCCGAATATCGTCCACATAAAGAGCAAACGCGAAGGTATCCAGGGTGGACACCACGGTAGTATTGGACACCGTGCAGGTAAAATCTACCGGCTTGCCGTAGGTGACATTCGTCGGCACCCACTGCACGTCGGACACGATCAAATCCGGATAGATCATGGTGATCTCCGGGATGTCGAAATCAGCGCTGTTGTTGTCTTCTTCAGTTTCCGCAATGACCCCCGTCTGGTCGACGATCACCTCTGCCACATGGATGCCTGAGGTGGCCCTGGTCTGAAAGGCCACGGTCTGGACGGCGCCGGCAGGCAGATATCGGATCTCCCGGTCGCCTACATAATCTCCGTCGAGATAGAAACTGACCTTGAAGGTGTGTTCGGTGTCGACGTCGCCCGAATTGCGGATATCGGCACTGATGTCAAAAGACGTCCCATCGGAAAGGGTGGTCTCTGCGGGGAGGACACGGATGGCCTCTATGGTCAGATCCGGATAAGCCAGGGTCAGCTCGGAAATCGCCAGACCCCGTCCGTTGTTGGTCTCGTCGGATTCCAGAACCTGGCTCACCGGATCATCGGCTGAGGCATGTAGATCATGGTTCCCTTCCGTCGGCTGGAACTGAAAGGTCACGTCCCGGGTGGCGCCGACCAACAATTCATGGATGCGCTGTCGTGCGACCAGCTCGTTGTCCTGGTATAACGACACCCAGAAATCGAACGCATCGGCAGTACCGGAATTGTATACGGTCGCCGTTGCGACAAGCTGTTTTTCGCTGCTAAGCGGCAGATCACTGACGTCGCAGGCCAGCTCGCTAATCGTCAGATCAGGGAAATAAATTTGCTGCAGGGTCAGAGCCGTCCCCGCCGAGTTGTTGGCTTCATTGATCTCCACAACGTTATTTTGAATGTCGTCTGCAACAACTTCGAGGCTATGCAGGCCTTTGGTGGCCGTCCATTCAAAGATCACATCGAGGCTCGCCCCGATATCGAGCAGATCGTTAACACGCTGGTAGCCGGCATAAACACCGTCAATATAAAATGTCGTAAAAAAGCCAAACAGCGTCGGGCCGTTGCCCTGGTTGAGAACTGTGGCAGTGATGGTCACGGTGTCTCTTTCCTGGGGATCCACCGGCGTCCAGGAGAGGTCGGCAATTATCACATCGGCCCGGGTGTCGTCCACCAGCACCGTGCAGGTGTCCTGGCTCGCCGCTCCCCGGTTGTCTGTGACGGTCAGCGTGGCGGTGTAAGTGCCGGGCGCCAGATAGATGTGGCTGGTCACCCCGTGCGCTTCGGTGGTTCCATCTCCAAAATCCCAAAGGTAGCCGGTAATCAGCCCATCGACATCCTGGGAACCGGTGCCGTTGAAGGAAATCTCACTATTCCAGTCCCCTTGTTTGTCTGCGCCGGCTTCGGCCACCGGTGCAATATTGACGATGGCCTGGGTTGACGCCACATTGTTGTCCGGTGTTGTGTCGATCGCCGATGATCCCTCGATGCGGACCTCTATGGGTTGGACACCGCCGGTCTTCGGCACCCATAAGCAGTTGGCCGAAGCGCTGCTGCCGTCGCGTACCGTTACCGTATCCACGGAAATCAACGTGCCGGAGGCGCCACCTCCCAAGTAAAAGCCGACGCCGACGGTGGCGGTGGCCGGACCATTATTGAGAATCGTCACCTGAATGGTCGCCTCGCGTCCGAGGACAGGGCTGTCCGGCGTGAATTCAATCTCTCCAAGGGCAAGGTCAGATTCGGCTGTGGGCGTACCGGACGTTTCCGCTGAATGCGGGGAGATATTGCCGGCCGTATCGACCGCCGACACCACGTAGTAATAGGATTGACCGTTGACCAGCCCCCTGTCGGCGTACTGAAGTGTGTGGGAAGTCGCTACCTGGGCATATCCAGCGCCCGCGGTGTCGGAGCGGTAGATGTAGTAGCCGTCCACATCGATCGCCGGCACGGCCGTCCAACTCAGCGACAAACGGCCGCCGCTGCGCGGGTTGACCACCACCGGCGCCAAAGGCGCTTCCGGGGGTGTGTGATCGACAATGATGGTCTGCTCCAGGGAGTCGGAATTGCCGCCGGAATCGACCACGCTCACCCGCAACCGATACTCGCCCTGGACCCGGCTGTCGGTGTCCCAGGTGCCCTCTCCACGCCACAGGCTCGTCGATGTCTTTACAGGGGTGCTGTCTTCGCCGATCACGACCCAGTCGTCGGTGCCGGCCGGGGCCGCCTCGAAAACAAAGCCCTCGATCCGCACGTTGTCCGCGGCCGTTGCCGCCAAGGGAACCTTGCCGGTCAACCGCCTGCCCTCGGCCGGGCTCATAGACTGCAGCAGTGGCGGGGTGACATCGGCCAGGGGCACGTCCGAGGTCGGGTCGGACGGGGTGCTCCGATTGCCCAGATCATCCACCGCCACCACGCGGTAACTGTTCGCCACACCGGGTATGACATCCCGATCCATGTAAACCGTCGACGTGGTCGACGCCAGAACGACGGCATAGGCACCGCCGTCGGTGGAACGGCTCAGCTCGTAGTGGTGGAAATCGGCGCTCAGCACCGGGTCCCAGGCCACCACCAGGAGCACCTCACCCGGTGTGACCCGCGGTGCAGACGGTGACTCGGGGCCGGTGTGATCGATGGTGTAGCTTTGAATGATCGATGTTTCGTTGTCGAGCGCATCTGCCGCCGTGACCCGCACCAGATAGTCACCGTCGTCGATTCCACTCACATCCCAGTCTAGTGTCGATGCGGCACCGGAGGCCATTTCCAGCCAGGTGTCGCCGTCGCTTGAGTATTCGAATACAATCCGGGTAACAGCGACGTTATCGGTCGCTGAGACATCCAGATGCAGCATATCCGGCGCTCGAGCGCTGTCCATCGGCAGCAGGCGCGTGATGTCGGGCGGGGTCGAATCGTCGTCCGGTACCGCCGAGGCCGCATTGGAGAATCCGCTTTCATTGAGCACGTGATCGACCACCGTCACCTTGTACCAGTAGGTGACCCCTGGAGAGACGGTTCGGTCCGTAAATGTTTCGGTGATCATCGCGCCGTTGATGCGCGCAAACCCGCTGTCTGCCGACAGGCTGCGATAGATTAGGTAGTAGCCAAAGTCGGTGGCTCCGCTTTCGGACCAGTTCAAGACCACACTGAATTCTGCCGGCTCGGCGCTGAGCTGGACCGGAGAAGGCGCCGTGTTATCGACCACATAGGTCTCTGTCTGAACCGCTGTATTGCCGGCGGCATCCGCCGCCGTGAATCGCACCATAGTGTCGCCGTCGGCCAACCCGGTGGTATCCCAGGCCATACCGCCGGAGGCCGATTCGCCGATCAGAGTCCAGTTGCTGCCGTCCTGAGACACCTCGAATCGATAGATCACCACCCCGACGTTATCGGATGCCGTCGACTGGAGCCACGAAGCTGCGTGCACTTTGCCCCCGTGCCACGGGGCGACACTCAGAAATGTCGGGGGGGTCCCATCGAGGATGGTCGGTAGTGCGGCGGATGTACTGTTGTTGTCTTCGTTGGACTCGCTAATCTCGCCGCCGCTATCGACGATCGCCGTCACCGTGTAATCGCCGGGCCGGGCTGCCCAGGATGCTTCCACGGTGGTATCGGCACCCGCTGCCAGGCCTCCCGATACCGAGGACGTTTCCAGGAAGACGCCGTTGACCTCGAAGCGAACGGCGACATCACGTAAAGTACCGGCGCCGGCATTGGCCACACGGGCAGTGAATGTCACCGTGTCGGAATCGGTAATAACCTGGGGATTCCAGGTCAATTCAACGACGGTCAAATCGGCCGCAGGAACGTCGGCCAGTTCGATGGAAAGGCCGTTGTTGAGTTCGTCGGATTCATAAACGGCATCGGTCTCGTCCACCAGCACGCGGATGGTGTGCGACCCCGCCTGGACCTGCCAGGGTTGTTCTACCGAATAGGCCGCGCCGGAAACCAGCGCGGCGTCGACCGTCTGCCGGCCGATTTCGATGCCGTCGACGTCAAAGCGGACAATGAATCCGCCGGCACTGTCGCCGAGCCCGATGTTTTCCAGTTCAGCCGACAGGGTTACGGTCTGTCCGTCGGTGGTGGGATCCGGGGATGCGACCACATCGGACACAATCAGATCCGGCAGGGGCGGCAAAATCAGATTGATCGACTGGCTGGCGAGGCTGTTGTTGGCGTCATCGGTTTCGGTCTGGTCTGCCAGACCGTCGGCTTCAACGATGAGGTAGTAGGTGCCTTCCTGAAAAGCGGCGGAGAGGGGCAACACGGCACTGGTCGAGAGGGAAACGGTCTGGCCGGTTGGAAGGGAGCCCGGGTACGTTTCGACGGCCAGGAGTGTGTCGTCGGTCGACAAGATATCGTCGGTGGACAGCCAGACACGATCGCTCCTGGGGGTGTCGGCATCGATGGCGCCGATGTTTCGAACCGTCCAGGAAATGCCCACAGCGTCGCCGAAGAAGGCGGAGGCCGGCACATCGGCAATCTGATCGACGACCAGGTCCGGGCCGGCAATTTCTATGGGGAGGGGGCCGCCGACATTGTTGTCATCATATACAAACTCATACACACGGTTGTCGGAGTTGGCCGCAATAAACAGATAAAAGGTGCCTTCGATGCCTCCGGGCAGGATAACGGTGCCGCTACCGTCGTAGCTTTCATTGATCCCCAGCATGCCATAATGCCTGAATTGACCCAGGAGTTGGTCGTCTTCATTGCCGAGGGTGGTATCGCCGCTCAGGATAACGCTGTCTGACCACCAGGATACGGGGGTTTCGCTCCAGGCGGCACTCGTGTTCGTGACGGTCCACTCCACAGTGAACGCTTTTCCAACGATTCCCGCCGGAGGCGCCCGCGGCACCGACGCGCTCAGATCGGCAAAGAGGGACGCGGCCACGTCGACCGGGTCCGGCTTGATATACAGATTCGACTCCAGTTCCCGGTATTCATAGACCCCATCGTCATGATCGGCAACCACCATGACATGATACTGCCCGGATAGGCCCGCAGGAAGCTGGCCGGTCCAGCTGGCGCTGTAAGAGGCGGAAGGATCCAAGGATCCGCTGTGGGTGATGTCGGCAATCCAGACATCGTCGCCGTCGCCGAAGACCGTATTGGACGAAAAGACGATGCGATCCACCCATTCATTGACCGTCCCGCCGGGCGTGCCGTCACCGGAGGTGCCGGTCCCGGCATTGGTCACCTGCCAGGTCAGGGTATAGGGGGCGCCAACCGCACCGATGGCATCGGAGGCGATGTCGGTGGCGGCAAAATCCGCATAAGGGGTGAGAGTGATCGATACCGGTGTATCCGCTGGGAGGAGGTTGTTGTCTTCGAGATCGAATTCCGCCACCTGATTGGCACTGTCGGTCGTGACCGCAAACCAGTAGGGACCTGAAATACCCCTGGGAAGCTGGATGTCTGCAATAGTACTGTATATGTCATTTGGGGCCAGTGTACCGCTGTGCTGAACGGAACCAATGTGTATATCGTCGCCGTCGCTAAACGATCCATTGGGTGAAAGAAGGATGCTGTCATACCATGTATCGGTTTCTGTGTAGGCGGTGCCGAAGTTACCCACGGACCATGACAGCTGAATCGAGCCGCCGCTGTCTCCGCTCTCAGGGCTGCTGATCTCGGTGACGCTTAGGTCCGCAAACATGAACTCGCTGGTAGGGGCAATGGTGATGTCCAGCAGGTATTGCCCGTAGTCTCCGTGCCCTTCGAAAGCCACCACAGTGGCGTAGTAACTGCCGGCCTCTGATATGTCCACCCGGGCAATAGAGCCGTCCACCGGGTTTGGGTTGACGGACCGAACCTGATTGTTCCAATCCCGAATTTCAATGATCGGCCGGAGGGTGCTGCCCTCCAACAGGATCAGACGGGCTAAAATGGTCTGCCCACTCTGGATGGCGCCGAGATTAAAGGTGTCTTCATCAAAGTTGCCGGATTGATTCGCCATCAAGGTTCCCGCCACCGATGCTTTCTTGTGATCGCCGGCGGGTTCCATGACGAGGACATCGGCGCCGGAGATACCATCGTTGCTGTAATTTTCATCCGACTCAAGCTGAACACCCCGGGCCATATCCACTCGCAGCCGATACTTGCCGCTGGAGCCATTGTTGTAGCTGTGAACATCTAAATAGTAAATGCCGCTTGTAGGTATCGTATAGGCACTGATATACGCATCGGAGTCCGGACCCGAATTATCGTCGTATCGCAGCTGAGTGTTACTGGCGTCGCGTAGCCGTAAATAGGGATTCAATCCGCTCTCCGGAGTGTCTACGGCAATCGATACCTTGTCGCCGGCCAGCGCCTCAAACGACCAAAAGTCATGATCCGATGCTGGGTTGACGGACCCCAGGCCTCTGCCGGTCCAATAACCTCGTCCAAAGGGCTCTTCGACAAATTCCAGTTTGGTTGCCTTGTTCAGACTTCCGTTGTCGCCACCCTCCAGGACATGCCCTGCGGGCAGCGCAATTTCAAACAGGTGCCGATAGGCATCACCGCCCGTACCGTCGCCGTTGCCGTCCAGGAAATTGCCCACCCGGTCTGTGATGGTGCCGGCAACACGGAACCGATAATGGCCTATTTTCAGGGGGCCGTTGTTAATGAAGAGCCGTACGTCGTTGCCGCTGCTGTATTCTGGTGAAATGCTCAAGGAGTAGATTTGATCATCGGCCGTATCGAACTCACCGTCGGTGCCGGCCGCCCGCAAATCAAAACGGTCGGCACTGTTTACCGTGGCGGCAGACAGATCCTCGCTGAACCGGACGCGGAAGGAATCTACCACGGTGCCGGCCACCACCCCATCGGATGGCAGACCGGGTGTTGCAGATACGAATGGAAGAACGAGGTCTTCAATATTCACGGATAGCAGATACTGCCCCCACGGGCCCGGTTCGGCAGAGGCCGGCACCGCACCGTCGGCGATCTCCACCAACCCGATGTATGTTGAGTTGTTGTACCCATTGTACCAGAGCCCGTCGGTGTTTATGTACGCATAGTCGTAGGTGCCGCTGCTGTAAGGCTGTCCGGCAGCCCAGGCCGTGTAACCGACCGGCGTGCCATCGGCCCACACCCAGGTGCCTTCAACAGCCACATCGTTTAACCCCAGCATCACTTGGCCGATGGGGCGCCTGATCTGGTCGAGCCACTGATCCTCGGCTGCATCATCGACCGTCACCAGATGACCACCCAGACTCTGCGCATAGGCCTCGGCAGCACTCCAGCTCGTCTTTGCGGTCGCCAAATACCGGTGGCCCCCGTATACCCAGTACGACTCGACCTTGGCGTAATAGGCCCCGTCGGCTGGGATCTCCCCCTCAAAACGACCGTCCAAGGGGTCTCCGTCCGTATCTACAACCGTGGTTCCGCTGCCATCGATCAACCGCACCCAGGGCAGCAGCGTGCTGGTGCTCGGCAGTACCACCTCCAGCACCACCTGGTTGCCTGCACTCAAAGTGCCCAATGCAAATAGGTCCTCGTCGGTCTGGCCAGACTGGGGCAACATGATCGTGCCGGCCACCGTGCCCACCTGATCGGTGCCCGCGCCGGTCAATGTCAGCGCGTCGGCACCGGAGATGCCGTTGTTGCTGTAACTCTCGTCCGACTCGAGCTGAACACCCCGGGCCACATCCACCCGCACCTGATAACTGCCGGTGTTGCGATTGTTGTAGCTGTAAACATCCACATAATAGATGCCGCTGGAGCTGATCGAATAAGTACTGTAAAAAGCGTCGTTGTTTGGTCCCGTATAGTTCTTGGTGCCCAGCAGATAGGACGCGTTGCGCAGCTGGATGGAGGGGGTCAAGCCGCTGCCTAACGTGTCTACGGCAATCGATATCTTGTCGCCGGCCAATGCCTCAAACCGCCAAAAGTCACGATCCGATGTCGGGTTGATCGAACCCAGACCGTGGGCCGTAAAGTAACCGGAGCCTACCGGATCCTCGATTAACTCCAGCTCCGTTGCCGTGGCACGACTGCCGTTGGAACCGCCTTCGGTGCGATATTGGCCGAAATCACTTAAGGTGAGAATTTCCAAGTCCGCGTCGTAGGCGATTGGTGGACCATCTCCAATTCTGATGCTGTTCTCTCCGAAGGATACCGGCCCGCCCTGGGGGCCGATGGTGAGGGTGTCGTGACCGCCCCCACTCGAGACAGTGATGGCGCTGTCGGTCGCCGGTCCCAGAATGGTTACGGTGTCGTCACCACTTCCGGTTAGGATCGTGAAGCTCAACAGGCCTGTGGCCACAAGGCCGCTGCTGTCGATCGTGATCGAATCCGAATCGTTGCCGGGCTGGTCGTTGGCAGCGGTGTCGATGGTCACGCTGCCCACATCGAAAAAGGTGACGGACTCGAAGGGCGTCCCGTCGCTGGTGCCGGTAATGCGGTTTTGGCCGGCAGCCGGGCTGTCGATGACGATCGCATCGCTGCTGCCGTCGGTGGTAAAGGTGTATGCGTCGACGCCGCTGACGGTCACCGGTTCGAGGCCGGCGAATTGAATGACGGCGGTCGCATATGGGCCGGATATTTGGATCCAGCCGGCGTCTTCGCCGATGGCGGTATAGCGGATCGTCGAAGCCTGGTTGCCGAGCAGGACCAGGCTGTCGTAACCCCCGGCGCCGCCTTCGAATGCGATGGTCACATCTCGCAACAGCGGTGCGGAGAGATCCACCCGCAGCAGGTCATCGACCCCGTCTTGTCCGCGTATGTCGATACGATCGATTGCCGAAAGAGCGGCCGCAGCAAGTACGGCGCCGCTGGTATCATCCACTAATTCAGCATGTTGCTCTATAACCCGGAGCGTCAGTGTATTCTGCCCGGTCAGGGCGTAATACACCAGTGTGTGGTCGTCTGCGCAGGCAAACACCCCACCGGTATGCACTGCCGCCGGGTCTGGCGCAGGGTGCAGGGCGTGGTTGTCGGCAACCGCATCGAATTGGATGGTGTCGGAAAAATCCGTTGAGCCGGGCGGATCGAGCCCGTCATTGAAATGGTCATACACCGATGTGGCAAGCCGGGTGTCGAGGTTTTCGATGTTCCCGCAAAGGCTGGTTTTGTCTGAAATTTCGGTGGAGGAGAAACCGGCGAACGATGTTTGCTCGCCGTGGACCGCATCGAGAATTTCCGGATCGGAATCCGGTTGATCCGACTCGGTGGAGGAATCTGCAGGAATCAGTGCCTCCGGTTCAACTTCCATCAAGCCGGAAAAAAGGTCGTCCAGGCAATCGGCAGGGTCGTAGCAATCGGAAAGGTCTGTGGTTGTCTTGAAATTTCGATCGGCGCCGGCGGGCAGGATATCCAGGGAGGTCGGCAACAACTGCTCAGCGGCCGACGTCAGCTTTGGATCGTCGACGGCGGTAATTGCTGTGAGCGCCCCGAGCAGTGGATCGGCCGAAAGCAGGATCCGCTGCTCCAGAGTCTCTAATTCAAATCGGTTTCGGTGGTTCAACCGTTTCGGTAACAGAAGGCCCCTCCCCCATTACACCTCAGCTCCAAAGATACCCTGATCGACGGTGACCAGTGGCCTCTTCCGCACTTCCAACTGATCAAACTACCCGCGGAAAAGGCGTGAGTCGCTTTTCCTATCTGTGCGAAACTCGTTGCGAATAGCGCGCTACCGATCGAATCGGAACTTCACGAACACAAGTTGATCAATCCATGTGACCCAGCCGGTTCCGCTTCGTGTCAGAATTCCAAAAATCACTGTCCGTATCTGCAATCGATGACGTTTGACCGTCCGATGGGTTCAGGGTTCTTAAAGAACGTGCGCCAAACGGGGCTTCAGGCGCCCTCCCCCGGCAAAGGATAGCGGTTTGCACCGTATCGAGTGGGGTCCGGAGGATTTTTCTATATCCGATGAATCTAGTGTGTCAACCCATTGCTGGTTAGCAAAATTCGTGCAACAGATGGAGAAAATGTTTAGACAATTGGAATTCGTTATAGTCTCAGATAGTTAGGGAAACCCGGCGGGTTCAGGTGTGACACGGGTTTCGGGTAAGACATTTACCGAAATTGGGAAGCGGAATACCCATAATTGGGAAACCGATCGTGCCCGGGGTCAATCATATGTGAAATGAAGAGCGAACCGGGCAGAATGTTCCTTCCCCGATTTGCCGATCTGTCCGGGCGGCTCCAGAACCGCCGGATCGGCGGTCTATTGTCACCACCGGTTTATGTTTTATTTTCAGGTAGTTCTTTATACCTTTGAACCAAACATTTTCATTGAATGGGCAAATTCATGGTATTTTCGAATTGAACGTGCTGCCCCGACGAAAGACATTATTATGCCGCCAGACCCCATGAACACCGACGAGATAGATCAGGAAAATCACGAGTGGCTCGAATCCCTGGACTACATCTACAAAAGCCAGGGACCGGAACGGGTCCGGGATCTGTTGGGTCAGCTTCGGGCCCACGCCCTGGAGCGGAGCATCCAGTTGCAGTTGCTTCCTGCGTGAGGCGGCAAGACAGGCGAGAAAGGGACGCCCAATCCGCGAAGGGTACGAGGCCTCGACGGCCCTATCGCGAGCAGGAGCTCGCTCCTACATCAGTTGTCACTGTCTGGTAGGAGCAAGCAGCCTCCAGGCAAAGAGTTGGTCATCACCCCAGCTACCGTAGAGTCGATCATGCCCGCTGCCGCCGTCTAGATAATCATCACCACGGCCTCCGTAGAGTTTGTCGATACCATTGCCCCCAAATAGTCGATCATCGCCTGAACTCCCATAGAGCCTGTCGTTACCATCGCCGCCTGCCAAAATATCGCTGCCCCAACCACCGTACAGCCGGTCATCGCCGTCGCCGCCAAAGAGTTGATCATCACCCCAGTTGCCGTAGATCCGGTCATTCCCGGTACCACCATCGAGGGTATCGCCGCCACAGCCACCATACAGTCTGTCGTTACCATCATCACCTGCAAGATAATCGTCTCCTCCATCGCCGTATAGCCGGTCATGGCCACCGCCACCCTCGAGGACGTCACTGCCACGGCCGCTGTAAAGTTTATCATTTCCACCACCGCCTAAAAGGCGGTCGTCACCGGATCCTGAGTAGATTTTGTCATCACCCGCGCCCCCGTGGATTTCTGCGTCCACCTCAATTTTCCTGGACAGCTTGACGGTGTCATCCCCGCCTTGTGCGTAGACGATGATTCCGGACAGAGCATCTTCAATATAGAACGTCTTCCTGACCTTTGTTTTATGCTCCCTTATCTTCACCACGACCTGGCTGCTGCGACATCTTTTCTTGATCTCAATCTTGTCTCTGCTCTCGCTGCCGCCGATTCTCAAAATGCTAGTGCCCGGATCCTCCGGATCCGGCTCAAGGGCCCAGTTTGCGACGCTCAGCGTCTGCGTCGCCGTCCCGGTGCCGCCATCATCGTCGGTAACAGTGAACTTAATTGTTAAAGTACCAAGCTTTTTGGGAGTAAAATCCAGCAGTAGGCCGGAACCGATTTCCACGACGGTTTCGGTGCCGTCGAGAACTTCCCAACTTGTGATGTGGGTGTCCAACGTCCCCGGATCAAAGAAGCTACCCTCGAACACGAGAGGCTGACCACGCACTGCGCTTGTATCGCCTGCAATGGCAGCCACTGGTTTAACATTGTCCACCCACAGATCAAAGGTGATGCGTGTGAACGCTCCGTCGCTGTCGGTGGCCGTGATGGCTACTGTCTGGCTGTCATCCGGGCCGTCTCTGGCTGGAAACGACCAGCTCCAGGTGCCGTCGCCGTTGTCCACCAGCACACCCACCGAAGCGGAAAGGGTGACGGCATCTTCGCCGGGGTCGGAGTAAGTACCGGTATTGGCAGCAACCGTACCTTCATCTGCGGTAACAGTAGCCATATCCGTCGCTATACTCGGGGCAACGTTCAGAACCGTGACTGTAAGTTGTTCTGAGTCGCTCTTTTCATAGCTGTCGGTCACCGTTACTGTCACTAGATACGTGCCGTCGTCAGCGTAGACGTGGCTAAGAGCAAAGGTCATATGGCTTGTGGGCAAGGGCTGTGCACCGGTGCCGTCACCGTAATTGACAGTGACCGTCCAGCTGTCGTTGGGATCGGTATCGGTAAAGTGAGCGACACGGCTGAAGATCTCGCCTTCATTGACCTCTGCATCTGAACCCACAACAACCTCTGGTGGTGTCCCGGCGACTTCTGTGAACGCATCCGGCGCCGCAGGCGGCTCCTCGATGTTTCCGGCATGGTCCTGGGCACGGGAATAGAACGCATAGGAATGACCTCTTTCCCCTGCAAATAGTGCCGAAGTTTCAGTTGTTTCCGCCATCCAGAGCGCATAGGGACCTTGGTCTGTCGATACGTAAATGTCATAGCCGGCCAATTCTGATCCGCCGGCCGGATCCGACCCGCTCCATGTGACGGCAAACTCCGTCACGTCCACGATCTGTGCCGGTAACTGGTCGACGATGCTTTCCGGCTCCTGGGTATCGATTTTTACATATATGCTTCTGACAATCTCCTCATTGCCGGCGTTGTCTGTGGACCTGAAACTGACCTTTGCAATCCCTTCGGTCGCAATGCTCACCGGCCCGACATAATCGGCCCATCCACCACCATTTACCGCGATCTCCGTGTGCTGGATACCTGAGCCACCAACATCCCGGGCCTCCAGGGCAATCATAACCTGAGAGGTGTACCAGCCGTCGATCCCTTCATCGCCGGTGAGAACGGCCGTCGTGATGGGAGCAAATGGATCGACATTCGAAGTTACGGTTATGGGAGCAGAGAGTTCGCTTTTGTTTCCGACCAAATCGACAGCCAGTGCCTGGAGCACATGATCACCCAACCCGATGATCAGCCATTCGAACTCGAATCGGCCTTGGTCGTCCGCTTGCACTTCACCCGCATACGCTTCATCAGCGAAGAGTTGAATGGTGACGTTCGGTTCACTGGTTCCTTCAATAGCTATCGGCAGGTCCTCAGCGGGGCCAGAGAGGTCGGCCAACTGTGGAACGGCCGGGGCCTGACGGTCGATCAGGATAGCCAGTTCAACTTTCTGCGACAGCTCCTCTCCGCTGACGCCGTCGAAGCCTGTTACCACCAAAGTGCCAGAATACTCTGCGTCGGCGATTTGATCATCGAATGTCAGGGCGACGGTGATCTCTGTGTGGCCACCTGGCGGCACGCCCGGCTGGGAGAGTTCGATCCGACTCCTATCGGGCACGATTGGCGTGCCATTCCCGTGCTGTAGCGACACCTGCAAATTAGAAATTCCAGTGGTTCCACCCCATTCCTGAGCACTCAGATAGAATTCGATTTCCGCTTCGTTGGTTGCGATCTCTATCCTCTCTGTACTCGTCTCCAGCAAAGCAGGGTACTCAGGAATTTCCTGGACGGCCACAGCAAACAGGCTGTCCGGATAAGCTTCATTTACGGCTACTTCTAAGCGGAACTGGGTGGACCCGGTGGGCTTAACAGTGATCACCTGGCGCCAATAGTCCGACCCAGAGAACGCGGCGTTCGGAATGCGTATCTCATCTCCGCCCTTCCCTTCTGAGAACCCTACATGGTTTTCGTTTTCATCGAATAGATGGAGATCAAGGTCGGTATCATCGGAATGGATAAGCGTAACTCTCACCTCATTGGTGCCTGCCGAAACATCGATAGTCCTCTCGAAACGCTTCTTGTTGCCCACCTTTCCGCCGAGCGGCTGGGAGGTATGTTGCAGCGTGAAGTAGGCCAATTCCTCATCGGTTCCCACGTAGACATGGTCATAAAATGGCCCGATCTGCTCTCGACTCAGGGTCACCGGATCCCAGGCATCGAAAATGATCTCGGCATCGTACCCGCTGTTACCGTATAGAATGGATCGGGGCAGCACAAGAATGACGCCTGAGGTGCCGGTCTCCCCGGGTGCCAGGGTAAGTGGCATGCCTTCAAATGTTCCCAGGGTGTTTCCGCCGGCGCCTATCCGCACCAACGGCTTGATTTGTAAACTCAGATCACAGTCATTGGTGACCACAATCTCGGCTTGATCGGCGCCGATGAAATTGCCCTCTCCAACGCGGATATCCGAAAAGTTTGTACTTTCCACTCTGACAGAGACATCGGGATCAATCGGATTGTGCTCCAGAATATAGGCAATATGATTCTCGAAATCGGAGAACATCTGCCAAAGTCCAGCACTTTCATACTGATGGTGTAATTCTAGACTTCGCACGAGCTCAGACAGCCAGTCGTAGATCATCAACTCGGTGGATCTCAGCGACTGAAACGCCGAATCATATAAACTGGCAACATGATCCCATACTTCTCCTACGGCCATCTGCCAAGACGTACCCACGAATGGCGCTGGCATGAGGGTGCCGAGGGCACTATAAGCGCCGAACCATATATTGCTTTCAAGAGCACTGGCAATCACCTCCCAATGCAGGGCGAAGTTGCTGTACAGGAGTCCTTTCGCCTTGAGTACATTTATATAGTCCTCATACATGATACCGAAGCCCCAGTTTTGGAGAGAAACGGGATACCAGGCCCCCTTTTCTCCGACAGAGTACCAGTACGCCGGTAAGGTCTCCCGCTTCTCTTGCTCGACTCCGTATCCGGTTCCCACAGTCTCGATAATCTGCGTCAATCTGGTAATTTCCGCATGGAGCAGATCCACCGGGAATATTGCCGTCTCTTTTACCAGCGAGAGAAGGTTTATCGTGTCATTCGAAAGTCGGTCCAGTTCCTCGAGAAGCTCGTTCCCCGAAATACCCTCAGCCCCTGAGGTTATAGCCTTCGCAAGCATGTCCAGGACTTCTTCCTGCGAGGGTTCCTGTGGCAGGTTCTCAAATTCAACCATCAGCACATGTGGATTCAGCCTGTAGTAGGGAATGTCTTCAGATACATAGTTCAGGAAATCGTTAAGCGTGGTATCCGGTTTGCCGATTAGAGAATTCAGCTTGTCAAAGCTCTCCTGAAGTTCATCGTACCTTTGGTAGGAAAGCAAGGCATGGTACATCAGTTCAAACATATCGAACGGTAGAGTAGCCAGTGCCTGGGTATATTCGAAGAAATCTCCTGCCCGCTCCAGGGTCTCAAGGAGATCCATGCCGGGTTTGAAGGGTTCACGCAAGCCTGTCATGGCCGACCAAATATCGAGCATGGAGACACTCGACTTGAGGATGAATTGCCAGAGGTGGACTTGAAGCTCAGCCACGATCAGGTCTTGGGAGTCCCGGGCAATCGAGTGTAAGTCGTTGAAGAATTTCGCCAGGACGACCTGTTCGGCCTTAAACTTATCCCTGGAGGCCTGCAGTAGATCGCTGACAGCCTGCTCGAGATCCGCAATATCCGTGCTGGTTACAAATTCAAAGTCCACCGGGGCTTCAATACGGATATCGGACAGGCCGCCGGTCACCTCAGCTGTCGCCGACTCCAGAGAAGACACAATGGCAGCGATATCCACCGTTGGAACCATGAAATTTAGCCACCAACTGCCCGATACACTCTCATCCGGTCCGATCTCGATAAACACCATCGGTTCAGGATTTACCACTTCATATAACGCCGTGGCGAAATGAAGCTGGGGGAAACCGATCTCCAACCTGCTCGCCGTACCTGGCCCTGTATTCGTTACGTGAAGGTCGATCCTCACCTGGTTCGCGCTACTGCCGATTTCCGTCTCCACATGGTACCTGATCGCAAAGCTCGGCACCGGCTTGACGGTGATGCTCAGTGGTGGCAGCAAGGTCTTGCCAGCACGTCCCTCTATTTCATAGGTGATCTCGACGGTAATGTGATACTCGATACCATCCGCAACAGTCCCACCAAGATGCTGGTCGCTCTGCGGCGCTATCCGCCAGGAGCCATAGGCCTGATCTGAAGGGGCCAGGTCAGAAGAGAGCGATGTCGTCTCTGTGACCTCGAAGAGTTCCGTAACATGGGTGCCTTCGGTGGTTGTGATTACGAGATCGGTGGCAGCGATTCGGATGTGCTTATCCGGCAGCAGATTCGCCAAAGAGGCCGCCAGGGTAAACGCTTCTCCCTCGATGATGACGTCTTGGGAAAGGCGGACACTCCCCAAGCTGTGCCCTGCAGCCCGGCCACCCACCAGATTGGCTTCTTTGAACCAGGTATTTATGAAGTCCTCACCGTACATGATCGGGCCTGTCGGCCAGGGACCAGAGTACGGTATGTAATGGTAGGGTTCGTTGTTGTGAAGATTCTCAATTTCGGCCACACGGATCCGTATGGGGAATCCCACCCGGTGACCCTCCTCCCACGTGGCTATGATCAACTGGCCGTCGACGATGTGATCTTCCGTGGTGTTTAAATTTGCCAGTTTTATTGAATAGCTGACGATCACCGATCCGTTGGCGGGAACCTTCTCCACATAGTTGGTACTGATATCTATGTAATCGGATATATCACCATCTACCGAAATGATGACATCCGCGATGTCGGTACTCGTAAGATTATTTAGGCTGAACTGGAGGTTTTCCTGAAATTTCCGGTTGGCGCTAAGGTCCAGGTACGCCAGCCGATCAATGAGCATGCGACCAGACCTGAGGAGCAAATACTCTGCCCCCGGGCGGTCCGTCAGCAGGGTGGCCTGCGAACTCGGCTCAAGGACTACGCCCAGTTGCGCCTGTCCCAATGTTATTGGATCTGTCGAAATCTGTTGCGTCAGGGTAAGTTCCAGAGGCCTGAATTGCAGCGAAATGTCTTTGTCTTGACTTACCCCGGGTTCGACCACGATGGTACCGATGAGTCCGTCGTGATAAGGCGCCGACACTTCGTACGTGTAGGTGCCGGCAAGGATAGCGTCGAACATCACCTGGCCGTTCTCATCGCCGACACCCGTCAGATTCTGACTTCTTTCAACGATGCTATCGCCTACGCTTTCGGCATACTTGCTTTCCTGCAGCCATAGAACTATCTCCGCATCAGACAGCGTAAAGCCCATATCATTCAGGACATGAAACGCCAGATCGGCTACGGCCAATTCGGTGACTTCCACTGTGATCGGTAGGATAGCCTGGCCTTGATCATGGGAAATAATGATGTAGTCCGAATATACACCGGTTTCAATCTGGTCTGGGGGATTGATTCTCACGATGGCGGTCGTGCTCTCTTCTCGGGCCAGGGAGGTCTGGCTGGACCGGATCAATTGGATCCAGGGAAGGACCGGGTCGGTAAGAGACAATGAGGTCAGCCCGATATAGCCGGTATTGACCAAAGTAATTGCGGTGTCCACTGAAAAGCCCGGCATAATCCCGACATCGATGGCAGACGGCTGGATCTCCAATATGGGCTCTGCGGGTTGGCAGATCAGTTTAACCGAAGCAGTTGCTTCGTAGCCATCTGGATCATTGCCTGGCGGAACGGTATCGAAGGTAACCGTAAGCGTAAACTGAGCCTCTCCGACGAAATCTCCTACCTGAAAGGTAAGGCTAAGTTGTCTGGATTCTTGGCTCGAAAGCGTTTCTGCCACCTGGGAGACATCTATATCAGTTTTGATTTCACTGTAAGCGGCTTGAGGTAGGACGGAGACGCTGAGAATCTTTACATCTCCGGTCCCCACATTGGTTACCGCAAAGGACGCCTCCTCGCTGGAGTGCGCCGGCATGTCGATGTCTAGAACGTGGGGCTCGATGACGATTCCCTCGATGGTGAACTGGGCTGAACTCTGCCGCACTAGCCCACCTACTGTGGCTTCAACCTCGACCCGGTATTCACCGCCTTCGCTGGCAAAGGGTGTAAACGTGTACTCGTATGTTCCATCGGCCAGCGTCTCCGTCTGAACGCATCGCTCAATTCCGCTGTGACTGATGCAGAGATCCACAGCAGCATCAGCGATCGGGGCCCCGTCCGTCTTCTGGACGATTCCTGAAATGGTGACTGGAGATCCTACGGTGTAGGCCGGTAGATCCGTAGTCACGCTGATAAGAAAATCCTCTGCGACGACGAATGCGATGGAGACCTCCTGCTCCTGCAATGGCCCTTCGATGTGCGCCACCGCCCTGTATGTGTCCGCACTGAGAGACCCGGCAGCGAGGGAGAGGCTGAACAGCTTGAGCGGTTCCTGATATGAAAATGTCTCTTGCCGGACCCGGGCATCTGAACTGTCATAGATCCAAAGGACTTGCGTAATCCCGTCAGTTGGGCCCAGAGGTTCACCTGAGAATGAGTCCTCAACGGTCAGAGTCAGATGGATAGGATCTGAGATCAGATAGAGTGGATCGGCTGTTTGGAGGACCGCGACATAGCTGTCCTGAATGTCGAAAGCTTCAGACAGAGTGTTGTTCGTCTCATCCAACTCAATGATCTCTTCATTGGCGTCGACGATTGCTGCTATCGCGCACTGGGTGGTATCGGCACTCTGAACGTGCCAATCAACAAACCAATAGTCATAGGTGCCGGCCAAGAGGTTCTGGTTCATCCTCTCGGCAGTGAGCAGTTGGTCATTCACCAGCAACCGTATGTTGAAGGGTTGTCCCGTATATCCCGTTCCCGTGTTCTCCAGCCTCACGGCAACCACCACATCCTGGCCCAGCCTCAGGTCACCGATGATAGAGATGTCCGAAACCACCAGATCGGGATAGAGGATCTCGACGGCAAGCCCCTCCAGTGTTTCTTCGTTGTTTGTTTCGTTGGTCTCGGGAATAAGGCCGGAGCTGTCGGTGGCAAACGTTAAATCATAGGTCCCGCCTTCAGGGATCCAGGTTAACCGGACCCTTTCTTCCGCACCCGGCGCCAATCCATGAATCTCTTCCTCGGCGGCTATCTGGCCATTTGCTATCAGAGCAACCGGTATCGCGGTCGGGATATTTACCTCACTGTCATTTTTGACGGTTCCGTATGCAATCAACTCGTGTCCATAATCTACCCTTCCATCTTGCGGCCAAATCCTGAAATCTGTGACGGTGAGATCGCTATAGACAATATTTAGGGATGGGATTTTGTCCATATGCCGGTTGTTGGTCTCATCCAGTTCAACCACATGGTTGACCGGCTCGTCCACCCGAACCTCCAGGGTGTGCTCACCCGCCGATGGCACCCAGGCAATACCGGCAGCCGCGGTGTTGAAACCCTCCTGCTCCGAGAGCGTATCCACCGTGGTATAGTCGACATATTGTCCGTCTATGTAGAAATTGACCCGAAACCTGCCGGACGCGGCCGTGCCAATGTTGCTGATGGTCGCGCTGATGGTGATCGGTTCGCCCCAGGTGATCGCGTCTTCCTCCCCTACGGAAAGCGCCACCCCATCCACCACTAAGTCGGGAAAGTATACCTGATCGGGATCGAGTGCGATGGTCTTCTTATTGTTTCCCTCATCCGCTTCGTCCACCAGATCTTCCATGTCGTCAGCTGCGATGGTAAAAAGGTGATTACCGGTTATCGCTTCCCAGGTGAAGATCACTTGCTGGGCTTCACCGGGTCCCATCTCTTCGGTCACCTTTTCGAGCGCTGTGTAGATACCATCTACATAAAAGCCCGTATAAAAACTGCCGGCATTGACACGGCTGGTGCCGATGTTCCGAACCGTGGCGGTAAGAGAAACCGGTTCACCCTCCTGGGGTTGTGCGGGGGATACGATGATGGCCTCGACAACCAGATCCGGTCGGGTTTCACTGATGGTGACCTGCATGACGTCTTCGCTCATGGCCCCGAAGTCATCTTCAACAATCACATGGACCGGGTAGGTTCCGGAGTGTTCGTACACATGGGTCGGCCCCATCCCCCCACCCCAAACACCGTCACCAAAATCCCAGTAGAGGGCGCGGATGAAACCGTCGAAATCCAGAGACCGGGTGCCGTCGAAGGTGGTTGGTGACGACACTTCGGAGAAGAAATCAGCGCCACCATCTGCGAACGGCATATCATTGACGTACACGATGAGTTCCCGGGTGTTCTCAGGAGAATCGGTTCGCACCGTTGCGGTAATGGCGTGAACTCCGGAAAGCTGAGGCAGCCAGTTGAGAATTACCTGCTCGCTGCGGTAGGCGCGGAGTTCGGATATCTGCATCGAACCGAGATTCTCCTCCGTCCCCTCGGGAGTTGTGACGAGAATGTCTAAAATTCCGCTCTCGGGGATAATTCCCGTGTTTTTTATAGTGACTCCAATTGCGGCTTTCTGGCCCTCGGTGGGTGGCGTGCCGATGTAGAAAATCGGCTCATGCAGTTCATAGGTGGTTAGAAGCGAATCCCCTTGGGGCGGGTTGACCTGCGATCCGTCAAGGATCGCTCCTGGCACCTCACCGCTGTAAATAATGCTGAACTCCACCGGCACGCAGTCTACCGCGGTGACCTCCAGAGCGGATCTGAAGTCCAGCATATAGGTGCCGCTTTCTGCTTGCTGCACGCCGTTCTCGTCAATGTATCCGAGCTCATCTACGAAGTAGACGTTGCCGTCCGCTTTCCAGAAATTGTTGCTGCTCAAGGTGGCGTCCGGCTGGCCATATCGTAGGACAGATCTCAGGTTTGCGTCCGGCAGTGGATCGGGCAGGATCACGCACACGTAGCCAGCGGTTTCCGGTAGTTGAAGCTCCAGGGTTCTGTCCGTCTCTGTCGCCTGCTTGGTAACCGTGACACTGTCCGGAACAATGATCGGCAACCGCAAACCGGTGGCGAGGTTAATCATGTAGTCCGGGAAACCATCATGGTCCCGATCGATAAGGCTGAAGCCGTCGTCAGGATCTTGCCCGTCCCCAAAGAGATAGTCGTGCTGGATGATTTCCGTGGTCACCTCCACAATCAGCGGATTGACGTCTACACCTTTGTAGCTTCTGTGGGTGAGCTGAGCAGAAAAATCATCAAAATGACCATCCAGCGAAGTTGTCAATATCCAATAGCTTTGCGCAGTGCTATGAGGCGATACATCCCCGAGTACCAATTGGACCATATCACCCGCCGCACTGCCGAAGGAGCTTCCAACTATGGAGAAATCGATGGGCAGGCCGGACAGGTTATCCACGATCTTGAGCCGGCCGGAGTCTATCTTCAAATTCCGGGCTGCGCCATCCCCTTCGTTCTCCACCAGCAGTCCTAGTCTGAACGGTTCGTCGGCGGAAGCGCTTTGAGGGAGGTAATAGTGCAAATACAGCTGCGGTTGCGGGTGAACGGTAATTTCCACGGCCTCGGTTTGTGTTTCTTTAAGCTGCCCGTCCACATAGTAGGATAGGACAGCCTTGACCCCATATGGTTTGCCGACTTCCTCTGCACCGCCCAATCCCTCACCGGGAATGAGAATCCATCTGCCGGTCATGGTTGCCAGAGGGCCGAGGCTGCTCGAACCATCCACCGTTCCGATACCCTTGAGATCAGGGGGGATAATGAAGAACCGGTCGGTGACATCCTCGCCGTTCTCATCGGTCACTCGCGGCGTGATGGAAAGGCCGACAAGCTCTCGGTTCATGCCGTTGCTCAGCTCCAGGCGGGCGTCAAAACCCTCCCGTTCTATGGTCGCCGTCTGCTCAAGCTCGAATTTCACAACCTCAGTGCTGGTCTCCTCTGGATCCGAAGGCAAACCTGGCAGGTCGAACTGCACAAATTCACTGCTAGTCTCCAGGAAGAAGAACTCGAACGTTTCCCCCTCCCAGGTAGTTGAGACCCTCTGAGGTGCCGGATTGGCCAGAGGAATCCTGCCCTCGATGATGCTCTCCTCTTCCAGCGGCTCCAAGGTAACGGGATCGAACCGGGTATAGGTGCCACTTACCTCAAAGTAGGTATTATTGCCGTCCAGATAGTCATAGTTTCCAGCCTCCGCATGGAAGCCGATAACGGTGGAACTCTCCGGAGCCATGGTCCCTATCCGGCCGGACGACGAAACTATGATGCCTTCTGCGCCAACAACCGTAACGGACACGTCGTGCAGTTCTACCAGGCTTGGATTGACTACGGTGATCTGGTCGTAAAGATCCCCCTCCAAATCGTGGGGCAGGGTCACCCATGGCGGCAGGAACACGAACTGCGGCTTGGGTATCTCCACAACGTAATCCAAGGTGAGATTGATCTCGTAGGTGTCCTCGATGACGATGGGGGTGACGGTCCAGGTGTAGGAAAGCGGCACGGCCACGAGTTCCAACTCGAGAATCTGCGCATCGCTTTGTGGCATCACCGTGAGAGTCCCCTGCATCCCCTCGTGCCCTGGAGCAGAAATCCAGTAGTCGTACTCGCCGATGGGGATGTCCTCGATGGTGGAAATGCCCAATTCGTCCGACTTACCGTAATACACATTATGGTAGGTGGACGTCTGGCCCCCGCCATAGATGACTGTAAAGGCTTCACGGCTGACCAATCTGATCTCTGCATCTTTAACCGGTTGGTCGGCATCATTGCTAAGCACCACAGAAACCGAGCCGCGATTGGCGGAGCTGACTTCAACAGTTAAGAGCATGGCCGCCTCGGCAACGCCATCGGTTGCCACAATGCTGTCGCTATAAAGGCCGAGTTGGAGGTCTTCTGGAGGAGAGATCACAATCTGGAAGGTGGTGCTCTCACCAGGAGCAAGCTCGTTGGTTTCCAAGCCAGCGAGTGTCACCCACGGCAGGATATCGGGTCCCGCCAGGCGGATACTCTTCATGCCGCCCAAACCGGCATTGGTCAGCGTGACCGTCTCCGTGTGTGACGTTCCGGGGTTGAGGCCGACGTTTACCTCGTTTGGATGGATCTTGGGCGCCGGTTGTGCCGGCCGGAGACTGAAGCGAATACGGGATCTTGCCTCGTATCCCTCATTCGTATTCATGACGATTTCAAAAGCGGCACTATCTGGTGCATCCTCAGGAATAGTTACCGTCAGGGTGATGGGAATCTCTGCTCCCGGTTGCAAGATGTCAAAGGATGAAAATGACACGCTACCGGTCACATTGTCCCCACTGTCCTCATCAACGAGCGTTAGCTGAACTCCGGTCAGTGGATCATCACCCAGATTCTCCAGCGTAACCACTCTGGTGAACGTCTGGTTTTTGGTGGTGGTTACGTAAAGTTTGGCAAGGCTGATGTCCGCGGCCAGGATGGAGAACTCGGTGTACCCCATGGTACCTACCAGTGGTGCCCTGAGGAAGGCGCTCACGTTGAATAGACCGGCATCTCCCCAGTTGGGAATGAAGGTGAAGTCGATATTCCCGGCAAAATCTGTGAAGGTCTCGTATTTACGGGTCTGACGATCAAAAATCTTGTTGCCGAGGGTCAGTTCCGGGTAAATCTCCGAGCCCTCAGCGATTACAATGGCCACCCTTTGAAGAGCCACGGGCTCACCGGTGAGCTTGGTGATGTTTCCAGTGACGTGCACCGATTCACCTCGATGGTAGACCTCTTTATCCGTAGCCAGAGTGAAAATGCACTCCTCGATCACCGTCATGGGTACCGATTTCAGGGCACGGGCTACACCATCGGTTGCTTCGATGAGTACCGAGTAGTTTGCCGTACCGTAAGTGATCAGGTCTATGGACGCACGGAACGTGCTGTCCGCTGAACTGAAAGTCATCGGCTCGTTTTCGAAGATGATCTCGTCGGGCTCTTGGACCAGTTCACCCTCATCGTTGATATAGTAGTTCCCCTCCTTGATCGCAGTGATCAGGACATCCACACCAAGATCGGCTCCGACGGGGATGGTGGGAGAACTGCCCATGGTCACCGTAGCGACAAACTCGGCCGCCTGGCTAGAGGTGTAGACCAGCGTCCCCAGGAAATCAGTACCCCCTGGAGTCTGCACGGTCAGAGCAAAGTTGTCGCCGACGTCAAATGTCCCATCAGCAACCACTACCTCGTTGTTCGATTCGTCCTGCTCCATCACATTGTCTTTGACGTCAACCACAGCTTTGAGGGTGTGCCCCACGGTTGGGTCCACATCGGCCCTCCAGTTGAGTACAAACTCGTGAGACGAGTGTCCGGTGAGCTTGGGGAGCTGTTGCGCGGTTATCTGGACGTCATCCACGTAGAGGGCAAACATGAAGGTATTCAGCGTCGAGACCACCGTGGTGTTGGAAACCGTGCAGGTGAATGTCACCTCCTGGCCGTATTTGAGGTCTTGGGGCGCCCACTGGAGATTCGAGACGATGAGATCCGGATACATGATGGTGATTTCGGGGATCTGGTGATCAGCGCCGTTGTTGGCCTCATTGGCTTCGGCTATGACGGCCTCCTCGTCAATCACAACCTCGGCGATGTGCTCACCGGGTGTTGCTCTCGTCTGCATGGCTACGGTTTGGGAGCCGCCGGCGGGTAGATACTGGATTTCCCTCGCACCCACATAGGCACCGTCCAGATAGAAGTTGACCTTGAACCTGTGCTCCACAGCAACGGTGCCCAGGTTCGTTATCATGGCGCTGATGTCGAATGAGGTTCCATCGGTAAGAACGGTTTCGCTGGGAAGGATGGTGATGTTGCCAACGGCGAGATCCGGATAGGCAACCGTCAGGGCAGGCAGTGTGAGTGACTGATCATTATTGGTCTCGTCGGATTCGACCACGTAACCGACCGGATCGTCCACAACCAGGGTCAGGGCGTGGACACCATCCACTGGCCGGAATTGAAATCCCACCTCCTGCTGGGTTCCAACGCTCAGCTCGTTTACATACCGCTTGGAGATGAACTCGCCGTCCATGTACAACGCGACCCAGAAGTCAAAGGCGTCGGCGTCACCACCATTGCGGATGGTGGCTGTGGCAAACAAGGTCTGCTCATTGCTGACCGCGGTGTCGCTGATGTCGCATGTAAAGTCTTCGACAGTGAGATCGGGGAAGTAGATTTGCTGGAAGGTGAGTGCCGTTCCGGCATCGTTATTGTTCTCCAAAATCTCGGCGATGTTATCTTGAATATCGTCCGCCAGCACATCTAACGTGTGCAACCCCTTCGTCGCCACCCAGGTGAACTGAACCTCTAAGCTCTCTCCCGGTTGCAGGAGATCATTGACCCGCTCGTACCCCTTGTACAGTCCGTCGATGTAGAAGGTTGTGAAAAATCCGAAGAGGGTGGGACCGTTTCCTTGGTTGGCGATGGTCGCCGAAATGGTGATCAGATCCCCTTCCTGCGGTTCAAAAGGCGTCCAGGACAGGTTCGATACGACGAGGTCCGCTCTGGTATCGTGTACGGTGACTTCGCAGGTATCTTGTGCGATTGCGCCTCGATTGTCAGTTACCGTGAGCGTCGCCGTATAGGTCCCTGGCAACCTGTAGACGTGGGGTGTCACACCGTGTTCGGATGTCTCACCGTCGCCGAAGTCCCACAGGTATGCTGTGATCAGGCCATCGACATCGTATGAATTCGTGCCGGCGAACCCGATACTGCTGTTCCAGTCCCCTTCCCTGTCATCACCGGCCTCGGCCACAGGCGGCGTGTTGACGACAACTTGTCTTGATGCGACATCATTGTCGGAGTCGGTGTCCGTAACCTGAATGTTTTCAATGCTGACCGTGATATCGTGAACGCCGCTGCTTGCGGGTGTCCAGAGGTAGGTCGCCAGCGCTGAGGTTCCAGCGCCAACGGATATGGAGGAAATATCGAGAGGAACGGCGGTTCCCCCAACCCCATGGTAGAAGGCGATATCTGCAGCCGCGTCAGCGGGGCCATGGTTGTGGATGGTTGCAGCGATGATGGACGCGAGTCCCAAAATGGGACTCGTGGGCTCAAAAGTGATCTCGGCTACGGAAAGGTCTGCTTCTGCTGTTGGGATGCCCTCGGCCTCACCTGAATGATCTGATTCGTTCCCGGCCTCATCCAATGCCGTAATAACATAGAAGTAGCTCTTGCCATTCTCCAGGCCGCTATCGTTGTATCCGCGCGTGGGGGTGGTCGCAACCAGGACATAATCGCTCCCCGAAGTTTCAGAGCGATAAATCTTGTAGCTGGTGGCATCGGCGTCGGCTGAGGCAGACCAGATCAGCTCCAGTCTATTTCCACTCCGGGGGTTTGACACGGTGAGTGCGGGGGGCGGCCGTGGAGCGGTAAGATCGACAATAACGGTCTGGGTGAGGGATTGGGAGTTCCCCCCGTAGTCAAAAGCCGTGACTCGAATGGTGTACTGGCCTTCGACCAGAACATCCGGATTCCAATCCGATTGTCCTTTCCAAAGATTCGGTGAAATCTTGACAGGTGAAGCATCCTGGCCAATCGGGGACCAGTCTTCTGTGCCCGCAGGCCCGTATTCAAAGGCAAAGGATTCAATTCTGACGTTATCCGCTGCCGTAGCAGACAGCGTGATCAACCCACCTACTGCGGTACCGTCAGCCGGACTCAGAGAACGGATAAGCGGGGCTGTCTCATCGTCCAGCGGAACGGCTGAGGCTACCGTGGAGGGCTGACTCCGGTTTCCGAGATCGTCCACGGCCAAAACGCTATAGCTATACGTTGTTCCGGTATGTACATCTCGATCCACATAAAGAGTTGATACTGTCGAGCCCACCACAACCTGAAAGACCCCGCTCTCCACAGAACGGCTCAGCTCATAGTGATGGAAGTCAGTACTGACCACCGGATCCCAGGCGACCACCAGCAGTACTTCGCCTGGTTCAGCCCTCAGGACTGGTGCGGCTGGTGCGGTATTGTCCACCTGATAGCTGAGGATCTGTTCTACCGTGTTCCCGGCGTCATCCTCAGCGGTGACCCGGATGGAATAGTGCCCGTCTAAAACTGATGTGGTGTCCCACTGGACTTGGCCAGTTGGACTCTCCCCTGAAGACTCCCAGACCGTTCCGTCCGAGGAGATCTCAAATCTGTAAGTCGCAACGCCCACATTATCCTGCGCCGTCGCTTGCAGTTGGACAATTTCATTTACTCTACTGCCTTCCCGGGGTGAGAAGCTCGTAAACTCTGGTGGTACCTCGTCGATATCGGTGTAGGCGAGTAGGGTTAGGCCGGTTTCGCTCATATCGGCTTTAAGGAATAGATGATTGCCCAGCTCCAGACCATTGAAATCGCTGAAACCGCCGGCAAGGGACTCGAACGTCATCACCTGAAAGGTATCACCCGGTTCGGTCATAAACCCATCGATCAGGCTTACGTTGAACTGACCTGCCAGCGTGGCGCTACCCACAATGTTGAGTTGGTCGAACCCCGTACCTGGATCGAGTCCGCCCAACTCGATGTTGATTGAGCTATTCGAATCCTGAGTGTAGTTTCCGGTTACATTTAAAATCCCTGCTGAAAGGCCTGGATGAACCTGGCCGGCTGTAACCTGAATATTTGTGCCAATGTTTCCAATACCGAAGATGTTGCCTAGGTTGTTCAAGGTGGCTGAGCCGGCGATGTCAATCGTGCCGGCGTTAGTGAACCTGTCGGTTGCCGTACCACCATTGATGCTGATGCTCCCTGGACCGCTGATCAGCCCGCTGTTGTCGAAGCTGTCGACGCTGCTGATGCGCAAGTCGACGCTTTCGATGTTGATGACACCACCATTGTCAACCTCAGCCGCATATACATACCGATACCCACGGTCAGTGCCCACATGGGCCAGTGAGTTGATCGTTCCCGTATTGACCAGCACACCACTACTCATGTTAAGCGACACCGAACCGGGACGGCTTCCCTCGCTTGCCAGATTCAATACACCCGCATTGGTCAGCCCCGCCGTTACAGTCAGACTCACCCAGTTCCCGGAATAACTCGTTGACTCAGACTTGACCAGAACCGTTGCACCTGCCTCGTTGGTAAACGGCCCACCGATGGTAACCCTGGTTCCGATACCCGAACCGGCCACCTGCAGCTGTCCCCTGTTGACCAGCGATACAGTGCTCCCAAATGTGCTAACGACGTTAAGATTCAACGTCGACTCGTTGATGAACGTCCCTGTACCTGTAACCGTCGCGCTGTTCAGGTTCATCGCTGCCAGAGACGCCGCCACCACATACGAATCTTCGATCCTAAACTCAACTGCGCCCAAGGTGATCGTGCCCCCACCACCCAATACCGCTCCAGACTGGTTGATGACGGTGCCGCCAGATAGGGACAATGTGCTCCCCGAACCGATGGTTTCAATCAATCCCGCATTGGTCAGCGTCGTATAATTGCTAATGCTGCCACCAGAAGACCTCATCGCGCCTGTGTTCTCGATGCTTGAAAATCCACTGATGCTCAACCTGCCGGAAAGATCAATCGTGCCACCATTGCTCAGCGTACTGCCGCTGGCTTGCCCTCCCCCTCTCAAAGTAAGGCTCTGTCCCTGGATAGTTCCAGCAAGTATCAGATTTCCTGTTGTTTCCACCACGACTTGGCCCACGGCTGTCACATCGCCGAGGACTTCAAGTGTATTTGCACCGCTCCCGGTCTTAATTGTGAACGTTTGCAAGCCGCTCGCCACTAGACCTGCGCTGTCAATGGTGATGGAATCTGCATCGTTACCAGGCGAGTCGTTCGCCCCTATGTCAACGGTGAAGTTCGCGACATTGAAGAATGAGAGGGCTTCGAATGTAACACCCCCACTCGTTCCGGAAATGCGGTTTTGACCCGTAGCCGGGCTGTCAATCGTGATCACATCCTCATCACCGGTAGTGGTGAACGTATGACTGTTGACGTTACTGATAGTTACCGGTTCGAGGCCGGAAAATTGAATTGAAGCGGTGGCATACGGGCCGGAGAGTTCGATCCATCCGGCATCGGTGCCGATGGCGGTGTAGGTGACCTGGGCGGAGGGGTTGCCGAGCAGCACCAGGCTGTCGTACCCCCCGGCGCCGCCTGAGAAAGCGATGGTGACATCGCGCAGCAGTGGGGCGGACAGATCCAACTGCAACAGGTCATCGACGTCGTCCTGACCGCGTATGTCGATGCGGTCGATTGCCGTGAGAGCGGCTGCAGCAAGCACGGCGTCGTTGGTATCATCAACTAATTCGACACGTTGCCCTTTAAACCGGAGGGTCAGGGTTTCATGCCCGGTCAGAGCGCAATATGCCATCGTGAGGTCGTCTGAGTCGGCAAACACCTCACCGGTGAGCACTGCCGAGGGGTCTGCAAGCGGATGCCGCGCATTGCTTTCGGCAACCGTGTCGTTTGGAAGAGTAGTGGAAAAATCCGGTTGGCCGGGCGGATCCAGCCCGTCGTTAAAATGGTCATATACCGAGGTGGCCAACCGGGCATCGATAAATTCCACATGACCGAAGGGTTGATTTTCGTCTACAGTCTCGCTGGAAGAGAAACCTGCTGACGCCGGTTGCCCAGAGCAGGTCTCGTCGGGATCGCGCTCCTGCGGAACCGAAGAATCCTGCTTAGCGATGGTTTCCCCAGCCATGAGGGCTGTGGAGCTGACATCCGTCAATCCCGAAAAAAGGTCTTCCAGGCAGTCGGCAGGATCATAGCATTCGGAAAGGTTGGGGTCTTTTTTTTGTTCCGGACCGGAGTCGGAGGGCAGGATATCGAGAACGGTCGGCTGGGCATCGTCCATTGCCAACGACGATTCTGAATCGTCGACAGCTACGAAGGCCGTGAGCATCCCCATCAGCGGATCGGCTGAAAGCAGTATCCGCTGCTCCAGGGTCTCTAATTCAAATCGGTTTCGATGGTTAAACCGTTTCGGTGACAGAAGGCCCCTCCCCCGCTACACCTCAGCTCCAAAGATACCCTGATCGACGGTGACCGGCTGCCCTTTCCGCAATTCCAATTGAGCAGACAACCTGCGGAAAAAGCTTGAGTCGCTTTTTCTATCTATACGGAACGCTTTGCGAAAAGCGTGCTACCGCTCGAATCGGAACTTCACGAACACAAGACGAGAAATCCAGGTGACCCAACAGGTTCCGCGTCATGTCAGAATTCCAAAAACTACAGTCCGTATCTGCAATCGGTGACGTTTAACCGTCCGATGGGTTCAGGGTTCTTAAAGAACGCGCGCCAAACGGGGTTTCAGGCGCCCTCCCCCGGGAAAGGATGGTGGTTCGCACCGCAAATAAAGGGGGCGGAGAATTTTTTTCTATATCCGTTGAATCTCGCGTGTCAACCAATGTTATATAGCAAAATCCATGCAAAGGATGAAAATACAGCGGAAAGCATAAGAATTTCTTATTCTCTTAACTAGTTAGAAAAAATTTGGTGGATACCGGGAAATAGATCTATGGGTAAGGCGATTCCTGAAATTGGGAAGCAGAATACCCATCTATTAAAACTCAAGCCCGCTCGACCACAATCCATGCCCCTTGACTCGATTGGAACAACAGGATGATCTTCTGTTCATCATCTATATCTATCTAAACCGCTCCTTTATATGGTGTTTACCTTTCGGAATGCGCCCGACCAGTCGGTGCATCTGTCTATTGTCACCACCGGTTTATGTTTTATGTTCAAGTAGTTCTTTATACCTTTGAACCAAACATTTTCATTGAATGGGCAAATTCATGGTATTTTCGAATTGAACGTGCTGCCCCGACGAAAGACGCTATTATGCCGCAAGATCCGATAAACACAGACGAGATTGATCAGGAAAATCACGAGTGGCTCGAATCCCTGGACTATATCTACAAAAGCCAGGGACCGGAACGGGTCCGGGATCTGTTGGGTCTGCTTCGGGCCCACGCCCTGGAGCGGGGCGTCCAATTGCCGTTCACCGCCAACACCCCCTATGTCAATACGATACCTGCTGAAAAAGAACCGGTGTTTCCGGGAAGCCGGGAAATCGAGCGTCGTATCAAGAGCATCATCCGCTGGAATGCCATGGCCATGGTGGTCCGGGCCAATCGGGAGCATTCGGGAATCGGCGGGCATATTTCGACGTACGCATCGAGCGCCACCCTGTTCGAGATCGGCTTCAATCACTTTTTTCGGGCAAAATCTGCCAAGCATCCAGGCGACATCGTATTTTTCCAGGGACACGCCGCTCCCGGCATATATGCGCGGGCTTTTCTGGAAGGCCGCCTGGATGAAACCCACCTGGATAACTTTCGCCGGGAGCTTCAACCAACTCCAGGCCTGTCTTCCTATCCACACCCCCATCTCATGCCGGAATTTTGGCAATTTCCGACCGTCTCCATGGGGTTGGCTTCCATCATGGCAATCTACCAGGCCCGATTTGCAAAATATATGGAAGACCGTGGGCTGATCGAACCGTCCGACCAAAAGATATGGGCTTTTTTGGGCGACGGGGAACTGGACGAACCCGAATCCCTTGGAGCCATCACCTTGGCCTCCCGGGAAGCACTGGACAACCTGATTTTTGTCATCAATTGCAACCTGCAGCGCCTCGATGGTCCGGTCCGTGGAAACGGCAAAATCATCCAGGAACTGGAAGCGGCGTTTCGCGGGGCCGGCTGGAACGTCATCAAGGTCATCTGGGGCGGCGACTGGGATCCCCTGCTGGCTCAGGATACCAATGGGCTTCTGGTCCGGCGTATGGAAGAAGTGCCCGATGGTCAATATCAGAAATACTCGGTGGGAGATGGCGATTTCATCCGCGAGGACTTCTTCGGAAAATATCCAGAGTTGAAAGAAATGGTCCGCCACTACACCGACGAGCAGCTGCAAAAACTTCGGCGGGGCGGTCACGATCCGCAAAAAGTGTTCGCGGCGTATACCGCGGCAGCGGCCCATACCGGAGCACCAACCGTTATTATGGCCAAAACCATCAAGGGCTACGGTTTAGGGGAAGCCGGCGAAGGGCGTAATGTGACGCACCAGCAGAAAAAGCTCAACGAGCAGGAGCTGCGGCACTTTCGCAGCCGCTTTGGAATCCCCATTCCCGATGAAGCCATCGCCGAAACGCCGTTTTACCGACCGGCTCCGGACAGTGAAGAAATAAGATACCTCAAGGAACGGAGACGGAAGTTGGGAGGATCTTTTCCGACACGTAGCGAATCCGTGCCTGTATTTCGCCCCCCTGGCGAATCGCTGTACGCCGAGTTTATGGAGGGATCCGGAAACCGCGAGGTGGCAACGACCATGGTCATGGTCCATCTGTTGGGAAAGCTGCTGAAAGATAAAAAGCTGGGCAAGTACATCGTGCCCATCGTACCCGACGAAGCCCGAACATTCGGCATGGAATCTCTCTTCCGGAAAATCGGAATTTACTCCCGCCAGGGACAAATCTACGAGCCCGTCGACAAGGAAACCTTGCTTTACTACAAGGAGGCCACCGACGGGCAGATCCTGGAGGAGGGTATCACCGAAGCCGGCGCCATGTCCTCGTTTATTGCCGCCGGTACCGCCCACTCGACCCACGGCGTCAACATGATCCCTTTGTTTTTCTTTTATTCCATGTTCGGATTTCAGCGAGTGGGCGATTTGATCTGGGCAGCGGGCGATGCCCGGACCCGGGGATTCCTGCTGGGAGCCACATCCGGGCGCACCACCCTTGCCGGCGAAGGCCTGCAGCATCAGGACGGACACAGCCACATCCTGGCCTACCCGAATCCTTCCGTGCGGGCGTACGATCCTGCCTTTGCATACGAGCTTGCCATCATTGTCAGAGACGGTCTGCAGCGCATGCTGGAAACTGGTGAGAATGTTATTTATTACATCACCATCATGAATGAATTTTATAAGATGCCTCCCAAGCCGGAAGGTGTGGACGAAGCGATTTTAAAAGGGCTTTATAAATTCTGTTCCTCGGAGAATAAAAAGGCGAAAATCAAGGCGCACCTTTTTGGAAGCGGCGCCATTCTCAAGCAGGCCCTCGAGGCCCAGCAAATACTGGAGAATGACTACGGCGTGGCCGCCGATGTGTGGAGTGCAACCAGCTACAAGGCCCTATATTGGGACGCCGTGGATAACGAGCGCTGGAACCTGCTGCACCCCGCTGAAACACCCCGGCAATCGTTTCTCGAAAAACAGCTCGACGGGGAAAAGGGCTGCTTTGTTGCAGCATCCGATTATCTTAAGGCCCTCCCCGGATCCATCGCAAAGTGGGTGCCCGGCCCGATGGTGCTCCTGGGTACCGACGGCTATGGCAGAAGCGACACCCGGGAGTCCTTGCGGGATTTTTTTGAAGTGGATGCACGGCACATTGCGTTTGCCGCGCTGAGCGCCATGGCCCGTGAGGGGCACATCAGCGCTGACGTGGTAAAGGGCGCGATTAAAAAACTGAACATTCGTATGGAACGCGAAAATCCGTTGTTTTTGTGAAAGTCTCATCACCACGTGAAATTTTCCCTTTGTGTCCTCTGCCTGCCCGCCCTAGCTTCAGCGACGGCGGGTGCCTCCGTGGTGCAAATTTTTTTTAAGGAAATGATATGATTGTAGAAATCAAGATTCCGGAGATCAGCGAGAATGTCGAATCCGGCAAAGTGGTCAGTGTCCTTGTACAAGCGGGCGACCTGGTTGATGTCGACGACATCCTGATCGAGCTGGAGACGGAAAAGGCGGTCGTCGAGATCCCGTCAACTGTCAAGGGTAAGGTCGCCGAGCTACTCGCAGAAGAAGGAGAAGAAAAAAATGTCGGCGACGTGATCGCCAGAATTGATACCGAGGCAGAAGTTTCGGAAGAAGACGCGGCAGCAGAGACCGGTGAGCAAGAAACCGCTGGCAAGGCCGTACCAGTCGAAGTCGATGCTGAAGAAAAACGACCGGAACCTGTGGATGTTAAACAAGAGGCCGCAGTAAAAACGCCTAAAGATGAAACACCATCCAAAACCAAGGAAGAGAAACCGGCGGCACCCGAGCCGGGACCCGTGGTCCCCGCGTCGCCGTCCATTCGACGTCTGGCGCGTGAACTGGGGGTGGATCTGGTTTCAGTGACCGGCAGCGGTCCGCGCGGTCGGATTACCGAGTCCGATGTCAAGGCCCATGTCCGCAAGGCGACGACCACCGGTAGCGATAGAGCCGTGTCACCGGGCGTAGAACCGCCTCTGCCGGACTTCAGTCGCTGGGGTGATATTGAGTCCGTCGAACTTCCCACGGTCCGCAGGGTCGTCGCCGAAAGCGTGACAACATACTGGCATACCGTCCCCCACGTCACACAATTCGATCGGGCGGACATTACCCACCTGCAGGAGTTTATCGGAAACAACGCCAAGAAGGCCGCATCAAAAGGCGTCAAGCTGACCGTCACCGCTATTTTAACCAAAGTCTGTGCCGAAGCACTCAAGCAGTTTCCCCGGTTCAATGCCAGCATCGATGTGACCAACCGTCAGCTGATCTACAAGCACTATCGCCACATCGGCATCGCGGTAGATACGGATAACGGCCTGCTCGTGCCGGTGCTCCGAAACGCGGATGAAAAGGGAATTTGGGATATCGCTGCGGAAATCGCGAAGCTCGCCGAGCGAGCGCGCACCCGTAAAGTCAAACCCGATGAGTTGGAGGGCGGGACCTTCACCCTGTCCAATCAGGGCGGCATCGGCGGCACCAATTTCACGCCGGTGGTCCTATGGCCCCAGGTGGCGATCCTTGGCATCAGCCGGTCTTCCGTCGAGCCGGTGATGAGAGACGGAAATTTTGAACCGAGGACCCTGCTGCCGCTGTCTCTCTCCTATGACCATCGCATGATCGACGGGGCCGATGCCGCCCGCTTCATGCGCTGGATATGCGACAGCCTGGAACAGCCCTTTACCATGATGCTTTAGTTCGGCGTTTCAACAACAGAAATCTTCAAGAGGTTTTGAATATTGTCTCTTCACCACAGAGACACAGAGGACACGGAGGACACGGAGGAAAGCTTTTTTTTCATTTTCGGGAGATACCGAAAATGAAAAATATTCCATCAGACGTTGTCTGAAAATGACTGAATTTAACTTGTTAATACCAATTGGCAAACTGGCCTAACCGAGTAATCCTCATTGTCCGAAGGGCTGGGTGCGTTTCACAAATCGGAATCTCCCGATTTGTGAACCAATATAAATCCTCTGTGCTCTCTGTGTCTCTGTGGTAGGATCAAAATTAAAAAAAAGGAGAGAAAATGCCCGATAAATCAACCCAAGTAGCCGTCATCGGGGCGGGGCCGGGCGGATATGCCGCCGCGTTTCTGGCCGCCGATCTCGGCATGGACGTGTCGTTGATCGATCCGGAGGCAAACCCGGGCGGGGTGTGTCTCTACAGGGGCTGTATTCCCTCCAAGGCCCTGCTGCACGCCGCACAGGTGCTCACCGATATCAAAGACGCCGGCGAGTGGGGCCTGAGCGTATCCGGCCTTAAGGTGGATCATGACAAGCTTCGCGAATGGAAAAACAGTATCGTATCGAAACTGACCGGCGGCCTGGGGCAGCTGGTCAAACAGCGCAAAATTAGCCATCTTCGTGCCAGGGCGGTTTTTAGTGATTCACGCACGCTGGAGGTAACACCCGTCGACGGCGAGACGTATACACTGGCTTTTGAAAACGCCATCATTGCCACCGGCTCACGGCCGATAACTATTCCCCCCCTCGATGCGGCGTCGAACCGGTTGATCAATTCCACAGGTGCCCTTGAGCTGGAAAGCATTCCGAAGAATCTCCTGGTTGTCGGGGGCGGGTACATCGGAGCGGAACTTGGATCGGTGTATGCGGCCCTCGGCTCAAAAGTCACTATCGTGGAAATGACCGCAGGCCTTCTGCCCGGCGTGGATCGCGACCTCGTGCGGATTCTTAAGAAGAGGCTCGATGAGAGCCTCGAAGCGATCTTGCTCAATACCACCGTAAAAGAGGTCCAACCTCAGAAAAACGGACTGAAAGTCGTTTTCCAGAGCGACGGGAAAGATCCGGAAACCCGTGTGTTCGAACGGATTCTGTCTTCGGTGGGAAGACGACCAAACTCTGAAGATCTGGGGCTGGAGCATACGGCCATTAAAATAAATGAACAGGGATTCATCCAGATAGATAACCAGCGGAGAACGTCTGAGAAGCACATCTTAGCCATCGGCGACGTGGCCGGCGAGCCCATGCTGGCCCACAAAGCCACCCACGAAGGCCGGGTTGCCGCTGAAGTTATTGCCGGTCGGGACGTGATTTACGAGCCGTCGGCGATTCCCGCAGTGGTGTTTACCGATCCGGAAATCGCATGGGCCGGTCTGAGCGAAACTGAAGCCAAAGCACAGGGCAAGACCGTTCAAGTAAGTCGGTTCCCATGGGGGGCCTCCGGACGGGCGGCCACATTGGGCCGTAGTGAAGGGCTGACCAAGGTCATCGTTGAGCCGGAAACCGATACCGTCCTTGGCGTCGGAATCGTCGGACCGGGTGCCGGGGAGATGATTGCAGAAGGTGTGTTGGCGATAGAAATGGGGGCCAAAGCAGTTGATCTTGGGTTAACGATCCATCCCCACCCCACCCTTTCCGAAACCATCATGGAGGCGGCCGATGCGGTTCATGGCACCTCCACCCACATCTACCGGCCGAAACGGAAACGATAGGTTCTGGTAACATCTGTTCTATAACCTCGAAGACAATGATATCGATGATGACGATGATGACTAGTCATCCATGAGGAAACATGTCAAACAAGCCGGTCAGCGATATCGCCTTTACAGAGGCAGTGAAGCAGGCGCAACGCCAACGGGGGTCGCGCAAGATTTATGAAAATATCGAGCGGGGTGAGGGTTGGAAAGATACCGTAGACGAATCCCTGGCAAGTTTTCTGGCCCAGCGAGTTTTTTTTTACTTCTGTACAGCAAGCCGAAAAGGTCGTCCCTACATTCAATATCGCGGCGGGCCGAAGGGCTTCGTAAAAGTCCTCGATCCCAAGACCCTGGCATTTGCTGATTGTGCCGGCAACCGTCAATACATCTCACGAGAAGACTTCACCCAGCGGGAAAAGGACATACGTGAGCATGTCAAACCTCTTTGCCGTGAAGCGGAGATGGGTTTCGTAACGAATCTGTTGCGCGTCGGGTGTACAGCTTCGATGGTTCAGGTCGCCGTTAAATCCGCCAGGCTGTCAAGGCGGGCCAAAGCCTCCGGGGTGGCGTAGGCACGCAGGCGGTTCACCAGGGATTCTGCATGGCAATTCGAAAAAGCCTCATAGAAATCCAGGATACTCTGCTCGCTGGTCATTCGGATGGCTGTCTTGGTCATGCCAGTCTCCTCCTTGAAGGTGGAACCGGGTAAACGGTGTTTTTAGGAATGGAATGACGACATGAGGTGATGCGATGAAGTCTCCGAAGTTGATGTTGCAGAACGGAACACCCGGCCCCATTTTACAATATATTTAATAATTTCAGATACAAATTTACCCCAAAGAGAGGAATAGCGGGGCAATTTGTCCCAATCCACCGCTGCCGGTGAGCCGGTTTGTAGAGAGACCCGGTATCTGATACTGCAGTAGGCCTTGACAGAAATGAGTCTATCCTCAATTAATAGCGTTATCAAGCGCTCGTACCAGAGGTAAAATCGCCCTTAAATTTTTGGTATTGATCTCAATGAGTTGAGACCAGTGCTAAAAAATAAATGCCTTCCCTTGAGCAGTCTTTGACTTGCAGGCGGAGTTGAGCTATTACAGCTCCGCCTTTCTCACGGTTCCTCTCGATTGACGATTTTCCTCTTCTCTATTCACCGGGCATACATTTTGCCTAATGAATGGAGTTTCTAGTCGAACTCTGTTTTTGAGTTTATTATTTAAAGGAGCCCAAATGGTCCAATACGAACCGTTCAAGCGGGTTTCCGGCACACGCCAGGACTTTGATCGCCAGGTGGCGACCGTCTGCCAGGAGTGCACCGTCGGCTGCGGTCTGACCGCGTATGTAAAAGATGAAGGCATTGTGGATCTGCAGGGTCGCGAGGATCACCCCATCTCGAAAGGGCGCCTGTGTCCCAAAGGCTCGGCGTTCGTGCAGGGTCTGGCCCATTCCCAGCGCATTACAATTCCGGCCTATCGGAATACGCTCACGCGCGGTTTTGAATCTGCAACAAGCTGGGAACAGGCGTTGGATCAATTGGCTGAACGTTTGCGGAGGCTTAAGGACAAGCACGGCGCAGAGTCGTTGATCATCGGTTGCGATCCGGAAGCCGGCCTCGATTTCTATCTGGGAGCCCGACGCTTTGCCCGCCTGTGGGGAACCCCGCATGTGTATCATCCCTGGGAGGAAACGGAACAAGCCACCCGGTTGGCACAAGAACTGCCTGTTTCACCGAGCTCTGAATGGATCGAAAGTCGCTGCCTGTTGTTGGTCGACGCGGACCTTGCGGTCACCCATCCGGTGGCATTCGGCCGGGTGCTCAAGGCCCAGGGCAACGGTGCCAAGCTCATTGTGGCGGACTCGCGATACACCGCCTCCATGTCCAAAGCCGACCTGGCGGTTCCCATCCGGCCGGGAAGTGGTAATCTGCTTGGCCTGTACCTTCTGAAACAACTGCTTGATGAAGGCCTCGAACACAAGGATGCCATCGAAGCCGGCTTTGAGCAAGCGGATAACTGGCAGGCATCTTTCGACCGAATGGTCTGGGACGGTGTCGAGAATCATACGCATGTCACCAGGGAAGATGTCCTTAACATCAGCCGGTTTATATCCAGCAAACATCCGGTCACGGTCATCACCGGAAAACGGCTGGCGCATTCGCCGGATTTCGGAATCTGGCGTACCCTGGCGGCCGCCATGGGCTGGATCGGCCATCCCGGGGGCGGCTGGTATCCAATGGATGCGGGCCTGCCGAGGGTTCACCCCGATACCGACATCGAGGAACCGCCGCCCGAAAATTTTTCCCCCCGACTGGCCCCTTTTCCGTACCAGAATAGAAGTGGATCCAACGAAGAGCTCTTGTTCCAAGGGTTGATCGGTTCCGGCAATTGTCTGGATGATTTTTTCCTGCCGGTACGGCGGCAGTCTCCAAAGATGGAGCTCATCGTCCATTTCGGGGCGTTTCCGAACGAGACCTGCCAACAGGCCCACATGGTATTTTCGGCGGCTGCCTGGGCCGAACGAGACGGCCTGTGCTGGAGCATCGACCGCGCCCTGCAATGGGCCCCGAGAATTCTGCCACCCGCGGATGCCAGCCACTCCGGTCTCGGCTTCTGGGCCGGACTGGCCCAACGACTTGGCTGGGATGAATTTTTTCCCTGGATCCGAAAAGACGGGCGAGCCGATCGATTTGAATTTTACCGCTGGCTGCTGAAAAGAGACCCCCAAACCGCTTCCTGCGATCTGTCGCAGCTGCGCGACAACCAAGACCTGTTTTTCTGGACGGACAAGACCGAGTTTCCGGAAGCCGGCGAGACACCTCAGTTTTACACCCAAAACGGCCGAATCAAACCGGTTGACGCGCCGGAGCTGCCCACCGCGGAAGACTCAGACATCGATGACGGTGAATATCCCCTCTATTTTCAGTCCACCCGGATCGTCACCCGCGGCGGCGATGCCGGCAACTGGTGGCCCTGGACCGCGGAACTGGAAGATGTCGACGCCATCCAGATCCATCCGGATACCGCCGGCGTGCTGGGCATCGAAAACGGCGATGCCGTCGTTGTCAACTCACCCAAGGGTTGTCTCGAGGGACGCGCCTGGATCAGCCGCATGGTCGACCGGCGAATGGTCTGGTCGCCACGGCGGCTGGAAGGGGATCACGTGTTACTCCTTAAAAAAGGGCAATCCGCCGATGAGGCCTTGAATCTATTAAAAGAGAATACCCCATGAGCAACAAGCGAATTAATGCCTTGATGATCGAATCTTCCCGGTGCATGGGCTGCCAAAGCTGTGAAGTGGCCTGCAAACTGGAACATGAGCTGCCGGCCGGACCCCGGCCGGTCAAAGTGATCCAGATCGGTCCGCTCCAGACCGACAACGGTCTTGCCATGCGTTATGAAACGGTCACCTGCTATCACTGCGACCGGGCCGCCTGCGTGGCCGCCTGTCCCACGGGTGCCATGCAAAAACGGCCCGATGGGATCGTTTTTTCGGATCCTGAGCTTTGCATCGGCTGCCAGACCTGTGCCGTGGCCTGCCCTTTCGGCGTGCCGGAGTTGAATCCGGCAACGGGTAAAATTGCAAAATGTGACGGCTGCAGAGACCGCGTGGATCAGGGACTTTGGCCGTCCTGCGCGCTGAAGTGCCCGAGCGGCTGCCTCAGTTTCGGAACTCCCATGCGGGTGGTCAACGATCTGCGGACCCGGGAAGCCCTCACCATCGTCCGGACGCTCGCCGTCCGATAGGAAATGAATATGCACCGATTAAAAGGACATCCGGAAGAAAGACGTTTTCTAGAAGAAGTCATCGAAAAAAGCGGGCAGAATCTGCTGGAGTGTCTTCAGTGTGGGAAGTGTACCGGTTCCTGCCCGATCAGCTCACAGACAGTGGGCGGCCCCCGGCAACTGATTGCGCGCATTCTTCACAACATGCAGGATGCCGCCCTGGAGGACCCCACCTGGTGGTACTGTGTCAGTTGCGGGACCTGCGCCAACCGGTGCCCGGTTGAAATTAACATGTACCAGGTGGCGACAGCACTGTGCGAAATGGCCGAAGAAGCCGCTGTGGCGCCCTGCGAACCTGCCATCCACCGCTTTGAAGAGCTGTTCCTGAAATCGGTCCGAAAATACGGTCGCGTGCAGGAGCTGAAAACGGTCATGCAATTTAACATGAGGAGTTTTCAGCCGTTTAAAGATGCCAAAAAGGGGCTGCAACTGATGCTCAAAGGGGCCATATCGCCGGTTCATTTCATCAAGGGCGGCGCCAAAGATCCCCGTGTGGCGGACATATTCACCCGCGTCGAGCAATTAAAGCAGGGAGAAAAGGCTCATGAAAGTTAGCTATTATCCCGGTTGCTCATTGGAAGTAACCGCAAAGCCATATGATACGTCGGCCCAGCAGGTCTGTCGCAGCCTGGGTGTGGAGTTGGAAGAAGTCCCCCAGTGGTGCTGCTGCGGCTCTTCGCCGGCACTTAAAATGGACGGGCTATTGTCCACGGCGCTATCGGCACAGAATCTGGTCCATATTGAAGGCCAGTCGGTCGACAAGGTGGTCATCCCTTGTCCCTTCTGTTTTCGGCGACTTCTCAGCGCCCAGGAAGAAATCCAGGCCGATCAGGATCTTAAGACAACCGTTCAGAACGTGATTCAGGCCGAGATTGCCGGTCAACTGGACATCCAGAACCTGCTCGGTTTCCTGCGCTATGACATCGGGCTGGAGAGCATTCGGGAAAAGGTCGTTCAGCCGCTCAGCGGGTTGCGTCTGCTGACTTACTATGGCTGCTACTTAGTCAAACCGAGCGGTGTCACCCACTACGATGACGGCGAATATCCGGTGTCCATGGACGAAGTGCTGCAGGCCTTGGGGGCCGAAGTTCTGGACTGGGATTTTAAAACCGAATGCTGCGGGGCTGGTTTGTCATTGAGTAAAACCGACACCGTGGTCGAGTTAACACGGCGGATCATGCGTGAAGCCAAATTCAAAGAGGCCGACGCCCTGGTGGTGGCCTGCCAGCTCTGTCAGGCCAATCTGGACATGCGCCAGGAAGAAATCGGCAAGGCGGAAGATACGGATATGGCGATTCCGATCATTTACTTTACCCAGCTCATGGGACTGGCCTTCGGGTTGCCGGCCAAACAACTGGGTTTGAACCATCATCTGATCGATCCGATATCGCTGTTGAAAAGCAAAGGGTTAGCCTAATGAAGAAAAAAGTTGGGGTCTATATCTGCCAGTGCGGCACAAATATCGCCGGTAAGGTCGACACGGATAAAATCGCCGAAGAACTCGGTACCGACGACTGCGTGGCTGTTTGCCGCACCTACAAATATATGTGCTCGGAACCCGGACAGAAGTTGATCCGGGACGATATTGAAGAACTTGGCCTGGATCATGTAGTGGAAGCCTCCTGCACACCGAAGATGCATGAGCCAACCTTTCGCAATGCCTGCAGCCAGGCCGGCATGAACCCGTACATGTTCGAGATGGTCAATATCCGCGAACACTGCTCGTGGGTATCTGAAGACACGGACGCGGCCACCACCAAAGCCAAGGATCTGGTTCGCGGCGGTGTGGCCCGGGTGGTCCATCACGAACCCCTGCGGGGCTCCCGCAAACCGGTCCAGCCCACTGCCATGGTAGTCGGTGGCGGCATCGCCGGGATTACGGCCTCGCTCAAAATCGCCGATGCGGGGTACCAGGTCTACCTGGTGGAACAGGATGAAATTATCGGCGGCCGCATGGCCCAGTTCGATAAAACCTTTCCGACCCTGGACTGCGCCGGCTGCACCCTGACGCCGAAAACCAGCGAGGTAGGCCGGCATCCCAATATCGAGATCATGACCAAGTCCCAGGTGGAAAGCATCAGTGGATTTGTGGGAAATTTCAAAGTCAAGGTCCGCCAGCAGCCTCGCTATGTGAGTCTGGAAAAGTGTACCGGATGCGGGGATTGCCAGCCGGTCTGTCCGGTCAATTTCGACAGCGCATTCGAGGAAGGGATGGCGACCCGACACCCCATCAGCCGTGCGTTTCCCCAGGCCATCCCCAACACATTCTCCATCCTTAGAGCCGGCGCCCCGCCCTGCGAGTTCAATTGCCCGGCCGGGGTCAATGCCATGGGCTACATGACGCTCACCGGAATGGAAAAATATGAGGAAGCCCTGGACCTGGTTCGGGAGCGCATGCCCTTCGCGGCCATTTGCGGCCGGATTTGCTTCCACCCCTGTGAAACGGCATGCAAACGCGGGCAAATCGAAAGTCCCCTGTCGATCTGCGCCACCAAGCGGTTTTTGGGCGACTGGGAGTTGGCGCGTAATGAATTCAAACATCCGCCGATAAAGAAGTCCCGCGATAAAAAGGTGGCGATCATCGGTTCCGGCCCGGCCGGGCTTTCGGCCGCCTATTATTTGGCCCTGGAAGGTTATTCGGTCACCATTTTCGAAAAGCTAACGATGGCCGGCGGCATGCTGGCGGTCGGTATTCCCGCCTACCGGCTCCCCAGGGACATCCTTAGCGCAGAGATTGACAATCTTCTATCCATGGGGGTCACCCTCCAGACAGGTGTCACCTTTGGAACAGACATCACCTATGAGAGCCTGGAGGCCGACGGCTACGAGTCCATATTCGTTGCCACCGGGTTGCACAAAAGCGGTCAGATGCGCGTCGAGGGCGAAGATCTAAAAGGGGTTGTGCCTGGCACCGATCTGCTCCGTCAACATGCCCTGGACGAACCTGTAACCATCGGCAAACGGGTGGTCGTCATCGGCGGCGGCAATGTGGCCGTGGATTGCGCCCGAACCTGCTTGAGAGTCGGCGCCGAATCGGTCGAGATCCTGTATCGCCGAACCCGTAAGGAAATGCCGGCTTGGGATATCGAAGTGGAAGAAGCCGAAAAAGAAGGCATTTCCCTTTCTTTTCTGGCCGCGCCGATCCGGTTTGTGGGTGACAACGGCCAACTGACCCACATGGAAGTTATCCGCATGAAATTGGGGGAACCGGACGATTCCGGCCGACGTCGCCCCGTGCCCGTGGAAGGGTCCCAGGAGCTTGTTGCGGTGGACACCGTCGTTGCCGCCATCGGCCAGGCACCGGAAATGGAGACCTTGGATAGTCTGTCCCTGGACACCTCCCAATGGGGGACGATTACCACGGACGAGGATACCCTGGCGACAAGCCGTCCCGGGGTGTTTGCTGGAGGCGACTGTACCCTGGGGGCTGCCAGCTTTGTGGAGGCGGTGGCCCACGGCCGTCAGGCCGCCGAGTCGATCCACAGCTATCTGAAATACGGTGGCCTCAAGGAAATCAAGCCCCGGGAGCGGGCCATGGACCCGGACCTGACCGCCGAGGAACGCCTCCGGGCTAAACCCATCGAGCGGCAGCCGATGCCACATCTGGCTGTGGAACAGCGCGCGGGCAATTTCGAGGAGGTCGACCTTGGCCTGAGCGCCGAAACAGCCAGTGCAGAGGGCCAGCGCTGTCTGCACTGCGGCCTGTGCTGCCAGTGCGGTGAATGCGCCCGCGCGTGCGGTCCCCAGGCCATCGATTTAACCGAAACCGAACGCATCCATGAAATCGATGTCGGCGCGTTGATCGTGGCCACCGGCATCGATGTCTTTGGCGCCGTGAAGTACCCCGAATACGGCTACGGAAAATACCCGGATGTCATTACCAACCTGCAGTATGAACGATTGTGTAATTCTTCCGGCCCCACCCACGGCGAGGTGCTCAAGCCCAGCGACGGCAAAGTACCCCAGAGTGTCGTGTTCATTCAATGCGTCGGATCCCGGGACCGGGCCAAGGGATATGAATACTGTTCGAAAGTCTGCTGCATGATCAGCGCCAAACAACTGCGGATCTTCAAACACCACAATCCGGATGGCCAGGCCTACGTGTTTTACATCGACAACCGGGCCGGCGGCAAAGGGTATGAAGAGTTCATGAGACAGGCCATCGAAGAGGACAACGCCCAGTATATCCGTGGTCGGGTGGCCAAAGTCTACCAGGAAGGTGGCCGCCTCGTGGTGCGCGGTGAAAACAGCCTGGTGGGCGGCCCCGTGGAAGTCGAAGCCGACTTGGTGGTGCTGGCTACCGGCCTGGTGCCCCAGTCGGATTACATGACCGTGGCCCGGGCCCTGAACCTGTCCACGGATAAATACGGCTTTTTCATCGAAGCCCACCCCAAACTGGGCCCGGTGGAGACCTCCTTGGCGGGGATCTTTCTGGCCGGCGGTGCCCAGGGCCCCAAGGACATTCCCGAATCGGTGGCCCAGGGGGCTGCGGCCGGCGCCGAGGCACTGGCGCTGTTTGGCATGGGAGAAGTGGAGGTGGAGCCCACCGTGGCGCTGGTCGATGAGCGCCTCTGCACCGGTTGTCGCACCTGTGAAAGCCTGTGCCCATACACGGCCGTGACATTCAGTGATGAAAGCAAAACAGCCGCTGTGAACGATGCCCTTTGCCAGGGCTGCGGCACCTGCGCGGCGGCCTGTCCGACCGGCGCGATCGGCGTTCGGCATTACACGTCGGAGCAGATCTGTGCCCAAATTGAAGGGATGCTGGGATGAGCGAATTCGACTCGAAAATCATCACATTTCTATGCAACTGGTGCTCCTATGTGGCCGCCGATGCCGCGGGCGTCTCCAGGATGACTCAGAAAACCAACACCCGCGTCATCCGGGTATTCTGCTCGGGCATGGTGGATCCGGGATACGTGATCAAAGCCTTTGCCAGCGGGGCCGACGGGGTTCTGGTCGCCGGCTGCCATCCGGGAGACTGTCATTATATTTCCGGTAACATGAAAGCCCTGCGACGCTCGTTTTTACTTGAACGGTTATTGACCGAATTGGGAGTTGAAAAAGGCAGATTTCGCCTGGAATGGATCGCTGCATCCGAGTCTCCCAAATACGCCGAAGTCATAAACGCCATGAGCGAAGACATCCGTCGGCTCGGGCCCTTTTCGACGCCGTCCCGGGTGGACGAGCCATCCGCCGCGGCGTCGGCGTCCGGCCAATGAACGGGTTTCTGTCGCCTGGACCGTGGGGCCGGCGTAACCGGTCTGAACCGCGACATTTACATTAGGAGAACACGAGGGTGCCAAAGAAAAAAGTTGCCATCTATACCGCTACCGGCTGTCGGTCCTGTGAAACCAGTATTCTCGACATCCATTATCAGGTCCAGCGTCTGAACCGTATGGTCGATGTCGTTTTCTGGCCCTATGTGCTGGGTTCGCAGCTCGATGATGTGGATGCGCTGGACAGCATCGACGTCTGTTTCTACGCCGGCGCCATTCGTACCGAAACCGACCGGCGCATGGCCGAAAAACTGAGGGATACGTCACGCCATATGGTTGCTTTAGGCGCCTGTGCGGCCTTCGGGGGTATGCCGGCGCTGGCAAATCTGAGCGTAACAGACAGTGCTCCTCAGGAAGCCATAGGGGAGCCGACAGATCCTGTTGCCGCGCCCACGCCGGGCGAATTTGAACCACACGTAAAAAGCCTGACCCAGGTTGTCCCCGCCGACTACGTCGTCCCAGGCTGTCCGCCCACGCAACCGTTGGTCTGGGCCGCCATACAGGCACTGGTACCAGAGGCCGGTTCCGACAGTCACCTGGCATTTGCGTTTTCGCGATTGCCGAAACTCGTGGCCGAGGCGATGGCTTCCGGTGTGTTGCCCCCCCGCGGAACGATTTTCGGGGGAGACAAGGCCGTGTGTGCGAGCTGTTCCCGGGTAAAGGAAGAAAAACGCTTCAAAACCGTATTGCGTCCATATCAGAAATACGAAGCCACCGGACGCTGTTTATTGGAACAGGGTCTGGTATGCCAGGGGATCGCGACCCGGGAGGGTTGCGGGGGGTTGTGCACGGCGGAAGGCATCCCTTGCCGTGGCTGTTTCGGAAAAACCGAGGCTGTTTTCGATCCCGGGGCCAAGATGGTGTCCGCCATCAGTTCAACCTTTGAGCCGGAAACTCCGGAAGAAATTCAAGCCCTAACGGATCAATTCATCGATTTGACAGGCACCTTCTATCGTTACGCATTCCCGACACAATGCGCGCTGCAGCGAAATAGAAGCATCGAGACACAAAAATAAGGATTGATATGCAGACCATTACATTTGAACCATTGCGCTGGCAGGATCCTCCCAGCCGGGTAACTATCAAGAATCAAAACGGACATTCGGATGCGTATTTACAGGTTACGACTCCCCGTAACGTCCGAGCCATGACTATCGGACGGCCGGTGGAAGAACTGCCGCGCATTCTGGCAATCCTGGGGCCGGCCCATCACCTGGCAGGTGCCATGGCTCTGGACTCCCTGTTCGATGTGGAGGCACCGGAACCGGCAGTGAACATGCGCCGTGCACTGCTTGATACCTACGTTTTCATTGAACACTTAAAAAAGATCGCTTTTCTTCTCTCCTCGAAAACCAATCCGTTCGCCGACCTCCGTGTCGCCGGAAGAACCGACCGGATTCCCCACGGTCTGCTCGACGATGTCATGCATACCATCGCCCTGGCCCAGGAGGCGGCCAAAATACTGGGGGGGCGTAGCGACCATCCCATCACCGCTATAGCCGGCGGTATCAGCCGTTACCTCAAAAAAGAAGCTTATGCGCGGTTGCCGGAAATCGCCGGAAAATGTCTTGCGGCGGCAACGCACATCTCCGCCACATTGAACGAAATCGTGATGGAAACCGGCGACGCGCTGCCGACGGTGAAGGCCACCAGCATTACCGCGATGCCCTTTCTGACGATGGCAAATGGAGAAGATCCCCCGAACACTGCGGTTTTCAAGGCCGACACCGGAAAGAGCATTGCGGAGTTCCCGGCAAAGGACATTCCGGCCAACATCGGATTTCACAAAGAATTCTGGTCCCACGCCCCGTTTGCGTACATCAAAGACCGGGGCTGGCCCGGGCTGCAGGCCGACACGACAGAGGGCCTTTACTTTGTGGGACCCTTGGCCCGCCTAAACAGCAGACAAGCACTGAATACCCCTCTGGCCGAAGAAGAACGTCTCCGCATGGTCAGCGCCCTGGGGCTTCCACCCCATGTCGGCGTGACAGCGGCTTACTGGGCATTGGTGGTGGAGATGCTGCAGGCTGTCGAAGGCATGTCGGAGATGTTTGACCAGAAAAAATTCGTCGGCCCGTCCATTCGAACGATCCCGACGGAAACGGGTACCGAGGGCTATGCCGCTGTAGAGGCTCCCGATGGAATCATTTTTCACCGCTACCAGGTCGACCCACTCGGTATTGTCGAAGAGGTCGATGTGTTGGACACCACCAAGCAGAACAACGCCTTGCTCTGCTTGCTGACCCAAACGGTGGTGGCCACATGCCGGGAGCAAAAGAAATCCTGGAAAGACACCAGGGCCGCTTTAGAGTTGAGTCTGCTGCCGTTTTGATTGACTGCGCGTTTTAAATCTTGAACCTTTGAACCCTGAACCTTGAACCTCTGAACCTGTGAACCCTGAATCTTTTAACCCCTAAACCCTTGGATCCTTGAACCCTTTTTTTACTCGGAGGTCCACCGTGGCACTGAAAACATTAATCATCGACGCACAGAAATGCATTGGATGCCGATCATGTGAAAACTACTGCGCCCTCAAGCACGAGCATGTCTGCAATCCGGCAAAAGGACGAATTCACGTTGTGAAGTGGGAACAGGATGCCATTTTTGTGCCCGTCAATTGCATGCGCTGTGAAGAACCCGCTTGCGAGCTGGCCTGCCCCAAGCATGCGACCTATCGAAACTATCAAACCGGGGCCCTGGAAGTCGACCGCGATCGCTGCATCGGCTGCTTGAGCTGCGTCTTCGAATGCCCCTTCGGGGCGACCTTTGTCGACCCCCAGGACGGCCGGGTCCTCAAATGCAATTTGTGTGACGGTGATCCGACCTGTGTGAAAGTGTGTCCCACCAATGCCATCACCTACGAAGACATTTCCCAGGAAGCATATCTGAAACTGGTTAAAAACGCCGACCGCATTCCGGTGCTGGTCAGAAAGGCGATAGGGGAGGAATAAACCATGTACGGATGGGTAGGAAATATACTGAAAGTCGATTTGAGCAGCGGAGAGGTCACGACCGAACCCACCGAGCCGCTGGTGGATGATTACATCGGTGGCCGCGGACTCGGCGTTCGGTTGATTTACGATCATTACACACCGGGAACCGATGCCTTCGACCCCGGCAATCCGCTCATTTTCAATATGGGGCCGCTGACCGGCACCGCCCTGTCCGGGTCCGGCCGTGTCGATGTGACCGCCCTGTCGCCCATGAGCAAACTGAGAGCCAAGTCGAATTTCGGCGCGTACTGGGGACCGGAGGTCAAGTACGCCGGATTCGATCACATCATTATTACGGGGCAGGCCGCTACGCCCAGCTACCTGTGGATCAAGGACGGTGATGTCGAAATCCGGGACGCTGCCGAACTGTGGGGCAAGGACACCTACGAAACCCAGCAGCTCATCAAACAAGAACTCGGCGATCCGGAGGTCAAGGTGGTCTGTATCGGCCCGGCCGGAGAACGTCTCGTGCGATTTGCCTGCATTATCACCGAGACCGGCGATGCCGCCGGCCGCACGGGGATGGGCGCCGTAATGGGCTCCAAGAACCTGAAAGCCATCGCGGTGCGCGCGTCTGGAGGTGTGGCCGTGGCCAAACCGGAAGAATTTCTGGAGCTATCGATTCAGATCAACAATGAAATTCAAAAGCACCCGGCCTATGAGGAGCTTTCCCAGTGGGGGGTTTCCCGCGGGGTACACATGATGTACCAGATGGGATTTTTCCCGGTTGGGTACTTCGAAGATGTGTGTTGGGACGAAATCCTCGAAAAATATGGCGCCGCCGATTATATCGATAAGAATCAGCTCAAGAATATGGGCTGTTTCAATTGTCCGAACCGGTGCATGAATTTTATCTCCGTGCCGGAAATCGGAAAGGGTGTCACCTCCTGCGAACCCTTCAGTGGATTCACGGGCGCTGTCTGGAACCTGGACATGGACGTGTTTTGGGAAGCGACATTGCTGGTCAATAAACTGGGCATGGACTGCACGGAAACCTCGGCTTCCATCGGTCTGCTGATGGAGCTTTACCACAACAAGATCATTACCGAAAAGGACACCGACGGCATTGCCATGGAACGCGGCAGCAAGGAAGCCATTCTGGAAACGATCCGCAAAATCGCCGGCCGCGAGGGCTATGGCGATATTTTAGCCGAAGGCCAGAAAGTATTTGCCGAGCAGATCGGGGCGGACGCCGTCGAAAAAGTCGATCTGGTAAAAGGCGTGGCGCCCCATGCCTATGAATTCAGGGCATTTAAGGGCACCGGCCTCATGCAGGCGGTGGGTCACAGAGGTGATCCCCTACCCCTGCGCGGTAGTTTGCTGGAAGTCGACTGGCACCATGCCAACGACTGGTTCCAGCAGGTCGCCGAAGAGCAATTCGGCGACGCCGAGGCCGCCATTCCCACGTCCTACAAAGGCAAAGCCCGCTCGGCGGTCATTTCCGAGCATATAGAACGGGTGGCCGACAACCTGGGGGTGTGCAAATGGCTCTACGGCCTCTTTATCTACCAGGACGCCGACATGGCCACCCAGGTGTTCAACCTGGTGACCGGCAAGGATTGGGACCTGAACCACTTGCTGAAGGTTTCTGAACGGGTCCGCAACCTGGAGCGCATGTTCGATGTGCGTCAGGGCCTGCGGCGCAAGGATGACAGCCTGCCGAAAAAATTCTTCGATGAGCCGCTAAAGAGCGGCCCCTATAAAGGCGAAGTCCTCGATCGCGAAAAATTCGAGCAGATGAAAGACGAATACTACGACATCCGAGGCTGGGATAAAGAAACCGGCATCCCCACAAAAGAAAAGCTCGTCGAATTAAACCTGGCCGACGTGGCGGAGGAAGTGTTGGGATCCGCCTGATTATAGAGCTTTCTCAGAAACAGAATACAGTGTCGAGGGAGGTCAGACCTCCGTATAATCGGCGTCGGGATCGCTATTGGAATCGGAATCGAAACCTTTGGCCACTTTACGCCACAACCCCGATCCCGATTCCGATTATTCCATTGACCTGATCCTATTAAACGCTCCGATATTTCATCCGATTATCTGACATTCGCTATAAACGCCTCGAAAGTATCAGGCGGGACTCGAAGCACGCCAGCAAGCTGCCGAGGTATTTCCGTGCGTTGCATCCATGCACGAGATCGGCTATCCATAGACGGATAACACCCACCCACGGAAGGAGGCGACAATGGCAGACAAAAAAGTTACCGTCGTGGCGAAATTTACGGCAAAGCCGGGCCTGGAAGACACGGTGCGCCAGGAAGTGCTCAACCTGGTGGGGCCGACCCGGGAAGAAGCCGGGTGCATCAATTATGACCTGCACCAGTCCTTGGATGATCCCGCCAAGTTGATCCTTTATGAAAACTGGGTCAGCAAGGATGACCTGGACAAGCATTTGGCAATGCCCTATCTGGAGGCGTTTAAGGCCAAGGCAGATGAACTTCTGGCAGAACCGTTGGACATCACGTTGTGGGAGATGATCAGCACTCCGGCCGAATCGAAATAGCAGAATGCTGCGGTGATCACGTCGGAAGCGACTGTTCCTCATGAACACAACACCGGAGAATCTATCGTTCAGGATGGCTCGCCGATGAGCCTGGGAGGATACCATTCTCGTCTATTGTCAAAAACCCAACTGCACAAAGTTTGCCGCTGCCGACGAGCTGCTGCTCTCCCGATCGGAGGATCCGACCGCCTGGGCATCCCGCTCGATCCATGTCGTGACCGAGGATTCCCGTGAGGGACTGGACCTCAACCTCCTGGAAGAAGAGCCTCTGTCCATACGTGTTCAGAGAAAACCCTACTCGGTGGTGATGCGCACGCCCGGAGATGAACTTGCCCTGGTTGCCGGTTTCTGTCTCACGGAGGGGATTGTCGATGCACCGGATGAGTTCACCAATATCGCCTATTGCGATGGCAGTGATACGAACGTGGTCACGGTCACTCTGACGCCGTCCCGGAGGGATGCGGTTCGCAGGCTGCTCGATCGTCAGGGATTTGTCAGTCAAAGCAGCTGTGGGATCTGCGGAAAGACCATTATCGAGGATCTGCATCAGATTGTTCATCCCATAAAAGGCGACACGGCCCTGGCTGTTAACACCGCGTGTACCTATCTGACAACACTGTCCGATCACCAGGTGTACCGTGAGCACACCCGAGCATCCCACGCAGCAGCCATCTACGACGCACACCAGTCCTTACTGACCGTCGGAGAAGACGTGGGCAGACATAACGCCCTGGACAAGGCCATCGGCAAGCTTTTTCTGGATGAAGAAATTTTCCGGGCCGCGGTACTGGTCCTGTCGTCCCGAATCAGTTATGAGCTGGTTCAGAAGGCAGCCCGGGCGCGCATCCCGATCGTGCTTGCAAAATCTCGTCCCACCGTGTTGGCGTTGGAGCTGGCTGAGAAACTGAACATGACCATCGCCAGTGCGTTCGGATCATCGGGCCTGTACGTCTACTGTGGGGCGGACCGATTGATCGATTAACACTATGGCAGAGACGTATTCCCATCTGATCGAAGACATCGCTGCAGCCGGTCTGAAAGCGCCCCAGCACCTGACGCTGATGATCACGCCCCACTGCAATTTGGAATGTATCCATTGCTGGCTGGATTGTGTGCCTCAACGTCTTCCCGAACCGGTACCGAGGGATGCGTGCGTGTCCATTATCCGGGATTTTGCCCGTGTGGGCGGCCAAGGCATCACCATCACCGGCGGGGAGGCATTGACCCATCCCGATTGGCTGGAGATCCTGTCGCAGGCCTACCGGGAGAAATCATTAGCGTGCGGACGGCCGCATGTATCCGTGTGTCATGTTTCTGAACGACAATTATGCCGGTTCCAACGTTCACCGAAACGGGATGGCGTCTGTGATTCGGACCATGCTGCCCAGATGGGCGGATCTGCCGAAACGCGAGCGTCACCGTCAGGCGTCCCTCTCCGAATGTCGGGATTGTGTCGGTTGGGCTCATTGCAAAGGCGGTTGCATGGGGCGGGCCGACGCGGTTCACGGGGATCCCATGACTCCCGAAGATCGATGTCAACTGCGCCAGGCGGTGTATTCGTGGCCTTCTGAAGAGTGAGTAATCATTCCGTATAACAGGCGGCCTCAGATAGTCCCCAGCCTGCGGAGAGTCACAAATTCGAAGGGGCCTATAACCAATAATAAGGAATGTACCTATCCTACCCCCTCCCTCTAGTTCGACTTGGCTCACCACGAGCCGCCAGGGGAGGGAAATTTTGTCCTCCCCCTTGATGGGGGAGGAACGGTGGGGGTGATAGGACGGTCAATTTCCGTATCCTTAGATTGGTTCATAGTCCCGAATTCGAATGACCTAAATTCAAAATTCGAAACAATTACAGCAAGTGGAACATTTCCTGATGATCCACTATCGTTGAGAGTGCAAATGGAACTAACTTTTATCGGCAGTCAGCAGATAGAACACCCCTGAAAAAATCAGAACGATCACCGCGGCCGTAAAAAATCCGGTGCTGAAATCAGCTTTCTCAATAACGGCGCCCATGGATGCGGAACTCATCATCATCCCGAAAAAAATGGCGGCGTTGTAGCCCCCCATGGCCAGCCCGCGCTGCCCCGGGGAGACGGCTTCGGCCACAAGGGCTCCCACAGAAGTAAATGCCAGTCCCATGCTGATCCCTAACAGGATGGCCCACATCATAAAATGAATTACCCGGGCCGACATCCCGAACCCGATATTGGATGCGATGATTCCTATAAATCCGGCAACGACCAGGATACGTCGATCGGACATCCGATCGCTCAGAATACCGAAAGGAAAGCGGGACAGCGCATTGAACATGCCTTGGTAGAAAAACAGGAGACCGATCTGACTCACCGGCAAGCCCTATTCCACTGCATAAAGTGGTGAGAACGTGATAAACATGCCCAGTCCAAAGCATCCACCGAGGGTCGCCGCCCAGCACCCCATAAGGGAGCGGTTTTTGAACAATGCGGGAAAACCAGAAAGGGACTGGCCGGTTCCTCCGATTTCCCGGGAGCGGGTGCCGGGAAACAGGCCAACGGTCAGAGCGAAGCCACCCAGGATAATGGCTCCGGAAATCAGGAATACCGGTTGAAAACCAAATTCCCGCGCCGCATAACCGCCTGCGGCCGGCCCGAGGCTCATGGCGCAGAAAAGGGCCGTGGTATACCATCCGTACACCCGGCCCAGGTGGGTCGGCGGGGCGAAATTTGCAACCGCCGACATCATGGTAGGGCCGAATGCCGCGATGCCGACACCAAACAGCACATAGAGCAATAAGAAATGGAAAAAGTGGGTACTGAAGTAAAGAAGAAATGATGTGCCGGCCAGAATGAGCAACCCGGTGGCAGCCATGGGTTTTGCCCCCATCCGGTCCGACACGGCACCCAGTGGAAGCGACAGCAATCCCGCCATTAAAAAAAAGGCCGAGTTAATCAATCCGATTTGGGCGGTATCGATGCCCAAGGAACTGGCAAAAAGAGGCACAACCGGCAGCCGCATGTAGGAACCGAAATAGCACGTAAAGGCAATTAAACAGCAGATTCCGACCATCAGGCGGAAGGGACGCTGTTGAATCTCTCCAGCACCCGCCTGGTGGTCCCCCGGGATAGAGGAGATGTCCGAGATTTCGCCGGCAGCATCCCTCAGGCCCTGATAGGCATTGGTGTCGCGGTTTCCATCGGTGTTTTTTATCATTCAATTAGAACGGTAGCGATGATATGTTGGCAAAAATGGCTCTTATCCAATTTAGCTGGAGAAGAGGGTCCAAGGTTTACCCGCCTATGGCGGCGCCGGAGGCGACCAGGGATTCAAGGGTAAATGACTCAAGTGTTCGGTTTTCATAAAATCGTGCGACGATATTATGAAACGGGACGATGTCGCTCGAAGGGCGAAACGCTAAATCTGCTGTTATCTAAATCTGGGTTTCCAGTTCTAAATCGAACCATAACACGTTTATCGCATCCGAACACCTTCAGTGGTAGTATTATTTCCATACCTTTCGGCTATAGTTATGCAAATAGAAACGGCAGATCTTCTGGTCTATGACATTTAGCGGTAGCGTTCTTTCATTCGGGATGTTGCTGTTATTCTCATGTCTTTACAACCAGATCATAAGACTTTTTTTATAATATCAACATCTTGAAATGTTATTGGATTTCACTCGACCCCTTGAATCCTCGACCCCTTGAACCCTCTGAGATACCGCTGACTCAATGGGAAAAGATTCACTTATTTTAAATGAATTAGCCACAACTAACTGGGGGATGATCCATAATAGTCAGACGCACTGTTGTAGCATTACATTTGGGATGCAACAATAGCTCTCTAAATTTATTGCCAAAATTCGTTCTCAACCCAGCGTCATGAACACCCATCTCACAAATATGATTACACGGCTATGCCTCAATGGGCTTCGCTTCCGGTATTTGCGTGCCCGGGGAAAGCCGGGAAAACCGGCGGCCATCAGTATTGAAATCACCCACGATTGTATTGCCCGTTGCATCATGTGCAACATATGGAAAATACCTGCCCGGGTGCCCAATCTTCCCGTCGAAGACTGGCTGTCCATGCTGGCGTCACCGGCCCTGGCCAATCTGCGGGAACTGGATGTGACCGGCGGAGAGCCTTTTCTACGTGATGACCTGATCGATTTTTTCCAGGGGCTGTGCCGCCTCAAGCAGACCCGCCTGAGGCGATTGAAAGCGGTGGCGGTGACCACCAACGGTTTCCTGACACGGCGAGTGGTAACTGCCGTTGCAGATATTGTCGAACGATTGGCCCGCCGGAATGTCGAGCTGGTCATGGTTTGTGCCATGGATGCGGCCAGTCCTATTCACGACCGGATACGCAATGTCAAACATGCCTGGCAGAAGTTGAACAAAACCATAGAGGGCTTGATCGATCTTCGCCGACGCTATCCGAACCTGATCATCGGCGTGAAGACCACCATCTTGCCGATCAACGTCGATGAACTGAACGGGATTGCGGATTATGCAAAAGCCAATCGTTTGTTCACGATCATTTCGCCATGCATCATCACCGGCGGAAGATACCTGAACATCGACCGGGCCGACGATTTGGCGTTCAGCGCCGATGACAGATCCAAGATGATCCGTTTTTTCCGGCAAGAGCCCTCCGGCTGGAGCTATCACAGCCGGCGTTTGATTGATTATTTTTGCACCGGTCGCATGCAAAAACCCTGTACCTGCGGATTTAACTATTTCTTCGTGCGCAGCAACGGCGATCTGTATCTGTGTCCCCTGCTCGGTCCTTCTGTCGGGAATATCCGGAACACATCCTTGGAGGATGTCTTCTTCTCAACTGAAGCAGATCACATCCGCAAACGCATCGGTCATTTTGATGAATGCAGCAGTTGCACGGAACCCGGCCTGGAGCGATTCAGTCTGCCCCTGGACGGATTTGCCTACCTGTCCCTTTTGCCGAAGTTCGGCAGTTCGGATTTTCTGGATTTCCACCGGCACATGGGATTGGACAAATACATCGATTAGCCCGAACCGTGCACGATACGGATATCATCCCTTTCCACCGCGTTTATGTCAGACAAATGCCCGTATCACACGCCGTGACGTTTCCCATGATGACCCCGTCATTAACACATCATCAATGGCCCTTGGAGGATATCTTCCCGTGTGCACGTACGGCCGACAGGTCAACATGGCGTTGTCCCCAAACGCCCCATTCGACCCCAGATGGCATCCAGGGCATTCTTTTCATATAATTACATTATCTTATACGAACTTTCCGTCATCCTGCAGTTGGTTCGTGAGTACCTTTGCGTTGCCGTCGGATCCCGGATGTTTTCCAAGGGCATCATACCATTGCCGCCGGAACGATGGTATGATGACCGGTTTCTCACCATCAAAATAAAAATATCATCTGATTCCAGAGCGTTAAAGGATCATTTGCGTTTGTTTAACCGTATGGTGAAACACCTCCATGGGGTGAAGAGGAAACATTCATAGGATGGCATAGATATTGCTCAAAGACTGTGTGACGATCTCCTCGTCACTGAGCCCTACAGCCTATTTCTGAAAGCGTATCTTTGGTCTCGGGCATCGGCTATTGAAAACAACTGTGGTGTCGGAGTATCAGAACAAAGGAGGTGAACACGGAAACATAAGGTCCATTTCAATCGAGGACGGATAGCTGCTCCCGCCGGCGGTTCCAGCAACTCTCCGGCAGAAGCAAAAAGGGGGCTTCTTCACCGAGACCTGAACATATCCGCGACATTTCCAATTCCTTTCTACGCTGTCAATTTATATCTTCCTTCTACTTCCAACAGACACCGTTCTTCTTCCCATCCGAGAATGGAGAAGTCCGCACACGATTCTTAATCTAAAAAGGGAGAAAAATTATGACAACATCAATACTTGTCGCGATAGCCGTAATGTGGTTGCCGGTGGCCCTATTGAACCTGGGTAAAGGAGAACCCAAGGGAACCGGAGCCGCGACCGGTTTCGTCGGCGCGCTTGTGATTCTGGGCGCCGTTATCCAGGCAGCCGTGTTTAAGGACAACTTTACCGCAGGTCTTTTGTTCGCCCATGGTCTTCTATACTGCTGCGTGTCTTACGCGTTGTTGACTGGTCTGGAAGATCTGAGATCCGTGGGCAACGTCAGCCTCACGGTGGCCCTGATTTCCACGATTTATATGGTCCTTTTTTTTACTGGCGCGAAGGATGCGGCGGGAAACGTCTTGATTGCCAAAAGCAACTACCTGGCGTTCGCCTGCCTGGGATATGCGGTGCTCACCTTTGAAGTCTGGCTGGCATTTTACGGAAAGCTATCCGGAAAGGTAGTGGCTTACTCCCTTATTGTCTGGGTTGCCGTCGGATTGTGGATTCCGGCATTTTGGCTTATGGGAAAAGGGACGCTTCCGTTTTAGGGACGCTGTCCATCGGAGAGACCGGCATGCATGGTTATAGAAAACACCCGAATCTATCCAATTGGTGCGCCTGTCACCACGTTGAACGATAGACCACCTTTTCCGGTTGCCTCGGCAATCGCGGCCGGCGCTTCATTCAGCGGGTATTTACGAATGTCGAGAACAATCAGATCGATAGAACCAGCGGCAATCATACGGGAAATATCAGCAGGCGCCTCAGGCGGATACATGAAATTGCCCCGGATCGTTAAGCCGCTCACCATGATCTCTCGATACGGAATTTGGATGGCTTCCGGCAGAGCCCCCATCAATACGGCCCGGCCGCCATTTGTCAGGGCTCTGATGGACGCCAGAACCGGTTCGGTGCCGCTGCCGCCGGTGATGTCGAAGTAGCAGTCCGCCGGACCGTCCGCTGCGGTAACCATACCGGCCGTGTTGTTTTCGACATCTTCGGTGAGCACTACCGGAAAAACGCGGTTGGGTGCCAGCGCTTTCAAGTCCTCGAGAATCGATGCCTTGCGACCGGTGGGGATGATACGGGATGCCCCCATGGCAAGGGCGACGAGCACACCGTGGGCCCCAAAGTTACCTGTGGCGCCGCCGAGAATCACTGTTTCACTCGGCTTTAGTTCCGCCGCGACAGCAACCCGCCGTAAGGCACCGCCAGAAACATCAGGGAGGCCAATCGCTCCGGTGCCATGGCGGCAACATGCGTGAGGGGTGTGATGCAATCCACAGTTTAACCCGCGAATCCGGCGAGGTAGTGCGCGGGTTGATGTCTGAGGCCCTGATCGATCCGGACTTCGCCGTGGCCATGCGGGAAATTTTTATCGCCAGCCGCCGTCATGCGCTGCGAGAGATTCTGACAAGAGGAATCGAGCGTGGGGAGCTGGCATCCGATGTGGATATCGAATTGATCATCGACTTGATATATGGGCCGATGTGGTACCGGCTGCTGAACAATCATGCGCCTCTGGACAAAAAGTTCGCCCAGCAGCTTTCGGAGTTGATTGCCGGCAAGTTGGTTCGAACCGAATGAACCATCGGTGTCCCAGCCAGGTTTTTTCGGAACGATGACTTGCCGCTCCCACATTGCCGGCCGTTGCTCACACGAAATTGGCATGTTTTCGTTTGAGGCTACAAAGGGGGCCGATGGCAGTCAGACGCATTTCCCATAGCACCGCAGCCGAGCATCGCAGAGCCGGGCTGAGAAGGCGCGCAAACTGTTTGAGCCTCGCCGTCGGCGGGGCGAGTTTTTGCGTGCCAGGACCGGGTCGAGAAGCGCAGGGAAGTCCGGAGGACCAAGGGACGGGATGCCCTTTCTTTTGGTTCGTTTTCTTATGTGGCCATCTGTCAATCGATTT